>Ga0265798_10000026_pt1 | contig 386723 bp, 464 predicted proteins | sample P3T30metagenome_FD_192430 | JGI IMG/M metagenome (GOLD analysis project Ga0265798, IMG submission 192430) | Plant litter microbial communities from East Loma Ridge, Irvine, California - P3 T30 | ecosystem: Environmental > Terrestrial > Plant litter > Unclassified | place: USA: California...
GCCGCAAACCAAACGCGCTTACCGGAGCAGTCACAGTCGGGTCCAGTTCCGGGTTTTGCACCATGTTGTACCACCACAGATTGGTGACTTCACTGGTGCGTTCCAGCACAAAGCGCATGTAATACTGGAATGCTTCGACCGCTTTCGGGTCGTTGTTCGACATGGTCATCTGCTGCAGAAGTGCGTCGCGCTGCTTGGCTTGGAAGTCGAAGTCTTGCCCGGGGTGGACGAAACCACAGTCAGCCGACCACGTGTCTTTCTTTTTGCAACGCTCTTCCTTCGGAGGCTTCGGAAGTTCTGTTGGCATTTTAGGCTTAGGCGTTTCCGCCTCTTCTGGCTCTGCCTCTTTCTTTTTAAGCTCATCATTGAAGAACCAGCCTTTTTCGGGCTTGGCTTCGTTGAGGTCGTCACGCTTGGGTGATGTCTGGGCATGCGCCTGCGTGGCAAACGATGCCACCAGCATGAGAGCCGCCAGAATACGAGAGAAGGTCATTGGTAAAATCCACGCATATAAAAGGTCGTAAGTGTGTAGCCAGTCGTTTTTAGACGCCCATAGAAAAAACGCCTGTCCCAGAGAGGACAGGCGTTGCAATCAGTTTGGTGCGATGGCACCGCTGGATGGCGTTAAGCCGCGGCCGGCGTCAGGCAGCTCGCTGCATGGCCAATCGCGCCGAGGATGCCTTCTCGCAGCGATTCCGGTTTGCCCTCGACGTTAAACAGCTCGTATGCGACCTTGCGAGTCAGCATCTCGGTTTCGCTCGAGTGGGCTGCCGTTCCTTTGCGGGCGCGGTCAGCTGCTTCACGTGCTTCGAGTTCCGGGCGACGAATACGCACCAGGAAACCCCCATGGTTTTCCACGAAGTCGCCTTCGTTGTTGAAGCGAACGTCCGTAATGACGAACGAGCGGTCGGGGTTGGCGTCGATGATGGCTTGCACCTTATCGAGCCAGTACGAGTCCCAGCCACTCCTACTGCGGCGGCGGTATTCCGTGCCCCACAGCTGCATGATGAAGCGCGGCGAACGCGGCGCCCGCATTTCCTTGCGGCGTTTGTAGCTGTAGCCGGCCAGTTCCAGCACGACTTTCACGAATTCGGGGTCACGGCAGCGCTCCAGGCGCAGCTCCGGCAGGTCCGTTTCTTTTGTGTCACGGTTGCCGAGGAATTCGACAGTCACGCCAAAGGCGTCGGCAGCTTCTTTATAAAGCGCATCGGCAAAGGCCGCGCGCATGAAGCCAGCTTCTTTAATCAGATACGCGGCAGAGGTATCTTTGCCGCAACCTTTTGGCCCAATCAGGCCTGCAACCATTCTCATAGGTCCTCCTTGTTGAAACTGATGTGTATAGCGAAGCACTTCTCAAATGTGCAGTGCACAAAGACGTTTTTAGACCGGCTTTATAGACGCGACAGACGTAGCTTGTCGATTCGATGTTTGTCCATGTCGACGACCTCAAGGCGCCAGCCCGATTGCTCGAGGACGTCTCCTTCCAGAGGGATGCGGGCCAATCGGGCCATGACTAGGCCGCCTGCGGTGTGGAACTCGCCCTCCTCCTCACCCTCGATAGCGTCAGTCATAGTGGTGAGCTCACGAAAACGTGCGATAGAAAGCGCACCGTCCACGAGGTAAGTACCGTCTGCCAGCGTAATGACGTCACGGTCTCGAGCTTCCGGCGTACTGGAAATGTCACCGACCATGGCCTCAACCACGTCGTGCAGAGTTACCAAGCCTTGCAGTGCGCCATATTCGTCAACGACGAGAGCCAAATATTGGTGATGGCGCTTGAACGCCTGCAACAGTTCCATTACATTTAAGCTATCTGGGACGTACAAAGGCTCCTGCGCACAACTGGCAATATCGAGCTTTTGGCTGTCAAGCGCTTGGGCTACCAGTGCGCGAGCGTGTACGACACCGAGCGTGTCATCCATGCCGCCGACACACACTGGAAAGTGTGAGAATGGTTGTGCCAGCAACAGCGCTTTAAGGTCTTCCGTCTTGGAGGTAGTGTCGAGATACACGATATCCGAGCGCGGCGTCATGATGGCACGGATGCGCTGGTCGTCCAGATTGAAGACTCGGTTCACAATCGCATGCTCTTCATTTTCCAGAACGCCGGCCTCAGCGCCCTGCTCCATCAGCACACGGATTTCTTCTTGGGTCACAATTGGCTCAGCTGATGCCTTAACGCCAAAAACACGTAGTGACGCATCAGTCAGGAAGCTCAACATACCAACCAGGGGCGAGACCAGGCGCGAAACGCCATACACGGGTGCCGACAGCAGGCAGGCGAAGGTTTCAGGGTTGAGCAACGCAATACGCTTTGGAATGAGTTCGCCAATAAGCAGCGACACGAGCGTGATAATGGCAACAGCCGAGGCGATGGCCGTTCCGTGGGCATACGGCACCATCCACGAAATCTGACGAAGGGACTGTTCAATTGGCTGTGCGATGATTGCATCGCCGAATGCACCGGCAAGCACGCCAGCACCCGTAATGCCAACCTGCATGGTCGACAGAAGCCTAGTCGGGTTAGATGCGAGAGAAAGGGCGCGTCGCGCGCCTGGGCGGTTGCCCTCTGCCCACTGCTGCAGGCGTAACTTGTTGGAAGCAACCAAACTCATTTCGGCCAGAGCAAATAGGCCATTGAACAACATGAGTGCAAAAAGAAGGACTATGTCCATGGTGTGCGCCCCCGATTGGGCGCCAGGTGTGAAGGAATACCTACCTGTAGCGAGTACCGTTTAATCCCGGGGTTTTTCAGAGTAGAAAGCGGTACAACAAAGAGAAAACCCGCCTTGCGGGCGGGTTCTTCTTAGCGCAGCGGCCGACGAATTACTTGTGTTCGTCAATCCACTTCGACAGTTCGCGGCCGTTGGCCAGGACTTCCGGCGGAACGGTCAGGCCTTTGCTCGAAGCGATGCTGTTCGCGAAGTTCAGCTGCTTGTCGCTCGGACGCATTGCGACGTCCTTGTGCTCGTCGATGAAGGCACGGCAGGTATCGAAATCGCCCATCACCTCTTCTGGCAGGCGCACGCCCACTTTCTTGGCGATGCTCTTAGCGAACTCGAGCATCTTGTCGGTCGGCTTGCTTGCGCGTTTCGGTTCGTTGGTATCGGTCATTTTGTCAGACTCCTTGTGGGTGGTGGTTGCGGCGTGATTCATAGGAGGCGCCGCCTTGAATGTAGAAATCATCTCGCGCACTTTTTGCGCGACACGGTCTTCGAATGCCTTGCCGCCGCCTTTTTTCTCAACGACAGCAAGCTCGGCTTCCCAGCGGGCGGTGAGCGCGACGTTGACGGCGTCGGGCACCACCTTTTCCAGCCAGGTAATGAAGGCAATGCCTTTTGCGGTGGCCACGATGTGCTTTCCGGATTTCTCCAGGTACTTGTGGCCCTTTAGGGTTTCGATAATGTTGTCGCGCGTCGCTGCGGTGCCCAGGCCCGAGACTTCTTTAAGAAGCTTTTTCAGCTCCGGGTCGTCTTCGACAAACTTCGACGCACCTTTCATGTCATCGAGCAGCGTGCCTTCGGTGTAATGCGCCGGCGCGCGGGTTTTTCTTGCCTTGATGTCAATCGCAACGATTTCGGCAATCTCACCGTCGTCCAGCGGCGGCAGTGACTGTTCGATGTCGTCGCGCTCAGCATCGGCGCGCGAGGAGGTTTTTGCAGCAGGCATGATTTACCAGGTGTAAAGGGGATGAATGCGTCGCTTGATTTGTGCCGCCGGGATAAGCCCGAGGTATCGGGAATCCAAGCTGTTCGCATGAGCTCCTGCGACCATCAAAAACGCGTTTTCAGGAATCGTCCCAGGTGTTAGCGCATCTTGAGGAAGCGGTCGGCGAGCCGAGTCTGTCTGGGTGTATTCACCCAAAACCTTAGGCTGCTTGGTACCGGCACTGGTTATGACAAGCTTGTTGCCATCTCGCTGCACGGTATCACCTGCTACGCCCATAACCGGCTTACACAGCAGCACGCCGACTGGGAAGTACTTACGCTCCAAAGCCCAGGCTGCCGGCTCGTACGTGAAGCACGCCAAGTCACCTCGAATCAGCTGGCCCGGGCTAACTTCCTCGGCCAGATACACGCCCATTGGAATGGACGGTGTGCGGTTCCAGACGAGGGAGTACGGAACGTTCTTCGAGTAAAACGAAAACAGTGAAAAGGCCGCAGCCGTCACCAATGCTGTTTTGGCCAGTACCGCCAACTTGGGGTTCAAGGCAGCACCTCAGCTTGACTGGACTTGCCTTCACCCGGCAGTTTTTGCGGAACTCGAGCAGCAACCGGTCGCAACATCATGGTCGGAGCTACGTCCAGCGTGTACGACACAGCATCCGAGGTGGGCACGTTGGTGGGCAAGCCGAGTTTGGTCAGAACCTCTTCGGTAATGTCATGGGTAGCACCTTGCACTACCGACTGCTTCAGTACCACCAGGGCACCCGGGCCTGCCGCCTCGTTGATGGCTTTGCGAGTGCGCTCCGATAGGTTCATCAGCATCTCGTTGGCGCTGGTTTGGTCCGCAGAGCTTTTAAGGAACGCCGATGCAACAGCGCGCTGGGCATTGGCATAGCGAATCACGTCGAACGTGACAACGGCAGGAGCGCCTCCGACGCTAGGCGACACGAAGCGCAGGAACAAGATAACGGCCATGAACGCCACGAGGGCGGTCATGGCCAAAAACGGAGCCAGCAGCTTGGCAAGCTCTTTGGTAGACGGTTCGTTCATCGCACAGAGTTCTATGAGAGAGTGGGCGGAGTAATGCGCCGCCCACCCGCGCTAACAGCGCATCAGGCCGACGGCTGGCCCCACATCTTGGCGTAGTCTTCCATCGCCAGCGTATCGATAGCCTTGTCGAGCGTCAGGCCTTTGTGCTCGACCAGGTCATTGATTCGGTTGATGTCATTGGGCTTAGTCGTGAACGTGTAGTAGGAGTGTTTATCCGTCACAAACCTGTACAGTCCCGACCCCTGTTCGCCGCGGACGAACACTTCCGAGAACCCTACCCCTGAACGCACCGATTTGATGAGTTCAACCGTCATGTCATCCGCCGAAATCCGCTTGTTGGCTACAGCGAACTCGATGGATTCCGGACGCTGGTACAGGATGAACTGCCACGCCGCGTTTTCGATAGCCGCACGAGCTGCCGGGCTCTTCTCGAAGTCCTCGAACGACTGCGTAATAACGCCGGCGATGCCGTTGTACTTACGCATCCGGCGGAACGCCGTTTCGATGAATCGACCGGTTTTCATACCACCCATCAGGTCCCAGGCCTCGTCGATTGCCAGGAGTTTCGGCAGACGACGGTCGGACAGGTACATCTCCTTAGTCACCTGGAACATAACCAGCTGAAGCACCACGGACTGGAGCGCGCCATCTTGCTTGAGTTCTTCAAGTTCGATGACAACCAGCGGCTTGGAGAATGTGACGGTACGCGGGCCCGAGAACCAGCGCTTGTAGCGGCCATGCGAGAACGGCTCAAGCTGCAACGCGAGGTCTTTAGCACGGTTGCTGTTGTCGCCATCGTAATCGCGCAGCCACTGCACAACGTGCGACAGTTCGCATGCCACGTGGTACTGCAGCCACGCTTCATGAATAGCTTTTTCCAGGAGCTGATACTGATACGCCGGTGTCTCTTCCTCGGGCGTGAGCGGATATGCCATCAGACGCATAAGGTCTTTCAGCATTGGCATCATCTCGTTCAGGTCGCTCTCGTTCTGGATACCCGTGAACGGGTTGAGTGACATTGGGTTCTCTGGGTCGAACACGACGTTCTCACCACCCATCACTTCGCAGAATCGAGCGTAGGAACGACCAACGTCAATCAGGCGAGCGATACCGCCCTTAGAGAGGAAGTCGCAGACAATTTCGTTAGTCAGGAACGATTTACCCGAGCCGGAGGCCGCCACCACGACGAAGTTGTAGTTAACGGTCGTTTGCAGCAGGTCGAATGTCGCAATCTGGCCAGAACGGGACGTCAGCAGCAGACCCGCTTTGTCTTCACCCGTACCGCGCCAGTCACCCTGGACTTGCACCATCGCCGATGCGTTGAGCGAGCTCATCAGCCAGGCGCGCTGCAGACCTTTGTTCGGCGGGTCCATCGCTGGCGTGTATTGCATCGGGAACGACGCGATAAATACAGGCAGCGAGATGAACGCTTCTTCCGAAACACGGAAGCCCACACGGCGGAACAAGCCTTTCACGTATTCAGTCTGTTGACGCGCGTCTTCCGGCGGCGTGTACAGATTGATACCCGTGTAGGCGCGCACGAGGGTGTGACCCTTGCCAGTTTCCTTGAGCAAGGCTTCCGCACGGTCACGACGCTCGAACAGGTGACCCATCATCGACTTGAACCAGGCGCTCTCCGTCATGGTCTGCTTGTTCAGCAGACCAAACTTGGTCGTCAGGTCGTCTTTAGCCTGGTCCGGGTGCAGAACGTGGATGGTGGTGTATGCCCAGTATGGGCAGGTGATACGTTCGTCCCAGGCAACCGGGTTGCCGAGCGTACGCGCCATCATCGGCAAGTACAGAGAACGCGGTGCCGTATCAATCGTGATTGGGGTAACCACAACCGACGGCTCACCCGACGAATCTGCGAATCCGATGCGGCCGTCCTGGCGAACAGTGACACGGGAGTTACGAGACATAATGTCTTGGCACAACGGCACACCTTCCGTCTGCGCCGCAACGCGGTCGTTTGGCAGAAGATGCGGATTTGCCAGCTCACGCAGCAAGAACTTGACGTCTTCCTCGCCCATGATGGACGAATCCATCATGGCGGCCTTGAGAGCGCCTTGGACCGTACCGCGGGTGTCAAGGATTTGGCGCAGGAACGCGCCCATTTCGCCTTCGTCGTTCAGGTGGCCGGTGTACGGCACGCGCACCGAAACGTACCACTGCATCATGCGCGGGTGCAGACGGGTCTGCGGGAGCATGGACGGGCCAGCTGCGGTCGCGAGCATGAACTCACGACGTTGCTCAGCGATTTGACGCAGCAGCGCATTGCGGTTGTTAACCAGGCGCGCATTAGCCCAGGTATTGAGGAAGCCTTCGATTTGCGGCGTGACCAGTTTGCCGAACTGAATGATGGAGTTTGGCGGCAGCGCGTTAAGCACTGCTTCAATCTGTCCTTCAGTATCGACACCGGCGACGTTGAGCGGGCTGATAGCCAGCACAAAACCGACAGCTGGCGTGTCGCTGTCGTCGAGATAGCATAGATTGTTGTCGCTGTCGAAGAACCGGTAGGTGAATACCGAGGAGAACGCATCACGCTCGGTGAGAGCGGCTGCGGCCGCCACCGTGTACGGCGTTTGCCCCGGAGCTTCAGGCTTAACGAAAGCTGCGAGCTTGCGCAGCAGTTTCGTGACGTTGATGTTTTTAAGATTCATGGAATACCTTGGCTCTTTGCGCTCTTATGCCTGTGGTGCAATGCTTAGTTCGACAGGCGCTGGTACGGCTGGGTGATGGTTCCCGACGAATCGGTTGCAACTGGAGCAGCCGTGGTCGAGGATTGAGCCTGGGCCGATTTGGCAGCAGCTTGTGCTTCCGGTGGTGCAGACGGGCGACCCGAAGCAGTTGCCTTGGCCGAGGACTTTTCGACTGGCTGGAAGCCGAGGTTGCCGGCTTTAGCTGGCTCGAAAATGCCTGCGGCGGCGCCTGGCTTGTTCAGCGAGCCGTAGTTCCACTGACCCGGGGTCGAGAAGTAGGTGTATTCGCCGCTACGCAGGTTGCCGTCACCGTCGACGTAGGGCGCAACCCACACGCGCATGACTTTTGGCTGTTGGAACACCGGCGCACCGGCATTGCCCGGCTCAGGGAAGTTCGACGGTTGGCCCGAGAACATCGGTGCACCAGCGGCAGCGCGAGCATCAGCTTGGACACGGCCATCGAAAACAGATTGAATACGGGCGTGTTCGCCGCGATTCATGTTGCGAGCAGCACGGTAGGCATCTTCCATCGATGCGCATTTGGCGCTCTTGACGTCGTCGAGGGCGCACTCATAATCCGGAGTGCGCGGAGCCGACGAGCAGGCCGACAGCAATCCAGCTGCGGCGAGGACGAAAAAGAGGGACTTCATGTTTGAGAACTCCAGTTATTTAGGGGTGACCTTCGAGCTGCTTGTCGAGTGCAGTGCCCGTGGCCGTATCGAGAACCAATCCGAAAAAGAAATAGCGACCGGACTTATCCGTGTAGCCGACTTCGCCCGACTCCAACTTCACGGCGACCAGGCCAGGGAAAGTTGAGGGCCACGCCGCCACGAATCGTGTCGACTTGAGTGAGGCCCGCAATCCTTCAAGCGCGGTTTGTGCTTCTTTCTCGGTCACGGTGGCCGCCGCAGGTGCGCATTGCTGCACCTGGACGGCCGGAGGGATGTCGAGGGGAGCCGGCATTAGTTGGTCGGCTTGGTTTCCTGAACGTACTGCGACTCGCCGTTGTTCCAGTTCAGCGCAGCGCTGCCCGTGAAGACGATGGTGGCGGTGCGGCCGGTGTCGATGGAAATCACAGGGAAAATCGACTGTGCTTCCTTCAGGTAGAACTCTGCCAGCTGGCTCGTAGCCACTTGGGCGCCGCCCAGACCCGATGCGCGCAGTGCGGCCGAACCGGTAATGCTGCTAGCGGTGGTGCCCGTCGAGAAGTTGGACGTCACGCTCGATTGCGACTGACCGAGTGCACCTGCCAGACCTTGTGCGAAACCAGCGAGCATTGCTTTGCCGAGCTTGGCGCCCTGACGGTCCATGACTTTACCGCGCAGGCCCAGCTTGCCGTCACTGTCAACGACATAGCCGCTGACTTCCTGCGAAAGCACCAGATGGTCGGCCTTATCGACGCACGACAGGCGCGAGAAGCGGACGTACACTCGTTCTGCCGACAGGTCACCGTAGCCAGTGCCGAGCACGAAGCAGCTCTTGAGACGGTACTTAGCCGCGCCCGGCAGGGTTGCCTGGTCAAGCACGTTCAGCAAGACCGGCATCGGGTTGCTTTGAGTCGCCGACGAGGTTCCAGCGTCCAAACCGTTCAGTAGCACGACCGGGGCGAACGAGCCAGCCGGCAGCATGCCCGCACTATCGTTCTTGCGATACGTGGTCTTAGCGTTGATGGCTGGACCTTTCCCGGTCGGTTTGGCGGTGCTACCGTCCGTTGCCGAAGCAGCCGAGCCAGGAGCGTCAAAGACCATCGGGTCGGCGTTGAACGAACCCACCGCTGGCGGCATAGCCGGCATCGGTCCAGTCGTGTTCGTGCCCGGCGTGATGCTCGGCGGCTTGAAGTTCGGAGCAGCCGGGTTCGGCGAAACCATCGGAGTCGGCGGCACAGGCGGCGGAGGAACAGGTGAGACACCGATTGTTTGCAGTCCGCCACCGTTGTCCAAGCTTGGCGGCGTAACAATCGTGCCGTTGGTCGGAGGCGTACCCGTTTTGGCAGCGCCAGCAGCAGCAGCGGCTTTCTCTTTTTCCTCCTTCATGGCGTTGAGCTCTTTGGTCTGCGCTTCGAGCTGCAACTTCATCTGCGTCATGTCGTCGCTGATTTGGTTCTCGAAACGGCGCTCGTTTGCCTTCGGAGGCTCGACGGCAATAGTCGTCTGCTGGACACTTTTCGGTGCCTGCTTCACTGGCGGTTTTTCTGCAAGCAGACTCGAACCAATGACGACGGTGCCGATGGCGGCGATACCGACATACATCCAGCGTTTCTTGACGTCTTTGGGTTTTGCACCCGAAGCAGCCGCGGCCGGAGCACTTCCGGAAGCGCCCTTCTTCTGGTTGATGAAAAGACCCAGGCCGGCTTTTTTCTCGTCACTCATCCTGCAGCTCCTCTACGACGTACAGTTGTGGGCTTGTATTGCCGTCGACCACGTCACCGTCAACCATCACGGCGGTGATGCCCGGGCGGTAGAACTGCGGAGGCGATACGACGGCGGTCTGACCGTTAGCCGCGACGAGCGAGAAAATCAGCACGCGACGCGTACCGTCGGACCAACCCGACAGCGGGACCACGGTGAACTTGTCGAAGCGAGTCGGCGCAGGCAGCTTGACCGGGTCAAATCCCGATGGGGCTTCACCGCGGGCGGCGACCGACTTAAGCAGCTCGATGTCTTCCCCTTTCGGAGCAGGCATCTGCGCTGCGGCGCCGGTGACACGGTCACCGGAAGCCGACGGAGCAGCAGCCGAGCGCAGGCGGGCACCATTGACGGCATGCGTGACGCCAGGAACAGCACGCGGCAAAATGCGCAGGGTCTGTACGGCACCACTGTCGAGTTCAGCCACCATTTGCACGGGCTTGTCCGTGCCTTTGGCGAACTGAAGCATCACCTGCGTGTTGTCAGCCAGGTAGATTGGCTTGCCGACGACAGGACTGCCTGCTGGGAAGAAAATGCGCTTGATGGCAGTCGAGAAGGCGAAGGTGTTGAACTCATAGTCCGACACAGTCACCGCGCCTGCCACAGGCGCTTCCAATTGTTGGCCACTTGCGGGCTTTACAGCGCGCGCTTTTGTGGCAGCTTGCGCCGAGGCGGCTCCGAATCCGAGAGCCGCGCACAGAGCAAGTGCGAGCGTTTTACTTGCTCGTGTCTTGGTGCAGGTCTGCGACATGCATGTACCCCTTATAAACCTTGTACGAAATCACGTAGGTGAGAGAAACACGCTGCATCTCCTTGCCGCCCACATAGCGAATCTGGGTGCCTTGGATAACAGCGCTGCTGCCTTCAGGAGTGACACGCACTTCCGAAGGGAAAAACGATTGAGTGATGTTGTCGCTCTTGAGCTGGGCAGCCTGGGCGAGCAGCGTTTCTTTCTGCTGCACGTACAGGTCGTCAGTGACTCGATTGAGGAACCGCTTGTGCTGCGTCACGACGTTTTCCGGCGTGAAGTTCAGGATGAGCGACAGGTCGCCCATCGCCACGTTGGCGACGTACTCGTTACTGGTGCCTTTAATCTCGCCATTCGTGGTGACCGTCATACGGTCACTCGAGGTAGCAAGGCTTTCCGGAACCAGGACAACCGGCGTATTACGGGTGCTGGAGACCAGGGCGAAAGCAAGTGCGATTGCCACAGCACCGACCACAAAGGTGGCCGTGCGCCAGGCTTGCGCAGTTTTGAACGCGTTGGCAACAACGTCCAGATATGGGGGAGGCTTTTTTTCCGACATTTTTGGCTCTGCTTTATTCGACGAAATCGTTAAGCCACGCGGGTTTAAACTTCTTCGTCAGTGCGGGGTCCATCTGCAAGCCATGGGCCCACAGAAAGTGCTGCATCGTGCCGCGCTTGGCGCCGCGCTTGAGATAGCGCGAGCCCATCAGCACACCGGCGCTACCGAGCAAGCCTAGAATCCACAGGTGGGACAAAATGCCAAAGCCCATCAACGTGACAGCCATGACGAATTCGAGGGGGTCCCAAAACATGATTGGAATGGGCGCCTCGAGGTCAAACGGAACCACGTGCGAGTCTTGGTCCATAGAGATATCCTAAAAACGGTTCTAAAAAGTGGGCCGCCGCGTGGGCGGCCCTGACGGCCAGCAAGTCACGACCAGAGCGGCCGTGAGGGGATTACATCAGGCCGCCATTGACCATGATGGTGCGGATGATGTCCGGGCCCCAGTGCAGGAAGGCCGCACCAGCCACGCCGCTCAGTGCCGGCATCGGGGTGTTTTTCGCCACGCCGATTGCGCCGCCCATCAGCAGCATGGTGGTTGCCAGGCCCATACCCAGCGCGCCACCAGTCCAGCCTGCGATGGTGTCGTAGAAGGTGTAGAAGGCGTCCGACGAGGTGCCGGAGGTGCCTGCCATGGCTGGGGCCGTCAGAACGGAAGCGCAGACCGTTGCCAGAGCCAGACGCATTTTTTTGGTGAGTTTCATTGAAGCTCCTTGATTTTGTTATTGGAGGTGTTTGCAAACACGTTTCACGGCCATTTATGCGCGCGAAGACGTGTCGTATAGCGAGCTGTTTATACGCAGCTCAATGCGGTCTCCACGCGTGAAAAAGCCGGTGCGCGGCGCGCATCGGCTACGTCAGTTTTCAGGCTGCGAGGAGGAGAAGATGAGCTGACCGGGTGCCGCAGCTACCGGTCGTGCTGGCTGGGTCCGGGCCACCGGAGCGGCGGCCGAGCGCGAGACGCCATTCTTGGCGTCTACCCAGTTTTGGAAGCCCCACCAGTAGCGCACCACGTCAGTGGCGTAGCGGTAACCTATCTGGTAGCGCACAGGAGTCCACTTGTTGGGGCCAATGTTGTAGGCCACGACTGCGGAGAACCAGTCTTTCTTTTTGTTGTAGTTGTCGCGAAGGATATAGGCGCTAGCATTCAGGTTTGTGCAGGTGTCGTAGAGCACATGCTCAAACTTGACGCCATACTTGGCGAAATGGTCAACCCACGAAGTGTTAATTTGGGCTAATCCACAGTCCTGGGTGCCGTTCTTGTTACGAACGCATTTACCCATTCGGCCATTCTCTTTAACGATAACCGCGTGCAGAAGAAGTTCTGGTACCTGATAACGCAAGGAGGCCTGTGCAGCACACTGCACGGCCTCCTGGTTGACGTGGGCATACGGCGGAAGCGAAGCGACAGCGTCCATTTGACGATGAGCCTGGCCGGGTACCGTAAGCGCAGCGGATTACTCCGCGCGACGGCCCTTCTGCTCGCCTTCGACTTCGACGCGGTCGGCGACGAGCTCGGCGGTGAAGTAGCCGTCGTCCATCACGGTCTTGAACACGCCCTGCAGGTGACCATTGATTTGGACAGTGCTGCCTTCTTTCAGCTTGTCAGCGACTTTCGGGTACAGGTACGACGGTACGCGCACCATGACGGCGTTGACGAACTCAACCGGATTGCCGGTTGCTTCACGGGTGACACCGTACTGGACGAGCAGAACAGCACTTGGGTTTTTCTTCGGGGCGGACGGGTCTTTCGACTCTTTCGGGGTCGAAACTTGGATTTTCTTGATTTCCCCGACGAGGAAGATAGCGTGAATCAATTTTAGCTCCTGATAGTAGCGTGAGATGGCTGGGATATACGGGCAAACCCGTGTGCAGCCTTATAGCGGACGCATTTATATCCATCAGGAATTATTTCGGTTGTCAATAGCAAAAAAGCCCTGCGAAGATTCCGCAGGGCTTGTGTAGCGCGCCAGCTTAGGGGCGTATTACTTAGTGAAAACCTCAACTCGACGGTTGCTGTCAGTGCGGGTTTCGCTCGCAGCGAGCGGAAGCGTAGCGCCAAACGACTTCACGCCGTCCACTTTGATGCCATTCTTGCGAAGCGCACGTGCTACAGCCTCTGCGCGCTTCTTGGCCAAAGCATCAGACGCTTTTTCGCGTGCGTCAGCGTGGCCGGCGACGACAACTGCTCCACGATGTGGCAATTTCTTCAGTTCGTTTTGCGAGCCCACCGAAAGCAGCACCGCGCCTCGGGCAAATCGAACCGTGACGTCAGGGGCGTGCGCGGGGATGTTGTGCTGGGGCAGGTAGGCGGTCGAGCCGTGTTGTTTGGCCAGGTTGCAGGCACAGTCCGCGGCTGGGGCTGGTCGAATCGGCTCAGGGTCCGGCAGCGGGGCAATTGGCGTAGGCAGGGCGCCGCGGGACAAGTCCCAGTTGGAGCCGCCCTTAACCTGGACGGTGTTCTGTACTTGGGTGTCGTATCGGACGTAGCCGGGGACATCAGTTTGCATGGGAGTAGACCTTAGCGAGTAGAGAGTTTGCGAACGCGCGCAATGACTTCATCGCGCAGTGTCAAAAGGGAGTTACCAGGAACAGATTGCGGGTCGAGCAACGCAGTTACCTCGCCATCGACGAGGATGACGTATCCTGGAAGGGAGCTAACCCCTGCCTGCGAAGCCAGCTTTACAGCACGTTTGAGCGAATTGAGGGCAGCGTCTCCCTGCGCTTTTTCGAACAGCTGGTTGAACTTTGGTTCCAGCTGAGGAACGTCTTGTGACAGCCAGGTATATGCCTTCATGTAGTCAGTTAGCTGAATACCCATGTCTTGTGCCCCCTTGTACAGGGAGTACTTGACGGCGGCTGCCGTATTAGCGTCCAGTTCACGTGAAGCGTAATAAATTCGCTCTTTCGCACCGGAGGCGTTTTCAGGTTCGGTAGGAAGCGGTGCGTACACAAAGCGGCCACCACCGGCCACTACCACACGTTCAATGGCCGGGTCATGGGTCTCAGCTGCCCGGCAGACTGGGCAGGTAAGACTCATGATTTTGACCACGTCAACCCGAGGAGCCGTATCCGCCGCAAACGCGGTGCTCATTGCGCCACAAGCAATCGAAGCTGTGAGCGCGGATTTTAGGAATAGACGGCGTAGCATTGAGACACCTATTACTTGACCGGAGCCGGCGCCGCCGGAGCAGTTGGAGCACCTGCCGGTGCTACAGGCGTAGGGGCAGCCGGTGCTGATGCTGGAGCAGGGGCCGGGGTCTTAGCCGTAGTTGGCGTTGTGGCCGTTGGCTGCGCGCCCGAAGGTGCTGCCGGGGTTTTGGCTTGTTGCTGCTGTGCCAGCCAAGCGTTGTAGGCATCCTGGTAGAACAGGCGCCACGTTAGGAAGCGGCAGCCATATTCAAATTTGTTGAAGTAGCCCTGCACGCGAGTCTGTTGGTCCGGCAGTACAAGTGCCGAAACCGATACGACGACGTTGCCGGTCCAGCCAACAGGGCGACAAGCGCTCCTAATGCGCTCGTCGGGTGTTCCCGACAGGAATACCCACGCCACGAAGGCTAGGAACAACATTCCCCAAAATTCTTTATGCAGCATGGTGTTTTTGTCCGATAAGAGTTGGTGATTGGATATCGCGTTTGTCCGCAGCGCTGCGTGTTTTTACGTGAGCGCCGGAGCTAAACGCAGCCTGCCCCTTTCGGGACGCGAACTTGCGCCGTATAGAAAGGGGCTTTTATGCGGGAGATTCCGCCAGGCTTAGGTGACGCTAAATGGGGGTGGCGCATCCGGTGCAATCGTCTTACGACGAAATGCCGGCAATGCCCGCAACATACGCTGGCCCCATTGGGTGTAGTACAGCCTTTTGTCAAACACGGTAATACGGCCGCGGTCCGATTCCCTGCGCATCAGCCGGCCCACCATCTGGACCAGTTTCACCAGCGCGTCTGGCATCGCGCGCAAGGCGAAGTAGTCCCGACCCATCATTTCCTGCAATTCCTGCTCTACCGGGCTGGTTGGGACGGTAAACGGCAGTGCGCAGATAATGACGTGGGTACAGTAGTGCCCTGGCAAGTCAAGGCCTTCTGCCATGGTAGCGAGACCGCACAGGATGCTCCCCTGCCCTGCGTCGATGCGCCGACGGTGCTCAACAATGATTTCCTTAATACCCATATCACCCTGAGCCAAGATTCGAGACCCGAACTTGGCCTTCAAAGTCGGCAGCATCTGGCGCATCAGCGTGCGCGAAGGGAAGAGAATCAGCGTGCCTTCGGAGGGGTTGATGAACCCCGGCATCGACGCGATAAGTTCTTCCACGTACGCCTTTTTCTCGTCGTGACGCGGGCTAGCCTGCATAGACACGAAGTACATCGTGTTCTCTTGGTACGGGAAAATGTGTGGCAGTTCCATCGTGCGCAAGGAGTCCCCTGCCCCACTTCGAGTTTTGAAGCGCTCGAAGCCATTGAAGTCCTTGAGCGTGGCCGAAACCATGGCAACGACAGCGCGCTCATTCCCCCACAGCAGGTCTTTCAACACGTCAGCACCTTCCAGCGGCGACGAGTGCAGACTAGCATCGGTGCCGTTGCTGAACGCCCAACGGACCGCGCGCTTGTTTGCCGTCATCAGTATCAGGCCCTTCACCAGCTTGCCCAGCAAGGAATTGAAGAACGCAGACTGGAAAAGTAACTCGGCGATGACGGCTTTCAGCTCGGGAAACTTGTCCCCCAAGTTACTGCCCTTAAGCGCCTGAGTTGCGTCACTAATCGACTGGGACAGCGCCAACGCGTGCTCCAACGCCTGCTCACAAGCTTTCGCCAAGGATGCAGGGAGCTCGCCACGTGCAAACCGGAATTGCATGGTTTCGCCATCGACCGGCAACAGCGCCACCTCGTCTCGAACTGCCAGGAGTGCATTGGTCAGGTAAGACGGCTCGAAGTCGCCTTCTTCAAGCTTGTTTTTCTTTAAGAGACGAATCAAGTCGACACTCTTGTGCCAGCCCTTGCCGTAACCCGACAGGCGAGGCAGTTCTGCAAGAAGCTCGCCAATTTTGAGGTTGGCCGTGCCAATGTCCAGGGCCTTGTCAGGCAGGTGGTGCGCTTCGTCAAACACAACGATATAGCGTCCGCCCGGGAACAATGGGTCCATGCCCTCCTTTGCCATGGCCAGGTCCGACAGAACCAAATCATGGTTGGCGACAATGACGCGAGCGGACGACAGCGCCCGGCGTGCATTGAAGAAGGGGCAGCTGTTGTAGTGGTCGCACTTGTGACCGACGCAGGTATCGGACGACGCCTGCACCTGGCTCCAGGCTGTTGGCGGAGTTCCGGTGTAGCTGTCCGAGTCGCCCGCCCATGCCCGGCCATACCAGGACTCGAGCATTTCCCGGACTTCTTCCAAGGCGTTGACGTCGCTGTTACCGTCTTCGTCGAAGAAGTCGAATTGGTTTGCTGCCGTCTTGCCTTCAGTAAGGCGCTCGGCATTTGCCACGCAGAAGTAGCGGCCGCGGCCCTTAGCCAGCACTGCGTCTGATTCGTTCAGGATGCCTGCTGCGAAAAGACGCGGCAAGTCGCCTTGGATAATCTGACTTTGCAAACCGACAGTCGCGGTTGCGACGACGATAGGGATTTCTTTGATTGTGCGCATCCGCTCGGACGCTGCGACAGCGCCGATGAGGTAGGCGAGCGTCTTGCCCGTCCCGGTAGGCGCTTCTGCTGCGATTGGTTCGCCTGCGATGAGGGCCCGTGCAATGGCCTTAGAAAGCGTTCTTTGCTCATCGCGTACGATGAAACCTGGCAGCTTTGACAGCTTGCCATAGCATTCATCAATAAATGTGAGCACCGCGTCGGTGCTTGCTACGCGCGTTGGAGTTGCTTCGGCGATTTGAATAACTTTGCCCATTGTCCGCTTCCAGAAAAACAGAGAGCGCTTGCCTCTCGTGGCTCAAAGGGAAGAACCACGCGTGGCAAACGCTGATGTCTGGAATAGCGAGTGGGTTTAAATGTTTTTGATTTTATTGCGCCAGGATTGAGCGGTTACTCTTCAGCCCGACCGTCAGGGTCGTACTGCCGGCTTACGGCAGTTTCGCGAAGAGTTGGCGTGACGGCGCTTGCAGGTGCAGAGCCTATGCCCGCCAGGGTTGGCGCTGGCGGGATTCGCATCCGGTCTGTCTGCTGGGGGCGCGCAGTGGCTTGATGAACCTCTAAGAGCTCGGCGAGGCGTCGAGCTTCTCCCTGCGCGGACCGCATTGCATCGCGATAGGTGTCTACTTGGGCGGATGACTCGAGCTTAGCCCGCTCTGCTTCTTGTTTCCAGAATCTCGTCTGTTCTCGAGCTTCGTCAATGGCGACCATCGCCATTTTTTGAACGGCAGTAAATCGGTCGTACGCTAACGCTAGTTGTGCGGCATACGACCGCTCTTGCTCGTCAAGACGCTGAGTCAGCCTGGATATCGCTTCAGTTAGCGGTTCGAGGAGTTCGGCGACACGTGGCAACGCTTCGTCAATTGGCGATGCAGACACCGCATCGGATTGATGACTTAGCGCTACAGGAGCCTCGCTCGGTTTCGCGGTTTCTTCACGCCACCGGCGAAGTTCATCAACTACAGTACTCGCACTTCCGCGGCCAAGGATGCGTAAAATTACGGTAGGCGAAGGCTCTTCTCCCCTAGCGGAAAATTCTTCGGCTAGAGCACGTACGCGTGCACGAGTGTCGTTGGTGCGGGCCATAAGGTTCAATCGGTGATTACGCAGCCATTACAGTATTACACTTTACCCGCGGAATTGCACGTGAAACACCGTGGAACACAACATTAAAAGTGCCTTACCGGATGAGGTTAACGGCGTAAGTCACTGATGATAAAGGAGAATATTTGCTCGATTCTCGGCCCTATAAATTCCGTGAAACAATCCAAGGTTCGTCGGAAGACAGGGTGTCAAGGCGGCTTGAGCTGGGTAAATTGTGTAATTTCTGGGCGATATTACAGAATAATGTCCGGTCAGGCGGGCCCGTATTGATAGAAAAGCACTGTTTCACGGGCTAATAGCTGAGCTAGTCCCTTGTTGGGGCAGTCTGACCCTATAGCGGCCCGAAGTTGGCAAGGCCTATAGCCCGGTCAGGTCATGGCGTGCGGATGGGGCCACATCGACGTGGTGTTGCGCCGCGCAACACCTGCCTACCCCACAACCGGACAGGGTTGTTCAGAACATTGATTGGCGGTCCGGCGTACATGGCTGTTGCGCCGCGCAACACTCGTATTCCTTGATTACTGCGAGGCATTGAAGCTCTCAGCCAATTAGCAATATGGAGACGCTGCCGCTTGTTGTTGTCACTGTCGCCCTACGCAACAGTTAGGTAAGTAAGGGTATTTCGCAAGCTGTTGCGCCGCGCAACACCACAGCCTATTGCGGTTCAGGCGCTGATGCTCTGCGCAACACCTAGGTAAGCAGATTCATTGAAAGTGCGTGTTGCGTGTTGCGCCGCGCAACACGTCGGCTATTTCACTTCGACCGCTGTTGCTCCGCGCAACACCTAAGCAAGCCGTGTAATTAAAAAATGCTGTTGCGCTGCGCAACACTCACAAAAACAAAAGGCGCCGAGAGGCGCCTTTTTAAGTTCGTGCAATGTTGAGATTAGCCTGCACCAGTCTCTAAAAATGATTCAATCAGCTTGCTGAGTTCTATGACCTGCGATTCCGGCACCACGTTAGGCTTGATACGAATCTGAATACCGCGCTTGCTAATTTCTAAGGTGGCCACTTCCTTGCCGGCCACTTTGATAGGCCGAGTTTCCGATGATGGTAAAACTTCTTCCGAAACGAGCTGCGCAAATACCTTGGGGGCGGGAAGTTTTTTGTCCGCTGCCTGCAATTCTCTGGCGCGGTTCAAGACTCCCTCCCGGTCTGCTTTCAATGCGTCAGCGAGAGGCTTTGCCCAACGAAATTGTAAGTCCATTGGACTTGCAAATGCATCGATGACTTCTTGAGGCAACTCTGCAAGTGCGAGAGTACGAGAAACCGTAGATACGTTAACACCTATTTCTTCGCTCATCGCACGAAGGCTGGAGAACAGCTGCAGTTCCAGTCCTCGTTTGTACATCACCCCCTGCTCCCAAGGAGACAAATCCAGCCTAGCGCGGTTCTCACGGTCCATCTCGACAAACATGAGCTGGTCGTCGACGTTATCTACCAGAGCAAGAACCGGCAAGCCGAGTTGTAGACATGCTTCATGTCGTCGGTGGCCATAGACTAGCTCGAAGTGGGCCCCGTCGCGGGGCTGTGCTAACGGGCGGACCTTGACCGGCTGGATGTTACCGCCGGCGCTTTTGATTTCTGCTTTCAGCTGCTCAAACTGAGCCGAACGAAAGTTCAGAACATGCCTGTTTGCGAATTGACTTGGAACGATGTCGCTCGCGGCAATCAATCGGGTACCTTTAACGCCATCCCATTGCTGAAGTTCCGCTTGTGCTGCGAGCAGCTCCGTCTCAAGTTGCTTCGCCCTGGCTGCTTCTACTTCCAGCCCTTTCGAGGCTTCAAGCTGGGTTTCTAATTCCTTCACGCGCGCCACCAGGTCTTCTCGCTGACTTGCGGCCAGTTCCATCAGCTGCCCGGGTACTGTCCGAGCATTGCGGCTTGCGACAGGCGCTGCAGCAGCCATTCCGGATAAATTGTTGAAGTCAATTTTGGAAGCTTTGTCTTTAAGCGACATTCAACTCTCCCGGCTGCAGTTCTTCGAGTTGAGTAGCCCATACCGCTTCGATTTGACGTTCTACCACGTTGCACAATCCGTCGTAGGCCGTTTTGGCGCGGTTGTACGTTTTGGAGTCGATACTGCCGCGGCTCAAATCATAGATAGTGCCAAACTCAGCGCTTGCCGTAGTGGTTGCGGAAGTCTTCGGGATTTCAACTGGCAAAACCTTTTCGCCAAATGCCTCGACAATCCAGCCCCGTACTACGCTAGTCGCAGAGGGGTCCGACTCGACACGGGACAGCAACACGTTCACGAATTCAAACACTTTTTCCTGGCCACGGTTCGCAACAAGTTGGTTGCACAGGTCGGAGAACAACTGCCAGAAATGTTCGGACGATGCGAAGTCCATTGTTGCCGGCGGCATTGGAATAATTACTCCATCAGCTGCCAACAGCGCGTTGATAACGACATAGGACAGCATCGGCGCAGTGTCGATAAGAATGACGTCGTAATTCTCCCGGGCCTCGTCCAAGCCTCGGTCGAGTACACGCCAAAACTCAAAGCCAGGCTCTTTCATCTGGCGAGATGGCAGCTGGAACTCTGCGTTGAAAAGCAGGGGGCCCGCGCAGACGACATCCACACCCGGCCAGTAGGAGGGGCGGATTGCGTAATTGAGGGAGGTCTCCGTGCCATCGAACAGCAGTGCTGCGGTGTCATCGAGCTCGACGTCAAGATTCGGCGAAATGCCAAACAACGTCGTGGCAGAGCCTTGAGGGTCAAGGTCGACGACTAACACACGATGGCCACGCATAGCCAGACCCTGAGCAAGGGTCACCGTGGTCGTGGTCTTCGAAACTCCACCTTTGAAGTTTGCCATCGTTATGGTTACCGCCAAGGCTCCCTGTGGGCGCAAATGAGCGGCACGTAACTGTTGAATCCAGGCGCGCGCTTCAGCCATAGTCCAGACTCGCTTGTTTCCAACCATCGTCCCCTCAGGCAGGTCGCCCTTGTTCGCTCGATAGACAATCGCAGGTTTGGTTGTGCCACATAGCTCCGCTAGTTCTCCTGCGGAGACCATGGGCGCCTCTTTCTTAGAAGTAGGCGCCAGCATGGCATGGCGGACCGTTTGGATGACCGAGGCAACACGTTCAGCCTGAGCCGTAATGTCTCCGAGGGTCTGTCGCTTGGCAGCTTGCTTGATGTCGATGATGTCCATGCAAATTTTCTGAAAAAGTTGAGGTATCGCTATTATGCAGTTTTTTCAGATTTATGCGAAATTTCTAATGCAAATTTTTAAGTGCGTCGAATCTGCACAGAAACTAGGCAAAATTTACCGATGAGCTCACCCAGAGTTGCCGAGAATTAAGATAATTAACACCCCTATTAAAACCTTTAGCCGTCCAAAAGTGTAAAATAGTCGTTTATAATCAAAGGGTTATATTCAAATTTTGACGGTATTTGTCCAGGTTTTTACCGGATGTGTCCGGCTTTTTACTGGCAGCGTCCAAGTTCCCACCGGATGTGTCCACGTTCTAACCGGCGCGAAAATTGCGGTTATCCACAGGCACGAAAACCCTCAAAATCGGACTTTTTGCTCAAAATATAGGCAAGATGGGCCTTGGGTGGGACCAAATGTCCATTGGTTTACCGCCTACAGGCCGATTCTTGGAGGTAACTGTCCAGACTTTTACCGGTACGTCACGTGAAGGTTTCGCTCAAACGTCCAGAAAAATACTGGCTTGATGGAGCTTTCAAGCAAATTTGCGTCCAAGCTGAATGGGACATATCATGTCAGTATGAAATATGACCTAGTTGACCCACCAGAGGAGGCACCCCGGACGAGTAAGCGAACGTTACCTAGTGAACCGCTTCGACTACGCAAACCACATGAGATGATTGTCATGATTCCGCGCAACAAGCGCGTGACGTTGACTAGCCGGCGTATTTATCATGTGCTGTTGCTGTTAGGGCAGAGGCGGCTTACAGGGCTGGATACAATGCCAGCCGCCGATGAGCTGCCGTTCGAGGCTCCGTTGGCAGCTATTTTGCGTACAAGCGGTTCAAGCGTTGAGGACCGCACAGTTGCCAAACGCTACCTTCGAGAAATGCGCAGTTTGGAAGTGGACTGGGAGTCGACGGCGCCAGGTGACGGGGTAAAGTATCAGGGTTTCAGCATGCTTTCAGAGGTCATCATTGAACAACGAAATGGTGAGAACTGGGTGCGCTGGGCGTTTCCTCCAACAATTATGGGTGCTTTGAAGGACCCCAAGCGGTGGGCCAACTTAGATTTGGACTTGGCAGGGAAATTAGGGACCTATGCGGCCTACGCTTTGTATGACATTTGCGCGCGGTACCGTGACAATCCCTCAGGCCTGACAAGCCGTAAGCCTGTAGACTGGTGGACGGATGTGCTGTCGCCTGGGCCGGCAGGTAGCGAGCGTCGCGAATGGCGTAAATTCAAGAATGAACGTATCAAGGAAGCTGTAGAAGACATCAATCGCACGACTGACCTTGAAGTTGAGCTCATCGAACACAAAGAGGGGCGGGTGATTGTTGAGGCCCAGTTTGCAGTTCGTAAGAAGGTTGGCAGTTCGCGACCTATCTTCGGTTTGGATGCGATTGATGCGGCGCTAGTTCATAGGGCAGAGATGCTCGGGATTGCTGAGTCTCGACTTGACCGGTTGATTCAAGAATTTGGTGAGGCGCAGGTACGGGAGAACGTAGGCGTCCTAGAACGCCGTGTTACAAACAGGGAGCTCCGCGGACTGGAGAACCCCTATGCTTGGATGCGTTCGGTCTTGCGTAACAATCCAGAAGGTTCATCTAGTACTCCGCCGGAGGTAGTTACGACTCCTACGCGAGAAGAGCCTCGAGGCACTATGACTCCCGCGTCTGTCGTTGTGCCAGGCTCTAATGTTGTGGCCGTCGCTTCAGTTGCGGTAGACCCGACGCTGTACGCCAAACGAATGGCCGAGCTCCGAGCTGAGTTTGAGAGCCTGGAGCCGACCGAACGAACCTTTTGGGTTCAAAAGGTATTGAATGACCTGAAGGACACTCCCGTCTTCGGTCCCGTGATGAAAAAACGAGTGTTGGGAGGCGACATTCTCCACGGGTTGTTCGGCGACACGTTGGTTCGGACGTGGGCCGAGCACCAATACGGCCCGGAGTGGGCTCGGCTGAGCACAGGAGTAGGGGAGGGCGGGGTTAGTGAAGAACTCTAACCTTGGATACGAAAGTTTTAACGTGCAAAGATTTTCAAAGAGTTGGCCGTAGCCGTCAAAGTTTCCACGTTAAAAGATTCAATCAACAAAAAAAGCGCCTTTCGGCGCTTTGTGTGGAGGTAAGCCCTAGGTTGTCGGAGGAATGAGTCCGGAAACGTCCAGGCCTACATCCTCGAACACGTGAACCAGCTTGGCATACAGCCGCTCTCTCAGGCCATCTTCAATTTCCGAGAGCTCAAGCTCAAGTCGGCCGTTGGGAAAAAGCTTCAGTTCACCTTTTGCTGCGCCAGACACTTCGGCACGAGACAATGGACGATGACGCTTCGGGGCTGCGGCAGACTTGGTTTCGCTTCGGGCGCCTGCCTTTACATCTGCAACCAATTTTTCAACACGACGCACCGAGAGCTTTTCTTCGATAATCTTGGAGACCAAGCGGTCCGCTCGGTCCATGCCGACTAAACCATGGTACTGGGCAACAAGATAGGCCATTGCCATCCCAAAGATGGGCTCGCGCGAACGCGCCATCCGCTCCAGGAATATGACGGGTAACCGGCCAATCTTCAGAGCTTTAGAGATGTAGTCCTCGGCGACGTCTAGTCGTTGGGAGATTTCGACCTGGCTGGACACCTCAGCAGTGACTAGCTGAGAGAACCGTACGGCGTCGTCAAAGATAGTGACGTTATTACGCTTGAGATTGAGCTCACGGCTTTGCCGATAGTCGTCGAACGGGTCCGCCGGCCGTTCGACGATTTCGATACGAATTTCTCGAATACCTTTGCGACGTAGCCCCCGAGCCCGGGTATGTCCTTCTTTGACCGTGAAACGTCCTCCCGGCTCGACCGGAGCGTATGCGAGAGCAGCTTGCAGCTGACCAACAGCAACGAGACTGTCCCCCAACTCCTCTACATCCGCGTCGTTATAAATTACTCGCGAATTATTTGGGTTGTCCTCAAGCCATTCCAGCGGAACAATGTACTGGCGCCCGACGGCAACCACCATCCCAGGAGTCCATCGAATAGGAGCTTGGGCGGTTGATACCCCATCGTTGACCGCGTCGTCGACCAGCTCTTGCAGTCGAGCCAAGCTGTCAGAACCTCGGGTAAGCGGCGCAAGGTTCATGTCGTCGAACGATAACTTAGAGCGGGAGTTCCGCTTCGATTTTTCCTTGCCAGTGGAGTCAGCTCGTTCAGGTAGAACAGATTCTTTGGTCATTGCACCAGTTCCTTTGCCAATGCGTCCAGCTTGAGTCGCGCCTCCTTGCCGCCTGGCAGAGCGTAAATGCTGGTACGGAAGTTGAAAGCGTCGGCGTATGCCGCTAAGTCTTTAAGGCCTGTTGATAAGATAGGCCAAGGCAGAATTTGCGAAATCCGGTCAATCAGAGTCTTTTCCGAGGCACGGCGGCCGGCGTAGCAGTTCAGCAATGCTCGGCACTGGACAGGCGACCGACCATGCTTAGCACGGCTAGCATCGACCTTTTCCACAAGCTGAATGAACTCTTCGAGGGCATCGACATAGGCCACGTGGGGCCGGATTGGAACAACGGCGAAATCGCAGATGTACAAGGCAGCGAAGAGCTCTTGGCTGTTGAGCGCCGGCGGCGTATCGATAATGAGGAAATCAACGCGCTTATTAGGGTCCAGCGAGCTTTGCGTTTTAGGCTCGAGCCATTTCGCGAACTCTTCTTTGGACATCCCGCTTGCTTTCTCCACGCGAACCGGGAAGCGCGGCAGCTGCCGCGATGCACGCGTTTCCCACTTCCAAGCCGACGCCTGGGGGTCCGTGTCAATGACCAGGACCTCAGCATCAAGGCGATGTAAGGCGTCAGCAAGAAGCATTGCAGTCGTCGTTTTGCCCGACCCGCCTTTTTGGTTCGTCACGGCGAAAATAATCATAGCGCTTGTAATCCCTTATAAGACTTATACGCGCTGATTCTAACGGTCAGACTGCCGTTGGTCAATTTCCGTCGAGCAGAGGTAGGCGTAAACAACCAGTCCTCGAAAAGTTTTAACGTTAAAACTTCGAAAGAAAAACCCCGGCACGTGGCCGGGGTTCAATCATGCGGTAGAGCATTAGGCAGCGTGACGCGCCACAGGCTCCATGTACTCCACCAACAACTGCAGGTTAGTCGCGTCCTTGTATGTGTTCGCGTCCATCTTGAACACAGCACGAACTCGAGTCGGCGGCAGCCCATCCGTGTGACGGAACTTCACAGCCTGGAAGCGAGTCTTTCCTTTCTGCAGTGTCAGCTTCAAGTGCTTGCCTTGTCCGATAGCGCGCGATTCAACCACGTCGAATTCATCAGAGAAGGCAGGTTCCAGGAAACCCTGCCCCCATACCTGATTCTTCAATGCGCGAACCGTTTCCAGAGACATTTCGCTGACATCGAGTGCACCGTCGACTTCGAGCGTCTGGAGCAAGTCCGACGGCTTGAGGAGCGTGCGTGCGACAGCCTCGAATGCGTCTGCGAATTCTGTCAGACCGCCTTCGCGTACCGTGGCGCCTGCCGCCATTGCATGGCCACCGAACTTGACCAGTAGGCCCGGGCAACGGCGGTCGACCATGTCCAAAGCGTCACGCAGGTGAAAGCCCGGAATGGAGCGGCCTGAACCTTTGAGCTCGCCGTTCTTGCCGGTGGCCATAACGAAAGTAGGGCGCCAGATACGCTCTTTTAAGCGGCCGGCCACGATACCGATAACGCCTTGGTGCCAGTCGTTCGAGTGCAGAACAGCCGAGAAGCGGTCTTGCTGGACGTCGGTAAGCAACCGGCGGACAGCCTCCTCGGTCATCTCGCCCTCGATTTCCTTGCGGCGGTCGTTAATTTCATGCAGCTGCTGCGCCAGGGCCTGTGCTCGCGCCGTCATGTCGGTAGTCAAGCACTCCACGCCGGCATCCATCGTTTCGAGCCGGCCTGCAGCATTGATGCGCGGGCCGATACCGAATGCGATATCACTGGTGGACAGGGTACGTGCGTCTTTACCGGCAACGGTGGCCAAGGCATCGATACCTGGCAACGAGTGACCGCGGCGAATGCGCTGCAGGCCTTCATTGACCAGAATACGGTTGTTCCTGTCCAGCGACACGACGTCGGCAATGGTGCCGATTGCAACGATAGGCAACAGCTTGGAGACGTCAAACGACATATCCATGCCGGTGTATCCACGTGCGACCAACTCGTCTTGAAGCGCCCACATCACGTAGTAAATTACGCCCACGCCGGCCATTGCCTTCGAGGGGAAGTTACAGCCGATTTGGTTCGGGTTCACGATGACGCGGGCTTCCGGATGAGTGTCACCTGGAAGGTGGTGGTCAGTGACCAGGACGGGAACACCGAGTTCATTGCACTTGTCGATGCCCTTGTGGCTGGCGATACCGTTGTCGACGGTGATGAGGTAGTCCGGTTTCGGCTCATCGCCATTGGCCGCACATGCGATAACCGCCAGCTCGGGGCTCAGGCCATAGCCCAGTTCGATTCGATTTGGAATCAGGAATCGAACATTCGCACCGAAAGCACGCAGAGCACGGATGCCAACCGACGTAGCCGTAGCGCCGTCAGCATCGTAGTCTCCCACGATTAACAGCCGCTTACCGGATTCGATAGCGTCTGCCAAGACTTCGGCCATTTCAACCGCGCCAGTCAGGTCGGTGTACGGGATGAGACCGGAAATGTTGCCGGCGGCTTCGGCGGCTGACGTCACACCACGAGAAGCAAGGATACGGGCCAGCACAGGACTCACGCCTTCACGTGTGAGCGTCAGCGCGGCCGAGGGTGAGAACTTTCGTTCAACGATTTGCATTTTTATCCTATGTATAAGGGGTACTTCTCGGTATAGCGTATCGCTTGTGCGCTACATTAAAGACATTTTACATTATAGCATATCTGTCTTAAATGTGCTATAATTTAGCCCTAACGTTCGCGAGTCGGACGGCGATTATAGGTCCTAATTTTAGGACAACGAGGACATCATGAGTATTCAAGGTTGGTCAGTATTAGGCATACTGCTTGTAGCACTGTCGGCAGTGCTATCGCACTGGGTCTGGACGAAGTGGCGCGCGAGGCGCGTAGGCGACCTGCGATTCGTGCGTAAACCTTTTTTGACCGGCAACGAAATCGACTTTTACCGTCGGCTCCTCCGAGCCGTCAATCAGGAATATACGGTGATGGCGCAAGTGTCGATGGGAGCCATCATTGACACTGCGCTCAAGCCCGAGCACCCACTGTATTGGGAGGTGCGACAGCTTTTTGCGGGGCGTATCTGCGATTTCGTCCTCTGCGACAACAAGACGCTGGCGCCGCTTTTGGTTGTGGAACTCGACGACCGTATGCACGACTTTTCCCGCGACGAAAAGCGAGACGCGTTCTTAGCTCAAGTAGGGCTAAGTACAGTGCGCTTCTGGTCAAGAAACAAGCCGGATGTCGACGAGCTGCGCAAAAAAGTTCTAAAATGTCTCGGTCGCGCTTAGTTTATATTGACTACGAATGCTACATTCGCATATAATAGACGAACGTTTTTAGGACAACCAAATGACCATCAACCAACAAGAACTCGCAGCATTGACCTCCTTGCTTCGGGATTTTGACCCCCGACGCCTGACGGCAGAGGTAATCTCTGTCGGCGAAAGCTGGGCCGACCAAGACGCGGCCGCTTCGACTCTGGAAGAGACGAAGAAATCCTTGCTCGCACGATTGACTATGGAATACATCGCCGGCGGCTCCAGCGGCGGTTTGGGCGAAAAGCCGAAAGCCATGCCTGTGTCGCAGGCCGAGCTGAAAGCCCTCTCGGACCCCCGGTACGAGCAGCACCTGGAATTGATGGTGCAGGCCCGTCAGGAATCGAACCGTCATCGTGTCCGTTACGACATGGGGCGTATGCGCCTCGAGCTGATGCGCTCCCTGCAAGCCACGATGCGCAATGAAATGCGTATGTCTGGCCAGACCTGATTCCGGCCTAAAAAGGTAAATCCCGAGGCTATACCTCGGGAACCTTTCTTCCCCTCATAGTTACGGAGACTTCGCACATGTCGCAAATCAAATCGTCTACTCAAATTCTCGAAGAATCGGCTAAGCGCCTTGCCGCGCTGGCCGAGCGTCGTACTCGCGCCCAAGTGCGCCTGGAAAACGAAAAGCGCGCGCTGGAAGAAGCCCGTGCTGAAGCCAAACGCCTCTTTGGTACCGACGACGTCGAGGAATTGCGCAAGCTGTTCCGCGCCAGCCAAGAAGACAACGACCGCAAGGTGGTCGAATTCGTTCTGGCGCTGGACGACGTCGACCAGAAGCTGGGCGACATCGAGCGCCAGGTCGAGCTGTAATCAGACGGAACTCTGCAAATGAACACTGCCGCCATCGATTCCCAGCACCTACGCCGTCGCCTGAACAAGGCAACGTTGCGCAGCGCCACCTTGACTGGCGTTCGCAAAACCGACACTGATTCGCACAAAAAGCTGGTTACGGAAGTCAGCGAAGCCAAGGCGCGTAACGCCCTGGGCGAGGAAGTAGCTCGAATTTTTGACGCTTTGCAGAAGCGCGCGCACGAGCGCAGCGTCGGGGCGTTTGAACGTCTGCTGTCGGCCATTCTTCGCGATGTGATGCCAGAAGAGGGTGCGGTGCGCCTACTCCCGACGTTCAAGAACAATACCACCTGGCTGGACGTGGCGTTGGAAAAAAGTGGCAAGCTCGAGGACCTCGTTGACGGCAATGGCGGCGCCGTTACGAACGTCGTATGCGCCGGCTTGCGTTTTGCAGCGCTTTCGCGTACCCGCAACCGTCGTCTGATGGTTTTGGACGAACCGGACTGCTGGCTCAAGCCGGAACGCGTACCGGCGTTCGTTCGCGTTATTGCACAAGTTTCCGAGCAAACGAAGACGCAGACGTTCTTTATCACTCACCACGACCCGAGCTACTTCGAGGGTAATGTCAACGTAGTCCGGTTCTTTGCCGACGCAAATGGCAAGGTATCGGCACAAGCGTTGGCCCCATTGCTGCATCAGTGGGAGAGCGACGACCAGCCGGGCTTGCGTGCAATTGAACTTATCAATTTCCGCCGTCACGAGCACACCTACATTCCGTGCTTCCCGGGACCGACCGCCTTCATTGGCGACAACAACCTCGGCAAGTCGACCGCCATCAACACCTCGTTCAAGGCATTGGCGTATGGCGAGAGCGATGAATCGATGATTCGCCACGATTGCGACCACTTCCGCATCGTTTTCCATATTGAGCAGAAGCGTCGTATCGAGATGACCCGCGCGCGCAAGGGTTCGCCGGCGGTGATGTATCGTCTGTATGAAGAAGGTAACCCGGAGCCGCTTATCGAGGGTCCACAAAAGACTCGCGGTCAAGCCCCGGAGTGGGTGACCAACCTTCTCAACGTTCAGCGTGTGGACGACCTGGATATCCAGTTGGGTAACCAGAAAACGCCGGTGTTCCTGCTCAACGAAACGTCGGCCAAGCGTGCTCAAATTCTGTCGGTCGGCCGCGAAGCTGGTCACCTTAAGACGCTGATGAAGCGTTATCAGGACCTGCGCAGTTCTGACCAAGAAACCGTCAAAACCGGTGAAGCAAAAATCGCCAAGCTGGCGTATCGTCTCAAGAAGTTGGATGCGCTCGACCAAATCGAGCAGTCGCTGTCTGAGATGGTGGTCGAAGGTGACGACATGTTTACCGCACTGGAGCGCCGTGAACAGCTGGTGCAGCTGATGGGACGTGTCGACCGTGCTTCGGGCGCTATCACCGAGCTTGAGCAGGAATGCCGTATCCTGGCAGAGCTGCCTGAGAAGGTTCCAACGCTGGTAGACGTGGCACAGCTGGAGCGCATTACCGGTGTTATCGACGCCGCATCGCGTCGTCTGCGCGCACCGCAGCCGCCAGCGATGCCGGAAGCACCACAGCTGGCGGACCTGACCATGCTGGACCGGCTGACCCGCGCAATTGAAGTGTCGGCTCGTCGCGTAAACGTGTCTGCTCTGCCTGTGTTGCCAGAAGCGCCCCAACTGATTGATACGGCCGCTATCGTGACGCTCGGTCAGCGCCTCGGTGGACACACCCGAGCCATCGCTGTTCTGGAAACCGTTCCGGCAGAAATGCCGACGGTGCCAGCACTGTCGGACCAGGGCAACTTGGCAGCAATGCTCGAGCGTATGACGCGCCAGGCGGAACTGGCAAACGTTGCGCAAGCGGGCGTAAAAACTGTCGATGCGGAGCATGCTCAAGCAGCTACCGAATACGAGCACTTGAAGGAAGAAATGGGTGGTCTGTGCCCGCTGTGCGGCTCCCACTTCCCGGACCAACATGATTCAAATGGAGCATCGCATGTCCATGCGCACTAAAACCTCTGGTTTCCTGTTCATCGGCGACCCACACGTCTGCTCTCGTCGCATCGGTCGCCGTAAGGATGACTACCTTTCCAGCGTGCTGGAAAAACTAACAGCCTGCGCCCAGCTGTGTGAGCTGTACAACCTGGTTCCGGTGATTCTGGGCGACCTGTTCCACCGTAACAATGACAGCAACCTGGGCATGTTGAACCGCTTGATTGCGGTGATGAAGTCGTTCCCCGTCCCGCCAATCGTGCTCGAAGGTAACCACGATAAAGAGCTCATGTCCTTATCCGACGGTGATGCGCTTATGCTGCTGCAGCAAACGGGTGTGGCTCGTGTCGCGTTCGAGGCAGGCCTGTTCGAGCAGTTTGAAATCGACGGCGTGCCGGTGAATCTGCTCATGGCCCCATACGGCACCGTCCTCCCAGACAGCGCCCCGGCAGGTCTCGAAGGGTTCAACGTGCTCATCACTCACCACGATATGGCATTTGGCAGCTCGTACCCGGGCTCCCAGCCGTTGAAGGCAATCGACGGTGTGGCCATGGTGGTCAATGGCCACATGCACGATACGAAGCCGACGGAGCACGAAGGTGATACGTACTGGCACAACCCGGGCAATATCGAGCCGCTGTCGATTGACCTGGCAGACCACGTGCCTTGTGCCTGGCAGTGGGCGCCTGCTATGGGTGCGGATAAGCTTGAGCCGCATGAGCTGCCACACGGGAAGGACCTGTTTGACCTGACCGGCATCCAAGTGGAAGCTGCCGACGCCGACGCCAGTGTGGTGAAAATCCTCGAAACGAGTGAGTTCGCCTCGCTGTTGGCAAGCGATAGCACCCTGGACGCACAGCGAACTGATGACGCTTCAGTGTTGCTCGAAGACCTGAATGAAGTGCTTGCCGCGGCAACCGCTACCTCCGCAGCACAAATGCTCATGCGAGCGCTGGCTCGCTCTGTAGCCGACGCCGAAATGGCAGCATAATCCGCTGCACGTTAAAAAAGCGCACGCCCGCGAGGGTTGTGCGCTTTTTCTTTTGCAGCTTCAGCTTAACGTGAAAAGCGGCGCCCGCTGTGTAGGTGGACGCCGCCTTTTACCGACAAGGGTCGGATGGATTACATCGAAGGAGTCGGGCCTTGAGTGTCGACCTTGCTACGAACGTCTTCAAGCTCACGTTTGAAGTGGTTCACGCTGCGCGGATAACTCCGAGAGTTGCCCGAGTAGGCGCGAAGCGCCTGGTCGACGTTCCCATTGCGAAGTTCGATGAACTTGGCCAGGATGCGCGAACCGATACGAATATTCGTTTCGGGGTTGCGCAAGCCGTCCGGGTGCATTACCTGACGCAATTGGTCCGAATGATACTTGGGAACCACTTGCATCAGGCCCACGGCGCCCGAGGGGTTGACGGCAGTCGGCAAGAGTGCCGACTCTTTCTCGATGATGGCTAACACCAGTAACGGTGGCAGCCCGATTGTTGCTGCTTCTTGGTATGCCGCACGAACAATGCGGGTTACCATGCCCAAAGGGCGCTCATACTTGCTTGCCAGATGTTCGGCAAGAACAGATTGCTCGCGTGTGACGGTATCAGTTACCGCTACGGCGGGCTTGACGCGTTGTACCTTCCATACAAGGTTGGACGGCTGCGCCTGGGTCAGGGTGGCCGAGGAGAGCATTGCAAAAACCACTGCAAGGCTTCCCAGGCCAAGCTTTAGCTTGGCAGTCATTTTACGTTCCTGTTGGTTTAGGGTGAAAAGTCGTCTAGCAACACCGGTTTCCGGTCCGCTGCCATACCCTCCAGGGAGTTACGTTAAAAAAGGCATCTTTTCTAAAAAGATGCCGGCTTTTCCAGACACTGCTTACCGCTTTACGATTGTCAGAGTCGTAAACTCAGCCAGAGATGCTTCAACCTGGGCCGCTTCCGGAGCGCCGCCCAACTCGGTTTTGAGCGATTGCAGCTGGTTCTGCAATGAATGCATCCCCTGCATCATGACGTTATGAGCCGCGACGGCGCGCTCTAGTCCTGTTGGATTGCCAACAGGCGGTGCCGTTAGCTGCTCGACAAGGCCGGTCAACTGCGCACGTTGCGCTTCCGGAGCTTCGCCGACGGCTTGCATCAGCAAGTCACGCTTGGCGCGCTCAAAGGCGGCCGGGTCCGAAGTGGCCAACGCGGCCCAAGTATCGAAGTCAAACTCGGAGGAGGTCAGTGCCGTAGGAATTTTGGTAGGTTGTGTAGACATGACATTTAAACGGTAGAGGAGTTGCTTAAAAAGCAGGCTTTAAACTGCCCGCGCTATATGGCTGTGTCGACGACGAATTTGCAATCAACCATGACAGCCACAAACCAACACCAATACGACGAATCAGCAATTCGCATTCTCAAAGGCTTGGAGCCGGTGAAACTCCGTCCAAGTATGTACACCCGCACTGACTGCCCTCTGCACATCGTGCAGGAGGTTCTGGACAACGCAGTTGACGAAGCCATCGGTGGTTTTGCCACGCGTGTCGAGGTCGCCTTGCTGCCGGAAGGGCGTATCCGCATCTCGGATAACGGCCGCGGCATTCCCACGGGCTTGCACCCAACTGAAAAAGTCCCGGTCATCGAGGCGGTCTTTACGATGCTGCACGCCGGCGGCAAATTCGATAAGGGGTCAGGTGGGGCTTATGGCTTTTCTGGTGGCCTGCACGGGGTGGGCGTTTCTGTCACCAACGCCCTGTCCGATGAGCTGATTGTCAACGTCGTTCGTGATGGTTGGCGTTACCGTATAGGCTTCTCAAACGGAGAGGTTGTCCAACCCCTCAAAAAGGTCGAAAACGCAGAGGGTAGCGGTACGTCTGTCACCATTCGACCGAATCCCAAATACTTCGACTCGTCGGAGGTGCCTGTCAAGGAACTGAAAGCCCTTCTGCGCACGAAGGCGGTGCTACTCAAAGGACTCGAGGCCGTCTTTACCGACGAACGCGGCGAAACTCCAGTCACGGAGGTCTACCGTTACGACTCAGGCATGTCGGCGTTCCTGGCTGAGCTGGCTGGTGAAGAGGCTGTTGTTCCTGTTATCGCCGGAGAAGCTTACTGTGGCCCGGATACCGAAACATTTTCGGAAGGGGAGGGCGCTTCCTGGGCCTTTTCCTGGTACGAGTCGGGAGACGGCACAGGTGCGTCTTTCGTCAACCTGATTCCGACTCCGCTGGGCGGCACACACGTGGGCGGCTTGCGCCAGGCGATTTTCAGTGCTTTGCGCACCTATATCGAACACCACTCGCTGCTGCCGAAGGGTATCAAGCTGACCGCAGAAGATGTTTTCAAGAATGTCCGTTACTGCCTGTCGGGCCGACTGCTGGACCCTGCGTTCGACAATCAGACCAAAGACCGCCTGAACACGCGTGACGCAGTAAAGCTTATTGAAGCAGTCGCAGGCCCACAGGTTCAGGCATGGCTCAATACCAATCCGGCCCATGCCAAGACGGTGGCCGACATTGCCATTCGCAATGCATCGGCCCGTGCTCGCGCCGGCGCCAAGACCGAAAAGCGTAAGTCCAGTTCAGTCGTCATGTTGCCAGGTAAGCTCTCCGACTGTGAGTCCAGCGACCCAGAGCGCACGGAGCTGTTCCTGGTGGAGGGCGATTCCGCAGGTGGCTCGGGCAAGATGGCACGTGACAAGGCAGTTCAGGCGATTTTGCCAATGCGAGGCAAGGGTCTGAACTCGTGGGAAGCTTCGCGTGAAAAGGCTATGGCCAATACAGAAATTCATGACATTTCTGTTGCCATCGGTATTCCGCCGCACGATGAAAAAGACGAAATCGACTGGAGCCGCCTGCGCTACGGAAAGATTTGCATCATGGCCGACGCGGACGTTGACGGTGCCCACATCCAGACGTTGCTTCTAACCCTGTTCTTCAAGCATTTCCCGCAGCTTATTTCGCGTGGGCACATTTACATCGCCCGTCCGCCGTTGTACCGGGTTGATGTCAACTCCGCTGGTAAAAAGCGCGGAGCCAAGAAAGTCTACGCGATGGACAACCAGGAACTGGCGTCTTTGGAAGAGCGGCTCAAAAAAGAGGGCTACAGCACTTGGAAAGTGGGTCGATTCAAGGGTCTGGGTGAAATGAATCCACCTGAGCTGTGGGACACCACGCTCAACCCTGAAACTCGTCGTCTCTCCAAGGTAGTGCTTCCGGTCCCTCAGCATGGCGAGGCCGTTGGTATGTTCGACAACCTCATGAGCACGAGCAAATCGGGCTGGCGCCGGACCTGGATGGAGAGCCGCGGCCACGAAATCGCCGCTGAATAACCTCGCTACTGACGAATACTGGAGAAATATATGACTGATATGCTCGAAGCGGCGCGCTTTGACGAACTCGTGCTGCATAAGCATGCAGAGGATGCTTACCTGGACTACGCCGTAACGGTGGTAAAAGGGCGAGCCCTGGGCCAGGTCGAAGACGGCCTCAAGCCTGTGCAGCGCCGTATCCTGTTTGCAATGCGTGAACTGGGCTTGCGACACGACGGCCCGCCGCGAAAATCTGCCACGGTGGTCGGTGAGGTGCTGGGTAAGTACCACCCGCACGGAGACTCCTCGGTGTATGACGCCATGGTCCGCATGGCGCAGGACTTCACGCTGCGTTACCCCCTTATCGACGGCCAGGGTAACTTCGGCTCTCGCGACGGCGACAGCGCCGCAGCGATGCGATACACCGAAGCCCGTCTCTCGCCATTTGCGCAGGTTCTGCTCGGCGAATTGGGGGCGGACACTGTCGACTTCCAGGCGAACTACGACAATACCATCCAGGAGCCGGTGCTGCTGCCGTCCCGGCTGCCTATTCTGCTGCTCAACGGCACCAAAGGCATCGCCGTGGGTATGGCGTCCGATATCCTGCCACACAACCTGCGAGAGATATCTGCTGCGGCCGCGCTGCTGCTTCGTAGCCCCGAAGCCAGCGATGAAGACGTGCTGGCGCTGGTGCCCGGCCCCGATTTCCCCGATGGTGGCCAGGTTGTGTCGTCGCCGGCGGAGATTGCTGCGGCATACACCAGTGGCCGGGGCAGCCTGCGCGTGCGGGCGTGCTGGAAGCGCGAAGAACTGGCGCGCGGCCAATGGCAGATTGTGGTCACTCAACTGCCATATCAGGTCTCGACGACGAATATTCTGAACGAACTTGAAACGCTGACTAACCCACAGCCGCCCGCGAATAAGAAAGTCATCACGCCGCAGCAGGCAACGCTGAAAGCAGCCGCTCTGGAATTTCTCGAGCGCGCAGTGGACGAGTCCGACCAGAGCCAGCCGACGAGGCTGGTGCTACATCCCCGTTCGTCCAAAATCGACGGCGATGCGATGATGGCATTCCTGTTGGCAAACACGTCATTGGAGACAAATGCTACGGTCAATATGACCATGATTGGCCTGGACGGACGCCCCCAGACGAAGTCGATTCGTCAGATGCTCTCTGAATGGGTCGAATTCCGCCTTGTGACCGTGCGCCGTCGTACTGAGCACGAGCTGAAACAGGCGCTGGCACGTCTGCATATTTTGGAAGGCCGTATGCTGGCCTACGACAACCTGGAAGCAGTTGTGAAGGTTATCCGGAATGCAGACGACCCGAAGAGCGAGCTGAAAGCCAAGTTCGGTTTGTCGGATATCCAAGCCGATGACATTCTGGACATGCGTATGCGTGCCTTGAACAAGCTCGAAGGCTCCAAGCTGGAGAAGGAGGCAGGAGAGCTGCGTACGCTATCGGAACGCCTGCAAAAGCTGCTGGCATCGCAGCCTGCCATTCGGAAGCTAGTCCTCACCGAACTCGAGGCAGATACCGAAAAATTCGGCGATGACCGTCGTACGCTTATCAAGAGCGAAGCGCGCGCAGCCGGTAGTAAGGCGGCTGCTATCGCCCGCGCCGCGGTGGATGAACCTATCACAGTGGTCCTGTCGAAGAACTACTTCATCAAAGCATTCAAGGGTCACGATGTGTCGGCCGACCAGCTGACATTTAAGACTGGTGATGGACTGCTCGCCATCCTGCGTACGCGGACAACCTGGCCGGTGCTGGTGCTCGACAGCATGGGCCGCGCATATACCGTCGACGCATCGCAGCTGCCTTCGGGACGTGGTGAAGGCGTTCCAGTGACCACGCTCATTGAGTTGCAAGCTGGCGCTCGCATTGTCCACGCGTTAGGCGGCTCTCCTTCGTCTCGATTCCTGTTCGCGGGGGAGAACGGCTACGGCTTTGTGGCCAAGCTGGAGAATCTGGTAGCGTCACGACGCGCAGGTAAGGCGTTCTTGACTGTGGACGCAGGCGAATTGCCGATGGTGCCGGTCGCCCTGCCTGACCTGGACGACGGTCTGGTGCTGGCAGGGTCTTCGGATGGCCGACTCTTGGCGTTCCCCTTGTCGGAGGTCAAGTCCCTGGCTGGCGGCGGCAAAGGGGTCATGCTCATGGTGCTTGAGGACGGCCAGAAACTCGCGGCGTTGACACATCAGACCAACCTGGAAACGTTCGCAGGGACGTCGGATGTCGCCGGCACGCTGACGCCAGTATCCTTCACTGCCGAAGAGTTCAAAAAGTATCTCGGCCGCCGAGCTCGTAAAGGGTGTCAGCTGCCAAAGAAAGGTGTGTTAGTGCCGACACCTGTTGCGTAACCAGCTATGGCTGAAGAGAAGGGCATGTCGAGAGACGCGTCCTTCTCTTTTAGGTGCTTGAGGGGCTAAACGTTCCCTCTAAACTAGCTTTGCATTCAAATGGCAGATTCAATGGCCTCGTTCTCGTCGATGTTAGCGACACCAACTCAACGTGCGTATGCAGTTTTCGGCCTGTGTGCTGGTAGCTTGGCGTTGGCCGTCGTGCTACAACACGTCTTGGGCTGGCAACCGTGTCCACTTTGTATTTTGCAGCGGCTCGGGCTCCTGGGTATCGCCATCTTTGCTCTAGCTGCGGGCCTTACAGGGGAAAAGCCAAAGATTTCCTGCGCGATGCGAAGTTTTGCAACTCTAGCTGCCGCTGGCGGCGGATTCGCGGCATATCAGCAGCTCCTGTTGCTGTGGGGACCGGGGGAGGCCACCTGCGGTTCCATGCTTCGCATGTACATGACCAGGCTCGCCGATACCGTTCCAGCATTGGACTGGCTGCTTGATGGGCCTGCGGATTGTGCCGCAGAGGCGAACTTGGTTCTCGGACTGCCGCTGGCTTTTTGGGTGCTCCTTCTTACCACCGTATGTGCTGTCATGCTGTGGCTTCCAAGGCGCAAAAAGTCAGTGTAATTCGTCGAAGGCCGTCCAGTGGGAGGGACTGCGAAAGACATATATTTCACTTGAAACTAGTTCCAACTGGGTCCTGCAAACCCATTCGCAAAAATGCATTTAACGCAATGAACGGGGAGAGGGTGGCGCCGCTTCCAAAAATGCAATTAACGCGATGAGTGGGGGCGGCGACATCGCTGCCATAAATGCAATTAACGCATTTTTCCCTTGGTAAGTTAAAAAATTTAGCTTACAGTACAAGGACTTGCGTTAATTGCATTTTCGGATATGGACTATTTTGAGTGGGCCTTAAAAGTAACGTCCAAACGCCTAAAGCCCTCGAGCCAGGCGGTTTACGCCAGTATGTGGGCAGGCTTTCGTGAGCGACTGGCAGCCGCAGGAACTGAGCCGGGAAAAGAATCGCTTACGCAGCTTGCCAATGCGCTTCAAGGTGCGGGGGACTATGTTACGCAAAAGCGTCTGCACAGCCTTGTGCATTGGGTCTACGATACCTTGCTAGAGGCTGGACTTCCTCTGACAGACCATACCGAGGAGCTGGAGCGACTCTACAAGGCGGATGCGCGAGCGCAACACGAAGGGTTGTCGCTCGAAGACCTTGCCCAACTTGAAGACGCCGCGACAGCGGAAGTAAGAGGTTGGAAAGGGGTGCGCCTGGCGGCAATGGTCTCTGTATTGGCTCATGCAGGACTTCGACGTCAAGAGTTGCTTACTCTCGAGCGCACATCGGTCATTACTCTTGCGGATGGCTCGGGTTTTCTCGAGGTAGGTCGCATCCGGTCGCAGCGTAGATTGACTTTGCCACCCGCGTGCCTGGCCCGCGTCCAGCAATGGCTCAACTGTTATCCCGCGGCAGCAGATTGTCGCTGGCTATTTGTAGCCGATGCGGAGGGCAATCAGATGGACGGGTCTACAGTATGGCGCCAGCTAAAGCGCCTTTGTGCCAGTGTGCTGGGAGAAGATGCCGCAAGCCAGTTCGGAACTGGCATCATCCGCGCTAGCCTAGCTAAAGCACGACAGAAGGAAGGGTTGAGCCCAACCGAATTACGGGAATTTCTAGGACATCGCATGGAAGCCTCGACAGCAGAATTGTTGGAGCGCGTAAAGCTTCCATCGGTTGCGACCAGGGGGAAGCGGTCGTCAACGACGCGGTGACCTGACCCGGATAAGCTTTGAAGACTACACAGAGAGGTTAAATGAAGAATTGAATCTGAATGCGTCTAACATCTCTGCGAAAATGCATTAGCGTCCTGCTAATTGCCACTCAACTGGTACAGCCTGTAATAGCCGCTGAGCGCCAGGAATACCGTATTCCGCTACGAACGTTAAAGCCGACACCGGCTCCGCAGCCTGGAGCAGGCGATGGCGTCGTAGATACCGGTGACGACCCAACGCCGGCGGAATTGACCATCAAGCCCGACATTCAGCAATTTGACATCACCGGCGGAGTGCGTCGCACGCGCACGAGTTTGCTCATTAACTCGGGAACGTCACCCGCAACGCTGTCGCCTATTGAATCTAACGACGATTTTTCGGTAACCAACAACTGCCCGGCAACGTTGTACGTAGGTCAATCCTGCAACCTGTCAGTTACGCCGACCTCCTTGGCAACGAAAGGGGCAGCATATCAACTGGCAGTGTTGGCTAAGACCGCTTATGCCCCGGTGTTCTTGGACCTGTCTACGACGGCACAAGACACCCGGGACCCCGCTCCTCACCTAGTTTTTGAAAAGGAGCTTATTAACCTCGGTACCGACCTTGCACCTCTGGCCACCGCTAGTGACACCACGATACTCGTCAACCAGGGCAATGCGCCTGCGACACTCGGCGGCATTTCGTCGAGTTCTGACTTTACGGTTAACTCCGATTGCCCGGCTACGCTCCAACCGCAAAGCCAGTGCACGATTTCGGCGTTTTTTTCCTCCTATGTTCCCGGGACACACGCGCATACTCTCTCGGTGACATCTGGCGTCGCGGGCTCGGTTACGCCTGCAACTTTCTATGCCAGTGTCAAGAGCGACCCGATTAAGCGGCCGGTACTCACTTTTGATATCAATCCGCTGTCCTTTGGTACTCTTGACGTCGGTGCAGTTGTAACTAAGACGGCAACCCTCCGCAATGTCGGAGAGCTTCCCGCTCTCTTGGCGCCTCTCAAGTCTTCGCCGGAGTCTTCGCCGAACTTCCAAGTTCAAAGTGACTGTCCGAGCACCCTGGCAGTGGGAGGCCACTGCACGGTCTCGGCTACTTTCACGGCACACGAGGCGGGCACTAATCCATCATACAACTTAGAGGCCAAGGCCCAGGGTGGTGTGAAGACTCAAGTTCTCATGCAGGCCACCGTCAAAGGCACCAAAGACAATACACCTCACCCAGAGCTGACGTTCACTCCGGATGGGCTGAGCTACGCTGACGTACCTGTGGGCCAGCTAGTTGTGCGAGGCACGACGGTCACCAACATCGGGCCTCTAGCGGCATCCGTGAAAAGCATTGCGGTGGATACTAACCCGGCTGAGTTCAGCCAGACTAATGACTGCGGTTCGTCTATTGCGCCAGGTGCATCGTGCGCTATCACCGTGTCGTTCAAGGCGACAAGCTATGGTCCTCGAGTAGGCCGCGTGTATGTTGAGCTGACCAATGGACCTCACAGCATTTTGATGCTCTCTGGCCGAGGCCTCGCGGCGTCGCTCGTGACGGACTCGTCGTCGGTACAATTTGGCGCTATTGTGCTGCCGGCGGTAAGCCCGGTCCGTACGCTAAGCGTGGCGAACTCTGGAAACATTCCTTTGACGGGACTCTCGGTCGTCAATTCGGACCCTCGTTTGGCTATCGGATACGGCGATTGCACTGATACCCTCCAGCCGAATACAGGTTGCACGCTGACATTGCAATACACACCCGGGACTGATGGTGCTATCAAAAGCAGCTTCCAACTTAGTTCGAGCAATGCAGGCTCGAAGACGATAGCTGTAGATGGAGTGGCTACAAAGCTGGCCATTAACCCGGCCTCGCTGGAATTCCCGACGACCATTGCAGGAACGCCTGCCGCTGACCAGTCGGTTACCGTCACCAATACGGGTACTGCGCCCGCAACCCTAGACGGAGTAAGTGTTAGCGGAGGCGGCCTGTATTTCAACCAGTCCAATAATTGTGGCGCACCTTTGGCGCCTGGTGCATCCTGCGCCATCGTTGTTCGGTATACGCCGAGCAATGTCAGCCCGAATACAGAAACCCCTCAACAAGGGGCACTCAGCATCGCATTGCGCAGCACTGAAGTAGGACACGTCAGCCTCAAGGGCACAGGTTTGAATCCTCGCTTGGTGCTGTCGCCGTCGAGCGTTCGCACGCCCTCGACCCTGGTTGGCCGCACCTCTGCACCAGCCAACTTTAGCGTAACAAATCCTACGGGTGAACTGGTACGTATCACCGGCATGAGCGTTGTCAGTGGCGCAGCCGAATTTGCTCAAAACAACGATTGCGGCACTGAGCTGGCGCCGGGCGCCAGCTGCACGGTGACTGTTCAATTCAAGCCGGCGAACAAAGGGGAACGCTCTGGGGTGTGGGTCGCAACCACCTCCTTGGGTGATTACACCGCCGGGTTGGGCGGCGAGGGCGCAGTCACGCTAAATCTGACTACGGCTTCCTTGCAGTTCTCGCCAACAAACGTCGGGAAATCCTCGGAAGTCCTGACGGTTATTGTCAGCAATCCGACGGCCCTGGCTGCAGACCTCTCTGGCCCAGGACAAGGTGTGTCACTCGTCGCCGGTGCAGGTGACTTCGGCCACACCAACAACTGCGGCACGTCGCTTGCTGCCGGTGCGAGCTGCTCCGCGAGCATCATGTTCACCCCTACTGTTAAAGGAGACCGCACTGGTCAGTGGGCGGCGAGCAGTTCTTTCGGTACGTATGGAGTTACTCTTGCGGGTACTGCAACCGAACCGGTGGGGGAGATTGCTCCAGACGTCATTCCAAGTGGCAACGGTTCTGGTGATGGATTTACCCATTACACCATCAAATTCCTCGATACCGAAGTCGGCGTATCGAGCGCTGTTCGCGACGTAAAGTTCACCAATCGAGGTACTGGGCCACTGACCGTCCAAGGAGTAACACTGCTCAACGGCGACACCGACTTCAGTGAATCGAATAACTGCGGCAAAGTTCTTCAGCCCGGCGCCTTCTGCACGATTTCGCTGATGTTCACACCATCGGCCCTAGGCTCTCGGACTGGAAATGTCGTCTTGCTCAGCGAGACGGGAAACTATTCCTTCGACATGCTTGGGAACGGGATTGGCGCCTCCGGGCAGTGGACTGCGGATATCGGTGCAGACTTCGGCGACGTGGCTATTGGCTCGACCTCGCAACGCAGCTTTACCTTCCGAAACACCGGAACCTTGACCGCGAAAAACCTCTCGGTTTCTTCTACGGGTGCCGACGTGACCATCGTTTCGAACGCATGTGGCACTTCGCAAGCACCGATTTCCCTGGCGGCTGGGGGGTCTTGTAAGGTGTCGGTCAAATACTCTCCAATCACTGTCGGGAAGATGACAGGTGGCGCCCTTGTGGCCGTCGGCCGCCTGGCCAATGCGCCTTCGTCAATTGCGCTGGCGGGAAATGCTCCAGCACCCTCGCTAGCGTTCGATGCGACGCCTAGCGGGGCATATGGCGCGGTTACCGTGGGCACCAGCAATACGCGAACGTTTGTTCTCAAGAACACGGGTAAGTTCACCGATATCCTGTCGCCCGCACCTCTGCTTTCTGGCACCGGATTCGCTATCACTGGCGGAACTTGCACGGATGGACTCAGCCTGGACGTCAATGGAATCTGTACCCTCGTCGTGACCGAGAACGCGATTACCACCGGAACGCTTTCGGCAACGATTACCGTGACGTCAAAGCAAGGGGCCTCGACGAACCTCGCGTTGTCGGCTAGTGCCATTCAGTCGGCGTATGCCGTTACGGGCAGCGCCGGCGCGAATACTGTCCCAGATACAAACTTTGGCCAAGTAACTGCCGGTACTCCAACGCCCGTGGTGAAGTACGTCTATCTAAGGGACAACAGCAGTGCGGCCGTGGTGGTTGCTAACTTAGCCACCCTGGAGGGTGACAGCAGCTTCTCGGTGACGGGTGTGGCGGTCGTCGACTCTGCAGGCGGTCTCGTTGCGAATTGCACCGCGACGGCCACTGGCCTAACTGCAAAATGCGCTGCGAATGCTCCCGGCCAGGCACTTCGCGTGGGCGTGAAATTTGCACCCGTCTCGGCAGGTGTGAAAGCTACTACGCTGCATTTCGAGCACAACGGTTCGCAGGGGCAGTCTGACGTTCAGCTCACCGGCACTGGCGTGTTTGATGCAAATGGCGTGTGGTCCACCGATTGGAGCGCCGCAAGCGCGCCTACTACCGCAACTACCAATTATGGAGGCGTAACTGTTGGCACGGGGACGGTTGACAAGACCTTCTTCGTCCAAAATACAGGCAAATATGGGGAAGCGGCCGTTGGATTCGCCTTGTCCGGCGATACGGGCCCATACCAAATCGTAAATGTTATCCGGGTCGGATGGGGTGGCAACGGTGGGTATTCTAGCGCCAGCTGCATTAGTGGTGGAGTTATTTCCGCTGACAAGCTCTCAGCAACGCCATGTCTAGCCCAGGAACCTGGCTGGCCGTCGACCTCACAAGTTGCTGTAACTGTGCGCTTTGCGCCAAAAGCAGCCGGCACCTACAAACTCGTCGTAACACCGACCACGAACAATGGTACCGTTTTGCCAGCACCTTTGACAATCACTGGGAATGGGCTGTTTAACGCGACAGGAGTTTGGTCGACTGATTACTATTACATAACTCCGCCTTCCGGCTCGTTTTTGGCGTATGGAGCTCAAAGCATGGGTAGCTCGACAGACAAGACCATCTTTGTCAAAAACACCGGAACGAATGGCGCTGAAGCAGTAGGCTTTACCCTTTCGGGAGACACCAGCCAGTTTCAAATTGTGAGTACGTTCCGAGCAGGCTTAGGCGGTAATGGTGGCTATGCTACCGCGGGCTGTATCACAGGCGGAGTTATAGCAGCTGACAAGCTTTCAACGACGCCCTGTCTGGCACAAGAGCCCGGGTGGCCCACGACACCGGATGTCGCAATCATCGTGCGATTCGTACCCAAGGCAGCAGGAAGCTATAGCTTGACCGTGACGCCAACTACGAACAACGGGACTACGTTACCGGCACCAATCACGATGACAGGCACGGGCAGGTAGCACTACTGGGACAGAAAAAGGGAAGCTGCGGCTTCCCTTTTCTTTTGACACCTTGAGGACCTATGACGAGTGGCTGACGCACTTACAAAAAAAGCGGAGCACGAAGCCCCGCTTGAAAACGTCTACGACTGAAGTCGCGCTTGACCTTAGACAGCCATTGCAGCCGTTACGTGCGCATGGTGCTGATAGCCGACCAGCGAGAAGTCGCTTGGTTCGATTTTCTCCAGCCACTCTGGCTCGTACTTGCCCGTGACGGCGAAGTCCGGAACACGGTCGGAAATCACGAGTTGCGGCGGGTCAAACGGTTCACGTTTGAGTTGCTCCTGCAGCATTTCGACGTGATTCTCGTAGATATGGCAGTCACCGATGAAGTAGCTGAACCAGCGAGGGGTGTAGCCAGTCAGCCGACCGACCAGCGCCAGCAGCGCGGCACCCTCGGCCATGTTGAATGGCATGCCCAGGCCCAAATCGTTGCTGCGCAGGTAGAGACACAGCGAGATTTCCTTGGTCTTAGCATTCGGCAGGAATTGATACAGCAGATGGCATGCCGGTAAGGCGACATCATCGAGAACAGCAGGGTTCCAGCCGTGGAACAGGATACGGCGGCTACCCGGGTCTTTGATAATGGTATCCAGGCACTCACGCAGCTGGTCAACTGCTTTGTACAACAGGACCTTTTGCACACCGTCTTCTTCGACGGTACCGACGACGTTGAAGCCATTCTTTTGGGCTGCGGCGATGTGTGCAGTAGCACTTGCATCGAGCAGCTTATACGCTGGCCATTGACGCCACTGAACGCCGTAAACCGGGCCCAGGTCGTCGACGCCGAGTCGTGCGGGGTTCGACAGCCACTTGTTTTCGACGTGGTTGCCGAAGATGTCAGTGCCGTGTTCGTTTGCGTTTTGGTCCCACACTTTACAGCCCAGTGCGCGGAAGTCCGCGGCGCTGCGCGAAGCGCGCAGGAAAGCGCAGAGTTCACCCACGACTGACTTGAATGCCAGTTTCTTCGTAGTTACGGCGGGAAACCCTTTACGCAGGTCGATACGCACCATCGCGCCCGGGAGGCTGAGCGTGCGGATGCCCGTTCTGTTGTCTTGCCACTCGCCGAGGTCGAAGACTTCTTGTACGAGATTGAGGTATTGCTTCATGTGGTTCCTTCAGTTGCCAAGATGAGCCCTTGTATAGCGAAAGTGCCGGTGTAAAGAGCCCAAGAGGGATGAGATGTCCTTGTGTACGTGTAACTACCAGCGCGCGTTCCGGATGGAATCGCGGTTGCTATAGAGGTCATAGGCACAAATTTTTCCACTGCGAGGAGTAAACGCACCATGACCAACAAACCCAAGTCCAAAAAAGTCCTGCAAGACGCACAGTTCCGCGAGGAAGACATCCAGGCGCTGGGCCTGAGCCAGGAAACGGCCAATGTCGGTGACGATGACGGCGAACTGGCGTTCGGCAGCGGCCGTCCAGTTACCCTGATGGATGGCATCACCCTGGACGAGACCGGCGGTATCACGCGAGCCGGCCGCGATTTCGGCGACGACTACGGCAACCGCTACTACTACGACTAAGGGACAAAAGGCATGCTGTGCATGCCACCCTTGATTACGAAACGCTCGCATTCTTGCGAGCGTTTTTCTTTTCTCGACGGCCCTCTATTGCTTCTCAGCTCGCCATGAAAAAGCCCCGCTTGCTGCGGGGCTTTTTGTATCAGCAAACCAATGAGGCAATCACTGGATGCGGAACAGCTTTTTCGTGTCGGTATAGCCGTAAATGGAGCCGTCCTGGGCGATGACCACTTTGCCGTTGCTTCCCAAGGCGTAACCCGACAGGGTGGCCACGAATTCCTGCGAACCTTGAGACTTGAAGGACCCGTCGGCGTTGTAAGTCATGACGTTCTTGGTCACTCCATACTGGTCGACAGTAATCAGGTCGCCATTGGCGGCTACGTCTCGGCCAATCACCGGGCCTCGAGCGGACAAGCCACAGGTCGAGTCCACGCAAGCCCGACTCAGACTAATGTATGCATACGCCCAAATCATGACATTAGGGTAAGAGTACGACGGCCGCAGGTCCTTGAGAGGGAGTGCATAGTCTCCACCACTCCAGCCAACACTGCCGCCTTGCTTGTTGTCACTGGTTCGGAATCCGAGAGCTCCGTTATAGTGGCTCAGTGCGAGTTGCCCCGTCTTATTGGCAGAAAGATACCCGTACATCTGATTACTGATTTGCGTGGTGGGCTTAGCAAGCGTATACACAATCGAACCGCTGAAGTCAGCCAGGCTTACCTTCAGGAGCTGCAGTGGATGGTACGTGTAACGGGCCCCCTGACAGGTCCCTGACACAAACAAGCTCGACGTGGTGTGGTCGTACGCGACATCAATCGGATAGAAAAGCTCGTCGGCATCGGCATTGGGCTGGCTACGGCAGGTGTCGGTGAAGCTTACTGGAATACCCTGAGCGGCACTTCCTTGGACCTGCTTGTAGAGCCACGTAGGAGCTGTAGTCTTGTTGATGTAGTAGACCGTCTCAGAGTCGGGTCCTACCGTAAACCGCTTTGCACCACCCTCCAGGAAGGTTACCGTGCCATTAAGCCCCGCCGGGGCGCCAGGTCCCGTCAGCGTCGGAAGCGTTGGACTGGCGATGTTAGAGCTCATGGACAGGTACTTGCCGCTGTACGTTGTCGCATCAGAAGGGCTGAATGCCATGGTGACCGCGCATTTACCGCCCGCGGCAACTGTGCCGGCGCAAGTGGTGCTCACCAAGCTAAATGGCGCTGCAACGGTGAATGGCGTACTGCCAAATACCAGGTCCACAGGACCTTTATTGACCACGTTGTAGGTGAGCGAGGGACTCGTGGTGCCTGCCTTAGTCGAAGCGAAAGTGATTTGGTCGACTTTGGTATTTGTATTGTCCTGCACTTCGACTACAGGCTCTGACGGCAGTACCTGCACGGAACCGCCACTTTGTGTCACGTTCGTATTGGGGATGGTCACCTGCAGCGGATACGAGCCAGGAACCAGCGTAGGCGTTGTCAGCGTCATGGACGTCGGGCTATTGACCACAACAGTCGCGGTCTTACCCCCAATGGACGCAGTAGCACCCTCTACGAAGTTGGTTCCTGTGACGGTGATAGTTTGTCCTGCGGCGGCCTTAACCGATGTCGGGGTGAACGAAGTAATAGTGGACTGTGCGATACCAGTGCCGGACAGCGCCAGCGATGGCGTAGCACCAGTGGCTGTTGGCATCGACACCGTCCGCGAAGCCAATCCGCGTGCTGTAGGCTTGAACGTCAAGCCCAACGAGCACGACTGGCCCACGGAAAGAACGGCAGGGCAATTGGACGTCGCAATGGCGAAAGGCGCCGCCACCTGGAAAGCGGGCGTGCCAATCACAAAATCACTTGTGCCTTCATTTTTGACTTCTAGGTTTTTCTGTCCACTCGTGGCGCCTACCGCGACATTACCGAACGCCCAGGACGCAACCGGCGTGTTCGCAGCCGTGTCATAGTACCGCACGTCAACCGAGGCAACCGGCGGCGTTGGGGGCGGAGTAGATGAACCTGGCTCCGTAATATTTGTTGGCGGGCGCACCCAGCCATTACCTGAAGGGTCGACCTCGAGAACTGGCGTACCACCATTCAATGGCACGACCACTTCGATGTTCTCTTCAGGCACTGGACTAATCATATGCACCAAGGCCGTGAACTCTTCATCCTGGCCGAAGCACTGGACGGCCAGTTGTGGCTTTGCGGCCTTGTAGATTCCGTTGTCGCCCCGGACCTGCTGGTTAATAGCTCGGCAAACATCCTCCGATACGTTGCGCAACACCCAAAATGCTGGCGAACCATCTTGAACCTGATTCCAGCTTGTGCTGGTGGTATGGGTCGATGCAGTGCCCGGAGGGGCAATCGGGATAGAGTTCAAGAATGCGAAACTGACGAGCTCTTGCTCGCCTGCAGGCCAACGCCCGTGCTGAACTCGAAACAGCTGGGTTGCACCGAGCAATTGGTGACCCTGATTCACGACTGAGACCGCTGTTGCCCGGGTCTGAGAGCTACGGTAGGCTTCTCCGGCATAGTAAATCGTTGCAAGCACGAGTGCCGCGACGAGAACTATGGCGATGATGGTTACGATGAGTGAAAACATTGACGTCCGCTAAAAGGTAATCGATGTTCTCTGTAGCGATTAGGTCACCCTGCATTTTATGCAACAAACTCCATCGGTAGAACTGAAACCGAATTGCCACTCATTAGGTTATTGTGATTTCCCTTAAAGTCGAAAGACACCCATTCCAAAACAGGTTTTCCAGATAGTTTCAGATTTACAATTTATATTAAATGTGCTAAAATGCTCGCTTACGCTGCAAGTACAGCTGCCGTTTTAGGAAATTCGATGCCCACTCTGACTGTTGACCTTCGTCCAGGTCTCAACCCTGTCTGGATAACCCGTTATCAAGATTACCTGGCCACGGCACGTGCCTGGTGGGCCGACAAGCGGCGCGAAACCACCCAATTTGGCGTGGAGCAGAGCACTTTGCGCACTATCCCCACGGGCCTGGACGGCCCAAAGCACGGCCCTTTGAGTGTGTACAACGAATGGGCCGGCCAACAGCTGGTAATGCTGTCCAAGACGAGAGAGCGCTGGGTGCGCCTGCAGGAACGCGATGAATTTGAGAAGTGGCACGCGGAGCTAACTCAATCCCTATGTGACCACTGGCGCCGCCGCACTCACGAGATTGCAGAACTGCGCAGCCAAGAAGCGGGGAAACTGGTTGAGCCGGTCAACGCTGAGCTGTCCTTGGCCCACCGGTACAAGCTGGTTGACTTGTTCGTGCGTTGGCTTCGCATGAAAGATGCACATGCGCCCGAACTTGCCGCAGCCTGTCTGGCAAATGGCCACATCCCCCTGGACCGAAAAAGTTTGCATGTATTGAGCGAAACGCTCGGAGGTATCGGGCTGCGTGGCCCCTTCAGTATGGGGGACGTTCATACGGAAGCCGCCTATCAGTTCTACCAAGTGATTGCCCGCGGCATTTGCCAGGAGGCGGGAGGCACACCGCTGCTGTTCGATGTATTCTCCTGGAACCATCCGGATGCGCAGGAACTCTACAAAAAATAAGCGTACTATCAATCAAGCACAGGAGCGCCCATCATGGGATATGACATCAAGGTTGGTAACGCAGTACCAACGCACCACAAGGACGATTTCCCAACCCTGAGTGCACGGTGGGAAGTAGAGCACAAAACGCTAGAGGAAGCTCCATCGTTCGAGGGCGACGAGATGACAGGCAAGAGCAATATGCGCTCTCCCTCGTATTCGACCTGGTCTGACTTCTGTACGGACACCGGGCTTTACGACATGTTCTTCGAGAAGTATTACGGCATTATGGCGAGCCACCCGGGCTGCCGAGGTATATCCCAACACGACGCTGACGAGGTGACCGCGGCTTTGGCCCGGTATCGAGCAAAAGCGACGCTTCCACCTGGGTTCGAGAAGGACTGGGGCTACAACGGCCCACCCAATTTCGACTATAACCTGGCCAGGTTGATTTGGCTGGAATTCTGGATGCAGTGGGCTGTCAAGAATTGTGAGACGCCAGCAATTCAAAACACCTGAGCAGGTGCTAACCCAGGCGTTGCAGCGACAGTCTAAAACAGCAAACCCCGCTTAGGCGGGGTTTTTTACTGTCGGATGGAACCGTTTAGGCCGCCATGCGTGCGAGAGTTTCCACACGGGCTTGGGCGCTTAGGCCGCCAAAAACGGCATGAAGAGGCACTTTTGCCGCGTCACATACGAACTCCCACATTTGCACCCCGACATTGGTAATGCGGTAGCCAAAGGATGCGCGTGCGGTAGCGGCACAGCCTGGCTCTAGTGGAGCTCGCTCCACCAATCCCCGCTCTTGCAGCCGTTTTAGCGTCAATGCGTGGTGGCTGGAGCGGTAGGCACCAAGGTCACGGGGGCGCCATAACCGCTCGGGCCCGAGCTGTTTGTACAGCTCAAAAAGTGCTTTCAGAAGTTCGCTTTGCGCGGGCGTGAGTAGCCCAACCAGCTTACATCGAGTCATTGGTTTCCTTGAATCTAAAGAGGTGAAGTGCTATAATGTGTGCTTCAAACAACTCTATATAGCATCAGTCGTTTGAGTCCCTATCGTCGGCCCGAAAATGTGGGGGTCCAAGTCGGCGATAGGTAAAATTCCGAGGCAGTTCGTTCTTTGGGGCACTTGCTACACGCAGGAGGACCCCCTAATCTACGGAGCAGTCATGAATTTTTTCTTGTATTTAGTCGTTCCCATGCTGGTATGCGGCGCGATGTCACAACTGCTTGAACTCATCTGGCCCAAGGTCGAACAATCATCCGCAGAGGACAAAGACTTCGGTGGGAAATCCCGGCCCGCAGCCAAGTCCATGTCTGATTCGGCGATTGTCGACCGTTCAGACCGCTCGGAGCGTATAGCACGCGAAGCTGTCCGCAAAGAAGAGCGAACGGAGTCAAGTGTTGTTGCTGCGGTATCTGATGCGGACCCCATGGAAGCCTTCCAGCTACCATCGGACTTCGACATGGCCGAGTTTCGCTCGCACCACGAGTAACCAACCGCACGACGTGCGTTGATTTCAAAGTCCTGACCTTCTGGTTGGGACTTTTTCTTTTAACTGCCGACACTTCCATGTCGGTGACCGCTTGAGGGATTCTGACATCACGTCAGAGGAGGTTGCCTACGATGTGTATCCGAGGCGGTTTATCTGCGCGAGATAGGGGAGGCGGGAAAGATGAAGGGAGACAGCAAAAGCCGGCCGCCCTGGTTATAGGGCGGCCGGCTGAGCGCCAGACAGGCTAGAAGGTGATTGACCTTAGAAACCCATGGTCATCGAGATTGCCGCTACGCTCAAAGCCGCGATAGCTGCATTCACACCGCCCAGCAGGGCGTAAAACCGGCCATCTTCGCTCTTGGTACCGGCTGCGCGCATCAGGGCACGCGCGCCGAAGTGGCGAACGATGGTAGCAACCGCAGCGGCCAGGGCAGCGGCAAGAATGGTCGACAGGCTGCCGATGGGCGCGCCGATGCGCTCCGCCAGCATGGCGATGATGACCAGTGGCACTCCGACGTTGACGAGTTGGTCAGCGAAGTGGTTCGAACGAGTAGTAGTGTTGGACATGTGATGTCTCCGGGAATCTATAGCTTGTCTGGTGTTTACGCTCCTTTCTACCGCGCTTGGGAATGCAGTTATAGAAAGTATACGGCTATTTTTATAGGTTGTCAAGAAGCAACCCCTAAAAACAACGCCCCGGGCTAGCCGGGGCGTAAAATGTCAAGCAAAACAGGAGGTACCTGTGTCGTTTGACGGGCTTAGCGACGCACGTAGCGTGCGGCGTTCAGCGTGCGGTGCTTGTCCTTGCGCATGTTAATCCATACGGTTCGCACGAAGCCATCAGGGTTGATAACCAGGATGACATCACGCGCCTCGTCGAGAGGTTGACGCCAGACTTGCTTGACGATTTTGTCTTCGGACTCATCGTATTCGACTTCGATGAGCTGTGCCTTTGTGGCGTCGAAGACCCGCGGCAGTTCGATGCTGCCATAGCGGTCGGATTTGCCGGCCCCTTTGGCGTGCGAGCCATACTTCAGCTCGCCTTCAAAGATGGGTTGCTTGTAACGTGCCGGCATGAACACGTCAGAGTGAAACAGATAAGGCATGGTAGCCCTCCAGGAGTTTTGTTGACCTGGAGCGTGTAGAAACTACATTTCAAATGCTCATCTCATCTGGCGCGGCTAAAAGCTCTGGCTACAGAACATATTGTTCAATCCGTTAGGGATTTCCCTTTTGGTGCCTTGCACCATCTTTCCGCCCACCCGTTACATGACTCCACAAACGCCGCGCTTTCCAGAGGTTTTTCTGGTTGAGCTGATGAACCCTTACACCGGGGAAGTCGAAGAGACTGACGTCTGCGCCAAACTTGAACTGGCCGTCGAAAAAGTCTATTTGCACCTGGTCGACTACAAAGATTCGCTTATCAATGTCGAAGTGTCTTTCGACGCAGACGACGCCATCGAAGGCGTTGGCTTTTTCGACGAAGACCACGAGCTCATTTCCTGTGTGACGGTCTACCACCTTGACAGAGACACCGGAACCGCAAAAGTCGAAGGGTTGGCTGACGCGTGCAGAGGTAACAAGAGCGACCTACAGCAGACATTGAATCGAATTTTCAGGAACTAAAGGATTTCAAGCAACATGGATATTTCGTCGATTTACACCCGTGCACGTAGTGCGCGCTCCCTGTCGAAAGCGCACAAGACTGTCGCAGCTGTCAGCCAGATGGAGGCGCAGGTTCAGCAACTGAGTGATGCCGAACTTATCCAGCGCTTCCAGGCGCTTGCCGCGCGAGCGCTGAAAGACCGTGTGGTTGAGGGCTTTGCGCTTGTACGCGAAGTGAGCCGTCGGGTGCTGGGCTTGCGTCAGTTTGACGTCCAGCTTATCGGCGGCCTTACTCTAATGGCCGGCCAGTTGGCCGAGATGCGCACCGGTGAAGGCAAGACCTTGACCATTGCAGCGCCAGCTGCAATTCTGGCCCTTGATGGCAAAGGCGTTCACGTCGTTACCGCCAACGCGTACCTGGCCGAGCGAGACGCAGAGCTGATGCGTCCGTTGTACGAGGCACTAGGCCTTTCCGTGGCCTTTGTCCATGACGACCAAAACACCCCGGACAAGAAAGCCGCATACGATGCCCACATCACGTATGGCGTCGGTCATGCGTTCGGATTCGACTATCTGCGCGATAACCTGGCCCGGGACCGAACTGAACAGGTTCAGCGTGCGTTTCACGCCGCCATTGTCGACGAAATCGACTCCATCCTCATCGACGAAGCCCGCGTTCCGCTCATCATCAGCGCACGCGCTGCTGACGTAACGGAAGCTGTCCGTGCCATCGACAAGGCCGTGGCAGCCCTGCAGCCGGTGGTCCACCTGGAAGTGAACCTCAAAGAACGCCAAGTGACGCTGACCGAAGCCGGCTATCACGCTGTCGAAGAAAGCCTGGTGCAAAGCGGCATGCTCGAGACGACATCGTCTCTGTACGAAACGCGCAATCTGCCGCTCGTGCGTCGCATTCACTCTGCTGCCAAAGCGTATGGACTGTTCCGCCGTGACCGAGATTACGTCATTGAGGGCGGTGAGCTGGTTCTGGTCGACCAGGGCACCGGTCGCAAGATGCATGGTCGTCGCTTTGAAGATGGCTTGCATGAAGCACTTGAGGCGAAAGAGGGCGTGGAAATTCAGCCAGGCACGATGAAGCGCGCCACCATCACCTACCAGAACTTCTTCGGCCTGTATCCCCTCTTGGGCGGCTTGACGGGAACGGCCCTGACTGAAGCGGAAGAGTTCTCCGAAATTTACAATCTGGAAACGGTCGTTATCCCGACCAATCGCCCGATTCAGCGCCGGATGCACCTGGATGTGGTGTACCTGACCAAGAGCGAAAAATTCAAGGCAGCTGCGCAGGAAGTCGCCCAGCGCCAGGCAAAGGGACAACCCGTGCTGGTTGGCTGCGCCACGATTCGCGATGCCGAAGTGATGGGACGACTACTAAGCGACAACGGCATTGCGCATGAAGTGCTGACGGCAAAGTACCTGGAGCGCGAGGCCCATATTATCGGCCAAGCGGGTCGACTTGGCGCCGTGACGGTGGCAACCAACATGGCCGGCCGCGGTACCGACATTCTGCTCGGGGGTGAGAAACCGTCCCGTAACGATTTCGCTGACGATACCGAGTTCGAATCGGCTATGTCGGCGTGGAAACAAGAGCGCGAGGCTGTGCTCGCTGCCGGGGGCCTGTTTGTCCTCGGCACCGAACGTAACGGCCTGCGTCGGGTGGACAACCAGCTGGCCGGTCGTAGCGGCCGTCAGGGTGACCCAGGCGAAGTGCAGTTCTTCCTGTCTCTTGAAGACGAATTGCTACGTATTTTCTCCAAGGATGGTCGACTCAATGTCGTTCGTCGCATGGTGGAAGCCAGCGGCAGTGCTCTCTCGGGTAAACACGTTGCGGCGATGGTAACGGCTGCGCAGAAAAAAGTCGAAGGTCAAGGCTTCGACGCTCGTCGTACTCTTATGAAGTACGACGGAGTGCTCGCCGACCAACGTCGTGCGGTGTATGCACTACGAGAGCACTTGCTTGACGGCGGCGCCGTCGACCACTGCCGCGGCGTGGTAACAACTGCCATCGAAGCCTGGGCTGGCCGCTGGCTGGACGCCAGCATGCTGCCGGAGCAGTGGGATATCGGCGCGGCGAAGAAGGACCTGTCCGACCAGTTCGGCCTGTCGCTGCCCCTGGTTGGCTGGGTGCACAAGGATGAGCTCGAGCGCGAAGAGATGGTCACCCGCATCGTCGAAGCAGCTGAAGCCCAGTTCGATGCACAGCAGTTCGACGAAGCGGCTTGCCGTAGCGTCGTTTTTGATGTCCTCAATGACATGTGGACAGAGCATCTGACGGTGCTTGAAGAACTGCAGAACGGCGTAGGCCTGAAACAGAACACGGGCTTGAACCCCGTCTACCAGTATGGTAAGGACGCTTTCGCGCTGTTCCAGGCATTCGAACAAGGCATGTGCGTCGATATTACCGGCCGGCTGCTAAATACTACCCGCAAGGCAGAGGAAGCGGCCCGAGACGAAGCCGCAGCCGCGCGCCACGCTGGCGACGCCAAGGTGGCAATTGAGTCGGAACTGCGCTGGGTGCGCCGAAACGACCCTTGCCCGTGCGGGTCCGGCCTGCGCTTCCGGGAATGCCACGGCAAGCTAATCTAGCCGGGGAGGCTATCACTACCTCCCGGCCCAGGTGCTAACGGGCGTAGGCCTGTAAATCACCTAACTCCCCACAATGGCCCGCCAGCTTCGGTTGACGGGCCATTGTTTTGCCTAGCGGAGCTAAAAGCATTCAAGTGCTATCAGGCGCCGCCGACTGCGACCGCAACTAATTTCGTTGTCTGCTATACGGCGTAGGACAATAACATTGAAAGAACCTACAGATGGACAAGCAAGAGTTTATCGCGGATATGGAATGTCGTTTTGGGTCGGATGAGGCGCTGCAGGTGCGCTTTCGTCTGGATTCGGGCGAGGAACTATCCCTGGCCCAGTACGACGAATTGTGCAAAACGTTCGGCAAGGAGGACGCACCGTGCGCAGAATCCCTGCTCCCGGACGACGGCTCGGCCGTTTGCTGCACCGACTACGCCGCGTACATTTTCAAGCAACTGCCCGGCCGTGTTGAAATCTACGGCTTTGCCAATGAAGACAATCCAACGAGCCGTGTCGCACGAGAAGAAATTCACCTGAGCGGACATGACTATGCCATCGTTGATGGGCGATACATCGTCGACCCTTGGCCCCGGCTCGTTCCTATGGCATTTGAGCAAATGGTGTTCGACCTCGAAGACGCGGCGGATGCTGCGTTGGTCGCTGATATATATGGCCCGCGTCACTGCTGGGAGCGCATGAGCCTGGCGGAACAGTACGCCCAAGAGCAGCTGGACAAAAGCATCTAAAAACTTCTTTTTACGCGGAGCTTGTCTCCGCGTTTTCATTTTAGGTGACGCTATCTGGTTACTACACTCATCAGAGCAAACTTTAAAATGAGGATAATCTTATGACGAATCAAGTAAATACCCCAGCCCGCGTTCTGACCATTGCAGTGTCGAGTCGCTCCCTGTTCCACATCGAAGATGGCAATGAAATCTTCGAAAAGGAAGGTCAAGCTGCTTTCGACGAGTACATGCGTAGCAAAGAAAATGTGCCACTCCGTCCGGGTGCCGCGTTCCCGCTGGTGCGTAAGCTGCTGGCACTGAACAAGGTCCAAAGTCCATTCCCCCGTGACCGCGTCGAAGTTGTTCTGCTGTCGCGCAATTCGCCGGACGCCGGCATGCGTGTCATGAACAGCATCTCCCACTATGGCCTGGATATCGAACGCGCGGTGTTCACCCAAGGCGGTGACCGCTTCCTGTTCGCCAAAGACCTGGGTGCGCACTTGTTCTTGTCCGCAACAGCGGCAGACGTCAGTGCTGCACTCGAGCACGGCATTGCCGCGGCAACCATGTTGCCGGTTGAACGCAGTGAGGAGGCTGAGGAAGGCCCGGTCGTCGTCGTCTTCGACGGTGACAGCGTTATCTTCGACGACGAGGCGGATGCCTGCTACCGCGCCAATGGCCTGGTGGCGTTCCGTCAACACGAAGTGGAACGTGCGCACATCCCACTGGGTGCCGGTCCGTTCAAAGTGTTCCTGGAAGCGCTGTGCGCGCTGCAGGCTGAGCTGCGCAAAGAGTTTTCGGAAGCAGACCTGCCTCTGATTACTGCGCTGGTGACGGCACGTGGTATGCCCAGTCATGCTCGAGTCATCAACACGCTGCGTTCGTGGGGCGTAACGCTCAACAAGGCGATTTTCTGTGGCGGTCTTCCGAAAGGCCCGCTGCTGAAAACCCTTCGTGCGCACATCTTTTTTGATGACACGGTCAAAAATGGCGAAAGTGCCGCCAGCCACGATATCCCCTTCGGACATGTTCCCTACGGTCACGGCGGTATTGTTGCATCCGAGGCAGCTGTTCCGGCAACGCCGGCAGTTGGCGAAGTCGTGCAAGCTGATGCGCCGGCCCTGGCTGCCGCGTAATCACTAAGCAGCACCACTCGATTCACCACCTCGGCTTTTGTCGAGGTGTTTTTTTTGTCCGAGCGACTATCGGCAGCTATACACGAGATACCCCAGGACAATCAGAAGGAGAAGACGTGCACAATTCACCCAATGCGGAAAAAAGTTCCTCTCGTCGCCCAAAGAGTTTTCACCAGCAGATTCTGAACGCAAGATACTCAGCTCCGCTGGCCGCGCTCGATGTGCCTGTCGAGAACCTGTCGGCCGAACGACTGCTTGCGGTCTACCTGACAGACGGCGAGGGTGCGGAAGCCGACCTGTACTGGTACTTCCGGCCCTGGCGTTCTGCATCACCGCGTACAAGCGGCGTCTATGTTCGTCGACAACGCAACGGCTATGTCGGCTTTGCCTACTATGACTCGGATGCGCGTGTCTGGCTGTACACCCACGACACCGTGAGACAAGCTGAACGCTTCGCAGCAGAGTATCTGGCCGAGACAAGCCCGCTTCGCAGGTATCTCTCGTACCACAGCAACCACCAGCACGTGGAATGGTCCGGCGCCCCCACTACAGGCCTTGAAGACCTGAATTTCGCCACGTTGCGTGCCGATGCGCCGGCGCCTGATAACGAAGCGGCCATTCGCCTGGCCATGCTGCGCTGGACTATGGACCCACAGCGCAAACGTCGCCAGTTTGGCGGCTAAGGATACCCTCATTTTCGGCGGCACCTTCGGGTGCCGTTTTTCTGTCTTCAACCCAAAATCCACTGCGTTTTCAAGGGGATGGACTAGGTCCATATAAGAGACGCCGCTACACCTCAGAGTTTATGAATTTCAGTCCTGTAAGGACACGCCCTCGCAATGACCATTCAACGATTCAGCCTCTCCCGCCTTACCCTTAGCGGGCTGCTCGTGCTAGCCGCATGCGGCGCCTATGCGCAGGACTCCGCATACAATGCTAATCCGTTCCAGGGCTCTAAGGCTGCTGCGGCTGTCGCACCTGCCAACACCGCTACTTCCGCATCGATGCCGGCGCTGCCGCCAGTTACCCCTGCACGGGTAGCTGCCGACACGGGCCCGTTGACCCTTCCACCGCCCATTCCTGTTCCTCTGCCTATTGCGGTCCCGCTGGACAAACTGCCGAAAGTGGCCAGCCAGCCAGCACAAGCCACAGCTATCCCTGTGCCGCCACCTCCAGTACCAGCCCTGGACAAAAATGAGACCGCACCAGCGCCAACAAAGGCTCCGGCAACCGTGGCACAAGCAGAGACCCCCAAGGTTCGCGCGTTCCTTCCCAGGGAGAAAATCGAAGCCAATCGTGCTCGATGCCAGGTCAGCTTCAAAGGCCGAAGCCTAATTCAGCTCACCGCGGGAGATGTCGAGCAAATCGTGCAGATGACGGGTGCCAACGGCTGCCTGACTGCAATCAGTGCAGATGCCGACTGGTTAGATGTCGAATATCGTGGCAACAATGAGTTGCTACTGGTTGCACATGCTAATACGAGCACATCTGCTCGTCGTGGACAGGTCACGGTTGTTACTCCCAATCAAACCTTCATGCTAACGATTCGACAGGCGGCTGAACCCGTTGAGCCTGCGAGCGCACCAAAGGAGAAAACGCCCGCAGTTGAGCGCACCTCAACCAGAGAAGCTGACGCCACACCGGTGCGCACCTCCACGCCCGCTGAGCCTGAATACGATGCGGCTAAGGCTCGCCTGGCTGACCATAGCGACCAGCCGTTGCCGGGTTCTGCTGCGCTGACGTTGCGCGCCGCCCGTGAGCCTGCGTTGATGTCTATTACCGAAATGGCGCCCCTGACCGCCTCTATGCCGGAACTAGACCTTCCAGAAGTCGAGGGTCCTCCGCTTGAGCTGCGCTCGCTGGCCAAGTTACAGCAGCGTTCCTCTGCGGTGCTTGCAGAAGTTGTGCCGACTTTGACTGTTCCGTCGCCGCAGTTTGAACTTCCAGATGTGCGTGGTGCGCCGCTGGAGTTGAAGTCTCTGGCCGCCCTTCAAAAAGAAACACCACCGCTCACCGTTCGTGCGGAAGACTTGGCGCCGCTTCCAATGCCTTCGGTCTCTCTGCCCGAAGTTGCTGTGCAGGTCCAACCCTTGAAGTCGTTGGTGGCACTTCGCGACCAGGCCCCCTCTGTGGCAACGCTGTCTGCCGACCAACTTCCGCGTCCTCCCGTTTCCCTGCCACCGCTACCCGCAATTTCAGCGCCGGTCGCAAGGGTAGTCGACGCCAAGACTCCGACGCCTGCCGTCGACCCCGCCCATGCCAAGACCGTTCTCGAAGCCGTGTTCCGCGCTGCAGAGCCAACCTTTGGCGAAGCCCCGGCGGCCGTACCGGTAAAGCCCGCTCCGGCACGTCCCGCATATGTGCCACCTGGCTATGTCACGTTGGACGAATACACGGCAGCACCAGCAGCTAAGGATGCGCCTAAACCCGCAAAAAAGCGGACCAAGTAACCTAAAAGGCTGAAATCCGAGCGCTATAAGTAAGATGAAAGTCATCAACCTCCTCTCTGCGCCCGGCTCGGGCAAATCCACTACCGGACAGATTCTTTCGGGGATGCTGTCTATCGCCGACTATCGTGTCGAGTACATCCCGGAGTTCGCCAAGTTTGCGACCTTCAGCAATAATCAAGCGGCGTTGTCGGACCAGATTTACATGTTCGCCAAGCAAGAAAACCGCTTGCACGTGCTGAAAAGCGCCAACCTGGACTTCGTTGTCATGGATGGCCCGCTACCTGTCGCGCTTCTCTTCCAGCCGGAAGAGTACTATCGTTTCTACGAACCACTGGTCATGGAAGTATTCGGCTCGTACGAAAACATCAACTTCTTCCTACATCGCAATCCCCAGCTTGCGTACAAAACTGTGGGCCGAAACGAGAACTTCGAGCAGGCCAGTGACCTTGACCTGCGTCTCCAGCAAATCTTGCAGCGTCATGATGTGCCTTTCCGCGAATTCATGGTCGAGCGCAGTCTTCCTGCGCAACTGTTCCGTGAGATTACCGGCGGTGAGCCTCCTCTGCTCCACCACGGCTGAGTACCCCTAAGGAGAAAAGGCGAGCACTGCTCGCCTTTTTCATTTCCGGTTCACTCAAGCCCGTGCGACCAGAACCCCGATTATTATAAGAACAAAGCCAACTAGGCCACCTGCGAGCGCAATGTTCGACAGCACCGTGCGGGCTTTTTCAGGAGTATCGAGTTGTCGGGTAATCCATGCCTTTAACGCCATCATTTGGGTCTCCCCATGTAGTAGAAGACCCGTATAGGCTTCGCTGATTATTGTGCAGCGAGCGTCACGGAAATTCGGCTGGCGGGGTCACCATTCCATACAGTTTGCAAGCCTGAATCCTGCAGGCACTGCTGAACCTGGCGGCCGATGTCGGCAACGCTGGTGTTAGCGCCCAGGCGGCTTGCAAAGGTCAGGCTCAGCTTGCCGCTTTCGCTGGCGGCATCCGCGGCGTCCCAAGAGTAGAACACAAAGCCGTCGACCGACAGACCGGACTGGCAAGCCTTGGAGACTTCATCCCGGATTTCAGCGTTGCCGCAGGTGCTGCAGCACGAGTAGTCGTGGCGAGTGAGGATGCCGTGAGCTTGCATTGCAGAGAACGCATTTTCGAGCTTGTCGATGCCGTCCTGTACCACTTCCAGAGGAAAGCGTCCTGAAATGGCAAACAGGTCCTGCATGCGCTGCGAGCTCGTGGGCGCCAGTTGGGCTCGGCCAAGCACGTCAAAGTTGGGCATGAGCGGAGGCACTGCGTTATGAATGGTCGTCTGCATATCAATTTTCCTCAAAATAGTCGGCATCCTTGCCTAGCATACCGAACAAAAATAGGGACGTCTTGAAAGACGTCCCTGATTGCCTGTCTAGCAGTGGTTAGGCCACGCGCTTGACGCGCAAGCCGTCCGTCGAACGCACCGGGGTGACGAATAGGCGCATGTCATCAGCTGCTTCACCCGCAGGGGCTTGTGCCGCTGCAGCTGCCGCCGGCGCCGCCGTAGCGGCAGGTGCCGCAGTCGGAGCTGCGGCCGGAGCTGCTGTTACGGTAGTCGGGGTGGATTCGGCCTGCACCTCAACTGCGGTAACCGCCTCAGTGTGGGTGATAGCCTCGACGCCCGGGTTCACAGGCAGGCCCAGCAGCATGCTTGCAACTTGCGAGGCATGAATGCCTTTTTCGAGCGCAGCGTTACGCAGGCGTTCCCACTGAGCAGCCTCGGCGTTGTAAGTCAGGTATTGCTGCAGGTTGCGCACCTTCATAGCGCCCGGCTCGAGTGCGCGATATTCTTTCTCCGGCAGCAGAACACCCATGGTGTCGGGCACCCAGGCCAGGTCCATCATGTTTTCCGGGTCGAAGGAAATCGAACGCAGCGGATGGGCCGTCACTTCCAGGATGGCATAGAAGCCCGGAAAGCGCAGACCGAAGCGCGCTTTGGCCGCGAATTCCAGTGCAGGGTCGGATTCTGCTGCGATGAACACGGCCTGCGCTTTACCGAACGCCTTCAAGGCCACAGCCAGCGACCAGTAAGTGCTCGATGCACGCGAGAAGAACGGTTCATGGATGCGCCAGTAGTGGACGATATCGCCGCGAGGAGATTCACCGTTGATGCCCAGGACGCGGAGCACTTCCATCTGAGTGTCGATGTCGACGCGTTCGTCGCTATCTTCGCCATGGTCATAGAGCCAGGCGCGCATATCCGGCATGGACACGTGGACCAGATTAGCAAGGGTGTGTTCGTCGATGCCACGCAGGTGCATCAGCGCTTTGACTACAGAGGTATTGACATGCATGTTGATTCTCCTCGATTAGCGCGCGATGACGACGGCGGTCAGGGTCAGCAGGAAGAAGGCGACATACGGCAGAGCGACTTGCGACTGCGGAATGCGCCAAGGGGTGCGTGCGCGGTTCAGGTGACGCTGGATTGCCAGCGCGCCGGCGACCGAACCAGCCAGGAACAGGGCTGCACACAGTTCGCGACGCATCGCGAACTCGATATAGTGCGAAAAGGCCAGGCTCGGCACATTACTGACCGCCAGCGAGACCAGCATGATGAGGCCCAAGCCTGCGGTGTACAGCATGTGTGGGCGGCTCATGTCGATGAGAGATTTGACCATCATGATTGAAATTTCCTTATTGGTTCAGGGGCACGCTGCCCGTATCAAATTTGGCCGCACCTTTGTCGGCCCCATGGAAGGTGCCAAGGCCTGGAACTTCCTGGCCCTTGGTAATAATGACCGTGCGCTGGTCGTCAAGCTTCACCCAGGCCTTGTCACCGTTGGCCATGACCACGGTCGGCTTAGCCGACGACGGGACCAGTGGCGTAGCACGGGCAGACTTCACAACCTGACGCGGAGCTTCTACAGCAGTAGCGTCCGAGGCGGTCGCGCCTACCTTCGGCTCGGCCTTGCTAGCCGCTGCTCGAGTAGGAGCCGCCTCGGCGATAATCGCACTTTGTTCAGCTGCGCTGTTCTCTACCTTCGGGCCACCCTTGATGAGAATCTCAGGGGGCAGGGGAGGCGGAACAGCCATGTCAATCTTCTGCGTGGCAAGAGCCGGCAGGCGGGCAGGCGCCGCCTGGCGAGGTGCCACTGGCGTGCGGTCTTGCTTAACCACTACCACTGGTGCAGCTTTCTTGACAGAAACGGGGGCGGATTTCGGCGCAGGTGCCACAACCTTCGTAGTTGCCTTCGGCACAGGCTGCTGCTCGGCTTCCACAACTTTCGCAGCCGCCTTCGGAGCGGACTTCTGCTCAATCTCCACGGCCTTCGGCGCAGCTTTAGGCGGGACAGCAATCACATTGGGTTCAACCACCGGAGTCTTCTGCACAACAGCAGATGCCGGCGAGGTTGCTGGCTTGGCAGTCGCAACTGGTGCCGGGATAGTAGCCTGTGCCACAGGCGCGTTGGTCGTGGCGATAGGCAGCGGAACTTCCACAGCTTTCGTGGAAACAACAGCCTGTTTGACTTCAGGTTCCGGAGTTGCGTGGGAAGTTTGTACAGAAACCGCCGGCTCAGCGGAAACCGGCGCAATCACCGGAACTGCCGGTGGCGTGACAGATTTGACGACGACAGGCGCCTGAGCTGGACGGGCCACTACGTGGCTTGCGGCCGGCACGGGCAGGCGAGGGGCCTCTGCCGGCTTTTGCGCGGATGCGTTTGAGCCTGTACTGGCGTGGTCTGACAAAACCAGAGACGCTGCACCGGCGCCAAACGTCAGAATGCCGCCCATCAGCAGGTACGAAAGCCAAGACGAAGACGACTGCTTGCGAGGGGTCATAGCGTTAAATGACGAAAGTGGAAACTAAGGAGCGCTGCGAACAGCACCGACACCGAAAAACTTTGCGCAGAGTGTATGCGCCTTATTTATCCCGGTGCCGGCGCCCTTAGCCGTTCAGCGCCTGCGTCTCAAACAGAAACGCCGAAGGGTGACGTGTCGCGTTCGCCGGGTTCTTGGTAGAGCGGCTGCCGCAGTAGGACATCGTCAGCGAATCCCGCGCCCGGGTCATGGCCACATAGAAAAGGCGGCGCTCTTCGTCCCGCGTGCACAGCGGATGCGGGAAGAGGGCGGCTTCACAGCCCATAACCCATACCTGCGGCCACTCCAGGCCCTTGGACTCGTGCACCGTAAATGCTGCCAGACCCTTGTCACGCAACGGGGCAATCAGTGCCTGGGTACGCGCCAGAACCGCTCGGTTTTTTCCTGCCCACAGCCAGCGTTCGACTTCTGCGAGCTCGTCGTTGCCGTGAGCGAAATGGCGGACACCAACTTCGCCTGTCTCGGTACGGTGCGCTTTCCAGTCGATGGCGATACGGCCTTCGTTGAATCGGATGACGTTATTGGCATGCTGCACAATGGTGTTTGCCGAACGATAGTTCACGCTCAACACGTACTGGTCGTCGCATTGCTGCGTCAGTTCACGCATTACGTCGGCGTGGGCGCCGCGGAAGGCGTAAATAGCCTGGTCCGCGTCACCGATGTACCAGTAGCGTGTGCGAGGACCACCGATGGCGCGCAAGAACGTCTGCTGGAGCTGCGAGAGGTCTTGTGCTTCGTCGACCAGCACATGGTCAAAGCCACCGTCCGTCGTCTCCGCAGCAACTGCCAGGAGACTTGTAAAGTCGGTCAGGCCGGCCAGCGCCAGCAGTTCTTCAAAGCGCAGTGCAATCAGGCCGGAAAGCGTATGGTATTGTTCCTCTTCGCGTGAGCGATTTAGCTCGAGCAAGAGTTCACCGTCGGAGTAATCTTCGTACTCTTCCGGAAGTTCCGGGCGAAGGGTGTCGAGCACCGCAATGACCTGTGCGTCAGAGGCCACTTTGATAGCAAGGCCTTTGCGCATCAACAACGACAGCGCCAGGGCGTGCACGGTTGCGCACACCGGGACCTTGTTGCGGTCACCCAGGCGAGTCGCCAGGCGACTCGAAATCTCCGTTGCAGCCTTGCGAGTAAAGGTCACCACAGCCACGCGCGCAGGGTTTGCGCCGGCAGCCACTAGCGCCGCAGCGCGTTCGACAAGTAGACGCGTTTTACCAGCGCCAGCGCCGGCACAGACGGTTGCACTGCGGTCAAAACTCGCGGCCAGTGCCGCTGCCTGCTCTTCGGAAAGTCCATGACCGATACCGCCAATCAAAGGCTGGCCGCGAGGCGACGTGTGCGCGCTTTCAAGCTCGCTAAAAAGTGAGGCGTAGTTGGACATGGTTGTATAATATTTTACGCTACATTCATGTTTAGCACAATCTGTTTATAAAATATGGCCAGTAGCGTGACATTTAAGAAGGTTTTGGTGGTCTTTTTGGCCATAAGCGGCGCGACTTTTGGCCTGGCTTGGACGCTCGGGCATCTGATAGGCTTTGACGCACCTTTTAGTGCAAAAGCTTCGCCAATTCGTGCAGTACCCAGACCGCAGCCCCCCACAAAACCTGTCGTAGTCACCCCGGCGCTTGCCGCTGCGCCAACCGGGGACTCAGTATTTTTTAAGTTGAAGGCGGTGTTGTCTTCAGCCGACGGGCCGGAAGTGGCCATCGAGGCTGTGCCGGCAACTGAGCCCTGCGTTGAGCCCCGCTGGCTTGATGCGCGCGACATTCGCATGTCCAAACCCGTATCTCCCCTGAACCTAAAATCCGAGACGGCTTGGTGCCTGCGTGTGATGCCCGGCCAGCGTTTTACGACAGAGGCACTCGAAGGCCGATGGATGACGCTGTCTGACCGTACGCTGGCATTGGACGCGGCGCACCAGTACATGCGGGTTCAGCATGCCAGCGGGCGCTGGCTGGGCCTACGTGTCATCGCTGCAGGGTACTGCGCAAGCGAAACGAGCGCATGTTCTGGCACGACCCTTGTCGAAGTGAGCGTTGACGACCATAATCTGATTATTCCGATGAGCATGTCCGCACGCAGCCGGGAGGTTCTACGCTTGACCCGGGACGATGAGCTTGCCCATACGACGACACGCTCTACTACGACTCAACAAGCCCAGGAACCAGAGGAAGAGGAAGAGGTCGAGGCTGAGGCAGAGACTGTGGCAGCGGAAGACCCAGCTACGCAAGCGCAGCAGTAAACCGTTGCGGTGGTAGCTATATGCGGATAGGACTACTTACTATAAAAGGACATCAAATATGAGCACTTTCACCGCTGCCCAAACCGCCCTGACCGAAGAACTGCGCCGTATCGCTGGTATCGAAAACGTCGCCCGCGCACTCGGCATCCAGGATACGACCTCGCAAGACGAGGAATTCTGGACTGGCCAACGTCGTGCCGCAACTTCCCGGTTCTACATGATGCTGCTGGACTATGCCGGCATCGACTTGGCGGTTCGCCGTGAAGAACTCGATGACCTGACGGCGGAGCAGCTGCGTCAAAACGCCGCGGCTCTCATTGAAGGTCGTAACATGGACTACACGCAGATTCGCCAGTGGTTCCTGAACTACGGCCAGTTTGCTTTCAACGCCGCCCTGGCCCGTCGCAAACAACGTGAGCATGTCGACTCCATGCGCCTGCGTGTGCTGGTCGTGCTGGATAAGGGTGCCTCCTACCTGGCTTACGATAACGAACGCAAGCCTATCCTGGTGTCGTCGCCGGACGAAGCTTACCAGTTCAAAGTGGAACACGCCTCGGAGCTGGAAATCAGCTACCTGCAGGAGATGTCGAAGCATTTCAGCGCCATCCAAACGCTGTTCAATGCAAAATCCATCAAGCTGCTCGCCGGCCCACGCTCGGCGTAAGGCTAACGTCAATCATTAAAAAAGCCCCTCATCGAGGGGCTTTTTCTTTGGTCAGGCCGGTTAGCCTTTTTGATTGGCGTCGCCCGCTGCCACGATGGCTTCAAGGTCAATGCCAGCACGTCGAGCGATGTCGTCCATCGTATCGTTGATAGCTCGTTGACGCTCCAGGTTAAGGGCCTGGTCCATGAGATAGGCGGCGCTGCGGAAAGCATCGAATCCGGTTAGCTTGCCACCACGATTGTGGAGCACTTCGACGCCCTCGAGCGTACTTACCGAAAATTGGCGCTGAGCCCGAAGGTAGGCAACAACCATATAGACGGCTGCGATGCCCTCCAGTTCGTCGGGTTTGCTGCCGTGAAGGGTGATGGCGAAGCGCTGGTCCAGCGCCAGCTGGTCAGTATTGCCGTAGCCGCTCGGGCCGGCGGGCGTCCAGGTCGATGTTTTCATTTTTTGGTGGTTTCTTTGACGAATTTTTGTTTCATGCCGTTCTCATACGTTAGCGTCATGCCCTTGGAGGTGACCGCATACTGCATTTGAGCGGTGCCATACGGCGGCATAGTCAGTTTGAGTTCGGAGCCTTTGGTGGTCCAGGTACCTTTGAGCTTCTCCTCGCCTTTTGGCGCGAGCTCAGCGCTGCCGTCTGCACGGAACTCCATGGTGCCAGGCAGGATGACGCCCTCAGCACTAACACTTTTCCAGAAGCCAAAAAGCGCTGGGTTATGCGCTGCAGCCGTAGCGGCAGAGGTGGTTTTGCTGGCCGGCTTACCTGCCGGGTCAGCATGCGCGGCGGAGCAGGCGAGTGCTGCGCAGAGAGCGAAGAGGGTAAGGGTTTTCATACGAACGTATAGAAGGTGAATTTATGACTCAATAAAGAAAAACGCCTGCCAAGTCATAGACCGGGCAGGCGTGTGATAAATCAGGTCACGACCACATCATTTGGCGTGCCGGGAGTCAAGTAGCTCCGGCATCGACATAGCGATGATAGTGTTGTCCAATCCAGGTGAGCCGTCTTTTTTGATGAAAGCTTCTACCTGCGGGCGCCCTTCGACGAGAACTAAACGTCCTTTGCCGTAATTGGCCAGAAGTCGTTCTTCGTCGCGCACCATGGAGCCGAACATCAGGACCGAATACCAGATGACTTGTTTCGTGTCACCGTGGGGGCGGTCAACTGCGACCGACATACGCAGGTACGCATTACCTGCTTTCGACTTGAGTACCTCGACGGAACCAATGTTTCCGACGACCGTAATTCGTTCGTACGCCATGAACTTCTCGCTTGAATATGTTTCCTCTCGATTACCAGCGCTCGTGGGTGGTCTAGAACACCCACGAGCGCCCCCTTCCGGCGAGCCGGCAAAAGGGCAGCGGGCACTCACGAACTGAAAATTAGCTTCGTGAGGTGTATAGCAACCGAAAAATGCGATACGCGTGGATTTTGCATTCAGGAAATAAAAAACCGCCCACTCGTAAGAGGGGCGGTTTGTAAATCAGCAGGAGTTACGCTGGCGAGGCAGCGGTCTCCAGCACTTTTTGACGGATAGGATCGGAGTTGGATGCGAGCACCCAATTTTCCAGTGCGTCTTTGCCGCCAAAGCCTTCTTCGATGTGCCGGAGCAGCACACCGAGTTCATAGCCACGACGGCCAGTCCACTGGGAGACCAGGGAACCGTTGTAGAGCGCGCGTACCGCCTGGGAGCGGGCTTGTGCTTGCTCACCCCGTTCAACTGCCGCCTGGTAGAGCGACTCGAACCCGGGGATTGCCGTGAACAGACGCTGCAGGACAGCGGCCGGCTCTTTGCTGTACTCCTGCTGGTTGGGGGCCATCGGAGCAGTGCGGAGGTATTCGACGAAATCCTGCGCCAGCGTCGAACGGTACTTCGCATCTTCCATCAGTTCGTCCATGACGAACTCGAACTGGAAGAACGGGCTCGAGACCACGTATGCGAAGATGTCTTTCGGGGTTTTGAAACCCTGCTGCCAGCGAGAAGCGTCGTAGCCGAGCTTGGTCAGAGTGTCCGACCAGTTGTCTGCAACGACGACGTCTTCAATCAGGCGGAACCCGTCCTTGAGCCGGTACACCAGCTCGGTAGGACGCAGCACCAGCCCCAGCGAGCGGGCCACCTTGCCGATGATGCCGCCCAGCCCGTTGCAGGCGTGGTAGGCGATGAACATGGCAGCGTCTTCTTGCGAGACGAAGTCGAAGTCCACCTGGGCACCGCGGTAGTCGATGGCGATATGCTCGCCAGTGGTAACTGGTTCGCCGGTGTTCAGCTCAAACAGCAGGAACTTTCGCACCTGCTTCATCGTTTCCGGGTCTTGCTTGGTGACGACGAGGCTGAGGTTGCCGAAGTCCGACTTGGCCTCATACGAGACCAGGCGCGCCACCTGCAGGCCGGGGAAGCGTGCATTGATGAGCGACAGGATGGTACTGCTCAGGACTTCGTAGTCTTCTGCCCACATACGACGTGCATTCGAGATTGCGTTTCCGCCCATGATTAACTCCAAAATAGTTATTGACCTGAATCATATAGCGAGGTGCCGAAATAGAAAACGCCCTGCAAAGCAGGGCGTTTTGTAGAGGGCAGAGTTACCCGGGCGGCGCGATTACTTATCGCTGCCTGCCGGCAGGTTGATGCCGGTGATGACAGGGAACATAGCCGGCTTCGGCATGCCGTCAGCAGCCAGAACCTTGCCGTTCTTGTCTTTGTACAGCGTTGCCGGCGTACCGCGGAAGCCCATTTCAGCCATCAGCTTCGCGTTAGCGTCGAGTTTGGCTTTCATTTCGGGGGTCACAGGAGTGACGGCCAGCGCGGTGCTGCGGGCGTTGTCCGTATGCATTGCGGCGAAGGTAGCAGCTGGGTCTTTGGAAGACAGCACGCCGGCAGCTTTGTTGGAGCTGTCTTTTGCCAGGAAAGCGACCGGAATCCAGCGGACCTGGAGACCCGCCTTCTCGTACGGCTGGACGGCTTTCCACATCTGGTGGCAGTAACCGCAGTTAGCGTCTTCGAAGACGTAGATGACGTTCTTGACGTCTTTGCCCTGGGCGCCTTCTGCGATGAAGGTGCTCTGCTCGAGTTTGCTCCAGAACTTCGAGTAGTCGATTTTCGGGGCGTACTGGTCGAGGTACTTGGCGGTCAGGTTCGTGCCCTTGGAGTCGACCATGTTACCGGCGATGGCCACTTCGCCGTCAGCCGAGGTGTAGACCACCATGTTGCGGCCAGCACCTTCGGACAGCACCCAGCCGGTCAAGCCGCCGGCAGCCGAGAACGAGCGCTCGACCTTGAGGCCACCTTGGACTGCCAACTGCAGTGCAGCAGGCACTTTTTGCACGGCCGCTTCGGCAGCTTGTGCGTGTACGTTAGCGCCCATCAGCAAAAAGCCAGCTGCGAGCATCGATGCGAAAAACGTTTTCTTCATTGGGACATCCTTGAAAATTCGGAAAGAAAAGCCCGCGCCGTCAGATGACAGCGCGGGCAAAAATCAGTGAGCGTTATGCCGCTTCAGCTTCCTTTTGGGCCAGCTTCTTCAGCAGGAAGGCGCGCACCTCTTCGGTGAACTTCTCCTTGCCTTTCGGGCCGTCGATGTAGCCACGCAGCATGTGCGCCGGCAGCTTGGTCATCTTCGTCAGCATCTCTTCAGCCAGCTTGCGCTGTTCTTCGGTGATACCTTCCGGCAGCTTGTCATCGTCGCCACCAGCTTGTGCAGCGGCTGGAGCAGCAGCCGGAGCCGGGGTCGGTTCCGGTTTGACTTCCTGCTTCGCCGGCTGCTTAGCAGCGGCCTGGTCAGCCAGTTCGTCAGCACGAGCACGCGCTTCGTCGTCCGGACCGGCGCTTTGCGGCGCCAGCACTTCACGAGCCGTATCGGCTGGTGCAGCTGCCGGGGTCGCTTGTGCCACCGGCTCCGGCTTCGGTTCCGGCGTTGGCTCCGGCTTCGGCTCAGGCTTGACTTCCTGTTTCGGTTCTGGTTTGACTTCCTGCTTCGGTTCCGGCTTGGCTTCCGGCTTCGACTCTGCAGCCGGTGCCTGCTTCACTTCGGTCGCGGCAGGCTTGGTAGCCTGCTTGGTCGACGCGGCGACGTGCTCGTTTGCGGGCACCATCTCGTTCGGCAGACGCGGCGTTTCCAGCAGGCGACCGTTCGAGATTTCGACCCACGGAGCTTCGTAGTCGTACAGGTAGCGGCCGATGCCCCACTGCACTGCAGCGCGCTTTTCAGCGTCCGAGTACACGCCCTTGATAGCCTTTTCGGCGTCGTCGAAGTTCTGGATGTTGTCCAGGTGGGCGCCATCTTCCTTCTCGACCCATTCGTCGCCGATTTTCACGGCGAGTGCGCAGCGCACGGCCAGCAGCTTGCCGTCGACGATGACTTCGGTGTAGCGGTTCTTCCAGTTGTTCGCGCCCAGGACATCGTCCAGGCGGTTTTGCACGACGCGAGCGTCGATGTATGGAAGGGCCTTGCCGCGGGTCTTGTCTTGATTCTGCGAGCCTACGCGCCATTGGATGGCGGAGCTCGGGAAAACATCGCGCAGCTGCTTGAGAATGTCGTTGGTTACGTTCGTCATGTTGTCTTCTGTGTCTGTGTCTGTGGTTAAGGGCCTGAAGTTGGGTTAAAACATTTAACTCCCACTTCCTATAGCTAAACGTACAGCACTCAACGTTTAGCCTTAGCCAAATGACCATCACGCAGTCGGTTGCACTATTGACATGGTTCTGCGTGACGTTTTCGCGAGGGGTGAGCACGGCCATCTTCTTCCACTTACCAGCGACCTTGATGCATGAGCTGGCCCATTGGATAGTCGCGCTTCTAACGGGGTCAAGGCCGGGTTTCCCCAGCATTTGGCCGCATCGAGAAGGAAAGACCTGGGTGTTGGGAAGTGTGAAGTTTTTGGTTTATCCGCGAGTGGCGGGCGCAGTCGCGCTTGCACCACTATGGTGTCTAGCACCTGTCACTTGGTTTTTGGTGACGAGCGTGCCTAGCCCTACGGATTCCATGTTGTACCTGGGGATGCGGGGCGTTCTGGCTGGATACATGGCAGTCGGCTCGATTCCTTCCTCTCAAGATTGGTATATCGCGCTGAAGTACCCCCTCAGTTCGTTTGTCGTGCTTGCCCTATTGGTTGCGGGCTTCCGACTGGCGATAACTGCGTAACTGCCATGTTGGCCTAAACCTCGCCAACGTGAATTGTGTTCTGAATAGATTGCCCGGAAAGGAATAACCCGAATGACCGCCACACCCTCGCGCGCGACATTTGCCCAGCAGCTCACTAGCCTCGACAAAGCTCGTCTGGAAATGTTCGCCCCGTTGTTTGACATTGAATTCAATCCAAAGGACAACAGCACGGTCCAGCTACTCCTGCGCTCCCCGAGCGACGGCTCGGTGGCAGAACATGTCGTGTCGGCAGAACGTGCTCACGTACGCCTGCTGGCCGAGCTGTGCTCCCGCACGGTTCGCTGGGTCTACTACCACCCAGGTGAATCGGTTCTGTGCTCATTCCTGGGCCAAACCGATGCCAAGATTACCCGCATCAGCGAGCTATACGCACGCTGGAAAAGCGAAGGCGCTCCGACCTAAAAGGTCGTGCCGAAAAAAAATGCCCGGCTCACTACAAGTGAGTCGGGCTAGAATCATTGATGCATCATTCCGGTTTCAGGCTGGCCCACTGCAGGCCGGCACGCATTAACGCAACACGCAGCTGGACGTAGTCCACCAGGGTCTTGTTGTCCGCCTGTCCCAGCAAAGCATCGTGCAAGGGGCGCAGCCGGCCCTCCAGCAGCAGGTCCGATTCAACCTCCATCAACGCTCCGCTCAGCCAGTCCTGAGCTTCCTGCACTGCGAAAACATTCGGGTCCACCAGGCGCTCGTCGATAGCCTTGCTCACTTCGAAGGAAGCAGCGAGCGGCTCCTTACCGAAGTCCTTGGCCAGTTGTTCCAGCGACACAGACTTCTTGGACTTGACGTACTTGGCCACGGCCTGCGCGGTCAAGCGGTCAAACGAACCTTCCGTTTTGGGCAGAATGTGCTCGGCAACCGCATCCAAGCCGTAGAGCTCGATGATGGCGTTAAGCAGCTCCAGCGTCAGCGCAACGTCGGCCGCCGCACGGTGCAGCGTACCGCGTGGCTTGACGCCATAGGATTCGGCCACTTCCAGCAAGTTGCCTTTGCGGCTTTTCGTGCCCGACAGCGCTTTGTGCAGACGCAGCACGTCGAACGTCTTCGGGAATTCTTCGATGGGGTGGCCGTAACGCTTGTTCATGTCCTTGACGGCATGATTGTCAAACGTCTGGTTGTTGAACCCTGCCAGCCAGTGGTCGTTCGCCAGGCGCACAAACAGCTCGGCGTAGCGTTTACCCCAGGTTTCTGCCTTGACGACATCGCGGTCGGTCAGACCGGTGATAGCGCTCGCTTCCGGGCTGATATTGCGTTCCGGGTTGATGAGCGAGCCGTATTTCATGCCGCGGCCATCGGGCATCACCGTGAAGCACGAAACTTCCATGATGCCGAAATTGGAAAAACCTCGAAACGTCGTCGTCTCCAGGTCGTAAAGGGTGATGTAGCCGCCCAGTCGGCGGGCCAGCTCAACCACGTGGTCAAATGCCAGTGATTCGCTAAGCTGATTGGTCTCTGTTGTCAAAATTGACTCCTCGTCTAGATGGTCCTCGCGTACTGTGTGTAGCGAGGTGCTGTAGAAAAGGAGTTTTTAGAGCGTTAGCCGCGCCAAGTGCGTAGCCGGCCGGTGTCGAGATGGGTGAATCCGCGGCCAGGATAGAAGCCAACACCGCCCTGCGCCATGTACAACCCCAGCATGCCGATGTCCTTAGGCGGCACACCTGGCATGTACAAGTCGGTCGCTTTGCCGTAGAGGTGCATCGAGTTCTTGGCTGCGCCTTCTTTCGAGAGCTTGTTGTTAGTAGCAAGCGTACGGTAGCCCGACGTGACTACCAGCGGATGCGGCCACTTCCAAGCTTCGTAGTAGCCCAGAACGCCGCGCAGCACGTCCAGCATCAGCGGGTCCATGCTCGTCATCATGTTTGCCCGGACATCACGCATCAAAGCACAGATTTTCCAGTAGCCTTCCGGAACGAGGGCGCCGTCCTTCCAATACACGACATTGATGTATTCGCCCGTTGCCTGTCGCTTTAAGCGAAGCGAACGGGGCCGCAGCCAGAAGTCGCGTGGAATTTCGCCCAAACGCAGTTGCTGTGTCGACGCCGGCGGCATGACTCCGGCAGCCGCGGCCGCAGTAGCCGCAGGTGTTGGAGTATCCGCGACCGCAGACTCTGGCGAGAAAATCAGCTGGTCACCTGCCATTACGCTTCGCGGCAGGGAGAACGCGGCTAGGGCCGCGCCGGCTGCAGTGAGGAACGCTCGGCGGGACGTGCCATTACTAGCCTGCTTGGTTGGCTCGCAAGGGGCCAATTCAGGCAAGTGCGTGAAGTGTCTGCGGTCGAGTGCCCGCTCATCGAGGGCAGCACGCAGTTCAGAGGGTGGGAGGATTAGGGACATGGGTTGTTTAGCCATGTCCCTTTAGCCGACTTTTTAGACCCTATCGGCTGCTGGCACTAAACAGATTCGCTAGACCTGTTCAGATAGAGCGAAACGCTCTTTTCCCAGACCCCTGACGCGATGGCCCTCGTCACGTTGACGAGGGACCCATTGCAACCAGTTTTTCAAGATTACAACGATGCGTAAAGACAAAGCCATCAAATTCCTGCGCCTGGCGAAGTTCCTAGCACAGGAATTCAGCAAGGACCCCTCTACCAAGGTGGGCGCCCAGCTGCTACATGCCGAGGATTACTCGGTACTGACGCAGGGCTATAACGGCATGCCCCGAGGCGTGGACGAAAGCCGTCCAGAGCGCCAGGAACGCCCGATGAAGTACCATTTCTACGAGCACGGCGAGCGCAATGCGGCCTTCAATCTGGCACGCAAGACACTCAAAGGCAGCACCGTGATTACCACGGCCGAACCGTCGACGAGCTGCGCACGCGCCATCGTCTCGGTCGGTGCGAAGCGCGTATTCTTCCCCCGTCCGTCGAAAATCACGCCGGAACTGGAAATCGCGCTTCAGCTGTTCCAGGAGTGCGGCGTTGAAGTCGGCTACACGTTCGCCGGCGCCGTCCTGGGTGAGCAGACTCGCGATGTGCGCAAGCTGTCGCAGTATGTTGCTCACGCCCAGCACCTGACTGTATCGCTGGCCAAGGACCCACAGGCTACCGCCACACTGTTCCTCGACACGGACGACTACACCCTGCTAACCCAGGGCTACAGCGGCCTGCCGCGCGGAGCAGATGACAGCCGCGCCGAACGTTACTTTGGTGACGCCCGGTCGGTCTGGGTCGAAACCAGTGTTCGCAACGCCATCTATAACGTACTGCGCTCGGAACTCAAGGGCAGTGTGGGCGTCGTGACCGCTACGCCGTGCATCGAGTGTGCGCGTATGTTCGTCTCAGTCGGCGCCTCCGAAGTCGTATTCGAGGAGCCTACCGCGGATATGCAGGCTCGCTGGGGCAGCAGCTTCGAGGCCTCCCTCGGAATGCTCGCCGAGATGAACATCAAGGCAACTTCAGTGACCGCCGCCGAACTGGCCAAATAACCAAGTTTGCATTCAACATTCTAAGAGGTCCTCGCGGGCCTCTTTTTTCATGGGTACGCACCGTGCGTATCTAAAATGTTCTCGAGCATTGCTGGTCCCCACGTTTTAGGGTATAATGTTGCTCTACGTCATTCAAGACATGCGAGGGTGGCGAAATTGGTAGACGCACCAGGTTTAGGTCCTGACGCCGGCAACGGTGTAGGGGTTCGAGTCCCCTTCCTCGCACCACATATCTCGTGAGCCTACTGGCTTGCGTGTTCTGCATTGAGTAGCATTCTTCTCAGCCGAAATAGCAAACATGTCGAAATTTGAATCCATCCGTGAACGGGCGATGCAGCTCGACGCCGAAGCTCGCGCCAAATGGCAAGCGCTCATGGACCAGGACGGCGAGGACCTCGATGAGGACGGCTATCCTACGGAGCTGGCATGCGCCCGCATCAAAGCGTGGCACTGGTCGGACCGACGTGGCTGGCTCAAGTACGTCGAAAGCCTCTGGCATCTTCACAGCTGGGGTTGGACGGAAGCCGATGAGCCACACGAGTGGCAAAAGGACCAAATGGTACACCGGTACCATGTGTCGACCGCCGGCTGGTCGGGCAATGAAGCGCTCATTCACGCGATGCAAGAAAACGGCATGCTGTGGCACCTGATTTGGGTACAGTCCCGCCGGGGTGGCCATTACATTTTCGAGGTCGAACTCGAGCGCGCGGAAGAAGCCGCGCCAACGGAGGCAGAGCATGACGCAAGCAAGTGATTTCGTACAAGCACTGCAGGCTACGCCGGCGCGTGAAGGCGTGTTCAACCCTTGGGCTCAACACGACACTGACCACGATGCTTCGCACCTGAGCCCCGAGTGGCGAGCGGAGCACTTGCACGCCTATTTTGCCGAGCGAGTAGGGCGCGCAAAGTGGCTGCTCATCGCCGAAGCACCAGGCTACCAGGGCTGCCACTTCTCGGGCATTGCCATGACATCCGAGCGAATCCTGCTAGGCGGTCTGGCCGGCCGAGGTATTGTAGCGCAAGATGTCATCCAGACGCAGCCGCGGCGTACCAGTCATGTCGACAAGTTACCGGCGAACGGCGCCAACGAGCCAACGGCCACGGTTATCTGGTCACAGCTGAAAAGCTTGGGCCTGGACACTCGAGAAGTGGTTCTCTGGAACGCATTCGCCTTTCACCCACACAAGCCAAGCGAATGGCTGACTAATCGCACGCCTACGCGCGCGGAGGTGGCCTCGGGCCGCGCCCTGCTCGAGCAATTCGTGGCGATGTATGACCAGGCGTCAGTTGTGGCCGTTGGCCGCGTGTCGCAGGGCCTGCTGGGTGACCTGGGCATTCAAGCGCAAGCTGTGCGCCATCCGTCGATGGGCGGCGCGGCTCAGTTCAGAGAACAGTTTGCGACAATTGCCGGGTTTGCAAACTGTAGCAGTGCAGTCGATGTGATTTCGAAAGAGTTAACTTGATGCAAAGCTATTTATATGACAGCCCTAAAGTGAAAGTAGCTCTGCTCACCAAGCCAACTCCCCTCTACAAGACGCAGGAAGACCCATTTCCACGCTTCTCACATCCGTCCTCGAACCGTAGAGACTGGGCCTGGCAGCCTATGAACGCGTTCGCGGATGACTGGTATCACTGCTTTGTTCGCCTTTCCGATGCATTAAAGCTCCGTTCTAAATTGCAGACAGCGGTCGGCGCTCATGAGCGGTACCGTTGTGGACTTTCGGTTTGTACGGAAGTGGACTTGCTTGCTGAGTTTGTTATAGATTTCACGAAACGCTTAACGAAGCAGAAAGTCGTTACAAAAGACGTTCTCAAGCCCCTGGCAGCCGTCGCGGACCGTTTAAATCCAAAGCTTGCGGCACCTCGCTATGTCAAACGAGTACGTAACAAAGCTGCAAGCCATGTTGAAGTGCCCGAGCGGGAAAAGCACCAAGACCGGTTGACGTGGAACGAAGCGCGTGAACTGTATGACGGAGTATTTCAGACGCAACTGATAGACCATGTCATCAATACCTTGTCTCGATATATCGCGGATGCGGCTCCATTGCCTATTTATGAGTGGTTACGTATCGTAGACAGGGAACACATTCAAATTTGGGTGCCTCTCGATGCGTCGGAGGTAGACACGCGTGAACATAGTATGTCAATACAGCTGTTCAGTCCCGAAACCATGGATAGGCTTGCTGACCGAGCAACATTAACCTTAGCTCAGGCATTCCCGAGCTCTGACTGTCTCGTGATGCACCTTGTAGGTTCGGAAATACAAATGCTCCCATGTAGTTCGTCACCGCAGACATCAGCCCACTCTATACGGCACTTGTGGCGTATAGAGAACCTCCCATAGGCCCAACAGCTCTAGCTCGGCGGCACAGTTATGGTTAGCGCGCAGTACGTGGCAATTTCTGATGTGACACCTCACTGAGTCCAGTTGGTCATTGATGACCCAACGCATGGATACCAACACGTTATCTTCATCCAACTACGACATAAAATGAAAGACGCTCCAGTTCGACAGCATACCGTCCCCAAAACATATCTAAAGCTATTTGTGGCGCCGGAGACGGTCGACGAAGTGTGGGTTTTCAGAAAAATCCCAAATGACGTGCGTAGGATGAGTGTCGCGTCTGTGACCATACAAAACAACTTCTATGATTTTGAGTTCACTTCTCAAGAGTTTAATGACGCAAAACACATCGAAAGAGAACGAAATCGTAGTTTTGAAAGCACGATTAACAAACTTCTATGGCGAATCGCCTATCAGGCAGAAAACAGAAAATCATTTCTGCTCAAACCTGCGCAGAAAGCGGAATTGGCGGTTCAACTAGCCTATCAATACATGCGTACAAAGGGATTTCGGGTTGCATACGAAAACCTTATTAGTGCAGAATCGCCAGAGCGCGTGCTGGCATCAGCCGAACCCGAGGACGATAGGTTTGGAAAGATGTTGCTGAGCGATGCCTCCCTTATACAGATTGCGAAAAAACTATTTCACGAATATGAGTGGGTGTTTAGAGTAAATAGAACTAATGCACCGTATGTAACTTCAGACAATCCTGTAATTTTTACTAACGACGTTCTTCCCGGCTTCCCCTATCTTTTAGGGCATCCCGACGTGTTTGGGTTCTTCCCGCTAACTCCGAGAGTGCTCTTGTTCATGGTTCCAAAGGGCCAGCGATACGCATCTATGCCAGACGGCCAAGCACAGCCAAGCCCTGGTGGTGACTTCGTAAAAATGGCAAATACTTTTCAGGTGCTTGCTGCAGTACATGAGGTGTTTAGCGCGGAGCGTTCGTTCCTGGACTATATGGCAGCGACGCGGGTAGAAGGGCATGGCGTTAACATGGCGACGAAAGTAAAGCCGTTGTATCAAAAGATACGTAGCGAAGCTGCCACCATGGAAGAAACTGGGACGCTTCTCATTACGCCGAATACTGGAGATTCGTAACAAGTTTAGGGATAGCCTTTTTTTGAGCTACAATCTCAAACTGACTGGCTCTCTGTTATAAACTAGGTATGCCTGACATCGCCCGTATTCGCACTATGATTGCAGCAGGTAAGCACAATGCCGATATCGCCGCACAGCTGCAACAGGAAGCTCGCAACGACACCGGCCTAGGATTGGACGACTCCAGTCGAACATTCAGAGCCCTGGCCGCAACGATGCATCGAGCTGTTCGCGACGACCGAACAGTGGCCGCCAAGGAGACCCTGGTTTTACTGAAGCTGTTCCGGCGGTTTTGGGAGGAGATAGCGGCGAGGGGAGACGCGCCGAATGTGGAGAACGCCACGCTGACGCGGTTAAGGGACGTAACGCCGGCCCCTACCGTCAGTAAAGCCTATGAACAGTTGCACGATGACATGCTGCAGCTGTCAAGGCCTGTAAAGGGGCTCACTTCGGAAGAACAGCACGTTCGCAGAGAGGTGGAGAGCCGCTACCTCCGCCAGGTAGGTGCGCACCCCGTTATCTGCTGTGCAAGAGCGGCGTCAGCTGTTGCCGGCACCTTGGAGGTGCTCTACCAAGTGCTAAGCGAACAGGCGCACTACGCGGGATTGTTCACGCAAGAGGTACTTCAGCCAGCGCTGCCGCTCCTGCTCGTTCATCGTCCCACTTGGAGAGAACTTATGGCTGAGGCAAAGCGCGAACATACCCTGCCCATACTCTGACTTGCAGCGGACTGAATCAAAGCATCTCAGCGGCTGGTGGACACGCCGACGTGGTGGTCAATCATCCCGACGTTCGAGAAAATAGCGGTTGCCGCTTCGATATGCGCGTCGAAGAGGTCTGCCAGGGATTCGATGACAACAGGAAGCGGTTCACCAGGACCCCGGACCGACGCCAAGATTTGTGTGGCTACGCCTTGCATCACAGCTGCAGCGCCATGCGCATGCTTGCGCACGAGTCGATGGGCCAAATCGGTATGGAGGTTCACAAGCGTCTCAGGCTCAGCCAAGAACCACGAGTCGCGGAAGCGGTTGTAGTAGGGTAGCAGGCTGTTCTGACCGTGATGCTCGAGACCCAATGCGATAGCGATGCACAGCTCATTCCCAAATTGGAATGCAGCCAGTCTGTGCAGGTACGTCGGCCGGTCGTTCTTTTCGGACCACTTCTCCAGCCAACCCGTCACGATGTGCTCAACAAACTGCGCCAGCAGCTGTGGTTGCGGGTTGCGAAAAACGTATCGTTTGGGGTTGATGCCTACTTCAGAAAGCAAGGCGATTAGGACGGCGCGGCGAGTGTTACGAGGATGGTTCATGGCGGGCAACGGGTTATGTTAGGGCCCGCCTGACCGACCAGCAATCAAGAGGGCTTTCGTATAGCGCCTCCTCTTGTGTTTTGGAGTCGAAAAAGAAAAGCCCACCTAGAGGGTGGGCTCGAAATCAGGACGAAAGTGCGTCCAGTTTGTTCGGGTTGCAGAACCCGCCTTCTTGACCAAATGGCCAGTATTCCACAACACCGGCCGATTGCAAGGGCTTAGGCGAAATCGCTCGTACCTTTGCCGCAGCCATGACGAACCGGGCGGCCAGGTCGACTCGGGAGAGCGCGTCCATCTTCTGCTCGGGGTCCAGGCGAACCAGTGCATCGGCGCCGATGTTCGCAGCTTCGCTTTCCGACAGCATTCGCTCGGGGGCAGTGACGCCGAGACGTTCTGCAACCAGTTTTGCGATGGCTGAGCCATAGGCCCGGGCCATGCCGATAATTGTGCTCGATTTGCCTTGCTCGCGACGTTGACGGCTGTATTCGGCCGCGGTTTCCGTGACAACCCACTGTGCTTCAGCGTCCAGATGTGCCAGTCCTTCGACCGCACCTTGCAGTGCTTCTGTACTCATATTTTCTCCTATCAAGGTATTACGCTTCGCCCTGCACGGGTTCGCCGCCACGCGTCAATATGCGAATCGCATGGGGCGCGGTCTTGCCGAGTTTGTCGAACAAGCGAACTGCCTCGACTCCGCGTACCGCGAGTTTAACGTCGCTTTTGTCGTTAAATCGAACAGAGAGCTGAACTCCATCCTGGTCCATCAGGGTTACTTGCTCAACATCTTCCGGATTTTCATTGAGACGCTTAAGCGCAGCTTCTGCGATTTTTTTGTTGCAGAGGGCAATTAAGCCTACGCAGACCAACCATACCACCGCGAGCACTGCGAAGAGGGTAAGGAACTGTTGAGTATTCACGAGTTATCCTAGTTATGAGTTATGAAACCTTTATTACTACTGTCGCAATATAGGATGGAGTATGACGCTGCCATAGCAATGGTAGTGCGCCCAATGAGGCGCATGCGGCATCACGCTATTGGGAGATTGCTTCTTCCGGTACGGGTACACCGCCACGGGTCACCGTACGGATTGCCTGTGGCGCGGTGATGCCCAGCTTGTCGTAGAGCCTTACAGCCGCAAGGCCGCAGATGGTGAGTTCCACGTCATCTTCGCCCCGAAACCGGACGGAGATGTAGATGCGGTCCTGGTCCATTAGGCGAACGCGGTCGATGTCCTGCGGATGCTCTTCGATGCGCGCAAGCGTAACTTTCGACAGCTTCTCGTTTCGGAAGATTGTCAGGATGATGTAGCCGAGCCATGCCAGCAGCGCCAGCAGGCAAAGTGCCATAAACAGATTGGGAGTCATAAGTTGTCCTGGTTGTGTTCTATGAACCATCTATAGCGAATACTGAGGGGTGCCCTAGCATGTGCAATCGGTCTTGAACCAGAATGGTAGCGCATTTGTAGACAGATGCTGCCGGCGTTCCCGCCGTGGGACGGGGTAGGGGCCCAACACTATGCCTGGTAATATCGGAAAATTCGACTGAGCGTACCAGACCTGCAAAGGAAGGATTTTGAATTGTTGGCGGAGAATACGGAGCCAACAAAAAACCCTCGCCGCAGCGAGGGTCGGAAGCTTTGAGCCAAATTAGTGCAATTTGGCGATATCCTTTTGCAGCTGGATACACAGCGCCTTGTTGCGCTGGCGTTGTGCCACGAACAGTTGGGAGTTGAGCTTGACGAGCTGAGCGTCGCGTTCACGGTAGTCGTAGTACGAATAGCGGCTGCGATATTGGAACATGTGAGGCTCCTTCAAATGACCTGGTTGGGAATTTATTGTGTAGCCAGTCGTACGCAGGCCGCTAAAGAAAAACCCTGCCAACTCCGAAGAGAGGGCAGGGCAAGAATTACTTCTGTTGTACGAGCATGGCGTCCACGAGAGCTTCCACGCTGGTTCGCATGAGGGCCTTGTCGAAATACTTCATCAGCTCCTCCATGAACTCTTGGGTGTTACCCGCGTACAGGCCCCAGGTGTAGATGCCGTGGCGATGGAAGAATGCCTTGTCGATGGGTTTGTCCGTAATCTGGCCGTCGGTGTACACGAACGTGAAGTCAGCTTCTTGCAGCAGCTTCAAGTGGTCTTTCATCGTGTACTCCAGACCTTCACCGCCGCCAATGTTGCTGATACGGCTGATGATTTTTTCGGCCATCGGAAGCTTGAACAACTCCCAGGTGGCACCACCGTTTTTGCCTGACAGTGCGACGTGACCTTCGATGTACCCTTGGCGCGCCAGCATCGAAAGCGCCAGCACCAGCAGCTTGCCTTCTTCGATATGGAAACCACCCATCGAACCGGAACAGTCGATAACCAGGAAGACACGCTTGGTGCCTCGGCCCTCGATTTCCGTACGACGGTAAGGCGCACGCCCCAGCACGAAGTGCCGCGCTGAGACTCGCCGCTGCGGCGTCTTGGTAGACACCACCCGCGTTTTCTCGGCAAAGAACTTCTGGAACTTCGCCACCAATGCTTCGGCACGATTCGTGTCAAGCGGTCGACCGCTCGGCGCCAGCAGGTTGCCTTTCTTGGCAATCGCCTTATCGTCGGGCGGTGGTTCCGCCTTACCCTTGCCGCCACCTTCTTCACCACCGGCCGGACCGCCTTTAACCTCCTTGACGTCCTGCTCGAACTCTTCAGCGGAGGTCGGGTTGGTCATCAGCTCCGCGGATTGCTCCAGGTCGCTCATGCCGGACTGAGGCATCGGAGGCGGGCGGCCGAATTCTTCAAGCCACTCTTTCAGAATGGGCATGAGTTGCATCGACTGCGTGACTGCACAAATGCGACGGTAGTAGTCCACCACGCGCGGCAGCAGGGCCTCGAGCTTTTCACGGCTGTCTTCCGGCTTCGGCGAGAACATCGACGCGAGCATGGCCATCGGGTCACCTTCCGGCACAGCCGGGGCTTCGGGGGTCCACGTCCGCAAGCGCGTTTCCACCACCTTGACGTCGCCTTCAGCCTGGATGAGTCCAAACAGCAGGCTCTCCGGCCGAGGGCTGAAATCCAGGTCCTCAAGCTGCAGCCAATCGAAGCGATACTCGGCCTCGCGACGGTACCGGTCTTCCATGTACGCGTCCTCGAAGAGGTTGTACAGGGAGAACTGGCAGTCCATCGCTTTCAGCGCGGCCTGTATGCCTTTCATGTTGCGCTCGGTGAAGAGCGCGTGCCCCAGCTCGTGGTGATAGTGGTTGGCGATGTATTTTGCCTGCTGAGCCTTGGTCAGGCCCGGCTTTACCATACGCTTCTCGAACAGGTCGGTACCGATGTAGATGCGGTGCGGTGGCAGGTAGGCCCAGCACGCCGTATCGAACTTCGGTTTCAGGCTCACCGTGTGCTTTTCACCCAGGGATACTGGAGAAAAGATGGAGTCCTGAATAGCGTCGCGGATTGCTTCATCGAACTCACTGTCGGCAATGGTGTATCGCCGGGCAGGAGGAGACGTTGGCGGAGGCGGCGCCTTGCGGGGAGCCCCTGAAGCAGAGGACAGACCCGCCATGGCAGATGCCACCGCAATAAGCCCAGGATTGAACATGACGTCTCCTTACTTGAAGCAACGTTCGATGAGCTTCTCCACGTCCGTGACTTGTTCCGGCACTGGATGACCGTCGCCGTTTCGAGCGACCCACAGCAAAAGCTGGGTGCGCACGCCGCGCTTGACGTCATCCGTGGTTGCGCCGGTCTTTGCCGCCAGTTCAAGGGCACGCACCAGAGTACGCGTCGTCGGAGCATGTTTGACCATGCCGCGATTCTTCATCTCGGTCATCTTCTCGAAGAACATCACCGAGTAATCAACCGACTTGAGGTCAACCGACAGCTTGGTAGCCACCAGCTTCAGGATGCGCTTGAGCTCGGCTTTGGTCGTATCCTTGCGCAGGACCACGAAGCGTTCAGCCAGTGCCGGGTCGATATCGTCGACCGCGTATTCCGAACCGACGTTGGTGGTCGCCACCACGCACAGGTTCTCTACAGGGCACTCCAGCTCCTCCTCGACAGCCACACCGTCTTCGATGCCAACAATGCGGCCCGTACGAAGGCGATAAACACCTTCGTCAGGCGACAGCGCCGTCAGGAGGATGGACAGCTCGCGCTGGCGAATGCGCAGCAGTTCGTCGATGATGAGCACCGTTTTTTGCTTGCGCGCAGAACGGAATGCTTCGGCGATTGGGCCGTCCTTCCAGACCATCATGTCGGAGCTTGCTGGTACCAGGAAGCCCAACATGTCGGGCGACTCGATACCTTCATGCCCACCGAACTCGACACGCTTGTAGCCGTTAGTCCGTGCGAAAGCACGAGCGGTCACAGTCTTGCCGGCGCCACGTTCACCCTCGAACAGGATGGGTACGATAAACGCCAGGTTGTCCAGCGTCAGCGTTTCACCCAGGGCCGGCGCACCAGTTACGACACCGCTGACGGCGTTATCGTAAGCTTCCTGCATCTGCGTCTGGTAATCCGGCACATTGTCGCGCAGATGCGCAAGCACGTGCGAGGTGTGAGAGCAGAGCGTCTTGTCACGACGCCAGGTCGACCAGAAATCGCATTGCGCGGATTTAGCGGACGTATTGAAGTTGGCCATCATTTCTTTGACCAGCTTTGCCTTGTTCGGCAGGTTAGTTGTTGCACCTTCGCAGCGGGTCTTGGCTTCAGCCTCGTCCAGCTTTCCTTCATTGAACTTGTCCGCACACCAGATGTCCAGGTGCGGTTCACCGTCCCGGTACGAGTAGCTGAGGAGCACGACGTGGGTGCCATCTGTATCCGTGACGTTGGTCAGGAATGCGGTCGAAAAACGCGGTTCCTTCAAAATCACATCGTAGTACGGGTAGAACACAAGCTTAGGCGTGGTCATAGTCAGACCGGGGGTGAGCGTCGCACCGGCTACGTGGCCGGCCTTGGCGAAGTCGTCAACCTTCATATTTGGTTCTCCTAAGAGGGGTAATCATTTGTCCTTCAAGCTGGGTATAGCGAACGGACAAAGCACCTTTTCTCTCAAAAGTAGGGCCTATCTAAAATGACCCCTTGTAGGCTCAAATATGCGTAAGGTATTGATTCTCAACCCGCGCTGACAGGGCAGGCCGCTCAGAGTCCGGGCCGTGGAAGGCTGCGTACGCATCGTAACGGCTAATGATGCACCGCATGCAGAACTCGACATTACATTTTCTAATGTCGAGTTTAAGGTGCGTAAGGTAGCAGGGCGCTGATGGCGGGAGATGAAGAAAAACCCCAGGTGCGGACTGCACTTGGGGTTGGAAAACCAGCTTAATCGGGGAGAATCGATGCTGACAGGTTGCCCTGAGCGATGTCGTCACGCAGGGTGGCGCGCAGGTCCTCGGTGCTCTCGTGGTCGTAGCACTGATAACCGCCATGCTGCTCGAGCACATTGACGATTTCGTCACGGGTCATGTTGTCGATTTGGGTGCTCATGGTATGTCCTTTGATTTCAAATTCGCGTACAGCGTAGCACAGGCGCCGGCGAGTCTTCGCCAGGCGTCCTCGATGCCAGAGGCAATTGAGAAGACGTCTTTTCCGCTACTGCATCGGCAGAACGGGCTTAACGTGGCAAGAGTGATGCAAGGACCCTTCACGGTCCTGAGCATCGGCTAGGACGATGATGCGGGTCCGGCCCTTCACGCTGTCTCGACGCACCAGGCGGTACATCTTCCGGGTACGGCACAACATGAAGCGCGTGCCCTCGGGCAGTTCCCGTAGGAAGCTGGCCACGACTATTCCGCGGATGGCCGGATGGCCACGTCGAAACCGAGAAGCTTAGCGGCCTCCACGATGGTTTCGTAGCTCAGGCCTTTCGGGCACTGCGCGTCCATTTTCCAACGAAGGTCGCGCCAGGCAATGCCGGGGCCTTCGTGCGTAACCCAGTCTTCCTGGGAGACGTAGCACTGACCCGGCGGGCTGTAGGCGCCGCCATCGGCCTTGAGCGTATCGACTGCAATGCGGCCGATGAAAGCGCCGTCGACGTTGGCCCACTTGCGGCCGACGGCGGTTACCGTCACTTCACCGCGCGTACGTGCGAAGTTGCCTGCGCCGACAAACCACAGCTTCTGGTTTTCTTTGAGTTTCACCATGGTGATATTCCTTTGCGTGTTAGATGTGTCCTACGCAGATGTGTAGTGATACTGTCCATTGATATACCAAAGCCAGTATTCGATACTAGCCCCGGTGCCGAAGACCACCCGATGCAGAGGGAAATCGGTGAGAACGCGATGCATCCGCTAGGGGGAAGGCCGTACGAAAGTGCGGCCTTTTTCTTAATCTGCACTACTTCTGAAAATACCCGTTTTCAGAACTTCGACATGGCTGAATTGATGATATTTGTCCCCTAGCCGAGCCTCCGCAGGAACGCAAACCTTTTTCAGAAATTAGCGGCCGTTGTGTAGAATGTAACCATGGAAACTTCTATCCCACTCCGCCCTCTTTCCTCGTTCACTCCGCCGGCGCACCTGCTTGGTACCGATGGCACAAATCGAGCTCCGGCCGATGACGGCCTCCAAATCCAGGCCAGTAACGACGTCGAGGCTCTCCGTGCTTTCCTAGGCGAATACGACAAGTCTCCCGGCACCTACCGCATCTATGTGCGTGAGTGCGAACGTCTGTTTCTTTGGGCCTGGTCAGAATGCGCAAAGCCTGTTTCGTCTTTGAGCAGACAAGACTTCGAGGGCTACCTCAACTTCCTTGCAGACCCTCAGCCGGCCGAACTTTGGTGTGGGCCCAAGGCTCCAAAAGAGTCTGACCGCTGGCGCCCGTTTGTAGGCCCTCTTGAAGAGCGCGCTATCGTAACGGCCGTCGCTGCCATCAACTCAATGATGACCTACTGGGTTGAGTCTGGCTATCTTCGGGGGAACCCTCTCGGACTCATCCGTCAACGAAAGAAGAAGCTCCGTGGCGATGCCCCACAAGCTTCACAAGCGTGGAACGTTGACGAAGACGCAAAGGTTGAACGGTTTCTCGACACCGAGATGTGGCTGGCCGTCACCCGGGCGATTGAAGCGATGCCCGAAGACACGGAACGGCAACTCGATGAAAAGGAACGCCTCCGGTTTGTGTGCGCTTTTCTGTACCTGCTGGCGCCGCGTGCCAGCGAGATGCAGCATCAGCGGATGAACTCGTTCCGCGAGAGTCGTGGCAACTGGTGGTGGTACGTCATGGGCAAAGGCGACAAGAAAGCCAAGGTCCCTCTTCCCGATGACATGGTGCAAGCGCTCGTCCGGTATCGGAAGCACCTGGGGCTGCCGGCGGTTCCTTCTGCTAAAGACACCTCACCTCTTTTGGTCTCAGTACGGGACGGCAGCCCTATTACGGCACGCCGGCTCAACCAGATTCTAAAGAAGCTGTTTTCTGCTGCCGCGGACTTACTTCCTCCTGAATCCGAACATAAACGGGACAAGCTCCGGTCGGCATCGGCGCACTGGGGTCGACACACCGGCATCACGGCTCGGGTCGACTCAGGCATGGATACGCGGTATGTCCAAAAGGATGCCCGGCATGCAGACCCTCGGACCACGGGCGGATACATCCACGAAGAAGACGTAAAGTGGCACTCGGAGGCTCAAAAGCTCAACCTTCCATGGGCGGGCGCCGCCGCGGAGACTGTATCTGCAGAACCAGGCGCCGGCACCGCGACTCCTCCAGCAACCGAGACAGCTTAGGCCCCCGCTGAGATTTTAAAAGCGCCTGCCTGGCGAGGCCAGGCGCCCTCCTTTCTGCATTGTTGGCAGTTTGATAGGCCAGTATGAACCTGCTCCTTATACGGCCGGAAGTACCTCTCAAACCCAACACAACCGGCCTCCGGTCAATTCTTTGGAAGAACCGTTAACAATGCAAAGTTCGATTCGTGCAATTTCAGTAGCAGCTGTTCTTTGCCTGCTGCAAACCGCCTGCAGCAAACCCCCTACCCCAGCCGCGCCGACCACACAAGCCAAGCCCGCCACGTCAGCCGAGGCAAAAGCCGCTCCGGCTGCGCCGGCCACAGCCATCGCCCCGCGCCATCCGGACATGGCTGCACTAGACATCAACAACGACGGAAAACTCACTCTGGATGAGTGGACGGGGCCGGCGGTTCGAAAGTTTCAGAAGTTCACTGCTCAAGGTACGGCAAACATTTCGCTGCAATCGGCGTATGCGGGCATGAAACTGCGTCGGGATGCTGCTAAGAATACGCTGGAGCATTCCCCAATGTTCAAATCGGACAACCCTGCAGTTCAGCGCAAGGTCGAGCCGATGAAAAAGCGGCTGACGGCGGAAGCGTCGCAAACCGACGAGACGTTCAAAACGGCCTCTCATGACCTGATGACGCGCTACGACCTGGACCATGATGGAAAAATTACGTCGGATGAGTGGCTCACCATCCCTCGCGAGCAATTTGCGGCTGCCGATACTAATCAGGACAAGTCGCTGTCTAATGACGAGTTGGTCGCTCACAGCAAGCGTACAGGAGAAGCCTCACATATCGTACCGCCGGGTACGTTATTAGTTGGTGCGAAGCCAATCGTCAGCTCGAAGCCATAACTCTCAATACCGCTAGAGCCGCTATGCGTGCACCAGCCTGCCGTGACTTACCTATGGCTGGTTCTGCGCCTGGCAATGCAATCCGCCGCTACAAAGAAAAGGCCTCCCGAGGAGGGAGGCCAAAAATTCAGGTGTCGGTTATCTGCTGCGGCCAAATGACCAGCTCAGTTCGCGCAGGTCCGCGACCAGTTCCGAACGCGGGGCCAGTGCTTGCACGGCTCGCGTAAGCTCCTCGATGGTCAGGCCGGTTTTCGGGCTGACAGTAATCAGCGCCTCCAGATGCGGTGGAAGGCTGACGGCCTCGAAGAGAACCCAAGGAGCATCCGAATGCGCTGCGGCATAGGCCTGCGCCTTATGCCAGGAGATTTTGCCGTCCTGTGGCAAGACGTCAACGACGGGGATGTCGACGCCCTTTGCTGCGAAAACTTCTCGCCAGGCCTCGGCGGTTGGGTATACCTCCGCCCAGGTTGTGTCCATGACGACTTGGGCGCCCAGGACCTTGCAGAGCTTTTCCACCAGCCTGAGCGCGGTAATATCCAACAGGTCCGTCTGCGGTGCGCCCTCTTTTTGCGTCCAGTACGTCAGGGCGTTGGTCAGTACGCCATTGACGTGGGTGAACACGAGCGGAGCTGGGGAGTTGGTGTTGTCGGTTTGCATGGGTATGTCCTCATGTGAGTTGTCCTGCTGAGGTATAGCAAGCCCAACAAGGCGTAGGGCATGCCCTGCGCCAGAGAATAACTCGCTGCACGATTATGCGGCTACGCTGACAGGCCGGTGCGTGAGCGCCTCTTCAAACGCACGCTCCATCGCTTCATTCGTGCCACGCAGCCCCTCGAGCACGGCAGCGGCCCAGTCGAAGTAGGCTTGTTGGCGCTCAAGCGGCCAGTACGCCGGCGGGTCCGTTACCATGTCGCGCAGATTGGCAATCTTGTCCGCCAGTTTGACGAGCTTTGCACGGAACGAGCTGTGAGCCGCATGTTCAATTTGCAGCTGCTTGCGTTCAGGCTTCGGCAAGGATTTGTCGTCGCTGACCTCGACCACAAGAGCTGCGACTTCCGCACCGAATTTTGCCGCCAATTCCGCTTCGGTAGCCCCTGTGTCCTCAATCGTATCGTGAAGCAGCGCACCCGCCAGGACTACAGCATCGGTCACCTTGCCAATTTCGACCAGGATTTGAAATAGCGTGATTGGGTGGTTGATGTACGGCGAGGACTTAGCATTCTTACGACGCTGAGGCTCATGTCGGTCCGCGGCGTCCTTCAAGGCGCGCGTGACCAGGAGAAAGTCTTCAAATGGAATAGCTGGAATCGACGTCATCTGTTGCTCCTTTAAGCTGTTGTTTTTAATTGTAGCCAGTTCGCTTATTTTCTAAAACCCCAAAGTGATTTTAGACAACAAAAAAAGCGAGCTCGAGGCTCGCTTTTTATTGGTGTCGCACGCTTTACTGCAGTTCAGCGACTTCTGGCTCTTCCGCTTCCTGGGGCTCTTCGCTCTTGGCATAGCCAGACACGCCTGCCAGTTCCGGCTTCATGCGGGAGATTGCAGTGAACACGAACTCGGCGCCGGTGTGGGTCTGCAGCAGCAGGATAGGAATGCGGCCCTTCAGGTCGACGTTCGGGTTGCGCAGCCACACAGACGAACGCTTCATGTTGTTCTGTACGGATGGCATTACCTGGCGCAGGGCCAATGCCACGCGATACAGGTAGTTAGAGACCTCCGGCGAGAGCGTCATCTTGGCGTGGACAGGCGTATTTGGCATAGCCTGGGCTGCCAGTTGGCGCCAGGTGATGCCCAACGAGCTGGCCAGCGTACGCAGTGCGCGCGCTGGCAGGCCTTCGAGAATTCGGTCGTGCCAAGCAAAGCCGTTGGCGGGGGCATCGGCCAGGCCGAGCATTTGGTGCAATTTGGTGGTCATGGTTGAAGTGGGCTCCTTGAATGTACCTGTTTAGGAGAGCATGTTTAGCCAAATTACATAGGTCTAAAATGTTGACGCTCAGCAATACCACTGCTATACTGAACACATCTAACAGAACACCTCTCTACCATGTCTCAGAACCCACAAGGCCCCGCTCAATCGGCTGAAGCAACCGCGCGCCAACTGCATGAGTTCGGCCGCTTGCTGGATGCCATCGAATGTGGCCGCATCCCGGTCAATGCGCGGCAATATCGTAAAGCCGCCGTATACGCTCAAAAAATCCTGCGCGAAAATTTCGATGTCTCGGAAGTTATCGAGACCTGTGCAATTTCTCCAGCACTCTCGGAGATGCGCACGAACGTCCAATTCGAGCGCGATAGCGCGGCGAAGAAGCATGCACTGGCGGTCGCCGGCTTGCGGAGTGCTCGCGCATGAACGGCCAGGTAGCTCTGTGTCTGGCCGCTGCCGCCCGGCTGCAGCTGGCCTTCGACGCAACACAACATCAAGAACAGCGAAAGCAGCTACTGAACCTGGCGGCTGACTGTATCGACAAGACTTGTCCGCATCCTGAAAAGTCGATGGAGCTTGCACTACGTCGCAAAGCGAATGCAACTGGTGACCAGTTGGCGCTGCTCGTAGAAGCGGCTCAGCTGCTGATGCCGGTTCGGGAATACGGCTGGCCGGCACGCCGAGTCCGCCCGGGCGATTGGCCAGCGGAACACGCGCCTGCTCTGCGCGCGCTGGAACAGCAACTCAAGCAAAACACGGCCTGCCCTCCTGCAGCACGGGAAGCTGTCCTGGCGTGGCTCGCGCCGGTTTGGGCTCGGTATCCGCAGCTCCAAGAGCCGGTACTTCAGCTATTTGCCTAACCCAACGGGACGCAAAAAGGCCTTGGTTGCTGCGCCGCTGGCAGCTTCCAAGGCCCTTTTCTATTGCTAGGTTACTTCGGGCAGTACTGGACCTTCCACCAAAGAATCCAAACGTCATAGCACTTCGGGGCAGTCGGAGTGGTTGGGGTCGTCGGTGTAGTTGGTGTAGTCGGTGTAGTCGGCGTAGTCGTGCCACCGCCTGGAGTTGTCGAGCCTCCGGTCGAAGGCAGGATACCGCCTACCGTATCCAGAAGATTGGTGACAATCGGAATCCCATCTCCACGCTTTCCGAGAAGCCCCACGGTCATGAAGGACCCATTGCTGAAGTCGAGTCGCAAATTCCCTACGAGGGACTGCTGTGTGAGACTGCCGTAGTATTGGACCGAAACCGTACAGGACTGCTGTGCTGCCACCTGTGTGCAGTTGTGCGTAGCCCGGAATCCGCTCCGAACGGAGGTTTTTGTAACGCTCAGCGCAGGCGCTGCCGGTTGACCATGCGCCGCCACGGCGGCAGGGTTGGTTACGGTGAACGAGGCGGCGGTACCCCACTGCCCTGGTGGCGCCGGCAGCGTCAGCGCTGGTAGTGTGATTACGCGCTTGTCAATGCCCGCTACCGCCGGCGAAGACGGAACGATAGTTCGCGCCATCGCATCTTCGACATCGAGGATTTTGATGGCATACAGCTTGACGGGCCAGACGCCCTTTACAGGTGTGGCAGCAATAGCATTGCACTGTGCATTCGCGCGAGACACCCCTGGCGACTCCAGCAGCCGGGCAGCCGATTTCCAGTCAGTCTCCGTGTTTACACGCATCTCCAGGCAGAGCTTGCTGTGCGTACTGTCGACTGCAGAGAGCGATAATGCAAAGGCAGGGCTGACAGGCAGAAAACCGTAAGGCGCCAAGTCACTGAGCGACGTCGGCGCGACCTGGCGTAACCCTGTCGAAGGGTCCATGTACGACTGTTTGCGATAGAACGCTTTCTCAGCATCGGCTATTGCTCGAAGATACGTCCGCTCCACCGTGGGCACGTACATGTCTCGACTCTCCTGCGCAAATGCAGTATTTGCCGAGATAAGCGCCCAGCAGCCCAGGAGCGTGTACAGAGTTTGTTTCAGTTTCATTAAGTTCCCGTTGGGGTGTAAAGCACAAACATGGTCAATTTGACTTGCGCCGGATACTTCGACGGCTTGGCTATGTCTGCGGTATCACCGCAATTGGCCCCCATAAAGACTTGGTCGCGCGAGTAGATGCTTCTGGCTCGTTCGAGCCCTCGATATGTCCCTTCGCTCGCCCCCGTACTGGTACCGGTTGGGGTGAGGCAGAAGTAATCGAGATTTGCGTACTTCGAGTTCGAGCCGGTGTAGTGCCCATATGTCCACGTAAAGCCCGGCGGCGTCACGGGGGTGAACCGGAGTGTTGCGCCGAACTGGGACATCACGCCGCGGTCTGCTTCCGAAGTTGGTACGGGTGCTACGCCATTAGCTGCCCGCACTGTGGCGTCATAGGCGCGCTCGAGCTGGGACATGCTGGCACGTGCTACGGTATCGACGTCGTTAGCTGTTTTGAACCACCAAGGCAGGTAGTTGATGCACGCCAGCGCCAGAGCTGACGTCAATGCGATGGTGATGATGACGATGACAAGGTTAAACATCAGAGGAGTTCCAAAAGCGCTGTAATGTCAAATTTAGGAAACGCATTTAAACAGCCCCGTGGGCTCGACGCGACAAGATGCCTAAGTTCACTCGCTATGCTCTACATAGGCCTTACAATTTCAGGCCGATGTACCGACATCGAGGAAAACAACGACATGACGCTGCAAGAAACTTATAACGACCTCAAGGCCCAAGTTGCCTACCACGACCACCGCTACTATGTGCTGGACGACCCGGTCATCGCCGACCACGAGTACAACCTGCTCTATCGCCAGCTCACGGCGTTCGAGGCTGAACATCCCGACCTGGTTACTGACGACTCGCCGACAAAGCGGGTTTCCGGTACGCCGTTAAAGGAATTCGGAGAAGTTCGCCATGAGCGTCCGATGCTGTCGGTTGACAACGCAATGGATGGCATTGAGCTGGCCAGGTTCTACGACCGCGTTGCATCTGAGTTGGGAATCGACCCCGAAGACGTCGAAACCTGTGCTGAGCCCAAATACGACGGACTGTCCAATGCGCTGCGCTTCGCGTTCGGCGCGTACATTCAGGCAGGCACCCGCGGCGACGGCTTCACGGGCGAAGATGTATCCGCCCAGGTGAAAACGATTCGCAGTATTCCGCTGGCGCTGCCTGCTGAACTCGCTTCGGCGCCCCGTATTGAAGTACGTGGCGAGGTCTTGATGACCAAAGCAGCTTTCGCAACGGTCAACGCTGCGCAGGACGCCGCCGGTCAGAAACGATTTGCGAACCCGCGTAACGCCGCGGCCGGCAGCCTGCGCCAGCTGGACCCGAAGGTCACTGCGTCGCGACAGCTGCACTTTTTCGCATACGGCTTCGGTGTATGTGAAGGGTTCACTCCACCGGAAGACCATTTTGCACAGCTGGAACTGCTGCGGAAAATGGGTTTTTCGGTCAGCGAGGACGCCAAGCCCATCAAGGGCAAGACGGCTGCACTGGAACACTTCGCGCAAATGGAAGAGCGCCGTCCGAATCTGCCATACGAAATCGATGGCGTCGTCTACAAGGTCCGAAGCGTGACTGACCAGGACCGCCTGGGCTGGAACTCGAAAGTGCCGCGCTGGGCGATTGCCGCTAAGTTCGAGCCGGAAGAAGCGACCACGATTTGCACCGCTATCGACACCCAAGTGGGTCGTACCGGTGTAATTACCCCGGTGGCACGTCTGAAACCAGTGTACGTGGGTGGCGTGACCGTCACAAACGTTACCCTGCACAACGAAGACCAGGTTCTCCGTCTGGACCTGCAGGTGGGCGACCATGTGATGGTTCGCCGTGCTGGTGACGTGATTCCTGAACTCGTTCGCGCGATTCCGGAACTGCGCACTGGTGCCGAAGTTGCTTGGTCGATGCCGACCAGCTGCCCGGTTTGCGGTGGCGCCGTGCACCGTGAAGAAGGCGAAGCAGCGCATCGTTGCACTGCCGGTCTGAACTGCGACGCCCAGCGACTGTACACGCTCACGCACTTTGGTGAGCGCGCGGCGCTGGATATCGAGGGCATGGGTGAAGGTGTCGTGCAGAAGCTTCTCGATGCGGACTTGGTTCATCGTCCGAGCGACCTGTTCGAGCTGAAACTCGAAGATGTCGCCAAGCTGCCAGGTATGGGCAAGGTCAGCGCCAAGAAACTGGTGGACCGTCTTGCTACTACCCGTGAGCCGGACCTGAACCGCTTCATTTTCGCACTGGGCATTCCGCACGTCGGCGATTCGACCGCGAAGGACCTGGCCAAGCGCTTCCGCACCTGGGAAGCCTTCGTGTCGGCGGACTTTAACACCCTTAAGACCACTCCGGGTGTCGGCGACGAGACCGCTTCGAGCATTCTGGCCTTCTTTGCCAATCCGGACAACGCGGCCGAGGTCATCACGCTGTCGGATGTACTGCATCCGAAAGAGGTGGTGGCTGACGAAAGCGCTAAGCCCTTCGCCGGCCTGACCTTCGTCATTACGGGTACGCTGTCGACTGACCGCAAGGTCTTCGAGGACCGCGTCGAGGCCCTGGGTGGCAAGGTTTCGGGAAGTGTCTCGAAGAAGACCCACTACGTGCTGGCCGGCGAAGGTGCGGGCTCTAAGCTGGTGAAGGCGGAAGCGCTTATCGCTGAAGGAGCTCCGCTGAAGATTCTGAACGAAGCCGGATTCGAGGAACTGCTGGCCGCGTAAGCGCGCCTGACGCTCAACCGCGTTGATTCATCTCTCGAGGCTGCCTGCACGTGCACGCAGCCTCATTTTCTAGGACATCTCTCTATGCAAAACCCAATCGAGCCCGAGCTGTTACGCGTGTCGCGTCGACGTTTAGGGCGAAGTCTGGAAGCAAACAAAGGCCGTTGGGGCGTGTTTGTAATGGACGCCGAGTCACCGGTGCTGCGTGCGGCCTGGACGGAGGTACAAGACAGCTACCAACGGCGTGTCTGCATCGAAGTCAGTGACTACCCAAACTGGGTCGCACTCGAAGCCGCGATGGAACAGCAAGCGCCAGCGGCCGATGTGATTGAGCTTCATGGCTTGGACACCTGGCTAGACGCGCGGAACCTGTCAGCTGCGAACATCAGTCGCGAACATTTTGCGCACTCAGTACTGGTGCCGGTACTGTTCTGGTTGTCGAGTCCGCAAATTTCGAGCTTCGCCACTCGTGCTCCGGACCTATGGTCCTGGCGTGCAGGAGTGTTCGATTGATTCTCACCAATACAAGCTGATTTCATTCAGAGCCACATGCACTTGCGTGTGGCTCTTTTCTTTGGGTCGACAGCGCCAGCAAACAAAAACCCTCGACAAACCGTAGCCTGTCGAGGGTAAGAAGGATATTTTAAGGCCAGAGATACACCGGAGTCGCGAGCGAGTGCCGTTTGACACCTCGTACCATATGTACGTAGCTCGGGTCCTGCTGTGGGCCGACGTCTTCCCTGATGCTGGTGACCACGCCGAAGGTGTCCCAAGGACCATTGACAATCACGTAGTCGCCTACGCGGAGCTTTCGGCCGACTGGCATCTGATAGAGCTGGCCAGTGAACTTGTCAGGGTGCCGTGGATTTTCCCAGGCGCCAAGAAATCGAGCCGGAATGCCGTTGACGGTGCGCGCACGGCGAGCGGTAATTCGAGCGGTAGTTGCCATTTTAAGGGTGGGCGGTAAGCCTATAGTTGTCCTACCCCGTATAGCTTATTGCAGCCACCGCCCTGCCGTCTTAGAAAAGCTTATCTTGTGACGGTGTCGATGTTGCTGGCAGCAACTCTGGCAGGTCTAACGTGAACATTCCCTGCTGACCCTTGCATGGCACGAACTGCACCTTTTGGACGTCCTTGAGCACCAGCCCGTGACAGTGCCCGCCTCCATGCGCGCGGCGGTGAACTGGTACGTCAGTAGGCGCTCCAGGTAGCAGGCAGTCTACTAGCTCGGCAACCGCGATAACACCCCCGTATTGCAGTTCCTGCACGTCCGGCACAGGTAGCCTCAGTATTTCCCGGAGATAGAAATAATAGCCCGAATGGAACCGTTTGCTTGCATGGATAGCAAGTGGCCCCCGGTAGGCGGTTCCCCATGTGCGGTCATCGATGTCGATGTGCCCGTTGGCGATGGCCCAGGCGAAGGGCTGATAGAAGGAGAGTGCTTTCATGAGACGGTATAGCGGCCGAGTTTTGAGCACCCCTTTCGCTATACGCAGCAGTTAATTGACAAGGGCTCCTGCCCAGAAAGGTATGTATGCTGCTGAAACCACTCGCCCTGGTGCTCATCCGAGGCTATCAGAAGTTCATTTCGCCCTACAAGGGTTTCTCCTGCGCGCTGCGCGTTCGCACTGGTGGCCACAGCTGTTCCCGCTACGGCTACGACGCCATCGCACGCCACGGCTTCTTGGTGGGGATGAAGCTTCTGTATCGCCGCCTGGCCAAGTGCTCCTGGCATGCTCATCAGCACGCTTGTCAGCACACTCACCAAGCTGTCGCATACAAGCCGCGGCCTGCGTTCCCCCCGGGGACCGTCATGCGCAATGGACGACTGGTGCATCAAGGTGGTTTCGCGGACTGCGATTGCAGCGGCTGCGATGCTCCCTCGTGCGACGTTCCGTCCTGCGACCTGCCGTCGTGTGACCTGCCGTCCTGTGAGCTGCCTTCGTGCGAGATGCCTAGCTGTGCATCGCCTCGAGCACTTGGCTGCGCCGGTGATGCTGTTGAAGGCGCATGCTGGGGCTGTGACGTTCCCAGTTCGTGCGGCAGCAACAACCGTTGCACTTCGCCGTGCGACTGTGGGCCAAACTTCGGACAACCTGGTCACGTTCGTGAGCAGCGCCGCCTGGAAGAACTGCGCAAACGTCGTGAAGGCAAAGAAAACGAAGAGGATGAAGAAGACAACGCCGAAGATGGCGATGACTGATTGACCAATACCCGTGCCTCTTTTCAGAGTGCACGGGTAATTTTTGATTGGTCGGTGAGTGTTAGGCCAAGCCTATACTCGGTGACACAATCTTTTGCGTTATCACATACGAGGCCAACATGGACTACAAAGAAGTACTGCAGAAAGCATTTTCCCACCCAGGCCTGGCAGGACAAGGTCCCAAAACCCCCGGCGACCAGCTGAAGGCATTCCTGTGGCAAATCGCACATGACCTGGAAGACGGTCTCGGAGGCGTGTCCTTCGACGACTCGAAATCTGTTCTGATTATCGAAAATCCTGACGGAGGCGACCCACTCGAGGTCCCGCTGGCGGATTTGGCCGCTTTGGGGTTCTCGCCTCTAGCAGGTCAAACGGCTGAAGATTTCGTGGTCACGCACTTCCAGAGTTGGGAGTCAGACGACCTGGGTGCCTGACGGCCAGTAGCAGCCGCCTTCGCATTGATTGAACAATACCCGTGCGCTCCCTCTGGAGGCTCGGGTATTTTTACGCCGCATCAAAAGAAAACGCCTCGCAAGGAGCGAGGCGTCGATGAAGCGATGATTACAGGGATGCTGCGAACATATCCTTGAACATGAAGTGGCTGCGAATAGCATCCGGGCTGATGGACGAGTGATTCTCGACCACACACTGCAGATGGCTGCCGTTGCGGTTGAGCTTGGCCAGCAGGAACCAGCCTTGCAGCCAGTCTTTCTTAACCGACTCCACATAGTACTGGTTGCCGGTCTCCGGGTCGGTCAAGGTGCGACCAACGAGCGGGTGGTGTGGCAGCTGCTTGCCGGCTTCGGTATCGCGCACAATACCGAGGCGGGAACGCTCAGCTTTGACGCGCAGCCAGTGGGTCATGTCGAAATGCGAAAATTGTTCAATAGCGCTCATGCGCGAACTCCTAAATGATTGGCCTCTCACATGTAGCGACCAGTCCTTCGTGCGCGCGTATGGCTACACGTTGACAGGAACATTCACTTTTTAGAGGACACTATGACAACCACCGCACGAATGGTCAGCTTCTCCCTGCGTGGAGACTATTTGACCGAACAAGCTCGCGAGAAAATGGGAGACGGCGAATGGAAAGAAGCGCTGGCGCTCCTGGTCGATACGCTCGTGGGCATGACCTATGACCAAGCCATCGGCATTCTCGAAGGCACCCACAAGATGTCCGGCGAAGGCACAACGCTGTATATGGAGGAAGAAACTCCGGAAGCCCGGGCTGCACTTCAGGAACACTACAAGGTTGCCTATGGCCTGGGCGGCCATGTAAAGGTCGATGGGTGGATGTATGAGCCTTACCTCATCGTCGACAATCTTGGCCAGGAAGACGCCAAGATGGTACTCGGCATGCCCGAGTACCAAGACGTCAACTGCTGGGGCCGCGGCACCCAAAGCCTGCGCGGCGAATGGCTGTACGAGAATGACCTAGTGCACATGAAGTCGTGCTATCCGATGGTCTATCCCGCACGTGCCCTAGAACTGCGCGGCATGTTCTATGCTGAATCCCGCGAGACCGAATTGGCCCGCATGCTGGTCAACAGCGAAGGCAAACACGTTGTCGTGCTGTTCCGCCGCGCGTCAGACACGAACGTACCCTTCTGGCGCGCAAAAGACAGTAAGGACGTCCAGGCGGCATTCAGCCAGCTGGAACCGTACCTGACTGTCACAGGCCACGCTCAGTACGCGGGCGAGCTCCACCCAAGTCTTCGTCCTCGTGAAGCGGCCGCCCCGGTGACGGAGCTGACTGAAGAAGAGAAGGCTGAGCTGCGTGCCCGTCAGGAGCAGGAAATGGCCGAGCAGGTAGAACGAGAGCAGAAACACCAGCAAGAAGCCGTGGAGCTGGGGAAGCGTATTCGCGAATTTGCCGACAAGGATGCCGAGTTCGGCTGGTACGACTACCGGTGGAAAGACCCGGAAACGGGGAAAACGCTGAAGTTGCGCGCGCCAAAGCGAGCCCTGTACTGCTACGCGCTGTCCCGCACAAACGCGTCCTATCGCATGCCGGCCTACGAGGCGATTTCTCCGGAAAGCTTCAAGACTGGCGACGACGACCGCTACCACACCGATGTCTGGCTGGGCTGTGGCCTGGCACTTGACCGCGAAACGTATGTTGCGACCAGCCCTGAATATCGTGCCGTGCTCGACATGATGTTCCAGGTGCAGCGCGAGCTGCTAAACTTCGAGGTGCAAGTGCTGGCACGTGGCCCAGAAGTCACCGGAACGGTCGTGTACGCGGACAGCGAAACCATCGACAAGGACTGCGTGTTGGTCGTACCTCACGCCGGCGTAGAGTTCGAGCTGCAGGCGATGAAGGCAGGCGCTGTCATCACCGAAGCCGGAGGCAAACTGGCACACTTGGTGACGGTCTGCCGAGAGATGGACAAACCTATTATCCGAATGGACGGTGCGCGCGAGAAGCTGCGCCCTGGCCAAAGCGTGACCGTGACTCCCGCTGAAGGCAAGGTGGAGATTTACGCGGGCACGCGAAGGTAATCCCTGCTGTATCAGCTACCTTTGATTGCTAAAACGCCCGGACATCTCATGATGCCGGGCGTTTTTTACGGGTCCGTTTCGCGTCATGCAAGCCGGACGCCAAGTCATACCAAATCATTGAGTCGGTATTGCTGCTTAATTCCCTTGAGCGTCGAAATGAGCCCAGGACTCAACTGATATCGCATGAATTGCGATTCATCGACAAACATGAAACTGGATACGAAGGAAAACCCGATAAACCCATCATCCGGGAACTCTACCAGCCATGACTTATGCAGCAGCTCCACCAGCCCCGCTCTATCACTAGCTGCGCGCAGCTGATGCCCTGGCGACTTTGGAGCGCCGGCAGGAAGCAACTTCGATAACGGCACCATCGCTTCCTCACCGCGAAGCGCCACCGGCGTCTCGGTCAAAAGCACCGTGAGAACTTGTGCGTCGGATGCAGGGAGTTTCCAATCCTGCTGCAAGAGTTGCCAGGCGGTCGTCATTTTAGGTTATCGCAGAGAAGGCAGGCGCCATAAACGTTGTCACTCGGTTCATGGCGCTTATTGTAACAGTCACCCGCGAGGCAGGCCCGCTTCTGGTCAATTCGCGGTAAGGGACAACTGCAGCTTTGTGGCCGATTGGGTTTGCACCAGCATGCGTTCGATGTCGTCGCGCGTCTCTTCTGGGAACAGCCCCCAGGACATGGTCTTTCCCGACGGGGTTTGCGTAATCAGCTGGACACCGTCAAAGCGCATGTTCAATGCAGTCCCGGCCGGAACTGCGCGCGACACTGCTTGGGCCTGTAGGCGGAAAGCCGAAGCCCGTGCGACCGAAAGCGCATTCGACCAGGACACGGGAGGCATGACGCTAACCAATGCGCCCTTTTCTTCTGCCAGAGCATCCATGCGGTGCTTAAAGGCGCTCATAGTCGCATCCATTGCCGCTGGTTTTTGCAGGCGCATCTGGATGTTGTCGACCATGTCCGACGGCACTCGCAGCGCGACCATCCACAGTGCAGGTGCAAACGGCGCAGGCTGCTTGGTAGGCCAGGCTCCCGGTGCCGTACCTTCGGTCGAGAGCTTATGTGCCCAGTTCACCTGCGTACCGCCCAGGGCCGCTTCCACGACTTCTGGCGGCACCGGAGTGTTCGACACGGAAACGCGGACCGACGGGTGCTCAAACCCGAGCCATTTGTTTTGCAGCCAACTCTGAATTTCCGAAGAGACGGCGGGGCCAGCGTCTGGCGACCAACGGGCCACTACGCTTGGCAGGGCCAGCAGCATCAGGGAGACATCGTTCGTGAATGGTGCCACCGAAAACGAACTACGGCAGGCACGCACGGCAAACTGACCTGCGAGACGGTCAGTGGCGAGCAGTTGAGCGACGCTTTTTGCCAGCATCGTTTCCGAGGGACAGGCGTATGCCACCTCGGCCAGGGTAGAAAATACGTCCTGGGTGTCTTTGTGGTGGCGAACGCGGTCAGCCGCTCGGCGAGACAGGTCCTCGAAGTCGCTCATGGAAGTAACCTCATTGGCGGACTTGCGGCGACCGGCAGTGCCAGTCGAGATGTGGTAGTGTGCCCGGGACATAGTTATAGTATTTTGGAAAGAAAATTCAAAATGCCGGCAGGAATCCACGCCGGGATGGATTGAGGAGCACGCACGTACCACTGTGCAATGCCCTTCACACACAAAAATAAGTATGCAAAGTGTAACCCCACCAGCGTCCACAGCCGCATGCGCAGCTGGAGCCAAATGAGGGCGGCGTTAGACACCATCCACAACAAAAAACCAGATGCGGCCCCCTCGGTGATGAGATAGTTCCCCCACAGCCCGCCTGTGGCACCGACCAGCTGCAGCCAGGTGTTCAGCGAGAAGACGCGGCGCAACCAGCTTGGAGCAGTCACCGCAGATTGAGGGGTCAGTGCGGCAGCCGCACTTGGTTGTGTCAAAAATCTCATGGTCCTATTGTACGGGCAATCTACTCATTCGAAAATGCCGATTACCGGTGAAGCAATCGGCTATTTCATTGTTTTCATTGACTATTGCGAAGAACATAACAAGGGTTTTTCTCTTGAAAATGTTCAATAATGACCACATTATAGCATAAACATAAATTTATATAAAATAGCTTTTAGCCCATTTCGTTATGATTTGACAACTCGATTGCGCATTTCCCGCTATTTTAAGGATTTAAGTGGAAAACTGGGCCAGGAAACCAGCCCTGGATGCAGATGCTCGAGCACTCGCCAAGGGGTAAAGAGGTCCACAGGCATGTCAATGCAGACAATGCCTTTGGCAGCGAGGAACTCTCGCATACGCTGCTCTACTTCAAGCGCTTCCTCCAGCGACTGCTCCCGGCCGCGCTCCTCAAATGCGCCATCTCCGCGGATATCCCTGGTAAGGAAGAAGTTGATGTTGTCGAAGCCCGAGTACACCTCGTCAACGAATTGTGGGAAAGTTTCGTAATACCCTTCTGGCGCGTAGAACGGGCATAGCTGCAGTGGGCTGTCTGTCACAGCGTATTCGTACCCCGTGCGCTGGACGATGAGCTGTTTGTGGTGCTGCTTCGAGAAGAGGTACAGCTGCTCCTCCTTGAGCTGCCAGCGACGTCCGGAGAGCACCAAATATTTGGCATATTCGCTCACCTCTTCCACCGACAGGTGGTGCGCTTTCATCAGCCAAAAAATCCCCGAACGGGCAGCACTCTTGCCCACTCCCGGCGGGCCGTAGAGGTTGATGACTTTGAGGCGAGGAGCGGACGTAGTGGCGTATTCGGCGTCGGACATGGTCAAGTCGGATAGTTGTTTTCAACCCTAGGTGTAGGTAACTCCACCTATATAAGCCCGTCTGTTGACCATGCAAAAACTCCCGAAAGAGCCGGCGTAACTAAGCCGTGCCTTACGAAGCGGATTCGCGCTATATCCACAAAAAATGGCTCCCGGGAGGGAGCCATCAGATGCCAATAAGGTAAGTACTGGGCATTTTAAGCAGACCTGGTTCGTGGGAAGAACAGGCCTAAAACCTGAGTAAAGACAGACTGAGCCGGAACAGCCAGTGCATCCTGGGAATCGTCCGGCGAGCTATCGGAGAGTTCCCCATACACCTCCGGGGGAAACCACATTAGCATCTTTTTGGCCAGTTCAGCATCTTCGGCATCCTTGGCAGCTGCCTCACGCAAAAGCAGGTAGATGAAAGTCGCTGCGCTTAAGCTAGCAACACCAATAACCCAGGTTATAACCTGTTCCATGAAGGACGATGCACCTAGCCCCCAATAGAGCGCGGCAAGCCCAAGAAGGAATATCGCGACAGCCATGAAGTAGCCGTAAAGTTGACTCATCCTCGACAAACTGTTCATATCGTAACCGTATTGTAGTTGACCTACCAAGTGTAGCCCTCGTGTAATAATTGGTATAAAGTAACATTCGGGAAAATATTTGGTATCCAAAAAGCGTCATCCGCAAAATAAAAAAAGCCCCACGAGGGGGCTTTTTTGGGAACGGGGCAGTTATGCCGCCCTGCGCATTTCCTTTGGCAGGCCTTCGCGCAGCCACTCCTTAAGGCGGGTGTAGCGCTCGTCGTTCTGAGCCTTCTCCACGGCCATCTTGGCCGCGTACGGCTGCCCGACCACAACGCACAGTTTCTTCGCGCGGGTGACGCCCGTATAGAACAGGTTACGGCGCAGCATGGTGAAGTGCGACGTATCGAGCGGCATGATGACGACTGGGAACTCCGAACCCTGGCTCTTGTGGATGGTGAACGCATAGGCCAGCGTCAGTTCATCGAGCTCGTTGGCCTTGTAAGCCACCTCGACACCGTCGAAGTCGACCATCACGGTGCGGGATTCTTTGTCCAACATCGTGACGAAGCCGATGTCACCGTTGTAGACGTTCTTGTCGTAGTTGTTACGCAGCTGCATAACCTTGTCGCCAGTACGCCACTTGGTGCCCCACAGCTCAAGCTCCGCCGCCGGCATTGGGTTCAGGATTTCTTGCAGCTTAAGGTTGAGCGACTCCACGCCGAGCAGGCCCTTGCGCATCGGCGCCAGAATCTGCACTTCACGAATCGGGTCATAGCCCAACTTGTACATGTCGCGTGCCAGGCGTAGCAGCTCCGACTCGATGGTCAGGCGGGCCTTTTTCTTCTCGTTCTCGTCTTTCGGGTCTTTTGGCGAAATGTTCGTGAAGCAGAAGTCCGAACCCTCTTTCCAGCCCAGGTATGGCAGCTCACCGCGGTTGATGGCGTGTGCGTTGGTAATAATCTGGCTGGTTGCCGCTTGACGGAAAATCGTTTTCAGGCGCACGCATGGAATGGCTTCGGAGCTGATGATGTCCGCCAGCACTTTACCCGGGCCAACCGACGGCAACTGGTCAACGTCGCCGATGATGATGAATCGTGCGTTAGTGGGCAAAGCCGAGCATACCGAGCTCATCAGCGGCACATCGACCATCGAGCTCTCGTCAATAACGAAGACGTCGCACTCCAGCGGATTCTTATCGTGGTGCTTGAACTGGCCGCTCTTTTCCATGACCAGGGTGCGGTGAATGGTCTTGGCTTCCTCGCCAGTCGCCTCGGCCGCGCGCTTAGCCGCTTTACCCGTCGGGGCGCACAGCAGGCGGACCTTGAGACCAGAGTCCGCGAACACCTGCAGCAGCGTGCGTGTGATGGTGGTTTTGCCGGTACCCGGGCCACCAGTGATAACGCAGACCTGGCTGGCCAGTGCAGTGCGCACGGCGTCTCGCTGTGCTTCTTCAAGCATCAGCCCAATTTCAACTTCGGCGTCGTTGACTGCCTGGTCGATGTTGGTAATCGGCTTGACTGGCGTCTTGGCTGCCATGGCCAGCAGACGCTTGGCGATGTAGCGCTCTTCCTTGTAGACCTTCGGAAGGAACAAACACACCTCGCCGTCGGACGTGTCCTTAACGGCGTCCTGGCTCTCGATTTCGTATTGGATGCAGCGGTCGATAAGTTCGTAGTCGACTTCAAGCAGTTCAGCGGCTTTCTCACGGACCTGCGCCAGCGGCAGGCCACAGCTACCCTGCCCATTGGCTTCGATGAGCGTATGCTGAATGCCGGCGCGAACGCGGTATTCGCTGGTGGGGGCGATGCCCTGCTTCATGGCTACGCCGTCTGCGGTCGAGAAGCCAATGCCCCAGATATCCCGGCACAGCAGATACGGGTTTTGCTTAATTTTCTCCACCGCGTCATCACCGTACTTGTCGTAGACGCGCTTGGCGCGTGATGCCGACAGACCTGACTTGTGCAGGAAGACCATGATAGAGCGAATGGCTTTTTGCTCGGCGTATGCCGCCACGATAGAGGTGGCGCGCTTGGGGCCGATACCCGGGATGTTCTTGAGGTCTTCCGGCGTGTTCTCGATGACTTCAAAAACGCGTTCGCCGAGGAACTGTACGAGCTTTTTAGCGTAGCCCTTGCCGATACCCTCGATGGCGCTGGCCAGGTACTTTTCAATACCCTCGAGCATGGTAGGCGCGGACAAGTCCACATCGACAGCCTTAAACTGAGGACCCCAGTTCGAGCTGTGCCAGCTGCCTTTAGCAATGATGTGCTCGCCGATGTTGATGACGGGTGCGTTGCCCACGACAGTTTTCTCACCCTTGCCCGCAACGGTGACCTTGGCTACAAAGTAGCCATTCTCCGGATTGACATAGGTAAGGGTTTTGACAACGCCTTGCAGTTGCTCGGTTTTTGCCGGTGCGGTGTTTTTCATGGGCAGCGGTGCTTTTTAGGATTTGATATTATAACAATTTAGACTACATACGTCTATTCGTAAAGAACTTAAAGCGAAAGGTGTTTAGTCTAGCGACAATTTATGCTATAATGTTGTCCTAACCACACAGAAAAAGGACAAGAAAATGCTGTACGCTACCCTGCAAGCCGACACCAAAGCCACCCGTATCGCCGCCGACGAAGCTCGCCGCGCGGGTGACACTGCGACCCAGGCGACGCTGAGCGACCGCGCCCGCCTGTTGACCACGGTGTGCTCGGACATCGCAAAGCGAGGCAAGGACGACGGTAACCGTGAGGCTACCGATAAAGACGCGGTGACCGTACTGCGTAAGTTCCTGGGTGGCATGGACGAGTCACTGGACAATTTGGCGAAGTTCCCGAACGAGGATACGCCGACCAAGGTCGCAGTACTGCAAGGCGAAAAAGCCCTGCTGCAGCCGTACCTGGACGCGTACTTGGCGCAACAGCCGCAAGCGGCTTCCGACGAGGAAGTTGAGACTGCTGCGAAAGCAAGCATCGCTGCTCTGCCAGAGACCGAGCGCACCATGAAAGCCATGGGCAAGGTCATGGGCAACGTGAAGACTCAATTTGGCGACCGCCTTGATGCGGCGAAAGCTTCGGCAATCGTCAAGCGTGTGCTGGGCGAAGCTGCTGCGGCAGCCGCAGCACAGGCCAAGGCCGGCTAACCCCTCGTGCCGCCCAACCCTGGACGGCACCGATAGATTGGCAAGTGAGGCAGTCTCGTTGCCTCTTGAAACTCGACGCCGCATGGTTCGCCCAGCGGCGTTTTCTATTCCGGCCGTGCCCTTGGCCTTCTCTGTATAAACCACACCCCTACACATTTAAAATTTTATACAAATTATCGACTTGTCTACTTCAACCTAAATGATGAGGTGTGAATGGCAGGAGTAGGAGGCCTTGGAGGCGCCGGGGGTGTTGGCGGACTCGGCGTAGGCGGTATGGGTGGAGGGGGCATGGGGCCATCAGCAGCAGGACCCGCAACTGCAGTATCAAGCGCTTCTAGCGCTGGGGCATCGAACGATGCTAGCGCGTCGGAAGGCGTCAAAGTAAGCATTTCGGCTGCTGGCCGCCAGCTGTCACAGGAGGCTACGCAAGTAGGTGCAAGTTTCTCGGTGACGAAAGATGGCGCTGGGCACCACTACGTAAATGGTCTGGACGCGAACGGATTTAAGGCGCCTGGCTCTGTCGACCCGACGCACAACGTCAACGGTCAGAGCTACGCCGAACTGAACAAGCTTGACGACATGGTGGCAATGGCGCTGCTGGCGCTCCTGCTGGGCGATAAGAAAGAGAACTCGGATTCCATGAGTGTCTTAGCCGGTGCGCAGGCGGTCCAAGCAATCAACTCTTACATAGCAGTCTCTCAGATGTGACTGCAAACACCCAAAGAGCTGCCCTAGTGGCAGCTCTTTTCTATTAGCGTCGATTCTTTGTTCTCGACTCTTTACGTGCCGCGTCGTCCATTGCTTGCAGGTGCGCCATTTTCTCACCAATTTTCCCCTCCAACCCACGAGGCGTGGGTTGATACCAAGCTTGTTCTTTGAGACCGTCCGGGAAATAGTGTTCGCCCGCGGCGTAGGCGTCCGGCTCGTCGTGCGCATAGCGGTAGCCCGCGTGGTAGCCAAGCTGCTTCATGACTTCGTTTGGTGCGTTCCGAAGGCGCAGCGGAACTTCACGGCTGTTATCGGCAGCGACAAATGCCCTTGCCGCATTCCAGGCGGTGTAGACCGCATTGGACTTGGCAGCTACCGCGAGATAGACCGTAGCATGGGCCAGCGCCAGGTCACCCTCGGGAGAGCCAACCCGCTCGTACGCCAAAGCCGCACTGGTGGCCACCTCGAGGCCCCGAGGGTCTGCATTGCCGATGTCTTCGCTGGCAATGACCATGAGCCGGCGCGAGATGTAGCGCGCATCAGCGCCACCGTCGAGCATCCGCGCGAGCCAGTAGAGCGCTGCATTCGGATTAGAACCGCGTATCGACTTGTGGAAGGCCGAAATCTGGTTGTAAAACTCTTCTCCACCCTTGTCAAAACGGCGCACCCGGGCTCCCGTGGTCGATGCTACAAACTCGGGGGTGACTTTCCGCACCTTCGCGGCATCTGCGGCAGTCTTGAGGGTTTCCAACAGGTTCAGGAAACGCCGTGCGTCGCCATCGGCGAGACTCACTACGATGTCCTTTGCCTCATCGGTGAAAGCCAGTCCACTCATACGCTGCTGTGCGCGGACAAATAGCGCCTTCAGGTCGTCATCGGATAGCGGCTTGAGCGTGTAGACCTGCGCGCGGGAGAGTAGTGCCGCATTGAGTTCAAATCCGACGTTTTCCGTCGTCGCACCAATGAAGGTGAAAAGGCCGGACTCTACGAAAGGCAGTAGCGCGTCCTGCTGCGCCTTGTTCAGGCGATGCACTTCATCCAGGAACAACACCGTGGGTCGCTTGCGGTAGTCAAGCACCCGTTGCGCTTGCTCCGCCGCTTCGCGAATTTCTTTGACGCCGGCAGTCACGGCCGACAAGGCTGTGAACTCGTAGTTCATCTGCCGCGCGGCCAGCCGTGCGATGGTGGTCTTGCCGACACCAGGAGGACCCCACAAGACAAAAGAATGCAGTTTTCCGGCCTCGAACGCCAGGCGCAGTGGCGCACCCTCGCCTACTAGATGCTTTTGGCCGACCACATCCGCCAGCGACTCGGGGCGCAGCAGTTCGGCAAGCGGTGCTGGCGGCGCGGTTGTGAACAGGTCGGTCATGGCATCTCCCAGGTAGGTTGATATGTCAAAAATAGTAACAGCGTCTAGAAAACAACAAAGCCCGGCATGAGCCGGGCTTGGACGAGATGTAAGCGGTACTAAGGGCGTCTCGTCACCCGCCAGGACCGGGGATTAACCCAGGCCCGGAATCTTCATGCCCAGTGGCAGCAGGCCGGCGCCCAGCGAAGCCAGCTTCGACTTGGCCAGGGCTTCTTTGGCGTCGTGCGCTTTGTTGGTGGCGACGATGACCAGGTCCGCCACGGTGTCGGCGTCTTCGGACAGGACGGTCGGGTCGATGGCGATTTTGAGCAGCTTGCCTTCGCCGTTGATGGTGACTTTGACCAGGCCATTGGCGGCGGCGCCGTCGAAGTGGGCTTGCGCGATTTCGTTTTGGATGCTTTGGGCGCGCTTTTGCATTTCGGCGATACCCTTAATCATCTTGCCCATATTTTGTTGCATGGTTACTCCGTAGACAGGAAATGGAAACTGAAGGAGCCCTGTTTAGGGCTAGGTTTTATTCGTGCTCGAGGACGCGCTGCGCTCACTTCCAGCTTTGTGCCAGATTTGCTACCGCACGCTTTACGCTGAAGACGTCCGACAGCACTAGTTCCCGGTCCAGGGTGCGCTCCCATTGGGAGAACGTGTCCTGGTACTGCAGGAACTGAAGGTCGACGAATATTTCGTACAAATCCAGCTGGTCGAATTCGCCTACAACGAGTTCGACGTTTGCAGGGTCGATAGCCGGCCCCAGGGACAGGTCCACCAGCTGACGATTGCGACGCACAAGCGCCTGCATCTCTGGTAGCCCCAAGGACTGGTAATACTTGGCTTCGTCCGAAAAGCGGAACGGGTCGGCAGCCGCTTCGAGCACACCGTCCAGCGAGCCGTATTTAGCCAGAATGGCCTGAGCACGCTTGATGGCAATGTCAGGAACGCCTTCGATGTCGTCAGCATCGTCGCCCGTGAGCGCTTTGATGGCGGCCACTTGCTGCGGGAACGGGTACTGGCAGTTCTTTGCGAAACCGTCTGCTTCGACAACCTGTGCTGGCTTACGGGCGTTCACCCAGCGCACACGGGCGTCGACCATCGACAGCCAGTCGGTGTCCGCTGTGTACAGCGAAACAAGGTGGCCCTGCTCGGACAGCTGGCGCGACAATCCCCAGGCCAGGTCGTCGGCCTCGGCACCGCGGGCTCGAGCCTGCAAAACTGGGAAGGCGCGAAGTGCGCGTTCAATCCAGGGGCACTGCCACTTGTAAGCTGCGCGAGCCTCTCGCTGCTCAACTGTGGCGTGTCGTCCGGCTTTGTAGCCCGGGTGCATGTCGTAGCGCCATTGGGCGCGGTCGTCCCAGAGCAGGACGTTGAGGATTTTCGGGTCGTACTGGATATTGCGGCGCAGATGCATCAGCATTCCGGCGATAGCCTGAGTCTGGTGGCCGTCGGGTGAATGGCGGATGTCCTGGGCGTGGTGCTGGGCGTAGCCCACAGAATTGGCGTCGATGAGGCGAACGTGCATAGGTAGCAGTCAGGTCGAAAGGGTCACAGACCTGTAGCGACCGGTTCTAGCCTTTTGTCACTATGCGTAGCCCTACACCTGCTGTTCTCAGGCATATCAGGCATACATCCAAGCATAAAGCGGTCCTCGCCGTTTCTCGGCTAGCTTCGGAGGTGCCCGCTCCAGAGTACGTATGCCCAACAAAAAGCCCCGCACGCGGGGCTTCGCAGTTAGTAACTGCTGAAAAATTTGTAGTCGAATGGGTAATTTACCTTGTTGATTTCGTCGAGAAAGTAACCCTGGTCTGCCAGCTTTTGGAAATAAGCTCGGAAGTCTTGGACATACTTCGATTCTCGGTAGGGGGAGTACTCAGTTGAATGAACACTCTTCAGGCAGTAGAAGCATTCAGAGGCATTTCCCGCTGACACCTTGATAGTCTCGCGCTCGAGGGTTACCGACGCAGTTGCAAAGTCCCAGGCAGATTTCAGAGGCTTCGGATTCTTCAGCTTTACATCAATAGTGGGCCCTTGCAGCGAAGACTCGCGCCAGCCGATTTCGACATCGAATCCCGCACGCAGCATGAGCACCTCTAGGCGAAGCAGCACCGCTTCGATGGCTAGGTTCCGGGAGGAGAAAAACAGACGGCTTTCGTACTGCTCGGGGAGCGTTGCTAGGGCGACGCGTTTTTCCGCTGGTGAAGCGACAGGGTGGTTCATGGCAAGCCCTCATTTAAATGGATGACCTTGACGCGGCGTGCGTCGGCTTTCCGTATAGAGAGATACTTTATGGCTCTCGGGCACCCAAGGTCCCTAAAGTTATCGGTGTTTTGAACAGGCCACCTTGCCCCAAACCGCTACTTTGCTACACCGTTTCAGCAGAACACTGTTTTGAAAGGACACTCTAATGAAATTCAACCGTAAAGCACTTCTCGCAATTGCTCTCCTGATGTCGGAGGCCGCACAGGCGCTTCCTGTCGTAGTGGCCCGTCCTGCCATGGTGGCTCCTCATGTGTCAGTGCCCCACGTCAGCGTGGCTACGCATGTCACTCCAGCTGCGCACGTGACGCCGGCAACTCGCGTTGCAGCCGTGCCTCGCATCAATCCAGCTAGTGCAGAGCCGCGCGCCGTTCCGACAGCACGCCCTTCTGCCGCGGAGCGCCATGCCGCCCACGCTAAACCCGCACTTCCGGTTATCAACGTACCGGCGGCGCTGCGAAAGCGTTGTGCAAACCCCGTCTCGCGCGAGTGCCAGCAATGAGCCGGCACACCTGGTACACCTCTGCTGAGGGCAAGTCGGTTTGCCTGGAGCTGGGCTGGGACCAATGGCGTGGTTTCTCGTACACGCTCTGGGAGCCGAACGCCTGGCGCGAAGAAAAGCTCCTCGGTTGCTCCTACTACCATGACGCTACGCCTATCGACGATATGGCGGTGATTCTCGCAAAGCTCAAAGAGCACGGCGTCACGCCGCCAGAGAACATCGTCAACGAGGTGCTGGCAGACAAAGCTAACAAGGACAACGACCGAAAAGTGGTTCACAACTGACGCCTGCTTTTGGCCGCACCCACGGGTGCGGCTTTTCTATGACTAAACGAACACGCTAAACGACGCTCTAATTTATGGAGCAAGTTGTGCTAGCGTTGAAATATGCATTCGTCAGTGGGTTCGGGTTGTTCCTGCTAAGCCCTTTTTGGGTCAGTGCACTGCAACGCGCGCGCTGTCGCCGCCTTCTCCGGCAGCCGTCGAGTATCGAACAGGCGTGGGTTACCGCGGCTGACGAGTACACGGACTGTGAGCTGTACGCACTCATCAATGGCGAGGAAAAGCAGCTTGCGACTTTTTCAGATGTTCGCCCGACAGTAGAGCGTCTGCTTGGTCTGGGTGTAACCGTCAAAAACACGGAGGTGCTCGAAGCAGACTACGCAGACCCCTCTCGGCCAGACGGTCCAGCTGTATTCTCGTGGTTCTCCGTTATTCTGAACACTTTGTCGTTGCTCTCGATGTGGGGCATCTTCTTTGTGAGCCTGTGGTATATGGTCCTCGAAGACTTAATAGGCTACTGAAGGCCTATCGCCTACGGCGCCTTCATTGAAGTAAAAAAAGCGCTGGCAATCGGTCCGGATAAACTGCCGTGCTATCCTAGACTTTCAACGTAGCATCTCTATTTAGGTCAGTAATGAGCACCGTCAGCCCAACTTTGTATGTAATGCGTGCACTCTTTCTTGTAACGCTTGTTCTAGGCGTTGCTGCCCTCGCCCACGAAGCGAATTACATCGTTCAGGGGCTGAACCCTTCAACTAAATGGCTCAACATCGGCTGTACTTTGCTGCACATTGCGGCGGTGCTCCAGCTGGGCCAGTCCGGCTACGTCGAAGAAGTACTTGGCAAAACTCTCTTCCAGCCAAAATACAAGGTAAGCAACCTGCCATTGCCTCCTGCGCCGGTAGATGAAGACCGTAGTCTGCCCGTCCGCCTGCGTCTCAGTAACATGGTCTACAAAAATGCGCTGATTGGGTTCGCACTGCTGGGTGTGAGCGGTGCTGTTCGAATGTACACCACCTACCTCTAATCCCCCTAAGGCGCGGCCGTAACATCGCGGTCAAAAAAACTCCCTCACTGCATAGCAGGAGGGAGTCGAATAAGCAAAGCTGTTACAGAGTCTTGCGCATGAAGAACCGTTCGCGCCCACGTGGGTTGTCGCCCAGGACCCCGAAGACCTCGTATCCGAGCTTTTCGTAGAAGGGCCGGGCCTGGAAGTCGTAGGTGCTCAGCGTACTGCCTACGCATCCCCGTTCCTTGGCGACAGCTTCGGCTGCCAGCATCAGTTCAGTGCCCTTCCCTTGCCCCCGTGCATCGGCCGCTACCCACAAGCGGCTGACCGTCAGCCAGTCGAAGAAAATATAGCCGTCCAACGCCCCAGCGAATTCGCCGTCCTCGGTGTAGCAGACCAAGGCTATCGGTCGGCGAGGACTTTCCTGCCCCTGACTCTGGTTGTATTCCACGAAACCCTGATTGACCGCAGATTCTTCTATCGGGGAGAATCGTTCTTGAGTAATGATGGTCATGTCACATCCTTCAATAGTTGCCTGCTACGTGTAGCGTCTCTGAGCAGCCGCGCTCAGAAACAACTTTGGTCAGCACAATAGAAAAGCCCCGGCTACCCGGGGCTTTCAGCGCTTCGCCATTACGGATTAGGGAACGGCGCCTGTGGCACGGTGAAGTTGCCGGTATAACGGGCGGCACCGTTGGTGATGCGTACCTCGTCAATGTAGCCAGGGAAGTCGTGGTCCCATCCGCCGTAACGACGCTCTGACCCTACCGACAGGTATCCCGTGGAAACATTTTGTCCGGTGAAGGTGCTAGAGCGCAAAGGCAGGCTCATACCATTGACGTAGATGGCATTTGTCGTGCCATTTCGCACGATTGCAACGTGGGTCCACTGGTTAAGCGGCATGGAGTAAGCCGCCTGAAGTTGCCCTGAACCACTGCCGTACCCGCTTAAGCCGATGAGGCCTGTGTTGTGGCAGTAGTACATTTGCCAGCCGGTGCCGTCGCCTGCCACTACCATGCTTCCGCAGGTTTCACCGCGAGGATTTGGTGGAGGAGCCGTTCGTAGATTGACCCAGGCCTCCACGGTAAATGAACCGGTCAACGAATACGAGGCTTTCCAGGGGAAGGTTGCATATCCGCCGGTACCCGTGGCCAAACTGCTCGAACCGAATTTGGCCACTGCGCTTGTGAGTACAGCGCCATTGACAGAGGTACCCGATACCGACGGAGAGCTGCTGTCAGCAAAGGTTGCAGCACCTGACGTTCCGTCGAAGTGCAGCAGCATCCCCAGATTTGCCCGTTGCGGGTCGACCGGCGCCGTAGCAGACCCTGCAAGGGTTAGGTTAGCCGGTGCACTGGTAACATTGGCGGCGGATACTCCAATACTGCCGCTTGCGAGCGCACCTTCAGCCACGGGCGCCCATTGCACATTCACCGTGCACGACGCGCCGGCCGCTAGGCTACCTGGACTTTGAGAGGTGCCACAGTTATTGGCGGTGGTAGTCAGCCCCGCGCCGGCGAGGCTTACAGTCAAGCCAGTAGCCCCCTCCTTGCCGCTATTTTGAACAACAAAGCCCAGCTGCCCTGCCTGGCCAACGCTGAGCGTACCAAAGCTCAAACCCTGCGAGGGAGATAGCTGCAGCTGCGCTCGTGTAGCAGGGGCAGTGCCCGGCGCCGCCTGCACAACTAGCGTCTGTTTTGCGACCCTCATCTGGTAAGGCCCGGCTTGCGCGATACTTGCCATAGCCAGCACTCCCAATAGAATGCCCGTCAGGCGCGGTAGAGAGGGGTATTTCACTTTCAAACTCCGTGAGAATAATCCAAGTGTAGGGATAGCGTTTAGCAGTGCGGCACCCCTTGTACGTCGACATCCAGTAACGTGCAGCCATGTTTCGAGCATTACCGTTCTTTGCTACACCTCATAGGAAAGAACAACTTTTTTAAAAGGACACAACATGACTGAAACGATGGACGCGCCGGAAGCTCTTGGTTTTCGTATCGAAGGCGAGTATTTCACGTCGCTGATGCGCGACATGGTTCGTGAAGGCCGGTGGCGAAAAGCCTATGACATCCTGATGGACGGCCTGGAGGGTATTGGTGCTGGCGCCGTGCTGGATGTCCTTCGCGGTGCAAAGAAGCTCGTTGGGGTCAACAACCTCGACCTGGCAAGCGACGACGCGGAGCCAACTATCAAGGCATGGCTGGACTATCAGTTCCGGAACTGTTTCTCGTTCCGAGGCCACCTTTACCGTCCCTACGGCTACGTAGGAGGTTCCCAACAAAAGGACTACACGCTGGCGCAGCAGATTTTCCGCGGCGAAGATGAGCAAATGAGGCGGAATCGGATGTGGCGAAAAGCTGATTCGGAACTGTCGGAGCAATCCCAAATCAAGAGCTTCAATCCGTGGAAAGAGAATTACGAGTCAGTGCTGCAGCATCGCCCTGCATACTATGCAAGCGACCGTAGCCGAGACATCTGTATTATGGTCAACCTGAGCCCGGGCGAATATCGCCCAGTGATGTGCGAAGAAGTGGAAGCTGACGTGCCGCTCTGGTATGTCATGCCGACAAAAGCTGCTGATGTCATCCGTCAGGCCCATGCGAACTATCCACTTCCGGACCTGTTCGACGGTACGATGGACCCGCCGGCGCCGCCCCGTCCGAAACCACAGGTCTCCGAAGAGACTCGGCGAGCACGCGCTGCAGCTGAAGACGCTCGAGCACAGGAAGTACAGGAAGCCCAAGCTGCCCGTATTGCCCGAATGCGCGATGACGTCGTGGCGTTTGCGGATGCTGACAGCGAGTTTGGTTGGCTAGAGCTGTCTGCCTATGACGACCAGGCAAAACGTAACGTCCAGCTACGTGTCCCACATCGCGCGTTCATTTGCGCTGCGCTGGACCGAGCCCAGGCACAGCACCTGATGCCCGAGTACGCGCCCCGGTGCCCCACTGGCTTGAAACTGATGAATGACGACCCATACCACTCGGACGCCTGGCTTGGCGCCGGCATGGAGGTGGAGACCGCATATAATCGCGAACTGCCGGAGCAGCGCCTGTTCATGGACAAGCTCTACGAGCTGCAGCGTAAGCGCCTGGGCTTTGCGTTTGACGTGCTGGCGCGCGGCAAGGAAGATTACGTGACAGGCACCGTCATTCATGACCCTGAGCTGGCATCCGAGGAGTCCATTCTGGTCGTGAAAACCGCTGCGCCGGAATACGCTCCTGCAGCGGTCAAATGCAAGGCGGTCATTGTCGAAACCGGCTCCAAGCTGGCGCACCTGGTGGTGGTTAGCCGAGAAGAAGCCATCTCGGTAATTCGCACGGAAAACGCTGTCGAGAAATTCCCGCAAGGTCACCAGGTCAGCATCAACTTCTCCGCCGGCACGGTATCCTTGCTGGCGCGTTAAGGACCAAAAGCTGTATTTTCACTGCCCTCCTCGGAGGGCAGTTTTCATTCTAGCCGCCAGACTTGCGCAAATGAAAAACCCGCCAGACTTGCGTCTGACGGGTTGGAATGGATTGGTGAGCCGTGTGGGCCTCACCTGTAGTGCTTAGTTTGCTTCTTGCGGTGCTTCTGGAGCCGGAGCCGAGGCTTCGGCAGCCGAGGCGTTCAGCACGCCGCTCATGCCGACAGCCGATGCCACCAGAGCGTCCATGTTGCCGCCACCTTTCAGACCGACTTCAGCGAGCAGGCCGTCGACGACGGGCTGGCTGGTGCGATACCGCAGTGCAGCGGTGACCACTTCGTTGCCCAGGCCACCACCGGCAGCACCGTTGCCAGCAGCGGTACCAGCTGCGCCGGCACCACCAGTCAGGCCACCGACTTCCGCGATGCGGATGGAGTCGATGTTTTCCAGCGGCTTGACGCTCTGCTCGATGATTGCCGGCAGGACTGCCAGCAGCTGCATCTTGACTTGCTGAGCGATGACTTCCGGCGACAGCGCGTTTTGAGCTTCGTTTTTCTCGCGCAGTGCGGTTGCAACTGCGTTACCTTCGGCGATGGTCGCTTCGGCGCGCAGCAGTGCTGCGTCCTTGTCACCTTCGGCACGGGTACGTGCGGCGTTTGCCAGGTCTTCTGCAGCGTTGCGTTCGGCTTCAGCAGCCACCAGCACGGCAGTCGATTCCTTGCGAGCTTCTTCTTCAGCGCGGACCAGGGTCACGGCCTTGCTACGATTGGCGATTTCCACCTCACGTGCAGTGGTGACCTGTTCTTCAGCAGCGACAGCCAGGGCGCGAGCCTTAGCAGCTTCCGCTTCAGCAGCAGCTTCCTGCTCGCTCTTCTTCGCCACGGTGATGGCCTGGTCTTGGGCCGCCAGGCGAATCGTCGTTTCGGCGTCGATTTGCGCAGTTTCCACCGCTTTCTTCTTGGTCGCTTCCGACTGGGCAACGGCACGCTCGGTGTCGATGCGCTTCTGGGCGATGTTCTGGTTGGCGTCCAGGTCGGCCGATTCCGCACGTTGGCGACCTTCGGCTTTCACGCGTGCGACTTCGGCTTCTTGGGTTGCCGTCATCGTTGCGATTTCCTGTTCGTTCTGCAGTTCGGCTTCCGACTGGCTACGCTTCAGGGCCAGGGTCTGCTGGGTTGCAGCCAGGTCCTTCTCGGCGATTGCCACGCGGGTATCTTGCTTGGTAGCGTTGATATCGCGACGACGGGCTTCGGTCTGACGGGTCAGCTGGGCCAGACCTTCGGCGTCGAACGCGTTGTTCGCATCGAAGTACTGGGCTTCGGTCTGGTTGAGAGCGGTCAGCGAGACCGATTCCAGTTCCAGACCGTTGGTCAGCAGGTCTTCCTTGACGCTGTTCTTCACGGCTTGCGTGAATTCAGCGCGCTTTTCGTGCAGCTCGTGCATCGACATGGTTCCTGCGACAGCACGCAATGCGGCGACGAACTTCGCTTCGACCTGCGCCTTGAGCTTGACAGGGTCATTGGTCATGGCGCCCAGGGTCGTTGCGGCCGTAGAAATGGACGCAGCGTCGGCCTTCACTCGAACGAAGAAGTCCACCTTGACGTCGACTCGCATCTTGTCGCCAGCAACGAGAGCATCGTGCTTGCTGCGTTCGACAGACAGCGGCAGCGTCTTCATGTTGACGTACGTTGCCGTATGCAGTCGTGGCAGAACGAAAGCGCCACCGTTGAGCACCACCTTTTCGCCGCCCACGCCGGTGCGGATGAACGCACGTTCTTTGGACGAGATGATGTAGAACTTCATCACCACCATGCCAACGACGGCCAGTGCGATGAGAATGCCGATGATAACGCCGGCGGTCGACAGAATTGCGCTCATAAAAACTCCTAGATGTGGTATTGAACTGTTGTAAAAAACTTGTGCCCGAAAGCGTATGCGTTAGGTGCCGAGTCGAGTGGCGATGTAGCCACCTGCAGTCGGTTCCAGTAACTTGACGGTTTCCCCTAGAGCGAAAGCTCCGTCGTCCGACGGGCAAATCATCACGTAGTGGGTTTGACCGTGGCGGTCAGTGAATTTGGCTTCGCCAAAGAGTTGCTTGGTCGCGCAGGGGCTTAGCAGCTCCACTTCTTGACCAATGAACTCATGGGGCTCGAGTGCAGTGGTGTGAACCACTTTCCACTGCTTGAACGACTTGGCAATCATTCGCAACAGGACGACTGCGCCAGCGATTGCGAGCAGCAGGGCCACCACCAATGGCACACTGGTACCCGATGCGAGTTGCCCCACACCTTGCACAGCGACACCGGTGGCGCCAAAGCCGAGCAGCAATAACGTGATTGCCGACGACAAGGGCATTTCGCGGATGAATAGCCAGTTCAGCACCGGAGAGTCTGGCAACGCACTGGTGTCGACTATTGAGTCGACCAGCGGGGATACTCCCGCACCGACCAACATCGATGCCAGGAGCTCGAACACACAAAAGCCGAGCATTGCGACCAGAACGCCAGAAAACACAGCCACGTCTGGGCTTAGAAAAAATTCCATGTCTTCGTTTCCTAAAAAGATTCTTACTTGAACAAGTACGCTCTGACTGAGCGTCTGTTGGCCTTCTCATACATGTAGCAACTGACTTTATGAAATTCACACAGGAGGTTTTTAGAACCTCAGCATACGTGTCTAAAACGCATCGCTAAATTCCCGTCAATTCTTCCTTCGCGATGGTTTCAACTTATGCTGTCTATGTGTCTTGCGGTATTCGGCGTCGTCCTTCTTGGCTCTTGCGCTGTTTTTGCCTTTAAGCGAATTTACTCAAAGAAATCCAACCCCTCGCCGCGCGTGGACAGCCGATTCTGGTTGGACGTCGCCTTGTATGGCGGAGGCTTCTTGTTGATGTTTTACTTCTTCTTCGGAAAAGCTCTCGCCATCTACCTGGGATATGGCGATTTGACCTAAGAACGCATTCTCGATAACAAAAAGCCCGGCACGAATGCCGGGCTTTCAATCATGCTGCTTGTCGTTCGCCTACGTCAGGCTCGAAGAACGAGAATCGCAACTGCGGCACCGTGAATCGGCTTTGCATGCGCTCTTCGACTTCATTGATGGCAAAAACTAATGCCAGGTCCGACGGCATACGTCGCATTTGCACCTTGAGCGCGACCATGATGTAGGTCACGTAATCCTGGGTAATCATGTTGATGACGTGCTCGACTTCCGGCTGGGATTCGACGAAAGCGCGAATTTCCGCTTCGAGTACCGGATTAACGGACTCGCCGGCGTTCATACTTTTCACTTCCAACACCACCAGCATCGCGACCACGCACAGCAGCACACCTACGCCTATGGTGCCGAGGGCATCGAACACCGGGTTGCCGGTGATGGCCGTCGCCACAAGAGCGAGAAGCGCTATAGCCAGGCCAGCAAGGGCCGCCACGTCTTCGCTTACGCAAACCAGCAGTGTTGACTGGCGCGTACTACGGAACCATTGCCAGAGTGTCTGAGTGCCACGTTCTTTTGCGGCCGCACGAAGCGCACCACGAAGAGCGTAACCTTCAGCTGCGACAGCAACAGCCAGTACGACAATCGAGTAGCCCAGGTATTTCACGGGTTCAGGATGCTTGAGCGCTTCCCAGCCGTGGTGGATAGAGAAGGCGCCGCCTACGCTGAAAAGTAGGAGTGCGACCATCAGCGCCCAGAAGTGCGCGTCACGGCCAAAGCCCATGGGGTGAGCCTTGGTAGGTGCTTTGCGAGCTTGTTTGATGCCGATGAGCAGTAACACCTGATTGCCGCAGTCAGCAAAGCTATGCAGCGACTCTGCCAGCAGCGAGCTGCTGCCGGTCATGACGGCCGCGACAGTTTTTGCCACAGCGATGCCGAGGTTAGCGCCAAGCGCAGTCAGAATTGGTTTCAGGGAATTGCCTGAGCTAAGGTCCATGTAGGAGTTGTCCTGGAGATAATAGAGCTACGTGTAGCGAAGTGCGATTACAAAGAAAAACGCCTCAACCGAAGTTGAGGCGTTGAAATATGGTGCGAGATTATGCAGCCTTGGCCGTTTCCTCGATAGGGCGCCAGATACGCCACTTTGCGGGGAAGCCGTTAATGCCCTGGGTCAGGAGAACATCCAGCCAGTCGACGCCCTTCTCACCTTCCGGAATCGGACCGGTTGGCAGATAGATTTCGACAATCTTACCTTCTGCTTCGAGTCGTTCAGCAAGCTTTTCAGCTGCCTGCAGACCACGCTTGCTGACGTCCAAGTCGGCCCAGATGACGACACGTTTGACGCTATCCGGGATGTGCACCTGCTCGAGCAGCACTGCCGACACACACGACCAGACTGGCATGCGAGAGATTGCGTGTGCCGCCAGGGCGGTTTCGATACCTTCGGCCAGGCCCAGCGTTTCACCCGCCTGGAACAGCTTGATGGCTGCGCCGCGCAGCTCACCACAGCGGCTCATCATCTTCTTGGCATCCGGAACCGGAGCCTTGGCGCCTTCCGGCGTCAGGAAGATGCGATGGATGGAGACGATACGACCGTCTTTGTCCTTGATGGGGGCCAGAAGACACGGGAATTTTCCGTAGTTCTTCTTCTCCTTACCATGCATGTAAGTCAGGCCTTCGTGCGAGCGCAGTGTCTTAGGCATGTTATCTTTCCAGATGCCACGCGATGCCAGGTAGGACTCCGCGGCCGAACCCTTCAGGTCTTTGGACGTGGTCCAGACCTTGCGGATGCGGTCGTAAGCTCCGGCGAAGTCCACTGGCGGTGCGACGACGGTAACAGGCTTTCGAGGCACGGGAGCAGGAACACTGCTCTCGCCATCCAGCCAGGCTGCAACTTCACGGATGGCATCTTTGATGTCATAGCCGCGAATCCAGGCCAGCATGCCAAAACCGCTTGGCTGAGCGCCGCACGAGTTGCAAATACCGCCGCCAGACTCCGGATAGTCCTTAAACAGCCGAAAGCCGTTGCCGGTCTTGCCGCCATGGATGGGACAGGTTACGTGGTGTGGAGCCTTGGCCATCGCTTCGGACAGCTCGGGGGCCAGGTCTTCGAAGATGTACGGCCACTTTCCCGCTGCGTCTGCACGCAGCTGCGGAAAGGGCTTGTATTGCTTGTATGTTGAGGTTGGTTGGGTCACGGTGCGTCCGTTTCTAAACAAGTTGTCCTACCGTATATAGAAACCGCTTCATAAATTCCATGAGGGGCTTTGCAGCACATCTTTTGCTCAGCCTAGCCTACCCATACCCCTAAAATGACAAGGCATGTCTTCCCTATGCATACTTTAAAATCGTACACACAGCCGGTTAAGCGCCGCTGCACCTTCAAAACTTTCTGGGTCGGCTTCACCGACTGGTATGCTGCGCGATGCGCGCCAGGAGGCGCCTCTCGTGAACACGACAAACCCAAAGCTAACCGGGGCCTGCAGACAATGCTGCTCGTTGGCCTGCTTGTAGGTGCGCCGGCCGTGGCAGCGCTCATTGGGCCCATGGCGGCCGGTACGATGAGTGCGATGGGCACTAGCGCCGTCGCGGCCGGCACACAGGTGCTCTCCGTGATTATCGGGCTAGGCTTCTTTATTGGCCTGCCGGCATGGGCCGGCTATCGAACCTACCAATTCTGCCGCTCCATGTGCGACCGCGGCCAAGATATCCTGGACGGGCGCCGCACGCGAGTGCGGTTGCTATAAGACCCAGGTCAACTACATTTTTCCTGGTGCAACCATGATGAAAATCGAAATCAAGCTTTCGCAATCCACCATCCGCCGCAACGCAATGGTCGAGAGCGGCCTCAATCCCCAACTGATGGCCGTCAAGCGTGCCTCGCAACGTCAGCGTGACCGTAAGGCCGCTCTGCGTTCCGGGCATATGAAGCACAAGGGCCGCTCGTTCGACTGAACAATGCCGGCTTGCCACACCATTCTGACGGCGTAGACGTGACCAGGGCTTCCCACCCTGCCACGCTACGCCGTTTTTCTTTCTTACTGCCTTGAACCCTTCCTCCCGCTCCTCTCTGTCATGCTCGCTGTAACCCACGTTGTACGGGCCCACCGCGCCTTCTTACCAGTTGCCAGCGAACTACACCGTGCCCAACGTCTGCACGCCGGACAGCGGCAGGCATTTTGGCGCGCCTACCGCGGTGCTCGCCTGGCAATGCGCCAACCACATCAACCGCACCTGCTAGGACAAGCCCTGGCCGACCTAGTACGTGCGGGCTGTGCCTACGAAGCGGTGGCACACGGCTTGAGGCTAGCCCGAGCGGCTACGCTGGCGCAGTTACGGGCGCAAGGCGCTGAAGGACGCGTACAGCGCGCCCTGGTCACAGAGGCGTTTCATCTGGCACGTCAGACGTTCCGGGCACAGTTGGGTTTGCGCGAAGACCCCGTCAATCCAAAATTGCAATTCGGTCAAGTAGAGCCGGAGGCGGACTGGGTAGCATTCAGCGATGGGAGCTACCGTCCGGGCCGGGCGGCAGTGGGCGTATCACTCACGCAAACGCAGGGAGAAGGTAGCGCAGAAGTGAGCTTGACTCTGAAGGCGTCTTGCCCGCTCGAAACCGAATTGGCGGCTGCAATTGTCGCATTACAAACACTTTGCGCACTTGGAGCTCGAAAAATCGACCTGAATGTCGATTCGCTGGGAGTATTTCGTGCATTCGAGTCACGATTACCTCTAAAATACTGCGTGCAAGAAGCCGAAATGACAAGATTAGTGGAGCGGTTTGAAGGCGTAACAGTGACACTGGTACCTCGTCTCCACAATCATGCGGCAGACCGGCTAGCAGCAAAATCAGGACTGTTGTAAATTTTTTAGCATTTTATACTTAAATGTGTTATACTTTTTAAATCACTTCGCAATTTAGAACACAATGCCAGTTACCACTACCTCTCAGCTGCCTATCTTCGAGCTCGCCCTGGATGAAGCCTTGGAAGCGCCCAATGCGCATCACTTTCTGAACGGTGTGCGCAGCGGATACAAGGCGCTGTACGAATCGATTGTGGCAAACTCAGGCAATCGCAAGCGTGGACTTGACGCGCTTGACGCGTTCTTTGCCGCGAACAATGCCAACGTTCGTCGCCGTCGTGTTGCCGAACTGTGCGCTTGGTCGATTTTCGACAAGCCGTCGCTGCCTACGGAGCAAGACGCACTACCAGAATTTCTGTGGCTGTTTGCCATGCCCTTCCTGGTGACGTTCACTGCCGAGCAGTTGACGCGCCCGATTCTGCTGGAAGGCCCGGTCTTCGACGCTGATGCGCTGCTGACCTGTGCCGAAGATGCGGAAGTATTCAATGACGACGGGTTCATCCGGGCATTTTCCACGATGCTGCGTCGTGATGACCTGCATGCCTACGGCCCGCGGGGCCTGGCCAGCACGTTTGTGACAGCCGAACTCGGTGGTGACGAAGTGCCGCAGCCGCTGCCACTGCTGATGGACGAAGACATCGAATCGCATCGCACGGTGGTCTATTTCGTACCCTGCGCGGCTCGTCTGCCAGTTGGCACCCGGCACCTCATGAACAAGGATGCTGTATGGTGCGAGCAAGAAGCTGCCCGGGTCATCCGTGAAGGCCTGGAAATGCAGGGGCTGGAAATCGATAACGTGCGCAGTCTGCCGCCCTGCCCCATGTCCGAAATCATGCTCTATTGCTCGGGCTCCGGCCTGGCTGAGCTGGAATCGAATCTCGCCCGTGCAAAACAAATCTATGGAGAACTCAAAGTGGTCATCAAATATCCGATGGAAGGCTTTGCCGAAATCAACGCACTGAACAACGAAGGCCAAGAAATCATGTTGCTGCCGGCTTTTGCGTTCGTCGAACCGCAGGCTGAGCTACGCCAAGTCGTCAATGCCATCTGTGAACAGCACGATATCCCGTTCAAGGGCTCGTTCACGCCGGCATTCACCGGCAGCCGCCTCATTCACTGAGCCACACGACGGTCGGAATGTCGACCGGCACCCAGCGCGCGTAGTGGTATTGCCCTTCGCGTATTGTCAGGTGTACCTCTTGCATCCTGGCCGGGGCGCTCACTCGGCCATTGTCAAACGCCGGCAGGTAGTGGAAAAACCGCACCGGCCGGTGCTGTAACCCCTTCATGGTCAGTTCGACCGTAATCAGGTTGGCAACTTGTTCAAAGCGGGCCGTCAGCACGCCGAACTGACGTTGGCCCTGCGGCTCCCGCAATATCACGAAAGTCACGCCATCGTGGTCCTCAATGCGCATATCGCATTCCAGGCTCTCTTCCGCCCCAAGCGAAAAGCGTCTACGCACATACTCCGTCACCACCGATTCTCCTTATCAAAGCGCCATCTTTCGAGATGATACCGCACCTGGTGTCGCTTGAGGCTCCCATTTGAAAACACTGTTGCTATAGGTCTTGTGTCTAGCGGGCTCCCAACCCCACAGGCGCTCTTAGGAACCATATTTTTCTTTTAGGAGCCATACCATGAATACCCAAGTCAATACCCAAGCATCCCAAGCTTACAACGCACGTACCGGTGCAGTTTTCGTCAAAGGCGAACCTGTGCTGATTGCACGTGAAAGCGACTTCCGGGATTTCATGGAAGAGGCGCCTGCGGAAAAAGTGCACAGCCTGCGTGCATCCCTCGAACTCGCTATCAGCCAATTCGGCGAAGCACGTTCGGTGGCCTGTGACCTGCTGCGTCAGCGACTGCGTGAAGTTCGCAGTCACATCCAAAGCGCCTGACCGCGTTGATTCAATTAGCCGTCTCGATTCTTCGAGACGGCTTTTTCTTTGGCTAAATCGAACCGCTACACCAGCCACAAAGACAGAGACAACTCGAAAACGCATATTCGCCGTGAAGATGCAAACAAAACAAATGAAAAACGGTACTGTACCGTCGCACCTGCGTAAGGCGGGCGCCTATCTGATGTCAGCCACATTGCTTGCGGCACTCTCCGCCTGCACGCCGGACCGCCCCCAGCCCACCGCCCCCACCCTCAATCTGGTTACAGGCTGCTTCGAGTCAATGAACGGATTCGGTGAGCCATACCTGTACGTAGGGTGTCTGACCAAGCCGGAGTTGGACAGCCTGAATGACCATCAGCCCGACGGCTTCGTGACAAACAACGTGGCCGTATTCAAAGCAGAATATGCAAGTGCCGTTCGCCAGGGCGCAAGCAATGTCCGCCAGCCAGCGTTGAACCTGATAACGGGTTGTTTTGAAGGTCAGAACCGCATACTGCTGGGCTTGCACAAGCAATGCCCTGTCGGGTTCGACACCCTTCAAGAAAAGTTCTTTTCGGCTGGCGTGCTGCGAAAGATTGGCCTGGCGAGGGACACTTACTTCAATCAAGGGGTCGCCGACCTTGAAGTAAGTCGGCCACGCTATGTTCCGCCCGTCGACTACACCTACCATCCAATCATTATTCTCTGAGTTAAAGACAAGCTGGCGCAGGCCGGCTTTTTCTTTTCAGGCACTAGTAGGCCGCGTCGTGAGCGGCTCTTCGTTGTCCACTACAATGGCACAAAAAAACCCGCAGACTACGCTGCGGGTTGGAAAAAACATTTTAAGCATGCTCGGGTGCCTCCGTTGGCACTCGCACCAAGGCGCTCCCTACGGAGGTGGCCAACTGTACTTCACCGTTGCTGCGCACGAATTTGAGCGATGTGCCCATATCAATGGCCTTCGGGTCGCCAAATAACTCGGCACTGACGTCCTGCAGTCGCAATGGGAATTGCTCTACCGGGATGCCATGTCCTGACAGTTCTCGGAACAGAACGAGCACAGAACGTGTTGCGGCCAAATGCAGCGGTTGGTTGCCAACCCACAATTCATGTGAGGCTCCGCATACCGCTGCCATAGGAGGTTCAGCTACTGGGGAAGCAGCAAGATTTACCATCGATATTTCCTTAAAGTTGTCCTTTCTCATATAGATAGACCCAATAAATCGGTATTCCCCAAAAATGACTGACGTTCCTGTCAGAACTAATTTCGTTCAAGATATTATCGACAACTCACGGTAGTGTCAGCAAATTTTTGAACAAGCAACACATATTTATGAAACATTATCAAGTTACTACTCGCTAGACCTATTAGGTCAACTATTTGGAGCACTTCTATGAAGGTCGCTGTCTCGGCTGTCAACGCCAACAATGAAATCGTGCAACTCATCCTTACTCCCTCGGACGAACTGCTCGCTGAACAAGCGCGCGTCGTTGCGACTTGCCCCAACCAGCTGCCTTTCCAGGAACTGCACGTCACCTTAGCGACGTCGCCTTTCCTGCACGAGAACCTGCCCTTACCTGCGCATCCCCCGCACATCGAGCTGGTCGACGTAGCCTCGAAGGTTGAGCGTGACGATAAGACTTCGGTCTATCTGCGCGTATCGGACGCTTCACAGAAAGCACTGGAACAATACGTACACGCTATCGCGGCAATGGTGAATCTGAGCCTGCACGACGTGGAACGTGTATTTCACGTAAGCCTGTCAAACCTGACCGGCGCACCCCGCGGCTCCATCGCAAAGGTCTGGAACCATATTCCGACGTCGGTGTAAGCCGGCACTGCAATACCCTTCAACCCGTGAGCCAACTTGGTCACGGGTTTTTTCTTCAACCGGGTAAAGAAAAACGCCTCCCGAGGGAGGCGTGTGTAATTAGGCAGCGGCAGGGGTGGCCGGTGCGCAGCGTTGGGCTTCGCGCAGCGCTTCGATGGCGCTGGCCAGCAGGCTCATGAAGTCCGGACAGAACAGTTCAGGGAACTGCCACGCATCGACGATAGTTGGAAGCGCCATGCGAATCTCGATGACCTCGTCCGTCATGCTACGCGCGGAGAAAATGTCAGCCGAAACAGCGCAGTATGTGTAGAGCTCTGCCGTACTGCCGAAACGACGATAGCGTGCCAGAATCCAGGCGTCCAACGAGATGGTGATGTCTGCTTCTTCCTTGCATTCGCGGCTTGCCGCTTCTTCAGGCGACTCGCCTTCTTCGATATGGCCCCCGGGGAAGTTAAGCCTGCCGAGCAAGAACTCTGGGCCATGGCGCTTGGTCAGGACCATGACATGGCTGAAGTCTGGGGAGAATACGATGGATTGAGCGTAACGCTTCATGACTACCTTTCGATGTTGAATTGACCTGCAAGGTATAGCCACACCGCGCTTTAAGCGTACGGGCATCTTCCTGCCTTTAACGGATTACCTGTCTCGAGTAGCGGTGTTGTGACACGCTCCTTAGGCCCTGGCTCATCTGCGCTTACCAAGCCCCAGTGTTGCTGGCGTCGTCTAGCAGCCCATTTGAATAGCGCCAGCGCCTCAAGAGTGATGTCGGCCGCGAGTTGGTCGTCAATGGTAAGCAGGACGCGCTAGAACATCCTCGGACATTCGAAAAGAAAAACCGCATGGCAGAGCATGCGGTTCTTGAATGAAATTGCGACTGCTCACATGCTGTCGACGTAATCCTTTGCCTCGCGCAGGCCGACGCCCATCTTGTCGCGATACAGCTTGATTGCCTGCATCTCTTTGTTGGCACGCTTGAGAACGCGGCACTGTTCGATGATGGTTTGCTGGTGAGCGTCCTTCTCAGCCAGCTCTTGTTGACGCAGCTCGGCCAGCTCTTGCTCGAGTTGAACAATACGAGCACGTCGCGCTTCAGGAGTCATTTGTTCCATATTCTCATACCTTAAAAGTAAAAACTGTCCTGATTACAAATTACTGCCCGACTTCCAGGCTACTGCTGAAAGTCGGGACGCGGACGCACCGCTTAGGTCGGGCTGAGGGGGCTGATGAGACCCCAGTCGATGACACCGGGCTTGCTGTCCGGGGCCGCCACCACGCCAGGCACTTCGCCGACGTATTTCGGTTCTTCATCGTCACGCTCGAAGGTGTCACGCCACATCTGGGTGGCAGCTTCAGCGCTTTCGGCAAGGACCAGTGCATCTTGGTCCATCGATGGGTCATTGTCTCGGACGTAGAACAGTTTCAGATTCATGCGTTTCCTCTCATGTTGGCCTGTTGGCAAATAGCATGAGGTATAGCCAAATGCCTTTCGGCTGTTAGCGTGTCACAAGTGCGATGTCCCGCGGATTCTTTTTCTGCAGGTCAGCGATGGTCTTGGCGATTTGCTCATAGCGCACTTCACGGTCCACCGACAACTCGATAGACGTATCCGGCTTAATGCGGCGTGCCAGGTCGTCCATCGACACCGGGCTCATTTCCACCATTAGCTGGCCGCTTTCTAGCAGCGAAACCGACAACGTCTTGGCGACCACGGGCGCGCCGGCTAAGTCAGTCTGCGGCAAGTCGACCGGCAGTCGCTTGACGAACATCGGCATGGCCAGGAGCACGACGACTAGCAGAATCAGCAGGACGTCGACCAGCGGGGTGATATTAACGGCGGCCAGGGGCTTGCGTTGGTTGTCCATCGAAGGGCTCCGGAAGGAAGTATTGAGACAGCGCGGCGTCCAGCTCAGGGAACGTATGCTTATCGAAAAATTCGTTTTTTAGTCGGGTGACCGCTGCGGACGCTGCCGCAGGACGGGAATGCCGGCGAAGCGCCTGGCGAAAGCGTTGCATGGCAACGTCGTACCAAGCGTCTTCCGTATTAACGCCCTGCTCCATCAGCGCTTCGACCTGGGCTGGTGCCATGTCGGACAACTCAAGCCATGCTGTCATCGCCGCGAGCAACTCCTCGATGCCCTGCGGGCGCGTGAGGTCACAAAAGATGTTCAGGCTCTGGCCACCGATGTTCAGCGGCGGCAGCACGGCCGTATGGGCGAAGGTGGCTGGGCTCTTCATTTGAACGACCTCAGCGCACGATTGTGCATCAGCTGTAGCTTGCGCTGCATTAGGTTGTACGCTACAGCGGCGGGCACAGCAGAAGCGAGGCCGACTAGCGTAGAATTCAGGGCGGTCGCAATTGGGCCTGAGATGAGCGTGATATCGACACCGCTACCAGACATGGCGCGCAGCGCTTCGATAATGTGCATCACAGTGCCCGCCAAGCCTACGAATGGCGCGGTCGATGCGATGACAGCCAACATGGGAATACCCGCTTCAAGTTTCTCAATGACTTCGTCCAGTTTGCTCTGGTCGACGCCCACCTGCTCTTGCAAGCTGCGACGGAAGACAAGCTTCGGCGCCCACAGCTCCAGCGCTTTGTAGAGGATGAGTCCGATGGTCAGTGCGACAAGCGCCACCAGGAGATAATCGACGTAAATTGCAAGGTCTTTCATTGTCAGTCTCGTTGAATGTGAAGTGAAAAAGTGAAATCAAGGCAAGTCGAGGGTGTCCGGCTTGCTCTTACCATCGTCATACGGCACCCGAATTTCGAGCTTGCGCTGCTCTCCAGGTACCAACGGTGGAACCAGGTTGGTCCAGCGCTGACCTTTGGAGGCCAGTGCTAGTGCCAAGTCCCCTAATGCATTACTCGAAGGGACCAGGATGCGTGTGTCGATGACAATGCCCTGGTCATTGACCGTCAGCTCCAGCACCAGCACGGACCCTCCCGGCTGCTCGGGGTACGTCTTTGCTGGTTCCTCGGGTGGTGCTGGAGGAACTTCCGAACTCGGGATGGGCGGCAGGGGCATCGCGGCTACTTGCGAGGGCATGACAATCGCCGGTTGCTCGAGCGTAGGCAGCGGGGGTTGCGGCGCTATTGGCATATTCGGAGTCACCGACGTAGCGGGAACTGCCGGAGTGTTCAAAGGCGCAGCCGCTGCTACTGGCACGTTCGGGGCCACGACAGGCCGAGGTGGCTTAGGCTTGACCGGCGCCTTGTCAACCTTCAGCGGCAAAACCTGACGCGGTGCGACAGCTGCCGGAGTAGGCGTCGGCGCTGGCTTTGCCACAGCCCGAACTGCCACTCGCACGGGCTTAGGCTTAGCAGGAGGAGTCCACTGCAGCTGCGGTTTCAGCCCTTGTGTTAGGGCCATCGCCAGCCAGACACCCGCACCAAGGCAGACAGTGCGACTGGCCAGATTGCCCCAGGCGTTGACTGCCATCGATTACTCCTGCGAGTTACGGCGTGCGCGGAAGCGAATCACGCCGAAGCCCAAGACCAGCATGCCTAATGCCAGCAGTCCGGTCTTCATGGCCTGGTCTCGATGAGACTGTACCCAAGAAAGCCAGCTCGCCGGATTTTTCAGGTCAAAGCCGACCGCGACGACAGGCGCAGCTGGGGCAGCTGCAGGCGTAGTGGTGGGCGCGCTTTTTTGCTCGTTGAGCGGGTCGACACCTGCCTTGGCAGCCTGTGCCATCGTGGCGTATGTCATAACGGGCTGGCCTGCAACGGGAGTGCTGGTCGAGGGGGTCCCGGCCGGGTTGGATGCGGCAGCTTTATTAGTCGGGTCCGAGGCAGGAATCATCGGCATTCCCGAAGGGGACGTTGCAGTGCCTGTCGTGGTCGTGGCCGTAGGCGTCGAAGCCGCGGCCGGGGCCGAAGTTGGCGCGGGCCGCTCTTTCACCAGAAGGGGCATTTGAACGTCGGCGCGCTTAGCCGGCAGCGCATCTGGCGTGGGCACGTCGAACTTTTTCACATAGGGTTGAGCCTGGTCGGCGGCGCTGGCGCTTACGCACGTCGCAAGCAGCGCGGTCAACAAAAGGTTTCGCATTGGCAAACTACTCCAGAAAGGGACATATCAGCCCTGTATAGGAGGTAGTCTTTAGCCGCTTTTTAGGGCACCAATGAAAAAGTCGCCTTCGTATGCTGGGGAAGCATACGAAAGCGACTTGGAATCACATCGAGCGTAGGTTAGCGGTAGGTACGCTCGAGACGGTCACGACGGGACGTGAAACGCGAGAAGGCGTCGATTCGGTCCACCGGCACGGAGAACGAGCGATTGCCGAAGGCATTCGCGCGCAGCCAGGCCATTTCATCCTCGAACTGTTCCAGAGGTACTTCAATCCACCATGCCTTTTCCGAGTTGGGCTTGGTGCCATCCGACCAGCGGTACCCACGGTCCTTCAGGGCGTCCTTGACGTCATACGACGCACCGACTGCCCAGATGCGGCGGGCCTCCGTCTGGAAGTTGGACAGCACGTGCGCCAGCGGCGTACGGCCGTCACCGTCAACCAGTGGCTGGTCCAGTGCATGCAGCAGTGCCAGGCAGTCGGCATCAGCGCGGTGGGCTTCATAGTAGAAGCCCATGCGGAACGCGATGAATTCCAGCTTCGCACTGGCCATGCCCGAGCTTTCCCAGTCAACCTGCGACAGCGAGCAAGCCCAAGGCTTACCTTTCATAAAGGGGAAGCGGCGCTCGCAGACTTCACGGTCAAAACGCGAATTGTGCGCAATGATGAAGTCCGACATTTCGACGGTCAACTGGACGGCGTCGTCGTTGATGCGCTTACCCTTGACCATGTCGTCGGTGATTCCGTTGACACGGGAGGCAGCTTCCGGAATCGGCATGCCGGGGTCTTCCAGTTCATTGAAGCGGTCCAGGGCGCTCAGCACACGGCCGGTAATGCGGTCGTAAGCAAACGTCACCATGCCCAATTCGACAATGAGGTCGACCGAAGCGTCTTTGCCGGTTGTTTCGGTGTCAAGCACCGTAGCGATGCCAACGTCGGCACTGACCGGCACGCGGTCGGGGCGGAACAGGGTTTCGGCGTCGAAACGGCGCAACACACGGAACTGCTGGCTGTCCTCAAGGGCTTTTGCCATCTGTTCCAGCGAAGTCGTAGGGGCTGCAACAGGGGCGTCCAGTAAATCTTGCATGAAAAATTCCTTTTCTGTTAATGGTCTCATGCGGTATAGCCACCCACACAAGTCGCACAGGTAGCCATTAAACCACGTTTTAGATGGGTTACTCAATTTATCGATTGGAACGTAGCATTTGTATCTGTTACACTGCGCTACGTTATAGACAATTTCCTTGTGGACACTTTCATGCAAACCGCCCTGTCGGCTCAATCGGCCGCTTACGCTCCGCCCGTCAGCCAGAATCCGATTGCCGAGCTTCCCGTGCCGAGCCACTCCCGCGCTGTCGCACACCTCTACGATGGCTGCCCTAACCCGGCGTTCGAGCTGCCTGGCATGATTCCGGAGTTCCTCCGTGGTCAAGTTTGCAAGACTCCACTTCGCGCGACGGTAGCTGTGCAGCAGGACGAGACACTGGCTGGAGCCGCTCTCGCCTATGGCGCCGTGTCGGCACATTTCATGGTCTCGCCGGACGCGCAGTACGTGCAAGTATCGCTGGCCTGGCCCCATGTGCGCGCGTGGGGGCATGGCCAGTGCGACTTCCTGAAGGAACGCGCCCGCGCTCGCTGTATTCAGCAATACGCTCAAGCGGCCCTGGCGCTGGCTCGGGAAATCGAGTTGGCTGTCCCAGGCGCGTGTGCGGTCCTGACGTTCGTAGGCGAGTGGGACGAGCAAAGTGTCCCTCTGCGTCGCAAATTGGCAGCAAAATTCGTAGAAATGCAGTTTGGGAGTGCAGTGCGCCACTAACTCAATCTGTTGCAATATCCTTAAAAGCCCGCCGGCATTTGCTGTGCGGGCTTTTTTGTTAGAAGGATGTACTTTTAGTGGCGAGCCTTAAAAAGTGGCCGGGGATACAAGTCGTCAGTGGCTATACGAGGCAGTAGGACACAAATTCAACCCCCGTAGGACACAGACAATATGAAACTCGCAAATAGCCACGCTTCCGGAAATATCGTTGCCAGTGAGGGCATTCAGACCACGAGCGCGTTCGGCATCGCCCGCACGCCGCACATGTTCAACATCCTCTCCAGCGGCCTGTATTCCGATAAGATTGCGGCGGTACTACGCGAAATTAGCTGTAACGCGATGGACGCCCACATCATGGGCGGTACTCCCGACAGACCTTTCCAGGTAAAGCTGCCAACGTCGCTCGACCGTTCCTTCCACGTGAAGGATTGGGGCCCAGGCCTGAACGACCAGGAGGTGCGCGAACTGTACACCACCTATGGCTGGTCGAGTAAGCAAAACAGTGACGACGTTACCGGTGCCTTCGGCCTGGGCTCGAAATCGCCGTTTGCGTACACGACGCAAAACGAAGAAGACAGCGATGGCTTCACCATCGTCTCGACAAAAGATGGCTTCAAGCGCATCTACACCTGCCACATCGGTGAAGATGGTGCGCCGGCTATCAGCCGCCTGCACGAAGGCCCGGCCGACGCCGACTGGCCGCATGGCGTGATGGTCACCTTCCCGGTGCAGACGCGCGATATCGCTGAATTCCATCAGAAAGCCGTGGAAATCTATCAGTGGTTCCGCATCAAGCCGGAAATGCTCGGCCTGAATGGCCAGCTGTCGGCGCCCGAGTTCGACTTCCAGGGTTCGTTCTTCTCGATGAAACGCAAAGACAACGGTTCCGACCGTGGCGCTAGCGTCATCACCGGCAACGTGCGCTACCCCATCGAACAGAGCCGCCTGGGCAGCCTGACGCCTATCGAAGAAGCGTTGCTGACGTCGAGCATCCACATGCACTTGCCAATCGGCCAAGTCATGATGACGCCGTCGCGTGAAACGCTGCAGTACACCGAGCAGACCAAGAGCAACCTGAAGCGACACCTCGCGGCCGCGGCCAACGAAGTTGCTGAACGCGTGCGTGAATACGTGATGACGCCGGAGCCGACCCGATGGGCATGGTTCAAGAAGATTCACTCGTACCACGCATCCCTGCCTCACGGCATTCAGTATCGTATCGAGAAGTTCCTGGAAGCTGCCGGCGTGCCTGAAGAAGAAATCAAGATGGTGTCGCAAGCGGTGAAAGAGAACACCATCGAAGTACCCGGCTGGGTCGGCGATGGCATCGGCGGTCCGGCCGTGGAGTTCGAGTTCAACGAAGACGGCACGTACAAGCGTGACGCTCAGGGCATGCGTGTTGTGGTGCCGCGAGAACACAACTTCGGCGCCCGTGTCTATCTGTACGGATATGACAAGGCTCGTGATGCCGTCAGCCGCCGTGAGTTCATCAACGGCCGTGTGGCCAAAGGTGGCGACAAGCATGGCCGCGTGCAGCTGAGTTTCCTGTCGAGCATCCACGTGTACTACGCGGACGACAAACTGGCTGACCAGCGCGTGCGCGCGGCGGTGCGTGATGGCGAATGCAACTACGCAATGTTGGTCACACCTTGTAAAGGCACGCCTCAAGCATATGCGGCAGAGTACGCCGCACGTCTCGTGGGCAAAAAAGGCCTGGACGGTGTACCCTCGTTCGGCGTCTCCACACTGGAGATTCCGAGTGCGGTCGAAGAAGCGCGTGAGCGTCGCCGTCGTTTCAAGGAACTGGGCCCACGCGCTACCTTTGCAGACCACGAAGTGCACTACCTGAGCCTGAACGGCAACATGGCCCGCACCACCCTGGGCGAACTGGAGGACAGCGACCTGTTCTACATGACGGCTACCAAGCTCAACGAAATTCGTAAAGGCACTGTTCGCAACAAAGCCGACACGTACGACCACAGCTTCCCCGGCAGCTATCTCGGCGAAGTCGTGCGCAGTATCCGCATCATCGTAGAGGAACTGGGCTTGCCGGTCTCCGGAATGGTGTTGATGCCAACGGAAGGCGCTGCCCGCCGACTGAAACTGCCGGAACAGGGCTTCAAGCCCTTCCTGCCGTATTTCGTCGGGGAGCTGAAGGCCAACCGTACGCGCTGGGAAGCACTGACCGCGACGGTCGACCGTACACCACGTGTGGACATGTCGTCGCAGTACAGCGCCAAGCAGTATGGCTGGCTCGGTACGCTGGGTCATGAGATGCATCGCAACAGCGAGTTCTGGCAGCACTTCGAGGCCGAATTCTCGACCTCGCCGGTAACGCATGCCGTTCGGGAATTCGTCAAGAACTCGGACAGCAGCAAGGAAAAGGAGGCAGTGCCGGCCAATCCTGTGTTGCAGGCACTGCAGCTGGTGGCCACTCACCTGACCAATCACGGTCTGCCTGAAACGTCGGTGAAGCCGCTGTCGTACTACCAAGTGCGCAACGTGTTCGAGGAGATGGCACCTAGCTTCGAGATTATCAACCAGGACGCCATGTGCAACTGGATGCGCGACAGTGACAACCATGAGCACGCCCTGTCGACGTTCCGCATGGTTCTGCAGCTGGACGGGCTGACGGACGAAACGAGCGGTCGCACGCTTCGCCTCGTCGCATAACGAAACTACCGCAATTCTTCAGCCCCGGGGACTTCCTCGGGGCTTTTTTCGTCGCACGAGTCGTCAGCACCCTGCATTTTAGAAGGAATCCAGGCGCTGCATGTAAATCTCGTTGCTATAGGTTAAGCGGGACTGTACTGGCCCCGCTAGGCACATTTCAAGGAGAAGAATCAATGAGCTATATCCGCACCCTCGGTGGTATTCACATGGTCATCGACGGCAAGCCCATCGCGGTTGCCCAAAGTGACAAGCATTTCCAATCGGTCCTCGAGGCGCTCAAGCGCAAAGCGACGGATGCGGAAATTCTCGACATTCTCGACTCCGAGAAACGTCGCATGGAAGCCGCGGTGCAGGTCGCGCCGGGTATCGAAATCAAAGGCGGACAGCTGTACTACCAGAACGAGCCGGTTGCCGGCGTGCTGGGCGAGCGCATGATGCAGATGGTCGATGAAGGCTTCGACCTGACGCCAATGGCAGCCTTCCTGCGAAACCTGATGGAAAACCCGTCCAAGCGCGTGGTCGACCACCTGTACGGTTTCCTGGAATACGGCAAGAACGCCATCACCGAAGACGGCTGCTTCCTGGCTTACAAGGCGGTTACCGCCGAATACAAGGACATCTACACCGAAACGTTCGACAACTCGGTCGGTCAGGTCGTCAAGATGCCACGCAACCGCGTCAACGAAGACCCTAACCAGACCTGCAGCGACGGCCTGCACGTGTGCAGCTTCGAGTACCTGGATTCGGCGTATGCCCGCAACAGCGGCCACGTGATGATTTGCAAAATCAATCCGGCCCACGTCGTTGCAGTCCCGACGGACTACAACAACACCAAGATGCGCGTGTGCGAATACGAAGTCATGGGTGAGCACGTCGACTACTACCAAAGCAAGAACGACACGCTGTCGGCAACCTCGGTGGCCACCAGCACCAACTCGAACTTCCGCGTCGACGTCGACTATGGCAGCGGCTATGGCCATGAAGACGACTTTGAACGCCTGTCGGAAGCTGCGGACCACATGGAATCGCTGCTGGACCGTGACGACGTCAAATCGGTGCGCGTGGTCAACATCAAGACGGACGCTGTGGTGGACGAGCAGGACAACCCTGACTACGACGATGGCGAAGGCAGCGACGACGACGAGTCGTACACCATCTTCGGCATCCAGTCGGGTGGCGGTCGCATCCAACTGGAAGATGGCTTCGACAGCGTCAACGATGCTGTCATGGAAGCACTGGAATACGAGAACGGCGTCTACGTCCGTATCGAAATCGTCGACCAGGACGACAAGGTCGTCAAGACCCTGAGCTGATGGCTTGGCCGGCGACTGGAGGTATCTCCATGTCGCCGGCCAGAACCTGATTTTCCAAGGCTTCGTCTCCGGACGAAGCCTTTTTCTTTGCCTGTGTTGAGTTCCCCATGAAAAAACGCGCCAGATGGCGCGTTTTCAGCTAATGGGCTAGCCGCCCTATCGTTCATAGACCGTAGTATCGACCTGCCGACGGCTCATGCGAATCTTTCGCACGCCACCATTGCCACCAGGCGGGAGGCGCCCACTTAGCTGCTTTAGCCGCCTCGTTGCAAAGACGGATAGCCTCCTCTTCGTTGGGTGCGAATGCGTGAATTACGTCCGGCCTGCTGAACGGGGTCCTTGTGAACAGGATGCAGGCGTCGTAACCTTTTCTATTTGGTGCTAGAGACAAGGCTAGAGGGCTCCACGAGCTTTTTCTGGGCAGGGCGTAACTTGTTGGCGATTTTGACAATGTCTCGGGGCCTCACCGCATGTGCCCCGGCTGCCAAAACTTTCTCTCGCTGCTCGTCCGTTACGTCGTAGTGAGGGTGTCGGGCACCGCGATGAAACGACGACCTCGCAATGCCCTGCGCCTGGGCGAACGTGTGCAGCTCTTCAAGGCTGTCCGCGGTCATGTGGAAGCGAGGCGTACCCCTTAAGATGATTGCCGCGTCATCGACATATACCGCCATACTTTCACTCCTTTTCCAATAGCCTGCCACGGGGCACATCATACCGCTGCCAGAAGCCTCGGAAGATTTCTTGTTCTGCCGTGACGCGCTTCATCATCGGGCAAGCGAATCGAATAACCAGCGTATGCGACTTCGAGTCCGTCGACTGCCACAGGACTTTTGGCTGCGAACTTGGAAGGTCCACGAATTCCACACCTTCAATACGTTCGAGGTGGGCATCGGCTTTAACCTGCCAGCCGGACGTCGCGGCTTCAGCCGCATCGAGAGCAGCTTTCTCAGCTTTCTCGAAGTCTACGTCGTAAGGGACCACGATAGGCAGAAGGTCGACGATGTACTCGCCGGTGGCACTGGAATTACGCACCGGCTGATTGAGCACTGCACTATTGGGCATGGACAGAGTCTTGCCCGTCAGTTGGTGAGCAGTACCAGTCTCTGCCAGCGTAGTGGTAAAGACATCGATGTCGATGACTCGCCCCTCTTTCCCTGCGATTTCGATGAAGTCACCCACTCGGTAACTGCGCGAAGTCGTAATCATCACGTAGCCCAGGATGCACATCAAAAGCTCTTTGGACACAAGAAGGATGGCGCCACCAACTGCAGCCAGGGACAGCATCAGGCCTGCCAGCTTGGTGGCCCAAATAGCAATGACGATGAACACCATCGTGACCCAAACGATGTTCTTGGCGTGTACGAGCTTTTCACGAGTACGCGATGCGTCCTGGCCGTTACTCGTGCGCAGGAGGAATCGGCCCCAGAGGCGAGTAATCATCACGGCCAGGCCGATGGTGATAGCCGTGGCAACGATGCGGCCGAGTTCGGTCGCATAATAGTTCTGTAAGACTGCCAGGATGGATTTCAGAGTCATGGATTGCGGTTAGAAGGTAGGAACAGTAAAGCCTTGAGCAGCAAAAAGCGCGCGGTCAGCTACGACAACGGCGGCAACGCGCGGACAAAGCTCGCGCCAGTGGCATGCGAAATGCTCTTTGTGTCTGGGAAGGTCGGCGAAAGACCGGTGCACTTCGGCTTCGAGGAAGTGACGGTCATGCACAGCCCAATGTTCAACACAGATGTACTCGCCGACCACGGCCTCGTTATTGAGGCGCTTGAGACGTTTGTCCGGCGCCAGGCGCGTCATGCCAACCTTGAGAAAGTCCGGTGTCACCGGGTTGGCGACAACGTACAGATGGCCGTGATTTTTCTTCCAGAGGGCTGCCAGTGACGCGTGCGCAAAATCCGTCCATTCGTCGGCTAGAACGTGTTCTCGGATAGCACGGGCGACGTCAGTTTTGCCGGCGCGGATGGCTCGAGCGAGCAATCGGCCATGGGCGAGCGTGTCCTGTGCTGTAAAGGCACTGAACAGGCGCGTAAGGGTTTGATTGGATACAGAGGGTTGCATCCAATTATGTAGCAAGTTGACTTTATCCCAAAGCACTGGCTAACCGATTGCTGCTGCGGACGAGTCGGCGTTGCCTAGACAACGTTGAAGATACTTTAATGAGTATAAAGCGCCACGCTATACCGGGAGGACCGCGGACTATACGTCGTATGACCGTCTCGGCATATCACTATTCACACGAATCAAGAGGCGCCATGAATCAAGAACTGCAAGAGTTGCTGCGAACTCCCCGCGAGGACCTGGATATCGAGCTTAAACAGTGGATGGACCCGGAAGACAAATCGGTTCAAGCAAAATTTGCAAAAGAGTTGTTGGCACTCAGGAATCATGGAGGGGGCTATCTGGTTGTAGGGTTCTTGGATGAGCACCCTCCTTCGGAGGACCCTGCACGCCCTGAAAATTTGTCTGCGTTCAGTACGGACTACTTCAATAACATCATTAAAAAATATGCCGAGCCTCCATTTCACTGTAACTCCCGAGTAATTGTCCACCCGGTAAGTGGCAAAGAGTACCCTATTGTCGTGGTCCCAGGCGGAGCAACCCATCCCGTTCGATGCAAGGCGGATTCTCCTGATATGGGAAAAAGTGCCAAAATTAACAGCTATTACATTCGTCGCCCGGGCCCGGAAAGCAATACTCCACAGTCGGGCGCTGAATGGGACGAACTGATTAAGCGGTGTATGTTGGCACAAAAAGAATCCATGCTTTCTGCCATTGCAACGCTAATGGGGCTAAACCGTGGCAGTGTCTCGGCCTATGTCCCTGCTGAGCCAATTCATCCTCTTTCGGAACTTCGGAAGTTCCGAGACGAAGCAATTGCAGCACTGGAGACCTTACAGCAAACGAAATTGCCAGCAAACGACGCTGCCCGCTTTCCAAACGGTCGATATGTCCTGTCTGCTCGAATTGTCGGACAGCTACAGAACCTTACGCAAAAAGAAATGCTTGACCGACTCACACGGCTGCGCCGCTACACGGGTTGGTCTCCTCTGTACGTATTTTCGCGCCCCGAACTTGCCCCCTATCCTGTGGATGAAAGGCAGGTGGAGTGCTGGTTAGGTCAGGGAGAGGACAGGGACGTGGGCCACGCCGATTTTTGGCGAATGTCTACCGATGGCTTCGTGACGCTGATTAGGGGCCATCAGGAAGATGGCCATGAAGCGGCAACTACCGGCATCCACCCTGGAAAAGGACTGGAGCTCACATTGCCCGCATGGCGTATCGCAGAGTTTCTGCTTCGGGTACGAGAATACGGAGCAGCGGTCACCGAAGGAGACTTTACCATTCAACTAATCGTACAGTGGGAAGGCCTTGAAGGTCGACAGCTGTTCAGTTATGGAAACCGGCGTTGGCTTCCTGAGGGCTTTGAGGCAAAAGTCCAAAACTACCAAAAGGAAGTGGAGTTAACGCCGGCGGAAATTGATGTGGCACTTCCGACAGTATTGAATACTCTGGTAACTCCGCTCCTACGCCACTTTTCATTTTTTGAACCCCCAGCGGATTTCTACGAGGGGGAACTAGGAGCGCTACAGAATCGAGGCAGCTTGTAATTCGTTCCTGGCTGTGCAGTAGATACGCCAAGCGAGTCTGGTATGTCTTGTCGAAAAAGCGCAACCTTTGGGTTGCGCTATCTTTCAATCTAGACAGAAAAAACGTCCCGGAATCCGGAACTCACGCGTATTACGCACGTGAGCCCAAATTTCGGGACGTAGAAATGCTGGAGTCAGAGGTCCAGTGTCATGTTTCGAGCACGGGTGGCCTGGTCATGGCGGAGCATTAGCTGCCGTTCGCCGTCGCAAAGGAGACGCTTGAGCTGACGAAGCTTGAACAGGTAAAGCTCGACTGGTTGGCCGTCGACGGTGAGTTGGACGGTAAAGTCCTTCACCTTTTCGAGCGCCGTTGTGTCAGGAACGCGTTCTTCGATGTAAAGCAGTTTGCCGCTGGCTTCGAGACTGCCTAGTTTTACGATTTTCATCGGATTTCTCGCACTACGCGTGGACCGACCTGACGGTCTGTGTAGTCGACCAGTCGAACCACTTTGATGTCGGCACGCTTGAGCAACGTCAGCGCGGTCGTTTTTGCTTCTTTCATCGTTGGCAGCCAGGTGAACAGCCGCTCGCCGGCTTCCGATGGAAGCGCGTCGGTAGCGTTGTCGGTGGCATATGCATGCACCTCAAAACCGCCGCGCGGCGCCTTAGCGCGTAGCACCACGATGCCAAATTCGTCGATGACCTGCGAGCTACCATACTCGCAGTCAGGTTCGAGAACGCGTTCTGCCTGCTCTTTTGCGTCGCCGAACGGCAGCCGCGAGATTTCCTTGACGGGGTCACGTGCTTCGAGGCCTGCGAATAGCTCGACGCGATAGCGACCCGAGGCTTCGAGAGGATTCGGTGGCGCGTCCGGCGTCGACTCCATCCGCTCGAAAGCAACGTTACTTGCCTGGGCCAGTGACAGTGAGACCACCATAGCCTGGCTGGGCAGCGCCTGATGAATCAAGTCGTGTGCTGTCACCAGACCGTCTTGCTGATTCGCTGCGTCGACTTCGATTTCGATGCGAACGATTGCCGGTACCTCGAAGGTAGCCTTATATTTGTTGGTCGTGTTGTCAGTTGTCATGTTGGTGTCCTGTGAAACAAATGCATGCGGCGTATAGGCACGCGCTTTCTTAGTCTTTCACGTTCAAAAATCTTTGGCACGCGTTCCCGTTTTAGCCACTAACTTATCCAGAATTTAGATGCAATACTTTCTAAAATGATGCGAATGTAATATACTTTTTACATCAAATAGTCTCCTGGAAGTCCCGTGTGCTCGACAGCCACGGATTTCTTGCATATGCAGCTTGGCTTTCAAGCTTCCCTAACCTACTTGAACGAACATGCCCCAACGATACGCCCTGGTTTGCTGCGGCAAGCAGAAGTCAACACACACGGCGAGCGCGAAAGAGCTCTATCAGTCGACCCTCTTTCGGAAAACACGTTCTTATGCGGAACGCCAGTACGACGGCTGGTTTGTGCTCTCAGCCCTGCATCATGTGCTCCACCCTGACCAGGTCGTGATGCCTTACGAGTTCAAGCTGAACCGTCGTGATGCGAGCACGTGGGCCGATATCGTCGCGGAACAACTGGCTGCGCTAGTGCCTCCTGGATGCGAGCTGGACTATTTCGGTGGGGCCACCTATGGCCTGGTCGTGTCGAAATTGGAAGCAAGGGGCTATCTGGTGGGACAGCCCTTAGCCGGCCTACAGGTTGGCCAACGACTGCACTGGTTGACGGCGCGCGAATCCAAATAAACGGGCAAAAGAAGGCGCCCCTGAACCTGTCGGTACAAGGGCGCTAAATCATGCGGGAAGCGTCGGCTTAGTTAAGCGTCGCGCCGGTCGGAACCAGGTAGCGCGTTGCAAAGGCGATGCGGATTTCAGTGTAAGAGCCACGGAAGTCCTCGTCGAACGCGGCACTACGTACTTTAGCCAGGCGCTGGATGATGCGGTCTTGCAGGGGCGTCAGCACGGCAGTGGACGCCGCGCGGGCCACCGGGTAGACGTGCGCATCGTAGTAACGGCAACGTTCTTCATTGTCGAAAGGCTTCCACGCCGGGGCACCCTTCTCCGCTTTTTCATAAGCAGCCGAGTAGGCCGCTTCCGATTTCTTGCGGAAGCGCGAGTAGTGCGAGGGCACACTTCGTTCCAGGCGACGGTCCATCTGAGCAGCCTTGAACATCTTGCTTGCCAGGTTTTCTTCGATGGCCTTCAGCAGCGCAGGCATCTCGGGAGAATCTGCCGGCAGCGTGAAGTTACCAATGAAGTTGGTCACGCGATGGAACTGCAGCGCGAAGTAGACGTCACCGGGGGCGGTATTACTGCCCTTGATGAGCGCGCCGCGGAATGGCGTGTGGTCGTCCACGGTAGCACCTCGCTGAGGGTCCAGGGCCATGTGGCGCAGGAGCGCGATGGTCAGGCGAGCCAGCTGGTCCGAGTCACGCTCCATGGCCTCGAGCCGCGCGCGGTAATCGAGACTACGGAAGTGCCCTTCTGCTTCACCAGCCAGATGAGGCCGGTCGGAGAAGTGCGGATGCAATGCTTTCAGGTCGTACAGTGCGTTCATGAATTTCCTCGTAAATAAGTAGTTGTCCTGCGTGCGTATAGCCAACCTGCGAGGGTAGTCAAAAAACACGTTCTAAAAAAGAAAAGGCCCCTTCAACCGAAGGGGCCTGTACGACGTGCGAAGACTTAGCGCATCCCAGTGCCCGGCACCCACGGCAAGGTATTGGCCTCAAAGAAGCCCATGCTGCAGGTCTTGATGCTGCCACCCTGAGTGGTGAATTCCACCATCTCATGCGGCCCTTGCGTGTGCGTCGTGCCCGATGGCTTGACGAGTTCACGCTCCAGCGACTCCGGATGCGTCAGCCAGAACCAGCGTTCTGGCTGCTTCCAGTGGGGCGTGCCGCGCCCGCCAGCTTTCTTGACCACGACAACAGTCGGTGTGCTGGCAGGCCTGCCGGCCGGCAGGCGCGGTGGGGCAGCCTCTCGTGGACGGGGCTCCCCTTGGCGAGGAGCTGCCTGCAACAAAGCGGCGCGTGGTGCAGAATGTGCCGGTTTGGCCGGTGGCGCTGTTCGGGCCGGCAACGCCGGGCGGGTGGCGATGGGCGCGCTGGCTGGGGAGGCGGCTTGACGACGATTACGGGTGAGGCTCATCTAGAAAAGGCTTTCAGGATTCGAGAATCGGTAGGGTTCGCAGGGCAGACGGCTCGACGATGCGATGCACGATGCCAATGCCGTTTTGCAGCGCTGGGGCACCCTCATGCTCGGTCATTTTGCCGATAAAAGGGCCTGTGTTCGTTTCAAGACAATGCCATCCGCCCGCGGCACAGGCGTCCGTGTAGCGAGACAGGAGCCCCTGGCTGATGGCGTCCTCCAGCTCTTGGCCCGTGACGCCCAGCTGCTGTGCCATCAGCTCTTCCAGTGCCACGTTGTCTTCGACGCCATTCCAGTCTTTCACGTAGCGGCCGGTTTTGTAGCCGTAGCGCTGACGGAATACGTTGAGAAGATTCTTACCCAGATATTGGGCGTACAGCTGCTCGAACGACAGGTCCACTTGCGCGCACAGCACAAAGAAAGCGTCGGTGTCGAAAAGGCCCTGCGCAGCAGCACCAACGAGTGCTTCGACTCCGCGGTTGAACGCTTCGTCGGATTTTTCGACGGTACCCGCCTGCTCTCGTGCTTTTTCAACACGGCGCATGATGGCCTCGTTGAGGACCCAGTCCGCAGCGTCGGCGCTGCCAAAGCGCACCATCCACAGCGACAGCGCGAAGTGCCAGATGTCTACCAGCTCAAGCTGGCACTGGCCGAGGTCTGGCTGGGTGTTTTTCTTCCACCATTTCCAGCGGTTGTAGTGCTCCAGAAGCTCCACCCCTTCAACCAGGATGGCGCGGCTCCAGGAGTAGCCGGCCTGCGCCCAGTCCGGGTTGACCACGCGATTCATGCGGTCCTGCAGCGAGAGCATGTGCGAGAGCATACGGCGGTCAGCAGTAGCGTTGATATCGTATCGAGTTGTCATGATTTGAGGTCTTTCGTCAGTTGAAAATCGGTCGGCGCCGGCGCTTATGCTTCGCTGTCAATAGGCCAGAGCAACTGCGCCTTGCTGCGGGGGCTACGCAGGAGCGCCAGAAACCAGCACCAGGCGTCTGGGTTGTCCCGGACAAATCGCTGCCAGGCTTGGGCTTGCACGCGCGTGAAGCGCCGACGGGTTTCGCGTGTTCGCATGCGCGCGGCATGGTGGAACGCGTGGGTAAGTTCATGCAGGACGATGACAGCCAGGTGCCGTCCAATCAGCTCCTCGTGGAGCCGAACGCAGCGACGACGAATGAGGTAGTACCCCCAGACGCCCTCTTGGTCACCCTTCTCGCCTGCCATGGCGGCCAGGTCGACCAAATGCGGCCCAACCCATACTTCCTGCGGCGCTCGCGCGCGCCAACGGCTTTGGCCAGTGGCATAGGCGGCGTAGTTGTGGGCCCCGCGACGCCGGGAAGTCAACTGGCTATTGAGCCATTTCCAGGCGGCGGGGTTGCGGCTGGCGAATTCGAGTACGCCAGCGGCGAAGCTGTGCGTGAAATGCTCCTCGGTAGAAGCATCGTCCAGCCCGTGCGTGTAGTGGATGGCCTCAATCAGGCGTACAACAAATGCCTCAAGGAGCGCCCTCCCTGTTAAATGCTCGGCAATACGGATACAGCCGGCGTTGTAGTCGTTCACTGAATTCTCGTTCCCACGCCCTAGCACTGCCTTGGGCAGACGTTCTACTCGTAACTGGTACGGGCCCAGTTCGAGCAGAAAAAGCAAACTTGCCCCGGAGGGCACGTGAGAGTTGGGCATCGCAGTGAGGAACGAGAGAACGTCGAACGGTGCCTGCGAAGAGCTGCAGGAGTCTTCTTGTTTAGCACCTGGACCTTAAATGTCGGAGTCTCCTAAAAAGATATTTTCAAATGTTCGTTTGCGTATGGAGTCCGCTAGCTATAGGTGAGAGGACATGGGACGTGGATATACGTCCTTTCAATTTTTAGCAACGAGAGGAGATTTACCTTTATGCAACTCGGATTCGATTTGGTCTATACCGACCCGAACACGCACGAAATCGTGCCTTGGGCAATGCCTGACACGAAGCTGTTTGCCCGTATCGAAGCGGCACCATGGAAAGTGGTCGACGTGGAGACTACCGGCCTGAATCCTGCAAGCAAGGAACAGAAGTTCTCCGGCAAGGAACTGCGTCGGGGTATCAACCCGGTGCTGCGCCTACGCATTCTGTCGGTGCTGTACCCGATGATTGGTACGGCCAAAGGCTACGACGTCGTCGCTTTCGACTTCGACCAGATGACCCAGAAGGAACGTGAACAAGCGGCTACGGCTTCGATGAACAATGTCGTCATCGCACACAACGCCGGCTTCGACGCGTACTGGATTCGCCAGTTCACGAAAGTGACGCCGAAGCTGTTGCTGGACTCGATGCTGATGGCCCGCGTGCTGCGCCCTGAACACCCGCTGGTCATGGCGCGCATCTGCAACGACGAGAACGAGGACCCGGACATCAAGGCGGAAGCCGAAGCGATGTTCATGCAGGGCCGCTCGGGCTGGTCGCTTGCCGACCTGTCGGTAGGCGTTCTGCGTCGTATTCTGCCTAAGGGCCTGCAAGGTCCTAAAAACTGGGCAGAGCCGTTCCTGACGCAAGCGAACTACAACTACGCCACCGATGACGTCCGGGTGCTGCACGACCTGCTGCTGGACCTGTTCGAAATCGACAGTTGTGACCAGCTGCTGGAGCGCTACTATGAGCTGCGCGCAGAGAATCGCGTGCTGCGCATCATTGAGCCCCAGGTGCTGGACATCGTGATGATGCGGGAACACGGCATGCCGTGGGACCAAGCTGAAGCTGCGAAGTACATCGAAGTCCAGTGGGACAAGGTGCGTCAGTTTGCAAAGCGCATGGTGGAACTCGAACCGGCCCTGGCCAAGTTCGAGCGCGACCTGGGCGATGCCGGCAAAGGCATTACGGCCAACCTCAAAACCGCTATCGGCGAAGCATTTGCCGCCCGCGGCCTCGAGCTGGAGATGACGGAGAAATCCAACACCTTCAAGATTGGCGAGAAAGACTTGCGTCGTGCTCGCGCACAGGTCAGCGACGATGCCCGGGAACTGTTTGACACCTGGGTCGGCCTGAACCGTGCAAAGAAAGCTGGCGGTATGGCCATGGAAGTGACGGGCTACGCGGTACGCTCTCCTCAACGGGATAGCCGTCTGCATCCGAACACGGGCCACGGTCCGGTGACGGGCCGTCTGTCGTCATCCGAGCCGAACTGCTTCACCGGCGACACCGAAATCCTCACGCTTCAAGGCTGGGTGCGTTTCGACGAGCTGGACGATGATGCCAAAGTCGCGCAGTACGTCGACGGCCGTATCGAGTTCGTGAGCACGCTCGACGTGATTCGCGAAGACTGGGAAGGCACCCTGGTGCACAACCAGACCTCGAGCACTGACCTGCTGACGACGCCGATGCACCGCTGCCTGCTGATTGACCCCGTGTCGAAAAAGCAACGCGTGGTGATGGCCGAGGACTATCCGGAAGGCTATCGCCAGCTGCACGGCGGTATGTACGCGGGCGGCGAAGGCTTGGGCGTGAACGAAGCAGAACTGCGCTTCCTCGTCATGGGCCACGCTGCCGGCAGCTGGGAAGAAGACGGTTCGTTCACGCTGCGCTTCTCGCGTGCGCGTAAAGCAGAACGTTTCCTGAAGCTGTTTGCCAACCTGGACCCGATGGCCAACGTGCTGTCGACCGATGCACGCAGCTTCCGTTTCGGACCGACGCACGAACTCACCGAGCTGGCTGAGCTGTACCTGGGACACGACTACGAATTCGGTTTCGGCGAATGGGTATTCTCCCTGAGCCGTGAGCAAATCGAGGTGTTCTTCGACGAGCTGACCCGTACGGATGCGACCCACGCGAAGCCGACCAAGGCCTATCGTGCCCAGTATGTGGCTACTCGCAAGAGCGACGCAGACATGGTTCAAGCCCTGTATGCGGTGTCGGGTGCAATGGCCCGCGTGCAGTCGAATCTGGACAAGAAGACCGGAGAACAAACCTGGACCGTCAAGGCGGTGCAACGCGACTACACGTTCACCACTAACCGCACGCAAGAGCTCAAGCCTTACAAGGGCAAGGTTTACTGCGTGACGGTGCCGAGCAGCTTTATCGTGGTTCGCCACGGTGACAGCCTGCCGATGGTGACGGGTCAGTGCCAGCAGTTCCCGCGTGACCAGGGCTTCCGTAACTGTGTGATGGCGCCGGAAGGCTACAAAATCATGGCATCGGACTATTCCGCACTGGACATGCGTGTGGGTGCTGCACTGGCAATTCGTGCGCAGCGACATATCTTCGAGGCGTACATGGGCGACCGGGCAGTACATCCGGACGCAGCACGTGTGATTGCCCGGGTGTATGAAGGCAAGATTTCGATGGAAGCCGCTCGCGCCGAGGAAGCTCGTGCCGTTAAGGCCTTCGGTGACTGGAAAGCTCGTCGTGAAGACGTCGCTGACGCAATGGACGCTCGCAAGCGTTACTGGGAAGAGTACCGCAAACGTGCTCGCACCCAGCTGCTCGCCGGCTTCCAGCGCTGCCTGAAGGAAGTTCGACTGAAGGCCGACTCCGAGGGCACCTCGGAGTGGGGTTCGCTGCGCGATGCGTTCAACATCGAAGGCATGGACATCCACACCTGGACCGCGCTGGGCATGGTGGGTGAAGACCCGAAAGCGCTGTTCTCGGGCCTGTCCGGAGAAGACGTCGCCAAGTCGCTCAAAGAGTGGAAGAAGAAGCTCGGCGACAAGCGTCAAACCGGTAAGGTCGGTAACTTGTCGCTGCTGTATGCGATGAAGACCCAGGGCCTGATGGATGCTGCAGCTAAAAACTACAACATCCACTGGACTTACGAGGAAGCCGACAAGGTGCGCAACGATTGGCTGGCCGCTTACGTCGAAATCGACCTGTGGCACAAGTGGACCGAGCTCAACCCGGCAGAACAAGTGTATGTGCCAGACTTCGACCGCGGCGGCAAGTTCGCCAAGAAAGAGGTTTACGCATCGTACACGCTGGGTGACCGCCTCATCTACGCCTTCGGCCTGAACGCTGCTCTGTCGTACGAGGACCAATCGACCGGCGCTGACATTCTGGGCCTGGTGATGCAAACGCTGCGGGAGTTCCATCCGGACATCTTCGATAGCGTCATCAACCAGGTGCACGATGAATTGGTGTTCATGCTGCCTGACGAGAAAGTCGAGGAATGGACCGAGATTGTTCAGCGGGTCATGACTGAGTGCGCTGAGCACTTCCTGATGCAGTTCGGCGTGCGTGGTGAATGCTCTCCGGCTACGGGTCAGGTCTGGCTCAAGGACTGACACAACTGGATTGGCAGGTGGCCCTTCGGCTTCCTGCTCAACACCCTGCTTTATTGGCCTGCGGATTTTTCCGCAGGCTTTTTCTTTGGCGGAGTCAAAACACGGTCCCACTGTCCGACCGCTAAACAGCGCGGCTACACGCTGACAGTGCCCGGCATAGTGCCGGGGTTTTTCCTGACAGTTCAAGAGGCTCCGCTAATGACTATGCCCGTTCACCTCCTGCTTCCCCGTTCTGATGCCAAACAAATTCAGGCCGGGCGCCCTACCCGCCTCCTCTTCCCCATCGAAGACGCTATCAGTACGCCCGACCACCCGTTTCGCTCGCTCGCCGACTCCGATGCACAGTTTCCTGCCCGCACCGAGCAAGCTGGATTGCCTGTTCGAGATGGCCGTCCCGCTTGGGTAACCTGTCCAGTCAGCGAGCACGGGTATGTGGACGTGAACAACGCCGGCCGTCTCTGGAACTTTCTCGGTGACGCCACTCACTGCACGCAGTTACTGCAGACGCCGCACGGCCTGGTCGAGGGCCAAGAACTGACCATCGAGAACCGCTACAACGTGCCAGCGACTTGGGCTCGGGTTACTCGCATCGAACTGCTGCGCGGACAGCTCAATGGTCCCTGGATGTGGCTGGTGGAACTGGTCGCCATCGGCTAAACGCGGGACTTATACGGTGTTTATGCCTGTGTTCCAGGCGTTTTGTTGAACCAATAGACTATCCATGGACAAACTTCTTCGCATTTTCGTCGCACTCGACTGGCTCGTCGGTGGCCTTTCCATTCTTGTTGGACTGTACCTCCAGAACTACTGGGTCGTCGCCGGCGGCGCGCTGGGCCTTCTGGCTGCGTACTTCAAGCCTGCTGTCATCATCAAAAACAAAATGGAGAAGAAGTTTCTCCGCAAGAAAGTGAAGACGGAAGACTCTGACGTCGCGCTTGCAGAAGACACCTTCTATGCTCAAGTGCTGGGGGCGGAAGCTGGTGATGAAGTAGCACCGGCGCCTGTCGTGCCCCAGGTGCCACGCGCCTACCCCGACCCACTGCCCCCTTACGCAGGCGTGTTCCTGTCAAAGAACCGACATAACCAGGTTCTCCCGCAGCACATCCACCTGCTGGCAGCACCTACGGAATCGGAAACCGTACAGAAAAAACTCCCGCCAAGCTTCTATTGATGCAGCTCTAGTGAAAAGTCGGGCGCGTTGCTCGCAAAAACGACAACGCGTTGCTACACACTGAACTACTTTTGAACCACCCCGAACTTTTCCCCTCCCAATCATGATACGTTTTCTGAGAACCCATGCGGAAATCATCACTGGCGTTTGCGTAGTCCTGTCTCTCGCACTCTTCGGCCTGTTGGTTTATCTGCTCAAAGGCAGTGTCTGGTAATCCCACCAAACTGTTTTTGTCTGAACGCCTTGCTCCCAAGGCGTTTTGCATTTGGTGCTCAACGCAGGACGCGTCAGCACCAATAAAAAGCCCCTGTGAAGCATGAAGCTGCACAGGGGCTTTTTCTCAGGCGCAGTTAAGCCGCGGCCGGACGGATACGCACTACCAGGCCAGTCACAGGGAGCCTAGTGATGGTGACTTCTTGGCCGGGGCTCAACGGCGCTTCGGCTGGCGTGTCGAGCCAGTAGTGTTCGCCACTGGAGCACGCAAGGCGCTCGAATCGGTGTGCAGGGACGGTGGCCACCTCGCAGCGAGACTCGACGAGCGCTTGCGGGTCTTGTGCGTCAAGCTGCCAGGTATCGACGAATAGTCCGATGCTCCATAACGTCAGGAGCAAAGCACTCAGCGAACAAACCCGATGCACTTCTGCCCAAGGGCGCGCGCGGATGTTACGTTTGGTAAGGCGGCACCAGAGCTGCGCGGAAGCTCCGATACTTACAATGAAAAACCAGCGCCAGGCCCACGCTGATTGCAGCAGGGTCCAGGCGCTGGCTACCGCGATGGTGTCGTTCATCGCAGAAAATAGCTCATGTCGGCGTTACGCGCGGGCGCGGGCCGGACGTTCCCAGAAGTAGAGCACCAGGATGCCCTCGCTGGAGACGCACGAGGTCGAGCTAGCCAGCTGCCAGTCCTCGCCTTTTGGCGGCTTTGGCGAGATACGGGACAGGTCGTCAGAAATACGCTGATGATTCGGGAAGTCCGGCGGCACGACGGTAAAGGTGGTTCGGTATTCGTAAGCTGGGTTAAAGTCCATTGCAAAATCTCACATAGTGATGTTCGGGTGTCGCAGGCTGGCAGTGCGTTACCTCGATGAAGAACTGGTGGTCAAGCAGGACAGCAGTGGTCTCAGTACGCCAAGCGCAAAAATTGAGAATTGCTATTGCCCGTGTATGGCTGACACAGCGAACAGGCTCGATATCGGAAACGGTAAATTGTAAATTCGCAACTGGCCTGAAAAATTGTGAATGCCTGGTGGCATCTGAGATGTTTAGGTCGCCAGCTTTATATCCCGCCCTCTGTAGCCTCGTAAAAATCGGCACAAACAGAAAAACTTTTCTATTGGTTTTGATGTGAGAAAGTGTGACTTTTCTGCGTAACTCACAACCCCCTGAAATCGCGGGATAGTTGTTTCAAAGAAAGAAAAACTCCGGCAAGCTGCCGGAGTTCGAATTGATTATGTACGTAGCACTGCGAGCGTAGCAGCACTGATAAGCGGGAAGGCCTGCGATTCGAGGACGGTGTAACGGGTGCCGTATGGCGATTCAGCCGTGGACAGCGCTTCGTAATGCTGGGCCAGCAGACTGTAGGCTTGGCTCTCGGTCTGCGCCTGCACGGGATGGATGACCGACAGGGTCGATTCAGCGTCGTCGTACAGCCCGACCTCCACCTTGCGCACCTGCGCTGTCACCATGAAGAGCATCTCGGGGTCGTTTGACATAGCTTTGTGTCCTTTCAAGTTGTCCTGACTCGTATAGCGCCGGCGCCGGTGGTAAGTGGGTCGCTATACGTGTTTTCTAATTTGGATTTGAGGACACATCATGCAAGCATATTGGATTGGCTACTCGGTTCTGTTCGGTCTCTGGCTCGCCCTGGCTGACGGAATTGCCGTCGATGTGAAGATGAAACACGGTCAGCGTCCCGGTCTGGCCATGTGGTTCTTCGCAGTGCTGGTGCCACTGGCCTATGTGTTCTACCTCTCCCCAAAGGTAGGATTCGGCGCAGTCGTATTCGGCACGGTCATGTCGTTGGCATTGAAATGGCTGAAACAGCAAGTCGAAAAGGAACACCGCGGCGAGCCCACCTCCCCGTTGCTGCACCTTTTCTAAGACAGCACCTACTTCAAGCCCATCTTCGGATGGGCTTTTTCTTTTTCGAATAAACTGCTGCTGGTGCGGTGAACAGCAGATGTTGTTCATTTTACGAGAAGCTTCACAGTTGCAAGCTACTAATTGTTACATTTCTGCAGAAAACGTATATTGTCGACGCGGTACAATTGTGTCCGTGTAATCAACAATGTGAAGTTTTCGACGGGCAAGAAAAATGCCGCTTCGTCGTAGACGATAGCGGCATTGAATGATGTCGGCGTAGTAGCGTCAGGCCGCGCGTGCGTGCTTGCGCTGCAGTGCGGCGATTCCTTGCGAAAGTGCCCGTTCCGTGATGGGCTGACCTTGTTCGCGCAGAGCGTCACGTAGTGCGAGCTCACGGCGGTACTGGGTCAGACGCTCACTCATTGCGTTACGAACGCGCTCACTTTTGACGCCGTGTTCGTGTTCGCCCGGGATGGCCAGGACCGTTTCCAGCATACGAATGTGCAGCTTCATCTCGGTGGTAGGAAGTCGCATCCCGCGGTCGACCGAAGCCGAAGGCTTGGCGTTGGTGTGGTGACGGCGGAAGTTGGCGTGCATGATGTTCGACATGGTGACCTCTTGAAAATTGTAATTGACCAGCCATGTATAGCAAGTATGAATCCGCCCGTTTAACAATCGTGCGCCAAAGAATTGTCAAATCTACATAATGCTAAAAAGTGCATCATGAGGAGAAAGTTATGAGTGGCCCAGAACTGCTTAAAAGTGCTGAATACAATCCGAACAACCTGCTGGACCAACTGCTTGAGCAGATGCGGCTGAAGAATGATGCCGCCTTGGCTCGTGCTTTGGAGGTGGCTCCGCCGGTCATCAGCAAGATTCGACATCGTCGATTGCCAGTGGGTGCATCTCTGCTCATTCGCATGCACGAGGTGAGTGACTTGTCGATTCGAGACCTGCGATACCTGATGGGTGACCGACGCGGCAAGCATCGCATCAGTAACGCACAGGGGAACCCTAACCGAGGCATGCCGGACCAAAGTTACAATTGAGGAAAAAGGCTACCGCGTGCTAAGCAACGCGGTAGCAAATGCCATCTCCTGTGAGAGGCACAGCCTATCATCGGTACGGCAACTTGGAGCGCATAATAGAAAACCGCCAGCAGGACGCCGGCGGTTTTGTAAATCAGCAGTTACCAGGCAGACAAGGCGCGCTTGCGCTGCTCTTCTGGCAGGAAGCTAGCCAAAGCCCCCTGCCGCATCATCTCAGCACATTCCTTCCCGTCGAACCCGAACAATTCGCCAACCAGGGCCAGTTCCTGTGAGTGCGTTGTCGCGCTCATCAATCGGTTGTCCGTGCACGGCACGAGCTTGAGACCAAAGTCGTGCAGGGCGCGGAACGGATGTTCCGTTGCGGACGAAATCGCGCCTGTATGTACATTTGACGAGACGCAGGCCTCGATGACGATACCTCGCTCGCGGACCATTTCGATAAGAATACGGTCGCCATTCAGGCTGTCAATCAACCGGGTGCCATGGCCCAGGCGCTTGGCACCGTGGGTGACGGCCTCCCAGATACTGTCCAGCCCTGCGGCTTCGCCGGCATGCAGCGTGATGGGGGCATGCGGCATTTCTTCATAAAGGTCCAGTAGTGCCGGATGCTTCGAGGGTGGAAATCCCGCTTCAGGCCCGGCCAGGTCGACGCCGACAACCAAGCTGTTTGGCTGGCGGTGCCGTTGCTCGAACAGCGCGCGAACTTGTGCGAACTCGTCAATGTGACGAAGGCCGCACAGCAGCAGGCCTGCTTCGATACGGTTACCTGTCTCTTCTCGGCCTTCTCGCACACCCTGCTCCACTGCAGCGATAACCGCGTCAGGCGACAGACCACCGGCGGTGCAGAGCATAGGGCCGAATCGCAGCTCGGCCAGCACGACGCCATCGGCCGCCAGGTCGATGACTGCTTCACGCGCGACGCGCACGAGGCTCGACTCCGTTTGCATGACACCGACGGTCCATCCGAAGGCTTCCAGGTAGCCCGGAAGGCTGCCGGCTGCCGCGCGTGCTGCCACCAAAGCAGCCAGGCGCGCCGGGTCCCGTTCAGGCAAAGGCATACCAACCGCGTCTGCCAGTTCGATGAGCGTTTGTGGGCGAAGACCGCCGTCCAGGTGGTCGTGAAGTGCAACCTTGGGAATAGCTTGTGTGTTCATGGTTCTTCCAGCGTCGATGCGCCGGCTCCTAGTAAGTGGGCCGAAGCCAATGTTTAATGTCCTATGTCCTGTAGCGAAACGCAATGGTTGAACAATCCCTATATGAGTTTTAGGTCATCTAGGAGTTGTTCATGAGTCACCTTGACATTCAATGGCGCGCCCTCGGCCAGCACTTTGGTTATCCAACTTGCTGCGTCGAAGAGTTCCTCAAGGACTGTTGCCAAGTCACGAAAGACCGCTATCCCAGCGCTCCGTGGCTCGGCACGGGGTATATCCCTTGTCCGTGCTGCGCCGAGAAAGCCATCGGTGACTTCGACGACTTCGTCACGACGGTGATTGCGCCAGTACGCTGTGCCAACACGGTCTTTCCGGAAGAAGGTCCGGATGAAGACATCGACGCAGTCATCGAAGCAGCATGGTACGCAGCACCGCAAATGCAGAAACCGGCCCTGAACACGTTCAGCCCCCGCCGTCTTCCGCAGTGGATGTTCGGCCTGCTGCGCCTATAGCAGTAATTCACGCCTCCTTCCTGGAGGCGTTTTTCTTTTGAGCGAGCACAGAAAGTAAAAACCCAATCGCAAAAATGCGATTGGGCTTCTTGAGAAATCATCTGGTCGAACGACAGCGAAATGTCGTCCGGGATGTATTAACGCCTGACCTTACGCAGACCTGCAGCGGTGGTGACCGGGGTGATGATACGGTTGGTTTCCGGTTCCAGAGGGTCACCGTACACCGGCAGGTGACCGGTGATGCCGTATTCCGGGTGGGTGACCCACAGAGCTTGCTGAGCACGCTCCCACTCGAAGTTCATCTTGTAGACCCATTCGTCGTAACCCTTCAGGGAGCCGTTGACGATGACGTTGGCCACGTTGCCGTACTTGTGGAAGTGACCGCAGACCATGTAGTCGAAACCACCGGCGCCGCTCTTGACCGCGCGTTGTTGCTTGCGGTGAGCCACTTTCATCATTGCCGGCCAGAAGCCGCCAAGACCACCACCACCGCCAATCTGGTCACCGTGGGTGAGCAGGTAGCGGGTGCTGTACAGGTTGAACGGCAGGTCCAGCGCGGTCGAGATGTCGAATTCCACGTTGCACTTGTCGCCCAGGCGGCCACGCACCAGCATGGCGACCATGTTGTACAGCAGCCAGTCGTAGTTGTCCTTGACGGCAAACTTCGCGGTCGGCTTGCGGTCGATACGACCGTGGTTACCCACGACGCCGGCCACATAAAGCCACGGGAACTCTTTCGCCATCACCACCAGGTTCTGGGCCAGCTTTTCAGCCAGGCTCAGCAGGCAGTCATGAATCGGCGCATCGTTGGTGATACGCAGTTCTTCGTGAATATTGCCCGAGAACATGTCACCACCCAGCAGAACGGCCATGCCGTCGTAGGTCTGGCCCGATTGACGCTGATGCAGCAGCTGCAGCGTGGTCGAGAACACACGGTCAGCGCGACGGTTCGCGATTTCCAGGTTGAACTCGTTCAGGCCTTCGATTTGGTCCGGGTCCACGACCTCGCCCCAGTGCCAGTCCGACAGCATCAGGGTGGGGATACCCGCGAGGGCTTCCTTCTTCGATGCCTTGGTGCGGTCGAACTTCAGCGGCGCACCGGTTGGCTTGATGCGGAAAGCATCCGCCATCTGGTTGATGAGGCCTGCCATGGCCAGGTCGGCTGCGCTTTCGTCGCGGGCCGCCTTCAGCTGGCGTTCCAGGTCCTTGACCTTGCGGTTCATGATTTGAACTTGCGAAGCGTCACGTTCGGTCGAGCGAACCTTCTTCTTCATTTCGCTGATGCGAACACCGATTGCCAGTTCCGAGGAACGACCGGCTTTCAGCTTCATGGCTTCGCCGTCGTTTTCCAGCAGGCCGGCGTCGTTCAGCTCTGCGAGCTGGTCTTCGTCCAGGAAGTTTTCAACTTCTGCCTGCTTAATCCACAGAATGTTGGTACCAGCTTCGTCGGTGTCGTCGATGATGACGGCGCCCGAGGACCAACGCGTGACGTTCTCGCCTTGTGCTTCCAGTGCTTCTTGCAGCGACAGCAGAATTGGGGAGAGAGTGTTCTTCATTGCAATTTCCTTTTCGTAGACCCGTTGAAACAAACGTTTCGTATTTGAATTCTCAAAATTCAACGGGCATGGTGTTAACTTTTTTGTGTCCTGGAGGGCCCTGCAGAGTCTGCGGGGGCTACCGGCCAACGTTCCTATGGCTTGGCGCCGATAACTCTTCATATAGCAACTGCCTTTCCATTTTTGGGAACACGTTTTCGGCTGAAGGAGGACGAGCGCCGACCGCCGGCGAAGGCCCGCGGCAGGAGGTTTTTAGAAGAACTAGCGGAAATTGTGAAAGAAAGCGTCTTGCTATACGAAATAAGGAAACCACTCTACAGAAGAACAATATGAAACCGTACTTCTTTGTGCTCGGCGCTCCCGACCACGAAATGCAGGAAATCGAGCGCGTCTGTAAGGAGCGCGGCATCAATCACGGGTATGCGACCGTCAACTGCGGGAACATCGTGCACACGCACGAAGCCTACCGCGCGACAAGTGTTCAGCGCCTCGTACCGCCGGGCTCTCACGTCGTCATGGTCGAATGCTCTGTCATGGGACTCCCTGCCCACGACGTCGTCGACCACCACCAACCAGGTGACCCAGGCTACGGCATGCCTCCGGAGCGTTTCTTCGAAGGCAGCTCCCTGGGCCAATTTCTCACGATGCTGGGTCTGGAACCCACGCAGCGCCAACGCGTTATCGCAGCGGCGGACCACTGCCTGACCGCGGCCTACAAGGGCCTGTGCCCGGGTGTGACGCCCGACGAATTGCGAGCGTTTCGTGAAGAAACCCGCAGCCGCGCGCGCAACGTCTCGCGCGAAGAACTCGCTCGTCAAATCGAAGAGGCCATAAAGGCGCTGAAATGCGCACCCCGAATTCGCCTCGCCGACACCGACGTGGCATGGTTCGAGGAAATGGATACGGCACCAGCCGAAGTATCCGAAGCCAGTGCTCGCATGGGTATGCCGTATGTGTACTTGAGCCGTCAAGATGACGGCCGAGTCAAAGCCGGTATCCGCAGCGCGCCGGCCGACGTTGTCCGCATCTGGCTCGACCAGTGCGGCCTGTCCAGCACCTATGGCGACCCTCAACGCGGTTTCGCCGGCGGCTATTTCGCTTTCTAAGCTAAGCCGTACGTGTCTTTGCACACAAAATCATTACCAAACTCCGAAGCGCCTCCCCGGCCTTCGGAGTTTTTCATTTGGGCGGCGGTTTCACCCCAAAGAAAAACGCCCCGAGAGGGGGCGTTGAGTGAATCAGGCTACCGAGATATAGCCTGGGAGTTCGTCGAGGCGATAGATGCCCGGAACGTGGGGGAACTGCGGCACCTCGAGGTCTTCCCAGCCGTTGATTTCCCGGCCTTCAACTTCGCGTGCGTCCAGGAACAGACGCATGTCACACGAAGTTTCGAGGTAGTAGAACTTGTCGTCCAGATACGAAAAGCGCGAGATGCGATTCGTGAGCTTGAGGCGAGTGATTTCGTCCTTCGGTACGCGCAGCCACGAGTGTCGCGGCGATTCGATGCGGACCAGCTCCAGCTTCGAGTCTTCCAGTTCGATTTCGGTATCGTGAATCCACCGTTCCAGCAGTTCAACGGCGAAGGTGCACTGCAGGGGCAGTGGGAGTGCCTTCAGCTTGACGATTTCGGCCTTCGCTTTCGCGTGGGCCACTCGCAGTTGCTCGAGGGTGACAGGTGCCTGGGTCATGCTGTTCTCCGTAAATGTGATTGTCCTATTCAGGATAGCGAATTGCACGCCGGCTACCAAGGCTGGCCGGGAACCGTGCGAATGTTATGCTCTACTCCGGCAGCCGCCGGCAAAAAAAAGACCCCGCACGAAGCGGGGTCTAGAAATCAAGCTAGGTTACTCTGCGAACAGGTCCTTGAGGGCTTGAGCGATGTCATCTGGAACCCAGATGAGGAAATGGTCCTTGCTAGCACCATCGTCAGCACGGTCGGAGACGTAGACCTTCACGCCTTCGGCTGCAACTCGGAAGTAGAAGTGCTCCAGAATCCAGGCGTTCACGGTTTTTTCATGAGCACCATCGTGCAGCCCGTACTTGCTGATGTTGCTCACTTCAGCGAAGTTTTCCAGCACAACACTGGCATTGAGAGACACGTCATCCGGAACCTTGATGGCCGAATCGTTCAGGTCGCACAACTTGCGCCAGTCGCGAGTTGCGATGTCGTCGATGCCAGTGCCTGGCGGATAGACCACGAGGTCTTCTCCGTCACTGTCCACGTCGTAGACCCAGCTAATGACGAAGAGGTTGCCCGGCTGGTGGTACAGCGGCGCTCCAAGGATTACCCGGGAGGCGTCGAGCTTGAGCATTCCGTTCATTGCAGCCAGGTTCTTGTAACCATACGAGATGGCCAAGGACTCCTGCACATCCGACAGCTTCAAAGCGATATCGCGGTCCTTCAGGGCGGCGAACAGCTTCTTAGCCTGGGATTTGAATGACTCGAGGGTGATGTGGTTTTCCATGTGGATTCTCCAAATATGCGCGAGGCACATGGTTCAAGTGGAGCTGCCTTTGCCAGATTTGATGTGCCTCGCGTACATTTGCGAGGGTTCAAAAGGTGGGTACTACCCGCATTCAACATATTCGATTTCTCGAACGGCAGCGATAGGCTGCGGTGGCCTGAACATCGTGTAGGTAACGCATCGGTGTGCCAGCTTGCGGCACTGCTGGCTATACCCGCCAAGGACCACTACTTAAAGGAGCGAGCATGGCAAAGAAAATCATCTCCCTGTCGGGAAAAATCAAGCGTATCCACGCGAACGAAGGGGACATCCACACGACGGTAATGTTCACTCTGGAAGGTGACACCGTGATTCGCACAATGCTGGTCAACTACGAGGTGTACACAAATAGCCTGCGCTTGACCGCACCGGGCGACGTCGTCCAAATCGAGGCCCGGGAAGACACCGGCTTTCTCTCCATGGCATACCCGACCGTCTTCAGCTGGACCAACGTCACGCTCAATGCCGAGCTGGGCCGTTCGCAGCCCAACAGCAAGTCCTGAAGGCTCGAACATGCCAAACAAAGTCACCCAAGGCACGGGCAAAGTCAAACGCATCCACGTCGAGTCAGCAGAAATTACTTGCTACGCCAGGTTCACCCTGGAAGGTCAGACGGACATCTTTCGCTTCGGGACCACCGACCCTGACTTGCGCGCGAAACTGGAGCTAACCTCGCCTGGCGATGAAATCAGCTTCGAGTACGAAGAGATGGGCTGGATTCTGAAGGCAAATGAACTCTGCAGTTTCACGAACGACACCCTGGACGATGAGTTGAAGCTGGGTACCTGACGCGACCAACTATACCCCATGATTTCCCGGAGCTGACCCTCCGGGATTTTTTTGTGACTCGTCACAAGAAATCATGCCCACGGTTGAATATCGGAAGCCGGCTGCAAATAATATGGGGCGCTACACCTGGCCAGACAAGAGAACAGGAGCGCTACTGATGCAAACGATTCACGTCCAGGCAACCCTCGGAACCGGCGACTGCGAAGACTGCGGTTTTTATGACTACGGCCACTTCCAGATTACTTTCGCTGATGGCAGCGTTGTCGCCGGCGGCTACGACGGCCACCTAGGAGGCGGCCCGTGGGACGGTCAAATGAGCACGTTGTATCAGTGGTGCCTGGCGAAGCTCGGCTACGTTGTCCAGGTCGACGGGGTCACCAACATCGTGTCAGTACTCTATCAGTACAAGCCGGCGCCCGAGTATGGGACGGAGGCAGTAGCGTTGTTCGATGGGCCGCTGGAACCTCTCAACCTTCGGACTACACGGGTTCCGAGCCCGGAGTATCCCGAATATGACATCGAAGCAGCGTTGGACTTCCCTGCAGTGACATCAGGGGGCGCACTGCGCCTTGCCACCGTTCATGCGCCGGTTAATCTCCCGCCTGCGCAGGTCCTTGACTGGGACGGCGATTGGGACCGGGTCTACCGGCTACTACTCGAGCAGCGCTGTCATTTGACGGTTGAAGAACATCGAGAAGCCGATGACGAGACAGGCGATGACGGTGATTATTGAAGGAACGAGAGCTCTCGGCCGACTACATTAAACATCTCGCAAGGAGTCTGTATGCCTCGAAAAAAAGAAGATTTCGCAAACCACCCTTGGGACGTAGCGACAGCAACGCCGCTGAGGCGGCAGTCCACCCCACTGAGTAAGATGCAGGACATCGACCCTGGTGTGAACTTTTTCGTCCTCGCCCTCGAGGCACTGGGCGCCACGCCCCATTTTTCTTGCGAGGGTCATACAAGAGGTTTTTACGTGTTGTTCTCGGCACCTTATGAGCTTGCCTTGGACATTCGGAAGGCCGGCTATTTCTCAGTCCAAATTGAAGACCAGGGAACCTGGTCGATTCGGAAGACGTCCGCAGAATACGTAGAATACGCTGAAGCCCCCTACACCGAGAAAGCCAAGGTCTGGTTATTGCGCGCTGCGGCTGACGCCTGGCTACGCCACTTCGGAAACCGTCTCGCGACCCTGAATCCCTCGTCGCAGCTATTGGCGTAACGCGTCACGATAATTCAAAAACCAACTTCACGATGCCAAACAAAACTGCAGCTGCAGCATCCAGCCTCTTCCAAGAGAAAAAACGAACCTACGTAGATGCACTTCATGTAGAGCTGAGCCTGAGTCATCGGATTCAGGTAGGCTTTTTCGTCACCGAGTTCCTGCTCAATGCCAGTGCGCTGCAGGCCGCCTATCCGAAGTCACGGAGTCGCTCGCACATGGACCAATACTTCGAGCGCCGCCAGGCGTCACTAGTGGCGGACGTCGGAACCGGCCATTGGAAGGCCGCTTGCCATCAAGCTTTGTGCAGGGACTATCTTGCGGGCCAACTTGACTGGGTGATATCCCACTATCGGACGGATGCTACCTGCTGAATTGTACTGGCAAGGGAAACTTCCGACAAAAAAGCCCTCCTTGCATCACTGCGAGGAGGGCTTTGTCAATCAGTACATCAGCCTTGGTTGAACAGCACCCAAGGGCAGTCGGCTTTCTTGGCTTGCGCGAAGAATACCTTCAGCTCGGCCGGGCAAGTCGAGTCTTCCAGCGCTCGGCTGGTGTAGACCATGAATTCCCAGACACCAGGTTCCTTGTCATTGCCGCGGTGCGCGAAGCTACCGTTGGCTTGAATCCAGGCCCAAGCCGGCAGCTGGTCTGGGGTGTCATACTCGAAGTTATCGGTCATGTCGACTTCGAACACGTGTACGACCCGGTCTTGGTACATCGGCGTCGGAACCACCTTTGCTTCCAGTTCTCCAAGGGAGAGCGTCAGCGTCTGGGTGTCTCGGCCGAGGACCTCGAACCATTCGTCATACTCAGGTTCATAGCCGCCGCCGTCCGCGTTGATGATGGCGATTGCCTCTTCATCACTTGGCGCGTCATCACGGTAGACGTTGAACACGTCCTGGCCATGCTTGTGGTGATGCACGATACTCCACGATACGACTTGCACCGTGATGCGGCGCTCCTCGTTAGGACTCGCAGCTTGCCGTTGTGCGGCGGAAGCAGCATTCCAGGACGCGTAGCCGTGCATCTTGGCCACGAGTTCGAGCGATTCACCAACGGCCAGGCTTGCGCCCTTTTGCGCATAAGCTTCGCGCAGCATGCGGGCCTGTTCTTTCAGTTGCGGAGTGCGATGCATGAGTCTTTCCTTTCACAATCGCGAAGGTTCCGAGCTCCCAATACGTATTGGGTCCGGAATGCGGTGGTGGGTAGGAGCACTGTCTCGCGACAAACACTCCCCCCTATAAACCGTACGTGCGAGTTTCCCCGCATACGGCTTCAATCAACGGAAAGTCGGGCGGGCCCGACCGGCAATAGAAACTTGAAACCTGTGGCATGGCCCCTCGTGTGACAGAGGGGGTGAAGTAGAGCGAGGTTTTCCGAGGTGTTGGGACCCTTATCGACCCGGCGAACCAGGTGATGAGTGTGCCAACGAGTAAGCCTCGTGATAGCCTCGGCACAGACGGGGCAAAGCCCTTTCTGTCGCCTCCACAAATACAGCAGCCGGCGTCGGCCTTGAAGATTGTTCTCCATTTGCACGGAGAATCGCTCCTCGAAGTAGGTTTCGAACGCTGGGTTGAACGGTTGAGCCTCCTCTCGAATCTTCACATGGCGACGGATGACCGTCTCCAGTGCGTATCTCAAGGTTAGCAGTTTCCGTTCACCATTCTTCTGTATTTCCGTGGTGCTGAAGCGGAAGGTACGGGCGCCGACAGGTTTGAAGTACCTGGAGAGTATCCAGGGCCTCGACTTGTTCGGATGCCGTCTCTTCGCCCAGCGCCAAAGCGCTTGCCATATTTCTTTGTCGACGTTGTTGTAAGTGTCTTTCGACACCACGTGCTGATGGTAGTTAGCCCAGCCCCGAATCTTTGGATTCAAGACCTTAATCAGCAGACTTTGTGGCGACGTACGATGTTTCCGTATTGTCGTCCTGACCGCGTCGAGGAACGTTTTCACGTTCTTCTTGGCCGGCTTGATGAGCAGTTTTTCCTTAGATGTACCATGGTGGTACTTCCGGACGTTCTGCCCCAGGAAGTCAAAGCCTGTTCCAACGTGGGTCACCTTAGTCTTCTCCTCGGAGAGGGTCAGACCTCGGCTTGCCAGGAAGTCGCGCACGAGCGGTTTGACCTTGTCTTCGAGCAGCTCTTTCGAGCTACCCGTGATGACGAAGTCGTCCGCGTACCGGACCACTTGAACTTGTGACTTGGCGGCGATATGATGCTTGACGCGCTTCAGACCGTGGGAACGACCGAAGTGTTCAATCAGCAAATCTTCCAGCCCGTCGAGAGCCAAGTTGGCCAAGATGGGAGAGATGAGTCCCCCTTGTGGCGTACCTTCCGTTGTTGGATACAACGAACCTTTGTCGACAAACCCCGCCTTCAGCCATTTTTCCAACACGCTAGTGTCGGTGCAGATGTTTTTCAACATCCAGCCGTGACTGATATGGTCGAAGCAACCCTTGATATCGCCTTCTAACACCCATGCCGCGGATTTCTTGTGCGAGAGGAGTGAGAAGAGTTTGGCGATAGCGTCCGCGGTCGAGCGTGCAGGTCGGAACCCGTAGCTGTTCCAGTCGGCCGTGGTCTCCGAGACGGGTTCCAGCGCCAGCGCGTGCAGAGCCTGCATTGCGCGGTCCTTCATCGTCGGGATTCCCAGGGGACGTTTCTTTCCATTGGCTTTGGGGATGTACACGCGTCGTAGCGGTTTCGGCTGGTAGCCTTTGCGCACGAGCGTCCCAATAGCTTTTGCTTTGGCCTGCGGAGAGTCCCAGGTTACCCCGTCGACTCCCGCAGTCCGTTTGCCTTGATTTTCAGTTACTCGTCGAACTGCCAAGGCTTTGGCAGAATACGAGTGCGTCAGCAACCATTGCAGGGCTTTCACCTTGCGCCAGTGCTTCAGCTCAGTTGCCTTCGCGATGCGTACTTGCAGCTTCCTTACCTCCAGATGACAACGTGCCCAGTCGATGCTGTGCCAGTCGATACCTGTAGTGGGAGCCGCATCCGCACCGAATGCTACTTTCGTAGCGTCTAATGCAGTCATTTGCTTGTCCCCCTAAAGAGAAGTTCCGCGAGTTATTTCGCGATGTTGACAAGAACTAAGTCAGCCGGCTTTCACCGCGGTGCAAAGCACCTATCACACCGATTACAGGTGCGCGTTCGCTTCTTAGTTCATCCTCTACCCTCTAAGCCATGGGCGTTCCTTGCGGTCAGCTTGCTCGCCTTGCGGAGAGCGACTTATAGGGCTTACCCCGGTCTCGTTGATGCAACACTACTGGGTTAGGTCCCACCTATACACCGTGCGCTTGAATGTCCGTGCAGTCCCAATTCCTAGGGGATTTGCCAGCGCGTGCCTTTTGGCTTGAGTCTGTCAGCTTTTTTGACTCATTCGCAGTAACGGCGATTATCAGTGGTTCACGTGAGTTGACCATACCAGTAAGCCTAGTCCTATCCCAGATAAAGCTTCCAGGTTCACTTCGTGCCTCACGGCCCGACTTGTGACACTCTTTCGAGTTTCGGTACATTGTCCTCCGAGCTTCACACCCCGCAGTTACCCGCGACGCATGTCAGAGTAGGCTACTCTCGACGGAACGAGAGGTTTCCCTAACCAAAAAGATGGCCTGAAACAATTGCAAAAACGACCTTGCGGGTCGCACAAGAATGCCTGCGTTATCGACCAAAAACCCTCGCGGTGAGCGGATAGGCTTGGTTGAAGTAGATATTTTCCTGTCTTTACCGTATGAGATGCATTCGCACCTCACTGCAGGCAGCGGGCGGTCAGGTGGCCTAGAACACGTATAGCGCAGCAGCGTTTAATAAGCCGTAGTCCGTTTTTGCTATACGTGCAAGGTCATTATTAAAGGATATTTATGAGCAAAACATCACAAGGCATTCCGGCATATCCGGCCACCATGACATTTACGTTACCGGACAGCTCTATCGTCGAGTTCCCTGTGGAGTGGACTCCTTGTGGAACCTTGTTCTACCAGCTTTCTGCGGCAGAGTTCCAGTCCAAGGTAGGCGCGCGGATGGAAGCGCTTGGCGAAGAACTCGTGAGCGCGCGTGTCACATTGAACGAAGACCCAAGTGTTCTCGCGGAGATAGACTTAAACCCCAAATGGGGCCTAGTGCCCGTAGGAGACGCCTTAGCCCAGTGGGCTCGCAAAATGCATCCAGAAGACTGTGCTTACCTCGATGAGGTGCTCTATCCTGCTACGTTACTCTGGAGGATGCCGGATGGTGGCCTTTTGCGTATGCCAGCCCAATGGGTCAACACAGGCGAAGTCCGCCCGCGTCCAAAGAATCGGCTTCTATCAGAGCTGATGAAGGCTCGGTGGGCACTCGAACCCGGTGCGACTGGTTTTGCACACATCATCCTGCGTGCTGACCCTACCATCGTCGCTGCCGTCAAAATTAGCGAAGACAATGAAGTCATGGCGCCATCACTGGCCTTCGAGACTTGGGTTTCCAAGAACCCTAAGCCTGACTGATTACATTCAGCCCACGGCACCCTGCCGTGGGTTTTTTTATTACAAGCACATTAGAGGCGTTCGAGCAGGTTCAGCAAATGGGGCCGCAGCCGTTAGGTTAGTTTTAAGAAGAGTTCCCAGGCTCAAAGGGCTAAACCATAGTTCATATTTTATGAAGATACGCAGCTTTCTTGACCGATTTAAGCCTCCAATATGACCAAACAACACCTCTCCATGCTGCTGGCGCTGGCCGTACTGGCAGGCTGCTCGGCACAAGATAAACCGGCGGCGCCACCAACCGCTAAACCGCCTGCTAGCACGGCCCCGGTCGCGGTCATTGTAGACGTCCCGGCTAGCCCTGCCCCTGTAGTGCCACCAGCCCCCCGCGTGGTGGCGCCAAAGCCGAAAGTTCAAAAGCAAGGTAATGCGATGCCTGAACTCACCCCGCAGGAGTTCGCTGCGTTAAAGGCTCGTTTGTCCGCGCCAGGCCGCTAATTGTTAGCAAAAGATGGGACCCGCTCCTGTTCAGCAGACAGTTCGCTAGACAACCTATGGAGCGTGTCTATCAAAGCTGACTGCACATCGACCGCCCTCACCAACTTCTCGGCTCCACTACACGAATGAAAAAAATCTCCTCTCTTATCATGGGAGTCGCGCTCACTGCTTCAAGCCTGTCGGCTGTTGCAGCTCAATACGAAACGCGAATTCTCATCAAAACTCTGAAGGTTACGGGCAGCCCGCAACCTGGCACCGGCACGCCGGGAACCGGAACGACGCCTGGCACCGGTGGCACGGGTGGCTCCGGTACAGGAGGCACGGGCGACACGTCTACGCCGTCCTCGAAAGCCGTGACCCTGACTCCGGGCTCTACGGACTTTGGTGCGCTTCAAGTGGGCGAGACTTCCACCGTCCGCGCTTTCCTGTTGAGCAATCCGGACACCGTCGACAAGGCGATTTCGGACATTCATGTCAATGGTGCTGACTTCAAACTGTCCGGCAACCAATGCGGCACAACGCTGGCCGCGGGTAGTACCTGCAACATCGGCGTGGTGATGACTGCCGGCGGCCTGGGAGCCTCCTCGGGCTCGTTGTCGGCAACGGTTGCTGGTCAAGTGCTAACCGCGTCCCTGACGGGCACGGGCAAGTCGGTTGACGCCGCTCTGCAGGCGTCCCCTGCTTCCGTCGACTTCGGCGCCGGTGTAACTGGCCAATCGTCGGAGGTGAAGACAGTTTCACTTCACAACTCGAACGATGTCGCTGTCCAGTTCAGTGGTTTCTCGATGGATAGCGCCACCAAAGCGAATTTCAATGTGGACCCCGCTGGCTGCGGGACCTCGCTTGCAGCTGGTGCGTCGTGCAACCTGTACGTAATGATGACCCCCTCGCAGGCGGGCGCTCTTTCGGGTAGTATCTCGATTGTCGCGGGCGGTCGTCTAACGAACGTGGCGCTGAGCGGTAGCGCTGTAGCCGCGACCAAATCCATCGCCAACTCAGGCTGGACCACTTTGACCGCCGAGCCTGGCCGTCCGAGCACTGGCTCTGTTGCCCTCAGCAACACAGGCAACTCGACAATCCGCCTGGGCGCGATTTCCACCGGAACGCCATACTTCTCGATTACCAGCAATGAATGCGGTACCGAGTTGGCTCCTGAAGGCTATTGCACGGTCACCGTTCAGTTCTCGCCTAACAAGGCCGGCGACTTCGCGGACACGCTGACCATTGAGAGCGATGCGACAAACAACGCTTCACTCCAGCTAACGGGTACAGGTATCGCCCCGCAGCCGCACCTGGACCAGATTTCTGGCGGCTACTTCGGCACTCCGTACGTGAACACCACGGACTCGACCACTGTCGTATTCCAGAACACCGGCCAAGTTCTCACGAAAGTGGGCACCATCAGCTACCAGGGTACTGGCGGCACTACCGCGCCGGCATCCACTGTGTTTAACGTGACTTCCGACACCTGTACTGGCGCGTCGCTCGCACCAGGTGCTACCTGTAATGTGGTCGTGGCTTTGACCGGTAAGCAAGAACCAACCAGCTATTCGATGTCCATCTACCCGAAATACGGTGAGACTGGCACGGAAGCGACGAGCTATGGCTATGTGGGTGGTAATTTCCACTACATGTACACCGCGATGACGGCTACGAACTTTGGCGGCACGTTCAACTCGACCACCCCGGACAGCACTCCAATTGCGTTCCAGACTTCTGGTGGCACTTCGCAGCGCACCTTCACGCTGACCAGCCGCGACTCTGCTCCTGGCACCGTGACCGTGGCGAGCTCTAACGCACCTGAGTTTGTCATCAGCTCGAACACCTGCCTTGGTACCCTGGCGCCGAACCGCAGCTGCACGTTTGTGGTCACCTTCAAATCAGCCGGCTCCGGACAACGCGCTGGCAACATCAACATCGGTGGCGCCACCAAGATGTCAGTCAGCCTGACGGGCAACTAAGCTAACGCGAGTTGCTTGATGAGCCCTGCTTCTACGGAAGCAGGGCTTTTTTATCGGAGTTTCTGTAAAACCTGTCTTTAGGACTACTAGGGCTTCAATGGTAAGCACAGAACAGGCCGTAGTTTAAAATAGTAGGTCCGGGCTTATAGAGCGCAGGCTCACTGTTTGGGAACTAGGTTAGCCGTATTTTTTAGAATGGATTTTGGCAAATGCTTATCGCTGTGCTATAATGTGCGCACTCGATGTTCTCAGAAGCATTGAAATAATCCACCTCCCCCGTAAGCCAATTATTCTAGGAGAAGTACGCATGGCAATCAGTCTGCAAAAAGGCGGCAACGTCAACCTGAGCAAAGAGGCCCCTGGCCTGACCAAACTGACCATCGGCCTCGGCTGGGACCCGCGCCCGACCGATGGTGCCGCCTTCGACCTGGACGCTTCGGTTTTCGTGCAAAATGCTTCGGGCAAAGTTCGCAGCGACGCCGACTTCATCTTCTACAACAACCTCAAATCGGCCGACGGCTCGATTATCCACAACGGGGACAACCGTGACGGCGGCGCCGTCGGCGACGACGAAACCGTCAGCATCGACCTGAGCAAGGTTCCGGCTGACGTCGACAAGCTGTCGTTCTGCGTTACCATCCACGAAGCAACCGCCCGTAAGCAAAACTTCGGTGGCGTTCCAAAGGCGCACGTGCGAGCTATCAACGGTGACACGAACGTCGAAGTTGCTCGTTACGACCTGTCGGAAGATAGCTCGACCGAAACTGCGATGATTTTCGGAGAACTGTACCGTAACGGCGCAGACTGGAAATTCAAAGCCGTCGGCCAAGGCTTCAATGGCGGCCTGGGCCCGCTGGCACGTTCGTTCGGCGTCAACGTCTGAGCAACTAAGCGCCCGCGCTAACCAATGCCGGCTAGCATCTGCTAAGCCGGCATTTTCCTATTTAAGGCCCTGCGTCCAACTCACACTTAACGGTTAAATCATGCGACAAATCAATCGCGGCGAACGCCTCAAATTGCAAGACCTGCTTCGTGGAGGGAACCGATTCAACATCGTAGTAAATGCCTTCGGTCCCGGCCTGACGCTTGATTTCGCATGTTTCGGAATCGACGCATCGGGAAAGCTGTCTGACGACAGATATATGACCTTCTTCAATCAACCGACGTCGCCCTGTGGTGGCGTGTCCCTGGCAAGCGGGAATCAGTTCGCCTTTGACCTGGACCGTATTCCTGCCGGTATCGACCGGCTGGTGCTCACTGCTGCGTTGGACGGCCCAGGTACAATGGGTAAGCTCAATGCCAGCAGCATTGTGCTAAAAGAAGCCGGCCAAGACGTTGGGCGATTCAATTTTTCCGGAACCGATTTTCAAGAAGAGCGCGCGCTAATGCTTATTGAAATTTACCGCAAGGACGGTAAATGGCGAATGAGCGCAACAGCACAAGGCTTCAACGGTGGCCTTGACGCGCTGGTACGTCACTTCGGTGGCGAAGTGTCAGATTCGGGCCCAGGCCCTGCAGCCCCGCCGGTGCCGGCGTCCAATAGCGTCAACCTAACAAAGCGCATTGCACTGGAAAAGCGTATGGCGACAGAAGCCCCTCAGCTCCTGAGCCTCACAAAGAGTGCAAACGTCTCGCTGGAGAAAGTTGGGCTTGGAACGCATAAAGCTCGATTCTGCGCGGTTTTCGACATCTCGTGGTCGATGGAAGACCTCTACGACACAGGTGAAGTTCAGGCATTTGCTGAGCGCGCGCTGGCGATGGGGTGTCGATTCGATGATGACGGCGAAATGGACATCTTCCTGTTTGGTGCGAATGTTCACCAAGTGATGACCATGAACATCGGCAATTATAAGGTCCACTTGCGTACAGTGCTCAAACAAGTAGGCATGGAGGGGGACACCCAATACGGGAAGGCGGTCCAAGCGATTCGACGTTTCTACTTCCCGGAGAACGACGGGTCGGAGGAGCCGAAGAAAGCTCGAGCGGACACTCCGGTATACGTTGTGTTCCAAACCGATGGTGACACGGCACGTAAAGATTTCACCGAACGGCAGATTCGTGCGTCGAGCTATGAACCAATCTACTGGCAGTTTGTCGGCCTGGGCAGGGACCGAAATTTCAGCTTTCTCCGAAAACTCGACGACCTGAAAGGTCGTTTGCTGGACAATACGGGCTTCTTCGAGGTGAGCAATGTGTCTGGCTACTCAGACGACGTCTTCTTCGATAAGATGGTCGCAGAGTACTCGCAGTGGGTGATTCAGGCCAAGCACAAGGGCCTAATCGTTTAAGAATACAAGAGAGCCTTCTCTACGAAGGTCTCTAAATTTTGAAAACCGAAGCGCGACACTTGTTGCCCTTCGGTTTTATTTTGGTCGTCGCAAAACCCCATGGCCCCGGGCGGGGCGGATGTCAAGTGACGACTAGCAGCTCTCCATTCGGATGGCGCATCAGGCCCACGCGGCAGCCAGAGTACGCACGCTGCGGGCACGTCGGAGTAACCTTGATGAGTCCACTGCCGTCATGCGCCAACCACACCGAACGATTGGCTGTGTGCGGACGCACCAGCAGAACGAACGTCGTAGGCTTGGCCTGTGCTTCTTCCTTGCGCATAACTTCATCGAGCAACATAGCGTCGGCCAGTTTGCCAAGGACAGGCGCCGGTTTCGGAGGGCGAAGCTCCTTGGCGATTGCCAGGGTGCCTGCAAAGGCCATCAAAGGAAATACTATCTTCGCACCGAGAGCGCCGCCCGTGAAGTCGAGAACGATGCCAATCAGGCTAGCCAGCGCCAAGGCAAAGGACAGTGGCCGCGGCCAATATACGCACATCACGAGGCTGAGCGCTGCAAGTGCAATCCAGGTGAAACCAATGACAAGAGAAAGTTCGGGCATGTGACAGAGAGAGTGATTGATTCGAGAAAGATTTGCCCTCCTCGCCGTCGACCACAGCGTCCCTGTGCAGGGCTAATGTTAGCCCCTAAAATGTAATAACCTTGTATGGCAGGATTGGCAACACATTATAGCCTCACCTTGTGCAAAAAATACAATACTTTAAGTGAAAAATTGATAATTATTTTTTTAGCTAGTTTCCTATGGGACTTGACGTTCTAAAATGGAGGTCACCCCTATAGCAACCCCCTCTATAAAAAACCCGGCTGCAAGAGCAACCGGGTGAAAAAAGAATGCGAAAGCGTTATTTGTGGCGCACGTACATCGCGCTGCTGCCCTTGCGATATGGCGCCAGGTCGACGCCGGCCAGGTGGTCCTTGGTGACACGCTCCCAGTTCGTCGAGTTGCGCTCGGCAAATTCGACCGTATAGAAGTCGCCTTCTTGTGGGAGACCAACCACCTTTTTCTTGATGGCGTCAGTGCGCGCGTTCTGCTCGCTCTCGAGAAGCTTGATGAGCTCGGCCATTTGGAGATGCTGAAGGACCAGGTCGTCCAGCGTAGCCGGCAGCGGCGCATCGATATTGAAAGGCAGCACACCGTTAAGCTGCTCGCGCAGGCCACGCACTTCGTGCATGAGCTTCGGATATACCGCGGCGAGCATCTCGCAGTCGATAAGCGCGCCGTGCAGGGTACGCTTGGAGCGGTCAACGCTGTAGCGGTCGCACAGCGCATCCAGGGTGTGTACTTTGGCACGCACGTGTCGGCGCGATTGAGCCAGCGTATCGGTCAGCGCGCCAACAGTCTTGACGAGCGACTTGCGTTTGGCGCTTTTGAGCTCGGCTTCCAGGAAGCCTACGTCGAACGGCGCGTTGTGGATGACCACGTGTGCACCTTCGACGAATGTCAGCAGGTCGTCGGCGATGTCGGCAAACAGCGGTGCGTCTTTCAGGTCTTCCAGCGACTTGCCGTGGACGGCAGTCGCTTCGGCCGGCACTTCACGTTCCGGATTGAGGAGCGTGTAGTACGTGTTGCCTGTCGGAAGGCCGGACTCTGGGTCGAATTCGATTGCTGCGATTTCGATAAGACGGTGAATTCCTGGTCCGATGCCGGTGGTTTCGGTGTCCAGTGCGATATGCTTCTGGGTCATTGTTATGTTCCTTGATGTTGTCCTAGGTGATGCAGCTTTGTATAGAAACCCGCCGCCCATAAAGTCTCGAGGGTTCCGCATCGCTTGTTCGACAACTCGCTATCCTTAGTAGGTCAACTATCAAGGAATCCCAATGTTCATGCTCACCAACGAACGCATTCTTTCGCGCATACCTCCGCACCAGGCGAACCTCCCCTTCCAACCTGGTGAACTCTATGTGATGAAGTACATGGGCTTGCCCAGCGTCGTCACTGTGCTCGCGCGTACTCCGGATGCGGTAACCCTATGGTTTGGCACCCTCGAGGTTGAGGAGCTGAATCAACGCGTGCTCTTCCGCTTAGGGCGCCGCTGCAAGTTTCTCGGAATATGGCTGCCCTGGGCTCGCTGCAAGCCCGAGCGCGTCATTGAACTGGGCTTGGACGACAGCCTCGGCACGAATAATCAGTTCTGGAACCAAAAGAACACCGCGCTGGTAAGTTAAGCCGACATCCCGTGATTAAGAGCTCCCCGGTTCACCCCGGCGGAGCTTTTTCTTTGTCGTACAATGAGGAACGCCACCCGAGGGTGGCGTCCATGGTTAGCTGTTACCAGCCTTGATTGCTCAGGTCCGTCTCCAAGGGAGCAAATGGCCATTGCCCTGCGATGCCCTGTGTAACCTTCATGTCTTCGCGCTCGTCGATATCATGCCCAATAGCGCCAACCGCGAGCGGCTCATTACTATTGCCGTTCCGTGCGTGGATAGTAATATGGTAGTTGTCGATATCGCGGCCCGCTTCGTATGTACCCCAATTCTGCCAATTGACGGTGTATGCCGGATTGGTATCGAGGATAGCGTCGCCGCCGACCCAGACATAGTCATAGAACACTGTCCAAGATGCGACACCCGTGTACTCGATAGTCTGGCATTTTTCGCCATTGACTTGCAGGAACCCACGGCGGGCAATCATATCTTGCTTAACTACTGCACAGTCGATACCCATCTTGCCGTGTTTGGTAACGAACGAAGGATAGTCAGTAGTGAACGTATACTCGTACGTCGTCCCATATTTGTTGCTTTCGGAAATCGTGTACACGTGATTGCCGTCGGCGTCTTGAATGCTGAAGCCATACTCGTTCTTATTCCACCAGCTTAGCCGACCATCGGTCGCTTGGGCATCCGTACTGCGGTATGTATCGTCAGCAGGGGCCCATTGCCACGTACGCAGCTTGCTGTGGAAAACCGGCAGGCACATATTGCCTTGCGTGTTGGCGTACGAGCAGTCCGATACAGCTGTGAATGTTGTCGTCCAAGGGAAGCCTTGGACGACCAGTGCGGTGTATCCAGAGGCGTCACATTCAGTCGCCGACGGGTTATCCAGGCAGTACTGTTCATCCGGCACTGTTTCGGTCGGGGCGCAGCCGTCGAGCCACGGCATGTCGGAGCACGTAGAGTCCGGTGGTGGGTCGTCTGTTGTGGGCAGTCCCGGAAGCTCGTCTATCGGGAGTATCGGCGTCATGCCGTCTCCAATGTCTTCGGCAGGTTCGGAGTCGTTACCTGATGGGGCTACGGTGTCGCTGGAGCACACTCCGTCATAAATGACCGAGGTGTCAGGGCACTGCCGAGGGTAGCCTGGCATATCCGTGTCGCCCTCCTGGAGGGACTGGTCGAGTGCCGCTTCGGTTTGCTCCGGATTCCCGGGTGGTGGGTCGTAGAAGAACGTGTAAGCGCCGGACTCGCCTGAGCCAAAGCACTGAATCATCGAAGTGCCGTCCCATGCCGCGGGGATGCCTTCCATGCCCATTTCATGATTTACCGCCATGCAGACGTCCCGCGAAATTTTGTTGCGCAGGACAAAATGGCGTGACGCATCCTCGGGCATGTAGTATTCCCAATCGGATGGCTTAGGCTGCGAACCGTCCACGTAGGACGAGTTTGGCGGCGTAGGCATCGCAGTAAGGTATTTGGAGGGGAAGGCAGGTGTGCCCGTCGGCCAACCTACTCCGTCAGCGGTGGCCAAGGCACCGGCGGCCGCGATTTGGTTTGACTGCGCGATGAGCGTGACTGCTGCCGCCCGGGTAGAGCCTTTATGAAGGCTGGTACCCCCATAGTAAATTGCTGCCAGGGCCAGGGCGGCCACCAGTGCAATTGCGATAATCGTGATGATGAGGGAGAACATTGAGCACCTTATGTAGAGTGTGCTGTGTAGGAACCTCCCTCTTCTCCAGTTACTTCCGCGCAGCTCCTTTTTCGGTGCCTGTGCACACAAGGCTCAGGTCTTCACCATCTTGACGGACGCCGCAGCCTCGGGCCCACGGATGCTGACCCTGGTAGAACTGATGCATCTCTTGAGCGTAGCGGACGAACGCCGCTTTGCCGTTGTCCTTGTCGCAGGCAGGGGTCGAATCTGCCGGCATCAGGAGGTTCACACGCTCAAGCAGCTTATCAGCCGCGGTCTGCGCAACTTTCGGTTCACCAATATCAGCCTGGATGCCCAATACAGCGATAGCAAAGGGCAGGTCGAGTCGGCCAACCACTTGAACAGCATGGGGCTCTACGACACCGCAGGATAGGCCAAGCAGGGTGGCTCGGCGCGCTTCATCCAGGAAGCTGCCCAGCTTTCCGATGACCACTTGCTGCTTTTTGGAGAACTGTGTGCCGAACGTCGCCGCGTACATGCCCTCACGAGCCGCTGGCGCTTTACGAAGTTCCGCGCCCATCGCAGGTTCGATTGCGTCGCGGTACGCCGGCGACAGCGCAACGCCCCAGCGCCCTTCTCCACACTCCCAGGCATCTGTGCGGGCAACTCCAGAGACTTCGGTCATGGCGTAGGTTTCGCCCATTACACGCAACCGTTCGGGGCTAGCGTGCGAAACGATACATGCGGCGACCGTGTCTGCCTGTGCAGTGGTCGGCTTGTCAGCACACCCGGTGAGTAGCGGGCTCGCCATCCCGGCGATTAGAATCAGCGCCAACGACTTAAAGCGCGAAGAGTACGAGGTCATGAAGGCGTTCCTTCCATTGCAAATTTTGTAGAGGTCTGTTTGGCTGGTTCGCGGTTGCCCTTGTCGTCGACGAAGATTTCGCGGAACGCGACGTACATAAGGGCTGGCAAGAAGCACAGCAGTAGAGGTGTGATACCTGGCAGCCCCCATATGGCAACCAGAATCAGAAGGCGGACCGCTAATGCGAATTCCACTCCTAGCCTGGAATTCTTGTGTGTCGCCTGGCGCAGCAGCAGCTGTACTTGTGATTCGTCGAGCCCGAACTCTCGGCGCAAAGGATGTCGCAGCCCTGCCAGGTCGAGCACGGTATATCTTTGCAACGAGGCCGCCAAAATCAACATCATGCTTGCCGGCGTGAAGGGCGACGCATCTGAAAAGAGCCATACCAGCGGATTAGACAGGTCAGGCGCTGCCAGCTTTTGTGCCGCCGACTCCGGCTGCATGGCCGACCACGCACACAGCGTTGCAGCGATTATTCCGATAATCAGAATAGCTCGCGCGGATACTCGGATTTCGTAGACCAGCTCCCGTGTGGCCGCATGGAAAATACCGGGCAAGTCAGCCATGCGAAGTACGTGATTGTCGGAGACGCTGACAATTTCCAGCCCTACGCCCAAGCACCACGCCAGGAAAAACGGCGTCAGTAAAACGAGGTGCGCTTGCTCCAGCGCCCAAGTTATGCCGCACATGGCGAGTGCGAGTGCAAATAAGGTGTGAAAAGACCGTCCCATCAGCTCCAAGGCCTGGCGGGCCCACCTGCGGGCATATCCCGGCGCCACTTGGCGAGGCTCAATTACCATAGCTGAGACCTCGCATCAGGCCGTGCCGCCCTGGGCGGCAGTGCTGGTCGCGACCTGCTTTGCAGGCTCTCGGTTACCCTTATCGTCGACGAACATCTCGCGGAACGCGACGTAGCTTAGGGCCGGCAGTAGGCACACCAAGAAGGGTGCCAGGATTGGTAAGAACATGCTCGCTGCGATTATCAAACCCAGCGGAACAAGCTGCATAAACGCAGTCGCCGGCAGGTTTTTGAACATCGCGCGATGAAGCAGCGTCCTGACTTGGCCCTCGGGAACATCATAGGTGCGTTGCAGTGGGTGCGCCAACGTACCCAGGGCTGCGGTATGCCCTTGGAGCATCTGACCACAAAGCAGAACCAGCATCGACTTAAAGAACGGAGAGTCAGTCGTTGCAATCCAAGTCCACAAACTGGTGAGGTCTGGCGTAGGTGCTTCACGAACGGCCGTCGGTTTCGGCATGTTCCCCAGATAGAACTGGACCAACAGGTAGACAGCCACGATAAGAAGCACCCAGCGTTTTTGCCAGACATCTCGAACGGTGCCTACCGCTGCGGTATGCAAAATAGTAGGAAGGTCCGACAACTTGACAACCTGATTGTCGGCCGTTGCGGCGAACTCAATGGAAACGATACAGGCATACAGCCCGAACGGAATTGCGGCCAGTTCGGACAGCCATCCGAGGCCCATCGTGAGGAGACAAAACACCATGGCAAAGCCAAACCAGATGTGAAACGCACGTCCAATGAGTTCAAACGACTGCGAGAACCACCTAAGCACGAAGCCCGGTTCGATTTTGCGAGGTTCGATGACCATAATTTTTTCCTGAAATGTGCCTGGAGGACGACGCAAACGGACCCCAGGGCATACCATGAGGTCCGTCGTATTCCGGGCGGACGTATTAGTGCGTAGGAGCAGGCGCTTGCACAGCCGGCGCTTGTGTTGCTTGGAATTGCTGTGCCTGCGCGGCTTGCAGTGCGCTCGGAGCCTGGCCAGCTGCAGCTGCTTGTTGCGCGGCTTGCAGCTCAGCCTGGATTCGGGCTTGGTGGGCTTCCCACTCTGCCTTCTTTTCCGGGCTATCCCAGACGATTTCGGCAGGTTTCAGGTTCGGGTCATACGTGGCCGGACGCGGTGCTTCCTGCTCCGGCGCGGCGGTGACGGCTGCCGGGGCGGCAGCCTTTGGCGCTTCGGGGGTTGCTTGCTTCGAGCAAGCGCTCATCAAGGCAGTGGCGACCAGGATGCTGGTAATGGTGGCAATTCGTTTCATCATGGTGAGATGTCGACAGAAATAGGAACGTGCGACATCTAGCCACCGGGTTTATGCCTTCACGCAGATGCCTTCTGGTGGGCAGTTCCGACTAGCACCATGAGCGTCACCGGCACCAGCGCAAGGGGAACTATCAAGAAATCGGACCAAGCATGTGCGGCGCCAAACGCGGCAGCGCCCATCGCGCTAAGGCAGGTGCCTGTCATCAACAGCTGGCCAAGCATACGCTCGGCCATGTGCCGCTTGAAGGTCTGGTCAACGGAACAGCCCTGTTTGCTCGCGCGGACCTGCACCTGCGCCAACACCTGGCGATAGTCAGTCCGCGGGCCGAAAAGCTGAACCGAAGCCGCGCCGGCGAGAATATTGGAGACGGCCCAGCGGTTACGCATCATCATCCCCTTATTTTTTCGAGGTACCACGAGAGAAAATCGAAGCCGCTGCAGCACGCAGTTTACCGGCCACGAACTGGACGGCACCGCCGATGGCCCGTACTACTGGTCGCATTGCGAGTACGATGCCAAGCGAAACAAACAGAGACGGTCCATACTCGAGCGTCATGGCAGCTCGCTCGGCCGGCAAGGCCCAGTTTTGAATGCTGCTGAGGTCCGCGGCGAGCCAAGCAGATGCCATCGTGAAAACCATGGTGTAGGCAGTCGCCCACACATATTCGTGCAGCCCCTGGTTACGCCGCTTGATGCAGCCGAGTAGGCGCATAAGGCTGGCCATGAACAGAACGCTTGGCAGCGCAATCGACAAAAATAGAGCCATTTTTCACCAATACTGGATAGGTCCGCGCCGCTCTTCCAAAGGAGCTTGCTGCGCTTCGAGTTGAGAAAGCACCGCGCGGGTGCGACGTTGTCGTTCTAGGCGCAGTGTATGCGCGGAAAGCCATCGGGCGACTTCAGCCACGCAGTGCACACTGAGCGCACTTGCCAATACAGCAGCCGGAGGCAAGCGAAGAACACCGGTTGAGGGCATTAGTGCCGACCACGCTTGCGCTACCGTCCGAATACCTGCGGCCGCGTGCGGCATCTCGGCAACCAGGGGCATGTTTCCCCACTGCAGAATGCTGAGAGCGGACAGGCCGTATAGGCCCATGGCTGTCAGTAAAAGGACTACCGCTATTAAACCTGCGAGAAACCAGCTCACACCGCTTTCACGGAATCGCTGTCTTAATCCGTCCTTGAGCTCAAACCAGGTATGTCCCATACAGACCCCTACGGGAATGAACCAGAGCAAGGCGTACATCAGCACCAGGGACTCTACCGGATTCAAGCCGGGCAACACCAGGGAACCAATGGCGTCCTGAACGGCACTGCCGAAAATAGATGGTGATAGCCCAGTAGAAAGTGGCATAAGAGTTGTCGAAAATCGTGAACAGCAACGCTCATTTTAGGGAGCGGTATTTAGCCGGAGAAAACCTTTTCAATACCCGCCTGCCTACACGCAAGCATCACCTTCTACTAATTGTGCTATCTCATGAACGCACCACTTCATCGCTCTATTGAAACACCTTCGCTCTCGTTCGCAGAGGCGACTGACATTCTGGACCAAACCGAGGTGCGCCGGGCGTACCTCATTGATGCCGTGACTGTTGGGCTCCACATGGTCAACGAGACCGAGAAACGGGGCTATCCAACCATGCTTCGTCCGCTGTTCACAACAGTCCACGACAACAGGGTTTACTTCGGGCTGTTCGAGGGCGAACGTCGCCTGGCTTTGATGCTCTATTCCTATTCGCCTGAGCTTGAAGGCATCCCGATGCTTGAGGAGACAGATGAAGGCCGCTACCGTCTAGGCGCGTCTGCCCTTACCCGCCGGCTGCAGCCCGTCTTCGACCATGTGCTGGGGAAGCTGGAGCAGCAAGTTTGGGCGAAGGTTCAGTTCCCCTAATCACGCCCGCGTGCTGCAAATGAAAACGCCCTGCTTAACCGACCATCGAAGTAGTCGGTTAGGCAGGGCGTTCTACTACCTACGAAAGCCGCTATCTTCAGGCGCGAAATGCCTGAGAGTACAGCTCTCGTGCAGTTGTCGAGTACAGCGGTGCGAGTAGCATCACGCCGCAAGCTACCGCGCTAGCCTGTTCCATCGATAAGCCAAGACCATGCAGCACCACCTGCATTGCGGCCTGTCCGACGAACAGCTTGAGTCCAGCAAAAAAAGATGTTTTGTTCATGGCGGTTTAGTTGAAACGGCGGTGTCCTCGCCGATGCAATCCTCAAAAATGGAGCAGCCAACAGGCTGAAACGCAGGGAAAAGACCCTGTGAAAATATTTTAACACATTTCAAATCTAAAAAGAACCACTTTTTAGATGATTGTCACAAATACTGCAAAATCACCTGTGACAATTTGCCCAAATGGCTATCACCGTGGCTGCCGACAGGCCGCTACGGCCTTCTCCGTAACCAGGAATCGGCTCCCACCGGCGGAGCGCAGCAGCCCTCGCGAGGCGAGGATTTTGGCTGCCAGAAGTTCCTCACCTCTTAGGGGCGTAGTCGGATTCATTCGTACCAGGTTGATGAGCTCGACGTCCGCTCGGGAGAGCCGGTCGCCGGAGGACGATGCGCGCGAAAAGAAAGAAGTCAGGCGATGGAGCCACATGGTCAGGTATTTAGGAAGATGAACACTTCTCCTGTAGGCAGTGAGTTTAAAGCCTCACATAGCGTACGACATCTAGCACATTAAAAGGCTAAAACCCGGTTCTAAACTGTTCACTGACTGCTTGGCGCCGCACCTCGGTGCCTACAGTTATAGACAGGGCTTTACCTGCTCGCCGGATACGGCCAGAACTGGCACCCGAGGGCGTAGTGCACTGACAACTATCGCAACAAACATCAACCTGCTACCAACATAGAGAGTCAAACATGTCCGTGAACAAAGTCATCCTCCTCGGCAACCTCGGTGCTGACCCAGAAGTCAACTTCCTGCCGAGCGGCGACACCGTCATGAACTTCCGCATGGCCACCAGCATGCGCTGGAACGACAAGAATTCTGGCGAGAAGAAAGAAGAGACCGAATGGCACCGTGTCACGGTCTTCGGTAAGACCGCCGAAGCGCTGAGCCAGTACCTGAAGAAAGGCAAGCAAGTCTTCGTCGAAGGCCGTCTGCGCACCCGCAAATACAACGACAAGGACGGCATCGAGCGCTACGCCACCGAAATCGTCGCCAGCTCCATCCAGCTCGTTGGCGCCCGCGGTGAAAGCGAAGGCCAGGAAGGCTAATCCCTTCCACGGCATCCACGCCTAGAAGAGGCGCCCTGCGGGGCGCCTTTTTCAATGGGCGAAAGAAAACCCCTGCAATGCAGGGGTCTAAAGAATTACTTCTGAGCGGGATAGGCCAGCTCTTTGTATTGCTCCGTCAGTTCCGGGTCTTTGCGCAGTTCAAGCTTCTTGCGCAGCTTTTCGCGGTACGCGTCAACCATGTTGACCGAATTCACGAGTTCATCGACGACTTCGCGGGGCACCTCTTTGGTTCCATCCAGCACGCCCTTGTTGAACTCGAAGCCCTCGGCCCAGCTAGGGTTGTTCGATACTTCGCGACCCAGCTGTCGAATCCGCTCGAATGCTTCGAGATGGATGCTCAGCAGCGTGACCACCGCTTCCACGTCGTCGTTCGACGGCCTGTAAGGGGATTCGCGTGGCGTCGCGTCCTTAACGCCACAAGCGACCAGGACCTCGGCCACCTGCTGCACCGTCGGGTCCGTGCCGTCGAGCTTCTTCAGCTCTTGAATGACATCCGTGAATCCGGCCAGCGCCGACCAGCTGTCGTCGTACGCTTTCAGGTACGGAACGTTTCGGTTGGCCAGCTCACGCCACTTGATGCTGAACTCGCCAGAAGTGCCGCCATCTGGGCAATAATAGCCCAACATGATTTCGTCGTCCCCTGGTTTGCTGTCTTTCGACCGGTTGGCGTCGCCATACCAGGCTTGCGAAGAAATGATGAATCGGCGTTCGTCGCCTTCGTGCTTGTTTTTTTGCGTCATCGCTTGTCCTTGTTGAAGTGAAATGCCCTTTCCAATATAGCGATGTTACCAATTCATGGGCCTGGTAGGAAAAAGGAACGCACTGGTTTGATTTAGAGGTGCTTCGCTACACTGACACATTAGGACATTTTTTCAGAAGGAGAACTCGCATGTCGAGAAAAGAGCATCTGTGGCACGAACGTATGGGCCCTGCCCTGAACAGCCGCTACCTGGTGGCGAGCTGCCTGTACAACCAGGAACACCCTGTCGACCCCGACGCTGACCCTGACGATTATGAGCAAGTGCAGCGCAGGGAAGAAGCAGACGCAGAAATCCGCGACACTACGCTGAACCTCGACGGCCCTGGCCCGTCCATGACCCTCGGACGCGCTATGGACCTGCATGCCGCTCTGAAAGAGCGCGTCGTTGCCGCAGGTAAGGCTTCGCTCGACATCATCGACGCGGTCGCACTCGAATACCTGGGTAATGTGCTCGGCGTCTCGGCTACCGCTGAACGACGTCTGGTCATTGCTGGCAAATTCGAGTCGGGAACTATCACCTATCAGGGCAACTTCGAGAGGCTGAGAAGCCGACTGAAGCTGGGCATTAGCATGGTGAACGGCTGGGGCGAACAATGGCCCACACAAAACCGCATCACGATTCACGATGTGAAGGTGTCGAACCTCAAGTTCAATGGCACGCCGGCCGGTGACATGGACCTGCAAACCACCCGGGTCTCGGGTGACATCGAATTCATGTTCATCGTCATGGAAGACGACGAAGTGACCAACCCAAATGCTCTTATCGAGCAGGTTCGCGTGGCCATCGACCCGGCACAAGCGCCGGCTCCTGTGCAGCGCGTGGGCCTCAAGGACCCTGTCATCGTCAGCGAAGAACTCAGCTGATACTGCATCATTTCCAAGCGCCCTCCCCGGGCGCTTTTTCTTTGTCCTTTAGAAAATGCGTTTTTAGGTGCATTTTAGTTTTAGTTGCGAAAAGGTATAAATCCAGTTATACTTCATGCACCATGAGAAAACACGCAGCTGGGCATAGTGCCCCTTTTATGGAGGAGTTTGGCCGCCACGTAATGGTCCGTGATGATGGTCGAATTGCCTTTACCGCTCGAGGCCGCAAAGAACTGGGCGTGCTGTTTGCACGCTACGGTATCAGCCTTGACCGGTTAACGACGCTGGATGAATTCCAGCGACAGATGCGCGCGGTGAACGAGTTGGAAGCCCAGCGCACTGAACGAGAACTCGCACAAAGCTTGCGCGACCCTGACGTGAGCGAAGAAGACAAAGCGTTCATTCGCAGTATGCTTGGCTTGCCCGAACCGGTGAAAGTCGTCCGACCAACGGCCCAGATTGTCGACATGGCGGCCTGGCGCGAGCGCCGCGCGGCAACACAAGCCAGCAGCGAAGCGCTCTAAGGCGTCACATCCGCAACACAACGACGGCACCCACGAGGTGCCGTTTTCGTTGGGGTTTCCCTCTGAGCCGTGAGCCAAATCTGAACGGATAAATGCAGTGGCTTCATCGGAGGTGTTCTCCGATACCGTCACCGCTACCGCTCTGCTCAAGCCCTTCGGCACGCCATCTCGCTCCTCTGAGCTGGGTGCGCTGTTGAAGGAGGGGGTATTTCAGCTCAATACGAGGCGATTTGGCGCGTTGACTGAACTGTTCATCAAGCGCCTGAAGTCCTTCGACCGCAGCCAGAATATCTTCTATGACCTATATGACGCGGTCAAAGGCCAGCGCGTTGAGGTGAAGTTTTCGACGGTGCTGAGCAAATGGAGCACTCCGCTACGCGAAGACAATCTCGAAGCCGTGCTGCGTGAAGCTGTCAGCGGCGACCGGGCAGTGGTTTTCCCTAACTGGCCCAACAGCTCGTTTGACTGCAATATTCAGCAAGTGAAGCCGGCAGAGTTTGAGAGCCTGTTTTACGGGCTCTTCTTCGACGACCGTATCCTGGTCTTCAAGTGCACGACCGAAGATATCGGTCAGATGCCCGCGTGGTCGGCTAAGCAGCACAAGGGAAATGTGGGCGAAGGGCAGTTCCACATCACCAATCGGAACCTTCAGTACCACATCGACCACCACCTCATCCAGCATCTGTCGTACACGCAGTTCGCAGACATTCTTTTTGACCAGTGAGTGGGTAAGCTGGTGGCTGCGCAAACCTGCGCGATAAAGGCATGCGCTACAGATTACATCTGACACGTTCGGGCAGCCTGCCGACAACGACACCAAATGTTTGTACTCGCCATTCACGCACTCACGAACGACGACTTCTAGGTTTTTCACTCACCTAGAAGGAGTCATGTATGCATGTCATACCCCCTGCCCCGCGAATCACACTTGCGCGCGGCTCTGTTTGCATCGGCGTGTTCGCCACTTTGCAAGATGTTGGCCGTTACGTCGGCATGGCCACGGTTCGAGACCTGGTGTATCGCCAACGGGATGAATCGTTTGCGACACCCTGGTACGCCGTGGACCTACCGGCGCCACCGGGACTGGTAGTTCGAGACGGTGACGACATCACCGTCTCGTGGTACGAAGTGCTTCGTGCCTGCCGCGAGCTCGAGCGTCGTCGCAAAAAGCGAGACCGCTTCGAGACCTGGAACGGTAACGGCCCTGTGCCTGGAACTGGACGTCGCAAGAACTATCGCTTCATGCGCCGGCCACGCACTACACAGGAACTGCGCCTTGCCGCAGGTGTCGTGTTCGAGGACGATGAGCCGGAATGGCGCGGCCGCCGGCGCAATGTCCCGACGGCTTACGACGATATCATCCTGCACCGCGACCACAGCTGGAAGCGTCATCGCCGTACGCAATGGAAGTAATGAAAGGCCCGCTCCGGCGGGCCTTTTACATAAAGCATCTAAACTAGGTGCCTACATGTTGCCATTCCCTAATTTTTGGGCTGGCACATGCTGTTTCCAACCATCGGATTCACCGTATTTTTCTTCGTCGTGCTGGCGTTCTGGCCGCTCATGCGAACCACTGCCGCACGCACGCTGTTCCTCGCAGTAGCCAGCGGTACTTTCTGTGCGGTGGCCAGCCCTGCGCTGCTCCTCTATGTGGCGGCTTGGGCAGGTCTCTTGACCTTTGCGGGCAAGCGCCGTGAGCATGGCGCCCGGGTAGCGGTCTTGTCCTTAGCGCTTCTGCAGCTAGTGTTCTGGAAAGCGTTTGAGACCCTACCTCGAGGCATGCTTCCGGAAGCCGTCGCGCACTGGGTCATCCCGCTGGGGGTGTCGTTCTTTACCTTCCAGGGCCTGACCTACCTTTTCGCCCGAATGAAGGGCACCATCGACACGCCCTGGGACTTCACGCGGGTGTTCGCCTTCTGCTCCTTCTTCCCAACCATCTTCTCTGGGCCAATTCTGCGCGCGAAGACCTGGTCGGAGCACCTGGAGCAACCTGTCCCGCTCTATACCAAGTCGGTGGTGAGCCGCGCACTTGGCTGGGTGGTGCTGGGTCTTGCCTACAAGCTGGTGCTGGCCACGCTGTTGGGTGAGATTGTCGACGCCGCTTGGAGCGACCCGGGTGAGCAGCCGGCGGCAGCACTCTGGCTTGCGGCTTACGCCTACGCGTTCCAGCTATACGCGGACTTCGCTGGTTATTCGCTCCTTGCGCAAGCCGTTGCGTTGCTGCTCGGCTTCGCCATTCCCGCTAACTTCGACCAGCCGTACCTGGCCACAAGCGTGCAGGCGTTCTGGCGCCGTTGGCACATGAGCTTTTCAACCTGGCTGCGTGACCACCTTTACATCGACCTACTGGGTGGCAACAAGCACGGCCGGTCTCGTCAGATTATCAATGTGCTGGTGACGTTCTTCCTGTGCGGCGCGTGGCACGGTCTTGCGCTCCACTACCTCATCTGGGGCGCCTGGCAGGCCGTAGCGGTCGCTTACTCGACGGTCAGCCGCATGGTGCTGGGTGAGCGTGCGCCGCCTGGGCGCGCCAAGCTGGTGCTGCACTGGCTCGTGGCTTTCCATGCCGCCGTTTTCGGCTGGGTATGGTTCCGCGCGCCGTCAGCAGAGGCAGCCGTAGACTACTTCTCGGCCATGGCGACGACCGACTGGTCCTGGCGCCCAGAGTATCTGACCGGAATCGTCCTGGTTCTGGTCGCACTGGCTGTACACGTCGTAGAAAAACGTGTTCTTAACGGGATGACCTGCTTTGCTGACAAGGCAGGTGCTATCAATCGCGCTGTTTTCTGGGCTCTGGCCATCGTGTTTGTGCTGATGCTGAGCCCTGCCGGCCTTCCTCCATTCATTTATTTCCGCTACTGACCATGTCGACTTTTCGCCCATTTGTCCACCTGACCCTCATTGGCGCGCTGGTCGCCTGGTATCAGCTGCCTGTCATGGCTGAGCGCAGTCATGCGCTGACCATGCCTGGGCACGAGGCCCTGACCGATACTTTGGATACTGCCACAGCTACCATTGGCCAGCCTATGGTGGCGCTGCGGGCCTGGTCCGAACAGTCCAAGCTTAATCTGCAGGCGGGACTACTCGAGGCAGCTACGCCAATGCCCGGGGCCCTGGCCGCAGCCCCCGCAGCCGCGCCGGCGGTGGTCCGTGCGCCTGTTACGGCTCCTGTGAAGGCAACCGTGGACATGTCGGCACCTGTGCTTGCTGCAGCTGCTGGTTCGGCGGCCGCCGCCGCTAAGCTGACAGAAGCAGGTACTCCGCCGGCCAATACTGCCCCGGTAGGCGGGGCCGGCACTTCCAAGAGCGATAACGCCACCCCAGGGCCATCCGAAAAAGGAGTTGTAGCCGTCTTGGCCGGCGACTCTGTCATGGGCGAGATTGCGTTTGGCATGCAGCGGTGGGCGGCAAAGGCCCACTCCTGGACTATCGTTGACGCGCACAAGGTGTCGTCGGGACTGTCGAACACCGGCTACTACAACTGGCCGGTCACGTTCCATAACCTGCTCGAGGCTCACCATCCGAAGGTCGTGCTGATGATGGTAGGCGCGAATGACGCGCAAGACATCGTCGAAGGTAAGCGTCGCCAGCCTTTTGGGACCCCGGGTTGGCAGGCGACTTACAGTGACCGCGTCCATACGATACTCAAGGATGCGTCTGCCCACTGTACGACGGTCTACTGGACACTGATGCCGATTGTCCGCGAACCGGGCTTCGAGAAGAAAATGGCACTCGTACGCCAGGTTATCCGGGACGCAGCCAAGGAACATGGCGATACCGTACGAATCATTGACCCCAATGAGCGGTTCGTGGACAGTGCAGGCCGCTATATGGAATCGGCACGCATTAACGGTAAATCGAAAGCACTGCGCACGGACGACGGCATTCACCTGACCTGGGCCGGCGCGCAAGTGTTCGTCGACTCAGTGCTTGAAGATGCTGCTCGCCGTCCTGTAACTGCCAACGGCTGCCGGGTCGACGGGCCCGCGGCGCGCGAATAACCCCATTTTTTTTTACTTACCTGCCCGGTACGCCGGGCAAACAATATGACGACTACAACTGCAGCTGAACAAGTCTCCGATGCATCTTCCAAGATGCGCTTCCATACCAGGAAATGGGTGAAGCCGGAGGACCTCAATCCCAATGGAACGCTGTTTGGTGGGCGCCTCCTTTCCTGGATTGATGAAGAAGCGGCGATTTACGCAATTTGCCAGCTCGGGCACACCCGCGTCGTGACGAAATACATGTCCGAAATCAACTTCATCAGTTCCGCACGCACTGGGGACGTGATTGAGCTCGGGATTGTCGCGACGGCCTTCGGCCGGACCTCGCTGACACTGCGGTGCGAAGTTCGTAACAAGATGACGCGAACAAGCATCCTGACGATTGACCGCATGGTCTTTGTCGGCCTGGATGAGGACGGTAACCCGCAGCCGCATGGCAAGACAGCAGTTTCGCCAGCAGGTGAAACTGCATGAAAGGGGGTTCGTTCGCACCGACCATCGGAACGTAAAGTCTAAAAGCTTGCCGCGGTTGTTGCTGAGTAGAACTTAGAACCCGTGGGTGCTGAGTGAAAGAAAATACCGCCGATTAAGTGCCACCACTTCGTGGGCCAGTTCTAGCAGTTCGGCGTCTGTCACCGTATTTTGCTTTTCGAATAACGTAACTGTAACAGGGACCTGCTTGACTAAGGAAGTGACGGAACGAACACGAACCAAGTATGGCTCTGCATTCTCTTCGGAGAACGATACGTCGGCACCGATTAGCCCTTGGTCATACTTAGCGGAGTACTGGATTGTTATATCCGCTAAGTCAGATATCGTGAAACCTAGGCCAGCTTTCGTAGCCAGTTTGTTGGCATTATTCATGTTCTCCCGAAATAGCCCGCTAGGGGGACGTGGCTGCCCTCGGAACATCGATGCCACAGACTGAGTGACCGTTTTCGGCTTTTCATCAGCGGTTACCAGCACTTCCACCGAGCCCCACGCAGGGGCTCGAGCTATTGCGCCGTCTCGCAATGCGGCCAAGTCTGAACAGTGGTAAAACGACGCGATGGTGCGATTAGGCGTATGGCTAGTCGAAACTGCCTTGGCGGTGCTTATGCGAGCATTTACCGCCTTGTCGAAGTCATGTGTGTAACCTCGGAGGCAGTACCCCTCGGGAAGCAGGAGCTCTGGAATGTTCCCTGAAGCGGCTGCGGACAACGGCAGCGACATTCCGCCAGCTACTACAAGCCGAGCAGCTGCTGAAAGAATACGAGAGCAAAGTTTTTTAGACAGATGCATAGTTGAAGGTTTTCGAGTGGGTGGAGTGCTCTCGCGCAATGCTGGGACGCTATCTGCGTAACAACGCCCCAAAAAAGGGTGGTTCCAAGCGCAGACGCCAGGATAGCTACGTCAAAGTAAGAGCTTAGGACAAATCGAGCAGCAAATGGCGGCAGCCGCGTAGCCATCTCATATTTGAATTGTCGCCATAGGGTACTCCTCACGATTTGTTAGCTCCAACAAATGACAAGTAGTCAGAGAGCCCCTCGTCAAGACCCTCGCCAAAAGCGTCTGAGCCCTTGTCAATGAGCACGCCGGCAAGCATCCAAAAATTTAGATGCGGCCCAAACAGCGTCGCCAATACAGCCTTCGATTTTTGCATCCGCTCAAGAGGCGGAAGCGTATGCCATAGGAGAGTGGCCCAGGTAAACGCATAACCCAGTTGTTTGTGAGCATTAGGGTTGGTACGCCAGTACTCCTCTGACTCACTATCCGAGGCTGCCAACTTTGCGCGTAGGTATCGTGTGGCAGCTCGGACTTTCTTGGACTCATCGGAATCAAGAACGTCAAAGAATCCTTTGAGGTCCCCGTCAAGCGCGGCCTTACCGGCTCGTAGCACTTTTCCGAACAGTTTTAGAATGACAAAAAGGAGGAAGAGTGCGAGAAAAATAAGTGAACCGACACCACGCATGTTGAACTTTCTAGCTAGACATAGTCCCACTTATAGCTAACTTTGGAAATTTCATGCGACAACTCATCCTGTCATGTGTAACTGTGTTGCTGCTTAGTACCTCAGCAGGGACAGCGGCACAGGGTATCCCGGACGACCAGTACCAACAGCTTAAGCAAGCCTATCCCTCTTTCGCCAAGGCAGAAGCTCGACTCAACGAAGCCTACCGACTCGTGAGGGCTGAAGCAGACCCACTTGAGGCTGAGGGCCTACGTAGACAGCAGCGCGCTTGGATTAACGAGCGAGGGGCTGTGTATGAGTCAATCGGGGCCAACGACGAACTTGATGAATCGCAGAAAGTTGATGTTCTTACTACGATGGCTGCCGAGCGCGAGCATCAGATAAAGGTGCTCGAAGAAAAGTTCAACCGTGTCCCAGTAGAAGACGAACCAGAAGGTCTCGAAATCGACGATGCTCCCCTAGAAGCGGTAGCTGATTCGGTTGTACCCGATACATCCCCGCAAGCAGCCCCCCAGCCATCCCTAGAAGCTAACCACCAGCGCGAAGCAATCAATGAGATGCTAATGTGGTACTATGCAGGAGCTGTATTTCTTGTTGCCGTTTTATTGCTAGTTAAAGTTAGCAGAGCCATTCAAGCGGCAAAGCAGCGACGAATGCGGCAGGAACAGCTAACTGCGATTGCAGACGACATGGCGAATCAAATATGCGCCCACGCAGCTGGAGCGCTAACACGGTTGCGCGTAGAGCAAGAAGTGCTTGCTCGGCGCGAAGAACTTCAGGCCGCCGAGAGAGACTTAAAAATCGCATTAACTGAACGAAAGGGGTAACAACCTCTGTGAGACCATTATATCTAGATGACAACTACCTGAAGTAATGGTAAAATGTTCTCATATTGACGTGTCGAATTTAACGCCTTGCTGAAAATGTTCAGAAGGTATAAAGTCGATACCCATACCTGACAGAATTCACGCAACTGGACCCAATGAACGCTTTCCGCACAACGACTACGACCACCACCACTGGCCCGACCGGGCTGGCGGTGGTGAGTTTGGTCGTCGTGTCGACAAGTCGATAGCGCAGCCCAGTAGCTCACCACACCTCTCGCCGCCCGGTCCAGGTCTCGTACCTGCACCGGGCGGTTTGCATTTCAAATCCTGAATTACCACAACACACTATCTGGAGCCTTACCATGAACGAAGAACGTTACCTCGATGTCGCCGCCCGCATGCAGCTTATCCACCTGGGCCAGTCCGCCGGTGTAGTCTACTGGCAGCCTGCCGGCCTGAACTTGTACGAGCGACTGCGCAGCTATATCCGTCGCATTCACCGCCAGCATGGCTACCTCGAGGTCAAGAGCCCAAGCCTCGTCGGGCTGGAAGTGTTCGAGCGCTCGGGCCACCTCGGCAAATACCGGGAAAACATGTTCTTGGCCAATCAGGTCAACGACCCTGCGCGCCATCCGGACGTTCAGGCTTACGGCCTGCGCCCGATGAGCTGCCCAAACCATATTGAGCTGTACGGCTGCGCCCGCCGCAGCTATCGCGAACTGCCAATGCAGCTCTTCGAGTTTGGCGACGTTTTCCGCAATGAGCCGTCTGGCTCCCTCCAGGTGCTGTTCCGCCAGCGCCAATTCACCCAGGATGACAGCCACGTCTTCGCCGGCGAAAGCCAGGTGGCGGAAGTGGCCGCACGTTACCTGTCCATGGCGCAGCAGGTATTCCACGACCTCGGCTTCGAGTCCGTTGAGTATGCGCTCTCGCTGCGCCCGGCCGAGCGATTTGGCGAAGATGTTCTGTGGGACCGTGCTGAAGAGTCGCTGCGCTCGGCGTTTCGCGGCGCCGGCCTGGCCTGGAAAGAGCAGCCCGGTGAAGGGGCGTTCTATGGCCCCAAAATTGAACTGGGTGTGCGCGACAAGCTGGGCCGTCTCTGGCAGATGGGCACCCTGCAGCTGGACTACGTGCTGCCAGAGCGATTCGACCTGTCGTACCAGGCGGCTAGCGGCGCCTACGAGCGCCCAGTCATCCTGCACCACGCAGTGCTGGGCTCGCTCGAGCGCATGATTGGCATTTTGCTGGAAGTGCATGGCGAAGCGCTGCCGGCGTTCCTGCACCCCTATCCGGCAGTTGTGCTCGCCGTGTCCGAAAAGAGCGCAGAATACGCCAAGCGCGTGCATTCCGAGCTACTTAAGGCAGAGCCGGACGCCCTGCTGGATGACTCGAACGACACCCTCGGTGCCAAGTTGCGCCTGTGGCGTTCGCGCGGGGTGGCCGCTATCTATGTCATCGGCGAGAAAGAGGCTGAGCGCTTTGCCCAGGAAGGCCAGGTGTGGGCGATGCTCTCGGAAGGGCGTAGCCAAAAGCCAGTGCAAGTTGCCTAACGGCGCTGGCGGGTAAACGTGATTGGCTAGACAAGACAACCCTATAACCGGAGTGTCTTCCATGCGCTACATTTTGCCCGCCCTCTTTTGTGCTGCTGCCCTGAGCCTGGCCACAGCTGCATCAGCGGCGGATAACCCGTCGACCGGCACAGAACAAGTCAAGCCCGTCGTGAGCCCGACCGCCGCCCTGATGGCGGATTTGGCCGAGGAGGTTGTCGAGTCTCTTGGAGACGTTCAAGGCAGTGGCGTGGCCGTGGCCGCTGTTACGACTGACACGCGCCTGGAGCGCGCTTTGCAAGAAGCCGTTGTGACCGCATTGTTCGAGAAGGGCATTCCGGTGCTGGAGGCGCCTACTGCGGGAGCGCCTACCATTCACCTTGTGGCATTTGCAACTCCTGTGGCGGCCAGCAGCGAAGACCATTCCAATATTCTGTCCAAAGGCTTCTCAGTAGTGCGCAATGTCCTGGTCGCCGACCCCCGTGTAAGCTTGGTCACCAAGCCATTTGTGCGAGATGGAAAGAAAGCGGCTGACGCCGCACTCATCGTGACAGTAAGCGTGGCCAAGCAAGGCCGATTCGTCGCCCGCAAAACCAATGCGTACACGCTGCCGGGTTCGGAGCCGTTCGCGCAGCTGGCACTGACTTCACCGTAACCTAAGCACAACCGGAAAGAAGCCGCGGCGGTCCGCGGCTTTTTTGTTGCCAAAGAAGGTTATGATTGGCGCGTGTTGGGTTGCTATACGCTGCAGACCATTACTTTATTAGGAGTTTATTATGAGCGACAAATTCAAGAAGCCTGCTATGCCGTTGTCCAAGCATTTGATGACCCTCGGCGTGATGCTGATAATCATCGACCTCGTCATCGCGCCTACGGCCGAGTTCGAGTTCATGGACTACGACTGGCCTGTAGTGTGGGTAATCAAGATGATTGCCTTCGGCATGATTGTGTTTGGTTTCGTGTTCGGTGCGGTCGCTGCAATCAGCGCACGCAAAGCTCACATCGCAAAAATGAACGCTGACGCCGCTGCTGACGCTGCCGCTAACGCTGCTGCTGTCTCGGAATCCCAATCCGAGCCAAGCATCGCTCAGCCGGCTGCACAAGCTGAAAGTTCTGCACTCTTCGCTGTCCCCGAACCCCGGGTGATGGTGGTTAATGAAGTTGCCAAGCCTACCGTCGAGTTTCCCACCTCGGCCAAAGCTTAAGCAGTTTCAAGCAGCATTCCTCTCAGGAATCAAGTTTAGTTTTTCTTCCTGATTCTGACGCACCTCTTTGAGGTGCGTTTTTCTTTGGTGCTTCGCTGTGAGATGGCCCTGCGCTACCGGCCACATCGCTCAAAGCCAAAGAAAAACCGCAGGCGGCGTCGGGAGACGCGCGTCTGCGGTGAATGATGCATGAACCTTCTGCAGTGAACCGTGGTTACGGCAGTTCCAGCTCGATGTAGTCGCCGAAAGGTGGCTTGATGCCGCGGCGGGTGCCTTCGGGTACCGCCCAGAGAACTGGGTAGTCCGGGGCGACTGTCGGGAAAGTGCCTTCCAGGTCGGTCAGGTAGATGAAGCAAGTGCAGTCGATGCCCTCGTCTTCCACCCACTTGAACGGTGGTCGGAAATCCGTACCGCCGCCGCCCTTCGCTTTTGCCTCGAACTCTTCTTCGTCACCGGAGAAGATGGTTTGCACGCGTTGAATCGTGGCGTCCACGTCCAGCACATACACTGCTTCTGGCTTGATGGTCTCGATGATGTCGAGCAGCTCGCCGTTCATTAGTTGCAAGTACTTGCCCCCAATGGAACCGCTAGTGTCGCGCACGATGACGATAGCTGGAACAGTGCTGCCGACCATGCCGGGGAAGAAAAATCCCGTGTGCATGTAGCGCATATTTGGCCGCGACCAGGTGTAGTCAGGCGAAGCCAGCGAGGTCTCGAAGAAGTGCCGAAGCTCCTCTTTCCAGTTCGTTGGCGACTTCAGGGTTTCACCTACCAGACGCTGCATATCCCCTGCAAGATTTCCTTGCATTCGGACCGCAGTGTCCATGGCCATTTTCCAGTCGGCTTCGTGATTCTCGTCTTCTGGCGCTGGTCGAACTTCACCAGGGATGGGCGCCGGTTTTGATTCTGGCTTGGAGCCAGGACCACCTTTACCGTCTCCGTCCGCATCGCCATCGCCTTCGCCACCACCCGGACTTTCACCCGGAGCGGGAGTTGAAGGACCAGGCGAGTCGCCGTCGTCTTTCGAGTCATCGCTACCACTGCCATCCTCGTCCCCGTCGCCTGGAGCAGGCGATGGCGTATCCTTGCTGCCACCTTTAGAGGGCGCAGGCTTGCTTCCCGAAGGAGGCGCAGCCTGCAGCTTCTCGTAGATGGCTTCTGCGGACAGACCCTCGTACTGCTGGTCATGCGGAACACCTGCTGGCAACCGCATACCAGAATTGACCAGCAGCGGGTAAATGGCAAAGGTACAAGCTTTCTGCCACTCACCAGACTCACGGGAGTCCTGCCGCCACGGGTGACCCGCAGCGATGTGCGTGACCGACTTGCCGATGATACCTCGCAGCTCTACGTCTGCCAGACTGTCGACATAGCCCGGGTTGAACCCGAACGACACCGAATCAGTCCACACCGTCGAGCAGGAAGGGTCTTCCACGAGTTTCAGCCGCAAGGCCAACATCCCGTAGAAAGGCTCATCCATCACGAGGTTGGCTCGGGCACGGACCATACGCTCGAGGCGCTGGGCCGCAGCCGCGGCGACCTTATCAGGCTGCACGCTTGAACTCCGCAGCAGCCGGGTTCATGCCGGCGCCAGCCGGATTCATGAACGCCTGCATCACATTGAAGACAGTCTGGGCTTCTGCGGCCACGCGTTGACGCGTATCCGGGTTGAGCTTGACTGCTTCAGCCGAGATGCCGGCCAGGCTCTTCTGCAGACGCTCGGACAGCATGTCCAGGCGCTCGTCGTTCATGATGTTCATGCGCGGCAGCAGAGCTGCCAGGTCACGCACACCTGCGATGGTTTCTTCCTTGACGTAGGCCTTCTCGTCACCCAGCTTGCTGGTCAGCTTCGCCAGACGCTCGTAGAGGTCTTCAAAGTTGCGGCGATTTGCGCGAGCATACGTCTCGTGCATGTCCGCCTCCAGCTTGCTGCGCATGGCATCGGCTTCGGCCGGGTCCAGTCCCAGTTCCAGCAGTCCGGTGGATGCCGGCATCGGCTGAGCCTTGATTTCGAACGCGTAGCGCGATTTCAGGGCGGCCTGGTTAGGATAGTCGGCAGGGTCGTACAGCTTACCCAGCACAGAGGCTGCTTCGCCTTTGATGGTGTCGTACTGGGCCAGGAAGTCCAGCACGCCGTTCTCGAAGTCCGACTTGTAGCGGCGCATCTGCGTCATGTACGCATCGAAGTTCGCGGTCAGCAGGATACGCGGGCCGTCGTGCATCCAGGCATGCGTGTTCTCGTAGTGGAACGTGCGCGCTGCGCGGATGACGCTGAACAGGCGGTCCATGACATCGGTCTTGGGCAGTAGGCTCTTGCGCAGACGGCACAGACGTTTGTCTTTGACGTCGTTGGCATCGGCCACGTCCTGCGAAACACGCTTGTCCTGACGGTTTGCGTCCCAGTTGCTGATGTTCAGCGTGACGAGGATTGCGTTTTTGATTTCCATAGTAGTGTCCTTGATTTTTTTTTGTCGAAAAGTGATGCTCTTGCTGACCAGCGATGCTTAGCCGAACAGCGATGCCAGCTCGCCAGTCGTTGCCTGGATGTACGCAGATGTCTGCGTCAGCTCCGGCTTGCGTTTCTGGCAGTCGCGAATCAGACGCGCAGCCATTTCGCCGCTACCGTCCTTATTCAGGCGTTCTGCATAGCGCACAACTTGCCCGAAGTTTTCCGGGTTGGCGTAGTACGCCAGCGCACTTGTCAGCATGTACAGCACCGAAACGTCCTTGCTGAGCTTGGATTTTTCCGGGTTGAGCAGAATCGAGTCCGGCGAAGGCAGCGAGCGCCAGTTCTTCAGGAACTCGACCACTTGCGTAGCAGCACCCACACCGATTGCACCAGCCAGGCCGTCGCGTTCGATGTCCGTGCCGAGTTTCGCCAGGCCCGCGTTCATCAAACGGCCCGCGTTCGCCCAGGTACGAGGACTTGGGCTGTTCACGATTTCCGTGGTCGGAGCGTGCATCAGCAGCGAGGTCGGGTTCATGCGCAGGTAAGCAATCAACTCACCAGGCATGGCTGCCCCCAGCGCCCAGTCCACCCATGCGTCCAGCGAAGGCTCGACGTTGATGATGGTCACGAAGCGGCTTTTCACAGGCTCCAGGATGCCGTTGACGCCGGCGCGGTCAGCCTTACGGTTGGTCGCAGCGACGAACGTTACGCAGTCCGGCAGCACGTGCTCACCGATACGGCGAGCCAGCAGCAACTGCATGTAAGCCGCCTGAACAGCCGGAGACGCTTGCCCCAGGTCGTCCAGGAACCACAGCAGTGGTCGAGTTGCCTTCAGCGCCCTGGCCAGGTGGCCATAAGGCAGGAACTTCGCGAATTCACCAGAGGCGTCCGCGTAAGGGAAACCTTTTGGGTCCGTTGGGTCTTCGACGACCGGATGCGAGATTTGCAGGTCCATGCCCTCGAAAAGGGAGACTTGTTCAACCAGGTCCGATTTGCCGACACCCGGCGGACCCACCAGAATTACTGGCAGTTTGTTGCTGACGCAAAGCCGGGTAAGCGCGATTGCTTGGATGATATCCATGTGTGAGGTCACTCCTCGTTAAGAAAATTGTTGTCCTATTGCTGTGTAGCTATCGCAATGTCACCTGTCCGGCGGCGGTATAGGCTCGTCTGCCTACACAGGACAGACCCACTTTTTTAACAAGGAGATGTCATGCGAACCATCCCGGTTCTAAACAGCCTGCTTCGGATTGCTTACGCAGCCAAGGCCGATGACGACCTGACTCCGCTGCGCGTGCAAAAGCTGCTCTACCACGTACATGGCTGGTATCTGGCCATCGTGAACCAATCGCTTTTCGATGAGGCATTCGTGGCCGGCCGCTATGGACCTGAGTTGCAGTCGCTGCACACCACGCTCGCGCAATACCGCGGCGTACCTGTAGACGACTACATCCAGGAATTCGATGCCGATGCTTGCAAGGTAGGTAATTTCCTCGTCAACGAGGAGCGATACCCGCAATTCTCGACCATTGCAAAACGTGTTTTCGACACGCACCGACACCTCACTACCGCGCAGCTATCGACTCTGTGCCATGCAGACGGCTCTGCCTGGGCGCGAACTGCCCAGGGCCAGCCCCTCGACAATGCACTTATTCGCGAGGACTTCATTCGCATCGCGTGGAAGAACGAGAACCAAGGTAAGACCGGCTAAGCCCTCTCGATGTATGGTAATCAGCAATTCAAAGCCGCCCGCAGTTCGGGCGGCTTTTTAACGCGCTAAATTGCGAACATTGCGTAATTATGCTATAATGTAACGTTTCATCGGCACATTTTAGTGTGACTGCAATAGCTCTGACACATCCTCGAAAAAATGAACGGCAAAAATAAGTTAATGATGGCTGGGCTTATGCTGGCCGGCGCCGCAGGTGCGGCAGGCGCAACCTGGCACTTCACGGCCTCCGCAGCAGAAGCACCTGTAAAGGACTCTACGCCGGCAAAATATGTCACTCTCGACAATGTCATCGTAATGCTGCGCCGTGCGCCGAACGAAGGCCGGCCTCACTATCTGTCGGCCAACCTGGTGGTGGCCACCAGCGAGCAAAAGACTAAGGAAGCCAAGGACCATCTGCCACTACTGCGCAGCCTGACGGTAAACGAGTTGTCCAGCCTCACTGTAGGGGAAGCAACGGGCTTAACCGTCCCAGAGCTCACTGCGCAGCTGAACAAAGCGTTTAACGCTCGCTACGACAAAGACGGGCTCGAGAAACCCTTCTCAACCGTCATGCTTGGGAAACTGATTGTCGAATAGTCAGTCCAGCACCCACGCCCGAAACAGAAAAAGCCTCGGAACGAGAGTCCCGAGGCTTTTGTCGTATGAGAGGTATGGGCCGGACAGGTCGGCTTTCCAACCCAGCTTTCCTACACATATATGTAGGCCAGAAAATGATGCGAGTTACGGTTGAAGGACCGGGTATTCGCAGTCTGTTTGAGGCTCTTAAGCAAGAGTATATGCCTGGACTATCCGGTTCTAAAAAGTCTAAACCTAGCGTTTTAGGCCGCATTATGCTATAATGTCATCAATCAAAAGGAAGTGAATTTCAATGCAAATCGGACTGTTTGACCCGGCTCCGCCGGTCTCTACCCTGCGAGCTGCAGGCCCGTATATCGTGTACTGCGATGGTGCTTGCAAAGGCAATCAAAATGCAGGTGGTGGGCCAGGTGGCTGGGGTGTTGTCCTGAAGTCGGCGGACAAAGGCACTACGCTGGACGAGAAGTTCGGTGGCGCCCTCGGCACCACCAACAACAAGATGGAGCTGACCGCGGCTATCGAAGCCCTCAAGCTCCTGGCAGAAGGCCAATCTGTCGAAATCTTCACCGACAGCCAGTACGTGCAAAAAGGCATGTCGGAATGGATTATCGGCTGGAAGCGCCGCAACTGGAAAACCGCCGGCGGTGACCCAGTCAAGAACGTCGAGCTGTGGAAAGAGTTCGACGCACTGGTCTCCAAGCGTAAGGTCAAGCTGACCTGGGTGCGTGGCCATAACGGCGACCCTGGCAACGAGCGTGCCGACGAGCTGGCCAACCAGGGCGTCCTTACTGTCGCCCCGTAACGCTGCAAGACGAAGCCGCGGAACACCGCGCGCTTGGGCTGGCGCCTTCAGCTGGCCCCTCTTCTGACACCAAATCCCACAGGACATCAATATGCAAGAAAGCATCAGCCTCTACTACAAAGACGCCAAATCCGACAAGGAATACCACCTGCAGCTGGTTGAAAAGGATGGCGGCTGGGTTGTGAACTACCAAAACGGCAAACGGGGCGGAACGCTGACGGATAAGACCTTCACGGCGACCCCTGTGGAGTACGAAGCTGCTAAAAAGACGTACGACAAGAAGGTCAAGGACAAGGTTGGCGACGGCTACACGCCGGACGAAACCGCAAAAGCGTATGTCAGAACCACGCTGGAAGAGCGCTTCACCGGCATCGTGCCTCAGTTGCTGAACGTCATCCCTCTGGCGGAGGCCGAAGCACTGCTATCGGACCCCGACTGGATTCTGGAAGAAAAGCACGATGGTCACCGCCGTGCGCTGCGCCACGAATCGGCTACGGTCACTTTCAGCGTCAACAAAAAGGGCCTGGCGACCGGGATGCCTCAGGAAATCGCCGACGCCTTTGCTCCATTGAAGGCATTCGCGCCACTGACCGTCGACGGCGAGATGATTGGCACGAAGTATTTCATCTTCGACGTGATTGAGATGCACGGCAATGACCTGCGTGCGCTGCCGCTGGAGCGCCGTCTGCAAAAGCGTGATGAACTCGCAGTCGCGCTGCTGACTGCCAACGGCAAAAACAGCGCCGTCGGTGTCACGTACACGGCGAAAAGCGAAAGCGAAAAACGCATCCACTGGGACTGGCTGAAGGCCAACAAAGCGGAAGGCGGCGTATTCAAACGCACCGATTCGCAATACGTGCCGGGCCGGCCGAACTCCGGTGGTAATCAGCTCAAGTACCAGTTCCGCAAACACGCTACTGTCATCGTCGACAAACCGCACGCTACCAAGCGCAGCGTTTCGGTGTACACGCTCGATGGCGCCGGCAAGAAGGTAAAACGCGGAAATGTCACCATCCCGACCAATTGGGATATTCCAGGCGCAGAGGACCTCATCGAAGTCGAGTACCTGTATGCCTACGAAGGCGGAAGCATCTACCAGCCGGTCTACCGCGGTCCGCGCACGGACGTCGACCGTGCTGAATGCCTGTGCTCGAAACTGCACTACAAGCCAGCAGCCACCCTCGAGGAATCCGACGAGGAAGCTGTCGCCGAAGCAGCATGATGTAATTCAGAACGCCCCGCCTCCTTCCTGGAGTGCGGGGCGTTTTTCATGGCGGGCCTAGAATCGGCTTGCAAGGCACAAAGCTATACGACATAGTTCAACCCAACTATAGAGGTCACCTATGTTCAAAAGTACGCTTATTCTCTGGCTCGCGGGCTTCGGCATGGACGAGGAAAGCTGCGCTAAGGTCTGTGAAGACCGTCGCATGGCCCGTAATATCACCGCACGAGACAACGGTGGTGTCATCCAGGACCTGCCAGAAGTGCTTTTCCGTCTCGGAGATGTTGGGCGAGAAGCCTATAAAGCGCTCAACGACCCGGGCGAGAAACTCATGCTGATGATGGCGCTCAAGTAATGGAGAAAATCGTTCCAACTCGTCGCTGAATAATTTACGCCCTGCCTCCTCTTGGAGCGCAGGGCGTTTTCATTTAAGGCCAGGGGCGATGCTGGCGCACAAAAGAAAAGCTCCGTACCAAAGTACGGAGCCTTGAACGAACGTTCGAGTTGGCTTAATGCCCTCAAACGCTGAGTCGCAGCAGTCAAACCGCTTTGACAATCGACATCAGAATGCCGCGGCACACCTTTTCGTTGTTGGTGTACTCCGAATTCGAGTCGAGAGCGTGCTGCCGCTCATAGACCTTGGTAAATTCCTCACCGATAGCGTTGTACAGCAGCTTACCTACCGCTTCGTTATCCGATTGGGAATTTTCGGACACCACTGCGGAGAGCTTTTGCGACAACGTAGCAGCCAGCGTCGAGGTGAACTCGACATAAGTGCGCACGTGTTCCATCTCGTGGTTGCGGATATGACGATATCCGCAATTGGACTCCTTCAGCTCTTCCGCCACGAACACCGTCGCCGGGGCAAAGCCCGCTTTGACGTTGAAAACACGGCAGCCGGCTTCATCGCGCGTGACGTTGATGCCGATATCTTCGGCCGCCACGACCATGCCCAACGCCATACCCTCTTCCGAGGTGTTGAAGGCGCGGCCAGCCAGCATTTGTGCGTGCATCTTGCGAGCAGGCACATCGCTACGAACTACGTGGGTGAACGGGGTTGCCTGCACCTCGACCTTATCGCAGCCCTCAGCTTGGGCAGCAGTGGTTGCGAACATCGACAGCAGGGTAAAAGCAGCGCAGAAAGATTTAAAGTTGAACATGAAATTACTCCAAAAAAGTTGACCTTTCCTGTATAGACACGGCTTTTTTGAAGGCTTACTGTGTGCGATTCGACTTAGCGCCCTGCCAAAGAAAAAGCCCCTCTTGCGAGGGGCTTGGGCCAGGTAGACCGGTCAGTTACCGATGTGGCCGGTGTCGTACGCGCTACTTGTTCCACCAGCATTGGTGGCAGTTACGGTACAGGTTTCGCTGGTGCCGCGTGGCGCAGAGCCGCCCGAGCTTACCGTCGCCGTCCACTCGAAACGACCGCTTGCTGAAGCTGACGATGCTCCCGACCACGAACCCGTGCATTTCACGTTGACCGAGCTAGCGTTTGAGACACTCCAGTAGAAGTAGATGTGGCAGGTGCTGTCGGGTGACACATAGGCGCAGTCCGACACGATGACGTTACCACCGTCCCCATTGTTATCATCGAAGTACGCGTAGTTGATAGTCGGCTTGGCTACTGCGGAGGTGACCGACAAGTAGCCGGAGCCGGATGCCGTTGCACCCACCGAGTTCCTTGCCGTGACAGTGCATGTGCCGGTACCCGTGCCTGACGTGTAGACTGTAATCGAGCCGCTTGTTCCGGAACCGGAGCCAGAAGCTGGGCCCGAGCAGGATACAGTCGCGCTCGTAGCATTGCTGGTCGACCAGCTAAACGTCGAGGCGCCGCCAGACGTGACCGAAGATGGCGAGAACGATGCACCTGTCACCGAAGGCGCCGCCGGTGCACTAGCGTTAAACACCGCGGTTGCGTCGGTTTGACCCGCCGAGTTGATAGCCGCTACGTTACATGCGCCAGCACCAGTACCGGCCACAGACACGGTGAGCGAACCAGAAGCTGCGCTACCGCGATAGGTGCCGGACGCTGCTCCCCAGCAGTCTACGTTGGTCGAAATCGACGCGCCGCTCGTGTTCCAGTAGAACGTCACGGTATTACCCTGCACCGGGCTGTAGTTGCTGAACGAGGACGATGCAGAAGGCTTAGCCACCGTCGAGTAGCTCGAGGTGCTAGTGGTGCTCGCGCCCGCCGCGTTGTAAGCAGTGACAGTGCAGTAGCCGGTACCGGCCGACGAACTGGACGAAACCCCAATCGAACCACTTGTGCCCGAGCCGGAGCCAGAAGCAACACCGGAACAGGACACTGACGCGGACGTCGCGTTAGAGGTGCTCCAGGTGAACGTGTTCGAGCCGTTGACCGCCACCGAGGACGATGAGAAGTACGACGACGCCGACGGTGCAGCTACCGACGTGAAGGTGTCGGAGCCCGTGCGGCTACCGCCGCCGTTAGACGCCGTTACCGTACAGGTCCCCGAGCCGGTAGATGCAGCTCGAACGCTAATCGAGCCGCTTGTTCCGCTGCCAGAGCCAGAGGCTGCCCCCGAACAAGAGACCGATGCAGAGGTCGCGCCGCTCGTGTTCCAGGTGAACGTCGTCGAGCTTCCGTTAGACAGGGTGCGGCTGCTGAACGAGGCCTGCGTGACTGTCGGGGCTGGAATGGACACTGTCAGGTTAGCAGACCGAGACGCCTGATTACCGGCTGCATTGGTAGCCGTAACCGTGCAAGAACCCGTTCCCGAACCAGATGAGGAGACCGAAATCGAGCCACTTGTGCCAGAACCAGAGCCGTAAGCAGGTGCCGAGCAGGAGACCGATGCCGAGGTAGCATTGCTGGTCGTCCAGCTAAAGGTCGAGGAACCTCCGCTATTAACGGACGTTGGCGAGAACGCTGCAGAAGTCACACTAGGAGCAGCAACCGAAGTCAGGCTGCGGGACGTCGACGTGCTGCTACCAACCGAGTTAGCCGCCGTTACCGTGCAGGTACCCGAACCCCCGCCAGTGGTCGAGACCGTAATCGAACCGCTGGTTCCCGAACCGCTACCCGAGGCGACACCCGAACAGGAAACAGACGCAGAGCTGGCGCTGGATGTGGCCCACGTGAAGGTGGTAGTGTTCCCGGACGTCACTGTGGTCGATGCGAACGATGCCGAGGTGATGACAGGAGCTGCTACACCCGTTCCGGAGAGCGAGATGCTAGTTGTGCCGCCGCCGTTGTGCACCCACGAAATGGTGCCCGAGCGTGCGCCGGTGGTGCTAGGCGTGAACGAGACCGTGATGGAACAGGTGCCGTTAATCGCCAGGGTAGTACCACAGGTGTTGGTTTGACCAAAATCGGTCGCGCCTGTCGACACCGACACACCGGAAATGGTCAGGGGTGCCGAACCGTTATTGGTGATAGTGACAGATTGGGCTCCGCTAGTGGTCGACACCGTCTGTGAGCCGTAGGCAAGGCTACCCGGGGACACACTTGCGTTGCCCTGCTGGCCTGTTGCGGACAACGACGCGGCCAGGCTGCCAGCACCCGTGGAAACGGTGAGCGTACCCGTCCGAGCGCCGGCCGCCGCCGGGGTGAACTTGACCGTCACGGAGCAAGAGCTTCCTGCAGCAACCGAGCTAGCGCACGTTGTGGAGACAAACGAGAAGTCCGAACCCACGACGGAGGATGTCGTTGGCACCGTTACCGAGAGCGGACCCACTCCTGTGTTAGTGAGCGTTGCAACAGCGTTGTTAGAGGCTCCAATCGCGGTAGCTGCAAAGCTCGGAGTGGACAACGACCCTGCTTGCGATACACCCGTACCCGCCAATGCCAGCGCGGCGGCCGTTGACGGTGCAGCTGCCGTTGCGGTCAGGTTGCCCGAATATGCCTGGGCGGCCGTCGGCGCAAAACGCACGGTTAGAGAGCAGCTGCTGTTCGTGGCAAGCGATGTGCCACAAGTGCTGCTGACCAGGCTATATCCGCTTGGCAGGCCCAGAGCCAGGGACGTGGCCGATACGTTGCCGGAGTTAGTCAGCGTCACGGCTGTAGAGTCGGCAGTTTGACCGACTTGAACGTTACCAAAGGATGGAAGAGTCGCCGGGCTGAAGCTCAGGTTGGCCTGCTGCCCAGTTGCCGACAGCGAGGCAGTCTGAGCGCCAGCACCTGTCGAAACCGTCAAGGTGCCACTACGTGCAGTGTTAGCCGTCGGGTTGAACCGGACGGTGACAGTACACGTTCCCGAGACAGGCACCGATGTGCCGCAGGTCGTCGACACGAAGGAGTAATCGGTACCCGTGACGGATGCCGCGGTTGGAACGGTCACAGCCAAAGCGCCAATGCCCGTGTTCGACAGAGTGGCTACCGCAGTGTTCGAGGCGCCCACCGCCGTAGCCGGGAAAGCCGGGGTGGACAAAGCTGCCGATTGGCCCTGGCCCGTGCCTGTCAAGCTAACATTGGCGATACCCCCGCCATTGTGCGTGAAGGACAGGGTGCCGGACCGAGCGCCCGCGGCGCTTGGCGTAAAGTTGACATTGACGGTGCAGGTGCCATTGACTGGAACACTTCCGCAGTCGTTAGTTTGGGCGAAATCAGTTGCTCCGGTGCTAACGCCCACGCCCGTGAAGGTCAATGTATTCGTACCTGTGTTGGTCACCGTCACCGTCTGAGTGGGAGCTGTCGAGCTCACCTGGTAGGTGGCAAACGTCAGGCTGCCAGGGCTCATCGAAGCAAAGCCCTGGATACCCGTCGAACCGAGGGTAACGACCTTATTGCCGGCGCCAGTCGCAACAGTCAGCGTACCGCTTCGAGCGGTAGTCGACGTCGGGCTAAACCGAACTGTGACGGAGCACGACGCGTTGACAGCAAGCGAGGTGCTGCAGTCAGTGGCCGCGAACGAGAAGTCAGTCCCAGCAATGGACGCGGCAGACGGGGTTGTGACCACGAGCGGGCCTACGCCCGTGTTCGTCAGTGTGGCCGTGCCAGTGTTAGAGGCCCCCACTGCTGTTGCCGCGAAGCTCGGGGTCGTCAGCGAAGCTGTTTGCGAGATACCAGTGCCCGTCACAGCACGCGATGCTGCACTGGATGGTGCCGCTGCTGAAACGGTGAAGTTACCGCTGTACGCCTGAGCTGCAGTAGGTGCAAAGCGCAAGGTGATGTTGCAGTTGGCGCCGGCGGCCAGGGTTGCCGCGCAAGTGTTGCTTGCCACGGTAACGCCGGTTGGCAGCGCGTACGCCAGCGTAGTCGCTGCGACGTTACCGGAATTCGACAGCGACATCACAGCTGAATCAACGGTCTGACCCACTTGCACATTACCAAATGCCAATGTGGTAGCCGGGCTGAGCGAGAGGATAGCCTGTTGGCCGATGCCGGAGAGGCTCGCGTTCAGATTGCCCGCACCCGTTGCCACGGTTAGCGCACCGGTACGGGTGCCCATCACGGTTGGTGCAAAGGATACAGTCACCGTGCAGGAATTTCCTACCGCGAGCGAGCCCGTGCAGGTGGTCGATGCATAGGAGAAATCAGCACCGGTGACGCTCGCAGCAGTAGGAACGGTCACCGTCAGCGGCCCGGTACCTGTGTTGGTCACTGTTGCAGTGCCCGTGCTTGAGGCACCAACTGCGGTCGCGGCAAAGCTTGGGGTCGAGAGCGAGGCAGATTGTGCAACGCCAGCACCCGACACAGCCAGGGTCGCCGACGTGGACGGCGCTGCCGCCGTAGCCGTCAGGTTGCCGCTGTATGCTTGAACAGCAATCGGTGCGAAGCGCACTTTGAACGAGCAGCTGCTGCCAGCACCCAGCGATGTACTGCAAGTGCTGCTGACCAGGCTGTATCCAGACGGGGTGCTCAACGCCAGGGACGATGCGGCGATATTGCCCGAATTGGAAAGGGTAATGGTTGTGGAATCAGAAGCCTGCCCAACCTGGACGTTGCCAAAGACCGGCAAGGTCGACGGGCTGAACGCAAGCATAGCCTGCTGTCCGGTCGCAGCTAGGGCTGCTGACTTACTGCCCCCGCCAGTGGCAATGGTCAGCGTGCCGGAACGGGCAGCTGTCGATGTTGGGCTAAACCGAACCGTTACTGCGCAGGAATTGCCGGCAGTAATGGTTGTTCCGCAGGTCGTCGACACGAACGAAAAGTCAGTGCCGGTGACCGAACCCGCAGTCGGCGGCGTCACACTCAGCGCACCAATGCCTGTATTCGTCAGTGTGGCCGTAGCTGTAGAGTTCGTTCCAACGGAGGTCGCCGAGAAGCTGGGGGTAGCCAGCGATGCCGACTGGGCCTGTCCGGTGCCCGAAAGAGCGATATTTGTTACCCCTGCACCGTCGTGCAGAACCGCCAGAGTGCCTGGAAGGCTACCGGCTGCGGTCGGGGTGAATGCGACGTCGATAGCGCAAGAACCGCCTGCGGGAATCGTTCGGCAGTTATTGTTTTGGGCGTAGTCGGTGTCGCCGCTGGCTACAGAAATGCCCGCCACGGACAGGGCCGAGTTACCGTTGTTGGTCAGCGTGACCGTTTGCACCAACGAGGTGTCGCCCACCTGCTTGGTGCCGAAGGCCAATGCGGTCGGGCTAGCCGCCGCCACGCCCTGCATTCCTTGACCGGAAAGTGTAGACGTCTTGGCGCCCGCACCCGTCGTTACCGACAACGTTCCGGAATAGGCAATGCCGCTAGTAGGCGTAAAACGCACAGTGACCGTGCAGCTACCGTTTGCCGGGATAGATGCACCACAGCTGCTGGACACAAAGCTGAACCCGGCGCCTGCAACGCTTGCTGCAACAGGAACCGTAACCTCCAGCGGGCCCACACCAGTGTTCGACAGCGTCGCTGTCAGGTCGGTGGACGAGCCGGCGGTACGGCTGCCAAAGGCAATGCTGCTCAGGCTAGCCGACTGGACGACACCGGTACCGGTAACCGCCAGCGATGCCGGCGCAGACGGCTGATTGGCAGTTACCGCGAGGTTACCCGCATAGGCTTGAGCTGCAACCGGAGAAACGCGGATTTTGAGAGTGCAATTGCTGCCGGCGGCGAGCGACGTGCCACATGTAGAGGCCACAACGCTGAAGCCGTCCTGTACTGCCATCGCCAAGGAGGTCGCGGCAACGTTGCCGGTATTCGATAGCGTGACCTGCGCGGAATCCGCGCTCTGCCCCACCTGGACATTGCCAAACGACGCCACACTCGAAGGATTAAACACCAAGACAGCTTGCTGGCCAGTGCCCGACAGCCCAGACGAAAGCATGCCTGCGCCCGTGCTGACCTTCAGGGAACCTAGGTCTGCTACCGGTGCAGTCGGTGCGTAGCGCACAGTAATCGTGCAGCTGCTGCTCTTCGCCAGAGAAGTGCCGCAAGTGGTGCTAGCAAAAGAGAAGTTGTTGCCAGAAACCGAGGACGAAGTCGGGACGGTTACCGACAAGGCACCGATGCCGTTATTAGTCAGCGTAGCCGTGAGATTTTTGCTCTGGCCCACGTCTTGCGTCTCAAATTTGACATCCGACAGCGTTGCCGCTTGTGCGGAGCCTGCGCCGTCGAAGCTGGCGGTAAGTGTGCCCGCGCCAGTGACCACGTTTGCAGTGCCTGCACGTGCACCAGCAGCACTTGGCTTGAAGTCGACCGGGAAGCTGCAGCTGGCGCCAACGGCCAACGACGCACCGCAAGTGCCGGCGCCCTGGCTGGATAGGGAGTAATCACTACCGATGACCGCCTTGCTTGAAATGGACAACGGTCCTGCGCCCTTGTTCGATAGGCTGACGTCACGCGTCAATGTGTCGTTTACTTGAACAGCACCAAAGCTTTGTGCGGAAAGTACACCGGACGGCGCGCGACCTTCACCTTCGACAGCCAAGTTCATCGGGGAATCGTCAGCGTCACTGACTACCGACACCACTCCCTTGATGGTGCCTGCGGCGCTCGGAGAAAAGCCGACACGCACGGAGCAGGTGTCATTCAGCTGCAGTACACGAAGGCAGTCGTTGCTCTGGCTGAAGCTAGTCGCTCCGACCGCGACGCTAATACCGGACACCGACACTGGTGCAGTGCTGATGTTGGTAAGCGTAATGTCATGGAACACCAGGGTGTCACCAATCTGGCGCGGGTCAGGGAACGTATGTCCCGGGCCAACAAGTGAACCTGCCTTGCCTCGGCCGCTTAGCGAAATAGTGTGCTTTGAATCCGTATCGTCACTCGAAACAACCACGGCTCCCGCCGCGGACCCCGAAGCTGTCGGCGCAAACTTGACGTCGACCGTACAAGAGCCGCCCGGGGTGATGTAGTCGCCACAGTTGGACGTATGCGCAAAGCCGGCACCAGTCGTAGCGATGCTCTCGAGCGTAATCGCTGCAGTGCCAGAGTTGGTGACTGTAATTGCTCGAGTGTCAGCTGACTTGACCAAGACCGGGCCGAAGTCGACTGCTGAATCCGAGTACGTCAGTTGCCCGCCGCCGGACGCACCTGTCTGCACGATGCCCAATGGCACGCGCAGCGTATTTGACTGCGCCTGCACCAGCACGGGTTGCGTAACCATGCAAAATGCAGCCCAGCTACAGAGGATTTTTTTGAAACGAGCTTTAGGTCCGGACATTAGGCGCTCTTTACGGTGGTGATATCAGTTACCGTATAGGGAAATGTCTTTTAGTCGGGTTGACCGTTATCGCCGCAATTTAGATGCCTACGCTCTCCAGAATGTCCGCGAGCTTTTTACTGGTTGCACCGAATTTTATTGCAACAAGGCAACGCATTGCAGCAGTTAATGGCGTACGCCCTGCAAAACTGATTGCTGGAATCGACAGGGATTGCGCATGCCAGCGGATTTTTGAACACTCATATAGTCCGATGCCTGCCTTGTGCAGTAGGGGGCCGCCTTGTGCCCAATCAGATGACGGTGAATAGACCCTCCCCTCCCGGGCTGCGGCATATACGACCACCTTCCCGTCACGGCTTCCGAGCGTAACGGGAAGGTTGGCAGCAAGTGCTACGCAGTAGTCAAGGGCGGGACCATCCAGGTCTTGTACCGATATCGATTGGGCAAGGACTTGCATTACGGGGTATTTCCTTCCGGCGCTAGCACGCCATAGGCTTCCAGGAGGTGGCTCACATCAGGTGCACGTCCGCGGAATCGTTCGAAATTGACTGCCATGCTGTCGACGCCACCTGAGGCGAGAACATGTTTTCGGAAGTCCATCGCTCGGGAGCGCACCTCTGCCCGCGTCTGGCCAGCCTCTTTCAAGGCCGCGAACGCATCGGCCGACAGCATCTCAGCCCATTGGTAGGCGTAGTAGCCCGCCGCGTAGCCGCCCGCGAAGATATGCGAGAAGCTCGGCAGCACTTGAGCGCGCGGGTCACGTTCACGAACGCTCCAGTTGCTAATGACGCTTACTTCGAGCGCAGCTGGGTCCGGGTTGTCGGCCACGTGCAGCTCCATGTCCAGAAGCGCATACCGAGCCGTGCGAAGCATCCGCGTGGCGGCCAGGAACAGTTTGGTCGCGTGCAGATTGGCAAACTCAGCCTCCGGCAGTGCCTCGCCCGTGTCGATGTGCGTCGACAGCGAACGCAGCACGTCATAATCCCAGCAGAAGTTTTCCATGAACTGGCTCGGCAGCTCGACCGCATCGTGCTGCACCTGCGACAGGCCGCTGAAGAACTCTTCATCGACGTCGGTAAGCAGATTGTGCAGTGCGTGCCCCATCTCATGGAACAGCGTGATAACGTCGTCAAACGTGAAGGTTGGCGCGCGCCCCAAGTCTTTCGGGGTATTGCAGACAATGTACACGACCGGCAGACGGTGTTCACCGTGAGCCATGTGGCGATTGGCAGCCGGATTCATCCAGGCGCCGGCGTCCTTATGCTTACGCTTGAACAGGTCCAGGTACAGCGTGCCACGGACAGTGCCGTTGGCCTTGTCGACCACCCGCCAGGCCGTGACGTCCGGGTGCCAGGTCGGAATGGCCGTATCTGCCTCGAAGACGATGTCGTAGAGACGCTCGATAAGCTGGAACAGTCCGTGCACCACTTGGTTGACCGGGAAATAGGCACGCATGGCTTCGGTATCGACTTGATAGCGAGCCTGCTGGTATTTTTCGACGATGTATGCCAGGTCCCAGAACTCGACCGGACGGCCCAATAGCTCAGCGCCAAAAGCGTCGATTTCAGCCACTTCCGCACGCGCTTTTGGCAACGCCAGTTCAGCGAGTCGTTTGGTGAAGTCCAGCGCAGCCTGTGGGGTGGCCGCCATGTCGTCCTCGACCGACATAGCTGCATAATTGGCGTAGCCAAGCAAGGTTGCCAGCTCTTTACGCAGAACCAGGATTTCTGTCATCAGAGGGCGGTTGTCACGGTGGTCTTCCACACCGCGTGCAAGCTGGTATTCGTAGACCGCCTTACGCGTCGATTCGACTTCGCAGTAATCCGCCACGTCGCCGAAACCACCCGCCACCATCGAGATTTCGAGACGGCCATCTGGCAAGACGGTAGCATTTTGCAGGGTGCGCGCGGGGACGCCGGCCAGTTCTTCTTTCGAGAACGCCAATACAGCTTCGCTGGTGAAGTCCGACAGGTTGCACTCGAATTCGTGGGACAACTCTTCCATGCGCGAGCTAATCTCAGCCAGGCGCGCTTTCTTGTCGGCCGACAGATGAATGCCGCCGTCTTCATAGCTTTTCAGGATTTCGGTGACCAGCTTTTTGTACAGCGGCGACAACGCGGCGTAATCTTCCGTGGCGGTGTAATCCTTCACCTTCTGCCAGCCGCGAACGTCGAGGCTCTGCTCCTGCTGCAGCTGCGAGATGCGCGGCATTGCGTCTTCGTAGATGGCACGCAGCTCTGGCGTATCGACCACCGATGTCAGGTGTGAAAGTAGCCCAGCCACCGCGCCCAGTTGCGGGCCGATATCACCGTCTACGAACATCCCCTGGAAAGTAAGCGGCGCCGAGGTCACCCAGGCCTCATGTTCATCAACCAGCTTCGGCACCAGCACGTCAAAAGCGTCCTTGAAGTGCGCGGGTGTGATAGCCGGGAAGTCGATGTGTTGGGTGCGCAGGGCCGGATTCAGGAGAGGATTGGTCATCAAGTAAGCCTTTGACAGTTGGGTTGGGCATTACAACAATGCCCAACATTTTAGGTTCGACATTATAGCACAGGGGAGGCTGCTATTTAGGCCTTCACTGCTGGGCTGTAAAGCCAATAGAACGATGTTTGGACTTACTGTCTCGCGGACGGACATCTGCTGCCACCAAGTAATCGCGTTTCGCCACGCGTGCCGCGCCCATTGCGTCCAAAAGACGTTTTTTCATTTCCCGCGGAGGCACTTCCGCCATTTGTTCCAAGACGGCGTCATCGAGGACATCAGAGAACGGCCAGCCATTCTCTGCCTTGAGACCATGATAGATGTTTCGGGCGATAACGACGGCCTGGTCGCGCGTCGGTGCTGGCACTTCGTACACGGCCATGCGCGACAAAATGTAGTCTGGGATACGCGAGAGGTCGTTGCAAGTGGCAACCCACAGGATGGAGGAGGTATTGAGGGGTAAATCGAGAAATTCGTCGGTGAAGTGCGAAGCAGTCTCGCGCTCCATCAACTGCAAGAGCGCCCCGAACGGGTCATATCGATGGTCGCCGCCAGTCTTGTCCAGCTCGTCGAGCAGGAACAGTGGGTTGGCGAATTGGTCTTCGATAAGCGCTTGGGCAATCTTGCCATGCCGCGCCCCGCTCCAACCCGGCGCAGCACCTGACAATGTCCAGCCCGCAGTAACGGTGCCCATCGAGACGAAGTGGTACGGAATGGTCAGAGCTTTGGAGAGCTCCTTGGCGAAGTGCGTTTTGCCGACGCCCGGGTCACCCGCCAGAAGCACAGGCATGAAGTTGAGGGAGCCGGAGCCGAACAAGGCCAACTCCACGTACTTGGCCAAGTCCTCGAGGACTGCGGCGAAATTGGGACTTTGCTCCGCCACCCCTTTCAGCACCTCGGCTGACGAAGGTTTGCTGAGAAACCGGGTAGGACCAGCATCAAGCATTCGCTGGTAAGTGCGGCGCAGCATCTGTGCGCTGGCACCTTCGTCAGCGTGTTTGAGGGCGTGGTCCACTTTGTCGAGCGCGTAGACGTCGACAGTAGAGCCAAGGCACAGGGAAAAAGCAGTCATGGCGGGCATCCTGACAGTTGTTGCGGTTATGCGTTACAGGTGTAGCGTGCCTGCTTAAATGCCCGCATCGGTGTTAAACCCGTTTAAGAGAACTGGCTAGACGGCGTATCCTTGCTTTTCCAGAAAGAGACCTGCCCTATGTCGAACGTCTCCCTTTCAACCCCCGCGCCGGCCGCAGCTGCGACCCCTGACGTGGATTTCGAGGTGCTGCGCGCGCAGCTGGTCAACTGCACCCTGCTAGCCGCGGGCCTGCTTGGCCAACACAACCCGGGCGTGACTGCACACTGCGTGTTCACGCGATTCATGGGCCTGGGCCTACTGTTTCTGCTGCGCTCGCCCCAGTTCGATGAGCGCCGCTATCTGCTTCGTCTAACAAACCCAGACGGCTCGCAAGCCAATTTGGTGCGGATAGATGGCGAAGGCGCCGAAGTTCAATTCGATGAAATCGACTCGGCATACCTGAACGCTCTTGGCCAATGCCTGGAGCACACCGTGCACGCTGCGTGGAAGCAGATGGTGCCGGTCGAGCCTAAAATTACACACACCGGAACTACCTCCTTGCATTGAGAGTATTACGTGTCAACCTCACCACGCCAATCCCTTACCACGGTGCAGCTGCATCTCTATTGCGCACAGGCTCTGGCCGCCTGGTCGCGCGTAGACGCCTTGGAGGCAGAGCGCAAAACGAACGAAAACCAGCTGCGCAATGCTCAGCATGAACGGCTATGGGCGCAAACGCCTAAGGACCATGCCCGGCTCGATGCCACTCTCAGTGCCCTAACCTCGCAATTGAACGCGAGAGCGCCACATCTAGTCCGTGCTCGAGAGGCAGCGCTCGTGGTCAGTGAGCGTGCGGCTGCCTTTGGGTGGGGCATTCGCCTAGGCCGGCGCTATCGCGTTACGCGAGACGGCATTACCGTAGAAATGCTGGTGCATAATCTGCGACCAATGCCCAACAGCCAAGGCCAAGGCCGGATGCTGGCGACAGGAGAAGCTGAAGGCCGGCCGGCAATGATTGTCTTGGGCCGGGACGTGCTGGAAATCGCCCCTACCGGGTCGGACAACGTTATCGATATCTCTTCGCGCCTGGCGGCTCGCCGCGGCAAATCATAAACGGCAACATGCCTTAATAAACTCAAGGGCTAAACTGGTCACCCGCTGAAAGGCTGTGGTGACCTTTTTTCTTGCAGTCGGGTTTGGACTGCGCACACCAACTTGTTGCCATGTCAAATACTCCTCTGTTCCGTGACGAAGCTCGCGAGGGCCTCAAGGTTCGTCTTGAAGGCGAAGTCGTTGCGTTCACTCCGCCTTCTCTGCGAAAGCTGGCACTTGCACTAGCTGCTGCGACGGTGGTCTTGGGCGGTTTCGCCGCTACAGCCACATACACCCGATACGCTCCTGCAAGTGGCACGCTCGCCCCGCGCGCCGGCCTTATTACACTGACCGCTCCTGTTAAGGGCGATGTGGTGTCAGTCGGGGCAAAACTCGGGGAGCGAGTTATAGTGGGCGTCCCTCTGGCGCTGATTCGCCAGACACAGGCGCAGGCCGACGGCGCTGTCACGCTTGAACGCGAACGAACATTGCTGGCATCCCGCAAGGCACTTGCGGGAGAGATGCTTCGCGCTAAAGAAGACGAGCTAGACCGCACGATTGCGGCGGGACTTGCGCGAGTAGCCGGCACTAAACGGTCGTTGAATGCTGCACAGGCCTCGCTCGATAGTGCCCGCCTACAGGTCGACGCATCAAAACGGTATCTTGACCAACAGCGCAAACTCATCGCTGAAGGCTTTTTAGCCTCGAGTGGCGCCACCGCTGCGGAGCGTACGTACCTGGGAGACGTTCAATTGGTTCGCCAGTCCGAGCAGGGCGTTGTGGCTCAGCAGCTAGAACTGACTAATGCTGAGCAAGCTGTCGCCCAGGCAAGGAGCCAACGGGCCGCCCTGAAGACGCAAAGCGCGGACGCCACCGCGTCACTAGAGCTCGAGAGCTCCAGGTTGACCTCGTCAAATGAGGCTGCAATCACAAGCCAGGTTGCTGGCACGGTCGCAGCTGCTCCAGTGCTGCGCGGACCGGTGACGCCAGGCACTCCGCTTTTTGTCATCTCGCCAGATGGGCCTACGTATGCCCATCTGCTACTCAACGAGCAGGCGGCTCACAAGGCGAAGGTTGGACAGCAAGTTGTACTGCGCTTGATTACCACTACCAAAGATGAAACGTCCCGCATTTCCGGCACGCTTGAAGAGCTCTCAGCCGCACCAGTTCCTGTTGGCCAGGTTGAGAAGGGTGAACAAGGTTATCTGGCTTATGTTCGATTGGATGACATGGCCCAAAAAGCACATTTTCCGATGGGGGCTCGTGTAGAGGCCCGGCTTGAAGTTCAGACCAAGTCTCTGCTCGGCTGGCTATTTGACCCGGTGGTCAAAGGCTTGCGCCAGGCAAGGCTATGGCAGTAGCCCTACCACGAATTTTTAACTGATATCCAGGACCTGGCGCCATGAGCATCCTCCAAACAATTCAAGAACTTGTCACCGGCCGAAAAGTGCCGATTTATCACCAAACCGAAATCGCTGAGTGCGGCCTGGCCTGTATGGCTATGGTGTCCTCGTACTACGGTCATGCGCTGACCGTTGCCGAAGCGCGGGCCCAGTTCACGCCATCAAGCAAGGGGGTATCGCTTACCGAGCTGTTGAACATGGCCCGAGCACTAAATCTGGATGCCAAGGCAGTCAAGCTTGACCTGCCAGCGCTGTCCAAATTGCCCCTTCCGGCCATCGTGCACTGGAATTTCAATCACTTCGTGGTGCTGACCGAAGTTACTGAAGTGGGTGCGCGCATCAATGACCCCGCCATGGGGGCACGCTACTTAACGATGGAAGAATTTTCGAAGCACTTTACTGGCGTAGCCCTGCAGCTGGCACCTGGTGATGACTTTAGACCGCGGGCTAAGCAGCCTGGTCTTAGCGTGCGCGACTTGCTTGGCCGGGTCCAGGCATTCCGGCCAGCAATGGCGCAGGTACTGCTTTTCGCGCTGCTGTTAGAACTGACAGGCCTGGCAATGCCGTTGTTGAACCAAGTTGTCGCTGACGAGGTTCTCCCCAACACTGATGCGTCTTTGCTGACAGTACTGGGTATCGGTTTCCTCCTGCTTGTGCTCGTACGGGCTGGCGTCAGCTTTCTGCGCGACTGGGCGCTGTCGCTTGTATCTCAAGGATTGAAGGCACAAGTTGCCGAACGCGTCTTCCGTCACACCTTGCGCTTGCCTCCCCAGTATTTTGAACGCCGGCGTGCCACAGACATCACCTCTCGCTTTGAATCCTTGGCGGCTATCGAGCGTACACTTGCTTCGAGCTTCCTAGAGGCGGTGCTCGACGGCCTCTTCTCTCTCATCATCATTGGCGTTCTGTTTTCCTATGATGCCTGGCTCGGCGCCATCGTGGCAGGCGGCGTCCTGGCGTATGCATTGGTACGCAGCGCCCTATATCCGTCAATGCGAGAGATGGAAACTCGAAGCGTCGAAGCGCGTGCGCAGCAATCGGGCAGCATGCTTGAAACGTTACAATCCATCGTACCAATTCAACTGGCTAGTAAGACCGCCTGGCGTCTTGCACAATGGGGCTCGCATCTGGCAGTTGGTACCAATGCCGAACTGCGACTAGCCAAAGCGAATGCCAGGTTGTCCAGCGTTCGGCTGCTGCTGGGAGGTACGACCACCGTTCTATTCACTTGGGTTGCAGCTACTGCAACCCTTGATGGTGACCTGACAGTAGGCGCGCTAATGGCTGCACTGACATATCAGCAGACAGTTAGTGGGCGCCTAACGATGCTGGTAGAGCGCCTGATGTCATTTCGCATGCTCAGTGTTCACCTCGAACGGTTGGCCGACATTGTATATGCCGAGCCACAGTCAACAACAATGGCAGCTGCCCCACTTGCTGAGAACGAGCCAATCACCATTACTCTCGACGACGTTCATTTCCGTTTCAGCCCTTCAGAACCCGAAATCCTAAAGGGAGTGTCGCTGACAATCCAAGCTGGCCAGCACGTAGCGCTGACAGGGGCCTCCGGCTGCGGGAAAACGACGCTGATGAAGCTGATGTTGGGCATTCTCGAGCCTACGTCTGGCCAGGTACTCTACAACAGGCGGCCACTTAAGGAGTTTGGCATCGAGCAGCAGCGAGCCATTACCGCTGCAGTTTTGCAAAGCGACGCTCTCTTCTTTGGCACAATTCGAGACAACATCACCTACTTTGACCCGGATGCCACAGATGCGGATGTAACCCGTGCTGCCTCCTTAGCGAGTATCCATCAAGAAATTGAGAGCATGCCGCAGAATTACTTGGGACTCGTCGGTGAAGGTAGTGGCATGCTGTCTGGTGGTCAACGTCAGCGGCTGCTGCTGGCCCGTGCTATGTATCGCCAGCCTCGAGTGCTCATGCTCGATGAAGCGACTAGCCACCTGGACAGCCAAAACGAAGCGAAAGTCAATGCCGGCATCAACTCGCTGAACGTGACGCGGGTTTCCATCGCACATCGGCCGGAAAGCTTATTAGCAGCACAACGTATTGTCGTGCTGCATGCGGGCAAAGTAGCTCAGGAATTCACTCAACAAGAATTTTTGCAGGTATTGAAAGGTGCAGCACCGCCCCCTGGCAACAAGTCGAAAGAGTGATACCCTTAAGTGACACATTTTAGGCACCTTGCGGTTGCCTAACGGAAAGTGTATAATGTGCAGTTAAGAACCGAGTTACGCAAAAGGAGCAGGCATGGCGCTGGGCTTACTAAAAGAAATTCCCCCGTTTGAAGGCCGAACTCCTGATTGGTTAGACGCCCCGCCATATAAGATGTGGCCGAAGGAGGTGGCCGCAATAGCGTCGGTTGTACCCGCGATTCTGGCCTGCTTGTTTTTCTACAACATGCCCGCAGGCGTGAACCCTCTAACTGTCAGTGCATACGTTTTGGTACCGGCTGTGCTTCTGACCATGCCATTGCACGAAGTAATACACGCACTTGCTACGCCCAACTTTGGCCTTACCCGGAAAACGCGATTTGGATTCAATCCGAACTATGGGCTCTTCTGCATCTACTTGGGAGGCCTATCCATACCTCGATTTCGGATAATGGCCTTAATGCCTTTCCTGATTTTGACCGTGTTTCCGATGGTTCTGGAGACTATGGGGCTCGGTAATGATTTCCTTCGAGTCATGGCGGCTATCAACGCTGGCGTGTCTACGATGGATTTGGTCAGTACTTTTACGATTGGAAAAGTATACCCGAAAGGCTCTCTGATGGCCGCTGATGGCAATAAAGGAATCTACCTACCACCGCGCAGTTAGAGTATGGACGAACAAACGCCCCTGCGGTAAGAACGGCAGGGGCGTTTGTTTTCCGGGTATTACTTGATGAGTTCGCTCGTGATTGCGAAGCTGATTGCGAAGTCCGCCAGCAGGTACAGACCGTAGACCAGCGGGAGGCCGCCTTCGACTTGTTCGGTTTCGGCTGCGGTCAGCTCGACGATTTGGTTTTGCATGGTATATCTCCGTTGTTATTAGCGCGTCGGAATGAGCACGCTTACTACGTATAGCGAATCACATTAAGTCGTGTATAAATACGTACAAAATAAGCATTAAGCACCTAACTTAAGTCCGCAGCCATAAAAAAGCCTCCCGAAGGAGGCTGTAAAAATCAGATATATGGAGCTGTCCAGGCTCAGCGGTTGTACCACACCACGTGCGTGGCCCAGTCCGGTTTGGGCTGGCTGGTGCTGATGTCACTCTTTTGCGTGGAAGTCGCCCAATAGCCGCTGCCGTCGTCCGAGGTGAGCATACCGCTCTCCTCGCCCTCCTCGAACTCCTTCGCGGTCATGAGACACCGCTCGTCGCTGCCAGAGAACGGCTTGAGATGAATCGAAGGGCCGGCCTTGACCTTCAGCTCGGCAATGCGCTTGTTCGCCTGCGCAATCTTGGCTTCTTCAGCCTTGATGAGCGTTGGGATGTCGTTACCAGCATTCCAGATGGCCGCCAGCTCAGTCATTTTCGGGTCGCAGCCGACCGAAGCCGTCGTCGTGTGATGACACTTCTTACATTCGCCGCCACCGGTGTTGAAGGACGAGTAGTTCGAGTCGGACAGCAGAATGTCGGTGTGACCGCATTCCAGGCATGGCGCCACGTGAATCTCGCGTTTGACAGTGATGGTTTCTGTGACCAGCATATATGTTCCTCAGTTGAAATAACACGCCACTACGAGAGCGACGCTAAGACGGCGTCTTTCCACGTGTAGCGAGCCAGCCGTAGCATACCGCTAAACTGATTGACTAGACATAGTTGGCCCTTTTTGAACACAACAGGAGAAGCTGCATGGGAAAAGAAATCGAATACAAGTTCCTCGTCGACAACGAGGTCGCACAGGTTCTCGCACGTCAGGCCGTAATCAATGGTGTCGTCCCTGAGACACTGGTGCAAGGCTACCTCAATGAATCGGGCATGACCACGCGTGTGCGCCTGGTCGGCCACGACCGGGCATTTCTGACGCTGAAGACCCGGGCCAATGGCATCTCACGCGGCGAATGGGAATACGAAATTCCGCGCGAAGATGGTAATGAGCTGCTGAAACAATGTGACAGCCGTATCGTGGCCAAAGTCCGCTATCACCTCGTCGTGGGTGACCATACCTGGGACCTGGACATCTATGCCGGCGCACTGCAGGGTCTGGCAACCGCAGAAGTCGAGCTGGCCAGCGAAGACGAAGCCTTCGTGCGTCCGGGCTGGGTCGGTCGTGACATTTCCACGGAGGGCGAATATACCAACGAAGCCCTGGCACGCGCAGGTCTGCCACCGCACGCCGAAACTCTCGAAACTACCGGTCGGCCGCTGAACCTCGGCTAAGCCCGGACCTGACATGATTCAAGCCGCTCCACTTGTGGGGCGGCTTTTTTGTGTCCAAAGCGCTTTTAAAATGTAAAATGTTGCAGTACAGGCGTAAAAATGCCCCGTCGGTTCCCGGCCGACGGGGCGAGTGAGACTGGTTGTTTCGCGGGTCCCGGTCCGCGAGACTGCCGGAACTAGAAAGTCAACCCATCCACGCATCGTACTTCTCTGCCTTGCCAAGCTTTCGCCTGGACTTGTCCCGGTGGCATTGACGCGATGGACGTGTGTTACGCAAAACCCTGACCCTACTGGTGCTTTTCCGGTGGGGCTCCCGACCCACCTTTCAAGCGGGGAGCGAGAACGGGCCTACTGCTTGGTTCTGCATAACGCTTTGCTCAGCTACTTCAGGGGAGACCTACATACATCCCGACCGGCGCGCCCCGCCCTCTTCCTAGGAGCCGCCTCGGCATAACCCGGGTGCGACAAGAAAACGGTGCGGTGCTCAGCCTGGCCGTACGCAGAGCCTCCTGGTCTGCAACAGCTTCGCTTTTCGTCTCTTTTTCAGTTTCCTCAAGCCAGAGCGGCTTTTTAGGCGATGTCATCCAGACTTGATGCACGTAGCAGCATCGAGCAACGGCCAACAACGGCGCTTTTCGGCAAATTGGTCAAACAGTCGGGTTCCCGGCCTTTCTGTCGTACCGCGCCTTGCGCATATCATCGACTCGCGCCCAAACGCGGCATGATGCGCGTCCAGACAACATATATTTGCGTCCTTTGGTCCACAGTTTGCTTGGCTCCGGCTTCCCGGCCTTTACCCAGCATATTTTGGTTGCACACCGCCGCGGTTCCCGCCGCAACAATGCACCTCCGATTTGCCACCAGGCGCGGTTCCCGCCGCCCCTAGCAGACGATGTCTTGGCCATTGCGGTTCCCGCCGCTCCGGTCTTGACGATTGCCTCCCGAACGCGGTTCCCGCCGCACTCGTTCAACAGTTTTTTGTGGACTTCGGACAATTGCCCAAAAGTCGCCCAAGCAGCGAGGTCGCGTACTTGAGACATATCCTATAGCAACCTGGTTTTTATCCCTTTTTACCCCACTTTTTCCGGTTACCGGCCTGCTCGGCACGGCGCCGACGGCGCGAGCGCCATACAAACAAGCCAACCACAGCGGATACGACCACGAGAAGGAAAAATGCCGCAGGGTTCGCCAGATACATGATAAAAAGTGCAAAAATCGCGAGCGCAGGGAGCTTACTACGCTCAATCAAGCGTTCTTGTACGGTATGGGTGTTGCTTTGAAGCCACACTAAAAAGACTTTTTCGTCCGAAAAATGTTGACGTGCAGCCCGTGTAAGTTGGGCACGCCAGGGATGCAGGTGATTGAGCAGTGACGGCAGCCTCCTGCAGGGCATCCAGGCGTCATGCAAGCTCTGCAAAAAGTAATCGAGCTCAGGCTCCGGCATTTCGCCGGCGGGCATTGCGGTGAGGTACATGGTCAGTGCCAACTGCGCGCGTATCTCGTCGCCAGCGGCCAGAAATAGTGTTGCACGTTGAGCATGGGCTCTGACCACGCCTTCCTGGGACGCTTGCAAATACAGAGTCATGGCACGTTCCCAATATGCTTGCCCTCGCGCGCTGTCGGAACTACGTCGTTCTGCCAGGCTCTGCGCTAGTGCTGCCGCCCTATATCGGTGCACCGGGCTACCGAGTTCACCTGCATATTCCAGGTAAGACAAGGCTTTATCGAGTTGTGCAGCACTTGGACGGTCTTCTGCGAGCAAGAGGTCCGCCTGATGCGCGAACCGCTCTTGGTCGAGCTCTCGTGCTGATTCTTGGGCCAGGAGGGCGGCCACTTCATCAATGGCTGCGATTGCCGCATCAACAGTGATTTGGAAGAATTCTCGGGCTTGTGAGGCGCGCAATCCCCGTTCCTCGAGGCGGCCATGCACTATCGACTCTGCCAACTTGGCATTTTCAAAAGCGCGGCTGTATGCGAGCTCAAACCGGGCTGGAACGCCTGTTGCTGAGGACAGTTCGGCCATGCGGTCCTCTGGGCGGCGCGTGGTCATGCCAATTTTAATGTGCCCGGGCATCGCGGGGTTGGTCAGGGCGTAGAGGAAGCCAAAATCAGGGGACATGGGGTTCGAAAAAAGCCTTGAAAATGCTTGGATTACCTTATAGCACCCGACTTTTTTCGCAAGGGTTTTGCAATTCTAGTATTTAGAGAGTACAATTCGGCGCATTACGACAGGAAAACCACTTTTCAGAAGCCTTTCCTGTGCCCTAGAGGCCTACCGTGCAGTCTTAGGAGACTTTAGCTCATGTACAAACAAGGATATTCGCGAAACGCGTCGCAAGACCGCTCGCGTAACGCTCACGCTTCGTCCCGCTCGGAGCCACGCACACCCCGCGTGCAACCTAAATCGGAACCAGCTGTGCTCGCATCAGCCATTCGCCTTAAAAACTTTCGACAGCTGCATGAACTCATTGGAGAAGAAAACCTGGCCATGGCCTTGGACTTCCCTCTGCAACGAGTTCGCGAATTGCACGAAGGAATCAATTTTTCGGATGAGACTACTTTTCATCTTGAAAATACTCTGGGCCTCCGGTCCGGCTATTTTGACCAAGTCAACCCCCAGCTGTCCGACGACGATGTAAAAAGACTAAAATCCCCACTCGAAAATGCCTCCCCCGCCGAGCGGCTACCCGAGCCCCCTAATCAACAGGAGATTCCCGTGCCACATAGCGTAAAATCAGAGACCGCAGCACCTTCCCAGGCTAAAGCTGCAATGGCCCGTCCAGCAGCACATGCGCAAGCAGCCAGCGGAAGCCCGGCGAAAAGGTCCACGCCGAAACAAAAAGCCGGCGCACCTACGGCGCAGGACCAGCAGTCGCTGCTGGCACAGGACACCCAGGATTCCACCGTTGCAACTAATTTGGCATCGGCTGCACTCGTGCCAGCCCCGGCACCGGCACCGGCACCGGCACCAGCACCCGCGCCGGCCGCAAACGCAGCACCTGGGGGCATCGACACGGACGAATTGCGTCTGCGTGAAGTTCGCCGCGGCAACCTGATGCTCATTACCCAGCAGCCAGGCTCGAAGAGCCATCTGGGTCGTGTTACTAACATGAGCCCGGCGAACATTTCGCACCGGCTGCATGGCAACAAGCATTTTGATAATGAAACTGCGCAGATGTTCTGCGAAAAGCTGAAACTGCCGGAAGGCTGGTTCAACGAACCGCACGAACTGGAAGATGTGCCGGCGCACATTTTCGACATGCTCGGTGGCTCACCACGTGCAAACGTGCCTAGTAACCGGGGCGGACGTCCGTCTACGAGCCGTCGCTCTTCGGCAGCAGCAGCTCCAAGCACTCCGGCAGCAGCGGCGCCAGCAGCACTCGATATGCCTGCTACTCGGGATGCGGGCCCTGCCCTGCGTCACGCGAGCTTGACGCCTGCTGCGCAGCCAGAACCTGCACCTGAACCGGCATTGTCGGTAGGACCGTCGTTGTCGAATGTGCGCCCGGCGTCGACCCGCCAGCAACCGGCACCTATGGCACAGCCCGCTGCGGCTCCCGCTGCGCATGCTCAGGCAACTGCGGCCGCGCCGGCAGCGGCGGAAGCAGCCCCTGCGGTAATGACGGCTCCTGCGGCTAGCCCAATAGCCGCCGTGCTGGCCGAGCCTGGTGAAGCCCTTAATCCGATTGCAGAAGCGCTTATCAAAACTCTGGCACTTAAAGCACGTCAGGGTAAGTTGACGGAAGAGAATGCCTTCAAATTCCTTTCGGAAGCGATGGCTCTTTAAAAGAAAAGACGCACCATAGAGGTGCGCCTTTGTTAGCAAAGCCGAAGTACGCTTGAAGCGTCTTCGGCTTTTGTTTTTGGCATTACGCCTTGAGCGCTTGCTCGACGAACGTTGCCAGCTGGGCACTTCCTTGTGCGCCAACTCGTTTGCCGAGCGATTTTCCCTCGCGGACCAGCTCGAGAGTAGGAACACCGCGCACGCCGTAGGCCACCGCTGCGGCTTGTGCCTGGTCGACGTCGGCCTTGACCACGAGCACCTCCGGGTGAGAGTCCGCGAATGCCTGGAGCGCCGGCGCCATCATCTTGCACGGGCCACACCAGTCCGCAAAGAAGTCCACGAGCACAGGACGATTTCCGGCCTCGCTGAGAATCTGCTCGAATTTGGCGTCGGAGTCTGCGATAACAATGTTGGTCATGATGGAGTCTTTCTTTCGTTATTAAAAGTCGAACCGGAGGATTTCCGGCAGTGGACTGTATAGGACGCAATCTCTTAAATGTTCGTTATCGCTTCGATAGGCCAACGCTATAGCTGAATTTCGTTGAATCTTTAAAATGTTGACCGCTTTCTATATTGATTGGGTACCTCCGGACGGTAGGCCCGCTTAACTCCACTCTCACTACAACAACGACAATGACATCCAAGCGCCTACTTCTCCCTCTCGTTGCCAGTCTGGCTTTGCTTGCCGGCTGTTCGCCCTCTGACTTGCCGAAAACGCCCGCAGATGCAACGGCGAAGGTCGATTCGTTCAAAGCCACGATGACATCCTTTGGCGAGAAGGTCGGACCTGCTGTAGACGTCACCAAGACGACCCTCACGAACGTAGGCGAGGCGGCCGAGTCGGGCATTGAGACGACCAAAAATACGCTCGAGACAGTCGGCACTGTTACCGAGAAAGGCGTCAACGCCACAGTTTCCAGCCTGGAAGCGGTGGGTAACACGGTCATCGAGATTCGAGACGGGAAGCCCGCCCCGCAACAGCAGGAGCAGGAAGAGCCAGCTCAGTAAGCCTCTCCGGCTAAAAGACAAGCCCCGCAGTTGCGGGGCTTTTGTCACGATACTGCCTTTGCTTGTGTTATTCGGCTTCGTCGTCTTCAATCTCGACGACAAAGATTTCCATCAACACGAGCTCTTCGGTGTACTTGAATGTTCGCAGGCGGACTTCGCAGCCCACCTCGGTTGGAGTGCCACTCGTGTCGTAGCGGTTAAGCATAACAACGTCACCCACCGCCGGCGCAGAAGCAAACAGGCTTGCGTCATTCCCGCTCAGAGTAATATTGTCGACAGTACCACCAGACTCTTTGGTTGATGCAGCTTCGGCCTCGGACATGGCCCAGGCGATGTTCACTTCGTATTTCATGAGGCTCTTTAGAAAAGGGATGCTAAGAATAAGCACACCCTTTAGATTGAGCGTTAGCCCAAAGAAAAACGCCCGGAAGACCGGGCGCTGTAATCAGGAAAATGTTCAGTTGGTGAATGTCATGTGGTCATACACCGCGTCTTGACCACGCTGACGCAGCGTATCAATGAGCGTTTCGACTTCTTCTGCGGTTGCGTGATTGGAGGACCAGGAAGAGTCGTCGGTGCCTTGCAGCCGAACGAGATAGGGTCGTTCGGCATACAGACCCGTGCGGACCAAATCGGTCATGCACTCTTGAGCAGCTTTCTTCTTCGCCGCCATATATTCGTCTTGCTCGTCTGCCGACAGCAGGCCCAGGAGTTTGGCCATGCCCTCGGGTGTCTGAGCGAAAAGCTGACAGCGGTTGCCCTGGGTATCGAGGCGGGCGCGAATTTGCTGGCGCAGGTGCGGAAGGTCCAGGTCACTGTAGCTCACGCGGTCGACAGGGTCCCAGTGGAACGCCGTGGCCTGCGGATACAGCTTGTGCAAGAGCGCGCGTGCCGAGTGCGGCATGTACGAGGTACTGCACGCGGTCGTGATATCGCGCTCGAGCTTTTCCAGCTGGGCGGCGAGTGGCGCGGCATCCGGATGATGCCGCACATACAGCAGGCCGTATTTTCCGTCGAATGGCCCCGCCAGGAAATAGGCATCCTCCTCCGCAAAGGCGACCGCTTCGACACGCTCATTGACGTCGCGTGGCAGCCAGTATTGGTTGCGCGGGTTGGCCAGGATGCGGGCGGCATCGGCGGACACGTTCGGGTATTGTTTCTGCAGCTGCGCAATAGCGTCGATGCTGATGGTGTTCTCGTCGATAGTTCGCTGTTCAGTCATGGTGCCTCCTTAAATCGGTTCCTCGGCGTGAGGGGTCCTATTCGTCGTGTAGAGACCCGGAGGGAACTTCAATATACCTTCGCATTTTGCTACACGAAGCAGACACACTGCCAACAAAAGGACCCATGAATATCAAATTTGAAACCGATTATGCGTTCCAGCCGACTCCGGCCGGCTTTGACGGTATCCCGGAGAAATATCACGCCGGCATCCAGGACGGTTCTCTGCAGCTCGTCCTGCGCCGCTGTGTGACGCCGAACCGCTGGTGCATCGTAACCGAAGTGGACACGCCAGATGTCAACGCAGCCTGGCCGAGCCATACCGTCGAGCACCGCCTCGATGAGATGCCGGACTTGATGCTGTTTTCGGAGCGTGACTGGTCAAGGGAGTGCGTAGACTACGGCCCGCACATGGCCTCTTACATCCCAATGGCATCCACGAACGCCTTTTCCGACGCCGGCAAACCCCTGTGGACCCGTTACCAGGTCGACCCGGTCAAGCAAGCCAAGCACAAGAAGCGCCGCGAAAAGGCTATCCAGTGCGCAGCCTCCTTTAACGCACATGCCGGCAAGGCTCCGTGCGCGGTAGGCGACCTGTCAAACGAAGCGCTGGCAGTTCTTCGCCTGCAACACGGCTACCAAGGCGAGAAGGCGCCAGTCTGGATGCACCGAAGCCTGGCAGACGCAGTGTTGCAAGCAGTACGTGCTGGTCATGCGCTAGTGATGGCGGATGGCACCGTTGAGTCTGACGAGAAGGCTGTGGAGCTCTCCAAGGAGGAATGGAGCCGCCGCGGCATTGCCCTGACCTGGGAAGCCCCGGAGCATATCCGCAAGCGCATCGAAGCGCTGGAGAGCAACCCTCGTCGAAGGTTCTCCAACTTCAAGGGGAAGTATCCGGAAACGCCCTACTCTATGCGCAACCTGTACTAAGCCGTATCGCATCATTCAAAGAGCCGCCCCGTGCGGCTCTTTTCAATGCCTGACGACGAGCCACAAAACCCGAGGAACGTGTTTTTTAATCAATTCATAGTATTCAAAATGTGGCGTGAAATGTATGATTAAGGGCTAATAAAAAACCCGGACACTCTGTGTCCGGGTCAGAATGAATCGCAAATTATGCGTTCGATGGGCAAGGAACGCGGGTCATAGCCCAACCTGGTTCGGTTTGAGATGCGCCAGGGTCGTCGCCAAACGTCGTGCTGTCCACCGATTTCACGTAGCACGCGATGCCGGAGTCAGCCACAGCCTGGGAGGGGCTAGGCATCACCGGAGCTTGCACGGAAGGAGCGGCCGATACTTGAGCGGTAGCCGTCGCAGTGGCGGTGGTAAAACCTGCCGACAGGATGATGCCAGCAGCTGCAGCAGCGACGATGGAGGCGGAGAAGAACAGTTTTTTCATGAATATTCCTGATGATTGTTGAGTTTACCTGGAACATATAGCAACCGAAGCTCCCTTTTTGCCGGCCCGAGTGCCGTCGCTAGACCCATTAGGTCAACTATTTTTCAAGAGGAATACACATGAGCATCGATATGGGTTTGAAAGTGGCACGTCTCTCGGCTACCGAACGTGAAGCGCTGGCAGCCAAGCTGTTACCGCAGCTGCATACCACCTATCCGCGGACGCGTGTTAGCACGCTGAAAGCCATTGCCAATAAAGATACGTTCAGCAGCCTCGAGTTGGTGATGGGCGTCGCACCGAAAGGAGCGACATTCGAGGTCATAAAAGCCCAACTGCTGAGGGCCTTCTGCACAGGCGAAAGTGCGTCCACAGACACCCGGCTGTATTTCCAGCATGGTAACAACCAGGTGGAGGTGCAGTTCGTCGAGCCGGAAAACTTCGACATGACAGTCGACTACCTGGCGTACCAAGAGCTCGGTCGCCTGGTCAGCAAGTTCGTGCACGCCCGGGGACTGTCCCTGAGTGGTCGCGACCTGCACTACCGCTACCGCTTTAACGGCGACATCATGGGAGCCGACCTTCGGCTGGCCAACAGCTGGAGCCACGCTCTGGAAATCCTGGGCATGGACCACACTCGCTGGACCAAAGGCTTTGCTGACTTCGACGAAGTCTTCGAGTTCGTCGCATCGAGCCCGCTGTTCCTGAAGAGCTGCTTTGCGGTAAAAGATTCGGAGCCCGGTTCCCGCCGCGCGCTACGTTTCGTCTTCGCCGAATGGCTGGAACACCAAGTACTGCCGGCGCCAGTGGAGAACCCGCTGCAATGGCTGTTCGAGAAGGTGCCTGGTTTCGAGACCCGCTACCACGCAGTCGTGGCCGATGACCAAAAACGTCACGGACAACCTGCCGCTGCATAAATTCAAAGAGCCGCTTCGTGCGGCTCTTTTTGTTGAAAGGCCGTTATGCGGTTGGATGCACGATTCCAGGAGCAGGGGACAGCTGATTGATTGTAGCCAAGGCAATTTTTGTTGCCCCTTCGTGAGTCATACCCGCGAATCCAGACATACCTGGGGCAAATGGCTGGTCAATGCAAACTTGACCGTTAAACTCGAAAATTCGGTATCCAATTCCATAGGGACTTTCATACAGCTCATACCGGTAAGGCAAGGCCCCACCAGGGAGTTGTTCGAGGGATTGTTCCGCGTTCACCGTGGCCTCTGCTTTAGTCATGGCAGGACGCGGTGCGTTTTGTGTAGGCGGTTGGTCCACTAACTTCTGGCCCATCTCATCGAACAAAAAATAGCCAAAACCCGACTCGATTTCATACAGCTGATACGCCCAGCCGTTCTTATTTTGATGCTGCTCGACCGTAGAACGATAGAATACTTTTTCAAACGTTTTCATAAGTTTCTCCTGAAATTGAAAATCGCCAAAATATGGCTGAGGATTTAGCTTAGGCGGTTATATTAGGGTTACTCGCTGTGCTCACCCCAATGTCGCCACCGGAGCATGCCGGCCACATATGTTGTCGGTATGTGGTTACGCGACCGCCTCTGCACTCCAACCTATGGCGTTAGGCCGTGGCGCTAAGAGGTTTTTTCCGTCTTCATCCACGGCAAGAGCTGCACCTCCCGGGAGCTTCACCAACTGGCCCGGCTCAGGTCGTACGGATATTGCCATATAGGCAATATATTGCTTGAAGCTCACAAGGCGAAACGTAGCCGCAACCATGAGCGCACCATTCTCATTTAGAGCTAAAGTTTCGACACGTCGCTTGTTTTCGTGCGGGAAACAACGGATAGGCAAGCCACCTGAAAGTGCAACACAGGCTTTTAGTATCTCAACATGCGCAGGCGACATCATGCGCATACTAGGGCTGCAATGCGGTTCAAAACATTTAGCCGCCCGGAGCGCATCCTCAACGATATGGCACAACTCAAAGAATGTTGGTAGCACTCGGCGAAAAAACCAAGCGAACGAGTAGGCCTCATCGATTGGCATAGGTTTTCCCGTACTAGAACTTAGTTTGGCGTTACCAGGCCCGATTACCCGAGGCGCGACGAGCCCACTCAAGTAGAAGCCAAACGTTTGGTCGCCCCCGTGGATTTGCCCCGTCCAGCACAAGCGGAAGCTGTCGTGCTTTACCAGGTTTACGGGAACCTGGAAGTCTCGTGCCACTACGTATGAAAGGCGCTTTTTAATCGCAGTGGCCTGCTTTGCCCCTCGAGGCACCGCGGAAAGTAGTGTATCCACTACTTTCCCTAGGTACTCTTCAATAGCTGCCATCTCGTGCATCAGTGCTTCCACATGCTCCAACACCTTATCGGTCGATTCGCTGTGCCCTCCCAACAAAAACATGGGGGCTACTTGAAGCTCCTGCAGCCCGAGATGTAGCCTCCGGAGTAGTAGCCCGTAAGCATCCGCCAATCTAGGCGTAAGCGCTGGAAGTAGGCGCCCCTCCAGCAATCCGGCGCAGCTCGGTGTCATCGTGGTCGCTCGCGATACGAGCGAGGGATATGGACTATGTGGGGTCGACAAAGCACGCATTACGAGGCAAGTTTAATGGAACGCATGGTATAGCTTTACGATTTAGCCGAGCTCGCCGCTCCTACCTCCGAGCGATGAGCCCTACCTCTCCCGCAATCCGCTTGAACAATCGGAAAAGCCGGGTCAAAATCAAAAGTCGTTTGAAAGAAAACGCCCGAGCAATACCCGGGCGTTCGTGTAATCAGTACTTGTATCAGGCGACCAGCTCCCGCTTGGTCTTCTTGTAGAAGCACGCCGGGCAGACTTGACGGTAGCGGCTGTTGCCGCCGATTTCGACCTGGTTGCCTTCGACGACGGCGGAGCCGCTTTCATCAACGCGCATGTTCATCGAGGCTTTGCGGCCGCACTCGCAGATGGTTTTCATCTCTTCGAGGTCGTCGGCCAGCGCCAGCAGATGTGCCGCGCCAGGGAACGGATTGCCTTGGAAGTCCGAACGCAGCCCGTAGCAGATGACAGGGACCCCCTTGAGGTGCGCGACCTGGTGCAGCTGCACGACTTGTTCCTTCGTCAGGAACTGCGCTTCGTCGACCAGGACGCACGAGACCCCTTCGACGTGCATGTCCTTGAGGAAGTTGAAGGCATTGTGGTAGACCAGCGCATCGCGGCTGATGCCCAGGCGCGATGCCACGCGGCCGACGCCATAGCGGTCATCAACGACCGACGTGTAGAGCTTGATGCGGCGACCTTGCTCCTCGTAGTTGTGCGCAACCTGCAGCAGTGCGGCAGATTTACCAGCATTCATAGCCGAGAAGCGGAAGAACAGTTTTGCCATGCGGAAATTCCTTTGAAGTTTGGTCCTAAAATATAGCTATCAGGGTATAGCAATGCGTTCCTTTTAGAGGTCGTATGTGCTAAAATGTTGTGCTGGGGAAACCCCTTAAAATGCTGCATCCTACCTCTAGGCCTACAATGGAACGTCGTCAAGTATCATCTCGCTCGAACGGGCTTATCCAGGGAGTTGCCACCTGGCTTGCACGTACCGACATCAGCGCAAACCAGATTTCTGCGTTCAGTATCCTCGCAAGCCTGGCAGTGCCTGCCGGTCTTTTCGGCTTAGATGGGTGGCCCGCCGTGATTGTTGCTCTGGTCGGCATTCAATTACGCCTCTTGGCTAACGTCATTGATGGTCTGGTCGCGGTAGAAGGCGGCAAAGCCTCTCCAGTAGGTGCGCTCTACAACGAATTCCCCGACCGTATTGCCGACTCCATTATCTTCGTGAGCATGGGCTACGCCGTGCAGTGCGACTGGCTGGGTTGGCTGTGCGCCCTCCTTGCCGCATTCACTGCGTACATTCGGGTGTTCGGAGGCGCGCTTGGTCAGCCCCAGGTATTCGGCGGCCCGATGGCCAAACAGCACCGCATGGCCATTGCCAGCATCGGCTTGATTGCAGGCGCGGTATTCGCGCCCTGGTGCCCCGCACAGCTTACGTGGCAGGTGGCGCTGGTGGTTATCGCACTGGGCAGTGCCATGACCTGTGTGACCCGTACAGTCGGAATCGTCAAACGCCTGGAGGGCGCATAACCATGATGCGACGCCTTCGTCGATATATCGTCTTGCGCGAGTTGCTTTGCTCGCTGGTTCGTCTGCTAGTCGGTGCGTATCCCCAAGGTGCTGCGCCCGCCGGCCAGTCTCAGCGGCTGTACTTCGCCAACCACTCCAGCCACCTCGATACGCTTACCCTCCTCGCAGCGCTGAATCTGCGTGCCCGGCAGCGCACCCGCCCGGTTGCTGCACGCGACTACTGGTGCTCGAGCCCCATGCGTAAGTGGATTGCAGAACACGTTCTCCACGTCGTCTTCATTGACCGAGTCCGCCAGGAAGGTGAAGACCCGCTGGCGCCAGTGTACGCCGCGCTCAAGGAGGGCTACTCCCTGATTTTCTTCCCCGAAGGAACGCGCCGCGAGAGCGACCTGCCAGGTGAGTTCAAGAGCGGATTGTTCCACCTGGCCGAGGCATTCCCGGGTGTGAAGTTCACACCCGTCTACCTCGAAAACCTGAACCGCATTCTGCCCAAGGGCACGATGCTGCCGGTACCGCTCATCAACAAGGTGCAGTTTGGCGAACCGATGGTCCGTATCCCCGCTGAGTCCAAAGCCGACTTTTTGCAGCGCGCACGACAGCTAGTCTGCCGCCTTGCGCCGAAATCTCTCAATGAAGAAGGTGACGAAGCATGAGCCCCTTTTGGACCCTCGCCACAGGCGTACTGGTCGTGCTGGTAGTGGCGACCGTTATCTCTCACCTCATCGCTTGGAAGTTTGGCCGGGACGGCGCGACTGTTCGCAACTTGCTCGAGCGCGTGAACGCTTGGTGGATTCTGGTATGCGTGGCCGTTCCCATCTTTGCGCTCGGCCCTATTCCCTCGACCATTCTGTTCACGCTGCTCTCGTTTCTCGCATTGCGTGAGTTCCTGTCCCTAACACCTACCCGGCCTGGTGACCGGGTTGTACTGTTCACCGCATTCTTTGTGGCGGTACCACTGCAGTACCTCCTAGTCGGACTGAACTGGTATGGGCTGTTCTCAATTCTGCTCCCCGTCTATGGCTTCTTCGTATTCTCGGCCCTAGCCACGTTTGGGCAGGACACGAAGCACTTCCTGGAACGAAACGCCAAGCTGCAGTGGGCCGTGATGGTTTGCGTCTACGGCGTGAGCCACGCGCCGGCGCTGCTCTTCCTGAACATCCCGGGGTACGACTCCAGTAGCGGCGCCCTGCTGCTCTTCTTCCTGCTCGTGGTGCAGCTGTCGGACGTTCTGCAGTACGTGTGCGGCAAGCTGTTCGGTAAGCACAAGGTGGCGCCGATTCTGAGCCCGAACAAGACAGTTGAAGGCCTAGTTGGCGGTGGAGCGCTCGCGAGCCTTATTGGCGCGTGTCTCTACCACCTGACGCCGTTCTCGTTCTGGGGTGCGCTCGCCCTGTCGCTCGTCGTGGTGGCCACCGGCTTCTTTGGCGGCTTGATTCTGTCGGCCGTAAAACGCTCGATGGGCGCAAAGGATTGGGGCGCAAGTATTCCTGGCCACGGCGGTATGCTGGACCGCCTGGATAGCGTGGCATTTGCCGCGCCTATCTTCTTCCACCTCACCCGCTACTGGTTCGGAGCCTAAGAAAAATCCCGCGTGAGCTCTAAGCTGACGCGGGATGGAATTACTTGGTGCGGAAGACGATTCGGGCCTTGGAAAGGTCGTACGGCGTCAGCTCGACGGTGACCTTGTCACCAGGGAGAATGCGGATGTAGTTCTTTCGCATTTTGCCCGAGATGTGCCCGTGAACGACGTGGCCGTTCTCGAGTTTGACTCGGAAGGTTGCGCTCGGGAGGTTCTCTAGAATTTCGCCTTGCATTTGAATTACGTCATCTTTTGCCATCAATACTCCGTGAGTTAGTTGTCCTGCTCTTGTATAGCATCAGCACGTCGGCCTTACCTCATCATACGTGGCAGTCGTATGCGGGCGCTGGCGGCTGCTAGCACCTGCTGCAACTCAGCGGCGCCACCTCTAACTGGTGTGCACTAAAATTCTTGGCTACACGATTTTTCCTCCTACCCGGAAGTGGCTTTAACGATGATGAAAGTAGGCGTAGTCGGTGCGGGCACTGCTGGCTTGGCCGCAGGCCTGGCGCTGGCGCAGCGTGGCATGGACGTCACGGTCTTTGAAAAGCACCCGGCACTTGCCCCTCTTGGTGCCGGCATGCTCATCCAACCACAAGGCATTCGAGCGCTGGCGGACCTTGGAGTCGCCGACGAGTTTCATCGCGCCAGTGTACCGGTTACCCTCCTCAAAGGCACTTGCCATCGGGGGTGGACGCTCGTCGACATTCCGTATGCAGCGAAGGAAGCACGTGGGGTGAGCCGCATGGCCCTTTCCCAGGTTCTGCTTGACGCGGCCCAGGCCGCCGGCGTGCGCGTAAAGTATGGCCGCGGCGTTGACGAAATCATTGTTCGCGGAAACCAAGCTCAGCTGCTAGGGCCGATGTTGGACGATGAATTTGACCTCGTCATAATCGCTGACGGCGCTGCGTCTCAGCTACCCGCCCAAGTCGGCTTGGCGGTCGCGTCCCGCGTCTATAAGTGGGGTGCTCTGTGGGGGATGTTCGACGTCGAGGGCTGGGATGCCGAAACGGTGCTCGAGCAGCGCTACCAGGGTACAGAAAAGATGTTTGGGCTGATGCCAACCGCGCGCGTAGGTAAGCGCCTGCGGCTCTCCTTGTTCTGGAGCCTACCTTGCCATCGTTTCCAGGAATGGAAGCAAGCGCCGCTGGAAGCCTGGAAAGACGAAATGCGGCAATTGTGGCCAAATGCAGAACCGGTCATCCGCCAAATCGTTCGCCATGACCAGGTGGCGTTCGCCACTTATCGTCATGCCCGGGCGAAACGCCTGGCCGCCGGTCCGGTTTGTGTTATTGGCGACGCCGCCCACTCCATGAGCCCGCAATTGGGGTTGGGTAGCACGCTGGCTGTGCAGGACGCGCTCACGTTGGCGCAGTTCGTGGCGGAATATGGCGCAGTTCGTGGCGCCGATTACTACTCTCAGCGCCGGCTGAGAACCGTGCACGCCTACCAGGCGCTAAGCTGCACGCTTACCCCCTGCTTCCAGGCTCGAGGAGGTGCGCTATGGCGCGACCTGCTGTTTGCTGCAAGCCTGAAGGTACCCGGAATGCGCCAGGTCATGTACCGCAGCATCGCAAGCTAAGCTGACGCCCCCTAAGCAAAAAGCCCTTGGAGTACCCAAGGGCTTTTGCATTGTGACGTGTTACTGGTTCGGAGAAACCGTGCGCGACGGAGTAAAGTCAGCATCGTAGCGTCCCACTCCTTTGGTAATGCGCAGTTCATCCATGTAGCCCTGGACGCCTGTGGCGATAACCACGGTCCCGCCGCTGTTGCTATCGACCTGTCCGCCGGCGCTGGCGAACAGCTTTTTGCCGTTGATATAGACCCGCTTTTCCCCGCCAATGGTCTCTTGGACAAGGTGGAACCAAGAACCCACTGGAACCGTGAATTTTGGATGGGATAGGCCAGCCGTAGACCCGTGCACAGCAGTGCCGTACCAGACTTCCAGCTGAATGGAGCTGGCTCCGGAGGGCGAAACATTTGTACCATAGGCCGGATATCCCGCGGGCTGCTTGAATACCAGCTGTGCGGTGCCAGTTGGCTGGGCCGTCGGCAGGAACCAATATTCGATGGTGTAGTCGCCATTCAGCAGGGTCGAAGTACTGCCTGGAAGGCTGACAGTGTCCGATGCGGCAAGCGCCATACTGCCGCTACCGACATACGCATACGTTCCCCCGGCAATTTTTGCGGTACCCGTAGGCGTCGTACCCTTTTGCGCCACCATGGCCGAGCTGCCTGCCGCGCCGTCGAAATGCATCTGAAGCACTACGTTGGAGTAGTACGGGTCCTTTGGAGCCGTCAAGCCGTTGCCGCTGAGTGTCACAGAAGCTTGGCCAAGTGCCAGAGATGCCGTGCGCGCCCCTCCGGCCGACGGGGTAAAGCTGAGGCTGACCGTACAGGTGCTGTCGACGGCCACGTTCGAGCAAGTTGGATACGCCGCAAAGTCCGCAGCGTTTGTGCCCGTCGGCGTAGCGGTGGCAATGCTGCCAGCTGCTGTGCCCGTGTTCTTCAGCGTCAGCGAGGCCGTGGCGGTCGTACCGACAGCAGTGTCAGTAAACGTCGCTGCGGCCGAGTTCGTCACGGTCCACTGGGCAGCGGGTACAACCGGGGCAACTGGTGGGACTGGCGCGGTATCGCCGGCGCTGGGCGCAGCCGAGGAGGCGGTCAGTTTGATTCCCGCGGCAGGAACTCGCATCGTAAAGGTTTGAGCGTATGTGGGTAGCGCGGCAAAAGCACTCGCGAGTAGCAGTGATAGCGCCGTCACGCGCTTCAGGACAGGAGTTTTCATTAAATTTATTGACAAGTTAAGAGGTAGGGTTCCGCTTATAGATATCGCTTGTTAGCCTCGGAGTAGAACTTTGACGACTTCGCGGACCGGCGCGGCAAGGGAAGCCCCGATACCTATAAGCGCTAGATTATTTTCTTGAAAGGACACCTCATGAACCGCCAAATTAGCGCCCCCTACGGCCTCACCCTGCAACAAGCTGCCGAAGCCGCTGTTGCAACGTACAATCGCGAAAAGGCCATCGCAGCCACCTGCCAGTTTGGTGTCAACTACATCTTCGACTACCATGGCCTCGAACAGCGGATGGACGATTCGACCACAGTGGACATCCTGATGGCCGAAATTCGACGCGAACACAAAATCCGCGAAGAATGGTACGACGCCCGCCCTTCCCAGCCGGACGTCCACGTCCAGATGCAGCACGGCAAGGTCGGCGAATACCTGTATGAAGCGGTGCCGGCTTCTGTGCAGTGCGCGCAGCGTTGGGGTAACCGTTGGTACGAGAACGACGTTGGTTCGTGCCCGGAGCACGCCTTCGAGTTCAACGGCTTCAAAGTCGCCTTCAACCCGTGGAAAATCGGTGAGGGTGCTCGTATTCGACGTGCAATCGAAGCGCAAATGCTCGAGGCCCGCCAGCCACTGCGTTACCAGGTAGAGCTACCCCAGAACGTCTAACGTTCCATTCCACGCCCCGAAGTTCGGGGCGTTTTTTCGTGTCACGTCACAATAAAAAACGTCCTGCAGCTCGAGGTGAGCGGCAGGACGTTGAAATCAACTACGGCGAAGCACTGGCGCTGGCCTACGACTGAACCGTATCCGCAGTCGTCGGCGAAACATATTGTCCCACCGGCTCTGCTTCGGTCAGCTCCAGAGCGAAGTCGCAACCGGCGCCGCCCAGGGCTGCGTACTGGACCTCGACCTTGAACAGCTCGGTCAGAAAGTCGGCAAAGAACTCGTTCATGGCGACTTCGTCAACCGTGACTTTCTGCGCATGGATACGAAAATCGACAGAATCGTCGAGGATTTCGTATTTTCCCCAAAGGCTGAACCGTTTTGCCAGGTCCTTGAGCGCCTCGAAGAACTCGCGCTCATTCGCCAGCTCCTCGGCCGAGAGGCTAGGGTCGAATTTGCTCGACCAGTGCAGGTCCTGCTGAATGAGTAGTTTCATGAATAGGCCTGGCTTGTTGGATTATTCGTCAGCTTCAGCTTCGGCATTGTACCGAGCCAATGCCTGCGATACGAAGTCGTTGGCCACCTTGTACAGCTTGTGCGTCTCGTACAGCCCGCAGGAACTGCCGGCGCCAGTCTGGGGCGTCCAGTGCTTGCGCATGCCGTTCATCGCTGAACGGAACAGCATGAAGTCCACCCAGAGCTTACGAGCAACGGCACTGTCGTTCAGGGCGATGTCCTTCAATGCAGTTGACACGGCCGCATCGAAGAAGAAGCAGTTCATGCTCATCTCCAGCGCGTGCGGGAGCAGGGTTGGAGGCAGAATGCTCCGGATGTACTCCCGATGCTCTGGTTTGAAGTCGGCGTCCGGATGTTCCAGCATTGCGTTCATGTGAACGATTTTAGCTTTTCCGTCTTCGTCAACGGTCGCCAGGTTGGCGAGCTCACCGCGGCGGTCGCCCGTGAACTGGATAAGCTTGTCATTCGCATGGTCGTAGTGGCCATACGCATCTTCAGCGCCAACGGTGTCCGCCAGCGACAAATAGAGCGCTTCCGGAACCAGCATGACACCCAAGCCAAACAGGTCGGTATCCGGCAGCGTGTCCGGATTCACTTCCATTTGCGCCTTGTAGTGCGACATCCCCTTCTTTTGGTCTGCCGGCAGGGACGCGTAGGTCTCATGAAGCTGTTTCAGCCAAGCCTTACGCGCATTGGGCACCGTGATGAGCAGTTCCCGACGAGTCAGCAGCTCAAACAGGTCCTTTTTGACCTTCTTCACCGGCGTGGGCTTGCCACTTGGGTGCGTCATCAGGCGCTCGGTTTTCACCAGCTTCTCGAACAGCGTGTTCAGATAGGCGACAGCCTCCTGGCCATCGTCGAGCGTAACGCCGCCGTAGTCGTCGTACACGCCGGCCACCGGCAGCGCAAACGGCTGTGCGATGACGTCGTTGTCGCATGAACCGCTGCCGGCGAGCGAGTCGCGCGACAGGAAGTCATGCTGTTTGACGACCAGCGGAATCGCCACGACACGGTCGCCGGCGATGATTGGGAGTTGCGTGATACCACACGTAGCGTTCCAAGAACCCATGTTATTGCCCTTTCGATTGAAAAAGTAGTTTCCTGGTTCGTGTAGCCAACTACGGTGCGGAGCCACCAGGCCGAAACACCAGACTCAGGTGCCTATGAATCGACGGGTACTGCGGGGCGATAGCCAAAGTGCGATGGCTTCTTCCATGCTTTGGCGAAGCCTAGGATAGAGCGAGCGCCCTATACGCCTTTTCTTCTCGTGAAAGCTACGCGTGACTACCGAACTCTCTTCTGGCTACCTTGTGGGGGCCGCGGTCCTTGTTCTCGACGAAAACAATCGTGTTTTGCTGGGTCTTCGTACCAAGGACCAGGTTTGGGCGTCCTTTGGCGGTAGGTTGGAGTCGGCCGAATCAGCTAGCGCCGGCGCGCTGCGTGAAGTTGAGGAGGAAACGGGACTACGGCTGAACGACCTTGAGCGACTGGCCTTCGGGGAAGGCGTGAAATCGGATGGCACCCCGTTTGTTACGGTCTACTACTACGCGCGCTTGCCTATTGGGCAAATTCCTGCAGTCCAGGAGCCGGAGCTCTTCGAGCAAATGGGTTGGTTTGCACTGGATGCCCTGCCCGCAAACATGTGGGAGCGAGAGCGGAGCGTGTTTGAGCAGCTGCGCAGGATGCTCTGACCAGGGCGCCAGATGGCTGGTTCTATACGAGAAAGACAACTATTTTCGTAGAGGACAACATGCTCAAGACTATTACGCTCGACACTTCGCTGACGTTCCAGGAAGCCCTGCAGCAGCTGATGGACGGGAAATGCCTAGGTATCCGCCCGAGTAACAACACCGGCTTCATCGAAATCTACAAACCGCATTGGATGAACCCGGGCAGTCCCGATTCGTTCCTGCGCTGGCATGGCGAGTCCGGTGACGCCGGAATTCGTACGAACCAGTACCTGGAACCCTGGCATCCGGTAATCATCGACCATCGCTCGCAGGCATCCCCACCGCCGGCTGCCGAGTAACTCGCCTTTTTCAAGCCGCAGCTTCCGCTGCGGTTTTTTCATTCGAGGCCGGCGTCACAAGGCTGCTTATAAACATGGCAGCTATACCGGCGAAACATTATCGGTGAAACTATGTCCATCCCCTGCCCCAAGCTACGAGCTCTCGTCGAGCAAACACAAAAAAGCTACCGCTGGGTCGAACTACTGGAAGACGACCTGAAGTGGCTGGTAACCTGGAACAACGAGGATGAGACGGCCGCCCGCGCGGCTGCGGGCGTCCTGGGCGCTGCCAAGTTCCTGCGTGAGCGGCCCAACTATCCGACGCTGAGAGACGATGCGGACTATCTGAACTATTCGCTCGAAATTTTGCGCCTCTCGCTGCGCGCGCTCTGGCCGTACGTGGAAGAAGCACCAGAAGAAGAATTTGATGTGCTGTTCGCCTGGTACAACATCACGCTGGTGTGGGCGGACCTTCCTCCCCCGCAACCCGACCAGGTGCCAATGGTCGTTGGCCTGCTTTGGCATCAAGTAGCCAACCTCCGCACGCTGGACAAGCTTCGTGAGCTGGCGAAGGCAAAAGGCCTTTGGCTGCTCAAGAACGATGTCGCGCATTGGCTGCGCTACCAAGTGGTGGTGCCTGGCCGGCCCACGCCGGCGCAGTGCTACAAAGATGCAGCCCGGCTCATTGAAGCGTATCCGGACAGCCCCTACAGCGCTCTTGCAGAAAGCTAACCGGCCCCTACCAGGTACGAGTCGACCATCACATTGAGGGCGACCACCTGGTGATGCTTGAGTCCGCCTCGGGCAAGCGCACCACTGAGCTTTGCCACCAGGGCCATTGCACCCTCGGGCGTGCTGCCCTTGCCCTCTTCCATTACGCCCGCGTCAGCCAGCCCCGTGTGATTCCATTCGTACTGGGCTACCTTGGCGGCGTTAAGCTCGTCCATTGAGCAGCCTGTCACTTGGGCTATCTGTTGCAGCGTACCCCTCCGCGGCAGAGATACGCCACTTTCCAACTTTCCGTACGCCTGCTGGGATATGCCCAGCAAGGACGCCATTTCGTCCTGGGTCAACGCCTTCTTAATTCGGTAGTCATGGAGCAAAGCGCTCAGTCGAGTCGTCATTCGGTAATCCTCTGCGTAACTGGTCTGTACGAAAATGGTAACAACCAAAACGCGATACAACCTAATGCTTGTTGGAAATTACGCAACACTCTGCACTGGGCCATTGCCGGACGTGCTGACTATACCTATGAGGACTTTCCTCACTTAAGGACATCATGCCAGACCAAAAAACCACTACTGCAGACACCGTCGTTCAAGGCGTTCAAGTTACCCGCTCCGTCACGGCAATCCCTGTCGGTGAGAACCTCGCATACTTCAAGGTCGTCCACCGCTGCGATTTTCCGGAAGACGTGCCAGAGAACCTCAAGTCGCGCTTCCCTGAAACGGTCGACTGCGGGTTCGCGCATCCGAACGATGTAATCGCGTTCGCAAACGACGCAACGCCGACCCTGGCGTCCATTCCGCTGCTGCGCGTGGTCCCTCCGGGCTTCCGTGACGCTGCGCGAACGAAGGGCTATCCGACGGCGCTCCAGGAGTTCGAGAAGCAATTCGTCTGGAAAGGCGATTTCATGGACCAGCTTGTCCAGGGCCAAGTCGATTTTGACGACATCGTCTATGTCGACAACGGCTCGCACATGCTATTCGACCGATTCCATGAAGTGCTCCCGACGGCAATCAGCTACGACTACCTGAACCGCATGGTTCACGACGGTGCCTATCACCTGGACAAGGCTCTCGCAGTACTCTCGAAAGACCCGCGGGTACTCCCTCGCATCAGCAAGGAAACGCTGCGGCGCTATCCAGACATGGCCAACGAACTGGCCATCATGAACGCCGACACTTACGACTCAGCCGTAGTCTGGGCCATCGATTTCGCGTTCGCGCCGACCCCGGAAGACATGCGCGCTATCTGGGAAAAGGCGCAAAGCTACGGGACACAGTATCCGTCCACGATGATTCGCCAGGCCGTCTTCGACATGGATATGCTGGGGCTTCGTGCTGCCGGCGCCGCCAAGTACGATAACTTCTACGGCTGCGACGAGCCGAAAGAAAGCGACGACTAAAAGAAATCCTGCTTCATTCAAGCTGCAAGCGCCTCCTGGCCTTGCAGCTTTTTTCATGCAAAGAAAAGCCCAAGACAACTCAATGTCATGGGCTTTGTGAAAAATGTGTGGAACCTGCGAAAGGTTCGAGTGGGCTACTTAGCCCGGATGCTTGCCGAGGCGGCGACAGTTGTACTCGCCCCACAGCTCGCTGCGTGCTTGGTTTCCTACCGTGACACAGTCACAGTCCCACTGTCCCTTGCAACCGCAAATTTGCATCATGCGCTGCGCGAGCTCTTCGGAAGAGTATGCCTCACACGCCGGCTGCGGCTTCATGCGGCGCACTTCAGTGACTTGCATTCCGCCTACGTTCGAACACGCGGCAGATTCATGCTGCTGCAGTTGCGAGGTACGAACGGCCAGTGCTTCCAGGACGCGTAACAGCGCCGGCGCGAAACTGCCAAGTGCCATGCCTGGATTGCGGTCTACCGCTTCCAGCGCGGCCGAGCGCAGCTTTTCGACATCAGCTGCCAGCACGTCGTCGCTAGGCAGGTCTGCTTCCAACTCGGGGAATAGTCGTGCACGTGCTACGCGGGTCTTGTCCGGCGTAAGCCAACCTATGCGGCAGAGCGCGTGAAGGTCATTGAGCCCCAGGTCAACGCCACCCATGCATTGGCCGTCGTCCGTACACCTGTTGATGGACAGGCCGTCCGGCGTGATGGCATACGTGAACGTTGGCTCATTACCCTCGTCGCCATCCGGCCCGCAGCCGACGGTGATGATGGCTTTGGCCTTGTTCAGGTCTTCTTGGTTTTTGGCGATGATTTCCATATGTGTCCTCAGTCAGGTGATGTGTCTGACTGGTGTAGGGAAATCAGAAAAGTGTTTTCTTGAGGCCGCGTTGGCCACGGTGTGCCGCATACCAGACCGCCAGAATGCCCTGCTCGTTGACGAAGCGCGAGAAAAGCCCGGGGTCGAACTGGTCGGGATTGAAGCCGATGACAAGCAAGTCGCAGTCGTGAATGCCCACGGCCTGATAGGCCTTCACGCAATCCTTGTGCTTGGCAATCATCTCTTTCTCCGGTCCATGCTCTACCAGGGTGCCCGATTGGGCATCGAACAAGAACGCTTGCTCGGTAGTAGAGTAAATCTTGGTGCCGTCGACGAAGAAGCACGACTGTCCTTCGATAACTTCAAAATGCGAATTGGTGACCACATTAACTCCTTATATTGTTCAGCGCAGCTGCTGCTTGGATGGCGCTACTTGCAACGTCTCCGGATTGGCATGCCACGTGCCGCCGCCATCCGAGACAACGATGTCGTCATTGCAGGCAAACATGAAATTGGTGACACCATGTCGTTGTCCGAAGCGCAGACGGTCGCACAAGGCTTCAGGGACATTCGAGTACGCCACCAGAACCAGAACATCTTTCCGGAAGACGGTGACGGTTCCGTTCCATTCGTTATAGAGTCCCTCTCCGTGCCATGTCAGCCCCGGAACTGGCTCATTGGCTTTCAGGGATTCGCTCTTCCGGTCAATCCCCAGATATTCGGGGAGGAGTTTTTCGGTGACGGAGAACATCTCCCGCATGCCCGCGGGGGTCAGCTGCATGAATCCTGACCGGGCGACGAACGCGGCAAGCTTAGGCGACGCCAGAAGCGTTGCGCCAGGTGCCTCCTCCAGCCGCATGTTACTGGTTAGCCGCGCACGCCCCGAGACCTCTTCCACTTGGTCACCCAGCAGCATGTTGCCGCGTTGCGAGTCGACTTGATGTTTCGCGACGTCCAGCATAAAGTAGCCCATCACGGCTGCTACCAGTAGCACTACCAGTACCTCGATTACTTTCGCGCGAGTCAAGCGCGCTTTCTGCTTAACCGGAGTGGCCGGTGTAGCTGTCGTGGTCGTCATCTTGTGTCCTTATCAAATCAAATAGGGTCGGGCCGAGCGTGTAGCCGGTCGGCTGGTACTACGCCCTCAGTACTGCTTTGAAAAACGTTTTCTTGAGCCGTGCAAACATGCCCTGACGTGCCAGCTTACGGGCGACACGAAGCTCGCCACGCACGGGCTGGCGGCCCTGGGCCTTGAGCCGCTGCAGATAGAGGCGCCCTGCTTCCGTTGCCTCGAAGACCTGGTCGACTTCAGTGCCATGTGCGACAGGGCCGAACACACCCCGCCCTAGTGCGTCCCACGTCAGAGATACTCCCGCAATGAGCATGCCACAGCCTCCCATCCAACTTGCGAGGTGGGTAGTCCAAGGCGACACCGAACCGCGGCGAATCACAAACGTCAAAACGAGCGCGCTAGCAAAGGCAAACACGACCCAGGTAATCATTTGCGTACATCGTCGTGCCCCCGCAACTTCGCGAGCGGACGGAGGGGCTAACAGAAGAAGATTTGAGTCCATGGACAGTTAAGAGAAGCTGCCAGCTAAAATGCCCGCAGCCTCTCGGAATGTGCACGGTGCGCCAGCTTGCAAGGATGCGCAGGCCAGTTAGTCCCACGGGCGCAAACGCACCAACCCAACTCGACGGCGCTTTGCGGTGTGGGTCGAGTGCCGTTTCGCTGTCGATGTTGCTCGCTTGGCACCGGTCGTCATCTTGCCTTTAGCAGGAGCGGCAGGCTCAGGTGCCGAAGGAGTTCCGGAGGAGTCCCCCGATGCCAGCGACTTGAAAATCGAAATCGGAATAGACAGCGTAACAAGAACCATCGCAACATTGAAAACGAGATTGCCGATTGACTTGAACCATTCACGCGGGCCTTCCGTTTCCTGAGCTGGTGCCTCCGCTACAGCTACGGGCTCCGCAGCGGCTTGTGCAGTAAGGGCACGCGCAGCCAATTGTGCGGCATCATTTCCTTCCTGGCGAGCCGCTTTCACGTTGTGGAGAAGGATTTTTTCCCGCAGGCTTGAGATGTAAAGTTCACGCCAGGCCTCCAGCTCAATGCGGTTTTGAGCGCCATCCGGCAGACACTGAAGCAGCTTTGCTTCACGTTTTTGGTACACCTCAGCGCGGTGCGGGGCATACGCTACGAAGCCAAGCGCAGCCGACTGGTAGATTGCTCGATAAGCAGCGACGCAGTCGACGTCCGCGGCAGCTTGAGCGTAGAGCCAGTAGACGTTCTGGACGGTAGTAATGTCATCGGCCGAGCCGTGCGTCTCGAGCGATTTTTTCAGCTCCTGCAGCAGCCCCACGGCCTTCTTAGGGTTCTCCAGCATGACGTTCTTCGCGCTCGTTACGTCGGCCGCAGTCACCATGTGGCGCTGGGCGTCAACTTCAGTAGCGCCAGCGTTCATCGCTGCGGCAGAGAACAAGCTGAAAGCAACTAGCGCATGACGCAGCCCACCCGCCTGAAACAACTTACAAAATGAAAACATACAATTTTCCCAATTTTGAGTTCGACTGCGTTAAGTAAGGTAGACCAGTGCAGCGGCCATCCCACAACCGATACTCCCGGACAAAACTGCATCTAGAAGCTTATCGTCCCTGCTAAGGCAAACCATCGAGCGGAGAAGCAGGTGCAAGCCTCCAAAAATCAGCAGCAACCGAACCAGTAGTCCCAGGAAGAAGCTATCCAGCAGCTCCAGCCCAGTCGGTTCCGCCGGATTCGGCAGCAACGTAGCCATGTAAAAAGGTGCGACACACAGGGCGCCTAACAGCAGCCACGCAACGGCGCGGCCGAGAATTTCAGACAGTTTCGGCATTGGCTGCCCGTTTGAGGGTGACTAGAAAAGCCGTCGAAGATGCGACGGCTTTAGCTCGTTGGCCTTGTCACTGACGCGAGGGAATGGCCCTTCTCCACCAGTCGACGCTGACGATATCCTGTCCAGCCTGAATATTGGCAGCAAGAGCCTCTTTGCGTGACACAGTCAACGAAACCTTATCGGAGTTCCGCTTGCTGTAGCCCGACAAGACTACCCCTTCGATTGGAAAGCTTGGCGTATTGCCACACGCAGCTACTCTGGCTCGTTGTCTCGTGATTGCAGTGCCCGTTACGAAGAAGCCATCAAGCACGACCTTACCGGCCTTCGGCAGGTCGTGCACTTCGGTCACGTGGAACCGAAACGACATTGGTTAGCCCAGGCGGGTCGGGGCTGCACCGCCCACGTTGACACCTTTGGTGATGCTCATGGCGCCAGTAATCAGACTGGCCAGGTCGCCCATGTTGGCCGGGACCACGACGGTGTTGCCTTGCTTGGCGATGTTGCCGAACGCCGCGACGTACTGCTCGGCGACTTTCAGCTGCATTGCTTTCTCGCCGCCGGAGGTCTGCGATGCGGCACCGATTTTTTCCAGTGCTTGAGCCGATGCTTCAGCCACGGCCAGGATAGCTGCGGCTTCACCTTCGGCGCGGTTGATGGCTGCGGCTTTCTCACCTTCCGACTCGGCGATGGCTGCGGCTTTCTTACCTTCAGCCAGGTTGATTTCCTCGGCGCGCTGGCCTTCCGAACGGGCAATCAGGGCGCGCTTCTGACGTTCAGCGGTCAGCTGCATCTGCATTGCTTCCAGCACGTTCGCCGGCGGCAGGATGTCTTTCACTTCGTAGCGCATGACTTTGACGCCCCAGCTCGAGCCGGCTTCGTCCAGTGCGGCCACGACGGCGGTATTGATGGTGCTGCGCTCTTCCAGCAGCTTGTCCAGCTCGCGCTTACCGACTTCGCTGCGCAGCGTGGTCTTTGCCAGCATTTCGATGGCGGTCTCATAGTCCGAGGTGCCGTAGGCCGCGGCATGCGCATCCGTCACGCGGTAGTAAAGCACGCCGTCCAAGGTCACAGTCACATTGTCGGCCGTGATGGCGCCTTGCGGGTCAGTGTCCATCGGGATTTCCTGCAGCGGCACTTTATAGGCGACGCGGTCGATGAACGGGGTCAGGATGTGCAGGCCAGCTTCCAGGGTTGCCGAGTAGCGGCCCAGGCGTTCGACGATGTATGCCGACTGCTGCGGCACGATTACGATGGCTTTTGCGACCAGAACGACCGCGACGATAGCCAGGATGATGAAGATGATAGTTGCAACCATGAAGTTCTCCAGAATGGAAAGTATGAAATTTGTTATTGCTTGGCCGGGGCTGGCTTGCACTTGAGCAGATTGCCCTGCGTGCCGACGATGGTGAGCCACTTCGGGGCATCCCCTGCGGTAGCGTCTTCAACCAGGACCGCGTCCCAGTCGCTGCCGCTGTGGCGTACTCGGAAAGTGCCATCTTCGCGGACGGCCAGGACTTCCACCGTAGCGCCGATGTCCGACGCCATGACGGTCGGCAGTTCTTTGACTTTACGCATGCGCAGGCCAACAACGCCAGGGACGCACAGCACAGAGAACAGCGCGAACTGAACGGCGGACGAAGCGCCCGTCGTGAACGCCAGTACACAGGCGGCAGAGGCAGATGCGCCCAGCACCAGAAGATACAACGTGCCGGTCAACAGCTCGGCAACGAGTGCGGCGCCCGCGAGCACCGCCCAGAAAACTGACATAAACATGAAGGAAACTCCGTGAAATTTTTAACTGGCATTGCACCAGTATGTAAGTACCATTATACCTTAAAAGTTTACATACGGCAATAAAATGTAATGGACATTTTAGATTGCTACATTGGATATGGCTTCTTGATGCGAGCCTGCCGCACGCCCCGCAAGGGATGGCGAACCTGCATCTGTCTCACCCTCCACCTGGTTTTTCCGGAGCGTTTCGCTCACGGGGCCCTGTGGTTTAGTAACGCGTGCACTGAACACCAAAGCTTGGCTTTGAACCCGTGAGCACCACTCACATTTTAGGAAGAATCACATGGAAATCGAAAAGGCCAAAACCCACGCACGTCGTCTGGAAGCATTCCTGAAGTCGCAAGGCGTGAAGCTGCCCTACTCTACCTGCCTGGAAGCCGTTGCTCACGTCGAAGGCGTGGCGAACTGGCAGACGCTGGAAGCCCAGGTACACAAGCGGCCAATCGCTGTCGCAGTGGAGCACCTCTCCGGGATTGAGGCGACCAACTTCTTTGAGCTGCCGTTCATGCACCCGAACTCGGAGTGGCCGCTGATTCGCACGATTTTGATTGCGGACAGCCTGAAGGAAGAAGAGCGCGGCATTCGCACCTACCACGACATCCACACTGTCAACGAAGAGCTCTTCGCAGTGCTGGCCAAAGAAGCCCGCGGCGAAAGACTCGACGAGGACGATAGCGGCTGGCTCGAAAATGGTGACGAGGAAATCATCCTCGATTGGGGCGACGAATACGAAGGCGAAGGTTTGACCGTGAATGACCTCCGCGGCCTCAAGCAGGTTGGTGACGGTATCTGGCAGCTGACAGACGGCCGCAAGCTCGAGCTGTTTGCAAACGGCAAGGTTGTCGTACCCCTGCAAAAACAGAAGGACAAACGCAAAAACAAGCGTAATGCCTGATTGACCGAACCGGTTCTCATACGAGAGCCGGTTTTTCTTTGAGTGCGCGACCAATTTGCGTCTAAAATGATGCACTAAACGGTCGCAACCTTAAAGGAATACGATGGACCTTACAAATTTGAGTCAAGCCGAGAAAGCGTTGCTCGCGTTCTGTGGCCTTTTTGTCGTCATCTTCTCGTCGGTCATGTATTACAGCATGATTATCCTTCCCAACCAGGCGGCGCCCTCTCAGGACGTGGCGCCGCGGGTGGCGTACAGCGACGCCCAGACGGAGAAGCTGGCGACTGACAGCCTGGCTCCGGCTGCTAATCAGGATGTGAGCAAAACGGATTCGAGTCACCGTTGAAGCACCGGGCCTGTGGCGCCGGGTAGTCCTTGGTCACTAGACTAGGAAGGACAACCATCTTCAAGGACAACTCATATGATGAGCTTTTCGGAATTCGCTTATAGTCTGCTACCTGCTTATGGCATCTACCAGCTGGTGCTGGTCCTCTGGGGCATTGCGGCCCTCGCGACGTGGAACAGCGGGCCGCATGCGCGGCCGCCGGTGATACTGGAAACCTACCCCATCTTCCAGCTGTCAACGTTTGACGTGCGCTTCTACTACCGTCGGCCACGCCCGGTCGACATTGCCAAGGCAGTTTTCTGTACGTTCTGCCCCGTCGTGAACGTGCTGCTGATGGGTTCGATGTTCCTGTGGTTCGTGGTGGTTTCGGTCTACCATGCTCTGGGCGCCGGCGTACGCTGGGCATCTCGCCTGGCAACAGGAGATGCCAACCGGGTGAAGAACTGGTTTTTCACTCCCCTCGGTCACGACTAATCCGTCACCCAAAATATTCAACGCTCCTGGTTTCGCGACCAGGAGCGTTTTTCATTGGACCGACCAGCTTACTTCTTTGAGATTCGCTGCGTGCCCTTGGAAGCACCTGAAAACGGCTGCCCCGGCTGGCGGATGGCATGCTTGCCTGCTTCCGGAGACCTCGTTTTGATGGCCGACGCAGCGTCGAAGTGTACCCGTACACGGACCTTGAAGCTGGCCAGTGACCAGATAAGGTCAACCAGACACACTAAGAGCAGCAGGAACACGGTCGGAAACCGCTGCAGCACATCAGAATGGCCGGCCGTCACATGCGCCGCGAGCCACGAATAACCCGGCACGGCGGTCAGCAACTGATTCGCCCGCACTGCCGTGGGCAGGGCCAGGGCATCCAGTCGCTGCACCGCGTAGAGGGGCTGGTTCAGGATGGACGCAGTGTCACCGCCCCCAACGACTGGGTGAGCAATGACGTGGGCGCCAAGAATCAAGACAACGATGACGCCAGCAAGGATGGCAAACGCACGAAGAATCTGAGAAAACACGGTAGGCTCCGCAAGATAGGGTCAAAAGACGTATCTTTCGAGTAGCGACCGGCTTTAGCGCGGACTACCAAAATAGGCCCCAAGTAGCAGAGTGATAGTAGTGAACCCAACTTAATACGTTGTATTACTGGCGGTTGGCAAAGGCGTTTTCTTCTTCTTACCTAGAAGTTTACAGGTAAACTTAACGAGGAAGAAACCCATATGTCCGAACTTTTGTCTGAATATCAGCCTCCCACTGAATTCAAAATCGGTATGAGACTCTACTTGGCCGCTTTGCCCGAACGGGAAGACCCGGCCGCTTTCTATGAATCTACGGAGCTCTGGCGCAGCCTGGAATTTGACCAGAAGACCGGTCCGCTCTACAACGAAGCGAACAAGCTTCAGCACGCTTGGTGGCACGATGGCAGTGCCGCAGCACGCGAGACCTGTTTGAATGCGATTCGTGCACTGGGCACGGTGCTGGGCTTTCCACCGCCCGTTGCAGCCTCATGATTGAACAACGCCCTTGGTTTTGTGACCCAGGGCGTTTTTAATCAGATATACATATTGTGGTGAAGACTGGTATGTCACAGTCCGATTCCACGACAGAACCTCTCTCCGTCTAAAACGGAACGTTTTTACTTTCTTCCTCGGCCAGAAAGAAATCCTGAAGCCCACCAGAAATCTCAATTCCGGCTCCGTTCCGCAACTTGAGCTGCTTGGCTGCATCCGACTCACTCGAGCTTTCATCTATCACGAGCAATGTGGTAGAGACCGTGTCGACGATGACTTGTCTTGTCAGCCGCATGAACGCCTCTTGTTGTTCAGTATCGAGGGATGCAAAGAGCTGAATCATCTGCTTCCAAGTGCCTTTTGCGTGTGCCGAGTCAGAACTAATCATTTTTCGATACAGTTCAGTGTTCTCGTCAACTACACGTTCATGTAGTTCGCGTGAAAAGTCAATTTCAGTTTTCATGTGAATTTCCGTTAGAAGTGGCCGGGGTACATAGTTTTGTTCATTTCAATCCACTGCTGCAGCTGAGAGTTGGGGATATCGGGGTAGACCCTTCGCAGCTCGCGAATGTCTCTTGCAAGAAGCTGTTTAGGCGAGGTAATGCCCCCCATAAATATGTTTTAAGACCCGAGCCTGGAACTTGGTCGAGCACGCAACCGACCGTCTCGCATATTTGCCAAAGCAAAACGCCCTTAGTAGCGAGACCGAGGGCGTTTTCTTTGCGCGTAAGACAGTGACCGGCAGGTCAATATTGGCTGATAGCGTCTGGGCGAACACAAAGAGACACTACCGCCAGCGCAAAGTCTTTTTGCCGGCTGAAGCGCGCATAAGGCACTAGCACCTTGGCGTCCGGCGGGGGACCCTTTGAGAACTGGATGAGTACTTTAGAGCCCGGGTATTCGACCACCGTAACACCCGTGACTCCGTTCACAGGGAAGATGCCTTCCAGCTGGCCGGCCGGGTTCAGCTGCTCCACCGACCCACCGACATTTGCCAGGGCCAAGTCCTCGGGCTCCAAGCGAGCCATTCGCCCAGTGATGAACACGAAGCCGCTGTCGAACTCGCAAGGCAGGCGCAGCGCGAAGACAGCGCGGTTCAGCATATCTGGCGACAAGAGCTCATCGGTCACTTCCACGTGATAGCGGTCATTCGTCGTCGTTGTCGCGACTGCTACCGAATTTCGGCGCACAGAAAAGCCCTGCTCGAAGTGAATCGCTTCCTCTTCATTGAGGTAGCCCAGTGTGGTCGCCAGCCGAGCGTCGGCCACGTAGAGCTGGGAATAGATGTTGCACGTGTCAAATGCGAGACGCATGCTGTACTCCTGTTGGAAAGCAGAGAACGGCGGCAGGGCGCCGCCTGTGTCTGACTTAGTTGTGACTCGAGGAAGGAACCACTTGAATCACGCCGGCGACGGAGCCCGCGCGCGCAATGGTTTCAAGAAGCCGGTACACCGGCGTGCCAGGCTTGCCGAAGTTCGCTTCATGGCCAAAGCGTGCGGTGAGCGTGGACAGGACGAGTTGTTTGGCGCCTGCCATGCCGAGGACTTCCGTCTCGGTGATGGCCGCTTTCACGTCAGAGGACCAGGCTGCCAGCCAGCGGAAGGCCGGCCGCTCAACGTCGTTAAAGCGAACCAGTGCGCCGTTGGAGTCGAGCACAGTGCCGCCCACAGGAGTGCTGTCGGGTTGGTCGGCGAGTACAGCGAGCTTCAGCTCGTTCTTGTTTTGGATTTTGTGCATCCGGCCCGCTCCATCGAAGTAGAGGACTGGATACAGTAGTGTTGACAAAGCATTCATATCTTACGGCGTCACCTTACGATGGCGCTTGATACGAAGCTGTCAGAATCTGCCGGCTTTAGGCCGCTTGGCAGGCTGAGCTTTAGGGTTGACATAGAGGGTGCATAAAAACAATCAATGGAATGTGTAGCACCTCCCCGCAACTGTTATGTTCTCATTCAGTATGGCTTTTTTAATGTTTCTCGTTATGCACATTTAAGGTGTTGACAACGCAAAGTTAGGACAAAATTTGCTCTACGACAGCCCTTCCGCCACCCACTCTCTACACGGAATACATTAACCTGAGGACAATCCTATGACCGTAAAGCTGAACATCGAACAGCATCAAATCACGGAGTTCGACCGCCTAGTGCCGGCGTTCATGAGCGAGATGTTCGGGATGGATGACGACCAATTCGTCTGCGTGACCGACATCAGTGACCTGAGCGACTTCACATACAGCGGCATGCCGCCTGGAGCGCTGGACACCGCCCTGCCGCGGAAAGAACTGACCGCAATCTGGGACCGCTGGGCCATCGCACGCGTACAAGAGCTGTACGGCATCACGCTGACAACGACAGTCGTCAACCTGGTGTGGCTGCTCAACGAGATTCAAAAGAACAAGACTCACCTCGTGCATTGACTTCAAACCGCGCCCCGAGCGCGGTTTTTACCGTACCATCCGGCGCCTGGTGCTGCCTGGCAGTTTCTACACAACGCAGGACAACCTGAAAGGACTCAGCATGAAACGCGAAGACGCAATCCCCTACCTGCGCGACGAAGCAGTCGATAACGCCATGGCCTTCCGCCGCGTCGAAGACCGCCCAGCGAACGCCCGCTTCATCGGCTGGCAGTGCGGTAACGAGCCGATGTTCGTGGCCGTATGGTCGTATCTGGGCAATCGTCTGGACGACGACGAGGCCATCGAGCTGGTCGTCGACTACCTGTGCGAAAAGAAGTGGTTCGCCGACGGCCCCACCAAGCCGGACTACGTGCTTTAACAGCACCCTGATTGAAGCCATCGAGACGCGTTCTCGGTGGCTTTTTCATTTGGAGCGCACACCTTTCCTTTAATGTCCTGATAAGGACAATGCGATTGATTCGCAAGGGAAAAGGTTGTCTAAAATGTCTTCTGCGTGGTATAATGTTGAGATATTCGGCGTTTCCACGCCTCCTGTTTTTCCTGAAAAATCAAATGATTACAACGCCTACTGCGACCATGTCGCCTCCTGATGCTATTTGGCCCCTCGTGGCGCCAGTAGGCATGCTGCGCGCGCCGCGCATCCACGTGCTGTCGGACCTGCACCTGGATACGGGTCCCTATGCCCTGCCCTCCGACATCGAGTTCGACATTTTGGTGGCCGCCGGCGATATCGGCCCTATCGAAATCTCTATTCCTTGGCTGGCCGCCGTCGGTAAGCCCGTGGTCTACGTCCTGGGCAACCACGAGCACTACGGTCGGGCGTTCACCGAGACGCTTGCCGCGGCGAAGGCATTGGCCAACGGCTCGCAGGTGCATGTTCTGGAGCGCGAAAGCGTGACCATCGATGGCGTGCGATTCCTGGGCGCGACGCTGTGGACGTCCTTTGGTAACTGGCACCCGGAATTAGTCGGCGAAGCGTCTCGTCGCATGCATGATTACCACTACATCGAAGAAGGTAATTGGCGCTCGATTGGTACCAACGATAACAAGCAGAAAGCCCGCTATCAAAAGATTGGTATAAAGGTGCGTGAGCCCGAGCCGGATACCGTACCAAAATTCCATCCCGCGATAGCCTACTACGAGCATACTCAGACGATGAAATGGCTGGAGCGGATGCTCAAGGCCGACTCGAACATCCCGACCGTCGTGGTCTCGCATCATGCTCCCACGTTCGAGGCACTGCGTGCGGCGGGCATTCGTGAAGAGCTGTTGCAACCCGAAAACTGGGACCGGCGGTACCGCGACGATAACCTCGTCAGGGCGGCCGCGTACGCGTCGCCGCTCGAGGACTTCCTGCAGAAGTACGCTGACCAGATTGCGTTGTGGGCACACGGCCATATGCACCACGGCCATGATTCGCTGGTTCGCGGTGTCCGCGTTATCTGCAACCCGCGCGGTCACCATGACAAGCCTCTCACCGAAAAATCGATTGAGGTCGGTCGCCTGTTCGGCATGCCCCTGACCATGGAACACGTCAAGCGCAGCCAGGAAGCCTTTGCGGCCAATCCCTATGGCGGTGACGCCTACGGCTTCGAGCCGCGCTTGGTAGTCGACTTCCAGGATGGGTTGATGCGCCCAATCGAACTCGCGCTGGTCAAACCGCTGGAGAAGATGCGGGAGCTGCGCGAATCGGCCGCGTCCTTCGTGCCCTACATCTTCGAGGGCGCGGAAAAGCAACAAGAGGCGGTGTCGCGATGCTTCAAAGACGACTGCGCGCAATTCCGGGAAGTACTGGACGGCATCGACGCGTCGATTTGCAAGCACATTGACCGCTTCTATTCGTCGGGCGTAATTCGCAGCATCAAAACGCCGTTCGGCCAACCACATGAGCCGTGGGGCGCGTTCGAGCCGGTCACGACCGAGGATTACGATAAGACCGTCGCCACGATGGATGAATGGATTAACTGGGCAGAGCATCTGCCGCAAGTGGCGCGAACCCAACTGAAGAACTGGGCGGCGCAAGCCTATCGTGTGTTGGCTGTGCTGGCTGCGCGTGGCATTGAAGCGGTGGTGAGCCGGCCGAGTGTTCAGTCTCTGCGCGAAGTATCGAAGCACCGTGTGCTGGTCATAGCCGACCATGACGAAGAGACTTGCCGTGCGCTCGACACCGAGCTGGACAACATCATCAACCCAAGCATTCCACGCTTGTGGAATGTGTTGGTCTGGAGTCCCCAGGACTGCTATGGCAGTGAAAACCCGGGTCTAACCATGGCGGAGCTCGCACCATGGGACCAAGGCCTACCGCTGGTAGCAGTTGAGCCGAAGCGACCGATTTATAGTAAGACTGAAACGAAAGAGAGCTGGTAATGACGATTCACCTGATTACATTCGCGCTGGCGCTGCTTGCCGTAGTCGCGTTCCGAGTACACCCGAGCCCGACCCACGCCTTCATGCCCCGCCGATATGCTATTTCCTTGGCCGTTGGCGTGGCCATTGCGGCCGGCGCGATGGTCGTACTGAAGGATGGCCTGACCTTCGAAACCTTCACTGCGGTGGCGCTGCTCGGAGTATTCGCTGTGTTCCTCGCATACCCTGTGGTTCAGCAACACCGTGGCCAGCCAATCAAGCGGTCAGTAGTCTTGACCTTGGCCATTTGCATTGTGTTCGGCACCTATGTGCAGCTGGCACCGAAGTTTGACGCCGCCTCCAGCGCATCACCGCCGGCAGACTCGCAAGGCGCAACCAAGGAACTTCAATGACCGTGACCCACAACACGTTCGTGGAATGGCCCCTGGAGCATCGAGATACCTTCGAGAAGTTTTTTAAGGGGATGCTGTCGGATACCGAAAAGTTTCGTAGCGCGAAGGCGTCAGTGGGCCCGTACGTACTCGAAATGCTTCAGCTGCAGGCCATTCGGCTTGAAGCGGCCAAAAGCGGTAGTGGGCAGGCCTTCAACACGCGCGGCGAAGCCCAAGACATCATCATGTCGCTGTACGACAACCTCAAGCATCTTGAGAAACGCGCAGAAGCCTACCAGGCCACGTTCGAGGCTCCGAATAAGCTGTTCGAGACCTTGCGTGACAAGAACAAGACGACCTGGCTCACCGCGACGGGTTGGACCATGCTGGAGCGTGCGTGGGACCTAGGAAACGTCGCAAAGAGCTATCACGCCAAGCTGCCGGCACGCTCACGAGCCCTACGCTCGGTGGTGATTCTGGCGATGGACGCAATCAAGACCACCCCTTCGGTGGATGTCCTCAACTTCGCACTCGAGTCGGTGTGGCGCGGCTTCTGGAACTACTACACCGACTATCGCAGGGTCATTGACACGCATGGTCCTCTATTCTTGGAGGCGATGAAACCTGTTCAGACCATGGTCGACCTAATCGCCAAGGGAATGGCTGAAAACGATGCCCGGGCAGAGGCGCAGCGCATTGCCGAAGAAGCTGCAGCGCGACGTGCCGCCGAAGAGGCTGAGGAGGCCGAACGACGTGCACGCTGGGCGGAAGAAGAGGAAGAAGAGCAGCAACAACGTGGGTATTGCGCACCTGACACGTATCAAGCAGGCTACAACGACGACTCGGACGGTTCCTCCACTAGCACGTCGAGCTACTACAACGACTCGGACGATTACTTCGCTAACTACAACCCGGCAACGGGCATGCCAACAACAATCGCTTATGGCTCTGATGTTATGGGCAACTCGTACGGCACAACTGACCACATGCTCTGACCGGCCTGGCCAACCGGGCTCACCCGGAACGCATAGGTTCGCCGAGTAGGCGTAGGCTAATGCTAAAGGAGCCTTACGGCTTTCAGGCAAACCGCAATCGAAAGGACCAGACATGGATATGCATTCTTTGACGCCGCTGTTGCAGAACTCGATTCTGGTATCGGCATCCCCGATGGCGTTGTTCGCAGTGGTTGGCATGCGTCGCTGGTTCGCCGCATCTGCAGGATTGTATTTTGTGCTGGCGCTCACTGGCGTGGTTGGCGCCGGCGCATTGACAGGCTTCCTGGTCAATGCCCTATCGGGTGGCGCGGGCCTTCTGTTCTTCGAGCAGGCGGTGACCGCTGTACGCCGCCGCAAGTGGCTCAAAATGCGCTTCGTTGTCCCGGTGCTGATGACAATTCTCGCGCTGCAAGGCTGGCACATGCTCCACCCCAATCTCCTGAAAGGTCTTCTGTGAAAGAATTCACGCTCCGTAACAAAACCAAGCAGCCCATTATGACCTTGACCAAGCCGATGCTGGCCAAGATGCTCGAGGCTCATCCGGAGTCGGTGAGCATGACTCTGGCCAAACAGGTCAAGGAGTACAAGTCGCTTACGGGCAAAACTCTGATGCTCGACCACGAGCAGGACCTCATCCTGCGTGCTCATGCGGGCGCTGATGAGCGAGGCTGGTGGACCAGCAAATACAACGAGCTGCCCTACCCACTTTGCCATGTGAAGCCGGTGTTCTCGGACGGGTTCATGCAGCGGCACAGCGGAAGTATGCTGGACGACCTAGCACTAGCCGAAGCGTTCCACAATATGCTGGACCTGCAGATGGCCGCCCTGCCGCCGGCGCCGAGCGCGACCGCGCCCTAACGCAGCAGTAGAGCCTACCGTCTACTTGCGGCAGCCCCTTGCTGCACTGCAGCTGGTAAACTGCCTGCAAATTTGGAGATGCTTGCATTATGGGTAGTACGAAAGACGAACGGAAAGCAATTGGAGGCGTGGCACGTTCGTTGGCGCTCACCCCAGAACGCCGCAAAGAAATTGCACAGCAGGCTGCCTCGAAGCGATGGGGCGCCGCCGTAGCGCCTAGAAAGCCCAAACCTGTCCGGACGTTAAAAGGGATTGCGGCGACTAAGCAACTCACCGTCACTTCGAGCCGCGTGGCCGACGGCTCGGGCAGGCTGGCACGGTCGATAACGGAAGCGGGTCAGCTGCTCCGCGTATTCATTGGAAGTGCGGAGTCTGTTGAGGACCGCGTCCAGGGCTATCTTGCGGCTTTCGGAGATATCGGAATCGAGGTCGACGTCACCTACACCACTACTCCGACGTTACCGCCGTCGAGCACGTGATTTGTCGGTAAAGAAAAAGCCTCCCAGCAGGGAGGCTCGTGGCTGATTAAGCCGAATAGAATCCCGATTCGACGTCGAATCGGTGCAGCACGTTCGGGATGAACTCCAGGCCCAGCTCCGCGGCCAGTTCGTCCTGGTCGATGTCGTCGAACTTCTTCGCGCGGTACGCTGCGTTCAGTGCATCCATGTTCGCGTTGTCCGGACCGTAGCTCTCTTCATCGGCGATGCGGTCGTCCGGGATGATGTACAGGTTGCCCGCGTCATCCTGGTACCAGTGACCCATGTCCGCAGCCTTCGAGTAGATGAATTCCTGCGTCGATTCGTCGCGAGTGCCAATGCCCATGTGTTTCTCCTTGTTGGTTGTCCTATCGCAAGTATAGCCAGTCGCGCGGGCCACTATCACGCGCAGTGAAAAGCCCTCCGCGAGGGAGGGCTTGAATAGTACACATGAAGCGTCAGTGACTGTTATTTGTCACGGCGCATTAGTGGAATGCTCAACTCGGGCAGTAGGTGCGCGCGGACAACTTCACCCTGAATAGCTTCCCATTGTTCGCGTGTTGGATTGGGAGGCAGATTCACACCAGGCAGCCCGCGCTCCAAGCCTGCGACTACCACAGCAACGCGCTCGTCGAGGGTCGGCAGGTACTGCGCCAGTACTTCATCGGTCACACGGTTCTGGCCTTCGTCAGCGCGCAGAATCGTCACCTGGTATCCGGCCGGCCCTTCCACTTGCATCGCGGCTCGCCAGAGCAGTTCGCGCTCCTTCCATTTTTCGAAAGACACTCCGTCGGGAAGGGGCAGCTCTTCGGCACTTTTCGGGTCCCAGCTTGCCCAAGGATACGAGGCGTCATCCCACCAATGCCGACTCAACTGCTTCAGCTGTCGCTGAAGCACTGGGTGGTCAACGTGGAAAACGACTAACAGCTGGCCCCCTGCCGGATAGACGTCGGCGGTCACTCCGTACGAGTACAGCTGTTGATTGCGATACCTGCTCTCGCCACGTTCGTAGCACCTCACCAGTTCCATCCTCGCGAAGTCGACAGTGTCGTACGTGTACCTGCCGGGTAGCCCGTCCAGAGAAACGTACGTATGGCGCTCATCGAAGAGGCCGGCAGCGAAGCGTACAACGTCACGATTCCAGGCAGCCTGGGCGGCTTCTTGGAGCCCTACGCGCAAGCTACGCGCTTCCAACAGGAAGGTTTCGAGGGTGACGCCGATACGGGTGCTGAAAGTTTCTACGCTCATGATTTCTCTCATAAAAATTGTGTGTGCTCCGAGCGCGCCTAAGATAACAGCAACAGGCGTACTCCGAAACGATGTCCTATGAGGTATAGCCAGAGATTGCACCCCGGTCCAGCCGGTACGAAGAAAAAGCCCTCCACGAGGGAGGGCTGAATGAGGCATGCGAAGTTGCGGTAGGTTATTCCCGGCGCCGCAGCATTGGGATGGTCAGGTCCTGAACCAGCTTCGGCTTGATGTACTCAGCCACTGCCAGTCGTCGTGCATCGCGTGTTGCGTCTGGAGCCAAGCCCAGGTCCAACGGGACATCTCGGAACCAGTCAACCGACCGGTGCACACGTTCTTCCAGCGTAGGGAGAAGCGGTGCTAACATTTCGTCCGTCATGTCGTGCTGGCCATTCGAGCTTGCCAGTATCGTTACGGTGTACCCGGCTTGCGCCGGCGGTAAGCCATCGGGTAATGCCAGTGACCAGAGTCGCTCGCGTTCTGCCCATTCGGCCGCCGACACGCCCTCTTCTTCATCGGTGTTGTCCCAGTAGCCAAATTCCTGCCACCAGGGCTGGCTCACGAGCAGCCGGCGCAAGATTGGGTTGTCGATGTAGGGGACTGCCAGCAATTGACCTTCCACCGGAATGACAACAACCTCCGCCTGGTAGTCAAGGAACGGGTTACGTTGGCCAGTACGTTGGCACTCAAACTGACGGTCCATCAACTCGATATACGCCGCGCCAATGTAGCTGCGCGGAGGCGCCGTGTCGTCCAGCCCCAGGGTTTGTCTGTCGAAGTCAGAGGAGGCACAGTTGATGACTGCCTGCCGCATACAGTTTTTGGCAGCCTCCAGAAACGCAGGTCGCATTCTGTGCACCTCCGTGAGGAAGGACTCGAGGGTGTGACCCAGAATACGGGCGCCATTGTAGATTTTTGTGCTCATAGCACCTTTCAAGAAGGAATGTTCTGGTTCAGCGCGAACCCTAAAAAGTGGAATTCAAGCTGAATCTATGCTAAAATGTTCCTTTCAGGTATAGCTCGCTCGCTTAGATTTGCTAGCAATGAAATTGCCGCCCTTTAGCAAACGGACCCCTGCGTAACTCATTGATTTTGCTGTAATCTAGCGGAACACCGCTTAGACATGTTAGATAAGCCGTAGCCAAGCATCAGCGCTGCGCAGGACCGCCATGAGCTACCGCCTGCTTTAGATATATGTGACAGGGGCTCAAATCCTTGAGGCCCTCATCAACTCCGAAAAGCTCGAATGAAATACAAAAATCTGCAGCAGCTGGCCGCGGCCTTCGCAAGTGGCGAACTCGACAAGACGAAGTACAAGCTCATCCTGGACAACGACTGCTCTTTCCTGAACTACGTGGGCCCTCTTCCGGACGGCATGAAGCCCGAAACCGATGACGCCTACGACTGGCTCGACAAGCAACATGAAGCCGCACGTGAACTGTTCGAGGGTAACGGCTACAGCGACCTTCTCGACGCTTGCCTGGCCGCCGGCATTCCGGCCGATTGGTGCTAAAAGAAAAACGGCACCCTGAGGGTGCCGTGAATGGTGCAGAGAGTGGGTGATGGCGCTGATTAAGCGGCTACCTGACCCATTTTTGCCTGTTTCTCGTAGGCGGCTCGCAGTTGTTCGCCGCGTTCGATGAACGCTGCGTACTCGCGGGCCTGACCTACCACTCGGGCTGCCAGGGTGTCGACGCAGTTACGTTGGGACGCGGGATACGTCCAACGCTCTCGCCGCACCTGAGCAACAACACGCCAGCACGCCATCTGAGCATCACGTGGGAACGCGTGACGAGCGTCGAAGCCGAAAACCAGCTCCGAGCCCTGCTCTAAGCCGTACGTCGGGCGCTTGCGCAACAGACGTAAAGCCATCCCGATGTTTTCGAGGAAGACGATACGAACATCTCGTGCTCGGACTGCACCGCCAACCGTGGCGTGGACGAACGAATCGGCCGTCGACCACAGCTGGTAGTACACGTAGATGCTCAAGAGCGTCCAGACCGACCACATGGGAAGAGTAAGGGTGATAGCAGACATAATTGACTCCAAATTTAAGTTGACCTACCCCATATAGCTACGCGTCGACAGGCCTTGGCTGTACAAACTAAAAATGCATTGCTAGACTTGACTCACGATTGTGAAAGGACAGAAATGGAGAAATCCTACATGGCGGCTCAGTTCCTGTGACTGGCCGTAGGCCCTTGAATAGCCTGGCATGGTGCTGGGTGGCCTACGGTCGGCTAACATGGAGCGACTGCAATGCAACACAAAGACTTCGCCCGCGCGCTGCGCCGGCATCATCGTGCCCGTCTGAAAAAGTCCCGTCAGTTCTACTGGGGTAATGGTTACAACGGCGGACGTGATTGGACTCCACGCTCATTGGGTATGGTTGTTCACACTCCGCAAATGTGCTCATGCTTGGGCTGCGGTAACTCCCGCAAGTGGTTGGGAGAACGTACGATGCAAGAACAGCGTGTGTACCAGGTGTCTGTCTGGGATGCGCTTGACGATACTGACGAGGGCCAGGCCGAATGCCAGGCTGCGGATGTAAAGGAAGCGCCGGACTGGGAGTAACCCGGTCGACCGTTTCAAAGAAAGCCCCAGGGTTCGCACCCTGGGGCTTTTTTCTAATAGGTCACGTCAGGCTGTATTACTTGACGGTGCCTTGGAAGGAAGAACCTGTTGGGCTGTTTCCCACCTCCACGGTTACGTTGGTGGTATGGCTACCGCCTTCAATAGGCGTGAACAGTACTGTGAACGCACACGAAGCTCCTGCAGGGATAGCAGTTCCACATGTCGAGGAGTATGTGAACTCAGCGGGATTGCTGAACGTGAGCCCGCGTACGGGAACCGCGGCCACCGGATTGGCCGTGACCGTAATCGTATACGGTGCAGACGTGCCTCCTAGCGGTGCGATGAACGATGTGCCAGCCCAGCTAATTACGCGGTCCGTTTCAGACCCTTCTACGGCGACGTTAAACGTTCGAGCTCCTGTCACGACGGCCAAGCTTGCGGTTGTCGTCGTATTAGTCCCTAGGTTACTCAGGAATGTAACGTCGATGGAGCAAGAGCTATGGGCAGCCAAGCTTGCTCCACAGTTATTCACCTGACTGAAGGTATCGGCACCCGAGATAGCAATCTGTGTAATTGTAACTTCCGCTGCTGAATGATTTTTCAGTGTGTATGTTTTGCTCAGGCTGACGCCGCGTAGTTGAGTTGTGAAGATATCTGTTGTAACACCGATGCCATTTGAATTGGACAGTGACACAGCAGGCTGAACAGCTTCACCTGTCACAGGAATGCGCATCGGTGCCCCTTCCGCCGACGAGTTTAAGACTACGAATCCGTTCAATGAGCCTGCTGTGGAGCGCGTGTAGGTTACATTCACGGTGCAAGATGCACCTGGTGCGATAGTAGCCTTCAAGCTCAAAGTACCGCATGTATTGCCCCTGCCGGAAGAAAAGGATAAGCCTCCGCCCTCTACCGAGATATATGTATTGGTAGCAGGAGCGTCTCCTGTGTTCGTAAACCTGAACTGGCGTATATCCGTAGCTTCGTTGACGTTTGCACTTCCGAAGTCTGTTGAGGTCACGGGAATAAACGCTCCAGCGGCACGCAGTCCTGTACCGACTAGGCTAACGGATAGCGACTGGCCGCTGGTCAAAATCCCTAATTGTCCGAACCGAATTCCTCGAGCGTTTGGAGCAAACGCTACGTTGACGTCGCAGCTGGCGCCAACAGCGAGGACCTTGCCGCAATCATTGGACTGTCCGAAGTCCACGGAACCACTCACAACGGATAGTCCCGTAATAGCAGCGTCCGCATCGCCTGAATTTGTTACGCGCACTGATTGGGCTGGCGCAGAAGTGCCGAAGTTGATGGAGCCGAAGTTCAATGACGTGGTACCCAGTACCAATTTCGAGGGCTGCGCCGGCGCCGCCGGTGTAGTTCCTTCGCCACCCGCAGCACCTGGATGAATGCGTGCGGCTGCAGGCACACAACCTGCGGCGGGGCATTTTACCTGCGCTGGAACACGGTGGAAGTAGGAGTCGGCCGCCATGGCCGAGCTGCCCAGCCCTATGAAAGCAAGCGACACGAGAATCGAGAGTGTTGTTTTCATTATTGTTGTAGTGCTTTGTGGGTGAGTCGTTAGTTAGGGGAGCTGCAGCAGACTGCCTGGGTGGCGTAATTGGAATCCGCACAGGTAGGCACAGTGTCCACACCAATCTTTTGATTGGCTGCCAGGCAGACGTTGTAATCACTTTCTACGTGAAACGTAAACCCGTCACCGACGTCCCAGCCTTGTGGCACGGTTTTGAGGTAAGTGGCGGACACCAGGTCGTCGAGGCTACTAGCAGTGTCACCGGTATCTGCGCGATACAGCGTCAGGGCACCTTTCATCTGCTGGCCTTCGTTGAGGATACGGGTGGCTTTAGCTTGTGAACCACCCTTTTGCATGGCGGTGCCCCCGTACATGATGGTGGCAATGGCCAGAAGCGCTACTAGCGCGATGGCGATGATGGTAATGATGAGGGAGAACATGGCGGTAATCGAAGTTTATAACCACCTATAGCGAAATTTTCTAAATAGTTCTAATTCATATGCTTTTCTTGAATAGGCCCTCAACCAAAAAATCAGGACAAAGAAAAACCCGCAGCCAAGATGGCGCGGGTTCGTGAATGAAGTTGGGTAGCGTGTTACGCAGTTGCCGTAGCCGCGGCTTCTGCAGCTGCCATCAGACGCTTACATCGAGCGACGAAAGCGTTTTGTGCATCATCATCGCCGGCCAGGTCTTGCATGGTGGCGAAGTTGTTCGGGCCGCCACAGTAGTCCTTGCGGTGCTCGCAGCTGCGATACAGTATCGAGATGCCTGGCTTGGACGATTCGCTCAGCTGAACATAGATGTGGTCAGCATGAAGCGTCACTTCGCCAGAAACGGCCATGCCGGCCACGTTACTGCGGATGTCGCACTTGTCAGAGACGCCCAGCATTGCTGCGAGCTCCTTCAGGAACTTCTTGCCGTCCGTGTGGAACTTTTGCTTGCGCAGCGCGCCCTGGTCCGAATATGCGTTGATACCGGTGACCAGCAGGCTTTTTGGGATTTTCATAGTTGTGTCCTTGATGTCTTGTTAAGGGCCGAAGCCCCGGCTTTGTGCTGTTTAATCGTCCTGCAGGGGCGGCAAGCCCGCGCGAGTACGTGCCCAGTTGGTCATGCGATGCATGCGCTTTTCTTTCTTCAGGACACCCTTGCGCTGGCGCAGGTTCACCAGGTGGCGCTTGCCCGGGTTCAGCTGGTCAATCAGCGTGTCAGTCAGCGACTTCGTACGCTCCTCGAACGGCAGCGGGAAACGCGTTTTTCCGATGTCTGCATAACGGCGGGCCGATTTGGCGATGTTCCAGTTGTGCATTTTGCCTCCGGAGAAGCTGGCACCGCACTCGTGGCACACGGTCTCTTTCGTGCCTCGTACCCAGCGCGGAAGCGAAATGCCCAGATAGCTCAGCGCAAAAGGCTGCGACCTGTACGGCGCGCGCTCCTCCACGTGCAGGTGGGAGCTATCCGCATCGCACAGCGGGCAGTTGCCGACTTGCTGACGCACAGCTTCTGTCGTCGGGCGCGGCATCAGTGCCAGGCGCATCACGGCATTTCGGTTCGACTTACGCCAGGTCTTGCGTTTGGTGCCCTTTTCGGCCATACGCCGTCTGTCGATTGCTCGCATAATCCTCGCTCTATAATTTTGGTCTAAAGGTGTGCTGCCGGAAATACCCCTGGCAAGAATACTCGGCGTATAGAGACTGCTCGTTATTCGTTAGCTGACCAAACAACATTTTTCTATGAAACACCGCAGCATGAACATCCAAAAAGACATCGAACCAGCGCCACCTGGCGCCCATGTTACCGAAGCCGGCCACCACTGGTTGGAAGAAATCGACTTTGACGGCCGCTCCATGGGGGTGCGCGTCCTGCAATGGCAGCCGCATTCCAAGAAGTGGTGCCACAGCGGGGACGTGGCCACTGGCCTGAACCTGGATACCCGCGGCTGGCGCTATCTCGAGCCGTGCCGGCAGCCGTCTTGGTGAGGTTATTGATTTTCGTGATGCGTTCCGAAAATGACAAAGCGAGCCGAGGCTCGCTTTTTAATTCTCTTGCCGGCTAGCTCAACTGGCTCGTCGGTGCTTCACATGTTCGCAGTACTCTTCCCACGTCGAGTATTCTGTGTCCTGGAGGATGGAGACCGAACCGTCAGGGTGCTTCACTCCGACAAAGTTTGCCCCAGGTTCTCCCATCACCTCCAAGGGCTCAACCTCCGAACGTACGCCCCCGCCCTCAGGGGTTTCATAGGTGCTTATCCGCCAGGCCAGGACGGTGCCCGACAGTTCAGGCCCGTCGTCCTGCATGTAGATGAGTTGGTATCCCGGGTCAGCGGGGATTATGGAGACGTTCAGCAGTGACAAAGTGGGACTCCTTTGAACAGAAGAAGCTCCCATAATACTTGGCTTTAGCCCCGCACTGAAAGACTCCTCTTGCTTCGAGAGCATACCGCCCTGCTCATTCGGCAGTGCATCCACATTGGCATAAGCCGGCTCTAACCACCCCGCCCCCTCGTATTCGGTACTACCCGTGACCGCGGCCTGCACGATTGCGTTGCCCCACGTCGGGAAGTCGAGAGGCTTTGGCAGCAATGCCCATGAACGAATCGCGCGCGGATTAAGTAGTCCGCCGGAGTCCTCGAATCGTTGAGTAGCTGTGTTCCACCTCGCCATGCAACAGGTGCAATCCCACATGCTTAGCAAGTAGCCGTTATTGATGCCCGCAGGCTCAGCAACAGGGGTATGCGGCAGCTCGACGAACTCGAGCTCGATGACGGTGACGTTCATGGTGAGAGGCAGCAGCGTACTTAGTCGCTGAGCAAAGTATGCGATTTTCAGTGTAGCGCCGGTGTCCCTACGCGCCTAGCTAGACCAAGTAGGCCTTAAGGAGAACTCAATGCAGGTATTTCACGGAACCAATGCAGCCAAGCTAAAGCAAATTCAACGCGAGGGCGTCGACGCGCCTTCGTACTGGACTACGGATTTTCAGCTGGCGCAGGAGCATGCATCGTCCCACGGTAAAGGGGTGGTCCTTGCGGTAGAGCTCGAAGCGTTCGAGTTTAAGGCAAACATGGCAGTTGCACAGTGCCTCTTCGACAACGACGACATCGAAGAACTGCCGGCCGAAGATAACCTCGAGTATTCGCTCGAGTACCTGGGCGGCATTGTCTGTCACGACCGAATTCAAAACTTCGAAGTAATGGCCGTACCTCCAGCACCGTAAGCTTTGCACATCATTCAGGAACTCCTTCGGGGGTTCCTTTTCGTTGGCGAAGCGGCTGCTCCGACTTGCCCGACACCCGGGGACAGTAACATTATAGCTCTAAAATTTGAGTAATTTGAGTATTTATAGCGATAACTTCTTGCTATATGACCTTAACCGACTCGAAAACGTGACGGTGAAGCACGTTTTTGTCAAATCTAAAGTACGAAAACTATAGTAGCCATTAGTAAATACAGAGGGTATCGTGAATTTTTTCAGTTCGTTGTCGTTGCGAGGCAAGCTAAGCCTCGGATTTGGTTTGGTTGTCTTTTTGCTGCTGGCCCTTGCCGCGTTTTCGGTGGTCCAGGTCAGTGCAGTTGGCGGAGCCTTGCGTGCGCAAAAGAGCGTTGCAGATGCCAAACTCGCTCCTCTCTACGTAGCCCGTGAGGCATTGGACCAAACGGGTATCGCTGCCCGAAACGCGTACATTTTCAAAACCGATGCCGACGCACAAAGCGAACTGGCCATCCTAGACGCACAAAAAGCTCTGTATATGGAGCAGCTGGCGAAACTGGACAACCAGTTCCCAGACGATGAACTGTTCGCGAAAGTACGTGCGGACATGAACACTATGGCAATATCCCTGGAGCGACCAAGGAAGTTCCGTGAAGCAGGCCAGCTGGAAGAGTATGGTCACTTCCTCGTGGAAGAGTGCTCGCCTCTCCGACGTCGCATTGTCGCCAACATAGCGACGCTGGTCGCTTCCGTGGAAAAGCAAAACAACGACGCCAGCGAACTAGCGCTTGCGCACGAAGACTCGGCAATCTTTTGGATTGGGGCAGCCAGCCTGGTGTCGCTGCTAGCTTCGGTCGCTGTTGCCGTTGCAATCTCGCGCGCCCTCTTCCGCCAGCTCGGTGGCGACCCTGCTAGCGCCGTCACGACTGCGCTCAATATCGCTCGGGGTGACCTGCAAAGCGACATCCGTGCCGAGGGCGTGCCTCAATACAGTCTTCTGTTCGCGATGAAGACCATGTTCAACAACCTGCACAACATCGTATCTAACGTTCGCGCTGGCTCTGAGAACATCAGCGTCGCCTCGGCCGAAATCGCGTCCGGTAACCTCGACTTGTCCACCCGAACGGAAGCGCAGGCGTCCGCACTGGAGAAAGTCTCTGCCTCAATGAAAGAGCTGCTCGTCTCCGTTCGGCAGAATGCCTCGGATGCTGATAGCGCCAGCAATATCGCAGCCAATGCGACCGCTGTGTCGGAAGCGGGTGGCCAAGCTGTTGCCAAGGTCGTGAAGACGATGGCAGAAATCAGCGAATCGTCGCGTAACATTGCCGAGATTGTTGGTGTCATCGACAGCATTGCCTTTCAGACCAACATCCTGGCGCTGAACGCCGCGGTGGAGGCAGCGCGCGCCGGCGTACAAGGCCGAGGGTTCGCGGTTGTCGCTTCGGAAGTCAGGCAGCTAGCTCAAAGGTCTGCCACTGCCGCTAAAGAGGTGAAGGCCCTGATTTCCGATTCGCTCGCCAAGGTCGGTGATGGTACGGTCCTCGTTGAACAGGCTGGCTCCACGATGCAGTCGGTCGTCTCCGAAATCCAGCGTGTTTCTGGGTTGATGTCCGACATTAGCACGGCCGCTCAAACGCAAAACAAGAGCATCGAGCGCATCGACAGCGCTATTGGCCAACTGGACGACATGACACAACAAAATGCGGCCTTGGTCGAAGAAGCTGCAGCTGCGGCGCAGGCCTTGAAGCAGCAAGCCGCGGAACTGACCAGTGTCGTCCAGGTGTTCAAATTGCGCCGTCACGGTTGACGCAAGACACCCAGCACGACCTCATTTAAACCCCGCCCCCTGGCGGGTTTTTGCATTATCGCCCGGGCACGCGCTTTGGCGGTCGCTACAATAGTGGCGATTCAAAAGGACAATCTATGACTCATTACGATACGCACCGGCTGGCGGGCCGGCCGATGCATCCACGCGAAAAACCGTTTTACACGGACATGGGGCGCGATTTGGCCTTACGCGACAGTGAGGGAACTACCTCCCACTTGCCCCGCTATGCCGTGTGGAAGTGGGACGACGCGAAAGGGAAACCCCAAGTAGCGGAAGTCGGCGACGACCTGGATGCCCTGCGGGCTGAGCACGGTGACGGACCCTTAGTAGACCTGCTGCACCAAGCAAAAACCGATTGATTGTACTCACATGCCCCTCATCCTTGAGGGGCATTTTACATTGAGCGTTCGATGGGAGTATGGGCTTGATTTGCTGGAGCCGGTCACGACGACATAGCATGCTCGCTGCGCTATGCTCTTGCAAAACTCTCACTAGATACCTATAATCGGTATGTTCATACCTAATTCCGGAATCCGCAATGCGACCTCTTGATGCTTTCTTCACACCTTCAGAGCAGCGGCTGCTAGCGCTAGTGCTGGCCGACCCGAACAAGGATTTTGGCACAGTTGAGCTCATTACCCAAATGGGCAACAGCCGCAGCGTAGGCAGCACATTGCTGCAACGTTGGGTTGAAACAGGCGTCTTACGTGAGCGCAAGATTGGCAACAATCGCCGGCTGTCGGTCAACCCGGACTTCCTGCTTTATCCGGAACTCAGGAAAATAGCAATGAAAACGGTAGGCCTGGCCCAACCGCTGGTTACTGCGTTAACGCCATTTGCTGAAAAGCTCAAAGAAGCATTCGTTTTTGGGTCAGTTGCCAAAGGGACTGACTCGAGCACCAGTGACATCGATTTGGCACTTGTCGGCTCAGTAGACCTCTTCGAGGTGTCCCCAGTGCTCGACCAGCTCGAGAAGGAGCTTGGCCGCCCTGTTCATGCAAACATTTACAGTGAGGAAGAGTGGCTTTCAACGGCAGACCCCGTGTTGAAGGCCATCAAATCGGGGCCCCGTATCGACTTAACAGGAGAATTGCATGGAAAGACCCATTGAATACGACAATTTGGTCACGAAAGGAAGCTTCAAAGATGCCGTGCGGGACCCGGCTTCGATTAAGCAGTTCATGGCCAGTGCGGAGGACTTCGCAGCTTCAATCAAACCCGAACTGCCCCCTACCCCGCGGTTCACATTGGCGTATGAAGGGATGTTTCTTGTTGTCATGGCAGTCATGGAGCACTACGGAACGCGCCCTGGTGAAGGTAGCGGCCACCGGTCGACTGCGATAGGCCGAGTAGCTGGCGACTTGAAGTTGGACTCGGCTATGCTCAGCACACTTCTGCGCTCCCACGACAACCGCAACCGCATAACGTACAAATCGTCGATTCCCCCGGTAACCAAATCGCAAGCCGACGCGATGGTGAAGATTTTCGACACGATGCTAACCAGAGCAAAGACCCTGCTGGCAGCTGAAGAGAAACGGGAACCCGACGCGTAAAGAAAAACCCGCCGGTGAAGGCGGGTTTGAATTTGTGCTGCTAAGTTACTGCACGTGCTTGCGGATGTCCGCGTGCGATGCCTGGTGCTTGCGCACGCCGTACATCTCAATGGTGCCGTACTGCTCGCGCAGCGTGGAGGCGCCGTACGTGTACTTGGTCGGAACGTCCTCGAAGCTGCGGTCCGAGAGGATGTCACGGCACACAGTTTCGTAGACGACCTCCTCGCGCGGCTGGTACGTCGTGCCGTCGGCCAGCTCGATGGGTGCGGGCTGGTGGCGCTTGGCCGGCGTGATGGGAGCCAGGTCGACCCAGTACCAGGTGCCATCCAGCAGATGCAGCTGGCGCGTTTTCGAGATGATGATGCGCTTAGCATCACGCTCGGCAGCCATCTTCTCGCGTTCCATGCGCGTTTTCGCGCGCGGGGTCTGCGAGACCTTACCGCGCTGCAGCCGGCCCGTTTTCGGGTCCACGTACAGGTCGGTACGAATGTCCACCATGCCACCCCAGGACGACAGCGCTTTCAGTTCGCCGTCGACTTCGTGCACCGACTGGTACACGTAGCTGTCCAGGAAGTCGCGCATGCTGAAACCGGCAGCCGTGCGAGCGTCGAAGCGACCAGCCAGCTCCGCGTACACGGTCGACCAGCGGCGGCCCACCTGGGCACGCATCCAGCGCAGCAACGGGCTGGCGTTCTTCACGCCCACGCGGTGATAGCGCACGGCGTTCATCGGCTCACGGGTCGGCATCAGCTCCAGGTCACGCAGGGCGCGGCCCGGGCGCTGAACGTAGCGGCGGCTTTCTTTCGGCTTGCTGACGATTTTCGACATGTCGTTACGCATAAGATAGCTCCTTAACAAGTTAGTCCTACCCTGTGTAGGTAACCGTTCTAGATGCCTGCGTCTTCTATTTTCGTGATGCGAACGAAAAAGCGCACCCGGAGGTGCGCTTTGAAATCATGCTGATTGGAATTTCTGCAGGAGAGCTTCGCGCTCGGCCGCATAGGGTTCTGGGTGACTTGCGTTGACGCCAGCCCGAATGTTCTTCATCAGAGTTTGTTCCTCCGATTCGAGCAGGTAGGCGGCCACGCGATGGCTGTTCAGCTTGCTGCGAACGGCACCCAGGGCCGGGTCCTCCGTGAAAGCGTCCTGGGTCTTGCGGTCCATCTCAAACACGTGCTTTGCATGTTTTGCATTCAGCTCCTGAAGTGCCATGAACTGTGCATGAATCTTCGGGAAGCACTCGAGGTCGTGATAGACCCCGTGCAGCTCGTCCACGCCGTGGACCATGCCTGAGCCGCCTGTGCCTTGCGAAGAGGTAATCTGCAGGAACGGGAAGTCTTTTCCGAAAGTCTCAAACGGCCGGCCTTCGCGCAGTGGCATCTTCAACTTCAGCCGGAAGCTGTATTCGCCCCAGGTGGTGTCCGAGTAGTTGTCGGGGTGGTCGGGGCTGTAAACCTGCAGCTGCGGAGGATACATCTCCAGCTCATAACGGCGCTCTGCTGGCCGGGTGGCCATCAGCTCCGCGTGGTAGCCCTGCAGCAGCTCGACGAAATGTTCAATCGAAGTCGCTTCGGAAAAAATGGGGTGCGGTACAACGTTAGTGTCGAGTACGAGTTCCATCGGGTATCCTTGTTTGTCCTAGTACCCGGTATAGCCAAAAGAAAAGCCCGACACCAAGGTCGGGCTGAAATTATGCGGTGGACTCGCTGGCGTTGCGTTCGCGCAGCCGGTCGAAGTATTCCTGGACCTCCTGGCGCGTCTTGTGGAAGCGCGGCCGGAAGCCGTTTTCGCTTTTGTAGCAGTCAGAAAACGCTGACCACAAATCGCAATCTACGAAGTTGCAGTGAGCGTCTGCACCTAGCAGCGCCAGCAGCTCCGTGACCGTGACCTCATAGGCCGCCTTGCTTGCCACGTATTCCGGGTCCGTATCGACCGGCGCATCGTTGGCGTAGTTGAACTTTGCGCGTGCCTTGTTCCAGGCCTCGTACATAGCATCGGCCGCCTCGTACTGCTTGAGCTGGAGAACGCGTGCGTCGTCGGTCGGGCCTGGCATGTGGTCTACTCGAAGGTAAGTGCTCATCTGGATGTCCTCTAAGAGTTATGGTTGCTCGTTACGCTGCGCGGCGCAAATGAAGCTGGTCAAAATAGTCCTGTACTTGCTGCCGGGTTTGATGAAACCGCGGACGGAAGCCCGACCGTTCTTTGTAGCAGTCTGAAAACGATGACCACAGGTCCCGGTCGACGAAGTTGCAGTGCGCGTCCTCGCCTAACAGGCGCATCAACGCTTGGGCAGTAGCCTCGTACGCATCATTGGCAGCAATGACCGCCGGATGGTTGGCGACTGCTTGGTCGATGTTGCGGCTTCGATTGTCTCGTGCGATACGCCAGGCCTTGTACCAGACCTCACTGCGCACCTTCGCCGCCAAGTACTGCTTGTACTGGAGCGCACGGGCCTCGTCGGTCGGGCCCAGCATGTCTTCCACTTTAAAGCTGAAGCTCATTGGGCTGTCCTTCTGAAAATTAGTTTTCCTGACAGGTATAGCTTCGAGGCGATGCGCTCCAAGCTGCTCGATGGCGCGGTTAAACCTATCCGATATACGTGGCTCCCCTATTTCAATGGAATCAGTGTGAAACCCGTCTTCTTCATCGACATGGATGACGTCCTGGTTCTGGATGCGCGATACACGAGCTACCAGGTTCGGGAGTGCTTTCGCCTCAACGACATGGATTGGCAGGAGCTATGGGATGGGCTGGTTGACGGCGCGGCGCGCGCCAACCTGCAGGCGCTGCACGATGAGTTTTCGCCGACCTACGTAATTAGCTCCAGCTGGACCAAGTTCTTGACCAGGGAGCAGCTTGTAGAGGTTCTCCGGCGAACAGGACTGGACTTCGTGGCAGATAACTTGCACGATGAATGGGCCACACCCAAGTCGCCAGGGAAGTATCGGGACGACGAAATCTGGAGTTGGCTGCAGATGGTGTTTCCAGGCCAGGCGCCGGCGTCGTTGCCCCTGCTGGCGCTGGACGACAACGAGAGCGGCTGGACATTGGCAGATTCCCCGCTGGACCGTGCCGGTCAGGTGGTGCTCTGCGAGGTGTGGCAGGGTTTGACCACAGAGAAACTCGAAGAAGCGCAGCGACTGATGCGCGCGCAGCTTCAGAGGTGAACCCTGCTTAGCGGGGTATGCGTTCCCAGGACGGACCGCCGGGCAGCGAAATGTTCTCCACCACCAGCACCGCCAACGAGGTGCCCACGGTGGCTCGCTTGTCCAGGTCGACGCGCTGTGTCACCGTGTTCACACCAAACGCTACTGGCCGTGTTCGCAGCAATCTTCTCCCTCCATCAGACGGGCAGGGGCCGCGTTCAAAGCAGTTCGGTTGAGTAGCAGCCCTAGGCGGAGCCGTCCCCTTGAGCGCGGGGACTGCCCGCCAAGCCCGGCTAGGCTGGGCGGTTTTATGCCAGGATGTACTGCTTAACGATGTCGGGCGGTGCGTCGCCGTAGGACGCAACAAAATAGCTAGGCTGCCCGGATTATTGTGGAATCTAAAATGCTGTGTTAAAATTTGGACATTTTAATAATGGTGACAATTAGCCGAGTTGGCATCCCCACTAAATGATTGTACAGCGCCGCAAAATCACGTACCAGCTGTATCCGACGCCGCGGCAGTCGGAAGTCTTAGCACGGCTACTTGCGGCGCATCAGCAGCTCTATAACGCAGCACTCGAAGAGCGCATCAGCGCATGGCGCCACGGTCGGCACTCTATCAGCTACGAAGACCAGTCCCGAAGCCTCACGCTCATTCGCGAGGCTCTGCCTGGCGAATGGACATGGATGAATTGTTCGAGCCAGCAAGTCACTTTGCGCCGGCTCAACAAGGCATTTCAGGCGTTCTTCACGCGCTGTAAGCGCGGGCAGGCGCCTGGCTTTCCCAGATTCAAGAGCTTGTCTCGTATGGCGGGTTTCGGCTACAAGAGTCACGGCGACGGTTGGCGATTTACGCCGGGTCCGGACTGGAAGAACGGCACGCTGCGCTTGCAAGAAGTGGGACACATCCGAGCCCGCGGCCGGGCGCGCACGCCGAACGGCACCATCAAAAGCTGTGAGCTAATGCACGAGCACGGCAGCTGGCGTCTGTCATTGACGGTCGAATGTGCACCAGAGCGCGAAGGTGGCACGGTAGCGGGGGCGGCAGATTGGGGCGTGAGCACACTCCTGACGGTGGTCGACGACAACGGCGTGCACGAAGTCGAAAACCCGCGCATCGGACGCGACAACCTCGAGAGGCAAGCCCAGCTACAGCAGAAAGCGGCTCGCTGTAAGCGCGGCAGCAAGGGTTGGAAGCGTGCATGCCGTGCACTGCGTATGTTCAAACGACGTGAGGCAAATCAACGACTCGACGCCCAGCACAAGCTGGCAGCCGGCATCGCCGGCCACTACTTCGCCTTTGCAATGGAAAAGCTCACGGTCAAAAACATGACCGCGAGCGCCGCTGGTACCGTCGAGGAACCCGGAAAGAATGTTCAACAGAAGGCCGGCCTGAATCGCGAGATTCTGGACACGGCCCCCGCGCGCCTCATGACGCTAATCAGCTACAAAGTGCAGGAAACTGGTGGCTGGTCCTATGAGGCGCCGACCAGGCAGCTCAAGCCGTCGCAGACGTGCCCCGCGTGCAGGCACGCGCATAAGAAGAAGCTGGCCGAGCGCACGCACGAGTGTACGGTGTGCGGATACACGGAGCCCCGCGACGTTGCGTCAGCTCGTATTGTCTATGGCTGGCTGAAACGGCAGCTGGTACCGAGCAGTACAGGGCAGGAACTGTCCTGCGGGCGCACACCGCGCGCCTCAGAAACCGCCACCGTAGCGCCACAGGCGTTTGGTGGTCGGTAGTTCATACAGTATTGACCTTCTCAGGCTTGACCACAACCACATCAACGGTGTGGGCGGTCTGCTTACTGATGCGCGCCGGCAGGTCTGCACCAGCAGGGGCCACCACCTGGGCGCCGACTGCGAACGAAGCGCCAGCCAGTAGCACTGCAAAATAGAGCTTTTTCATGTCGTTTTTCCGTATGTTCGACTGGAGACTACCGAGATAAGGCAGGCCAGCGGCCTGCCTTATCTACCGGGCGGAGCTTAGTCCGGCGCTACGGTACGCTCGAGCACCTCGAACACATGGAAGACCAGCGCGCCATCCTCCAGGTGCGCCGAGCCCAGGAACTTCAGCGGCTCGTCGTCCGGAACCTCCTGGCCGGTACCAACGCCGATGAAGTGACGGTCTTCCGACGGTGCCTGGTCGTCGACCAGTGCCCATGCGTAGATGTTGTGACCCTGCTCGCGAATCGACAGTATTTCAGCGCCCTGCGGCATCTTCACGGTGCACTCAGGTTCCAGTTTGAATTTCCAGATGGTTTTCATATTGTTGTCCTCTTGATGGTGATAGTGGAATACTTTGCGACGCCGGTCGTCAAACCCATGGACGCCATGGGAATACGTGTACCGGAGGCGGCGTTGGTGCCGAGCCCTCCTCAACAGCCGCGGCCGCGTCTGTTAGGGCTATCTCAGCAAAATAATCGGGGGCTACAGCCAGCGCTCCACATTCGTGGAACCAAGCGTCTCCGGAGTACATCAGACGGGTTACTTCATACTGCGGTGAATCTGTGATGTCATCGTAGACGCACGCCCATACGACCTGGCCCGACTCGGGCGAATCCTTGTGGGCTTCTTTCCAGGGGCCCAGTGCGGCTGCAGCTGCTATTGCTTGTGCAAGCCTCTGCTCGAGTTCTTCTCTAGGCGCAGCCCATACTGTGGCCATCAACTCCGAACGAATGCCGGCACGCCTGCCGCTGTTCTCGAGGGTGGCCTGGTCATCCCCCTCCGCCCGGATGAATGCCTTGAACAACTCCAACGTCATCGGCACATGGTCCCACGACAGCTCGTGGCGCCAGGTAGGCGAGCGATATTGCACGTAGATTGGTGTAACGACGGTTTCCGCCTCCTCGTACGTCGGAAGCGTTTGTCCGATACGCTCGACGCCTTTCGTGGCGTTACCGCAGAACGCTTGGGGGCCTTCGCGGTGGTCGTGCACGTAGACAATCCGGAACTGGCCTGGAATTTCGTAAATCAACATGCTTGGAGTCCGGTTCTTGGTTTGTTAATTTGCAAGAGGCAGAGTCTTGAGCCGAGTGGTGACCTCGGTGCGCACCGCTTCAGGCACTTCCATCTCGCGCAGCGCTTTCGGCCACGTTTCCTTGGCGAGGGCCACCGTCTGCTTGACCGCCGCCTTGGCAATGCGGTCGGCGATGCCGGCGCTCTTGGCGACCTCCATGTACGTCTCGACGCTCTCTTGCCGCTGCAGCTTGTCGATGGCGACGTTGGTGCCAAAGCCCTGAAAGCCCGGCAAAGCCGCAACACAGACGATGTCATACGCCGGCGAGAGTTCGGGCATGATGCCGTTGTGGTAGAGCACCGAGAAGTTCTTCAGGTGCGCATCCGAATTACCAAGCAAGGTGTTGACGGTCTGCCGGATGAAGAACTGGCGCACGTCCTCGATGCCTCGCGTACTGAATCGGTTGAGCACCTGGACCAGACGGACAAAGTAGTCTCGCCCGGCGTACTTCTGCGCCGGCATCAGGCGCAGGAGCTGGCAACCATCTTCCATATGAACTGCGCTGGACGGGCCGCGGTCGAACCGGTCAACAGCCAAAAATCGCGTATTCTCGCCCAGGACTTCAATCAGTTCGGCGTGGCCGCCCATCTCTCGCATCGGCACCGGGCGGCATTGCGCCACGTTGACGCCGGCCAGCGCGGCCAGCTGCATGCAGGTATATTCGTTCATCACCTGCGAGTCGTCATTGGCCAGCGGCAGCTTTGCAATCAGGTCAGAGAGCGTCCCCTTCACCGGCATGCCGTATCGCTTGCCGTCCCGGGCGTGAGACAGAGCGATTTTGTCCTGGAAACCGGACAAGGACGCGGCGCCCTCAGCCGCTTCTTCCGGAACGCATATTTCCAGGTTGTCCGCACCACCCGTGACACCGAAGGCTCGGGCGGTAGCGGTCAGCTTGTCGAGGTTGGCCGGCAGCACTTGCACGGCACCTGGCAAGTCTTCCCCTGCAGCCGCCAGAACGCCAAAGTCGTCCATGTCCTTTGGGTCTTTGCGGGTCGCAGCCAGGCGCTTGCGCAGCGCCCCTTCCGGCAGCAGACCGGCGAAGAACGGCGGCAGTTCACCACGCTCGCGGTAGACAGCGGGGTCAAAGTGGTTGTTGAGAGTTTTGAGCGTAAGCGTGTCTTGGCCCGGCACGGTCATCGAAATCGACAGTGTCGGTCGGCGGGAGTCCGCCAGGAACTCATCGGTGGCGATGAACCGGGTGGCACGCCCTGCTTCGCAAAGCCAGCCGATGTGCTGGCCTTGAAGCCAGACGTCCAAATACCGCGGGCTCAGGATGTCATTCATCACGCTTACCCCCGAAGAGTTGGTCGACCGTTGAGTCCACGTCGTCAGGGCCGACGGCCTTACCGGACAACAGCCGCTCAACCTCTGCAAGCAGGTGTTTCGGTACCAACACCCACTCAGCGTCCACGGCAGCAGCCAATGCGTCCAACGTGCTAGCCTGAACGTCTCGCTGGCCCTTGAGGATGGTGCTCACATGTGGAGCAGCGATGCCCGTCACCTGGGCAATGTTGTGCTGCTTACGGCCCAGCTGCAAGCGCCGTTGATTGAGTTGGTCAAAGAATTTCATACTTTAAAGGGTAACTTACACTGTTCACATTACGTCATAGTGTAACACTTATCGGAATGATAATCAAGAGGAAATTACTTCAAACGGTAAGTAGCGGATAGAAAGATACGCTAAAACGTATTTTTGCGCGAAAGCTTGACGGAACTTTACGGTGAAACGTATTTTTGCGCGGTCATGTGCAGTAAGTCCAGAGCAGCGGAGGGCTGGAGCTGGCTATACGTATTTTTGACACTTGAGGACATAATCATGCAGACTCAATCGAATGGCTTTAACATCGTCTTCCTGGCTGGCATCGCCCACAACGCTGTGCTGGAGGGAACCCGTGACCTGTGCTCGCGTGCAGACCGCGTCGCAGGCTGGCCAACTCTGGTCTGCAAAGACGGCTTCAGCATGTCCGTACAAGTCGGCCGTGCGAAGTTCTCGACTCCCGCAGTTGAAGGCGCTGACCACTATTCCCACGTGGAAATCGCCCATACTGACCACTGCGCCGCCCTGGCGCCGTATGGTGACGAAGACGAGGGCATCTACCAGTTCGTGCCGGTAGGCGTCGTAGAGCAGCTCCTGGTGGAGCACGGCGGCCTGGATGTCCCGGCCACTGTCGCATACCGCCGGCGCTTGCTGAGCATGAACAAGCCCACGCTTGTGTGCTGATTTACCAGAAGGCCTCCATCACTGGAGGCCTTTTTCATTTTGAGCAGCTCTGTGCGTACCTCCTGACGAAAAAATCCCCGTGCAACTGCAACGGGATTGAAATGATGCTCAGTTAGCCTAGAGGACCGTACGATGGACAATGAGCGTTTCGTAAGGCCCTTCCGTGATGTACAGAACATGACCCTTATGCTTCGCCTCTGCTGACAGCCAGCTGCGACGGTAATTGAACCGGGCATAAGCAGAGCGAAGGTTTGGGATACCCCCGTCAATCCGCTGAGTAATCGAAGCGATTCCTTCGAGAACGTTTGCCTGCGTATCGTAGATGGTGCCTTCGGTGACATACAGAGCGTAGTCATGGGGATGTTCCCGCTCTTCGATAACCTGAATCAAACGGTCCTCGGCATCCAGGAGCATTACCGGCCGTTGCAGCTGTGTTCGAGCCAGTCGTGTTGCCACCAGCACTGCCTCGGCGCGGTCTTCCACCCAAGCTAGTGTTGGGTTCTCTCTACTGAACGCCGTGTGCAGAATTTCACCGTCGATATGAACGTCATACGGGTGCAGTTCTACCACTCGAAAACCTTTGCGCTCTGCGTGGCTTGGGAAGCCGCCCAGAATTGCGGTCAGTTCCTTGTAGTCGGTAGCCGTCAGCTCGATACCCCGATTTTCCAGGTATTCGCCGATGCGGTCCAGCACATGCTGAGGTTGTTGGAGAAAGAACCCGTTGTTGTCGCGAAACGCCTGCATGATGTTTCCTTTTAAGTTTACCTTCACCGTCTAGGCACTCCGCAACGGCTTACGTGGTGCTAACCCCAAAACAATCATCTAACAAAAAAGCCTCCACGCGGGAGGCTCTTGGTCGGACGGATACAGCGTCTGCTGAAAATAAGTGCTGCTCAGACGTCACTCTCCGTCAAGTTCATCCGGCTCGAGCGGCCGCGCCCACAAGACGCCCTCCTTGTCGACTTCGTACTCGTAGTCATCATCCTGGGTGGGCCCCGGGCACTCACAGTCAGCGTAGTCCACATCGCAGTTGGGGCAGTTTCCGAATTCGTCGCATTCACAGCTGTGAACGACTTTGCGCCATGGTGGCGCCGGCGGAGGGAGATAGGTCATATTGGAAGCCCTTCAATGGTCAAACCCAATATAGCCAGGTCAAGTCGCGTGCGCGAACGACAGCGGCCACGGTCTCCGATGTGCACAAGGCGCCCCGCCGCCAAGCCTGCAGACAATTTAAAGCCTAATACCTGCACCTTAAAGAGAAGTTCATCCGCTTTAAGTCAGGAGAGTTATGACCACGCAACGTCCCGCCAAGAGTCATCGTATCCAAACGCCTGTACCCCACGGCGATATGCCGGCGCCAGCCGCTCAAGTGGGAGCCACGGGCTTGCCGACCACAGAAGACCTTCGAGTTGAGCTGGTGACGGCACGCCACGCCGAAAGCTTCATACAATGGTTGACGTGGGGACTTGCGCTTATGATGGTTTGCATCCCAGTGGTTCAGGCTTTGGGACAATTGCACTCTCTGGCCCGGCCGACGGGCGCCTCCGCAGCCAGCCTGACAGACGTCTGGGCTATGGTTGTGGGCTGCCTGGTCCTCCCTGCTCTCAATTCACTGGCAAACAAAATACAACAGCGCGCCGCCGCCGTAGAAGAGCAGCTTTCTGCCCGATAGCGGGCGTCGATACTTGCGCTAAATCCTTGACGTGAAAAAGCCTGCGACCGAAGTCGCAGGCATTGAGAATTATTGCTTATCTTGGTATTCCTGAAGCTTCGCGCGGAAGCTCTCCTCGGCCGACGTCGGGTATCGGTTCGGCAGATTACCGTCTTGCTCCAGGTATTGCATGATGCTGTAACGGAGGTTCAGTTCCTCGTTGAATATCTTCTGACGGGTGGACTCCAGTGCGTTGCCGCCCAGGACGATTGCAAACATCATCTCGTGATGCGCGAAACCGCGAGCTCGGTGGAAAAAGTAGTGCGTCAACGCCTGGTTGTCATTCTCGAGGTGCTCTCGCTCAAGCGTCGACAGCCCCCGCGACAGTTGGGATGCCAGGTAGTACACCGCACCCACGCGTTGAACGGCGCGTTCCTGATTCTCGCGAGCCATGCGCCATGCCAACGCTACCTGGTTATTGCTGTCGAATTCCGGCAGCGACATCTCCCTTGCGCCTTGTTCTGCGCGAATTCGCTGATTCTCCGCATCGGACAGGTTGCGGGAGTCCAGCGGAGCCGACGAAGCCACCAAGAACATGAAGTGCTTCTGGATGAACTTTACGTACTGCTCGTAGACCACGGCCTTGTCTGGGACTTGCTGGTCCTTCTTCTTCGATGCCTTGAACGTGTAGTCGGTCTGGAACCCGAGATTATTCAGATGCTCGAGCAGAGCCGTCGAGGCATACGCCTCCAGCCGGCTGAGCGCGATTCGCAAGTTCGCCGGCGCTTCTACCAAGCCACGCTTTATGGCATCGACCATGTCGTAGTTCAGCTGCTGCTGCGCAAAGAAATGACGCGGAGTGAGGGAGTAGTCCATGTTTGTGCCCTATTGAGTTGATAGATGAGCCTTGCAAGCAAAGCGGTTCTGACATGTGTAGCGAGAACGCGGCGCCGGCCAAAAGAAAACTCCCCGCGACTGCAGGGAGTTCAGAATTACTCGTACATCTTGACAGTCACGCTATAGGTCATGTAAAGACGGTTGACGCCGCGCGGGATGGCTACCTCATCCCAATGCTGCTTGGTGTGGGCTAAGGCGACAGGTTAGAGAAAGTTGAGGTCCGCTTTGGCTTGAGCTAGTTGGCGTGCGACGGACTCAACCTGTGGCCGCAGTGCCGCGGCCCTCATCACAGCGGTTTGTTTGATTTTTTGAAGCTCTTGTCCGCCAGCACTGATTATGAGTTCCAGCTGTTTCTTCCGTGCCCCAATTTTTGCTCGCACCGCGCTCTTGTCTGTGGCGGATACCGCTGTGAGTGGATTAAACGTGAATTTTCGCTCACAGCTCGCGCGCCAATCCATAACCGCTCGTGTCAACCCTTCGCCAAATCCCTTGACTTGTCTAACCCTATGGCGCTCTACATCGGCGGCAGTTTCGATGCCAAAAGAACGCAATGCGGCCTTCCGAGCGGGTCCAACGCCTGAGATGTTGGCACTATCGATAAAGAAACTATCCAGGAATTTTTGCTTCTGCCGTTCGTGTGCGGTTGAGTGCAGCTTATCCAACTCTTTCTTTTCCGTTTGTGGCAGTACTTGGTACTCATCGCGCAGCTTTGAAAGTTCAGAACGCTTTGCCACGAATCCATCAGGGCCCGTTTCTCGGCTGTACTGTTCAATCAAGCGGTCGTATGCCTGCTGGGCCGTCTTTACCGCCAATGTTCGCCGAACTCGTTCTTGTTCACGGGGGCCAGACCCTATCGAGCCCGCAGCAAACCAGCCAACAAGGGCGGCAATAATACCCACAAGCCAGTTATCCAGGTCGGCGGCAATAATGATAGCAACGAAAGTGACGACGATTCTACACAAACCTATTGCCACTTTTCTTGCAATGTTTCCAGGTACCGGTTGGGGTGTTATCGAAATGCTGGACAAGTTTGGCAGCACTACGGGAGGCGGTGGTGTTACTGCCTCGATGAGCGCCCACGCTTTTACGAGTACAAACCCCGATGCAGTCGGAGTGTAGCTTACGGTGACGTCGATGAAGCAGAGAACTCCTTCTTGCTCGAGTGCGCACCAGGGACACTTCGTTAAGTGGTCCGGATACACGTGCATTGCTGAGGTTGCACACTTCTTCAGTTGGGTTCGCAACCGGTCTAGCGCCGAAACCCATTGACTAGCCGTCGGCCGGCCACCCCGAGCACCCTCCTCAGTGAACGCGGCATAAAACATGGCCTGCACTGAGTCTGGGACCAGCGTGATTGGGATTGAACGAGGTGGTGGCGAAATGCCACGAGACTGCGCATCTTGTCCATAGGCGTACCGGAATCCCTTGATGTCAGATTCCAGCGCATCACCAACTCCGTCACGAAGCGGGACACCCGAATAGGGGTGCCGGCCTCCAAAAAGCAAATGGAATATCAGTAGCGCAAGGCCGAACGCATCGTGATTTTGCGTACGCGTGACACCTTTGAAAGAGGGAATGCTTTGCAGCTCTGGCGGCGTGAAATGTGAGACTCCCACTTCGCATAAGTGCAGGGTACCCCAAGCATCGACTTGAAATGAATCACAGTCGATAAGAACAACGCTGCTATCGTTGCCAACCATTACGTTACCTTGGTTGACATCGCCCAGCACGTGCCCGTGCGCATGCAACGTTTCAAAAGCTGCCGCGGTATTGCGGGCTACATACAACAGAAAGTCCCATGCGGCTTTAGGACGCTCTTGCCGTCGGTGCGCGGGGCTGTACACCATGTGAATGGCTTCTCGACCGGCCACTTTCGGCATCAAAAAACCAACAACGGGACCGCCCTTCGATTGGTGGAGGGTGTCTTGAGGCCATGCGCAATACTTTAGCAAGTCAGGCCGCCCTGCACCGGGCATGAATTTCAGCTTGCTTTGTTTCTTGAGGCTCAAGGGCTCGTGGTAGACTTTAGCCACTTGAGTAGAAAGTGTCGGCACTTCAAATACGGAGCCTTCTCCACCTCTCCCGAGTTCCCGAGACAGTTGCACAGCTGCACCACCCGAGGTAACGAGATTCTTTGTCATCTGATTAGCCTTGGGTCACCTGTACTGCCAATACCAAAGACTTATCATCATCGGTACGTTCATTTACGGCGGGACTCGCCAAGAAACGCACCAAGGCAGCGTTAAGCTCGTCCTCTTTGTCTGCAGGGATTTCGGACAGCACTCGGAAAAACGGCTCAAAAAATGGTTTGTGGGCTTCGTTTGTGGCCATGTTAAGGACTAGCCGTTGGAGCCCGTCACTAAAAACAGCAGCCAGGGCTGCTGGGCCCGGAAAGGTTTTAGTGACGAGCACATCAACAGCGTTTTCGTCGGTCACAAAATGGGTCATGTTGGCGTATTCGCCGGACATCGGAACGACCGGAACCTCTAACCCATTGCCAACGTCGAGAACAATTCCACCGTCTCCCACTTGAAGGACCAGAGTAGCTTGTTCTGAAGAGATGACTGCTAAGAAAGTGCAAGCAAAATCTCGTGCACGTGCGCCGACGGCTTCCGCTCTAGAGTAGAGCTTTTCCCGAACCGCAATAACGCAGTCTACGGCCAAGTCATCGCTCAACCCGAACTCAGCGAGCTTTAACTTTTCAGCCATAAATCCTGCCGCCGCTTGTATGGCTAGTTCGGCACCCTCACCTCCATGGGCCGCGCTCCCGGCTCCATCGGCGACGAACATTGTTAATATTGACAACCCTGACGCAGACTTGTCGACGTGTGCCCAGCAGCTGTCTTCGCACGGACGGCCTACGGCCATGTGCGAAGTACCAACCTCTGATGCGTTTGCGATACGCCAGCTCACACGGAAGCCCAGCCGTTAGGCGCTTCGAGGGCGACACCGGTGCCGGGAGTCGACCGGGACACGCTGCTCAGCGACCCCGACAGCCAGATAAACATCTCGCGGAATTTCATTCCTTCGAGTGACAGCGGCTCCCGCACGCTAATTTGTTTGAGAACCTCCATGTTTGCGCCCTTAACACCGACAGCGAAGAAGGAAAATGCTTTGGCAGCTTCTCCCTCACGCACAGCATCAGCCGCAGCCTGCCAGGCATCGGTAGGCCCGCCATCCGTGAGAAGGAATACCCATGGACGGTAGTACGAGATGCCGTTGGCCCGATAGTCACGTTTGCGGTCACGGACCATATCAAGAGCTTGCAGGATGGCGCTTCCCATTGGAGTATCGCCCTGCGCGCGCAGTTCTGGCGGATAGAACGTGGATGCGGTGGTAAAGGGCAGCTCCACTTTGGTGGGGCCGAAGGTCACGATAGCCACCTCCACGCGCTTCATCGCTAACGAATCCGCCGCGAGCTCATCCTTGAAAATCGACAGCCCGGCATTCAGCTCGGCAATCGGCTGGCCCGACATCGAGCCAGAAACATCAAGAAGGAGGATGCAAGGACAGCGCGGTTCTGGATTATCGGCGAAATTGTTGGTATCAAAGGAGATTTGGTCAGTCATGAGTGTTTCGTTGGTGAGCTTGGTTGAACTTGGGACCGGCAAGGCTGCTGGGGTGCTAGTTAGCGTTTTCCCGTCAAGAGGCGTATCAGCAGGCCCAGCATGTTGAACGTTGTACGTGAATAAATCCGGGTGTACGCCGCACGCTTTGGATTTGTCAGCCACCCCCACCCTCGAGGCGCCTTGAACCCCAGGTTGTGCCGAACGAATCGAGCAGGCGAGGTCCTCGCTGAAATCATCTTTTTGATGGAGGGCTTACGCGGTCCGAATTTCATGTTCTATTCCAAGCCACTGTCGTTGTCGGAAAGGTACGTATAGCCAAAGCATATTTGTACCCTTTAATTCCAGAAAGAATTAGCATCCTGCGTGCTAACACTCTCATCTCAAAGAAAACTCCCCGCAGCTGCAGGGAGTTCGGAATCACTCGTACATAGGGATATCGATGCCTTTGGCACGCAGGAGCACGTTGTACAGCTCGGCTTCGATAGCGCTGGAGAGATGCGCTTCGACTTGCGACAGCGGATACGGCAGGTAGAGCGAATTGTCGTCTTCGTCGTAGAGCTCGACCTTGATACTCTCCGCCATGTAGAGCCGGTTGACCCCGCGCTCGATGCTCAATCGAACCTTCCTGACATCCAGGCCCACTTCCATCTCCGCAGCGTAACGCACGCCGGGGGTAGTGAGCGCGATGCGCTTATTGCCGTCTTTTGGGGAGTTGACAGGCATGCCCTTGGCAGCTTCGACCATTTGGTCGAGTACGCCTTCCTCAGCAAGGCTCTTGAACAGGGCGCGAACTTTCACAGGAAACAGACTCATCTTGATACCTTTTAATTTGTAGTTGACCTGGAACTTATAGCCATCTGTCCAACCACCAGCTTACCTAGAATGGAAAAACCCCGCTACAGCGGGGTTTGCGACTTACAGGTTGGCGAGGCGCGTTAGTTCGCCCGCAGGATACGGTCCGGCCGCGCCTGCATGCGAACGGCGTAGTTATGCCGAATAGCCTCTTCCGCTTCGATGTCTTCCTTGGTCATTCCCGGCGCATGCTTGCGAGCTTGTACCTGGGCTTTGGCGACAGACGCGGCTTGCTGCTTCGCGTTCTTGGGCAAGAAGTCCTTCGCCGTCCACTGGAGGAAAAACTTGTTGTCAGAGTACCCGTTCATGTTGAGCAGACTGCCATCATCGAGCTTCATGGCCATCGCCCACCGGAGGGTCAGAGGCATGGAGACATATCGCTCCAGTCCTTTGGCCACTTTCGTCATGTTCGCCGCGTTCTCTTCCCAGGTTTCCGCTTTGGCAAACTCGACTTTGGCGCGCACGACTCGGTCATCCACCAGAAGGTATGTCATTGCCTCCACCGGCGCATTGAAATACCTGTCTCCCGGAACCTTGAGCAGGCAGGTAGTGCTATCCGGATAAATCCGCGGCGATTTTGCGCATTTGAGATACGACAGGACGTCTGACCCAAAACCTCCCTGGAGGCGGTCCTTCTGCTGCTGCGCGGTTAGCCCGAGCGTAATCCCGCTAATACCCGGGGTAAGCTGATTGGAACTGCCGGCCTGGCTCGTGGATGATAGAAAAAGAGCCGCCAGCAGAAGAAATTTGGTTTTCATGAAGGATTTCCTTTAAACAAAGGTGGCACCCAACTCGAACTCGAGATACTCCTGGGGGCGTGAGGTCACTGCACAGGGTATATGCAGTGATTTTAGCATTTTTATAATGTAAAAGATACATTACGTTATCTATAATGTCTCTTAAATGCCAACAAGTCAATAAATCCTGTACAGCGCGCATGAAAAAAGCCGCGCATTGCTGCGCGGCCGGAAAAGAAGGATTAGGAGCCGATGAAGTCGTCCAGGCCACCTCGAGCATCTACGCCCGGGTCGGTGGCGTCAACCACTTCACGACAATACTTCGTGGCAAAGAATGGGGCAGCATCGTGCCAGCCGTTAGAACTCATTTTCTGGATAGCCTCAGCCCGGGCTGCTTTGTCGGCGTCCTCTGGTGACTCGGCAAACTGCCAGCGTTCGTCAGCATGCAGTCGCCAAGCCCAGCACACCTTGCGCTCGTATTCCTGCGGCTTGTCACCGCCATACGACTTGGGCAGCTCGAACTCTTCGTCCATATTGAATCCGGCGAAGTTGATGCGTTTGACCGCAAGACCCATGTTGTAATGCGTCTTGCGCGGGCCGTAGCCCCAGAACACATACTCGTCACGACGAATCTGAAGCTTGCAATTCTGGCACTGGGCTTTGCCCTCTGCGTCGTAGAGCTCCGAAACTTTCTTCGGCATGATTTTCGAGTAGCGCTCGCCCGGGTAGCGTTCTTGCAGCGCCGCTACCTGTGCCATATTGAAGCGCCCTGCTTCGTCGGGGTCCGGGGTGGGCGTTGCGCCGTCCGCCTTCAGCCAGGCGCGATGGTCGATATGCCAGGCGAGCGCCAGGTTAGCCACTTCATCGACGGGTTCGATTTTGTGGTTCCAGAGCACACTTGACCAACCGGTCGTGGCGCCGGCAGGGCCGGTGGGGTCCGCCCAGTGCGGATTTTGCTTCCACATGGCTGCCCACATGACGTCGGTGAACGCCTCCAGGTGCTCATCGTCGAACGGGAGGTCGGTACTGAAGAGCACGTCCGCGGTTTGCTTGAGATACGGCGAGATGCCAAAGTTGATTCGCTCGAAGGAAGTGCGATACAGCGCCATGGTGGTCCTTTTCGTAGAGTTGTCCTACAAATGTGTAGCATCTGGGCGTTCACTTGCACCTGACAGCCTTTACGCAATGAATAAGAAAGGGGCCCTAAGGGGCCCCTTTCGACGCTATGCCGGCTTGAAGTTAGATTAGTTTAGCGCCCTTCTTACGATTGCATCTCCAGCACAGAGTTTGTAGATTCGATTCCGTTGTAAACCCTCCTCGAGACAGCGGAATTTTGTGGTCGATTTCCAAAAGGAGGTTTTTCTCGTCAGCAGTAGATAACCCACAGCTTTGACAGGTGTGATTGTCCCTGTTCTTAATGTATTCTCGAAGACCTGCGGTCATCAGTGCCCGCTGCCCCGCAACACTGTTACGGAACTTAACTAAATCGCTAATGTATGCAGCGAACAACTCCAGATTGTCGATGTCGAGAGTTACATCACAATTAAAGGAGCTTTTACCCCCGGCAGACACATACTGGAATGAATAGACTGGGAAGTGTATGTCGCTCAGGTCTACTGGCTGAAATCCCAGCTTGTTAGTTAGCTTTTCTTTACTCAGCGCCCGCACAAGGGGTGACACCGCGCTACTGATGCTTTCCATGATGTCGTCACGTTGCTTGAGCAGTAGCTGTCGTCCTTGCTCTGCAGCTGCAAAGCTGTTCAAGGCGTGTTCAATTTGTTCAAGCGTTTCTTCATTGGGCGTAATGCTGAAATACTTGCACAGATACTTGAAAGGCTGATTGTGGGCGTTTTTAGCCACTGTGGCCGAACAATTGTGAACCCAGTGCGCTCGCACCGCTTTTGCCCATTCAGTTCTTTTGAAGTTATACGCGCTTGTGTCTGTCAACGCCGAATTTCCATAATTTTGAGACTGCGCCACCGCATAGGCTCCCCTAAGCTCAAGAATATGCTCGTTAAGTGCATTGCAGTCTTTAACGTGGTCATCTAGGGCGTTTTTCAGCTCTAAAAACTTTTCGCTTCTAAAATAAAAGAACAAATAAACTTGATAGCTGAGCCAAGTTGCAGCGATAGCAGCAAGGGTCCAAGGGGAGACACTGACAAGGATTAAAGCACCGATGATTAACAGTAAGAGCATGGCTAATAATGAGGGTTGCACGGGGAGTCAAAGCACTTATAGCAACGGCTCTAAGTTGTGGTTCTGCTGCCGAGACGTGCATGCCACGCAGCCACTTCCTACTTAGTCCCCAGAAAAACCTCCGCACGCGGCGGAGGTCGAAATGGGATGCTCAGCGGTCCTGTGGGAAGCCGAGCGTTACCTTGGGACCAAATTCGGCCTGGAAGTAGCCGAGGATGGCGCGCACATACGCTGGCATGGTGATGTCCATGCTGTCGACCTGACGCAAAGCTGTTTTTTGGAACTCCGGCGGTAGGATGCGGAGCACTTGCTGCATGCCTGCGCGTACGCGTTCCACGTGAGCTGCGTTTTCCAGCGCCACCGTCGAGTCGTACTCAGCCAGCACCTTAGTGATGTTCAACTTGAACTTGCGAGGTATTTTGAGGTCACCGTTCGGGCACATGAAGCTAAGCAGCCAATGCCAGAAGTTTTGCACCTTCGGACATGCGGTTTCGCCGGCGGGGTCTTCCACGTACTCGGCGAACCAAATCTGGGACGAGCCCCGGTGGTTGCCTTCCACGTCAGTTTTGCCCTCGGTGTAACCCTTGGCGTCGCACCAGAACTCGAAGTGCTTGTTGGGGTCAGCTTGGCCTGGCTCGAGGTAGCCGTAGTGGTTGAAGCTGTACTTCGCTTCCAGGAAGCGGATGGCGGTGTCAAAGTTCAGAATGCCTTTTTCGTCGGCTTGAGGGCGGTAGACGTCGATGGTCGTATTCATGCTGCGCTTTCGTTAAGTTGTCCTACCTCCTATAGCGAAAGAAAAACCTCCGCAAGTGCGGAGGTAGAGTCGCTCATCACAATGCGCGCGCCATCGCCCAACTAGCGGCTACTTTGACTTTGTACTCTTTGAGGTTGAGCCGGTAGCACTTTGCTTGTTCGATTCGGCCAACTGCTTCCCGCGGTTCCCTTGGGCCTGGTCATACTGCTTGTTCGTGCCGGCCGTACCTTTGTTTGAGTTGCCCATGTTGGACGAATTGTCCTGCGGTGCAATTTTCTTCGACATGATGACCTCCAGTTGATTGGACTACAGAATCGGTTGACGCTCCCTCACCTGAAAATTACCACGCTCAAGGTCTTCGCAGCGCATCCCAGGCGTCGTAGCTGCCTGCTCGGCCAGACTACGACATAAAAAAACCTCCGCAAGTGCGGAGGTTGGAATGATTGCGTGGCGGTTAGGCCATGCTACTCGGGTCGTAGCGGGTCTCAATGCCTTTGTCGGCCAGGAGCTTGGTGACCGCTGCCAGCTCTTCATCGGTAGGCCGGCGATTGCACGCGCCTACGATGTGGGCAACGAAGCCTTCTGGGCGAACCGAGAGATTCAGTAGCGGAGCATCGCCCTGGCGTACTGAGTACACCGTGACACCTTCTTTCGCGAACAGCGTGAAGAAGTGCGGCAGCGCGTTGTGCATGGCTTTGCCTTCAGCCTCGAACTGTTCCTTCGTCTCGAGTTTGACCATGTCCAGCGGCAGTGCTGGGTTCATTGCTTCCAGTGCGTTCATGATGTCCTTAATAGTGAGCTTGGATGCGGCGATGGCGCCGTATTATTTTGCCTTCGGTACGCCGATTTCACGGCACAGTTTCGCGAACGCCGGCGGCGCCAGGCGCGGCAGTGGTTTGACGCCGACGTATTTGACGTTGAGTTGCTTCGGGAAGCCCTGGGCGACTGCTTCGTCCTTAAACATCAGTTGCCAACCGGTTGGTCCGTCGGGCATGACGCCCTGCAGCAGGTCGTAACCGCCGAACAGCTGGTCGTTCATCTCGACGTAGACCGAGCCGACAGGTACCTTGAGCTCTTTGGCCATTTTAGCGCCGACACGGTGCAGTGCCAGGTAGTTCTCAGGGGATGCTTCAGTGTCGACCATGGCGAGCAGGAAGTCGTCACTTTCGGCTTTCACGTGCATGCCGTTTGCGTTCAGATTCATGGGGAGTCCTCGGAAAAGATTATTGCTGCGGTTCACGCAGCTGTCTATCTCGTCTAGGTATCGGACTTTACTGCTTTGGTGCCAGATGGGTCGCTACACAGGTAAGCTTTACACAACCAAGGACAACTATGCCTACTCAAGAACAGATGTTTTACCAGGCCCACCGCCAACTCGCCGACACCAACCTACTCTTCCTGGAACTGGTGAAGGACGGTCTGACGCGCGAAGAGTTGCAACGCAACATCGAACGCCGCCCGTCGCTGTGGGAACGCTACTCGAACTGGCTGGAAAAGCTGCCAAGCAAAGCTGAAGCCGCAACGCCGGCGCCAAGCGCAACGCACTAACCCGCGGAGGCGACTATGGCAACTTCCAAGAAAAAGAAGCAAGAAACCGAGAAACTGTCGGCGCGCATCCCTCCACGGGTGTTCTACGGCAGCGGCTCCAATACCATGATTGGCAACATGGCCTCCATGGCCATTACCCGGGAAAGCTTCAGCCACCCTGGCCACGAGAAGCTGCGACGCGTTCTGGGCTACCCGGTGCCGACCTGGCAACGTCCCCTGGTCTGGACCGACGCACAGTGTGAACGGTTCATCCAGTCGGTCTACGCTGGCGTCTACCTGGGCCTGTTCGTCTACAACGACGCGCTGTCCACGGCCAAGCACCTGGACGGCCTGCTCATCGACGGCCAGCAGCGCCTGCATGCCCTGGAACGCTATCTCAACGGCGAGCTTGCAGTGGCCGGCCCAGACGGCAAGAAGTATCTGTTCACCGAGCTGACCGATGATGAGAAGGCACACTTCTATCGGATTCCGTTCGGGTTCCAAGTGGTCAATGTCGACAACGAGGACAAGCTCAAGGAACTGTACGACCTGCTGAACTTCGGCGGCACGCAGCATAAGCCAACCGAACGCGCGGCAATCGCCGACTCGGACGTCAGCCAGGCCTTGCAAGCCATGCGCAATCTCGGCGTGAGCCTCAACGATTACGACACCGAAGCCCTGGGCGTTCTGTGCGACTTCGCCGAGGCCGCTCTCGTAGCCAAGGCCACATCCGTCGGCTGACCGCTACAACAACGCATCATCATTCTCCAGTCGAGCCTCCGGGCTCGACTTTTTACATTTTAGTAATTAGCTGCTGGACAACATTTCGCAAATACGCTAACATGCGAACATGGAAATCAACAACACGCCTCTCGTTGAGAAGCCGGCTGTTCTGGCAGCGTTAGCTCAAAGCGTCGCCGCCGGCGGAAACCAACTCAGCTGGTGCAAGCAAAATGGCGTGTCCCCAGCCTACCTGAGTGACGTGCTGAGCGGGCGCAGGGAACCAGGCCCCAAGATTCTCAATGTACTGGGGTTAGAACCCGTAACGGTTTACCGGCCGAAAATTCAACAAGGAACACCATGACTGTCGAACCTAAATTCACCACCCAAGTAACCGAGCCAGGCCCGTACATCTGGATTGACCGAGACGGCGTCAAGCATGCAGGTTACGTGTTCCACGAACGCCACCGCCTGGCCTCCGCCTTCGTCAGCGAAGCCGGCCATACCCGCGCGGTCAACATGAACATCAGCGAAGACCAGGACCGCGACAATGGCCTGTTCTACGGCCCGCTCGACGTCGACGCGTAACGGAGGTTCTCATGCTCAAAGTCGTCCAGACCGTCTCGGATTGTCGCCAATGCCCTCACCGGGCCTACGGGTCCGGCGGCGTCTACGATTGCATGAAAGCCCAGGCGCCCTTGTGCAAGGATGAAGCCATTCCTGCCTGGTGCCCGCTCCCCAACGATACCGCAGCAATCGCGGCCCACGCCCGCAAGTCTCTCGTGGATGCAAAAGCAGTGTTGGCGGTCGCGATGACTGAGGCCGCAAACCCAGATACGTCTCCGGCACGGCTTCGCGAACTCATTGAGCTAGCCCATGCGCAGACGACGCGCTTTCTCAGCTAAGCCCTCACCACGCCCTCTGCCGCGGCGGCTTCTCGTCAAAAGCGGCCGTCTAGCAGCCTTGGAACACGTACATCCGCTAAAATTCATTTGTAAAATCACAACAGATATTTCAAAGATGAGGTGAAATTTTCCCTAAAATCACATTATAATACTCCCATACACGGTGCACTTTATAGGCGTGCAGGACCACCGTGTCTACCTTGAGGAGACAAAAATGCGATACATCCTTCACTACTTTGCTGTTGGGCTCGATGGTCGTGGCACCGAAGTGTCCCTCCCCATCCGAGGGGACTCCAAGAAAACTATCCTGACGAAATTGCGTGACGCTGCCGAGCATGCGGCCTGCCTCGGCGAGATGCAATTCGACGCCTTCGGTGCAAAGCACTTCACACACAACTTTGTCCAGAGCGTGTCTGTGGCGCGACTTACCTACCTGCGCGAACTGGCCGCTTCAAAGGGCAAGCGCGCACCGAACAGCTTCATTGTGCATGGCTGTAACTACATCCATACCCCGGCAAATCTGCTGACAGTCGACGAGTGGTTCGCTCACGCCGACCACAGCTGCCTGGCGCCGGCGTAACGCTTATCGCCCTCCTCCCGCGGCGCCCACTCTTTTGTCGGCGCCGCTGCTTCAGGCATTGCTTTTCTGGCAAAGCCAGTGGTAAACTCCGTCCCAGAGCGCGGCAACAGGTAGCCGGCTGCTTGCGGAGGCAACTCCATGGCGAATACCTGTCTCGACTTCCGCTCCGAAGCGACCAAGAGCCTGGAAAGCTTGTGAGCTAGCCTCACAAACGGGTTTCGGCAACGCAAGCGCCCGAACCTGCTCCTCCCGCAAGGGACTTCTGCCTCCCTCCTACTTCAACGAAGTGACGGCCAAGCCATTACTTGGAGTCTTCTGCCTACCTAAATTGCAGACTAAAATGTGGTATAATGTTGCCTCAAATTGCCCTCGCGGCAACAGTATTCCCATTTAAGGCCTTCATGAAACTCATTCTAACGTACTTTGCTGTTGGTATTGACGGCCGCGGTGCAACCGCGCACTTCCCAATTGAAGCCGACTCTAAGGAAGCTGCAAGAGCTGCAATACGTGAAGCTGCCGAATGGGCCACGGTGACGGGCCAAGAAGAGTTCGAGGCGTTCGGCGAACGGCACTACACGCACAACTTTGTTGGCAGTGTGCCGGCCAAGCGCCTGGAATACGCCAGGATGATGGCCACTGTAAAAGGCCGTCCCGCGCCCATTTCCTTCGAGGCACGAGGAGAGCATCACACGTTCAAGGGCTTTAAGCTGCTTACCGTGGACGAGTGGTTCACCAAAGCCAATACGCCGGAAGAAGCTGTCGCAGCCTAACGGCGCCGTCGCTCCCTTCCTATGAAAAATCCCTACCGGTAGCAGCAGGGATTGAATGCAATTACGTGTTGGTCAGGCCTCAGCCCATTTGCGTGCCGCGCGTTCGTGCAAGCCGATACGCAGCACTCCTACTATGGTCTCGTCGGTGTCTTGGCCAAGCGCCAGCAGCGCGCTGTGAATCTTCAGGAACGCGCCGGTGGGTGCGACGTTGTCCTCGTCGAACGCCTTGAACTCCCGGATGGCTTCTTTGAGCTCGTCGTCCGTCAGCGCTGCGATTGCGGTTTGAAATCGGTTCATTTTGTCCTCTGTGTGATGTCCACACTATAGCGAATTCGGACTTTCGAGATGCCGCTGGCTATACCTCTTAGGAAAATCTTCGAGGAATATCATAATGGAATCAATTGCAACTGTCGCGTTTCTTGTCGCGCTGGGACTGTTCATCGCCACAGGCGCGCCTGCGTTCATCGCATTGGACGAGAGCTACTTCCCCAATCCGAACCCGTGGCTCGCCAAAATCACGTCGAAGTGGTACTTCAAGGCCACCTGGGTCTTGTCGGTGTTCACTGCACTGGGATTCATGCGGCCCGCGTTCCCTGGGTTGGACCGGCTGTACTACGGCCTATGCGAAAGCTACGGAAGGTTCGTCGGCGCGCTTTTCTTGAGCTCGTGGCTGGTAGCGAGCATGGTGGCAATACTTGTCGCAAGTACAGTGCTTATCGCCAGCACTTGGCATGCGCTGGAGAGGGCTCCCAAGCTGTGGAAGCAAGTGCGCGACACCTACTGCCCTCACCAAGGATAACTGCAACTCATTCAAACCGGTCTGGCTTCGTGCTCGACCGGTTTTTCATGGTCGGCGAACAGCACAACGTATGAAGTAAGGGGCTATACGCCCCACGTTGCTCACCAGCTGTCATCAAATTTGTCAGGGAAGTTCATGAGAATTCGTACTTTGCTTACCACCGCCGGCTTGCTGGCATGCGCCACAGCCCAAGCGCAATTCGTAGACCCCATTCCGGAGTACAGTGGCGTATTGCAGTTTTCGGCGCCGCTCATCCTCTCCGACGGGCAAGCAACCACATTTCAGGCGACCGTTCTCACTAAAGGACCTTCGGCGCAGAGCTGCCAAGTATTCGGTAAGGTCCGAGCGATTCATGCGGACTACCGGACCGACAACCGCGTGCTAATCATCGAGCAAGGCTCCGTATCCTTCGTGTGCGAGGGTAAGCCCGCTCGACGAGTACTGGGCGACTTCGTGCACTCTCCCGTCGACGTTGCATGGGAACCCTTACAAAAGTCGTTATGCATAAAGCCGAGCGGGCGCAACATGTGCCAAGCGTACGCTACGCAAGTGGACGCCGGCACCTACGGTGGCTGGGTGACCTGGTCCGTCAGTGCACCCGCTACAAATGGAAAAAGGCAGCCGAAGCTGCCTTGAATTACGTTGACGCGTCGTTTCTGGTTTTGCGAAGCTTCGCCTCCGCGGTCGGGATGCCGAACGCACAGTAGCCCATCCAGGCTAGCATCAGCAGCGAGACGACCGGCAGCACGCCGATGACCAGGAACAGGACGGCTCTGCCCCAACCTGGGCGTCTGGTTAGGTTTTTGTCCATGACGTTCAGGGTCATCATCATCGGGTGTGCGCCGAAGAAGGCCGGGAATGGCTTGTGCAGGGGCATCACCCATGCAGCCAGGAGCGTAAGCACCGTCCAGATGGTGACGATGACAGCCGGGATGGTGAAAAGCAGTCGCAGAATGAACATAGGTGTCCTCAGTTGGATGTAATTCTAGTCTAGAAACAGCATATGCTCGACTACTCACGCACAGGCTAAAGCAAAAGGCAGCCTTGGCTGCCTTTAGAATCATGCTGATTTGTGTTTTTCAGCCTGTTTTCGGAAGTACCTTTTCAGGCGGTACCGCTGCATTAGAATGGACAGCCAGACCAGCATCACCAACACAACTGCGCACAGGAGCGGGATAACACCGACAACAAGGATACCTGCCATCAGCCAGAAATTTGGCCTCCGTTTAAGGACCCAAGCCTTCGGGTTTATGAGCACTACCATAGGGTGAAGCATCATTAGTAGCGGAACGGGTCGACCCAGCGGAACCGTCCATGCGACAACAAGCGTCACCACGCTCCAGGCTGTCATAATTGCTGCTGGATAAATCCAGAGCAGGTAGACTAAAGTTGTGAAAAAATCCATCGATATGCACATAATGAGTTGAATACGTTCCTGTGTAGCCACTAGGGCGCCTCAACGACTTCTTTGAGCACAGAAAAAGGCAGCCGAAGCTGCCTTTGAAATCAGGTCGAAACCTGTTTTTTGGTGCGACGCTCGAAGTAGACTTGCACCCGGGCATACGTGAACAGGGCGGCCACCGCCAGGCACGCAATGAGCAAGATGCCCCCCACCGGCGAGATGCCGACAGCCAGATAACCCAATGCCATGCCAGCGCTCGGACGGTGATACAAGATTTCGTCCTTCGGGTTAAGCTGCATCATCATCAGGTGCAACCCGAACACGCGTGGGAATGCACGATTGCGCCGGAAGGTCCAGGCCGCCAGTAGCGTCAGTACCGTCCATGCGGTCATGGCCATCGCCGGGTAAAGCCAGAACCACTTCAGTAAATTCATCAGCATATTGTCCTTGAGAGATATTAAAAACGGTCTTTTGTGTAGCGAATGCGTAGTTTTGCGCCCATCGTCTGTCTCAACCCAAGGCCTTGTTTTTAAGGCGTTTTCACAAGAACCGGATGGATTACACGTTTTCTTGTGAAAAGCTCCTAAAATCAATAACCTAGCTGTTAGCCACGCACGCCCCAGCCCCAAAGACAAAGTCCCTGCCGATACCAGCAGGGACTTCGTAACGCATGTCAGTGTTGCAGTAAATATGCAGCTATGTCACGCGAGGTGCGGCGTCGGCCGCGACACCGGAGCTTAAGCGCTTGACCATTTCGAGGCAGCGCGTTCGTACAGTGAGTATCGGCATACTCCCAGCGCAAACTCATCTGCTTCGCGGCCAAAGTCGGTCAGCTTGTCGAACAGCTGCCGGAGGGCACCTGTTGGTTGCTGACCTTTTTCATCAAGCGCCTTCATTTCCCGAATAGCTTCCTTCATGTCATCGTCGGACAGGGTGTTAAGGGCAGCTTGGTAAACGTTCATCGTCAATCTCCGTAGTTAGGTAGTGGTGCGGTTTGTAGGGATGTGTAGGAACATGCCTACAAACAGGTTACAGAATGATTACAGGGTGCTTCCACAGGGTAGCTATTCCGAAAATTTGGCTTTTTGTTCAAATACATTGTTGCTGTTAGGCAATATCTTGAGTACGCCGAATGGCGAGTCGCCAACGAACGTCGTCGCCGAATTGCTGGGCGAGGCTTTCCGGGGTGATGGCGCCCAACCGGCAATACTCAACCGCATCCTCTACCATTGGAACCACGTCGCAATACTCACCGAGAAGCCTTTGTGGAATCGTGGCACTGTCCCGAGGAGTAACACACTCAGCCACCAGTACACGGCCGACAGCTCCTCGATGGCAAGCACCGCACCCCTTACCCGAACAAGCCTTGCAAGCCCTCGGCAGGAGTCGCTGAACAACCAGGCCACGCAGCAGTCGATACTGCTCGTCTTGAGAGATGCCTGAATCGCTAATACGGGCAAGCGCGCGTACGAGAGAATTCGTATGTAGTGAGGCTAGGACCAGGGCGCCATTGTGCGCAAGGTCGAAGGCGGAGCGAACATGCTCTTCACTGCGCAAGTCGACGACCACCACGACGCCTACCTCTAGGCTTGGCTGCCCGTGGACCGCCCCAGGAACGTCCCCTTCTCGGATGTCACTATCCAAAATAAAAACGCGCCGTCCTTGTCGTGCCAGTTCGCGCGCGGACGCGACGGCTGTCGTGGTCTTTCCGGTGCCAGTCGGGCCGCCAACTACCAGAACGCCGCTTTCTTGCGAGAGTGCGCGGCGCCACTCTGCAACGCTGCTCAAGCCCAGGTCACCGAGCTCAATGGGAGCTCGTCCGGGATGCTTCCATCGTAGGAACACATGGCTTTGCGTAGTCGTAGAGCCTGGCATGAAATGGACCTTTACGGCCAAGGGCCCTACCGTGGTTGAATCGAAACGCAGCCCACATTGGACAAACTCTCGTGAAACGTCATCAGGCAACGCGGTGCCGACCAGCGCTCGCAATGACTGCATCAGCTGCATGTGCTCTTGACGCTTACCTGAGAAAATCTGACGACGCACACTATGTACCCGAACAAAAGCGGTCAGGCCCTGCTCGTCATCGCAGAGGTCGAGGGTGTCTGACCCTTCAGCAAGCGCAGTTTCCAGCAAATGCGTCAGCAAACCATGGACGGGCTTGGGCACAGACGCCTCCGCGGGAGGTCCTGACGAAACCACAGTAGACGGTGCAGGCGCAAAGTCAGTCGAGCCACATGCCAGCAGGGTATTCCAGTCAGCGCGGCCGTGCACTTGAGCGATGGCTTCGAGCATGGAGGCATGCTTGAGTTTTACGCCATGCACGCGCAAAAGATAGTCGGCCAGGCGCTGGGCCTGAGCCTTGAAGGGGGTATCGGTCATTCCAATCTCCAAACAGCTTTTCTAATGTGCGACTGCCTGCGTTGTTCGTCGAAAAGCTTCGGAAAAAGGGAGCACGAAGCAAATCCAGTGAGCGCTTCACCATCCTCAACGATGAGGTGCAGGCGGCGGGAGGCTTGTCCCAGCTTGCAGCAGTGCCACAAGGTACCAGGTATAGTCCATTTGGTTTATCCACCTGCAGTGCTTTTGGGCATAACTGGCCTCCCTATACCTCTCAAGGACAACCCAAAGGAGAACCATGAAAGCTATCTACGAAGCCGCTCGCGCCCTGCTCTACCCGCTGGACCAGGATTGCGCTGCAGGTGTCGCATTTGCCCGCGGCATTAACTCGTATCGACCACAACTACGCCAGGCATTGGTTCAGTTCGAGCACGTGAACCGTGGGCACCGCCATCTGCTGAGCACGTCGGGCTTGACCTTAGCCGAAGCCAGCCGGCGCGCTGGCCCCTACGCGGACAAGGGCTATCCGTCGATGCGTGCCAACCTGCGGGACAGCACCTATGCACTCGCGCGCGCTGTTATTGAAGGTGACCCGCATGCACAGACGCCAGCACTCAAGGCACTTCTGGCTGCGAAAGATGATTCGGGCTGGTTGCCTCACTTCATCAACGGTGAGCTGTACCAGCTGGGTCTGAAAAACAAGAAAATCGGGCTGCACCGCTCCTTCTACCTGATGCTCAACATCGACATCCAGGAGTCGCAGGTGGTGATGTCCGCAACTGTGACGGACAAAGAAACGCCGGCGTGCGCCATCCGCGCTATCGCCCCTATTCCCCTGGCAGCAACGAACCTGGGAAACCTTGCGCCGCTGCTGCGTAAAGCGCGCTTTGCACTGCAGAACCTGGTCGAAGACGTCCTGTCTTGGCCAGAGTTCAGTAAGCGCGACGAGCTCATCGCGTCCTACGTGGATTAAGCATCATTCGACCGGTCTTGCCTCGCGCAGGACCGGTTTTCTACTTGTAGCCTAAGCGGGCCCCTCTGCGGCCCACAATTTGCGCCTACTGTTTGCCCGGGGTTTCAAAACAGACCTCATGGAGCATGCAATCATCGTTGATGACCATACAGTCCTCGAAGTAGTTACGACCATCTTCGATAGCCGCCTCTCGAGAGCCAGGGAACGGTCGCGTGACGATGTCGAACGGCGGTAGCCCCGTGACATCTCCGTCAAACATGGCCATCAGGGCGAACACAAGGCCTTCACTTCGCTCGAGCGGAGTCTTGTCCGGCAGATTCGCCCAGAATTGCGCATGCGCGCGCACTTGGTCCAGGAACATCGTACGCGTCTCTTCTTTCGTGTACGGACGGCTCACTGCTTCACTATTGTTTGTACTCATACAACTCATCCAGTTTCAATGGGAAATATGGCGCTATGCGGGTAGCGCCTGTAAATGCGACCAGGCGGGAAGCCTGTCGACTTATCCTAGCATAGTGCTACCTTGTGCACTCTAAGCTAGCGTCCCAGCACTGGTCTGGCACCGGCGGGCATTTCAGTGTGCAAACCATTTCTTTGCAAAAAGAAAAGCCCCGACCATCGCAGAGACGGTCGGGGCTTGTGAATTTTGAGGTAACGCTAGGTACTGGCCATGCCGAGCTCTCTCCAGCCGGCGCCGTGACCCAGCAGCTGGCGCATTTCTTCGAGCAAGGTCTCGTCGCCCGAGCCATGCACGAATGTCCAGGCTGTCTGCAGGGCGAACAGCATTTCAATACGCTTGCCCGAGACGTTGTCGGCTTCAGCATATTTGCTTACGTGGTTTCGCGCAGAATTCGAGGTAAACGGAGCGTTCACGTACTTCCAGGCCGCTTTCAACGCCTTGTGCATACGTTGCTCGACCTCGGCTTCAGCAGCGGCCGCGACCGCAGCAGGGTCGATTGCACGCTCGAGAAGCTGTTCTTCGGTCATTCGGTCGATGCGGCCCAGGGTGTATTTGTGGTCACGCAAGATGGCGTCACTTGCGCCGACACTCGTGGCGTTTTGCATGCGGCGCGCCAATCGGTCACCGGCTTCACGCGTCAACCGCTGGTAAACTTGTGCGGAAGTTTCAAGCATGATGTTCCTTTTCAGTGGGTTTGTCCTGACCCAATCTATAGAAACCTGAAAAAGAAAAAGACCGCCAAGGTGACGGTCTTGAATGCTTTTAGGCTACGGTCTGCGACTCTGCCGGCCTGATTGTCGAATTAAGCCACTTGTCGACGCGACCATTTTGGACATGAACCGTGACATGGTCGTCTGGTTTGGTCAGCATGATGGACTTGACGAACGGCGAAGCGCCGCTGACGCGCAGCTCATGAATTTCGGCCTGGTCGATGAGCTTGAGGAACAGTCGTTGCTCTGCGATATGGTAGAAGATTCGGTCAACATCGCCCTTAATGACAGATACTTGCATAGCAGTCCTTTCTGGAAAATAGGGTTCTACGCTGTATAGCGTCAAGCTTGAGGCTACTGGCCTAAGTCCAGGAGCTTAACGTCGACCGGGTGCACGTGAAACTGCTCGCGGAACTCCTGCGTGTAATTTCTAGCCAGGGTTCTAGCTGCCATCAGGCTATCTTCGGCCCAGCCAATGTTGCGCATGACGCCGCTTGTGGTATGCACGGTCGCCCAAAACCCTTTGTGCCGGTAAAAGTAGAAGGCGTCGACCGGAAGCTCTTCCTTGCTCTGAACTTGATGTACCGTTAGACCCGCAGCGCGCAGTGCTGCCATCCATTCGGCGCTTTTACCAATCAGATAGACCTCAGTGCATTCTTCGTTCTGGGCTACCCGGATTGCCCCCGCATACGAAGACTGTTCACTGGGACGGAATGCGAGTTTGGAGAAGTTCATGATGTAGGCCTGGCTGAGTTTGCGGTCAATATAGAAGCCTACGTCCTGCCTCGGTTGGAACCCGGAGCAGGGACGTAGGCACTGTTCAGTTCGGAAATTTGATGTACTTTGCCGGCACCTCGGGCACCAGCCACACCCCATTGTCCGAGACACGGAACTGATAGCCGTCACGCACCAGTGGGTACGTCTCAATGACCAGGATGACCGGCTTACCGCGGCGAGTTGCAACCTTGGTAGCAGTTTCGCGGTCCGGCGACAGGTGCACGTCATGTCGGTTCATTGGTCGCAGGCCTTCCTTGCGGATGGCCGCCACGAATTTTCCAACGGTCCCATGATACAGAACCGGTGGCGGAGCCTTGACCGGCAGCTTCAAGTCGACGTCGACGGAATGCCCTTGAGCGGCGCGAATGCGAGTCGCGTCATCATTGAGCACAAAACGCTTTTTGTCGTTCTCGGCAACGATGCGCTTGAGCTCGTCCAGAGTGATGTGGGTGCCGTCGGCTTTCGCCTTGGCCAGCAGTTCGGAGACGTCAACCCAGCCCTGCTTGTCCAGGGCAATACCGATGGATTCCGGCCGGTGCCGGAGCACGTAGCTCAAAAATTTGCTTTTGTCTGCGGAGGCAGCCATTTCTTATCTTTCTTTTTGAATAGCTCCGCAGCATAGTGCCCGGGTTCTACCTCGGGTAATACAGCTCGTGGAGCATACAGTCGTTGAGGACAGTACCGTCCTCGAAGTAATTGGAGCCCTCGTTGATATGGTAGGCCTTATCATCGGGATGCGGTCGTACCACAATGTCTAGCGCGGGAAGGCCAATCGAGGTGCCGTCGAAAATGTTCAACAGCGAAAATGCCAAGCCGTTACACCGCTCTTTGTCCGTCTTACCAGGCAGTTCCGCCCAATATTCGGCATAACCTCGTACTTGATTCAGAAACATTTCACGCGCTTCTTCTGCGGTGTATGCCCTGCTCGCCGGTTTCTCGCCTGTACTCATAAAGTTCCTATTAGCCTACGCTTAGCTGGACATTATACCATAGCTCTGCTACCAAAAGAACTACATTTTAGAAAGCAGCGGCCCCAGTGTGCTTTCCAAGAAAAAGGCCCGTGACGTTGTACACGGGCCAACTTAGCAAGCGAACTGCTTATTGGTTCGGGAATGCCGCGGTCGGCGGTACGAAATTCGTCGTATAACGGGCAACGCCCTTAGTAATCCGCACCTCGTCGATGTAGCCTGACACATAGCTGCCGCCGTCATCCCATATACCAAAGCGAACATCTTTGCCGGCATTATAAGTCACGGTGTACGCCGCCGATTGACTGGACACGGCAGTGCCGTTTCTCCACAGCGTGAACAGATTACCTTGACGCGTGACAGCAAGGTGGACCCAGGTATTGGCAGGCATGGGCGCCGAATCAGTTAGACTGACGGTCGAGCCAGCTGCAAACATTGGACGTAGAGATGCGTCCATGTAGAGAATCCAATGCGGATTATTGCTAGGTCCGATGCCCCAGTGGTCGATGAGTGCTCCACCACGAGGGCCCGTTGCCGAGGCATTCACCCACAATTCCATTGTGAAGTTTCCGGAACCGAAGTCAGCAAACGAGTTGTTGGAATACCTTGCGTAGTCACCATAGCCAGGGCCAATCTTCAGTGAGGTCGGGCCAAACTTGCTGATAGCTGCGAGACCCGCCGTGCCGCCAGCAATCACAGAATTGCTTTTTTGGTCTGCGATAGTCTGCGCACCTGCTTGACCATCCATGTGCAGGAGAGATACCACCTGTGCGTAGTACGGGTCGGTCGCACCTGCTTGCCCAACTCCCGACAGCGTGACCGATTTGTCGCCAACGGTAAGTTGAGCAGTACGAGACCCCGCCCCTGTTGGTTTGAAGCGCACTGCGATGGAGCAGGTACCTCCCGGCGCCACCGTGTCCATGCAGCCGTTAGTTCCGACCACAAAGTCTGCAGCGTTCGCTCCGGTGATGCTAGGCGCTCCTGGCGTACCTCCCGCATCGCCTGTATTTTTGAGAGCAAGTGTTCCGTCGGGGGAGGCGAAGACTCCGACGGCGGTCGAAGCAAACACAGCCGGTGCTGTCAGTTCCCATGCGGCGGTTTTGGCCGGCGTTGACGGCGTAGTAGGCGCCGGCGAAGGGGTAGCAGGTGTCGCACTCGCGCTAACGACCACACCTTGTGCAGCGACTTTCATCTGATAGGTTGGCGTGGCGGCGGAGGAAACAGCAGCGCCAGAAGCCAAGGCAGCTAAAACTGCCTTGCAGATAATGTGACGTTTCATTCGTTTTGCGAGCTCAGGAGGAAATCGAGTCTAGCCAAACGACTTTATGGTTCCGGACGATACTAGCCCCGACCCGCCGACGTCGGATGCGAACAAAAAAAAACCGCCCGCACCAAAAGGTGAAGGCGGCGGGGAATGCGGTCTAGATGCAGACCTCGACAGCGCGCAACGTTTCAAGCATCGTGGCAGCTTCTTGCATGCGTTCACGTGCCGGCCTGGCTACGGTATCAGCCATGCGGCGTAGCTGAGCGATATTCGACTCGAGGCCTTCTACGACCAACGGTGTCATATCGCTGCGAACCAGGTGACGAAGCAGCTTTTCCGCTTGGCGTGTCGGCGCATATGCCGAACCATGCATGATGGTAGAGCTGGCCTCGAGCTTGTCCGCCAGGCGTGTCAGTTCTTCGGCAGACAGCACCTGCCCTGCACCATGCGCCAGGAGGGTGGTTTCGACATGGTCCAGCAAGAAGGTGTCTCTAAGCAAAATGTCATCGCCGTCAGGGTAGTTGGACGGGATAATCCAACCGGAAATATCTGCCGCTTCCGCAGAGTCACGCATCTCTTCGACGCCAGAGAGGTCGATTTGATGCTCCTCCGCGAATGCTTGCATCTGCCGGGCCGACGAAATTTCGTGAAGGTCAATTTCACCTATCACACAGTATTCGATGACCCGCTTAGGCCCACCCCAACCACCTTCTCGCTTAGCAAAGCGTTCCGCAACAGAACGTGACGTCGAAAACCAACTATAGCGGTTCGGCGTCATCTCGTTAAAGCCCGGGTGGTCGGTGCCGTGGTAAAGGGTCGTGCCTGCTTTCAAAATATACATCTTTAGCTCCATGATTTGTCCTATCGAGTGTAGGCATGAAGCTCAAAATAGAAAAGCCCCGGACATGTCCGGGGCAGAAATTGATGCAGTGGTGCGATTAGCCTTGTTTCAGGAAGCGCCGGCGGAGGGCCGGCTCGACCAGTTCTGCCGGAACGTCAATTTTTGGGCCGTGCAGGTGTGCGACCAAGCAGCGCAGGCCCGCTTCGAGACGCGTGGTGCCGTGTTGCGCTTTGGCGTACGTTGCAGGAGCGAAGCAGTCGTTGTAGAGCGCCGCCCAGCCGTCGCCAGCAATTTCGGTCGAGATGCGGTGGTCGTCCAGGAGCGGATAACCCTGCGCACAGTTGGTCAGCGGCTTGAACTCGCCGATGCGCACCCGACGGACGAAGCGCGCCATGATGAGGTAATCCTCGTAGGGGCTTTGCCACATACCCGGGCCCAGCGACTTCGGATTGCCATCCTCAGTGTCGATGTACGGGTCGTAGTCGAGTGCAACAGCGACTGCCCACGACAATGCGTGGTCACTAAGCTCGCTGACTTTCAGCGTCAGTTTTTCGTTCTGCTGCGCCTGGAACAACAGCGCTTCTTCCTTCGAGATAGCATGGTAGTCGCCTTTGTAAAGCAGACGCCAGGTGCCATCCATTTCGTAGACGCGGTTGCTGCAACGTTTCATAGAGGTTCTCCTTTAATGTCCTGCTTGGTATAGCCAGACATGGAACGCGAGCTACTTAACGAGCGGCGGTACCCTCAGTCACGGTCGGCGCCTTCCTGATGCTTCATGGCCGCAGCGAATGTCGAGCGGTCCAGAAGTACCGCCGTCCGGTCGGTCTCCAGGTGAACGGGACCGTAGATGTTAGCGAGTCGGCCGTCGAATCGAGTGACGCGCGACACCTTAACTGAAGGCTTTCCGCAGAGCAGCCCCTCTTGAAAAGCAAGACTGATGGCAACCGGACGGTCACCGTAACCCTGCTCGATGGCGCTGCCTAACTCAGCGTGAACCTGGGCGACAGTAATTGTCGGCGATTCCTCAGTGACTTTAGTGCGGAGCTCGAGTTTGTCTATCCAGGCCGGCTCGGGCTGCTGCTCGACCAGCCGGAGCACACGCTGCGTGAATCGGTCGCGGTAATCCAGACTGGGGAGCCAAGATAGGTCGTCAGACCAAGAGAACAAAAAACGTAGTTTCTGCAGAAAGTTCATGTGAAACCTCAAATGTCGAAGCCTGTTATAGCCAGGTGCTTTATTGAGGGGCTTCCGAATTGGCCCTTCCTATACATGACAAGGCCTGTCAGCCGCCTATCGTCCGCACCACTGGCTAACCCTGGTGGCACGTTAAAGTGCATGACGCAGTACCCCAACCATTCGTTTGCTTCCATTTGCTGAGTCACCAGCGAAGCGCGAATCGGCAATGCGGACCCCGAGGACCCTGTAACACAATCAGGACATGCGCTTCGCGCTTGACTCATATCAGGCATAGGAGCCAACAATGAACCAGAATCTGACCGACAAAGAACTGAAGAACCAAGCCCGCATCCTGCGTGACTACCTGGAAAGCTGCGGCGTCACCGTCAAGCACACGCAAGTGCTCGAAGGCCTGGCGCGCGTGCATGGCTGGCGCAATTTCGCTACGGCCCGTGCAAACTTCGCTCCAGAAGTCGTCAAGCCGGCACGCATCGAGCACACGAGCGCTGACACCCAGAATTGGGTGGAGCGCATCCTGTTCCTCGGTGAATGGTGGGAGCGCGACCTGGTGGAAGCCTGGTACCTCTACCCGAAGGGTGTGACGATTGAGCAAACGGGCAAGATGGACCTGTCGAGTATTCGCCGCCTGCCGGACGGGTATCTCTTCAAGCCGGAACTGTCCCGCGCTGACCACATCTACGCGGAGCTGCCTGACCTGGCCTATCACGGCATTCCCGACTGGGTCGACTCCCGCGTGAATGCGGAAGGAAACCTCATCGAGATGGGTATGGGCATCCCCAAGGAAGGTGTCAGCCTGCGTCGCCGTGACCGCGGTGACGACGGAGCCGAGAACTACTGGATTACCGTTCGTGTGCCTGCAGCCGTCAGCGATGAGCTGGACGCTGCCTGCCTCAAGGAATACGTCGAGGAAGTCGCAGGACGTATCCGCGAGACAGCGGTTAACCAGGAATTCGCCATCACGCGCGGCACCCTGGAAGACCTCGTATACGAGGAAAGCAACCAGGCCAACGTAGGTGACCCTACGGCTGAAGAACTCGCAGCTCTGCACCGTGAGTTCGGCTTCTAACTAACGCTTCACCCGCTGATTTACTGACCGCCGACGTTCCCCTTGGGTTCGCCGGCGGTTTTTCTATGAGTCGGCTCGACTCAGCTTAACGACTAAATCCCCGCTCTATAGTGGAATTGGCCTTTAACTTCAGGATGACGAACATGCAGCGACAACCGGACACCTGGGTAGCCGACCCGAACCCGGCATACAGCCCAACCATCTGGCGACACAACATACTGCACGTGCAGTGGCATCCAGCCTTAATTCTCACGGCGGTCTGTCTTTGGGCTTGTGTCGGATACTTGTTCACCGGTCACACGAAGAGTGAGTTGCTGGCCCCTGGCCTGAGTGGGTTCATCGCAACGGCCGCCTTGGCCCTCGGGGGTGTTGTGAGCTTTGCACAAGGCGTTTCCTTGTGCCTCTTCCTGGTGCCAAAGTCCTGGCGCAAGACAGCTCCAAGCATTGGGCTTGTAGAACTCCCCAGCCTCCTGGGATTTATTCTCCTCCTGCTGCTGCTCAACCCCTAACAGGCTTTTGCACACTGTTTACACAATGCCGCCGGCGTGCCCTCGGGTCCGCCGGCGGTTTTCTTTTAGGTGGTCTTTTTTCATTCGCTAAACGAGGCAGGTCAACTACATAGAAATTACTCAAATGAACAAAGTCAACAAAACCATCAAGTGTTTGCTGCTCGCTTTCCCGTCAGCCTACCCGTCCCGTTGGGCGGCCCTGCGTCTGATGTTTCTGACCCCGGGCGCCGGCGGCTTCTCCTGGAACGACAAAGGCTGCCTGGTCACTCCCGGTAACGTCCCTGAATACAAGGCGGCTAAGAAAGGCGTCATGGACTTCAGCGACCTCGACCGCGACGAACGAGACCTGGAAGACCTGTGCCGGCAGTTCCCGTCGGAGGCACCGCATCAAGCCATCAAGCGGTTCAAGCTCAGCCAAGCATGTGCGCTGCGCCAGCACCGCGCTGAGAACATCAACACCTTCGTGATGCACCACATCGAAGACCCCTCCAAGGGCGACCTGGAAGAGCTCTTCGAGTTGGTTCACAGCCTGTCCGATACTGCCCTGTCGAATATCCCCTTCGACAAGCTGGACAAGGACTGGGCCGCGGCCGTGCTGGAAACTGTGGACATCGTTCACGACCGCCTGGCTCGCGCGCTGGGGCTGGAAGACGGCGAAGAGATTCGCCTGATGGAAGTTCCGAAACGCTGGCACCCACTGTGCCGGCTCATCAAACAGGTTCGAAAAGAACTCGCAGCGCACGCGAAACCGAAGCTGAGCGAGGCAGTCGTTACCGACATCAAGAATCTCTGGTCGTCGGTACTGTCGAAATCGCGTGGCCAATCGAAAAATTCGCAAACTGCTGCAGCATAGCAGTCGATTCTTCAACCGCCGACGTAACCTCCGGGTTCGTTGGCGGTTTTCTTTAACAAAAGAAAAAGGCAGCCGAAGCTGCCTTTAATAACGATGCGTTGACGATTAACTTTCACGAGCCTCACGCTCACGCGTAGCGTCCAGGCGCTGCAGTTGCGCATATCGAGCAGGGTCGCTCTTACGAAGCTGGGCGTCCAGGATTGGTGGCATGATTAACTGATACACCAGCCAGGCCAACAACAGCGCAGAGACAACCGGTACGAGGCCCAGCACCAGGAAAATGGAAACCCTGCGCCAGCCCGGGCGGGAGTACAGATATGGATTTTCGTAGTTGAGCAGCAGCATCATAGGATGCCCCCAAAGCACGTATGGGAGTTTACGATTTAGGGGTGTCGCCCACGCAACGATGGCAGTGGCCACCGTCCAGAGCGTTACGATAGCGGCAGGGACGACGAAAAGCAGCTCCAGGATAAACATTAGATGTCCTTTTAGATTTGAGTATAACTGGTCTGTATAGGCATCACTGCCCCGGTACCTCGGCTGGATGGCTGGCGGCAGACCGCACAACACTTCACTATATTCCAAAACAAGGCCCTGTAGCCGCCTGTCGATGTGGCGTCCCGCACGGGATACGGCAAATGGTTACGCAGTACTTCGATTCTTCGCCAACAGGCGTGAAGGCGAAACCCTGGTAATGCCACTCCCCGAGGATTGATAAACGCCTTCGCGCGTATTGATGAGGAAACAATGATGCAAACAAGACAATTCAAAGAGAACGTGAAAGGTGCAGCAGCCTACCTGCAGCAGCAGGGGTTCGATGTCCCGCACACACAACTTCTCGAAGCGATTAGCCGCGGCTTCGGCGAACGCAACTGGTCCACGATGCGTGCACTACTCGAGACGAGCCAGCAGCCGGCCGAGGCTACGGCAGACGTTGAAGTATCGCTGCCCCTCTCCGCAGTGGCAGACCTACTGTCGAAGGACATCTATCAGCAGATGTGGGACGGCGTTTTCGGGATGTGCTCCCGCGACCAGGCCGAGTCGATGCTAGCCGAAACGGCAGCTCGCCTAGCGCCGAACGCGACTCCTGAAGAACTGGCGGAAACCCTGAACGCCATCTGGGTCGACTGACCCCCTTTATTTGCACACCGGCCTCCTGGCCGGTGTTTTTGTATCGGCTCTCTCCTGTACCTAAGAAAAACAGGTCAGCGTTCGACAGGAGTTAGTTTATTTATAACGTTAATTAGTTTCGACTCAGGTTTCTCAGCAGAAATAAACCACGGTTCTAGACGCTTAGGGAATCCCCCCGCGCCTTTAACCTGGAGAAACCATGCAAACTAAACAACATGAAAACGACTTCGCGTCCCAATCCACCAACTTTGGCTGGGCTGACTGGCTGTCGGAGCTGTTCGCATAAACCACGGGCCCTTCGCGGCCCGTTTATTTTTGCCCATAGTGGCGCTATAATTGTTGCTTGGCGCCAACCACCCAGACATGGTGTCTTGGCGGTACGTGGGAATATCCTTAATGCAACGCACAATAACACCCCGAGTTCGGGGCTTGGCACAGCTCAGGCATCCTTCTACCGCCCTTAGCAGAGGCGCGCCTCACCTCTTTCTTGTCGCTGGGCTCGTCGTCAGCTTTCAAGCTGTAACTCATCCAGCCACCCGACCCTTTTTTCTCCTCTACTGGTTACTCTTTCAGACCACTTACCTGTGGAGTTCCCTTCACCGTCGGCCCGGCCGTAAACAACGCCTGTTTTTCCTAGGTAAGCTGCAGCTTCAGACGACACTGAAGCTGTTTACGCATCTTGGGGCAATCTACCTAATAGCAGCGTTTTGCGATTACTTGCAGGGCAATTCACTAGCACCGCAAAATGTGCCACAGCACAGTACTGCACACGCCGAACTATCCCGACGAGTATTCAACTTCCTGGCTGTCATTGTTTGCTGGGGGCTAGTCATCTCAACATGGCGCCGCTTTCAACTGAAGCGGGCAGGCCACCTGCTGTCCGATATTGCACAAGGCACATACCGCTTATTTTCTGAGGTAGTGCCGGCGGCGGGGCCCGCCGTAGAAGCCGCTCTAGCTCTTCGCCTGCAGCAACTGCGATTTGATAAGGCACCTCGGTTCACACGGATGTTTCTTGAGACCAAACCGGCCGTTCAGCAAAGCACTGCGAACAAGACAGCCTTGGTTCTGACATGGCCGCTTTGCCCCACTTCCGTGGAACTTGAGCTAACCCGACTGGACCAGGGCACGGAAGTTCGATTGCGTTGTCTGCTTCGAGGAGGCTTGTACCGGTTTGAGGTCTTTGTGGCTCCTCGCGAGGCAACTGCACTGCTCAACTTTCTACGAACTAATCTGGTAGACGCTACCGACAATGAGATGCGATTGGCCAACGCCTTGCGAAAGCAAGACGAATTCAAGCATCTTGCCGTTGAAGCTCAGCTACGCCTGCTGCAGACCCAGATAGAGCCACATTTTCTGTTTAACACGTTAGCCAATGTCCAGCAAATGTACCGTGAGAATATCGATGAAGGTGAAGAAATGTTAAATCACCTTACCGCCTACTTCCGCGGCGCGGTTGAAGGCTTTCGCGTGACACGCTCAACCATCGCCAAAGAAATGGAGTTGTCTCAGCGCTATCTGGCAATTATGAAAGCTAGAATGGGCCATAGGCTTTCGTATGCGTTTGATGCACCACCTGAGCTCAGCATGCATCCGCTTCCACCTGCAATGTTGATTTCGCTTGTCGAAAATGCCATCAAACACGGCATTGGGCCTAAAATGGGAGGCACCGTCAGGGTGAGCGCTGTGCAAGTTGAACGTGTTGTTCGACTACAGGTATCAGACGACGGAGCTGGGTTTTCTAGTGTTGGCGGAACCGGTACAGGTTTGACAAACTTGCGCTCCCGCCTGGACGCCCTTTACGGCCCACAAGCCTGGCTGGATGTCGAGACTGGAGAATCAGGAGGTTTTACCGCCTGTATTGTTGTCCCCTATGAAAAGGCAGCTTGACATGACAACCGCCATTATCGCGGAAGACGAACCAATGCTTCGCCGGCGCTTGCGGAGCTTACTTGAATCATACTGGCCGGATTTACAAGTTGTTGCAGAAGCAGAAGATGGAGCTGAGGCTCTTGCTGCTGTAAAAAAATTTGGTCCGGACATCTGCTTTCTTGACATTCAAATGCCGAAGCTGTCGGGCATCGAAGTCGCCCATGCCATTCGGGGCCAAACACTTATTGTCTTTCTCACTGCACATGCAGAACACGCCATCGACGCTTTCGATATTGGTGCAGCGGACTATCTGTTGAAGCCGCTGCAACCCGGCCGTCTAGTTGAAACCATCGACCGCCTAAAGTCTAAGACAGTGACAGCTCCTCCTCCCCTACCAGCGCCAACCGCCCCAGGAGCAGCACCTCGGTATCTCACCTTGATTCAAGCGTCAGTTGGGACATCGCTACGGCTGATTTTCGTAAGTGATGTTGCATACTTCCAGTCCGACGCCCGGTACACCAAGGTTGTTACCGCAAGCGGTGAACATTTTGTAAGAAAGACAATCAAGGAACTTGCTGTTGAACTCAATCCTGAAACTTTTGTGCAAATTGGCCGTGGTTGTATCGTGAATCTTTATCAAATTGCTGACATTACCCGCACGGATGGACAGCTGACCATCCAGCTCAAATCCTCAGACGAACAGCTCCTCGTGAGCCCTGCGTACCAAAGCGCTTTCAAGCAGATGTAGGTCGTCCTTCGAATACGTCAAAAACCCCAGTTCATACGCGAAAAATCCGAGTTCGCCGCATGGTAGCTGCGACCGTGGTCAGTATTTTTTAAAATCAAGTTTTATTATCATAATAAAACTTGTTCGATGGACAACGAAAACCACCCGCCCCGCAGTGGCATGCTTCCAGATGGCCTCGCTCTGGCCGACATCCCAACTCTAGCGCTGCAAGGCGCACTGGGAAATACAGTAACGCTGGACCTGCTTAAGGGTGATGTCTTGCCCAGCACTTACAAGTTCGAGGACTACTTTATTGTTGTACAGACTGGCTGGGTCAGTCTCAATCACGATAACAAAGCTTTTTGCGTCCTTCGCCCAGGAGAGATATTTCTCCAATCTGCCTGGCTCGACGAAGTCGAATACGCTCATCGAGGCATCACGCTATCTGCTGAGACCTCCGTGAGGCTCGTCCTTATCGAGCGTGACTCCTTCTTGGCTGTGACGGAGCCAAACCTTATGTTCTCATTGCATGCTTTCGTCTTCCAACGCATGCTGTTTTTGATGAAGGCAGTAGCGCAGCTGAACAGAGAACACCTGCCGGAACGACTAGCACACTTTCTTTGGGACCTGAGCACCCCCTTGCCAGATGGTGTGCGACTTATACCGCCAATAAGCCCGACCACCATAGCGGATTGCTTAGGGATTGGACTAGATGAGCTAAATCAAAAGCGTGAAGCTTTGAAGAAAAAAGGACATCTCATCGAGCAAAGCACTGGCGAGTATCTGACTGCAGAGGTGGGCGCTCAAGCACGAGCAGCTGGATACGGCCGAGAGTGACTGACGTCCTGGGCTGCACGGTGCTACTCCGTTGTAACGTCAAAGCCCGCGGGTACCACGGCAGGGTTTCCAGTTAGGGAAAATAGCACTATCATTCCCTCCTTGACCTTACGATTTCAGTAGCCTAGGGCACATGGACATCTTCACTACCAATAACCACGTATTCACCGACGAGCAGCTCCGCGATATGGGCTACGTGTTCTGGCGCCAGTTCCCTGACGGGGAGTGGGCTGCAGTTGCGCCTATGACATACGGCAAAGGCCGAATTTGCCATCAGCTCAACCCAGCGGGCTACGAGGACGGCTGGTGCTACGAGTCTCTAGGCGAGGCAATCGTTGCGCTGGAAGCATGGGACCCCGAGAAAAACGATGAGCCCTCCGGCTGGTTCCGACATCCGTACACCGGCCGCCGCCGGGAAGGTGGGGACCCCACCAAAGAATTGGTGATGCTGTAGCGTACCCGGGGCGGGTCAGAAGGTTGGCGTTGACCACCGCGTTTTGTGGCGGCGATTCTACGGGGCATTAAACCGAGTGGCTATAAGCGGTATTCAACTGTTAGCCACTCAAAATGAACTACAAAACCCTCCTGGCGGCGACCTCCCTCCTCGCTAGCGCCTTGACGTCAATGTCCGCTATGGCGGGCCCGACTTTCACAATGAAGGTCCCGCTCCATCAACTGGCCGTCGCGGCATCGAGTGGCGGTACCTCCGATACTGTGAACCCTTCCGGAGCCGGCGGCACCACAACTCCGGTTGAGCCCGTACCTGAGCCAACGCCTCCGCGCACGCCGCAGAAGTACACGTTCACTCCGGCTAACAATGAAAGCTTCTACATTCCAGCAGACGCTACGGGCCAAAAATACGACTACTACATCCTAGCGGCGGGCGGCAGTGACGCGCGATACGGCATGTACCAAGACGGTGTACTTATCTATTCGACAGGATGTGGCTGCAGCGCTACCTGGGGCACCTACGACGCGACAAATCCCTTCGTAAAACTTATGCCTGGCCACACTTATCGATTCTCCGTAACCGCCGGCACGCTGGCTACGTCGAAGGTAACTTACACCCAGTAAGGGTCGGCTTCGTGTCTTGAACGTCGGGCAGCACAACCCATTCAGTAATTCTCAAGCCCCGTCCGTAGACGGGGCTTTTCTTTCCCGGCTTGCCTGAGAGTTTCTACTTGCGCTTTCGCTATGCTCCAATGAGGACAATCACCAAAGGAGAAGTTTTTACATGAGCAAGAAAAACACCGCCCCCGCAATCTCGACATCGCAGCTGGACCCTGTCATCGCACCGATGGTCATCCGGTTCCCGCTGAAAGTTGGCGAATGGCTGCCAGGCTACCATGGCGACATCGCCGTGCAGTACGAAAACGGGTCCTGGCAAGTTGACCACTCGAACGCTGTCGACCCCGCCGCGGAATGGTCCCGCATGGACGAAACGCAAAAATCAACTGGCCCGGAAGTCGCGCGCGAACGTGGCATCGTCGCCTGGATGCCCCTGAACGTTCCCTCGGTCACCCTGCCAACCGCCCCAGCGGTAAGCCAAGATGCGGCCCTGGCCGCTATCGAGTTCGCGCTGCGTGCCGAGGAAGGCCTGGAATACCTGCGTTGCTGGAACCAGGGCGACTTCGATGTGTGCCGCGAAGAGTGGCCTGAAGCGCCAGAAGCGGCCTACATCGGCGCAGACCCGCTGCATCCACAAACTGCTCCGATTACCGCGGGTCCGTCGACCGGTTTCATCCACGTCGGCACCCTTTCTGTCTTTGAGGACAAGGAAGCCACCTTCGGCCACGCCTACGACATCAGTACCAACCGAGCCAGCCACCTGACGCTGCAGGGCCTGGACAATGCCGAGCTGTACGCTGTTGGCAAGAACGCAAACGGCTTCGTCCATGTCGGCACGCTGTCCGTGTTCGAGGACCGTGAGGCAACCTGGGGTCATGCCTATGACATCAGCACCAATATGGCCGGCCACAAGCAGCTGCAAGGCCTGGATGGCGCCGAGCTGTACGCCGTAGCCGCCGCTCAGTAACATTCGCTCCACCATTCCAAGCCTCCCTTCCTGGGAGGCTTTTTCTTTGCCTAGCCGTTCATGTCTGGAAGCTACACATCTCAGGACAACTCTAGGAAGAACGACCATGAACATCCAACTGGCCGCAAAGAACATTGCAGCAGAGCTGCATCGTCAATACTGGCTGCTGCGCCTTCGCCGCGCTGAACAGCGACAAGAAAAGGAGCTGGCAAACACCGCAGCAATCCTTCGCCGCATGTGTGGTCAGGCGGCCGGCCCACATCTGAAAAAGGTGTACGAGAAACGTGTGCATGTCCTGACCGTTATTGGCCAGGTCGTCAGCCCACGCAAATCACGAGAAGACTTGACCGTCCCAGAAATCCAGCTGGTGATGTTCGAGTTTCTGCGCCGGCGTATCAACAACCATCCGGAAGAGCTTCTTGCTTGACCAATTTCTAGCCTCCCCTCCCAGGGAGGCTTTTTCTTTCTTGCCATGAGCTACACCTCTTAGGACAATCGCTCTAAAAGGAGAAACTCATGAACCTGCAGGACCAGAAAGACACGTTGCAGCAAGCCCGCGCCAAACTCGAAGCCCTGCTCCGACACTTTACCCGCACGCCGTCCACGCTGGCCGATACCACGGTTCGTGGCGACGCCCACAAGGCGCTGGACGACATCGACAGTGTGCTGGCCAGCCTGGCCGCCCAGGAAGCAGCGCAGTCTGGACACATCGCGCAAGTCGTATCCGGCAATCTGGCCAACCGGCTGGAGTGGGCAAGCGAAGAAGCGCACGAATCCACGCCTGTCGGGACGAAGCTCTTCGACGAGGCCGCCCTCGCAGCTGCTACCGCTCATGGTCGCGATGCGGGCCTGGAAGAAGCGGCGAAAGCCTTGGCGGCCGAAGCAGTGATTTGGGAACAACGTTCTCAAAACCACTCCGGCATGCTGGGTGCCCACTATACGCAGGCGGACCTGGCTAGCCGGGATTTGAGCCTGGCACATGTGAGCCTGGTGCGCGGCCTGAAATCGACGCCGGCAGCTTGAAAACACATCTTCCGATATCGCTCTCAGGCGCCTCAACCATGACCAAAGTCGACAAACGCATTAAGTGCATGCTGCTGGCGTTTCCGCGGCAGTTCTCGTCGCGGTGGTCCGTATTGCACTGCATGCTGTTGTGCTCGGCGACTGGTCACAAGTGGGACGAAAAGGGCAACCTGGTCGCACCGGTGACCGAAAAGTCGCCGCCCTACAAGGCAGCCAAGCAGGGAAAACTGGACTCCTACGACCTGGACCTGCGCGAGAGGCTGATGAACCAGCATCATGAGCACAACAAGTCCGGCATCATTCACAAAGAGACCTCCCGCGTTACTCTCGGACTGGAACGAGTCATTCGGCAATACCGCGCCGACAACATCGAATCGTACGCCAAGTACCATATCGAAAGCCCGTGGGATGGCAACCTGGACGAATTTGAGGAACTCACTGTCGGTCTGGATGGCACTGCAATGGCCACCATCCCGTATGAGAACCTAAATCCGGACTGGGCCGCGGCGCTCTTTGAGACCGCTAATATTGCCCATGCACGCCTGGTAAAAAACCTCGAGCTCAATGCGCATAAAATTTTGCTCAAGGACATCCCAAAGCGTTGGCGTCCGCTATTCAAGCTGGTCACTGAGGTACGCTCCAGGCTGATGCCCGGCCGCACCTAAAATATTCAACAAGCCTCCCCTCGCGGGAGGCTTTTTAATGGACAAACCCGTCCTAAAATGCTAAAATGTTGATTCTCGGCAATGTCTTAAAAAGCCCTACTAGCTTCACTTCTCGACCAGCCTTTGTCGTTCTGCATAACAGGGTCGGTAATCTTTTGTACACTAATTGAGACTCAGCCCCTGAATGAGGGGTAAGGCTCCCGACAAGAATCGGGCATCCAGGTTGATGCCGTCATTTTCAAGCATATGAATCCATTCAAAGCACTTGCCGACGCGTTAAAGAACAAAAACGGCCGATTTAAAGTTCTCTTAGGCCTAATCCTGGTGAGCGGCTTCATGTTCCTGACGACGCAGGCAGAGAAAGAGGTCAAGGCCACCAAATCGCCCATCCAGCTCCAGTTTGAAAAGGAGCCTGCTTCCTGGATGAAAACTGCGAAGACCACGGCCGACCTGGCGCGCGCTCTAGACGCGAAAAAGGTTGACGCCGCAGCGACCGTTCACCAACGCCCGGGCATCGTGCTGGTCACTGCTAAGGGCGGTGAGAAGTACCACGTGAGCATCCCTGGCTGCACTATTGTATGCGGCGACGGGACCATTCTCGAGAAGCTCAGCGAGAGCAGCATCAAGGACAACTTCCCGTTTGTGGACGTGCACGCTGACGTGACTCCTCCGACCGCGGGACTCCTTAACTCCTTGCTGAGTGTGGCTGCCTCGCTCGGCTCGCTGGCTGCCATGATTTTCGCCTTCTACCTCATCAACCGTATGGCCGGAAAAGACGGCGCCAACGCTTCGATGCTGGAAGACCGCCCAACCATCAAGTTCAAGGACGTCATCGGCAACGCCGAAGCCAAACGGGCTCTTGACCGTGTGCAATCGTTCATGCAAGACCCGAAGCGCTACGAGAAAATCGGTGCAAAAGCACCGCGCGGCGTGCTGCTGGTGGGTCCTCCTGGCACGGGTAAGACCCTGCTGGCAAAAGCCCTGGCCGGCGAGAACGATGCCAAGTTCATCAGCGTGGACGGCTCGTACTTTAGCTCGAAATACTACGGCGTCGGCATCAACAAGGTTCGCGACCTGTTTGAAATGGCCCGTAAAAACGCACCTTGCGTCCTGTTCATCGACGAGATTGACGGCATCGGCCGTCGTGCTTCCGAGCAAGGCTTCGGCGGGCAGTCGGAAAACAACCGCATCATCAACCGTATCCTGGTCGAGCTGGACGGCTTTAGTGGCATGGAGAACGTCATCGTGGTCGGTGCAACCAACCATGAAGACAACCTGGACGAAGCGCTGCGTCGCCCGGGCCGCTTCGACATGACGGTGCGCCTGCAGCTGCCTACCCTGCCTGACCGCGCGAAGCTATTCGAGCTGTATCTGGAAAAGCTGAAGCATGAAAAAACCATTGATACCATGGTGCTGGGCCGCATGACGGCGGGAATGTCGCCGGCAGACATCGCCAACATGGTCAACAAGGCTGCGGCTACTGCGGCTGAGACTGGCGCGGAACAGGTAACCCATGAACATCTGCTGCGCGCTATCGAAACGCAGCAGCTGGGCGGTGAAGTCTCGGGCATCAAAGACCTACTGTCGCCGGCAACCCGCAAGCGCCTGGCCTACCATGAAGCTGGCCATGCTCTGGTCGCCCACTGGTTGAAATCCGGTGTCGTCGAGCGTGTGACCATCGAGCCGCGCGGCCCTGCCCTTGGCGTGACCTACGTCACCCGTGAGAACGAAGACCCGCTGTTCGTCCAAGGCGAATACGCAAGCCGTCTGGCAATGATGCTCGCCGGCCGGGAAGCCGAGCTCCTGGTGCTCGACAGCGTGTCCAGCGGCGCATCGGATGACTTGAAGCGGGCTACGGAACTGGCCATCAACATGGTCGGCTCGCTGGGATTTTCCAAGTCCTTCGGTCTGCTTAGCGTGGCTGGCGTGCCGAAGGAGCTGATGGCCCCGAACATTCAGGGCTCCGTGCTGGAAGAGGCGCGTAGCCTCCTCGAGCACGCCCAAGCGCAGTGTGTGCAGGTCCTGCGTGACCGTCGCGCTGCCCTCGACGCACTTGCCGAGGCTCTGCTGGCAGAGGAAGTTGTCTCGGGCGCGCCGCTGACGCAACTGCTAAATCTCGAAGCCCCGCCGGTACTCGTGGCGGCGTAAAAGTTCGACCCTTCACCCGCCACTGCGTCTATCGCAATGACGGGTGCTTCTTTGTCGACGGAAACCTCTATGCTGATTGCTGTCATTTCCATCGTTTGTTCAGTTGTCGTGTGGGCCGTAAAAGCGATGGCGACCTCAAAAGAGTCGCACTTCCAAAGCGTCGACGCCCCCTTACCACGCTACCCCCGACCACGAGGGAAAAGCTCCGACACAGCCCGCTAATGTCGCAGTCACTGCACAAGCATTCCCTCGTCGAGCGAATTCTCCAGGTAGCCCAATTCGCGCCCCTGGGGCTGATTGCGCTCGTGCTCATGCTGCAGTGCCTGCAGGACCCGCCGTATCCCCAAGACGACCTGCTAAGGAACGTCACAGCCTACGCCTGGGGGTTTGATTACAGCAAGCTGTACCCCTTCGCGCCGGGTATGCCGCACTTCGACCCTTATCTCGGCTTTGACTGGGTCTTCGGTCAGGTTAGCCAGCTGCTGGGGCCTTCTAGCAGCATCGTTGTTGCACAGCTCTCCGGCACAGCCGCGCTCCTGATGGCGTTACTCGCGCCTCTTCGAAAAAAGGAAGACCGCGTCTTTCGTGCGACGGTCGCCATCGCTCTGGTAGCGGCTACGCTCGTGACATCGCGGCTCGCAGGCGGCCGCCCGGAGATTTGGGCAACGGTTTGGCTCCTCTCGGCCGCATCCCTTCCTCCACGTATCTGGCTGCTGCTGGGGGTACTGCTGTCGCCGGCCTACTGGCTGATGCCCCTGTACGCCATCGGCTCCATGCTGTTGCCAGTGTCAGTCCGTCGGCGCCTACTGTTCTTGCTGCTGGCCCTTGCCGGAACATCCATGTTCTGGCTCGGCTACGCCGGCATGGACTGGATTCACACAGGAGCAGCTCTGCCAAGCCTGAACCACCGACCCATTCCGGCAGTCGAGGCAGGTCCACTACGGAACCTGCTGGGTTACCCCGGCACGTGGCTCCTGCTGGCTGGCCTGGCCGCTACGGCTCTTTGGCATCGCAAACAGCTTGAACACTGGAGCATTGGTTTTCCGGTAGCGGTATTTTTGTTGATAGGCAGCGTTCGTCACATCCTCGTGCTGGCTCCCTTGGTCGCAATGTGGGTGACGCTGCAGCCCTGGCCTCGTCCTCGCGTCAACGCGTGGTCCGCCCTTGCCTTCCTTGCGCTCGCCGCAGGACTGATGTCCGCCGCGCAGCTGCCTGGCCACCAGGGTCCTCGATTGCAGGTGCCCGCCGGCGCTGTTGTCCTGTCGGGATACAACCCCGCAGTGTTCTACCTGCCCTTCCACAACCCGGGCACGTTCTCGATGGCGCCGTCCATCGAATCTGGGTGGGATTCGCCACAAGCGGTGGCCCTGGCACAGCAAGTCACAAAGGGCACCATTACTTGTGGCGCTTTGGAGGCGACACCGTTCACACATGTTCTAACCCGAGAGACGAAACCGCTGCTTGGGCCCTGCTTCGCGCTGGTGTCCAAAGAGCCTGGTTGGACTCTGTGGTCATACAGCCCAAAATAGGCTGCAGTAGCCCTTGCAGTACATCAAACGTGTTCGGCGACTTGACGAGGCTATACTGCCACAAGCTAAAATGTGCTATAATGCAACATTACAGCCCGCAAGCTTTACCATGAATTCTCAGCTGCTCACTTACCTCCGTACCAACGGCTCCGAGTTTAAGGTGGGTCACCGAGAGTTCACCTATCTACGCATGTTCTCCGTGGGTACTGCAATGTACGGCGACGTACAGCTGGGCGACCAGGTCTACGACTTGAAGTTCCGCCCCAGGGCGCAAGTAAAGGACTACGCTGGTGCCGAGGTATGGTTGATAAGGGGTCGTTACGATAGGCCCATCGCCCAGTTCGCAATGCATGAGGGAAAAATTCTCGAGTTAGCGTACAGCGTCGAGCCCCTGTTTTTAGACTCATCGCCATGGATTTTGTCTGTGGTACCTCCACCCAAAAAGTGGAAACTGATGTCCGAAAATGACGTCTAAAATGTGCTATAATGGCAAGCATGGAGCCTGTGCTTTGGAGCCGGCTCAACCCGCCTTCTCAAGGAAACTAGCTGATGCAAACCAAAGTCCTTCCGGTCATCCATTACGAGTCTGACGAACAGGCTGTACGCAATGCGCAAATCGCTGTCGAAGCGGGCTGCGCCGGCGTTTTCTTGATTCACATGGATGGTGACAATGACGTGCTCTCCCCAATCGCACGCGACATCAAAGCCCGCTGGCCTCAGCTGCTGGTGGGCGTCAATTACCTGGGGCGGGACACCGCTTACGCGCTCAACAAGAATATCGCAGATGGGCTGGACATGACCTGGACCGATACCCAACTCACGCACACCCAAGCGCCCTCGCTGGCGTCTGCAAAGGAAGCAAGCGCCATCCTGTCGCTGAACCCCTTGCATATGCTGTTTTCGGGCGTCGCATTCAAGCATCAGCGCAAAGAGCCTGACCCAGCGCGCGCCGCGCAGCAGGCACTCCACTATGGGTTCATTCCGACTACCAGTGGCCCTGCAACCGGCAAAGCCGCGGAGGTCTCGAATATCGCGGCATTACGCCAGGCAGTCGGCGATGGCCCCCTGGCAATCGCAAGCGGCATCACGCCCGAAAACGTCCGCGATTTTGCGCCCTACCTCACCCACGTACTGGTGGCGACCGGCGTTTCGTCGTCGTTCTATGAGTTCGACTTCGAGAAGCTCTATCAGGTCCGCGCACTCTGCGACAACGCGCACACCGCCTCAGCATGAAGAACAATTACTGTCGGCTGTCTCAGGAGGACATCAGGAAGCTGCCTGAACGCTTTCACGGCTTTTTCTTGTCCCCCTTCCAGCACAACCTCCGAAACGGATTCATCCAGGTTCCAGAGGACTCGTTTCAAGAAATGATTGACCTCCTGACGCAGGCTGCCTGCAAAGAGGCCAACATCCCCTTTGAGCTCCCTGTCATCGACGAGGGACGGGCCACTGTCACAGCAAAAACACCACAATGACGACCTCCTTACAATCACCTGCCGACGTCATCGACTACGGCATTTTGGTCGGCGACACGGTTTGTCACATTGGGGACAACGCGATGGAAGGCATCGTGACTGAGCTCGATTCGGATTACGACCTGGGCGGCGTCACCACCTGTCGAGTCGTGTGGGGCGCGCAGTCCGTTGAAGAAGCAATGGCCACCCCACGTGAAGACCAGGACATCCAGTGGACCAATAAGCTGATACGGGCTTGACCTTGCAGGAGGAACTTTCAATGACCACTGAGCAGAAAACGCCAAAAGCCGTAAAGATTCCGACTGGCTGGCGCTCCATGCGCACAGCCCCACGGGACGGCACGATGATTCTGGTGTGCGAAACGCCCAATGGCGAGCACTACAACGTGATGGCTGCGTCGTACCAGCTGCACCTGGGCGAACCACTAATGGAAGGATTCTGGGGCGTGGCGCCAACGTCGCGCCTGCCAATTCACCTCATCCACGAACGTCACCAGGCAGTTGAAGAGCGAGGGCTGCCAGCCGATTTCAAGGCTATCGCCCTCACCCCGCTTTGCTGGCAACCGTTCCCGGAGTGTGAGTCAATCGAAAAGCTGCGCCGGCGCGCAGGGCAAGTCTACGCGGCTAAGGCTAGAGCGCGGCAATAGCCTGGCTCTCACTGCTGAACACCAGGAGGCTCGATGAAAATTCGCTTTGAGTACGACGACGGCGGCCGCAGTGACGCAGGTTTTAAAGGGTCCGCGGGGGATTGCGTAGCGCGAGCTATTGCGATTGCGGCGGGTCTACCGTATGACGCGGTCTACCAGAGGCTTGCAGCTGAAACGGGTAAGCAGCGCGCGGGGAAGAAAGGCAAGCGTCCTGCGACGGCCCGAGAAGGCATCAACACCACGCGTAAATGGTTTAAGGACTACATGGCCGAGCTCGGCTTTCGCTGGATTCCGACGATGAGCATTGGCCAGGGCTGCAAAACGCATCTTCGGGCCGATGAGTTACCCACAGGCCGGTTGGTGGTTGCGGTTAGTAAGCACTACACCGCCGTTATCGACGGGGTGGTCCACGACACGCATGACTGCTCTCGAGAAGGGACTCGATGCGTCTACGGCTACTGGATGGTATCGGGCCAGGAGCCCTAAAAAAACGTCCAGCCGAAGCTGGACGTGAAGAATTGAAGCAGAACGCACCGCTAGCTGGTCAGTAGCCTTCCCAGCCTTCTTTGCAAGCTTGGTCCTGGCACTCGTATCGGTAATTCATGCGCATGAAGTCTGGCGCACTACCAGTGCACTTCACATCGCTGCCCAGGCACTTCGGGCAAATTTCACCTTTAGAGACGCTGTCACGCTGCGCCTCAGTAAATTTCCATTCGGATGCTGCCATGTGTCCTCCTTTTGCCATGAACCGCTGCGTATGCAGTCGTCTACTGTCTAGAGACAGGATATTCTGAGCAGTACTTCGTGGGAAGCCGAAGGTCAAAACGGCCGGAGGTACAGGGCCGCGGCGGCCTGGTCGTAATCCGAACTGGACCAACGTCGAGCCTCATGGTTGAGGTTAGCAGGCCGCGGTGCCAACAGTACGGGCGTCACAGTGCGGGCCTTGCTTGCGGCCTCCGCCGCACGCTCCGCGCCATACAAGCACTTGTCTTGCTCGAACAACTTACGCGGACTATCCGAATCCTTGAGGCAGTCGCTGGCACTGCGAAACGTCCACGATGATGTAGCAGTCTGCTGCGTAACTGACGCCAAGCTCTCACGTGACCCCGCGGGGTTTGGTGTAGGGTCCGCGGGTTGATGGTGGTCCGCAGTGCAGGCGGCCAGCAGCGCAAGACTCGAGATGGTTCCTAGGGTGAGCAGTCGACGAGCAAGAAAATGCAAAGAATCACCATACAGAGGTTGGTTGAGTTGTTCCAGATATAGCCGTTCAGATATATCTGTTTTCCTCATCCGCGACTGCCCAAAGCTGTGGCGGGTTCAGTCAGGCGCAAACAGTGCGGCTCGCGCGGTAATGACTTGCACCGCCTCGAAAGGCAGGCCCGGCGCCAGCTGCCGTGCACGAGCGTAGAACGCTTCCATCGAACGGGGTTTGTACCCGTCTTGCAGCAAGGGGGCATAGCCGACCGAGGCACCCATCAGATGCAACTCATCGAACTTGCCCATGGAATCGATTTGGTACCAGACCAGGTCACTGATATCGCACTCGAGCGCGCGGCAGACTGTTTCCGCATACGACTTGGCGCCATTGGTGACCGAGACGCCCGGATTCTTAGGATGGTCACACAGCAAACACCACCCCAGCCCGCTGGTCTGCGCGATGACAGCCGTCACACCGGGGCGGTCTCGAGGGGTGCCATCGACGCGTACGTTTTGCTGTACGGGAGCATGAACATGGGCTTGAAGCAGGTGTGCGAACGATACGGTTATCATCATGGTCACAAATATTACCACCGAGAGGGACCGGCTAACTAGCCGGGGTTGCGCAATTATTCCGAATCGACGGCGTCGACTTCGGCCTGTGCTTCCTGCTTGCCGGCCTGGCGCGCGGCATGGCGCACAGCTTTGGCGGCTTTCTTGGCGTCAGCACGGGGCTGGTCGGCAGTGCGGTGATGGATGTCGTCCACCGCACGCGTACGACCGATGTTGGTAGGCGGCGCGTAAGGTTTCATATAACTCTTTCACAAAAGACAGGAGGAACCCTCTGCGTCTGAAAAGGGCCTGATGGGCGCAAAGACCGTTCGGCTATTGTCCGAAAAGTGCGTGATTCTATGCCTGGCGTGTCTGAAACTTGCGCGATTACCTCAATAGGCTACCGTCCGTGGGCTGGGCCTGGCTTTCAGCTAAGACGCGTGCGGCCTCATCAACTGGCACGCCCAAAAGCTTTGCAAGGACTTCTTCGAGCGTCATGCCCGCGGTGATGCACGTCATGTTAGAGACGTCCCAGGCTGTCGCCGCGCGTTCTGCGAGAACGCCATGGGGGTCAAAGTCAGGCCAGCCTTCGCCGGTATCGGTTAATTCGGTCTTCACGGTATCAGTGGTCATTGGTAGGCTCCTGAGGGTAATGCCTAAGCATAGGGACCGAAATCCGAGACCTGCTTCGCGAGGAAGACATTATAACATTTAAGAGAGCTAGCCTCAAGCGCCAAATTCTTATCTAAAATGTCAAAAAATATGGTATCATTACCATCATTTGCGCCTTGATTTTGGTATCAGACAATGCGTTTTAAGAGAGTGTACGGCTATAAGGATATTGCATGAGCGACCCGCACTGGATTGACAGCCTTGTCACCAAGCTGCCACACGTCCGGCCGAGCTTCGTCGACGAGGTAAAAGCGATGAGTCGTGAGGAGCTGCAGCGTCGTGTCCTGATTGGCGCAGACTGGCAAGGCATCTTCGCGTGCTCGCTCGACGGCATCCCGGAAATATCCTGCATGCCAGGTAGCGGAATTGACGGCTGCCGCACCTACCGAGAAATCCGTTCTATCGTCACGCAGCTGGTGGAAGCGTGCCCGACAACCTGGGCCAAGACATGGTCCGGACAGCTGAAGGTGCCGGGTACGGCAAGTGTCTCTCCACCTGAACTGAAACAAACCAACTAAGGAATTCACATGGGATGCGATATCCATACTCACGCCGAACGACGCGGCGAGTCAGGTCAATGGGAGGCTATTGCTGAGCTTAAACCTTTTGATTGGCGCAGCTACGCCCTGTATGGCTGGCTAGGCGGCGTACGCAACTACTCTGCCGTAGAGCCTATTGCCGCACGCCGAGGTGTGCCGGATGACGTGAGTGAACCTGTCAACGAACACCTCGACGAGTGGGCCGACGATTATCACAGCGCATCTTGGGTGTCCCTGGAAGAGCTCACCTCTTTTGATTACACCGCGCTTTGCGAGGACCGTCGATGTGCCCGCCGGCTGGGCCCGAACACTGTAACAGGCGCTGGAACCTGTGCACCAGGAGAAGGCATAGTCCAGTCCTACCGAGAATTTCTCGGAGAACACTATTTCACCGAGCTTGAAAAGCTCAAGAGCGCCGGCGTGGAACGCATCATCTTCTGGTTCGACAACTGACTGGCGATTGCCAGTAATTGCGAATACCATACCGAAACTTTAGGAAAAACACCGTGGAACTACGCATCAGTCCCAATACCGTTTTGACCAAACGGGGCCTGGAGGTCAGCGGAACGCTGCGCCAACTCGGTCATCGAGATGCCTTCGTGATGGTCGCGCGCGCTACAGGTGCATCAGTTGCCACGGTGCTTGAGCGCGTATTTCCCAACACCCGGGCGGCACCCCTGCCCACCGGCGCGGCCGAGCCCACTTCGGTGCCGGCCTGGGTGGACTATTCTGGGCAGCTCCATGCCCTTGCACCGCTCGCCGGCGACTCAGACGACATCCTGGTACGGGGACAAGTCCTAGTGCAGTGGTGCATCGCTGCCCACGTGGCGGCTGTCGTAGGGAACCTGGATGTTGCACGCGAGCCAGAATTCCTCGCGGTAGAGTACCTTGCCCAGCAGGGTGCGGCCTCCCTGGCCCATACCCCTCAGTCCTGGCAAAACCATCTTGACTGGCTAGCCTGGTCTAAGACTCCCGCCGCGTTACACGCTCAACTAACTGGAGAGGGAGACCGCCCTCGTTCACAGCCCACAGCGCTCCGAATAACCACGCCCTGGCCGGAACTCCTGGGAGCAGACCTGGGCGGCCCTGCTCGTCTTCTTGAAAACATCAGTCGGCATAGCGCAGACATTATTGTGGCCGGAGAGTCTACGACATGCCGGATGCTTGGTCATTCTGTTCGCATTTCGTCCGATTTGGGACTGGTCGAGCGGTTCAACGCGGAATCGGTCAAGGCCCCCGGCACCGCTCTATGCGGATTCGACTGGGAAGTAGGCGGTGTCCAATATTTCGTGCGCGCGCAACGCAGCCAACTGCGTAACGCCGAGTGTTACGTGTTCCGCCTGCTGCCAACACAGAGGTCAGCTATGCCCGCCCTAGACGCCTTGCTGGCGCAATAACTAATTGAGGAAAGATTTGTATGACCGGTGATATTCATACGTATGCTGAACGCCGTGATGCCACTGGCACCTGGAGGAAGGTTCCGGACGTGATTCCACTCAGCTGGCGCAGTTATAGTATTCACGGCTGGCTCGCTGACATCCGTAACCACTCCGCGCTCCCCGCCATCGCTGCGCGTCGAGGGCTGCCTGCTGACATCAGCAAAGAAGTGTCCCGAAATTACTTGGGCTGGGAAGACTTTGCACACAGCATGTCCTGGGTAGCAGTCTCCGAGCTGCTGGCGTTCGACTACGACGCCACGTGGGAAGACCGTCGCGGCCTACATATTCGCCATACCGACCCCTGGCTAACTCGGCTCGCGGCTGAATCGAATCACCGCCAGGTTCGCACGTTTCGAGAACTACTAGGGGACGCATTCTTTTATGACCTGGAAGTGCTGCAATCGACGGGTGTCGAACGAGTCGTCTTCTGGTTTGACAGCTAAACGCCAATCGCAAGACGTGGCCTGACCAATCAAATCAACAGACAACCATGCCTATTGCGAAAGAATTGTGGGACGGCACTCGCTGGAACGGACACGCCGCCTTCAACACTATCAGCCATACTCACGTCTCCTGCTACTCCCCTGCCGACGGACATGACAGCTGTGACATCATGGCTGTGGAATGCGCCGACGGCCGTTGGTATGTAGAAGACAACTGGGGTGGCGACGCCAACGGCGCGGATGGCGTATGGAATCCCTTTGACGCAAGCGATGCCGAGCCGCGCTTTTTTGAATCTGAAGAAGCGGCCCTCCGGCACGCCGTCGCAGTCGTAGCAGCAGTCGCAGGGGTACAGGAGAGCGACCTGCTTAAAAGCTACCTCGATTGACGTCATCCCCCTCCCTTGGTCTATCGGCCGCCGCTACTCCTGAAGTTCGACGCCGACGAAAGTCCGCCTCAACGAAATCTGTAAAGCGGGCTTCGGTCCTAACGAAGCAACGCCATACCAGCGCAATCTGGCTGTGGCTGCGTAATTACCGAAGCTCCCCAGGATGGGGAGCTTTTTTCGTCATACGCCGGCGCGTCAACCCGGGCTCCGTTAAACTTGAGGTACGCTCCGAGCATTGCTACATAAGTAAGGTCAACTATTTCAAGGAAATACCCGTGTCCATGTCCCTCAACCTGGAGCTTCTTCGACATTTCGCTCGTGACTATTCCCGACGTCTGGGCGCCCGCCGGGCGCCTCGTGTGCGGATTACCAAAGGGCCCAGGTGCTCGTACCACCCGTTCCTGAACCTTATCTCGATAAGCGCAGAGCTGCTCGAGCGCGGCTCTCCCGAGACGTGCAAGGCAATCCTCGCTCACGAGGTGGGCCACTCGGTCCAGCCGGAGCTGCGGCAGCGTGCCTGGTGCTTGTGGGGCTACATCGCCTGCATCATCTACTCTTGCCTGCCCATGCTGGCCGTAATCTGGACCGGTATTGAAGGCGCTGCAGGCTACATGTTGGCAGTAAGCTCCCTCCCGGTCATTCCAGTGATTTTCTGGCTCACCATGAAGCACAATGAGTCGTTCGAGACGAGCGCTGTTGCACTCGAACTTGAAGCGGACCAGTACTCCGCCAAACTGGTAGGGCCCGAAGCTGCTTACAACGCGTTTGTGGAATACAGCATGCTTTTTTGTGAGGGCATGACAGACGACGTCGGGCTGCTCCGCCTGGAGCGCCTCATGAAGCCCTGGCTGAACAGGCCGACGCGCCCAGCCGGCTCGCGTTGGCACGAGTATGCCGTTTGATTGAGAAAGCTCCCCTTCCCCGGGGAGCTTTTTGTTGGTCGCATATCCGGTGAAGACTTGCAGCCCCGCAGCGGACGGGCCGTCATCGTTGGCTACACGAAGTAGGTCAACTATCAAGGATTACCCTATGACGCACGAAATTTCGCCTCAGTTTGAAGCCCTGCTGCAACTCGCCGCAACCATCCGTAAGGACCACGAAGAGGCCAAGGCTCGCTCGCGCGACTCCGACGCCTTTACGTACCCGGCAAACCTGCGCGGCTATGTGCAGCAAGTGAAAGCTCTGGTCGGTGACTGGGAGGAAATCTGGGCCGATGCGGAGTGCAAAAAACCAGGTGCGGCTCAGACTCACTGGGCCCCCGTCAAGCTGGTCATGCAGAAATGGATGACTCGCGCGCAGACTATCTTCCCGGAGCGTCTGAGCCTGAACGAAGCACAGCAAATCTTCGCGGACGAACCAAAGCGGTCGGAAGAAGCTCATGACATCGCGTATGAGCTCAAAATCTTCTGGAACGAACTGGCCGTGGCCGACGACATGCTGAAACTGCGTCTGCTTGCCATCAAATACGACCTGCAGTGGAACAGCTAGCCAAAGCTAGTCTGAACATCCCTGTTCTATTCACGAAAGCCCACTTCACCGTGGGCTTTTTCTTTTGGCGCTACCAAGCGCCTTGAATATCTAGGTCATGCCGACGCAGCTCGCGTGGTCCCTCTTTGCCGGCTATCTCGAACGTGGGCGCGTCACTGTGGCAAGACATCTCGTACCAGTCTGCGCAGACTTCCGCCAGGGTCAGGTAAGTGGGGTCGTTCAGGAAAATAGAAAACAGCTTTTCCGATAGCGGCAGGTTCGGTTCAAGAAAGAAGTCGCCTTCCTGCATGAGGTACTCCGGCGATGCAGACATCTCCGCATGCGCGCGCTGGAGCATTCGCCGCGGCACCACCTCAGGCCGGCCCGACAGCGCCAAGTTGTCCGGAATGAGCGGAGCCGCCAGGTCGATGACCTGGCCTTCACAGACTATCCAGCTGTGAAATGCAGCCTCATTGCTGATAACCTTACCCTGCAGGTAGTGGCCATACGCCATCGTAAAGCCCGTACTGTCGTCCACCCGGTAAAAAGCGGCGCCGGCGACGGGATACGCGTTTTTTCCGTGAACCTGGCGCAAAATCCAAGCCCCAGCGACTGCGAAAGAAATGCATCCACGGGAAGGCTCGGAACCGGAAGCCGCGATAACGCTCGAAATGATACCCACCATGCGGTGGTACTCGGCGGGGGTCAGGATGGATGAATTAGGTTGCATTGCTGTCATGTCGAGCTTGATTTCGTAGGTTTGGTGGTCAGAACCCACATCTCAACGCCCATGATGGTTTTACGTGTGCAATTTCGTTTGGCTTGGCGATACAGTAAGCGGTTGGCGTCCTTCTCCGGGTCGCCAGTGCGCCAGGCAGTTGTCGCAAACAGCTCCACCGGCAGTGGTATCGAGTTCACCCACAGGTGACCGATGGCCTCTGACTCGCAAAACTCACGATACTCCTGCAGCACTCGCTTGGTCACGAGACTCAAGGGTCCTTCCGGAGAAGAGTTTTCTTTGACCACCACGTCGACATCCTTGGTGCTGGTGCCGTACTCGGCGAAAGACCCGACCACGACGCCGTCCTTGCCAATCAGTCTCAGCACTTCTTCCGTAGTGGGCGCGCGAAGCTTGGATTCCGAAGGTTCTTGCATGATAGAGTCGGTCAAGGATACAGCCAGAACGCCAGCTTGGGGAACGTGGGTAGTTCCAGCCTGCTTATTTCCCGCACCTTTGTCCAGCCCGCGGCCTGCAAGCCATTGATGCCCATGTAACTGTTCGCCTTCAAGCGCATCAAGTTCTCTTCCCCATTTCCCTCGAACGAGCCAGGAGGGAACAGCCACTCGTCGGGCAACCCGATATGCTGAGCCGCAGCATACTGCCAAGCGGTCGCCTCTGCTTCACCTGACTGCATAATTCCGCGCAGCGTCGGGTCCTCAGGGAACCGCCCTATTGCGTTCGCATTCGCGTCCATGTAGTCCTTCATTTCACGAAGCGACTTTCCGAACGTACCGCTGGCACTTGGACGGAACCTTGATGGAATAACTGCAATATGACCCGCCTCGTGGATGATGTCTCCAGGAAACACCTTTTCTGGGTTCACCATCAGACCACCCCCTTTCACTCTGCAGTAGGGGACGAAGGCGCTGGCGACTTCCTCGCTGTCTGTCGTTGAAACAGGTATGCCGATGCTGCGCACAAATTCGATTGCCCGGTTTGCCCATTCCTGGCGTGAAATCTCGATTGCGGGTTCCAGAACAGCGGACATAGGTGAAGTGCTCCATTGAAATTTCGAGGGGACATTTTAGCACAAAAGGGTCAAAATAGTTTAAAATGTAGGCTACAAAAATCGTGGTGCAAATTGCTGATTGCAGCCACTTCTGACCTACTGAAAGGAACCAGCCATGCTGGACCTGCTCAAGCATATCGAGGCGAACGTCTTGCCAGCGTTACTGGCTGACGGCTCCATCTGGAAGAGCCTCTATGTGGACTATCACCCGCCTTTCGTGCAGCGCCTGTGGGCCGCTACCGAGGTCGACGGTAAGCCGTATCGCATCTACCTGCACCGCATTCTGCCCTGCAAGCTACGAGAAGCCCTGTTTCACACGCACCCCTGGCCAAGCGCCATGCGCATCCTATCCGGCCGATACACGATGATTGTCGGCCATGCGGAAGGCAATGACGCACCGCCCGTATCGATGACGCTTTCGCTTCCGGCCGGCGCGACCTACGAGATGGTGCATCCGGACGGCTGGCATGCTGTCTGCCCGGAAGGTGAGCCAGCTTACTCGCTCATGGTCACAGGAGAGCCGTGGAAGCGTGAAAGCCCCAAGAGCCCCTATCCGCTGTCGCCCCTGGAGCCAGCCCTGCAGGACGAAATCATGGCATTCTTCCGAAACGCCTACCCCCAATCTACGCCCCAACCAAAATAACGGCCCCTGTCATGCAAATCAGCGATTTATTGAAGCAACTCCAAGCCGGCCAGAAGCCCGTCGTAGAACTGCGCGAGGGTATCCTCGACAAGGAGTCCTACGGTGAGCCGAATATGCGTGCGCGCATCATCAGCGCCTCAGGGCCGGACCGCGACGGCGTCACCCGAGTCATGTTCGACTTTGGCGAGTTCGATGAGCATAACCGTGCCGTCGAATCCTTTAACTACTATGACAAGAGCGGCCAGCCGACCTTGACGGCCCGCGAAGCGGGCTTCTACAAGCCCGTCGACCACATGTATTTCGATGCGGATGAGGAACTCGAGCGCCATCTGACGTTGGTCGGAGCCGACCAACAAGCCCTGTTCCAGCGCTTTAAGGAGTCAGGTGCCTCCTCCAGCTATGTGGTATGGCTGGAAGCCCAGGTGCTGGCGCTCTCGAAGTAAACGCGAGAAGATGCGTTATCTATAAAAGAGAGGCACCTACCTCAACAACAAGGAATATCGCAATGAGCACTCAAGAGATTTCGCTTATCCACGAAATGGTAACCCCGGCCAAGGCCCTGTCCCCACGCCTGACTCGTCACGACGTGCTGTTTCAGTTCCGCCTGGTTTCCTTCAAGGGCGAGCCCCTCACTGACGACTCTCCATATCATCGCGTGATGATGGATACCGACGACAAACTGGAGAAAGCCCTGTCACGCGCAGTATCCGGTTGGTACTTCCGTGACCATGACGGCATCGAAGGCCCGCGCCTGGAACTGTACGAGCCGGAATTCGGCGTCGACGAAGAGGTGCCGGAGGACGTGCAGCTGTACGACGTGTCGGTATTTTCCGGCCGAGCAATACCAGAAAGCCGTGCTGATGCCACTGACGAACACCCGCTCAGCGTCCAGCTGTTGGTCGAAGAAGCTGTCCCGGCCATCATCAAGCTGTACGGTGACGCCGGCGTCCAGATGGAACTGCACCGTGTGCTGTTCCGCAAGCAGTATGAGTCCGCTACTGCCGGCTACTATCGCATCGAGTAAGTAGCCTCAACCTGATTTTTAACCGCGCCGGCTCACGCCTGCGCGGTTTTCTTTTCTCTACGGTCTTCCGTCGCTTACGGCTTTTTGCAATGTGGACAAGCCCAGCCCCCGGGTATGCGCTGCCAGCCTTGCGTGAATGCCTCGTTTTGCAAATCCTTTAGAGCACCCAGGACGGCAGTGTGCGTGTCGCCAGCCATCTGCATAGGCCCGGCGTTCACACTGCTCCAGCATTTGTTGTCATAGCTTTTTGGGTCTGCGTTAACATCGCAGCGCATTTCCATCCAGGTCGCCATGGTGCCTCGTCCTTACGCCTTCGGGGCGTGGATGGTGATGTCCCGCTCGGTGCGACCGTCAATCTCGATTTTCTGGTTCACGTCGTGCCCCTGACGACGTACCAGCTCGACCGTGAGCGAGACGAAAGCGCCTGTCAGCACGGATAGCACATCCGCCACGGGCTCCTCATCCAGTGCTCGGCGAATGGCGTCGCCCAGGTTCTCGAGTGCGCCGACTTCCGCGCGAACTTCTACTTCTTCTTGTTGACCGGTCATGTTTACGTCCTGGTGGGTTGAGATTTCATTTTACCAACGGTTTGGCTGAGCGGCCGGCGAGCCACCCTGCCGCGAAAAGGAAGGCTTCCGAGAAGTTCGCCGGCTGGTCGCCGTGATAAGCCTTCCATGCCCGCGTGAGTAATTGCTTTTCACTCGTTACCTCCGCGGGCGAGCGCTGCACATTCGTGCTCACAACACCGGTCGCGTCGACGTCGGGCTGAAGAGGGAAAGCTGACCAATTCGAGCCGCCATTGGAGCCACAGTTATGGTTGGTGCAGGTAATGATGGCGTTGTCTTCTTCGTCCGCCTCCAGACGCATATCCGACTCCCCGCACACAGGGCAGTCGACCCAATCTCGCCGCGCCGGTGCTGCAGGGATTTCACGTGCAAGAGCCTGCCGCGTGTCATCGAGTTCCATACGCAGCAATTCGTTTTGGCCACGAAGCACCTCCAGCCGACGTTCAGCCTTCTCTTCTGCCTCACGGGTCGCACGCTTGGCCGATTCTTGCCAGAGAGTCCAGGCATCCTGCGACTTTTCCATGATGTATCGGCCGTCGGGACCGGTTGCCAGACTTCGCGCGGTGAACCCGAGGACCGTAGCGGCGTCCTCAAACTGTTCGCGCATACGCTCCCGTTGCTCGTCATCGCGTTCTACCTGGGGTGCTTGCGCACTTGCCGCCGCACCTTCCGTAGGCGCTGGCTGTCTTACACCTCGCGTGGCCTCTTCTGCGCTGGTCGCTGGGACACTGTCGCCAAACTCATTGATGACAAAGCCGTATGGCGCATGAGCATGCGGCTCGGTAGCAGAACAGGCAACGCCTGATGCAGCGGATTTCTGGTCGGGTTGAGTCATGGCGTCTCGTAAGCGGTCGGGCAAGTTGGCGGGTATTCGAAATAGACTCAGCCCTTTCGGGCTGAATCAGTGGTTGCGGCAGCTCTGCTTATTTCATCTTCGAGCTCTGGTTGGTTTCCACGCGAGCCTGCAGGGCGTCCCGTCGAGCCGTGGCGGCAGTGCAGTCCGCGGTCGGGATAGTGCCCTGAGGGGTCAGCGCATAGAACGGATAGCGGGTGGTGAACACCTGCGTACTACCCGACAGGCAAGCCTTGTACAACAGGTTGTCCATGATGATGTAGCGGTTCACGTATTCGTTTAGACGAGGCACGACTGCCGGACCATTGACCGAATCTGCCAGCTTGGCGGTCATCAGTGCTTTGAGCGGTTGAGCCGCAGCCGGGTCAAACGTGCCATTGGCCCAGGCGCCGGCATTGATGACATTGTTGGAGCCGTCCACGCCACTGGCAGGATAGTCGGCTTGAGCGGCGTCGCCCACCACACGCATGACATCTTTCGTAGGCATGTCCAGCGCCACGCCCAGCAGGTCCAGGCCATACAGCAATTCAATGCTATTGGTCGACTGTGCCGGGAAGTAAGTCTTGTCGCTCACAACGGAGCCTTTGAGCACATTCAGGTAAACGGTCGTGTCCGACAGCATGACCAGATTGGCTGAGTCCAGGCCGAGTACAGCGCGCATACCGGAGGTAAACGCATCAGCCAGAGTTGCGCCCTGCTTCGCCTTGGCCGTCAGTACGTTGGCGGCGATGTCCGTCACTGGCGTGATTTTCAGGTCGTTCTGCGACGAGGTGATGAAAGGCGTCACCAGCTGCATCGTGCCGCCAGGCTGCACAGTGTTGTCGAATTCGCGCGTTTTCGTGCCGCCAGTGGCAACCAGACGCACCCAGCTCGTCGGAGCAGTGGCGAACGTCATCGTGAACACACCAGTAGGCGAGGCTTTCACCGGGCCGCCGATGACCGCACCCTGCGAGCCGTCTGGCTGCACGTTGTACGCGGTCACACTGGCGTTTTCGTAGGCGGAGCCATACAGGGTCGTCGTCGGAGTGCCTGGCGCGGCAGAACCGGTCAGCGGATTGGTCACCGTAGCAGGAGCCGTCGGCGTGGTCGGGGTCGTTGGGTTGGTTGGCACTTGTGCCACGGGCGAGCCGCCCGAATTCGAGTCGCTGCCACCACCGCCGCCGCAGCCAGCGACCATTGCCACCAGGGCGGTAGCCAGAATTTTGTACAGAGCTTTCAATTTTTGTCCTATTAGTTGGTTTATAGTCGAGGCCGCATGACTGGGCGCCTCAACCGTTGTCCTTAAAAGCGAGCGATTCTGTACAGCGGTTAGATGGTGCTCTAACGATGGCACAGTTTCGACTAGGAATCATTATAAACCAATGAACATTTTAGGTCAATTACATTTTAGAAAATTCTGTAGTGTGATATAATCTGCACCTATACCAACATACATCAAAACTAGGACTATCATGGCCAATTCAGCACAGCTCAGCAAACAACAAGCCATCGCTGTTTTTAACATCCTGGTCGAGCATGCCGGTGCACGCGCTGATGAAGATGACCAAACGCGTTTTGTGCTGGAATTCACAAAGGAACGTCCTACTTCTGAATACCGCTTTATGGGTGGACTGGGCTTTGGAGGCAAGCTACGGTTCCCGCGTCTGACTGTCGACTGCTACCCGGAAGACGAGACCCCGGCCCGCGCGGCCATGGTAGAAAAAACGAATGCGGCGCTGGCCGCATTTGCAAAGGCTGAGGGGCTTGCTTAACGCCATACAAGGCAGCCACTATTGCAGGTGCGTGCTCTCGTTCAAAACATGCACGCAAAGAAAAACCCCGACAAGTCGGGGTTGAATGATGCGAGTACCGACAAGCGGTACGCCGGCGGTCACACGGGAATGCGTGTCAGAATGGCCTGGGTGTCGGCCACGGCCGATTCGAGGCTGGCGATGTGCGCCAGGGCATCTGGGTCTTCGGTCAAGGTTCGCCACGGCGCGCGAGCGGTCTCGAGCAGCCGGTTCACGGTTTGCACCAGCTCGGGCAGCACCTGCAGTGCCGCCAGTTGTTTTAGGTCGCGTACGGACTGGATGTCCGCAGCGTCCTTCACGTTTTCTGGTTCAACGTGCTCGTCCTGCAGCAGCGTGGCGACGCCCGTGGCGCTCACAGCCTGCTGAATTTTCTCGATTTTCGAATAGCTGTCACGAGGACCGGTGCTATCGAAAAATGCGATGAAGGGTACGGCTACCTGTTTCATATTTTTTCCTGTCTGCGGGTAAAACACCCGGGTTTGAAAATGGTCCTGCACCGGCCAGCTTTTAAAAGTAGAACGGTTTGAACGAGGTGAAGAGCCCCAAGTGGTCCAGTTCGTGAATGAGTGCTCGCGGAAGGAAAAGCTCCTGAACAGAGCCAAGCACGCCGACTGGATAGATTGGTTTGCCGGTGAAGGGGTTGATACGCCTGCCGTTACGCACGTGCTCATTCTGCATCGCGGCACCGTCGTCGCGAGTAAGATGGTTCTGCACTGCGATATGGAAGGCAGACTGGTTCTCTGGCGCATCTTTCTTGGCCACCGTCAGCAGAACTTCGCTGGCGAACAGCGTCTCGGTGACGATGTAGCCCTTCCTGTCCAGGGCACAGGCGAGTACTGCAACGGCGTAACGCACAAACGGAAGTGCGCTGTAGTCAATAGCTTCGTACATGGATTATTGTCCTAGAGGTGCCCGAAGGCGATATTCAGTATAGCTGGCGGCATTTGGACAGCGACGTGCGTCTGCTTAGTCAAAGCCAAAGAAAACACGCCTTGGAAGGCGTGTTTAGTTTCAATCATCAGCTGCTCTGGATGGTGCAGCCGTTAGCGATAGTGCTGCAGAATGCGCTCGGCATCCTGGATGCCAGCGCTCTTGTGATGATGCGGCGTGTAACGGCCGACGTGGGTCGGCGCGATGAGCACTTCACCGAAGCAGTCGGGCATACTGTCCGAAGCCAGGAAGTTCACCTCGCCAGCGCCACGCATGTGCTTGCGCAGCGCGTGCTGGTAGCAGAGCGCACCTGAGAAGTGGTCCTGGTGTGTCGCCATGAATACCGGCATGTCCACACCGCGGGATGGGTAGTTGAACACGACGTACTTTACCGGTTTGCTCAGCAACTCCTTGAGGAGAACTGCGTCCTCTTCGCCGCGGCTATTGCGGTAGACGGGATTGCCAGAGGTGAAGAACATGCCTTGCCCTTCACAGACGACATTCATGTCCGGTCCGAGAGTCCAGCGCACCCAGCCGGCGCCGAAGACGCTGCGAACAGAGGGGTTGGTGCAGCCCAAGGGACGGCTCCAGTCGGTGTCCAGCGGCGAGATGATAAACGGTGTTGGGACACCGTTGACTTTAACAACAGCATAGCGTGCGCGAAGTTCCATTTGGGATTCCTAATAAAGTGACCTGCCAACTATAGGAACCCGAGACTTGGGCTCCTTTGCGCCAACGGTACCGCGGCGAGGCTTCAGCGAATATCCTATTAGCATCTCGAGCGCCAAGTTGCTATCATTACCCTATTGGCCGCGGCCATTATCGACAAGGACTTCAGTATGGACGTATCGCAGCTGCTTTCCGGCGCATCCCCCAGCTCCGCTATTCAGACCGACATCGGGCCTGGCGAACGAGTGCGCTCGTATGACTTCGGCGGCATTCGCACCTGCTATGCGGAAGGGGTGGTAGAAGCCATTACGGAGCCCATTGAAGGCTGCCCACGTTACAAGCTCCGCGTGGAGACTCGCGTGATGGACGGCCAGCGTATCGCCATTGAGGACGCTTACGTGTACCCGCCCGTCAACGGCACCCCGACCACGTTCGGTGGCGTGACCTATTTGGTCGAGCGGGTGGAAGCGTAATAGCCAGCGACCGCCGATGTTACCCGAACAGCCGCGCGGTGTAGCTTGGGTTTTCTCGGTACCACCGGCGCAACGAAAGGTATCCATAGGTTGCCATGAAACAGCCCGCGCCCATCAGAACGTAAGCAAAGAACAGGTATTGTGACCAATACACGTAGACGCTGGCGGCGCACAGGTTCAACCCTGACGTGACATCCTGGTAAAGCGTGAACGGCGCAGGCGCATTCGGGTTGGCCGACTGGCACTTGAAGATGCTGAAGATAACGAACGGCATGCTGAGCGTGCAAAGGTTCAGCATCAGGACCATCCAGGGCAGAAGGCTTGCGTACATGTAAGTCGTCCTATTACAAAAGCCCGGGCACAGCCCGGCGAAGATGCAGGAATATAGCTGGTCGTTTTAGCAGACGGTGTCCTGCTTGATGACGCAAAAACAAAACGCCCTCCGCTTATCGCAAAAGGCGCTCGAATCAATACAGTGTTTTGTCCACCAGCAGCTCCAGGTCTTGCTCCGACAGCGCCAACTTTGCGCGCTCGAGGGCGGCCTGGCGCAGGGCACGGCGCTTCTGGTGCAAGGCTATAACCTTGACGCGGAAATCATCAGACAGTTCCCGTACCGTAGCGCCCTCCAGTACCCGCAGAATTTCCGCCTGCGCCGGCGTTAGATTCAGGTCTTGAGCTACGCCGGCCGGAACAGGAAGGTCTGCGCCAGGCAACACTAGTTGGACCAATTCGGGAGTGAGCGGCAACGTCCATGCTGGCGACATCGAATCGGCGGTGTTTGCGTGCAGCACATAGTCTTTGACCAGGTGGGCCACGAACTGCTGGCCCGCGCCTCGGTAGCGGTTAAGCTGGTTTGTACGCAATCCGTCGAACATCTTGCGAATGTTGCGCTCGTGCGGAACCAGCTCGGTCATGGCGCGGCGGGCGGCAGTTGCTTCCAGCCCCGTAAGGGGAAGTGGCGGCACTGAGCGGACTTCGCCGGTACGCAGCCGCGTAGCTTCCACCGTAGCGGCAAGTTCGTCGTGCAACTTCGTGAAAATCGTCAGGTCGGTCATTGTTATCCTTGTTTTGATTAAAAAAGTCCTACCTGGTGTAGCGAAACCATACCCGGACGGTAGTGCACAGGATACGGATGAGCTCATCAATCACCGACATCCCCAAATGAAAAGAGCCCTGGAAAGGGCCCTTTGAGAATGAATTCGATTAGTGCCCGTAGGCGCCACCGTTCCAGCTGCGTTCAGGTTCGGCGTCCCAGCGGCAAAAGTCGATGAACGACTCGAACATGTCGCCGTATTCGCGATACCGGCGGTATCGTTGTTGGCTGCGGGTCAGTTTCGGTTCCGGTGGCTTGGCTGGACTGTTCGCGGCGATGTAGTTGATACCTTCGGGGGTGACCGAAAACCAGGGGCTGCCACCGGAGATGGCCGTCGCCTGGTGTTCCTTCATCAGGCCTTGACTGGCAGCTTCGCGACAGATGAGGAGGTTGTCACCGCCTGCGACGAAATGGTTGCGGAATCGAGTGCCATGGCCATACTTGTCCAGGCCGAGAGAGTGCTGCAGTACGTGAAGCATACCGTCCATAGAATGTCCTCTTGAGTGGTTACTCATACTTATAGCGAAAGCGCCCTCTATTGACCGCAATGCTCGAATCGCTATAGACCGTAGACCCAACCACTTCACACGAGGAGAATTCTATGACCTACCAAACCGTCGAGCTGCCCTTGCCCGAAGCCATCGCCTTGGAAGTCGCACAGAACATAGAGCGTGACCGCCGCGTGATGGGCGCCGCCGAGGTGTCCGATGAGGACGAAGGTGCCTACCGCGAAGAAGCGGAACACCTGCTGAGCACGACCGGCGAAGGCTACTACCCGGACTTCCCGGACCACAAGCTGGTGCGCGTAAAACACTAAGCCGGCCAGGAGCGAGCCTACGCTCCCACGAAATTTCAGCCCTCTTATCCTCCCGGATGAGAGGGTTTTGCTATCTTGTGCAATTTCATTGACGAAGGACCAGTTACCTGTACCCGAGATAACAATATCTCGGAAGTTGTAATTGACGTCCTCGCGATTATTGGCAAAGCGGAATGCTTCTGCGAGAATCAGCAGAACAAAACAAGGAGTCAGCACTTTGCAGCGCCACCCTCACCTGCCGCGGCTGTCGACCGCAAACGCCACCTCCACCTTTCACGGCGTAGAGCGGATACTGGAGCGTAGCGCCCGCGCGCCATCCTGGCTTGACCAGGTGCTTCGTGACGGCCAGTTCGCTCGACTGCGTCCGCAAAACAGCAGTCAGAAAAACTATGTTCTGGTGCACGACGTCCTGACAGACTCTTATCTGGTTCCCGTATTAGGGCGAGATAACTTGGTCGTGACAGTCTTGACGTTGGCACAGTACGAGAACACCCACGGAGCCGTTCCCCACATTGTGCTGCAGCTGTCCCAGGCCGCGCGCATACAAGCTGTGGCTCCTCCGGAGCCCAAGGGGCCTACGCCGGCGCAACTCCGCGCGATGCAACAGACAGTCAAGTGGAGGAAGCCCTGGTTCGTGACCTTGCGCTTGACGCCCAGTCGGTTCCGCAAATCCGAAATTCGCATTTGTACCGACGTCACCTGGCGCCAGCTCTGCGTGAACGCGGTGCTCGAGCAAGATGCTGCGACAACCGGCATCGTTCAGGACGCGAAAACACTTACCTTCCCGGCGCAAGCCCGGCTCCTCGGTCGAAGCCCTAAATTCGTCGAATGGGTAGCGCGACAGGTAATGCGACACGGTGAGGAACTGGACCAGCTCGTCTCGGTGGACGTGTCGTGGGGCCGAAAGCCTCCCGTGATTGACCTCACAGAACTCCTTCTTTCTGGCCTACGCGGTCCAGGCGAGTAGCGCTACCACCTCGTTTGTCCGGACCGCTATCCTACTCCTGATGCAGCAATAATCTGGAATTTGTAGTTCAGGGGCCAGTGCTGATGGTTGCCCCGCCAGCAACTCATCTCAACGAATTAAAAAGTCACCCGAAGGTGGCTTTTCGATTTTGGAGACTTACTTACTCCATGGTGACAGTCGCAGCATCCGGCTTCCAGACAACCGTCTGACCGTTGCCCAGGTAGACGCGGTAGGTGTTGGTGGTCTCAACGCCCTGCAGCCCGTCGCCTACGAGAACCAACCAGCTCTCAGTCGGCAAGTGGCCCTACTCGCCGGCCGAGCGAGGTTTCAACTTTGGCTCCTCGAGCAGTTGCTCTTTGTACGCCATCAACTCGTCCTCAGGGACGTCGAAGCGCGAGAGCCACTTCTCGGCCGCCCACCCAATCAGCCGCGGTTCACTTTCAGATGACGCGTAATGCAGCTGCACCGTAGGTGTCCTGATAGGCTTGAACAGCATGTTAGGCAGCACCAGGCGCGCCGGCAACGATTGGTCAGCTGGCGCTGCTTCCGGCCGAGGCCCAGCTTGAATGACCAGACTGTCGTTGTAGTCAAAGATGCCAAACCAGTCCATTGGCAATTCGGACCGCACGGCCGCCTCTCCACCAACCTTTTCCAGGTATTCCCAGTTGAGGGCGGTAAGCCAGCTGACGGTCTTGATGCCGCGGTGCGCGTTGGCAGCACTCGCGACCAGGTTGCCTGCGTCGAACCCTCGAAGCTTGGGCGACAGGTACGCCTCGAACGCCTGGTTCTCATCGTAGCGCAGCGCGGAGAGCACTAGGCTGTGTCCCGCGTAGCCGTGCACGGCATGCAGCCGGCGCGCGCAGTCAACGAAGAGCTGGCGGAACGCATCCTGCTGCTCCTCAAGGAACAGAAGCGGAACGCTGAACTGCAGGCCACACAGGCCCCACCCTCCCATATCGGCACGCCAGGCGGGCAGGCCGATAACTTGGAACCCCCAGGGAGAAGCGTCGTGTGCCTGCTTCCCACTGGTGTAGTGGAAGCTCACGGCATCGTTCGGCTCCATCTTGTTCAGCATTGCCTTGAGTGACTTCGCCTTGGCATACGGCTGTTTCACGGGTCCCTCCGGTGGCTCCTCCCGGAAGAGCCAGGTGAGCGGGGGTTTGACCACTTTTTGGTAGTCCTCGAAGCATTGAAAAATGGCTTCTCGGGTAGCTGGCAAGTGCGCGTCCTTGAAGAACAGCACCGCGGTAATGGCCGGCACGCTGCCGACGTAGTCTTGTGCTCCGCGCTTGGTCATCAAGCCCCCTGGCACATTCATCGCCTCAGGGTTACTGCGCATGAGCTCTAGCGGGTCGAACGGTAATTCACTCATCAACTGTCCTCAGTATGCTGGCACGCCACCCGGCGGCGGCCGCTTCGTCACTGCCATGTAAATTATGCCAAGAATCGAGGCCGCTATGCCCAGTTCCTCTACGGGAACCTTGGGCGGGTCGGGTTCCTTCTGGTTGCAATCGCAGTCCGACAGCTCCAGCGGCACCATCTTGTCAGGCCCGCCGGCGATAGTGATGTAATCTTGCCGCTGCCCTTTTCCATAGGTGTCGTCAGGGAACTTCATCTCGACAACCTGCTTGATGTTGTCCTGCGTAGGCGGCTTAGACGGGTCCTTCACGATGACCACGTCCGGACGGCGAACATACCCTTGGCCCTTCTTGTAGGGCTGGGGCCGGGTTGGGTCTTTAGGCCAAAGGATGGTTGTCCAGCCAGGAAAGAGGTTCTTCGCCTTCGTGGGCACCGCCTTGTCCAGGAAAGGTTCGGGCGGCCGCTTGGTCATGTCGTAGGTGTACTCTGCCTTGTACGGGCTCGTGTGGTGCATTACTGCGTCGAGCGATTTGAGTCGGCCAGATACGCACTCTTGCTTCAATCGACGCCCGTCGGAGCCAATATTAGGCTGTGTCTGGCATTGGCACATCGCCGAGCACAGCACCTTTTTGTCCGAGTAGTCGAGCTTTGGCTTGCCCAAAGGGACAACCGTTGTCGTCCCCACCACTGACGTGCCCCCTACTGCCAGAGGCGGCTTACCACTTGGTGGCGTATTGACCGGACCCGTCATGCGTTACCGTCCAGGTCAAATGCCAACGCCTCATTGACCTCTCGCTCGACCCACGCGGTGTAACCGTTAGAGTCGGTCGCGCCGGTGTGATACTGGCCGCCCGTAGAGCGTACCCGCACAGCCTGGCTGCGTATGGGTTCACCGGTTGTCGCGTCGACCAGCTGAAAGCGTCCTCGGAACCGTTCCCGGCTGGCGGGCTCCTCTTGATAGGTACTGGCAAGCCCCGCCGCCACAACGCCAAACCCCTGCAAGCTCGTCTCAGGCGCGTAGGTAGTCAGTGCTGGCCGCGGCCCGCCGTCGACCGGTTGAGTGCGAGTGAGCATCTGGCTCGAAATGAGCACCGCCCCGCAGGCGGTCTTGCATCCATCGTAGGAAACTGCGTGACCGTCGTCCCGAAATGCAGTGTCACCCTGAACAATCGGAAACACACCCTTGCATCGTGGGCATGAGACCATGTCACCGACCCGGGCCCAACCTTTTCCCTCTGTAGAAGAAAATGGCGAGCAAGTGATGACGGTGCCGCCGTGGCTCGTCTTGTCGCCGATAACGATGAGTGGTTTCAAACCGTTCTCCCTGGTCCTTGTACACAAGAAAATTTTACCAGCACCAGAGAACACATTTTTGAGAATGCTTAACTGGAGAACGCCCAAAATAGGCAGTAAGTATTATCTAAAATGAACCGGTAATTCCACGCAAGCAAATGAATTCCAACAGTGGGCTGAGCAGGCGTATCCTGCAGAACTGCATAGCACTGAGCAGATGGACAGGAGCAATCTAAAATGCTAAAATGCAATACTTCAACGCGGCTCAATATGGCCACACACTTCAAGTGTTGGATGGCTCATTGCCCTGCGGCGCAAAGCGACACTGCCTGGTAAATCTGCAGTGTTATCAAGGCCAAGAGACTTGGAATAAGCTTTTCGTTCGCACAGAAAATTTCAAGAAAGAGGATTCATGCCTTTTACCCTGCAAGAGTTTGCAGCCCGCCTTCAAGCTCATGATGATGCGGCAATGGCGCAGTTCAAGTCAGTACTCTTGCGAGATTCGCGAGACCCTGCCGTAAAACCCGAAACCCTCGAGCTCACCTCGCCGGCGGATGTTGCGCACTTCCTGGCGGTGGCCGCTGTGGTGGCATCCCAAGCTAACGGTAAAGAAGAACTCAAACAGATTCGCGACGCGCATGACGCCGGTCCGGCTCGAGATGCGGCCTACGAAGCATTCAGCAATGCTTCCGCCTACCTGTGCCTGCAACGCACACCGAAAAACGACTTCCTGCTCCAGGAAGGACTGCCTGTTGTCGAGCTTGACGCCAAAAAGGTGTCTGGCCTGGTCGTAGACGCAAAGCGTGCATTCGCCGCCATGGCAAATCTGGACCTGACTGCGCTTGTGTCAAGCCGCGCCTTTGAGGAAGCACTTGCTTCTCGCGTGTCGCATCCGACCAAACTGTCGGCGCCGAATGGCAAGGGCGGCTTCCTCAAAACCCACTCGTTCGCCATCCCCGCCGACTTCCATAGCGTTACCGAAGAAGACTTCGTCTCTCGTGAAACCGCGACGCTGTCGTGCACTGCCGGCTTCCAGAAGATGTGGATTCTGATGCTGCCAATAGTCCGCTACCAGGGCACGGAGACGCGTCTCGCCCAGCTGCTGGCTCAAAACGAGAACCTGGCCACTGAGGTAGAGAACGCCTTGAAGGACGCTGGTATCGGTGCCGCCGATACCTTTGTCGCCGCCCTGCGCGGCCCTGCGTCGGGCGTCCTACAGGGAGAACCGCAAGTGTTCGCAGGCGACTTGCCGGCGACTGAACGCTTGAGCGTCCTGGCCCCCTACGGCATGTTCAAAGAAGTCACTCGCGCCAAATACGCCCTCTCAGCGGCCTACGCAGCGGAACGCGACGAACGAGTCAATACACTCGACGCCCAAATCAAAGAAGTATCCGACAAGCTGGCTGAACAGCCGGCCGCGGCCACGAAAGCAGAGAAGCTCGTTGTGCAGGCTCGAAAAAAAGAGCTGACCGAAGAACTCCGACTGCTGAAGAATGAGCGACGGGCCCTGGCCAGCCTCTATCTCAACGTTCCTGCGTTCTCCCTGATGTTCGGCGGTGCCGTACCGCGCAACGTCGCAATGGACCTGGACACCTCCATTCATACAGCAAACGTCCTGGTGAACGTCCCTACAGTGCGCAAACCGGTAAGTGCGGTGAGCCCTAAAGTGTTCCCGGTCAAGGCCCTGCTTCATTCGCCAAAACTGCGCTTCACGAAGCTGCCCCCGTACCTCTCGGCCGATGCCGTAGGCGCACGGCTCACCCACGCGCGTGTTGCCCTATTCGGGGACCTTATCAGCGACGTCATGGCGCCGTTGCTGCAGGCCCGCGAAGAGTGGGAGACGCGTGCGAAGGAGATGTCCGGAGCGACTGCCCTGAGCTTCGCTGCGCAAGAGAACATCTATGACCGCAATGATGCCTATGGGCTGTTCATCAAAGGCGACGCTGACCTGAACCAAAAAGATGCTCTGGTCAAGCTTCGTCCGCTGGTTCGAGATATCAGCGCCGCCGTCAAGGCGGCACTAGTGAAGGCCTGCCCTGATGTACCGGCCACCTACGACGAAGAGCTGCTCGACCTTGTCACCAAATTCGTATTGCTGGAGCGCACCTGATGACTCGTATGTTTCTTTTCAAAGGCGTCAAGGCGGAGCATGTCAAAGTCAACCATGGCGTTTTTGTAGGATTGCCGTCGTTGACCGGGCTTACCGGGCTAAATCGCCACTTCGCCATCGCCTTGGCCAAAGCTCTGCGACTGCCTGTTGACAGCCTCCAGCCGTCCGGCGCCCTGCTGGCCTTCGAGGGCTACTACCTTCACGAGGGCTACAAGAAGGGCCACAAGCCAGGCAGCGCCACTTATGAAGCGCTGCCGGCGGCGTGGGCCAGCTTTACCGCCCACATCGCGCTAGAAGTGTCGCCAACGACGCCCGAAGCGGTCGAAGCCCTGAATCAGTCCGAGGTTTCGCGCATCGCACGGGAGCTGCTGGCGACGATGTCGCTGTGCAAAGGCGGGCTCCGCGAAGTGCCATGGCCAGTGAACTTGGAAAGAGCCCGTCAGAACGGCGAGTCCGAACGCGAGGCCGTGCTGAAACTGCTGCCGTCCCAAAGCTTTGTGGTGCGAGACTACAGCATGCTGGTCGCTGAAATGCGCGAAGCTCAACTGCCGTTGATGGAGGGTATGGTCGCCGCAACGCTCCCGCATGCGCAGCGCCCGGAACAGTTCCGCAACTTCTTCGAGCGCGAAGAGGCGGACGACAGCCTGGCGGTGCTCGCGCCTGTAATGAACGGATACCTCAAAATCGAGGAATCCGCGACCGGCGCCAGCGTTCGTCAAGACGCTCTCGGGAATCTGACTACGGCGACGGTGGCATCTCCCTCGTTCACCCTCGTGCGCATGCAAAAAGCAGCATCAGTCCGCGCGGCTGTTCGTGACCTGAGCGACCCAGACCGAGCATTTTGGCGCGAGCGCAAAGAGCCCTTCGGCTACTTCGCTTCCGCAGCTTAATACTTCACAACACAATCCCAGTTGAAAGCAAATACCATGAAAACTCCTTCCGTACTCGCATTCGCCCGTTCCATCAACCCGGGCCACTTCCTGATGTTCAGCGCGCCGGCCGTAGGCGCCGATACTCTCACCCCGCTGTCGGTGCGTGAAGAACCTCTGCGCGGCATGAACGCTACGGCCAAGACGAAGGAAGAAGAGAAATCGAGTGCCGTGCTTCAAGTGGTCGAGTCGGCAGAGCTGACTGCCGGACACCCAGTTCTTTCCCTCGTCGGCAAAATCCTGGTCCGAGCCGGCATGGCCGAGCCGCACTCGTGCAATGAGCGGGAATACAGCGCGCTGCACCAGAGCATCGTAGAAGCGGCAAAGGCAGATGGCTCCTTTGCAGAACTCGCACGCCGCTATGCCCTGACTATCGCCTTCGGCGCTTGGGCTTGGCGTAACGCCCTGGAGGCGGAGTCGCTGACCGTGTTCGTGGACTGGGCGGCCGATGGCAAGTCCCATTCGCTGCAGTTCACTGACCTGCTGCCAGCGTCGGGCAATGCGTTCGATTACGCTGCCCCTGAGTACGCGGCCCACAAAGCCGCTCTGGATGAGCTGAGCGCTGCGATTGAAACCGCACTGACGGACGACAGCGGCCGCGGCATCAATTTCCAGATTCGCGGTGACGTCACGATGGGCCTGGGCGCTCGCGTGTACCCAAGCCAGGAATGGGCCTCGGCAGAAGCGCAGCGCAAGTCGAAAGAGCGCTGGCCAGGCGGCGAAGGCGTGACGCGTATTTTGGCGAAAATCAAGACGCCAGAAGGTCAGACGCAAGCCATCATCAATGACCGGAAGGTCGGCAACGCGCTGCGCGTCATCGACACCTGGTACCCGGGCGCGACCCCGGATGCCCCTATCGCGGTGGAGCCGTACGGCGGCAACTCGCATCAGAGCATCGCATTCCGCACGAAGAGCAGCGACTCGATGTTCGGCATCATTACCCAGCTGGCAGCAGCGAAGGCGCCGATTTCCCAGGAACAGCGTATGTTCTACCTGGCAGCGTGCATCCGCGGCGGCGTGTTCGCCGGCGAAGGCAAAGGTGAGTAACATGGTTCTGAACTTCGTGGAATACACCGCCCAGGGCGAAGATGGCGCGGAGCTCATTACCGAGGTAGCCCGCCACGTGCATGCGTTCAACCGCGAGCACGACAACGCGCTCGGCATCGACTTCCCTGCCTGGGAGGTTGGCACGAGCCTCAACGTCGCAGAGCGCATCCGAGTATTTGGCAACAAAGATGCGCTGTCGAAGTTCATCGCGCAGCCCCGCGGCTTGCGACTACTCGGTCTGGGGACTATCGCGCGAACTGCTCTTGCTGAAGCGCCCGCGGGCGCGCCGACGGCCGCAGTGGTACGGGACAATGCTGCGAACAAGACAAAGCCATCGCATGCGCGTCGCAGAGAGGCTCGAGGCTGCAGCGCGTTCGCCGGCGTGCATGCCAAGCCCGGGTTCGCGTTGACGTTTGCCAGTCAAACCACCAAGCAGGACTTCCAGCTGAAGATGCGCAAGAAGTCCGTCGATGCTGCTCCGCTCCGATTCAACAGCTACGGGCTGTGCGTCGAGGGCGGACTTCCGCAATTTTGAATATGTAGGGCCAGTGACCTCGGCTACCGGGCCCTACAATATTCAGTAAGCATAAGCGGTCGCGGAGACTGTTTCGAGTTTGTAGTAGTCAAGACAGGCCGCGAACACCGGGCTCCGGCCGCGTAGGCCGTTTCAAGTATGTTGGCACGTTCGGCAAGCTCAGTTTGCGAGTTCACGGCTGCGTAGGCTGTTTCGTAGTGCTCTGCGTCGAGCTGACTACCCTGAGTACAATACGGCCGCGTAGGCTGTTTCGATATAAGACTGCTAAAGGGACCTGGCTCACGCAGTACCCGGCCGCACAGGCTGTTTCAAGTATGAGTTGCAGACCCAGTCGGCCGCAGATAGCATTTCGGCCGCATAGGCTGTTTTGAGTATCCAGCGCAGCGCCTGTTCATTGGTGGCAAAATCCGGCCGCATAGGCTGTTTCGAGGTTTGGTGAGACGAAAACGAGGGTAGGCATACTCACGGCCGAACAGGCTGTTTCGTGGTTAGCTCGCGGACGTCCACGCTTGCTTACAGTATTCCGGCCGTATAGGCTGTTTCGAAGCAGTAAAGGCGGACGACGTCGCGTTCTCGGGTGTTCACGGCCGCACAGGCTGTTTCGCAAAGTTGGAGACCAAGAACCCGCGCAGACGCAGGTTCCAGCCGTATAGGCTGTTTCGCAGTCACATCGCAGGCTGGTTGTAGTGCCTTTTTGTATCTCGGCCGCATAGGCCGTTTCGCAGCTGACTCGCACATCCGTTACGAGTTTTTAGCAGCTCACGGCCGCACAGGCTGTTTCGCCGTATCGAGGTCCGCTTAATACGGTTCCCGTTACTCCAAAAATCCGAGCAGCGGGCTCCAAGTCAGCTCCTTGAAAGACGCGTTCCCTGATTCAATGCGCAAAGCCGCTCCCAGGATGTGACGGTCTTCCACCGCCAGGCGTTGGGCTTGTTCCTGGATATCCGCGATGAGAGCGTGCGCACCGGCCACCTTGGACTGCTCTGCGGTCAAGCATCGAACGTATTCTTTCGACACATCATCGTAGAACTCGACGTGCGACTCACGCGGGATGAACAAGGCTTGCGCCTCTTTCTGACCACGGAACGGCACAGCGCGAGCATGGACTGCGTTCCAAGGCGCCAAGGTGTGCAGGTACCAGCCCAGCGATGCTGGCAGGCCGGACGCCGAGTCCCACTTCGTCGACGAGCTCAAGTGCATGCCTTGAACGGCGTGCTCGAGGTAGCCGATACGGTTCGTCTTGTAATCCGCCGGCGCCACCAGACAAACCTGGGCGTCAAACGCCGCTTTCCACTGGGCGATGGGCAGCGTGTCGCGAGCAAGCAAGAGTGGACCTGGCGTGCGACGCGCACTCGAAGGCGAAGCTACAGCACCCGTTACAGTCGTTTGCCAGGTTTTCACCGTCTGAGGTAGCTCGGCGGTGACACGAAGCCCTGGATTGTCCTCAATCCCCGGACGGCCCCACGCCGGTGTCTTTGGGTTGTCCAGAACACGAAGCGGGCAGGACAAGATGAATACGTTAGGCGCCGAAGTGGTCAGCGCTTCTTTTCGATGCCGGCGGACGCGGCCCACGGCCTGCACTTCCCCGCGAACGGAGCGAGGTTCCAGGATAGCCCAGTCGAAGTCAAAGTCACGACCAGTCTCGATGAGCGTTGTGGTGCACACCAGCACCAGCACATCAGACGACGTGCTCGAGTCCAATGCGTTTTGCAGCGCGGGCGTATCCAGGAACGCCATAGGGTCTTTACGCGAGCACAGTTGCTGAAGCGAAGCGTCAAGCACGCCAAGGTAATTGCGCGGGTATTTCGAGTGATATGCGACAAACCGGATGTCGACACTACCGCCGGCGGAATTGGCCAGGTGCTCCGCCATGCGCCATGCGTTCTTGGCAGTGTTGAAGCGAACGAACCCAACGCTCACGCGCTTGCCGGTTGCCGGGTCAATGACATGGTGATTCGTATGCAGCTGGCGCGCGGCTTCTTCAATCTCCACGAACGCCGCCTGGCTCGACTTTGCATAAAGCGGATACAGTTCAACCCGACGGCGCTGGCCGGCGGCTGCGACCGTAGCGTACGCGTTGCACACCGCTGCCGTAAAGCCTGTCCAACGAGCTTGCATTGTCTCGGTCGACGGCGTGTCCAGCACCAGTGGCGCGCACGAGTTCGCAGCGTAGACGACACCGTATCGAAGCGCCTTATCTTTCAGCTTGCTGTGCAGCTGAAGACCTGCCTGCCACGAAGAGAGTAACCCGGACTGGACCGCAGGGCTCATCGTTGCCGACATCACCACCACGTGCCGGCCATACATGCCCGCTACGAAGGCCAGCTTGCCGATTGTCTGCAGGTCGGCAGCGGTGTACGCGTCAATTTCATCTAGCAGCAAATCAGAGCCGGCCTGGCGCAAGAACAGCTTCGCATCACCACCGCGCAGCATTGTCACAGCTGACACCAAGTGGTCAACCGTGCAGGCGACCACCGGCGCAGACAGCAGCGCCAAAGATTGCGTATTCCAATACTCCCGAGCTTCTGCCTCAGAACAAATCCCCTGAAGCCAGGTCAGGTCTGCTTCAGTGTGGCGCACGGACATTTCGAGCTGCTGACCCTCTGCCGACTCCGACCCAAAACGCGGCGCCGGCGCGGTGCCGTGCTGCATCGCACGTGCTTTGGCGTCTAACCCAAGGGTATGCGCCTGGCCAACAGCCACTGCCACGTCTTTCGCTGGAATGCGCGCGTCCTGCAGCATCGCTTGTGCTGACTGCCACGTAAGCGAACGCAGCCCCAGACCCAGCGTGAATCGCATCTGGCCACCGGAGAGCGCGTGCATCGCCCTTACTCCGCCAAGCGTTTTGCCTGCGCCGGTTTCAGCGATGATGCAGGCGAACACGGGCCCGGCCTCGCGAGCGACCGAGCAAGCCGCCTCGAGGTCTTGCTGCCACCTGAAGTCTGCTGGCAAACCGGTTTTGAGGACCAGTGAATCGGAGGGCAGTGCCGTGGTTCGCTGGTCTTGCGGAACCATCGCCAGACTGGTCATCTGACCGCAAAGCCCTGCGACGCGCATAAGGTGCTTCGACAGCGTGTCGCCGGCGTGGGTGTCATCGAACAGATTCGCATGCGCAGGAGCGGCTTCGGAGAACGCCTTTTTCAGCGTCGCGCCTTTTTCTGCCTGGATGGAGCCGATGTGGTCACTTAGCACGAGTGCCGGGCGCAGCATGTGCGCGGAGAGCTGAACCCAGAATTGCGGGGAGATGTCGACCGGCCCGGCTTCATAAATGTCTTCGCGCGCAAGCAATGCGTCACGAGCCGCCGCAGCCACATCCAAGCACCACTGCGTGTTTTGCCATGGCTTTTCGCCCGGGTGCGGCTGCAAGCACTCTTCCAGAGATGCGACGTAGTACGCCTTGTCCGCCGGCTGACGGTTCGTATGTTCGCTGACGTTAAAGTGCTGGGAATCGTGGGAGCTGCTCGGCAAGCGGTGGTGCGTAAGCACTAACCACAGCATGGTCGCGAAACCAGGAGCTCGGTTGAGCATCTCGAACAACTCGCTCTTTTGCAAGAACGGGCTATCCGGCGCCACCAGACCGGCCTGGCACTTCGCGAGCCATACGCTCTGCGCTGGCACCAGGGCCTCTGCCGTGGCACAGCTAGCGGCATAGGCGGGGAACTCCGCTAACGTAGCAAGCCATTCGACGTCGGAGGTCGCGGCAGCAGAAAGGCTTTCTGCAACAAGGATGAACGACAGCAACTCGTGCCGCAGGCTCTCGGCGCCGTTCCTGCGCTTCAGCTTTGCCTGGAAGGCGACAGAACTCTTCCCGAGGTCGTGCATCAGCCCCGCTAGGCGAACCAGCGCGCTGGCGTAGCGCTCCAGTGCAGACTTTTTAGAGAGTGCGTCGACCGCCCACGAGGCGGCGGTGGGCTGAACGGAAGCAAGTGCGAGCTGAGCTGCCGCCGGGGTAGTGGCGTTGCTCTCAAGAAATAGGCTGGTCATGCACAGCTATAGGAGAACGGTACCCCTATAGCTGATGCGTTTAGCCTTTATTGACTCTAAAAACCACCATTAGCCAGTCCTGCGCCTGGCTGGCCAATTCCCCCGAATTCGAGGGAATTAGAATTCTGCAAACAGCCTATGCGGCCGTAAGTCTCTTCCGCGTGGCGGTTGTGGCGACAAACAACTGCGAAACAGCCTATGCGGCCGTGAACCCTGATACTTGCGACGCCCTTTCCCGGTCTTTCTGCGAAACAGCCTATGCGGCCGCCGAACCGCATCTAGAGCAGGTTCAGTTCGGTCTGCGAAACGGCCTATACGGCCGGAAACGCCTAGGGTAAGCGTACCACCACCGTGATACATTTGCGAAACGGCCTACACGGCCGGAACCGCTAACGAGACACCTGCCCGCGCTCTCGCTTTTACGAAACGGCCTATACGGCCGCAAGGGTGACACCCTGATTGCTGGCATAATGCTCCGCGAAACGGCCTATACGGCCGAGAACACGCCAACTGTATATCGTGCAGCGAGCGCTTCCTCCGAAACAGCCTATACGGCCGAACTTGTGTACTTGCGTGAGCATACGTGTTTTCCCCTGCGAAACGGCCTACACGGCCGATAATCGCGGCGCTTGAACGCCCTAGCATTTAGAAGCCCGCCAACCTACGAAACAGCCTACGCGGCCGTGTTAGCCCCTTCTGCCAGCTTCAAGAGCAGGGCATCTACGAAACGGCCTACACGGCCGAAAGCTACTGCGCAGCTCAGGGCGCGGTGCTCTATTGTATCGAAACAGCCTATGCAGCCGTAAATCACCAGGCATGCGACTCCACTAGGGTTGCCCCTTTCGAAACGGCCTACACGGCCGAGACCCTCAATGACTACGGTTATGCGGTCATACTCATTCGCGAAACAGCCTACTCGGCCGTGAACCTCAACAAAAAACCGCCTGGTCGGGGGTTTGTCTGCGAAACGGCCTACTCGGCCGTGAACTTTTACCGGTTGCTGCGCGCGCGTCCAAAACAATGCGAAACGGCCTACACAGCCGCAATGGAGCATATCTGCAGACGCCTGCTCTGCCACTTTGCGAAACAGCCTTCGCGGCTGAGAAAAACCGGGGCACGCAGCCCCGGCTGAAGTGAATTACTGCAGCTTGAGCTCGGTGATACCGCCCAGGTAAGGCTGCAGAATCGCTGGAACACGAATGCTGCCGTCTTCGTTCTGGTAGTTCTCTAGAACTGCCACCAGCGTACGCCCCACCGCCAGGCCCGAACCGTTAATGGTGTGGACCAGCTCGGTGCCGCCACCTTTCACCGGGCGGTAGCGCGCTTTCAGACGGCGTGCCTGGAAGTCTTCAAAGTTCGAGCACGACGAAATCTCGCGGAACTTACCTTGTCCAGGCAGCCAGACTTCCAGGTCGTAGGTCTTGGCGGCGCCGAAGCCCATGTCGCCGGCGCACAGTGCCATGACGCGGTACGGCAGACCCAGTGCCTGGAGCACCGCTTCCGCTTCGCCAGTGAGCTCTTCAAGCGCGTCGTACGAACGTTCAGGGCGCACGATGCGAACCAGCTCGACCTTGTCAAATTGGTGCTGGCGAATCAGTCCGCGGGTGTCACGGCCGGCAGCGCCAGCTTCCGAGCGGAAGCACGGGGTGTGGCAGACCATCTTCTGGTCAGTGGCCAGCTCATCGTAGATGACGTCGCGCGCCAGGTTCGTGACCGGCACTTCGGCAGTTGGAATCAGATACAGCTCAGTGTCGCCATGCGGGACGGTGAACAGGTCTGCTTTGAACTTCGGCAGCTGGCCGGTACCGCGCATCGACGCTTCGTTGACGAGATACGGGACGTAGACTTCTTCGTAGCCGTGCTTCTCGCCATGCAGGTTCAGCATGAACTGGGTCAGCGCGCGATGCAGCTTGGCCATTGGGCCTTTGAGTACGGTAAAGCGTGCACCTGCAAGCTTGGCACCGTTCTCGAAGTCCATGCCGAGCGGCTCGCCCAGGGCCACGTGGTCTTTCGGCGCGAAGGTGAGTGCCGTCGGTTCGCCGAAGCGGCGTACCTCGACATTGCCCTCTTCGCCGTCGCCATCCGGTACCGAAGGGTGCGGCAGATTCGGCAGTGCTTCGAGAATCGTTTCGATTGCCTTCGTGGCTTCATCGAAAGTTGCGTCAGCTGCTTGAACCTTCGCGGGCAACGCCGCGGCCTCGGCCATCAGGTCCGATGCGTCGGCGCCAGCTTTCTTGGCCTTGCCGATAAGCGAAGCCAGTTCGTTGCGTCGGGCGCGAAGATTCTCGACTTCCAGCTGCGCCTGTTTGCGGCGCGCTTCCCAGTTGGCAAACTCTTCGACCGGGAATGCTACGCCGCGGCGAGCGAGTGCTGCGCGGACGAATTCCGGGTCTTTACGAAGCAGTTGGGCATTTAGCATGTGGATTTTTCCTTAATTGGGCTGTTACTAGGCCGGATGTCCCGTCCTTGCTTTAGTTTTTCGCGTGGACGCGCAAAATTGTTGTCCTGTAATATGTAGCCACTTGGCATCACCTATCATACCAAGCATAGAACGCATTTTTCAGCATCAAGTCTGAAAAGTAAGCCCGGCACGAAGCCGGGCTTGTGTGCAAAAGCGCAAGGCTCCTGCAAGTTCAATCAGACTACGTGCTTAGCCTTGGCCCGCCAGGTTAAGCGGAGCCAATCCATGCACCTTGCGACAGGCTTCGTCGTTCAGACGCCGGCGCTCGTTTTCGTCGATGAGGTGCTCAACACATTGTTGCAGCTGCTCCCACTCAATACGGTGCTGCTCTTTGAGATGCAGGCGGCGCATGATGCTGACATCAAAGCCATAGAGCTGACCGCGTTCAGCGAGTGCGATGTCTCGCCAGTCGGCCACGCCCGGGGCGCCACTTTCCAGATACTCCTGTGCTTCCTGGCAAGCGTCTGTGCCGGCAATGGGCTGCAGCGACTCCCAAACGCTCTTGAAGTACCGTTCTTTCCAATCGAGATGCCGACCGGTGTTTGTGAGAACACAAACCGTGACCATAGCCGCAGCCATGCATCCCAACGCTAGCAAGGTGCTTTCGAGGTAGAGGCCGATGCCTGACGACACCACCAGCGCAATCGGAATAAGCAGCGCTCCCAGGATTCGAGACCCCCAGATGGCCGCCCGTTCTTCTCCGCGCCGCATCTCTGCGGCTTTGGCTTCAACAACGTCGACGGTAGCGTGCTGCGCTGCCAGTACATCCAGAACGTCTCGCTGAGACGGTGTGGGCGTTGCATAGCTCATGATTTGGTCTTTATTCATCCTGAACCTCAAATGCTCTCAATTGAAAAATGGATACTTGGCAGGCCCGCAGCCATCCGCTCTCTTGGGTGGTCATATCCGCCAGTGCTAGGGCGTAAAGGCAAAGCCGTTTAGTCGTCCAGGAGAGGCGTATTGCGAGCAGCAATTTTGGCCGAGGTAGCCTTGAGGCGTCGCCGGAGCTTGCCTGTCAGCTTGCTGGGGCGCTGTCGAATCGTAGCGGGTGTCGGGACTTTGTTAATCCACTCCGGCGGAATCTCCACCACCTTACCGCGGCGAATGCGCGTGGCAAAGGCAGGCTTCTCTCCTGACCAGGAGAGCGGCGCGCCGTCTTTGCCGAGTCGAGTATGTTTTGGCATATTTGTCTTCCTTGAGTTAGAGGGCAACAGGCATGTCAGCCTCTACCAGACGCCAGTGAGTAAAACCCACGTCCGTGAGCGTCGCCTCGTCGTACGCCGAACGGCGCCAGCCGTCTTGTGCCAGGTGCTCCCACTCCCCGCCAGGCGCGAACTTGGGGTTCACCCGGGCTGCGGGGATGAACTGCACATTTGTGATGCGGCCATGGGTGCCGTCCGCTCTCTGGTAGAACAAGTCAACTACCGAGCCGTCTCGTGGTGCAGTCGCGTACGGCTGCCACCCTTGAGGCTGACCAGGCGAGCCGATGCTCGGCTCGGAAGACCCCTTGACAGGCCGCGCCACCGAAGCGAGGGGCACATCCGGCGGTGCCGCCGGCGCAATCTCAGTCAGCAACCCAGCCACGCGGGACAGGTCGTTGTAAATGTTTTCGTGAGCCTCGCGCACTTCCTTCAACGCAGCGACAATGTCGTCGCTGTTGGCGCACAGCCAGTGATTGCGGATGAATTGGACTGGATTTTCGCAGGCGTTGGTCTGGGCGATTTGAGTCAGAATCGAATCGTCGACCCGCGGCGCCGGCAAATTTGGTGTCTCGGCCAGGTGCTCATCAAAAAGGTCGATGAGGATGCCTTCCAGAATCTCCAGGCACTCGCGTAGATTCGTTGAACCCGCGCAGCCCTCACCTCGTTCAATGCATTGGGCCGGGTCGCGACTTAAATACTTGGCCACAATGACATTGACCACGTCGGCTGGCAGCGCCTCTGCACTTCGTTTTTCTTTTGCTTGCATAGTTCCTCTGTATGGATGGGTCCTGAAACCTATAGCGCCTTAACCACAGGGCGGCAGCCAAACCTCGTCCCGGGCGGCGCTGAATTTGAAGGTGGCTGTCAGGGGCGCCATGGACTGCTCAGGGAGCTGCAATGACCACTGCCATCGAGATTCAGGTTTGTGCCGGAAGCCCCTCCAGACGCCCTCTGCCCTCAGCCCGTGGCGATGTTTGATTCGTAAGGTAGGCGCATTCAACTGCACATAATCGTCGGGGTTGATGTCTTCGCAGACGAACAGCACGTCCTGCGGCATGCCTTGCAGGTGCGCGAAGAGCGTGTCGTGAGGATAATAGGCGCTCGCATCAACCACCACAAAGGGGGCATCGCTGTTCCAGGCCTCCTGGAAGTCGGCAGCCTTCGGCTCGTGAAAGTATTGGCCGCCTAGCGCCAGCGTAAAGTGGCGATATTCTCGGGTCGTGTCCAAAATGCGTACTTTCGTACCCTGCGCAAGAGCCTGGCAAATCAATTCCTTAGCCAGGAACGACTTACCACATCCCGATGGTCCCTCGATGGTGAATGGCACCTTCGCAGAGATGCGGATGTTTGCAAAGTCGAAATGCAGTCCCGCAGCAATTGCGATGCCGCCGGTATCGGCTAGTACGCTGGCGGCCACTTGACGCGGCTCGGAGCTGGCGACGTTCGAGGTCATACGGCCAGATAAGGGTGCAACCGCCGGCATCTCGCCAAAACGTGACTCTGCTTCGCGGTAATGCCGAAAGCCATGCAACCGGGCGACGATGTCGAGAGCTTGGGTGTGCGTGAGAGGAGAACCTGCCGCTGGGGCCAGTTCTGGGGTGTGCTTGCGCAGGCGTTTGGCCGCCCGCTTGATGTCGTCAAGAGTCACTACTCAGTCCTTTGATGGCCAGGACACTTTGAAGGTTTCCGCTACGTTCATCGTCCTGGAACATTAAAGGATGACAACAGAAATTGAGTATTTCGCTCTGCCTTAGCTTTGCCTACGCGGAAGGAGTGGCGAGAGCGCGTCGCCAGCACCACTGTAGTAGCCGCGTTTAGCCGTACTGCCGGGCTTAACAACCTGTACGGTCGCTACACGGGGTAGTAAATCAGAACGAAAGGACATCAACATGGAATCTACCGTAACTCGCGCCCCCGTCAAGCCAGCCAAGCACCAGCCCGTTTGCGGCGACTGCTGGAGCCAGGTGAACTGGTGCGAAAGCTTCGACAAGTTTGGTCATGGCGATGGCGACGACTGCGTGCACACCACGCTCGTGGTTCGCGCACTGCGCGAAGCTGGCTACCAGGTGCAAATGACCAGCGACGAAGGTGTACACAACATCGTCATTGACCAAATCGGCTATCGCATGGCGGATGGCTCGGTGCAGGTCGTGTTCGCAGACGGCATCCCCGCAGACGTCAAAGTCGGCTACGCCAACCCTCGCGAAGTGCTGCCGGCTGAAATCGTCAAGTTCCTCGATAATTCGTTCGGCATCGGCGAATTCTTCGGCTGACCCGCCGGCGTCAACTCATTCACAAACTCCTCTCGCCCTGGGCCAGAGGAGTTTTGCTTTAGCCGGCAGCCAGCTCGGGCTGTCGCTGGAGGGGTAATGCGTCGCTGCGCGCACCAAAGCCCAATACACGGGCCTGCGCTGCTATCGCGGCCTTACGCGGAACCTCGGTTTGCTCCTGTGCGTGCAGTCGTCTGAGGGTATCAGCGTCGACGCCGTACGCCTGTGCGGCACGAACGATATGACTCTCTGTTGCCACAGGACTCTGCGCGTCGTGGGCGCTCAAGCGCCCTGCCCCATTGCGGCCTTCTCGAAGCGCTCGTCGTCCAGAACCTCTTCCGGCGCCGGCTCGGTCACGCGCTTTACGCGAAACACGTCGAAGTGGCGTTCGTCAGCAGGATGGCGGATAGCTTCGTAATACGTCTGGCCGAACTTCGTGCGCAGATGCACAAAGCGCTCAGCACCCGCGTGCCAGCGCGCGATTTGGGCGTTACGGCAAAGCCCGAAATAGTATTGACCGTGAACCAGGTCCTCCTTGCGCAGGAGCCCGATAGCATAGGCTGCCTCCAACTCCTCGTCAGTGCGAAGCGGCGTGTACATCGTAATTATGTTGGTCAACATGATGGGTCCAGAAGTAGGTGCAATAGGTGACATTATAGCACAAACCAGACCCACTCCGTATAAAAGCTAAAATGTCAGACAAAGAAAACTCCTGCTCGACGAGCACGACAACTATGGCGGAGACGGCTTGGTGGCAAATGCCGAGGCTTACGCCACCCTTTTCCAAGAAGCATGGCGGCCAAAGCTCGCGCCGACATTGGCGAGGCTAAACCTCGGTCGCAATACAGCACTCATTTCATACTTAAGAGTTTCCCTCATGAGCACCGCTGACACCCCGCAGATTCCCATCCAAGTTCGTGGCCTGATGCCCTGGCTTTTGCGCCTGGCCGCTCACGAGGACTCAAGTCAGGCACTGGGGCATGACCCGGTTGCCTTCGCAGCTTGGTACGCCGTACTGGGCCGAGCACTCCCCTGGCCGGAAGAAGTGCAAAAGATTCGCGAAGAGGAACGTGAAAAGACCCTGAGCCTGGAAGAAATCACCAAATTGCTCCAGCAGGTGAATTATGCGTTTGCCTCGCGCACCAACGCCGCCCACGCCCGGCACCTGCTCGAAGGCTATGCCGTCCACAACTGGGTCAAAAAACACGTTCCCGAATTCCAACAGATGGCGCAGGCGTTTCTGACTGCACTGGACAGTGCCCCACTCGCTTCGGACGAATTCGAGTTCGAGGCACGTCTGACCGACCTGGGCGGCCTACTGGGGCTGAACGAACTCGAACAAGAATTGCTCAGCTTCGCGTTTGTAATTACGGCTTCGCCGGAGCTCCAGGCCGTTTTCAGCCAGCTGGTCAAAGACCGTTGGGCTGCAGAGCGTATCTGGACCATCACCTTTGACGTCGAGCGCGAAAACCTGGTCAATGCGTTGCGTGCCGAATCGCCCCTGCGCCTGTCAGGCTTGCTTCGTGCATCCGAGGGCGGAAGCAGCTTTGCCAGCGTCTCCCCGTTCTGGCTTGACCTCCTGGTGAACGAAGACTCGCTGGAGGAGGCCTTGCTTGAGTCTCTGCAGAGCAAGGTCGGTGCTGGCACGCCGGCCCAAATGGATGCCGCGGACATGTCTATGGCTGTCGCCATCCTTAAGGGTTCGGACGAGCCTGGGGTGAATATGCTGTTGTACGGCGCGCCGTCGATGGACAAGCGATATCTGCTGAGTGAGCTGGTCCAGCGCTCCGGCCGCGTCGCTTGCCGCATGCGTGCCTTCGAGGATGCGTCGCGTTCCGACCGACCTGCCCTGGCTTACGTGGCCCAGCGCGTCCTGGCCCAGTGCGACTACCCGGCTGTGCTGGTCATTGACCGTCCGACCGACGTTCTGGAAGCTACGCCGTCGAGTTTCATGCGCATGTTCTTCGGTATCGAACCGAACATGGATGCAATGCGTCCTTTCGACGAAATGCTGCTCGATACCAATGAAGTGCCCGTCATCTGGTTAGCATCCGCCGTGGACATGCTGCCGGCCGATACGGTTGCCCATTTCGTGTTTCACGCCCCTCTCAAGCGTGCGGACCGTGAAACGCGCCGGCGTCAGATGACAGCAGCGCTGCAAGGTATGGAACTGAGCGAAACGGTGCGAGAGAGCATTCTCAAGCTCGAAAGCGTATCCGCATCCCAGCTGCAAGCAGCAGTCAAGGCCGCGCGCCTATCGCGTAACATCAAAGCAGAAGACCGTGACCAGGCAATTTTGCAAGCTGTGCGCCGAAGCCAGCGTGCACTGGGTCGAGACCTGCAAGCCAAGCGCAAGCAATCGGACACGGTGTACTCGCTCGAGTACCTCAACACGGCAGGTCGCTTTGGTCCAGAACAGGTGCTGGCGGCATTCCAGCGCTCGCCCAAAGGTTCGATGGTGCTGTATGGGCCGCCAGGAACTGGTAAGACCCAGTTCGTCGAACACCTGGCAAGCGAATTGGGCAAGCCGCTGGTGTCCAAGAAAGCGTCCGAGTTGCTGAGCAAATACATCGGTGACTCCGAAAAAGCCATCGCAGCTGCGTTCGAGGAGGCCATGGCCGAAGAAGCCATTCTCTTTTTCGATGAAGGTGATTCCTTCCTTCGAGACCGCAGCAAAGCACGCGAGTCATGGGAAGTCACTCGCGTGAACGAAATGCTTCAGCATATCGAGCGCTTCGAGGGTATCGTCGTCATCAGCACAAACCTGGTGGCGGACATCGACGTGGCCGCCCTGCGCAGGTTCTCGTTCAAAATTGAGTTCCGAGCGCTGAACCCGACTCAGCGCTGGTCCATGTTCCTCAACGAGAGCGGCATCCAGGCCGACAGCATCTCGCCAGAGCAGAAACAGGAATGGCATGACAAGCTCGCGTTCATGACGCAGCTGACCCCGGGCGACTTCGCGGTCGTTCAGCAGCAATGCCGTATCCTGGGCTTGAGCCTGACCGCCGAGCAGTGGCTCGAGCAACTGCAGCTCGAATGCGATATTAAGCGTCGTGGCTAAGTAGCGCCGACATACCGAAAGAAACGCCCTGCTCGATGAGCAGGGCGATATGAAATGCGGCGGTGGCTTAGTAGCCGATGCCCAGGTTCTCGCGAACCTGTTCCAGGAAGCGGTAGTGACCAAAGCCGGCGACCACTTCGTCGGTTTTGTCTTTAATGGAGAAGATAAGCATCAGGGATGCGACCTCTTCTGCCGTCAGGTCCCGGCAAGACACATCCGCCAGGAAGTCCTCCGCCGATTCCCATTCCACACTGCCATTGGCGCCGATGTCCAGGCTCAAGCCGGCTTCGTCCAGCTGTCGGATGGCCGCGCGTGTGCGGTTGACGTAGGCGGTAGTGGCAACCACGAAGGCATCCACTTCCCGGTCATCGTAGTCGCGCGCGGTCAGCTTGACCAGCACGTAGTTCTTATTTGCGTCTGTCATGAGTGTCCTCGTTTGTTCGATTATCGGATGCGCAGACCATCCAGGAAGCCCTGCACGCCGTGGCCGGCCAGAATGTGTCCGTCCTCGAGCGCGCGCTCCTGCAGCGGAGTCAGCTCAGCATCGTCATCGAAGTAGTAGCTTTGTGCGCGAATCCCGAAGTGTTTTGCGTAGACGGCAGCTTCCACCGACGACAACGTAGTCACCGACAGAGAGTTCAGCCATTCCTGGCCACTCGACCAGGTCAGTTCCTGGTTGGTGCCGAAGCTCAACTCGATGTAAGCGTCATCGTCCAGCGCCAGCATGCGCTTCTTTACGTCCTCGAAGTAGTCGGTTGAGACAACCAAAAAGCCGTAGACATCGAATTCGTCAGCCCAGTTGCATCGCAGGGTGACCAGCACGTATTGATGGTTCATCGTTGTCCTTGTTGAGTGAGGTGCTCGTCCGGTTGCCTGGTAAGACCACCGGCGATACTCTTCTCTATAGCCAACGCCGCGCGTACAACGCCCCGGTAGTGCCTGGAGACGCTAAAGAAAAACCGCAGCAAGAGCTGCGGTTGTGTGCGGTGAGAAGGCTTCTTGCTCACTCGTCGGCAACTAGCACGCCCTGCAAGGTGTACGGGTCGACGACAGCCCCCTGTTCGGTCACAATCTCTAGGCGGCTCCGCTGTTCATCATAGCGAGGGCGCAGTCCGTACCAGTCGAGGAACTCGAGAAGACCTTCTTTGGTCTCAAACCCCAAGTTCGGCTGTGCATGCTTTACGCCGACGGCCTTCGCCGCTGCCGCCAGGGCAGCCGTGAATATCAAAGCGTTGAGCGATACCCCCATCAGCAACCCATACGTGCCCCATGCCAGACCAAGGCCTGCTAGCAGTAAACCAGTTTTGAAGCGGACATTTGCGACGGCTTCGTGGAGGAATACCTTTTCCAGGTCCAGTGCTGCACTCTGGATACGCTTGACGGTGTCGAAGGTAGCTGGCTCTCCGTTTCGCCCCAGCAGATGCCCCTGCTCCACCACGGGCTTGCCTGCCATACCTGTCTCAGCCAGCGCAGCAAGCGCCAGATGCTTGAGCCGAGGGTGTGTGCCCTCCGGGTCAGCTGCAGCAATCTCTTGCCACCCAAGCTCGCCGAGCCCAGCTTGGTAAGCAATGGCAACCTCATGGCATTCGAGCAGCTGTGCCCGAAGTTTCTTGAATAGCACTGCCGCACCGATGGTCCCCGCACCCAGCACGAAGCCAAAAATCCAGTGTTGGAAATGCAGGGCCTGGAGACAGAAGCCAAACGTGACGACCGCCGCCAGGAGCGCAGCATAGGCTAGTGCGTTTGCCAAATCCCGGCCCTGGCCGGCGTGAACCCACTGGATGACCTGTGCTTCAATGTCATCCACCCTGCCGGGAATGGGTTCGAGGGGTGAATCTTTCATAGGGCTACTCCGTTGGGTGAATGCAGCGTGTAGCCAGCGCTTTTGGGCATTTCGCCTTTTCAAAGAAAAACCGCAGCCAGAAGGCCGCGGTTGAAGAAGGGATGCTGCTTTGGTCAGAAGCCGGCGGTGTCGTAGCCTTGCACGGCCAGGCCACGCGCGGCCTGGCGCAGCTCGTTCAGATTCGGACCCTCGATGACGTCGTTGTTCAGGTCGAAGATGCAACCGCCGACCTGTACGCTGTCTGAGATACCGAAGCAGGTGAACGAATCGGACGTCATGTCCCGGTTCTCTGCTTGTTGCGGGCAATCCGCAATGACGAAGCCGTAGGCGTCGTCAAACCCCACGCGGCCGCTGAAGTCCAGGACTTTGTAACGGCCAAGCGCTTCGCGCGTGACCGATAGGTAGTCCTGACCGTCGTTGACAGGAATACGCGAGACTCGATTGGCTGCAGCTGCTTGGGTGGCTTGGTTCGTCATGGACATGTCCTTTTCATTAAAAACGTGTTCTTTGTTAGGTGGCGAAGCCTCGCAAGGCTCCGCCGGCGAGTCAGTTCGCCTGGGTCTGTTTCGCTGTCACAAGCTCAACGGCGATAAGCGCCAGCGCCTTCTCGGCGCCAGTGCAGTAGGCCTGCGGCTCGTCGATGTGCTCTTGCTCACTCCAGCCGAACGGGCGTTTGCCTTCCCACCAGGCCAGGATTGCTGCGTTTTGTGCAGCGTCCGTGCTCTGTTGCGACGCCGGTTGCTTGACCGCAGCAGGGGTCGGACGAGCGAACAGCCCCAGGCTTGCAAGGTGCTCGAACAGACCGTTGAACAGATTTGTCAGCTGCCGTGTCTTGAATGAGAGGATGCCGCCGTTACGAAGCGTTTCGTAATTCTCGGACGACAGATACTCTTGTCGAACGAATTCGAGCGTGTCTTTCGAGCTCCACTCAATCGGCGCGCTTGAACTCGAGCTTGGCGCTGGCGCGCCGCCGGTTGCCGCTTGGTGGGCTTGAACCAGTGCAGAGTCCGCCGAGAGCTGAGCGTGCAACCTGTCACAGCGAGGGCATTGTTGCCAGCCTTTCGCACGAGGCTTCAGGGTGGCGCCCGGAGTCGGCGCTGCGTCCGCGGCAGGAGCTCGTGCAGACAGCTCGGCCGACAAGCGCTGATTTTCACGTTCCAGATTCTCGATGACCGTCGCCGCTTCGGCCGACAGCCGGTACGCGCCGCTGCTGTGCTCACGCAGCCATTCGCAGAGTGCCTTGGTGCTGATATTCATTTGAACTCCTTGCTCGGTCCGCGGCCATGGAGCTCTGCGTGTTGCTCGCGCATACGCTGAGCGGCCAGGCTCATCAGACGGTTGCCTTCGTTCATGGAACGACGCAGGGTTTCTGCCAACGATGGCGGCAGGCCAAAGGAGGTTTTGAGGTTGTTCTTCATGATACCTTTCAGGGTGGATGTCCTTCCCGGTATAGAGACCAGTAACCCGATACACCAGGTGAGCCGGCAGCTCATCACCGTTGAGGAGATAGCTCGTGCCCTCTCACAATCTTGTCACTACCTTCTCATTCGTGACAAACTAGTGAGAAGATTCGCGGCACCTTGATAAGAAAATGAGAAGCTTCTCAACCTGCGACAAGCTCGACGGCCTGCCAGACTGGTCGCCTGGGTGCGTCCGCCAAAGAAAAAGCCTCCTGGGAAGGAGGCTTTGAAAGCAAGGGGTGCTGCGTTAATGCAGGTGCGGCGAGTGACGCAGACGGTTGGCCACGTGTTCCGTGCGGACGTTCCGCCATTCCGTATCACGGCCTTCAACCTTGTACAGCATGCACTGCTCGATGAGCAGCTCTTCGACCACCGGCAGGTCCGCGTCGTCGATGGTGATACGGTCGTCGCCGTAGTAGTGGCCAGTGTCGGCGGGAACACCGACAGCCTTGGCGAGGTCGAAGTACTGGGTCAGCGGGAAGACAGCGCCATTGTCCAGGCTCAGGTGACCCGAGTGGATGAGCAGGGTGATTGCCATGGTCATAAAGTCCTTTGAAGTTAAGTTAGTCCTTCACGGTATAGCCACACACCATTAGCAAGTATCGCGGCCGTCTGGAAGCCGCTTGACTACACATGGCAGGACAACTACTGAAAGAATTACTATGAATCGCAACAGTCTGCCCCATACGGTTCCGCGCCAAACGATTGCTGTGCCCGGTTTCCCGAACCTGACCATCACGGTCTATGGCAAAACGGATGCAACGACCCGGCCGGAGCAAATGGAACAAGGCTACTTCGTGGAGCTGGACGGCCAACCAACAGTGCGTGCCGAACTGCTCGACCGAGAAAAGGCTGCCGTCCGCGCGGTGCTGGAGGAGCAATTCCCGCAGCACGCGAAAATCTGACGCCGACAATTTAGAATTACAAACGAGCTCTTCTGAGCTCGTTTTTCATTTAGGGCTCCAGCGTTGGTAAGCGCCGGACCGGTCTCAGCCTGCCAGGAGCTTTGCCAGGGCAGTCTGTACGCCAGCCGGCGCCACCGGGGTTCGGCTACGCAGGGTGTGCGTCACCGTCTTGTACAAGACTTGAACGCCAGCCTCGCGGGGGAAACCAGGGTCGTATGGGTGACCCTGGCTCAGCTTTGTCAGCAGCGGACCCGCCGGCGAGTTGGGCTGCAGCCGGCGGTCCCGGGCTTCCACCTGGTTGTACAACTCCTGCAGGAACTCGGTGTGCTGGTCCGCTTCGGGTTTATTGTCGTAGGTGGCCACCACCCACTTATAGACTTCCACTTGGCCGGCCGCCAAACCTATCACCTGGTGAATCTCGTGTGCCATTCGTTCTCCGAAAAATGAATTTAACGAAGGTTGTAGGCACCTGACTTAGCCAGCCCATGGCATCAGCCGCAGCAATGACTGCTCACTTCTGGGTAGCCGCGCCTTGTTCAGCGTCAGCCAGGGCTTCGTGGTAGAGCTCGGAACTGCTCAGGTAGCGTTTTTCCGGCAAGTCGCAACGGTATTTCGAAGGGGCTCGCCCGTCCATGACGGCAACCACGCACTCGTGCTTCACGATGTAGGCGGTCTTTGCCTTGTCTGTCTGCTCCTGCTTCGCGCCCATCCGGTCGGACGACCATCCCACGAAGACAGCTGCACTAAGCAGCAATGCAATCAAAATGCTGGTTTGACCTTGAGTGAGATTGAGCTTCTCGTCCGTTTTGGGCATGGCGTTTCATCCTTAAAGAGTTCTCCTATAGCCCAGGCGCTTTATTCTGAACCAACACCTCGGAATGCCTTGGCCGCGCGAGTCTCTTGGCAGGTATACTTCGAGTAAACCGTGTTGATACACAACAACTTCTGAGGAGTGGCACATGACTGACCGATTTCACACACTAACCGTAGTCCTGGAGCACGACATCCGTGACGATGACGCTCAAGCGCTCATCTCGGCAATTGGCCAGCTGCGTGGTGTCCTTAGTGTGACCGGGGTTGTCGCGGACCTCGACTCGCACATGGCAAGAGAGCGTGCTCGTCATGAATTGGGCCAAAAGCTGCTGGATGTCGTGTATCCCGAGCGTTCCTCGCGCTAACTTCGAAGGAGCCCGCGTACCCACCCTATTCTCAAAGAAAAACCCGCGTCACCATCTCTGGCGCGCGGGTCGAAAATTCAGCTATCACACTAGCCAAGCCGCGGAGCGGCTATCAGCTTTTTGCAGTGGCACATTGCTCCTGCTGTTTGGCGTCGTCCATCAGGGCGCCGTACACGAAGCTCTTGACATCCTCCCCGCCCTAAAGGACAGGAATTCCTCCTACGAGACGCGCATGTCCGCGCGCGAGAATGACTTTTGCCGCGTTGACGTCGCGCTGGTGCGCGGTGCCACAAGCGAAGCAAGTCCACTCCCTCATTCCGAGACCCTTCAGCCCTTTCGGGCCGCTGCGGCTATCGCACGCAGGACAGGTCTGGGTTGAAAATGCTTCGTCGATTTCCTCGAACCACACGCCGGCGTCATCGCACTTATACTGCAGCATGGTTCGGAACATGGACCAGCCTGCGTCGAGCACGGATTTCGCCATCCAGGTCTTGGCCAGGCCAGCCGCGTTCACATTTCCGACAAAGATGGCACCGTGCTTCGATACGAGCACGGTGCTGAGTTTATGCAGGAAGTCTTTCCTGCGATTGGCGATTTTTGCGTGTATCGCGCGAACACGCGCTTTCTTACGAGCGCGCTGCGCCACGGCCAGCTTTGGCTCAACGTCACGATAGAACTGCTGTGCCTCGACGACCGTGTTATCTGAGGCAGCGACGAAGTCCTTCAGGCCCAAGTCGAGGCCGAGACTAGACTTACCTTCGCTGCACATCTTTTGCGGTACTTTGACGGTCACGTTGAGGTACCAACGACCGCGGGCGTCCTCGCTGATGGTTCCGGCACCGAGCTCATAGCCCGCGAGGCCGTAGCTGTCCCACAGCGATAGCTTCAGCCCCTGAAAGTGGACCTGGCCTGCTTTGTAACGGGCTGAGCGCGCTTTGAAGGGAATCCATCCGAGGCTGTAGTTGGCTCGCTGGGGATTTGATACGCGCCAGCGCAGACGAACCTTTTTCGCCGCACGACGCTTGATAACGAACTGCTCAGAGACTTCCTGAAAGACTGCCGAACCGACTTTGAGCCCTTCTTTGCTCGCGCCTTTGGTATACGGACTGAAATCGAAGCCGCTCATCCACCTGCGCTCGCGCTCCCACACCTTGGCACCGAGCTCATTACAGAAGTTCCACACCATGTTCACGTCCGCTGCCATCGCGCGCAGCGCGACGGCATGCTTGTCCTTCAAACGAAGGCGCAGAACACGAGTGTGCGTGATAGGCTGGTCGGTCATTGAAACAACTCTAATTTTGTACAGTATAACTGGACCGTTTAGCCCTGCAAAGTGCTCCGTACAAGGGTTGAACTGTGAAATTCACTCCCCGCCCTGAAGGACGGGGTTATCTTGCACCCAGAAGAATGAAAATTTAGAAAAGTTGTCCTTTTGTGTGTAGCCAGGACACCGTCCACCTAGCTGTCGCCAACCTCAGACTCACGGATTTCACGGCTGGTCTCATTAAGCGTCCACCCACTTGGCGTAACCAGCACTATGTGCGCCTGGCTGAACGGCAGGACCTGTTCTGGCCAAGGCACTGGTGGAGTTTCGTGGCACATGCTCCAGCACGCATTCAAGCCAGACTGGAAGTGTGCAGCGCTGTTGCGCATCAGGTCACGTACCTCAGTCGCCGTGATGCGGCATTGGTCCAGGGGCATCTCCGGAGCACACTCACCTGCATGCACGTCCTCAATAGGCCCATTACGCCAGCCATGATTTACAAGCGCATTGGCAAACACTCGACTCGCATGCGCCTCCAGGTCCGGCATCGCGGCCGCAATGTTCTCAGGAGGTAGCGCGGCTACCAACTGCTCGCGCACTTCGGGGGCCGCCAGGGCATAGAACATACTGGCTTTGTGAGAAGCGACCTTCTTTTGTGGCATGGGCAGCCAGGCGAGTGCCTTGGCCACTAAGTCGGAGTAACGCCCACTCTGCCCCGCCCGATAGACGTCGACCAATGCCGCCATGGCCGCAGACGCTTCGATATTGATGCGTGCCATCTCATCGTCGCTGATGCGCGAGACCTCCTCACGGCACTTTTTGACGCGCGCATGTCGCCAGAGCGGCTTCGACTGGTCTGCCAACACCGCAAAGTAACTGCCCCAGCGCAGACAAAGTGCTGCAGCTGCAATCCCCTCTTGTTGCATAGAGGGTAAAAAGGGCGCGTCTAAGGGTACCGGCTTAGTGTCCAGATAGGCGATGAGTTGCTCGAACATAGATGTCGCCGGCGGAGTGATGACGCGCTGTCGCTCACCATCCTCATTGACGAAACAAATCTCTCCCGCGTCGAGTGTGAATTCATGATTAACAGGGACCAAAAGACGAGTAAACAACTGGGCCTCACAAAGAAAAACCCGCACACCAGATGGCGCGCGGGCTAGAAAACATGTTTTAAGCAGCCTGAGGGTAGGCCGGAATCGGCAGGGTAGCATAGTGCTTCAGCAGCTCTTGCACGAAAGCGGGTGCCTGCATGTTAAAACTGCCGTCGCTGTTTGGCCACAGGCCGGTGCGGAACATCAGTTCGATGCGGCGTTCCTTCATCGGCTCGAAGTCATTCGCATCGAGTTCGTCTTCACCCTGGCAGAAGTACGGCATTTCCTGCGCCTGCAGCAGCATCTCGGCTGCACGCTTGAGCAGGTCCACCGTCGTGTCAAAGCTGAACACGGCCGTGTCCGCTTCCCAGACCAGGCGCATGGTCCCGTCTGGGAACACTTCGCCCAGGTCGGCCGGCGTGATGCGGTTCATGATGTGGTCGTACGAACCCATGCTCTCGTTGTAGAAGTGCTCGGCGCCGATTTTCAGGTCGTCATTGAGCAGCTCGGTGTAGATTTCCAGGCTCTCCTCGTCCATGATGTAGCAGCCGCCGTCAGGTTTGGCCAGGTCCAGGAAGACCAGCGCCGCCACCAGCTCGACCTCCTGGCGATGGGTGACCATCTCCATGATTTTGTTGCGAGCAGCGATTTCGTCCGCGCAGTCGACCTCGGCGAGGAACTCAGCGCCAGCGATGAGGGTTTTAAAGCGCAGAGTGAAAGAAGTCTTCAGATTCATGATTTGTCCTGTGGTGAGATAGTTCTACCTTGTGTAGAAACCACCGCCGGCAAGCGCATCCCCTAGCGCAAAGAAAAACCGGCACGAAGGCCGGTTACGGAAATAGGTCTAGGCTTGACTGTGGTCAACCGCACGGGCCAACCACCGAAAATGCCCTAGTATCCCGCGCGTTAGATGCCGTGGACGATTCGGCAGGCTTCCTCGAGCCGGCGCTTTCGCTCTGCTTCCCGCGTCTGTCGGTTCTCTGCGGCTATCGCCGCCTCCTGCGCATCGGTTATCACACGCTCCCTGCCTCGCATGATGTCGACATCGAAATGGTGAAGCTGCCCGCGCTCTTCGATGGCCAAGTCGCGCCATGCCAGAACTTGTGGATGCCCGGATTGGACTAGCTTCAGAGCGTCCTCACACACTGCGCTACCGGAAATTGGCCGAAGTGCCTGCAACATCAAAACACGTGTTTCTTGCGCACATACTTCCGAACTCAGGAAATATATCACTCCGAACATTGCGAAGAGCGCGCCAAGCGCCACTACCACTGAAGGTATCGGCTCCCCGAGAAACGCGTTTAGGAAGCCACTGACCAGTGGGACACCCGCCACGAGAAAAAATCCGTAGTCGATAGCGAAGCTGGCTAAACGTGCAAATTTGCGATGACGACTGACATCGGCTTCGAGCCGGACGGTCGTATCTTTTACGTCGTCAGCAGTCATCCTCATTCGTGCGAGTTGAAGCGATTCAGCTCCAACGTAAGCACAGCTTAGTTCGTCCAGGTAGGATTGGCGATTCATCATCATTGTCCTCAATCGAAATTGAAGAGCCAGCACAAACAGTGCCAGCCCCAGGCTATCAGGCCGCGCGCAGGTCTCGCGCCATCGCACGCGACAAATCGCGTTCTTTAATGGTGTCGCGCTTGTCGTGCTGCTTCTTGCCCTTGGCCAGGCCAATGTTGAGTTTGAGCTTGCCGTTGTAGGTAAGCGCCAGAGGCACGACCGTGTAGCCGCGCTCTTCCTTACGACGAGTGAGCTTGGTCAGCTCCGACTTGTTCAGCAAAAGCTTACGTTTGCGATTGGGCTGCAGTTCGTCCAGGTTGCCCTTCAGCGCTTGCGGAAGCGGCGTGATGGTCAGCGCGTCGAGGTAGGCTTCGCCGTTTTCCAGGCGAACGAATGCCGAACCGCCGTTGAAGTTGGCCTGGCCTGCCAGAATCGCTTTCACTTCCCACCCTTGCAGGATAAGGCCGGCCTCGAACGTGTCTTCGATGAAAAACAGATGACGTGCCTGGCGGTTGTCCACCACGGTACGGGTTTCGCGCTGTCGAGTTCCGCTGGTAGCGGGGGTTTTTGCAGTCACGGAAATTCTCCTAATTCGTTGGTATGTAGCAGTATCGTCTTGTGACGGTCTCGTACCGATTACGGTAATTGAACCGCAACCGCTTCTCCGTCCGAACGCGTATCTCACCACCTTGAGCGTAACACGCGGCTCTCCACTGGGCGTCGCGCTCCGCTTCCTCCTTGGCGCGCTGCTCATCTATCGGCTGATGCTTCATGGTCAACAGCACGGCCGCCCCGAGAATAAACAGCAGGAGCAGAAGAATCAGAGAAGCAAATCCAGCAGACTTTTGGGGATGCGGTCGCACAAAGGGCCCGGGTGGGTGAGTTGTATTAAAGTAACATTTTATGCCTAAAAAGTCAATTCGGGAGCAGCGACTTTTTAGCGCGCCTCTTAAATCTGACCCTGAAAATAGATTCGGCTGGCACGAGGCCAGCCGATTCGTTACCTGCCTTTGGGTGAGAAGGCTAGTGCGCGAGCACTAGAGCAGGACCTCCCGTGGTGCCTTAGGCGGCGACCGCGTATTCCGTATCGTTAGCAGATATGGTTTCGGTTTTGTTCACAAGGTGCTTGCGCCTCTTGCCAGGTATTAACCACGCCTGCGTTGCCGCCTTCACATCCCACCACCGTCGAGACCAATTCACCCCCATCAGAAGCACTCTCAACGCCGTGCGCACAGCGTTTTACAGGTTCCCACGCTTAGGTACTCCGTCATCGAGTGGTGGAGTGCTGCGTAAGAGCGCTTATGGTGGAGGTGGGGGGTTTCGAACCCCCTTTCGGCACCTTTCAGTTCCAGAGGAATTACAACGATTGAGAACATTATAGCACACGAGTTTTATTTGCACAAGGAAATGTTTTAGCATAGCGTCCCGATTTGCCGTTACCATACCGTGAACAACACTTCTCCTTGAAAGGACATGGCATGGCTGAAGCATCGAAAAACTGCGTTGACGCGGCAATCGCATACGCTGAGGGCAAAGAGCACGACGGAAAGGGCTACCACTTGCGCGTCACTCTTGAAAATGGGACTGTGGTTGAAGGCGCAGTCTCCCGCATGGACGGTCAGCACCCGAACGTGCTTTTCCTGCTCGTCAATAATGACTTCGGAAAACCGGCTGAGGTCTTCGTCGACAAGTCCCGGGCTGTGATGGCCAGCGTCGTCTGATAGCGCCAGTTCGCTCACCTCTGCCGGGCCTTCCGCGTAAGAGCAGGCAAAGAAAAACCGGCACGAATGCCGGTTGAATGGTGCAGATAGGCGCTTACGCGACCTGGTGCCAGTTGATGACGTAGTCCTCGGAGTACAGCATCAGCGCGCCGGCGCGCCAGCGAGCGAGCTCTTCTTCGGTCGGCTCGAACCAGCCGCCGTTCTGGGCGTCCGAGTGGTTGGCGACCGTTTTGCTGTAATGCAGCTGGCGGTGACCCTTGCAGCATTCGCCGCCGTAATCTGCCACGTTAGCTGACAGGCCGTAGGTTTTTCCCAGGTACGCCAGCATTTGCTCGAAAGTGTCGAAGGTCTGGCCGATTTTTTCGTTGGTGTAGCCGCAGCCGGTAGACTTACCCTCACCCTCTTCGAAGTGGTCTTCGCAGATGTCCGAGGAGAGGGAAACGAGATGTACGCTCATGTTGAATCCTTGTGGTCAGGTGCTCGCATGGGCAAGCAGTGAAAAAATGTCCTTTCAACATGTAGCAAACGACAGCCAGCCCTGGAAAAGAAAAGCGGAACCCGTGAGGAGGCTCCGCTTTTGTATTGCGCAAGGCATTTGACCAGGAGCCCTGTGGCCCTATTATGCCGTGAACGTAGCTTACATGGCGCTCAATCGTCTGAACCGAAGCTGCCCAGGCACGAAGGGTAAAACGTTGAGCGACCGGTGTCGAAAGTGTCCGAGCTCCGGGCGTAGGGGTCAAAGACTTGGCCCGTCGTCGAGGTGTCAGCTGCGCCGGCGTCCTGTGCACGTTGGTCGGCTCGGACAAGGATGTCGTCCGAACTCCTCCGGCGAGAAGTAATGGTCATGAAGATGTCTCCAGAAAGTAAGAAGCGGTGTAGCATGTCCGCTTATCCCTCCCGGGCCTCCGCGGTAAATCTTGAATTGCTGGAACCAAGTCCATCTTTGTCGGGTACGACTACGCGAAAATGACCCCACTACCCTCGCGCACATACGAACCAAACTCGTCCGGCACTTACTTGGCCACGTGCCTTCGGCTGGCGGAGCGCTGCGTGACAGGGTGGCCGAAAGCTTACCGCAGGCCGGAGCTGCTACGAAACGCGCTAGGCCGCATGTGAGCAGGATACCGCCACGCTTGAGAACGAAGTGGCCGCGTCAATGAAGCTCCGCTGTAGGGCTTCAAACGACTTCCGTGCGTAAGCGGATTGGGTATCCGTCTCCGAGTCGGGCCGGGCCCTGTCCAACTCGTTCCATTTCTCTGCGGTAGAAAGCGGTTCTAACGCTTCGGCGAACGCCCTTATAAACGCCGACGTTTGTACTTCGGCCCCAGGGTCCAAAGGCTTCGTCACTAAAGCGAGGAGTGCTTTATCCAAGTCGGTCAGCTTCTCACCTAAGCTGTTGCTCACAAATAGATGTTTTGCCCCCAATGCCAAGTGGAGCTGAACGGCCGGGGCCTGCGCCAGGAACCAGGCACGAAGCAACGATGCGGGCGTTTCAATGATTTCGGTTTCAGGCAGCATGTCTGTTCTCGGAAAACTGGCCCTCGTATAGCCTCGTCCGCTTATTCGTGGAGCTTCCATGCCGCCAGGTTCCCAACAGTTCTGGAGAACCAAAAGAAAACAGCGCCGGCGTGAAGCGGGCGCTGTTGGAATGAAAAGCTGAGACTGCGAAATATCCGTTCTGAGATGTCAGCCGCGCTGCGCAGCGTACACTTTGTACAGCACGTCCCGCGCTTCTTTTACGGAGATACGCTTGCCGTCCTCGACCAACGAGCGGAGCAAGCCCGACACGTCCAGCAGCAGATTGCGAGTTGCCCGTTCCTGGGCTTGCGCGTCAGCTGGAGCTTGTTCCGCCTTCTGCGTGTCGGCCGGCGGCGCCAGGTAGACGTCCACCGGAGAATGCTCGACCTGTAGATGGGTTCCATCCAGGACTTCGACATCGGCGGCAAGGCCATCGTCGTCGAGCCGGATGTGCAGTCGCGCCACCGGTTCAATATTGGCTCCCAGCTGCAAGGCGCGTCGAGTCGAAGCTACCTGAGCGCGGACGTCGTCCAGGGTTGCTCGCGCAGCCCCCAGATAGTTGCTGTCTAGGCACGATTTGACATAGCCCAGGTCTCGGTCTAGCTTGTCCAGGTTTGCCAGAGCTGGCAAAACCGGCGCAGCTGGCTCATCGACTTCGCCTTTTGCTGCTTTTGCGGCAGCGACCAAGCCAGGCTGCATGGCCTCGGCAATGGCGTGCAGCGTCGATGCACAGGTGAGATAGTCGTTGCGCTCGCACAGGCTAGCCGCCACTCGCACCTGGTTGGCGCATTCGTTCGGAATGCCCGGGAGAACGAAGAAGTCTTCGTCCGAGGCGGTAACCGATACGCCCGGCCGCACCGCGAACATGGCTTTGAAGATGGCCGCAACTTCAGCCTCCCCCTCTTCCACCGACTCGCCTTCAATGTGCGAGCGGTTGAGCATGCCCGCGGCAATCATCGTGGGCGTAACGGTCGGAAGCGACATCGGCCGGTTCCAGCGCTCGATGGCCAAGGCTTCGGTAACGGCCCATGGCCCGGCTGCGCCGCAATGTGGTTCACCACATTTCACGGAAGCGCCGTGTTTTTCGAGTTGCACATAAGGGTCATCGGCGCCGCAGAAGCGGCAAGGCACCATCTGGGTAGCAGCAGCGTCACCCTGGTCATTCGTGGTTGTTGCGTTGTTCATCGTAGCCTTTCGTCAAGTTGTCCTTCCTCGTGTAGGGAGCGCGCGGCAAAGAAAAACAGCGCCGGCGTAAACCAGGCGCTGTCAGAATGAAAAGCCAACTACTGCGGCTCGGCGACGTATTAGTCTGCCGAAGTGCTTCCCGGCTGCGGGTTGACACCGACACATCGCGCGGTCACATTGTCACAGGTCGGGCACTGCGTTAGGTAGCCCTGGCACTGGCCCGTTTTGGTGATGTCTTCCGGAATTTGATACGCCACGACGCGGTGCCAGTCGATAGCCCCGACATTCGCAGTCTGCTTGGTCCCATTGTGGTATTCGACCTCGACGGGCCCGGTGTACTCGCCCAGCTCGGAGGGCTGGTGCTCAGAGCCGGTATGCGCCAGGCGCATGCCAACCTGTGTCAGTTGCTCAGCCGAAGGTGCGTCGCCAGAGTTGAAGAACGCCTGCAGCTCCGGGTCAGCGTCTTCCCAGGCACCGATGGCCGTCATCAGGTCGTCCATCATCTTGAACAGCGGATGCTGTTCGTCGTCACCCACGACATCGGTCAGCGCATTGCAGACCTTGATTGCGTCTTGAGCTTGCCGCTTCGTCCGGATGGTCGGGATAGCGCCTGGTGGATTCACCTCCGGTACCGCGGGAGCCGCTGTGAGCATGGCGAGGAAGCCCCGCCCGACACGGCCCTGAATACCCGCTTCGCAGCCAGCACGCACCATGGCGTCGGTCGGCCAGTCTTCCGGGATTTGCTTACAGATACCATTCAGCCCCATCGGGCGCTGGTCGAGAGCCGCCTGGACACACGCTTGGGTGTAAGCTTTGGCGTCGCCCACTTCCAGCAGCTCCAGATTGTTCCAGTAGTAGCGGCGATTCGGCAGCGGAATGCGGTTGGCCGCTTCGTTCGTAATGATTTGGTTTGTCGGATTGCTCATGGTGACCTTTCGTCAGTTGTCCTTAGCTGGTGTAGTGATTGTCGGCCCTGTCGCGTCCACGCGCCAGCTGTGTATTCGTACAAAGAAAAGACAGCGCCGGCGTGAAGCGGGCGCTGTCGGAATGAAAAGCCAGGAAGGTTAGCTTAGCCGGCTGACTTCGAGGTGCGAGTGTGGATGCCAGAAGCACCAACCCAGCGTATGAAGCTCTCGTGTTTCTCGTGCGAAGCGATTTCGGCGCCACGCGAGAGCATCAGAACCTTGGTACCCGGGCTGCCCGAGGACCAGAATTCGCCCACGCGCCAGGTGTCAGACGGCCGCACATCTTCCGCCGTCGGGTAAACAGCGTTGTTGAGCGCCGCCGCGATGGCGTATCCGAACTTGTCGTCATTTTGAATTTCGCAAATCGATTGCTTCCCTCCTCGCGGATGGCTCAGCCCGATGTAGCGCGTCTCAGGCTCGTACTCGAACGACCACCCCTGCGTCAGGTAGCCGGCCACCAGCCCATTATCGTTGAGCGACAGAAAAACAGGTTCTGCAGACGACGTGACGCTCAAGTCTTTGCTTGCAGTGCTCTGGCCGAAGTTGAATCGGGCATAGCCCCAGACATCGATGAAGTCGTACAGCTTACCCAGCGAAGCCGGGCTACCTTTCGATTCCAGGATGTCGCGCATCAGCTTGGGCAGACCGCAAACATCCATGATGCTTTCGCGCTCACCAATCGGCGGCAGTCCCTGCCAGCCACTTTCTGGCTGAACAAGGGTGTTGCGGGTATCAGCCACGCGCGCATTGCTCAGACGCTCGAGGAAGTCGGCGCACTCGTCGGAAACGTTGGCGTTCGCGTCGAAGTACAGTTCCATCTCGTTGACCAACTGGTCGCCCACGGGCGTAAAGCCGGTGCGGGCGTCATAGTAGAAGCTTGGAATCGGCGCTGCCTCGAGCATTGCTGCATAGGCGTCGTCCATCTCGCAGTCGTCAATGCAGCGCTTCTTGCTGTACCAGGTTTCTGCGAACGCCAGCAGCATGTCTTCGCTTAAGGCGACCGGGACCAGCCGCCAGGCGCCACTGGCCATTGCGGCCTGCAGGCTACTTGGGAGCGTCCTGGTCATCAGCACTTTCTCCTTGAAATAGGAGACAAGCGCCTCATCCAAGCCCGAGAAGTCTGCGTCACCATGCACCACATAGGTGATGCAGGCGTGCAGCGCGCTACTGGCAGGGGCAAATTGGTCGAGTTCTGCCCGGGCCTGCCAGATGTTCCAGGCCATCGAAGTGGCGTCGCTGAGATAGCATCCTTTCGGGAACCGGTAGTTGCTTCCGTCAGCACGCTCCAGGTCGTAGCCGTCGGCTTTGGCCCAGGTCTCGAACTTCGTGCGCTCGTCCGGAGCGATGATAGCCGGTGGTTTCTCTGCCGGAGCAGTAGCCTCGGCCAGTTCCCGTTCCAGCTGTCGGATGCGTTTGACGTGCGCCTTCAGCGCAGAACGCAGCCAGTCGTTTGCATACGCGATGATGTCACGCATCTGGCCGGTGATGAACTTGGTGTCCCGGTATGCGAACAGCAGCGCCTCGAATTCCGGGCCGTCGTCGATGCTTCGGAACGAGAGTTCAGAGGCGGGCTCGACAACCGGGGTGGCTGCTGCTACCGCTTCGGCAGATTGCTGCGAGGCGCGCTTGGGACACGATTGGCACCAACCCCAGGGGTCAGTTCCGCATGGTGACTCGAGCTTGGAGCAGAACCCGCCGGAGTCGGCTGGCTTGCGGGCGGCTTCGACCATCGCACGGATGTTGTAGATGCTTTCGCGTGCCGCGCCTCGGTAGTCACGTGCCAAGCTGGAAAGGATGCTGTCGAGCTCCTTGTCCAGTTTGTCCAGGTCGAGCCCTGCCGAAGAAGCTTGGGCCGCGGTGTTCGTTTGGTTCGTGTTATTGCTCATCATGACCTTTCGTCAGTTGTCCTATCTCGTGTAGAGAGTGGAAACCTATCCTGCTCCCCGGACCACGCGCCTTCGGCTGGCGGAGCGCTGCCTGCCCGAAGTGAGGAAAGCGCGACAGCGACAGACGAAAAAACAGCGCCGGCATGAAGCAGGCGCTGTGAGAATGAATCGTCGGGAGCCTGAGAGTAACCTCCCTACCCCAGCTTCCCGACGAACATCAGTTCGCCGGCGGCTGGTCGGAGACTGCCGGAACTGCTTCCGGAACCGGGCCCGAGGCAGTTCGTTTGATTTCATCGACAGCCCAGTCCAGGTTCTGTGCGATGGCGCCGAAGTCGCCGCATTCAGGGATGCGGGCCGCTACGGTGTTTCGCATGGCCAGGTCTCGAGCGTCACCCAGTGCGCGCATCAGGTCCGCACTCAAAGGCACGACCGATTGCGCGCCGGCCTTACCTTCCAGTGCCTGGCGCAGCTCGATGACGGTCGACTGCAGGTCACGGATATCCTTTTCCCGCGCCTGGACGTCAGCCCAGGTCGGACGGTCATCCATGCTCTCGGATGCTTGAGCGCCCACCGCGCGAGCGATTTCGGCGGCGATTTGCTCATGTGTCATGTCGGGGAAAGCCCGCAGCATATTGACGTGAAACGCCGAGCGCAGCTGCTGCAGCTTGGCTTCACCCGCAGCGCCCTGGTTGTCCAGTGCTTCCAGAATCCTGGCCGCTGTGGTCGGCAACTCGTCGCTGGCCGAAACACCCAGGCGAGTCGCGATGTCCGCCAGGACGTCTTCGCAAAAGCGCACGGTGGTCGATTCGTCATCCTTGGTGGCAAGGGATTCGCGAACCGGTTCCGGGTTATCCAGCAGTCGCCCGAACGCGCGGTCGAAAGCGGCCAGCTCGTGTTCCCAGTACGCTTTGTCGTCTTCGTCTACCGAACCGCTCTTCGCGTTTTCGATGGCCAGCTCGATGGCTTTGCGCCAGGCGCTGCGATGCGTCGTGAAGTTTGCTGGGATGTATTGCTTGGCTGGATTGGTGTCATTGTTCATAAAATTCCTTCTTTAGTGGGCCTTATCTTTATAGCCATCAGCCCTCACTCGACGATAGCCTCGCCCTGCAGCTGAGAATAACCCGCTCAGTGTAACCCGAGCCCGCCCAAGAAAAAACAGCGCCGGCATGAAAGCGGGCGCTGTCAGAATGAATAGAACGACTACTGGGTAGCCGCCAGGGTTTCAGGGTTTAGCGCAGAGGATTGCCGGCCAAACCTTTACGGTTCAAGTAGTTCACCGCTCGCGTTGCCAGGTCGCTGCCCGGCTTGGCTTTCTGCAGCGAGTGGACCAGTTGTCGCACGAGAGCTGCCAGGTCTTCCACCTTGGCAGGCTCCTCGCCGTCCTTCGGGGTCACTTGCGCAGCTGCAGAATCCTGCGAGAGCAGCGCCAGGGCGGCCTGCCAGGCATTCCACCCAGCCTGCACCCAGGTGGTCGCATAGTCGCCATCAGTGCAGCGCTGCAGTACCAGGACAACATACTCTTCCGGGTCGGATACGTCCTCGTCCTTCAGCGCTTCAGCTCGCACCCAGTTTTCAAAGCGTGCACGGCCGGCCAGGCTCGCCACTTCTTTCAAGGGCTGCCCCAATGCCGCAGTGGCCAGCTCCAGCAGCATGCTTTCGATGCCGCGCAAGATGTCACCGGCACGCTTTTCATGCTTTTCTGATGACAGGCGCAGGGCCGCGGCAACCATTTCTTGCCCGTATTGCTGCACCTCGCCGGCGATGTACGCCAGCTTTTCGGCAACGTGTGCGCTGTCCATTGGTTGCGGCGCAGGCGCTGCGTTTCGGTTCAGGTCTGCGAATCGGACCCACTCACCGTGCACATCGTCAGGAATGGGCACGCCGGTCGGGTCCATATCGTATCGAGGCAGCGCTCGTGGGGTTCCGGCCTCGTTCGAGGTCTGGGCCAGCAGCTGCTTGACGCCTTCGAGTACGCCTTGCGGAATCGAGTCCTCGACCGGCACGTCCAACAGGCGGGCACACTTCAGCAGGGTATCCCACCAATAAGTCGCTTTGCGTGCAAGGTCGTTGTGCTCTTGCTCGCTCGCAGCTTTAGGTTGCAGGCCCAGCGCCGCCTCCAGCTCGACAATCTTCGAGTGCTGCAAATCTACCGTGTCGCGCAGCAGCTTAACCGTAGCATCCCGTTCGTTTGCGTGAGCAAGCGCCGATGTTAGCCAGATTTCCCAGGCCGATTGCAGTGCCGCGACTTTGTAGTTGCCGTCAGGAGTTCGCCAGGCGAAGTTGTCTTTCGGGCCGTACTGGCGCTCGAACATCTCGCGCTCGGCTTCCAGGTCGATGCCGGCCGCGGCCGCGCGGGTGAAGATGCTCATAGGGTTTTCAGTGGTGTTCATCATGCTCCTTCGTGGGTTGTCCTTACTTCGTATAGTCAGACGACATGCCGGGCTCGAGCCTCTCCACCCTGGTAGATTACCTGACCACGAGGCTTGCCTGGCGGAGCGCTGCGTGTCTGGAGGAGAAGAAAGCTTACTGGCGCCGGACGAAAAAACAGCGCCCACGGGTAGCGGGCGCTGTCAGAATGAAAAGCTATGGCTGGTGGGTATCAGCCCTTACTTGCGAACTTCTTGGGTCAGGTCAGCGGGCCTTCGGCAGCGCAGCCACAGCTGCAACCGCTTCAGGGTCGCCAGCGTCAGCCATGCATTGGAGGCAATGGCCACCGCAGTTCTGGCTCAGCGGGTCCGCGGGATTACCCAGGAAGCGCCAGCAGCTCATGCACCCCAGGGCACCGCCCTCTTCGATTGCCGCACGCTGAGCAGCCACAGCCACATCCGCGTATTTGGTCAGCCAGTCACGGCCGCAGGCAGTCTCCGCATCCATCTTGGCAAGCATCTCGTCGCCGTATCCCCGGTCGTACGTGGTCCAGATTTCCAGCCCCATGTGAGCGTAGTTCTTGCCCAATGGCCAGTTCAGACCCGCACTTCCCTGCGGACGAATACGGCCACTGCCGACAAAAGCGCGCCACCGGCTGGAGTCACGCACCACCTCAGGCGGCACCATCTGCATGCGGTCTTCGGCTTTCGCCTCGGCCTGCAGGCGAACATCGATGGCTGCATTCGGGCAGATAGCACCCAGCTTGTTCAGCAGGGCCTCGTCAGCCTCACCGAAGTTGATGCGCGTGCGCGCAACACTCAACCACGACAGAGCCACGAAGCACTCATCAGGAGACAACGCCGTGCCGCTTTGAGCCGGCGCCATACGGCTGGCCAAGTCAGCAATGCGCTCTGCCAGAACGACTTCGCCAGACAGAGGGCCGGCATTCAGGAAGGCAATCGCATGCTCCAGGTGCTTGACCGGGTCTTGCGTCATGGCCCGCAGATGGTGCATGGCCTGCATGCGATGATGGTCGAACTGCATGGCCAGGCGGCGCCAGCTGTTCGAGGAGGTTTCATCATCCGGCTCCGGCGGAACCGGTGCGGCGTCCTCCAGCTCGTCAATCGTATCGAGCACGCCGCTAAGCGCGCTGTCGACAGCGTCTTTGCTGTAGTCGCCGTAGGTGTAAGCCGCTTCGCGCATCTCGGAGATGCGATGGCGAAGTTGGTTCAGCACAATCGCCGGCACCGAAACAGGACCCGGCGCCGAGTAAAGCGTCCGGACCTGGTAGCGGCTGAGTTGCTTTTCGTAGTCCGCATACTGCTCCGCGTCCACGTCGACCCACACCCCGTTGGGCTTGGTCTGCACCTGGTACACCGGCATCATCTGCGTTGCCGCGTTGTTCGTATTCGTTGGGTTGGTAGCGTTGGTCATGATAGCCTTTCGTTAAATTGTCCTTCCATGTGTAGGAAGTCGCAATCAACAAGCAGTGCGCGCCATAAGCTTGAACCGCCGCTACCAAGCGAACGCCGGCGGGTATCGATTACGCCAACAGAAGCGCCAGGCCCGGGTGGACATAAGCACCAAACTCGTCGGTGAGTCGGCCAACCCTGCAAGCTGGAGACCGTGCTGGCGACTGTGTCAAGGGTACCATCTCACCCCGATTACCCCGGGCTGCAGGTAGAAAGGCGGAGCGACATAGCGGCAATTCCCGGACCAAGAGCCTTCGGCTGGCGGAGCGCTACATGTCTGGGTGGCCAAGAGCGTAGTGCCCGCACAAGAAAAAACAGCGCCCCACATAGCAGGCGCTGTCAGAATGAATATAGGCTACTTCGCCTCGGTTGGCGAGCTGCCGGTCTGGCCAGAATCTTCCGAACCGGCGTTCGCATCGCGCCGGTTTAGGGAGCCAGCAGCACGCAGCCCCGCCTGGAACGCCGGCCAGTGGTGAGGACAACGCTCATAGGTGTCCCGGTCCCGGGTCCAGCGCTTGAGCACATACTGCACTTCGTCTGGAGTCAGCGGCTCACCCTTGAATCGCTCGGCTTCTTGCAGTTCCCAAGCTTCATACAGCGAGCGTTCTTCTGCTTCAGCTAACGCCGGCGCCGCAGACAGCTGACCGCAAGACGCATCAGCTGGAGCTTCTGCACCTTCCGTGCTGGCCAGAACCTTTCCGCTCCCGCCGCATTTGGTACAGGTCCCTTTGACCACACCTCGAGCTGCGTCCATCACGGCATAGCTGCCGCGCCCCTCGCATTTGATGCAAGCAACCAGCTCCGCCCGCATAGTGGCCTGCCGGGCCAGCGCGACAATTTGCAGCACAACAGCCGGGTTGGCCGCGGCGATAAACTGCGCAAGTTCTTCAGTGACGCGCCCGCAGATTTGGTTAAGACCCGAGCTGTCTGCGACCTCATAGCCCGTAACGCCCAGATGCGGGTGTTGGACTTTCCAGGGCGCGGACCGAAGACAGGCTAATGCCTTTGCCTCCAAGTCGTCCAGGCTCGCGGCGCCAATCTTGTCATTCGTATTCGTGAGGATTGCAACGTTACTCATCAGTACCTCTCATCAAATGTCCTTACCCCGTGTAGCCATAATCCAGGGTAACCCACATCATCCAAAACCGCTTCGCATATCTGACCACGAGGCTTCGCCTGGCGGAGCGCTGCGTGCCCACGGGGGAAGAGAGTGCACCGGCTACCCGGAGAATCCAGCGCCAGCACAATAAAAAACAGCGCCCGCGGAAGGCGAGCGCTGTCAGAATGAAACAAGAACCGAGGGGTATTACACCCAACCGAAGTTCTTCATGTCCAGTTTCAGGTAAGCGTAGTACAGCGGAGCTGCAACCAGGCCGGCCATGCCGAACATAATCTCGAATGCCACGATGACGGTGATGACTTCCCACACCGACGTCGAGATACGCGAACCTACGACCTTGGCGCTGATGATGTACTCCAGCTTGTGGATGGCAATCAGGAACACCAGGCAGGCCAGCGCAATGTGAGGACCAACACCCAGACCCGCCAGTGTCAGCACGCCGTTGCAAAGCAGGTTGCCGACAATCGGCAGCAGCCCAGCGGTGAACGTCAGCAGCACCAGGCCGGCCGAATACGGGATGTACGAGCCACACAGCGGCAGCACCACAAACAGGAAGACAGCCGTCAGACCTGCATTGATAGCCGCCACCCAGAACTGGGCAACCACGATTTGTACGAATGCCGTATACATCGTCGCCGCACGTTCACGAATGGCCACGGCCAGCGGTTTGTCGGACGGAACGTTGGTGCTTGCAGCCGCCAGCGCGCCCACAATCAGACCCAGGAACGCAATCAACAGACCGTGTGCCCACGTCTTACCGACCCCTGCCAGCATCGGCGCCTGCTCCTGCATCACATGGCCAAGCCAAGTCTGCAGCGCAGCACGCTCTTGCGGAATATGCTCCGACAAGACCCCCGGCAGACGAGCACGCCAGTCCAGCGCCACGTTCACCAAATGGTCCGTCAGACCCGGGACATCCTTCACTGCCGACGTCACCACCTGCGTGATTTCAAAGCCAGCCAAGACAAGACCCAGCATCGGAACCAGAACCACGATAGCAGCCGACAGGGATAACGCTTTGCCTCCGGTCTTCTTGAGAAGCTTCGTGTTTGCCAGCGTGCGGGTCAGTGCAAACGCAACCATCCCTGCGATAAATCCTGGAATCAAACCGAAGTGAAGCACCAGAAACAGTGCCACCAGCGTAAGCACAAACGACGCGCCTTGGAAAATTTGTTTATTCATGTGACCTTCCTTGAACTAAGTAGTACAAGGTCTAGTCACTGGGTTTTACTATATGGCATCCGTCAGTCTTTAAACCCGCGCTCCGGCCACAGGCGCGCGCCCTTGGTAAGCGTAAGAAACTCCTTCCCTGCCAAATCGCTCTGTTCCCATAAAGAAAGTCCTCTCCCAAGCCTTACCTGGTGCGGCTTAATCTCGGAGAGAGCGCTTACCTCCGCATGGGTACTCTTTGACCGCTACGCGCTCATAAGAGAGGCTCCCGCAGTAGGCGTAAGCGACATTCTCTTGCTCGCATAGTAGGGCCCATACAAGGTCTGACCGGGCGCTCTCGCACCGTAAGGAGTGAGCCAGTCCCGTAGGAGAGGCGACGCCAACCCCATAAGGCTCTGCGCATACATAGGAGTATCCTACCCCCGCTCTCGCAAGTCTCACTCGCCTACATAGAGCGTCAGCACTTGTACCATCGCACCCTTGAAGACAAAGAGAAGCTGCGCTCCTTCCATATGCGATAGCCTCATGCTCCTACCCGCCGTGAGACGGGGTAGGCGCCCGCTTAAACCCTCGGGAGTACCCGGATTATGAGGCGAGAGCACCAGACCTGCGAGGATATCGTCTTACTGTCTACAAAGCTCTGCGCCCTTAAGCGGCGTGCCACGGGGTAGGAGCTACGCTTTTACCCGGGAACATTCGGGCCATCCGGATGAGCGTACCAGACCTGCGTAGCGCGTCACGCCTTCCCGTTCTATGCGCCCCGCATGTCCTGCCGGCGCCCGAACACCTAAGCTCCTGCAACACCCAAGAGCCCTCCCTTTGCCTGCAATACACACTCGCCTTACCCTCGCAAGACACTCCAGGCCCGCACACACGTGCCAGGCCCCGCGCGACTCCTACCCTCCCCCGCGCTTCGTGCTCCTACGGCTGCCGGCGCCCTCGCGCTCAAACCAAGGCCCGCTCACGGGCCGCCTGCCTCCGGCCGACGCCCCGTGCTCTTACCGCCGTCGAACGCCGTGAGACGGGGTAGGCGCCAGGCTAATGGCCCGGGCAATACGGGCTTTTTGGGTGGACGTACCAGACCTGCAAGGTCGCCCTGAGCGCTGAGGCCCTCGGGCCGAAGCAAAGCGAAGAGGCCGCGCGACGAGCGAGGCCCAAAAGATAGAATTCGCAATGAAAGAATGAATTAGGTCGAAATGAATAAACTTGTTAATAATCAACAGGATGGAATTACCCTACCCTGTTAATTAAGCCGAAATAACGACTCCTGCGCCTGTAAGGCGCCCTGTTAAACAGTAAATTAACAGGGGCTTTTACACGCTACCCTGGATGTTCGCTAGGATTTATCAGGGACGACAGTATTCTACGAATGGCACCTTACTGTGCACGGTCAAACGCACGGCCGGGTGCAGATGGTGGTTCCTCTCGTATCCGCCCTATGCACAAGCTACGCTCTGCCTTGGGGAACGCCTGTGCTACCGAAGGATAGCCCTTGGGAACAATCTAATGCTTTCTCGCCGGAAATAAAAAGTCCCCGCCGGCAGAACCAGGCGGGGGCTACGAAATCAATTTCGAGGGATACTTGCCGAGGGCAAGACCCACAGTGTCTTGGATACGGAATCACCGAGCATCTGGTCGATGCGTGCGGACACTTCTTCCCACTTCCCGTTTGCTAGGCCACAGCCGATTAACGGGAAGTGAACCGGCAATCCCGTATCGCGTGCGAGTACACGAATTCGTGCAAACGCCGCGGCCAGTCCGTCGTAGTCAACGTACACCTCCGAGGGGTCACGGCCGTATGTATCCTGGGTAAGCGCGTTGGCAATGATGAGCCGCTCGGGTAGCTGTTCCGTAACGTCGTTCAGATGCCGCGAAACGCGAGAAGACTGCTCCCACGTCGGGTGCCCTACCGAGACCACGTCACCGAGTCGCAGGCCCACGCGACGGTGATGCGTGCGATACGCTTCATAGACATCGGACCACTTCGCGCGGATGAGCTGGGCGATACCGCTTCCCATCACGCCTTGGCAGTTACATCCATGGACGATAATGCCCTCGGTCACCGTGAGCACATTGCCTTGAATGGTTTCAATCATGTTCTGTTCCTTTTGCAGTTGAGTGCTCTAAGTCTAGCTACTTGTGTGATTGTGCGTGGGCATTATCCTTGAGCATGGAGTCATGTAAAGGTGTGCCAAGCCGAGAGCCAAGTCAACCTCAGTTTTTGTAGCAGGTGACTACATAAAACTAGGACAATAGTCATCACAAGGAGAAGCAATGACGAATACCGTTACGCAAGCAGACATTCAGCGCCTCGAAGCCATGTATCTGCCAAAGTGGCCAGAAATGGCCGTGTGGGGAAAGCCCGTCACTGTCGAGCAAGCCAAAGACATCATTCTGCGCACTGACTCGTTCCTATCGGATGTCAACGGGTTCGGTGGCGGCAACAACAAGCAGTGGTCTGCCTGGGCTCGTCGCGAGCTCGGATTCCAGCACCTGGTTGAAGACGAGTCGGAAGGCCACTGGAACCGCAAAGAGGGGGTTCAAGAAAAGCTGCGCGCGGCTATCGGCTTTGTTGAAACGGAATACGTCCACAACACCTGGGCTGCCAGCTGCTACATCTATGGTCCGTACGGATGGTGCAAGCCAGACGGCACCATCTGGTATGAAGACAATATCGGAAAATACCCCAGCGCTCGGGAAGTGTTCGAGGAATGGCAAAAGCTCGCAAGTGCGTTCCCCTACCTGGACCTCACAGTCACACTGTTCAGCGGAGAATCAGAAGAGGACGACTCTTCCCCCGTGGTTTCCTTCCGTGTCCAGGGAGGCCAAGTCACGATACTGGATAAGCCAACCATTCCGACTGAACGGCCGGTTCCGCAGCGGGACACGAAAGCGCTACTTCGCGCTGTCGTTACAAACCGCTCGAGAGAGCAGGGACTGGACGACCAGTGGATTCGCGATTACGGCAGTACCCTGCAACCTCTGGTAGCGAAGTTCGAGGCCGAAGTGCGGAAGGAACTCGAGCAAGAAGCGTCGAAGCCGGCGTAATCGTTCATCTCAGGCCCTGTCCATCATGGACATCTGGCTGTAATTCAAAAGGCGCTCTAACGGGCGCCTTTTTGTTTGACAGTACTCGTACTCGCTTGCTGGCGCAGGGTGCAGTCAACGACAACCGCAGTGGCTACATGAACTAAGGACAATCACTCACAACAAGGAACATCAATGACGCACATCGTTACGCAAGCAGACATACATCGCCTGGAGAGTATTCACCTGCCGAAGTGGCCACAAATGCTTGTGTGGGGTAAGCCTGTCACCGTAGAACAAGCGAAAGACATCATTCTGCGCACGGACCGGTTCTTCACGGATGTAAGCCTTCTCCCGGAAGGGCATAATCGCAAGTGGATTAAGTGGGCTCAGCAGGAATTGGGCTTCCGACACGTGGTCGAAGACGAAACACCCGCAGGACGGAAGCGCCGATATGATGCACAAAAAGCCCTCGAAGAGGGTCTCCCCGTAATCGACACCATGTACGTCCACAATACCTGGGCATCGAGCAGCTTCGTGCACGGCCCGTATGGCTGGTGCCGCCCAGATGGAACCATCTGGTTCGAGCATAACGTTGGCAAGGACCCCTTTGCATGTGAGGTTTTCGAGGAGTGGCAGTCGCTGGCAGCAGCGTTCCCCTACCTGGACCTCACTGTGACGCTGTTCAGCGGCGAACGACTGGACGAAGAAAAAGCGCCGGTTGTCTCGTTCCGCGTTCTCGCCGGCGAAGTGCATCTGCTCGCAGAGCCAGTTGTACCCGAAGTTCGTTCGGTTCCACCGTTTAACGAATCTCGTCGCTTTGCATCGCACGAAGATGAGTTGGCAGCGTGCAACGGCCTGGACGACCAGTGGATTCGTGACTATGGTCAGATTACGCGCAGGATTCTGGCTCGCTTCCAGTAATACCCCGGTAGTTTACTGAGTCGGAATAAGGCTCAATACATCGCAATTCAAAGGCGCTTCCACCGGGAGCGCCTTTTCTTTTGTTCAGGCCAGGGCACTGGCTCTGTTCTGCTTGCCAGCTGTGACTGGCTTTCAGCATGAAAAAAGCCGCCAGGCTGGCGGCTTTCAGTAGCATACTCAGGTGTGGATTAGGCAGCCGCGTCGGTTTCGGCAGTATCGCCTTCCGGTGCACCGAGCGCCTTCACCAGGTCTTTTTGCGACAGGCCCAGTGCTTGAATACGACCGGCCAGTTCGTTGGCTGCCTTGAGCGCGTCGCCCAGTGCCGCTTGATACTGTGCTGCGAGCGCTTCCGTGGACGCGACAGTCTTGTCCAGCGCGAGCTGCTCGTCTTGAGCGCGTTCCCCGCGTACGCGCAGCGAATGCGCCAGGATGTACTCCACTGCGTGAGGCAGGCTCTTGCAGTAGGCAATCACTTTGTCGTATTCCTGGCCGGCGTGCTTCGAGTCCTTACCGTGCTTCTTGACGATGACGACGTTGAACGAGTACCAGTCGGGCTTGATGCGGTAGCCCACGAATTCATTTGGAGTAAGGTCGAGTCCGGCCATGATGTTAAGGTTCTGCTTGTTATTGGAACTGGCGCTCGAGCTTTTGCAGCAGCTCGGCTTCGCTGGAGGCGCTCTCAATTTCTTGTCCAACCCGTTCAGTACCTCGGTACTGGTACGCATACCAGGCGTCGCCGCCCTCGCGTATGACGTCGACGATGGAGCCGTCATGCAGGGCGTACCGATGGTGCGCGTCACCAAAACGCTTGAGAAGGGTCAGGACAGTTGTGGTCATTGGACAAGAAATGAGAACTTCTAGATGTCTTGTTTAGGCCACAGCCTTTATATTGAGATAGCCGAAAAGGGCCTCACACAGACGCTTGCCGCGTGCTTCTAACTGCTTGGCTTTGATTTTGAAACTGTCGGACTCAAAGCCCCCAAACATCTGCGCATTAGCGTTCACAGCTGCCAGCGTCGCGATGAGCAGCAGTGCCGCGTGCTCTCGCTTGGCGAAGTCCGGCATTGCCGATGGTGGCAGGGTATGCAGGTCCATGTCCTGGGCCATTAGCTGAGCCACCGTGGCGGAGCCTCCCAATTGCTCCCAAAGACGCGCTGACACCTGTGCATGGTCTGGATAGTGTGGACGGCCACTTGCGTCGTACTCGAGGCAAAACGGCTTGCCGCAGTCGTGCCATTCCAGGTAAACCTGGGCCACACCAGCAGTATCGTTGGTCGCCTCTGCCAGCTGCGTACGCCAGGTGTGGAACCATTTCGGCAGATGCTGCACCCAGTTTGGGAAGCAACGCTCAACATGCTCCGGATTTCGAAGGCGCCAGCGCAGTACTTGGTAGTGTTGAGCCACCGAGCGGCAGTGCTCCAGTGTCGACTGGCGAGGTCCTTGCGGACAAATTCGCATGGCGTGCGCCATAAGCGTGCGAGCTCGTGAGGTCTCACCTCCCGCCACTGCAGTCTCAAAGTCAGCCTTCAGCGCGGCAAGTGCTACGACCGTTGCAGCTTTCTGCAGGTATGCCAGAAGCGCACTCGGTAACGGCAGCGGTGTAGCGTTGTCTTCACGCGCCACGCGAGCCAAAGAAGAGGCTGCTTGCGTCAGTCCGCGGTGTGCCGCTGCACCACTAGCAAGCTGTCTGGCGTTGGTGATAGGGGAAAACGCACGCGTTACGGGCTGGTCACGCAACAATGCTGCGGCAAGCTGCAAGTGCGCCGGAGCGGCTGCTGCTGTGCCTGTCAGCCAAGCACGCGCAAGTGCATGGCCAGCTTGAATGTCTTCCGGAGACAGGCCGCTACGCAGCGCAGTCAACGACGGGGCAATACGTTGTTCGATTTGGTGGTTCATGGTGTTCACTCTCCAGAATGGCTTATCACGGTGTGCCAGCGCGCAAGGAGCGGGTGGCAATGCAGCGCAGGGCCGTTACGGCTGCGCGAGATACCGGATGCCAGGGAGGCGAACGAGCGCGAATCTACAGTTGTTTGTTCATGGCGTAGCCTTAATGCTGGTGAATGGGTGTGAAATCTGTCTTACGCGGCGCGCGAGGCGTTGTCAGCGCTATCGCGCCAAAGCGGCCATCGACGGAAAATCTGACGCTCCTTACCCGACACCGGACGAGTGGCCAGCGATGAATAGCCCATCTTGAAGTCTGGCTCGAAGAACATGTGATGGTCGATGCCCAGCTCGGAGAGACGCTTCGCGGCAGCTTCGAGGGCCGCACGGTCAGGTACTTCCAGGACAATGAAGCTGGCGATTTCGTCGCTGCGATAGTGCTCACGACCTGCTTCGAGTGCGGCATGGCCGACTTGCACGAGCTGTTGAGCAAATGGGATGTCTCGGCGAATCAGCGCGTAGACGTAAGGCTTGGTAGAAGCGGATGACATAGGTAACACTCCGAAAGGATGAAGCTGAAAGGAATAGTTCTGGTTTCAGTGCCCGCGTAGTGACGGCAGGCGACACGCCGGGAGGCGCGCTTCGGAGGTTACGGTGGCTTAAAAATCTACAGCATGGCAGTTGTTTAAGTTGTGCAGGAATGATTCACATTATAGCATCATAGTTTAGATGAGGCAACAAAAAACCCTTGTGGCCAAAATTGGCGCACAAGGGTTGTAAATCAATTGTCAGCCCCAGCTGACGATGTGACCATGAGAAAGCGCTGATTGAAACACATCCAATAACGCTTTCGCGTAGTGACACAAGTAGGCATCGCTGCGTCCGCCCTCGTACATGACTGGGCCTTTTACAGGCTGTGCCAGTTTAAGCTTGAGCAGTTCCGCCAAACTCGGTGCACCTTGTACAACTGGGACACCGTTGACTGCCGGTGGTTGCAGCGCTGCTGCCCGTTCGACAGGGTCGTCCAGGACACGTTGCAAGCGCACGATAACCGCCGGCAGTTGGTCCACTTTTACACTGCCACAATAGTCGTCGTCACCTGTCGATAAGCCCATCAGGTTAATCATGGCCAGTGCATTGCTGTTGGCCAGGTTGACTTCGGGGAGTGTCGAGCGGTCCATGACGAAGTCAGGGTCTTGCTCTGGGTACGGCACGTACTTTTCCGTCGGAGCGTCAGGGCACCAGAAGGTAATGCTCATGAGTTGGCTGTCCTTGTTTCGTTGTAGCGTTAGCCTGCGTATGCGAACAGTTCCGGCGGATTGTCGATGAACAGCTCCACAACATCCTCGTCTGCAGGGAACCGTTGTTCAACGGCCTTCAGGTCTTGTGTGCCAAAGAACCGATAAAACCACTGCTGTTTGCGCGCGCCGAAGTTTGTCACGATTGCACCAATCGACAGGTCTGGATGCTTGCCTGCGATGTCCTGGAGGGCCATATGCCGGCTGACAGGAGCGTCAAACCGGTAGTGCACCCGGTCGTCACTGATTTGCTCGAAAACGACATCGCGCAAATCGGCCGCAGAACCCCATCGAGCACTCTTCCACGCGCCGGCGTCCAAGGCGCCGAACTTCTGTACGTTTTTCTGCACCACGCGAGCGTTCTTCATGAGCGTTGGGTCGGTGCGCAACAGCTCTCGGAGCGCGGCGCTGGCTTCGTCCACTTCCGGTAACAGCCAAGGTTCGTCGATTTCGTCGTAGAGGATGCGGGCTTCGGCTTGGTCGCCGAATACCAGGTGAAAGTGCGCCACCATCAGTGCATCAATTTCAGCCAACTCTTCGGGCGGCGGAATCAGTGCTTCCAGGCTCAGTGGCAAACCCGCGCGCCGAGCACGTTCAACGAACACGGCAACTTTGTCGGGGTCACCCTCCACTACGAGCAGATGCTCGACATGTGTCAGGTCACCGATATATCGAGACGTCATAAAAGTCCTCACAGAATATGTTCCTGTGTGGTGTAGCTAACCTGCTAGAAATCTAACATCTTGCACGGCTGGAGCTGCGTCAACTTTCGGTTCTGTCTAGACTGCATCATAGACTTACCGAACTCAACCGGAGCTTCACATGAAAATCAGAAAAGAGCACCTAGACCGCGCAGAGCAAAGTGGTTCCCTTCCCCCGGGTGGCGCTAAAACACTCTGGGAAGACCTGTCACAGCAAGTAGCAGAAGAGCCCTCATTCAAGTTTCAGCATCTTCTGTATTACATGGGTGCGATGTTAATGCTGCTTCCGCTGTCCTTGTTTGTCACCCCTGGGCTCCTAAGTCTGGGCCACGTCGGGCTCGTTATCCTAGCGTTGGTGGTAGGTGGCGGGACATTCTTTTTAGCCGAGAAGTTGCTCGGCATGGGCCGCCGAATCGCCGCCGGCACGTTCTCCGTAGTGTCCTTGGCCATGGTGCCCTTCGGCGTCTATGCGGTGCTCACTCTTCTGGGAGTGGACCTAACCGCGCAGGGCTCTGACAACTACGAAGGTTTTCACGAGTTCATCAGTGGCAAATATGTCATCATTGAATTCATTACTTTAGCTGCCAGTGCGTTCTACTTGCATCGGCAGCGACTCCCGTTCCTGATGCTGCCAGTCACCGTGATTGTTTGGTACATGGGCATGGACCTCGCCCGCCTGGTAATTGGCACCGACTACTCGATTATCCGTGGATGGAGTATTTGCTATGGCTTGTTCATGCTGGCGCTCGCCTACGTTGTCGACCAACGCACTCGCCACACACTATCGGACTACTCGTTCTGGCTTTGGATTCTCGGTACCTTCTCCTTTTGGGCAGCTCTGAGCACGATGAACTCTGGGTCCGAAGCCGGAAAGTTTGGATACGCGCTTATTAACTTGAGCATGATTGTGGTATCTGCCATCGTGCACCGCAGGGTGCTTGTGGTGTTTGGCGCTTTTGGGTTGCTCGGATATCTGTGGCACCTCTGCTATGAAGTGTTCAAGGATACCCTCGTGTTCCCGTTGGTCGCACTATTGGCAGGTGCCTTGATTGTCTGGCTTGCCATCCGCTGGCCGCGTATCGAACAATCGATTGTGAGTTCATTCAAGAAACTGGCCACTTGACGC